>Ga0209127_100063_pt1 | contig 122936 bp, 118 predicted proteins | sample LakSupMetagenome_FD_187469 | JGI IMG/M metagenome (GOLD analysis project Ga0209127, IMG submission 187469) | Freshwater microbial communities from Lake Superior, Canada - Sta WM archaea (SPAdes) (version 2) | ecosystem: Environmental > Aquatic > Freshwater > Lake | place: Lake Superior, Canada... | reverse complement strand
ATAGGCCGGCTCCGAGCCGTCCATGCAGATCACCACCGTCGGACGAGCCGGACGGGCATAACCCCGCCCGTTCGCCACAACCTCAGAACCAACCGTCGAATGCATGTTCATCACAAACTCCTCAGGCGGCCGACTTCAGGCCGACGCCCATCTCGTCGAGGACCGACGACACGGTGGCGACGAAGTTGCGCATGTCCTGCGCGCCGAGCGCCCCGATGCAGCCGATGCGGAAGCTGTCGGCGACCGTGAGCTTGCCGGGATAGATGACGTAGCCGGCATCCTTCAGCGCGTCGTAGAAGCGCTGGAACACGAAGTTCTTGTCCTGCGGCATGTGGAAGGTGACGATGATCGGCGCCTGGCGAGCCGCGGGCAGCAGCGTCCGGAAGCCGAGCTCCTGCATGCCTTCGATCAGGATACGGGCATTGTCGGCATAGCGTTCGCCGCGCCCGGCGACGCCGCCCTCGGCCCAGAACTCCTGCAGCGCCGCATGGAAAGCGACGATGACGTGGATCGGCGGGGTGAAGCGGTACTGGCCGGTGCGCTCGAAGCCGGCATTCTGGTCGTGGAGGTCGAGCACCAGCGTGGTGGCGTTGCCCTTGGTCTCGGCCAGCGCGCTCTTGCGGGCGATGACGAAGCCGAGGCCGGGAACGCCCTGGATGCACTTGTTCGAGGACGCCGCTACCGCGTCGAAATAGACTTCGCGGCTGTCGAGCGGCAGGGCGCCGAAGGCGCTCATCGAGTCGATCAGCAGCCGGCGGCCATGGCGCTTGACCAGCGCCGCGATCGCCTCGACCGGGTTGCGGATGCCGCTGGTGGTCTCGCAATGGACGGTGAAGACGTGGGTGATGCCGGCGTCCGCCACCAGCATGCGGTCGACCTCGGCGAGATCCGGCGGCGTGTCCTCCGCGGTCTCGTGGACGACGACGGCGCGGCCCGCGATCTCCAGGATGCGCTTGGCGCGCTGGCCATAGGCGCCGTTGATCAGGACCAGGATCTTGCCCTCGCGCGGCACGAAGGTGGTCAGCATTGCCTCGACGGCGAAGGTCCCGGAGCCCTGCATCGGCACCGTGACGAAGTCCTCGCCACCATGGATGACCTTCGGCAGCTCCTCGAGCACCGCCTTGTTGATCCCGACGAAAGTGGCGTCGCGCGAGCCCCAGTCGTGCACCATCGCTTCCTTGATGGCCTTGCTCGTCGTCAACGGGCCGGGTGTCAGCAGAAGCGGGTCACCGGTTTCGGAGGAGGCAGGGCGGCGGGCCTGGGCCATGATGGTCTCGCGATGTCGTTGCGGCGGGTGATCTCGACGCTAGGATCGCGATTGACATAGGTCCAATACATCGTTTCCATATCCTGTATAGATAGGATCTATGGCATGGCCATCAGCTATTCCGGCCTCTCCGCCTTCCACGCCGTGGCCGAGGCGCAGAGCTTCACCGGCGCCGCCAGGACGCGCAATGTCAGCCAGCCGACCCTCTCCGCCCAGGTCCGCGGGCTGGAGGACGCCTATGGCGTCAGGCTGTTCGATCGCGCCGGCCGGCAGGTGAAGCTGACGCCGCTGGGGCAGAGCCTCTTCGTCATCACCGCCCGGCTGTTCGCGGCGGAGGACGAGGCCCAGTCCCTGCTCGCCGGCACTCGCACGCTGCAGCGCGGCCATCTGCGCATCGCCGCCGACAGCGCCACCCATGTCATGGCCACCCTCGCCCGCATGCGCGAGCGCTATCCGGGCCTGACCTTCTCGCTGACGATCGGCAATTCCTCGGAGGTCGTCGACCAGATCATGGACTTCGCTGCCGATGTCGCGATCACGGCACGCGCCAATTCGGATCCGCGCATCTACAGCATCCGGCTGCGCTCCGACGACCTGGTCGCCTTCGTCTCGGACCAGCATGAGCTGGCACGGCACGACCAGCTACCGATCGAGGCCTTCGCCGGCCAGGATATCGTCCTGCGCGAGCGCGGCTCGATCACCCGGGAAGTCTTCGAGAACCGGCTCTCGGTCGCCGGGATCAAGCCGGCGAACCTGCTCGAGGTGCAATCGCGCGAAGCCGTGCGGGAAGCCGTCGCCTTCGGCTTCGGCATCGGCGTGGTCTTCGCCGCCGAGTTCAAGCCGGAAGCCGGCCTGAAGCGCATCGTCATCACCGGCGCCGAGTTCGACGTCGGCGAATACGTCGTCTGCCGGGCGGAGCGCCAGCGCCTGCCGCTGGTGCGCAGCTTCTTCGAGACGGTTCAGGGTCTCCAGGACGAGCGCTGACCCGGCCGCAAAAGAGCGGGCTCAGGCGAGCGCTTCGACCATGGCCGGCCACAGATGGCGCCAGGGGCGCGCCTGCTCATAGGCCGCGGCGACCTTCAGGACCCGCTCGTCGTCGCGCCAGGGGCCGACGATCTGCAGGCCGACCGGCAGCCCGGCATCGGTCCAGCCCGCGGGAACGGAGATCGCGGGATGCCCGGTCAGGTTGAACACCGAGGTGAGGCCGAGCTGCTCGAAGGGCGAGTTGATCGCGACGCCGTCGATGATCGCCGGATAGTTGATCCCAAGCGGGAAGGCCGGGACCGGCGTGGTCGGCGTGACGATGACGTCGTACTGCTCGAAGAGCCTGCGGACCCGATGATAGATCGCGGACTGGGCCTTCTCGGCGAGGCCGACCTGCGTCGCCGTCGCCTTGGCCGCGAGATCGGCGCGCAGGCCCATCAGCGGGTCGATCTCGTCCTTGCGCCCGGGGAAGACGTCATCGATCAGCGCTGCCCGCAAATAGGCATTGATCAGCCCGTAGGGGCCGATGCTGTCGCGGAAATCGACATCGATCTCGCTGATCTCCGCGCCCAGGCTCTCGAACGCCGTCAGCGCCTCCAGACAGAGCGTCCGCACGGCGGCCTCGACCGGAACGACGTTCAGATTGGGGCTATAGCCGACGCGCAGGCCCTTGACAGAGAGATCGCCGGTCGCGGCGGCGAGGAAGTCGTGCGGCCCGTCGGCCAATGAGACGGGGTCGCGCGGATCGGGCCCGGCCATGAGCTGCAAGGCAAGCGCCGCATCCGCGACCGTCCGCGTGATCGGGCCATGGCAGTTCCGGATCGGATGCCAGAGCATCGGATCCTCGGCCGCGATCCGGCCGACGGACGGCTTGAGCCCGACGAGGCCGCAGAAGGCGGCCGGGATACGGATCGAACCGGCGAAATCGCTGCCTTCGGCAATGGCGCCCATGCCGGTTGCGACCGCAGCCGCCGCGCCGCCGCTGGAGCCGCCCGGCGTGCGGCCGGTATCCCAGGGATTGCCGGTTGCACCGAAGATCATGTTGTCGGTGACGCCCTTGCAGCCATTGTCGGGCGTATTGGTCTTGCCGATGAGCACACCGCCGCCACGCTCCCGTAGCCGCTCGGCGACGATGTCGTCGCGGGTCGGGACGCTGTCGAAGACTTTCGACCCCATAGAGGTGCGGATGCCCGCCGTGGCGGTCAGGTCCTTCAGCGTATAGGGCACGCCATGCAAGGGGCGGAGATCGTCGCCGCGCGCCACCGCCTCGTCCGCGGCCTTGGCCTGTTTGCGCGCCAGCTCGGCCGTCACGGTCACGACTGCATTGATGCCGGGATTCAGCTGCTCGATCCGGGCCAGCGCCGCTTCGGTCGCCTCGCGGGAGCTGATCAGCTTGCTGCGGATGCCCGCCGCCAACTCCCGGGCGCTCCACGAGCACAGATCGTTCCGATCGGTCATCCGAATAGTCTCCACTGCTCTACCCATTCCGAGCCGCCGGCATCTGAGATCCAGGCACCGGCGCTTCGCACAATCGATTGCAGAAATAAACTCAAATCAGGCAATTCATGCGGCGACGCGCACATCCTCCTCAGCCCCCCGGCGCTGGGGCTCGATGCCGAGCGTCCCGACGACGAGGATCATGATCATCAGCGCGCTCGCCATCAGCGCCAGCACGCCGCCGACCCCGTATTGGCTGAACAACGGGCCGATGAAGAGCGGTACCACGATGCTGGCGCTGCGCCCCGCGGCATTGCACAGGCCGACCCCGCGCAGGCGGAAGGCGGTCGGGAACAGCTCCGGCACATAGATCGCGAACAGCGCGGCAACCAGCACATAGATCGGAATCGTGAGCAGGAAGCCGATGACAGCGGCCATTGTGGAGCTGGCCGACAGCCCGAACAGGACGCTGAGCACGATGGCGATGGCCGATGCGCCGATGATGGTGGGTTTGCGCCCGAAAGCATCCGCCGAGACTGCTCCGAGCGACGCCCCGATCGGGCCGCCAAGGGCCATCACCAGCGCAAAGCCGGTGCTGCGCGCGATGCTCTCGCCCTGCCCGACGAAGAAGGTCGGCAGCCAGGTGATGAAGCCGTAGATCAGCGTGTTCACCACCATCAGCGCGATGCAGCCGACGATGAGGCGCGTCAGATAGGGCCGGCGGAAGAGCTGGCCGGCACCGAGCGGGACCTCGTCCGTGGTTGATGCCTGCACCGGCGGCAGCGGTCCCATGGCGCTGGCGGACTGCTCGAGCTTCGCGACCAGCGCCTCGGCCTCCGCCTCGCGGCCGGCGGCGGCGAGCCAGCGCGGCGATTCCGGCAGGTCGCGGCGCAGCAGCCAGGCGACGAGGGCTCCGAGTGCGCCGAGCACGAACATCACGCGCCAGCCGAAGGTCGGCACCAGCAGCCAGGCCGTCAGCGCCGAGGCCGGCAGGCCCGCCGTCACCAGCGTGCCGATGAAGCCGGACCAGCGGCCGCGAACCCGCGCCGGGAAGAATTCGGTGATGATCGAGTAGCCGACCACCGCCTCGGCGCCGAGGCCGAGCCCCATCAGGAAGCGCAGCACGATCAGCGTCTCCATATTGGGGGCGAAGGCCGAGGCGAGCGCCGCCGCCCCGAACAGGATCAGGTTCGTCTGATAGGTCACCCGGCGGCCATAGCGGTCGCCCCAGAAACCGGTGAGGAGCGCGCCGAGCGTCATGCCGACGAAGGTCGCCGAAATGAACAGCCCGTTCTGCGCCAGTGTCGAGAAACCCGATTTGTAGGCGGCGCCGAGCACGCTGGCCGCGATATAGATGTCGAAGCCTTCGAAGAACATGCCGACCGCGACGAGCCCGAAGATCTTGCGATGCAACGGCGTGATCGGCAGCCGATCGAGCCTCGCCCCGATGGTGTTGACCGACATTGGCCTCCCCTCCCTGTTATCTGGTGACGGGCGCCGGCCCGATGCTGGGGCCGGTCACGCGCGTCAGTCGACGACGGCGACGCCCTGGATTTCGATGAGCATGGTCGGGTCAGCGAAGCCGGTGACCGTGATCGCGGCGCTGGCCGGGAAGTCGGAGCCGAAGATCTCGGCGCGGATCTCGGTCATCCGCGTGGTGTGGCGCGGATCGGTCAGGAAGACCGTGACGGTGACGATGTCCTTCAGCGTGGCGCCGGCTTCCTTCAGCGTCGCCTCGATATTGCGGAAGGTCTGATAGGTCTGGGCCTCGAAATCGCCGGCGAGCGACTTGCCCTCGCTGTCCTTCTGGCCGGTATGGCCGGCGAACCAGACGGTGCGGCCGCCCTGCGTGATCACCGCCGGCGAGAAGGCGCGCGACTGCTGCCAGGTGCCGCGAACATAGGTCTTGGTCATGATGTCCTCACTGTGGCTTTCGCTTCTTACAAACGATTGCAGAAGCATTTCTCATCGTCAAGCCCCTCTGCCGCTCCACAGCATGCACCTGCCTCAGGCCAGGCATGGACAGCACACAATCGGTGATGGCATAGTCGCAACCGATTGTAGAAAAATTGCAATCGCAGGCAGCTTCGGCTGCGCTGGTCTGCAACGCGAATTCGGGCCGGTTCATCGGTGAAAGCGAAATTGTCCCAGCAGAGCCGCGGCGGCGGCCGGCGCCCGGTCACCATGAAGCAGGTGGCGGAGCTCGCAGGCGTCCACGTCTCCACCGTATCGCGCGCGCTCAATCCGGCAACGCGGCCGATGGTTGTGGCGGAGGCGGTCGCGCGCGTGATGAAGGCGGCCAACACCTTGGGTTATCGTCTCGACCCGGTCGCGGCCTCCTTGCGTACCGGGCGCTCGCGGCTCGTCGGTGTGCTGGTGCCGGATATCGCGACAAGCGTCTTCACGCCGATCCTCACCGGCGCGACGGCCCGGCTCTCGACTCATGGCTATTCGGCGATGGTGGCCTATGTCGGTGCCGATGCGAGACAGCAGCTCGATCTCGCTGGCGACCTGATCGCCCGCCGCGTCGACGGCCTGATCCTGGCCACGGTCAGCCTCGACGACCCGCTGGTCGGCTTCTGCCTCGCCGAAAAACTGCCGGCCGTGCTGGTCAACCGCGCCGAGAAGGAGGCCCGGGTGCCGGCCGTGGTCTCCGACGAGATGCGCGGCATGCAGCTCGCCATCGACCACCTCGTGGCGCTCGGGCACAGCCGGATCGGACATCTCGCCGGCCCGCAGCAGCATTCGACCGGCCTGCTGCGGCGGCAGGGCTTCCTGCAGGCGCTGGCCGCACACGGCCTTAAAGCGCATGGCCTGATCGAAGCCGGCACCTATACCCGCGAGGAAGGCGCACAGGCGGCGCAGCAGCTGATCGGCGGCCATCCCGAGATCACCGCCATCGTCGCCGCGAACGACCTGCTCGCGCTCGGCGCCTACGATACGGTGCGCGAGCATGGGCTGACCTGCCCCGACGACATCGCCATCATCGGCCACAACGACATGCCCCTTGTCGACCTCGTCCAGCCGCCGCTGACCACGATCCGCATCAGCCATGAGGAAATGGGCCGCCAGGCCGCCGATCTCCTGCAGCAGACCATCGAGTCCGCCGACAGCCCGGTCCGCAATGTCGTGCTGCCGCCGCGGCTGATCGTGCGGGGCTCGACCGCCGCACCGCGCAAGGGGCGCATCAAGAGCAAAGCCTGATCGGCCAAGCCGCGCCGACCTCAGGCGAGCGCGAGCTGCCGGAAGCCGTCGTCGATATAGCGGTCGGCCGTCCCGAGTTCCTGCCCGCCAGGGCCATGGCGACGGCGCAGAGCGATGACGCAATCTGCCCCGGCCGGATCGATGGCGAGGTTGCGCGCCAGGCCCCCTTCCGTCACCAGCATGCGATAGGCCTCGTCGAGCACGGCGCGCACCGCCGGCAGCTTCTCGGCCAGGATCGCGCAGGCCTCGGCCTTGTTCGAGGGATCGCCCAGCCATGCCAGGCTGCGGTGGAAGGCGCTGATGAACCGGACGATGAGCTCGGGATGCGCCTGCGCAAAGGACCGCCGCGCCGCCCCGACGATGCCCTGGTAAGGGCCGAGAATCGACCGGGCCGAGAGCAGGCGCACGCTGCCCGCCCCTTCCGCCGCCAGGCAGAGCGGGGCGTTCAGCAAGGTCGCGGCACAGTTTCCATCCTTCAGCGCCTGCAGGCGCTCTGCGCCGGTGCCCACGGCCTTGTAGGTGACGTCGCGCTCGGACATCCCGGCGCGCCTCATGATTTCCTTCAGCACGAAGGCGTAGCCGGTCGTCAGCGCGTCGACGGCGAGCGTGCCACCGCGCAATTGCGCCGGCGTCTCGACCCCTGGCTGCGTCATCAGGCTGAGCAGGCCGTCATCCACCCCCATGAAGGCGAAGAAATCGGCCGTCTCGCCGAGAGGCTCCTCGCCCTGCCCGCTGGCATAGGCGATCACATTGTCGATCGAGGAAAGCGCGATCGCAGCCGTTCCGGAATGCAGCGCGCGCGCCATGTGCCGCGAGTTCGGCGTCAAGGTCAGCGTCAGCTCCAGGCCCTGCTCCGCGAAGAAGCCGCGTGCCTGCCCCGCCCAGACCGGCCAGTTGGAAGCGCCGGCGAAGGCGATGATGTCGAGCTTGGTCATGATCTCCCGCCTTGGGCCACCAGTGGCCATGCGCTCGACGGCCGAGCACAAGACTCTTTCTGCAATCGATTGTAAGAAAAATCAAGCGAAGGGCCGCCGCCCATGCCCGGCAGGTCAAGGAGGAGCGCCCTCGCCTGGCCCGGCGCAGAAGGCGCAGCCTCGCCAGGCCATCGTTTCAGGCGCCGAGGATCGTCAGAATGATGCGTACCGGCTGGTCGCCGATATTTCTGAACCAGTGCTCGGTATCGACCAGCACCGTCGCGGTGTCACCGGCGCCCAGTGTGATCGTCTCCTGCCCGGCGTGGATCTCGAGACGGCCGGTGAGAACGTGGAAAATCTCGCGCGTTCCCGGCTTATGCGGTGCGAAGCGGTTCGATGTCGCTCCCGGCGGGACGCTGTAGGACAGGAGCTCCAGATCCGGCGTCGGGCGCGCCAGTGTCAGCCGCTCGATTCCCGTCACATCGTCGAAGAAGCGCAGATTCTCGCCGTCGCGGGTGATCTTGGCATTGTCGCGCTCCACCAGCTCGGAGAGCTCGAGGCCGAGGCCGCGCGCAATGGCGATCGCGTTGCGCAATGTCGGGCTGAGCAGCCCGCGCTCGACCCGGGACAGCGCGGCCGCCGAAACGCCGCTCGTCCCGGCGAGCTGATCGAGCGTCACGCCGAGCTGCGTGCGACGCGTGCGCACTGCGTTCCCGAACCGGACATCCTGATCCTGCGACTCTAACTCCACGTGAAACCCCTGAGCTTGACAAATTGCATATTAGCAAAAATAATTTCTGATCTGCAAATCGAAGGCATCCGATGTCCACCCTCCTCAGCGCATTGCCGGCGCTGTCCACCATCCTCGCCCTCGCGGTCGGGGCGCGCTCGCTGCACGCCGCCCTTCTGGGCGTGGGAACGGCAGCGCTCGCCATCCTGCTGGCCTTTCCGCTTCCTCCGGACAGCATACTGCCCACCACCTTGCGCTGGACCCCCATCCTGATGGAAGTCCTGCTGATCGTCGCAGGCGGGCTGCTGCTGTCGGAGGTGCTGCGGCAGGCCGGCGGGCAGGCTGCGCTGGCGAGCTGGATCAGCGGACGCGCCGGCCAGGGCGTCGGCGCCATCCTGCTGGTCGTGCACGGCGTCACCCCCTTCGCGGAATCGCTGACTGGCTTCGGCATCGGCGTTACCATCGGCATCCCATTGCTGGCCCATTTCGGCCTGCCCCCGCGCAAGGTCGCGGTGATCGGCCTGATCGGCCTCTGCGCAGTGCCGTGGGGGTCCATGGGGCCGGGCACGCTGATCGCAGCGACGATGTCCGGGCTCTCCTTCCGTGATCTGGGCGTCGCCTCCGCAGCGATCAGCATCATCCCCTTCGTCATGACCGGGTTCATCGCCGCCTGGCTCGCCGCTGCCCCCCAGGAGCGTGGCACGGCTGTCCTGCAAGGAGCGCTGTCCGGCGTCGCGCTGACGCTGGCGATCGCGGCGGCCAATCTCCTGTTCGGAACGGCCCCCGCCGGCGCCCTCGGTGCGCTCGTCATGATCATCCTGCACGTCCTACTCGGGCATCGCCGCAGCGGCAGCGTGCGACTGGAAGCCGTCGGGCGCCGGGCGCTGTCGAGCTATGCCGTCCTGCTCGGCGGCGTGCTGGCCGCCGGCTGGGCCGTGCGGACAAGTGGCCTCTCGGAGAACTGGCGCTATCTCGGCTCACCCGCGCTCTGGCTGTTCATCGCCGCAGCTTGGTTCGCGCATGGCCGGCCGGCGCCCCGGTCGCTGCGCAAGGCCTGGGCGTCCTGGCGCGAGGTTGCGCCGGTCACGGGCCTGTTCATCCTGCTTGGCATCCTGATGGCGGTGTCGGGGATGGCGGCGCATCTGGCCCGCACCCTGGCGGGAGCCGGCACGGCCTACCTCGCCGCCGCTCCGTTCGTCGGCGCGGTGGGCGGCTTTGTAACCGGCTCGAACGCCGGCGCGAATGCGATGTTCGCGACCATTCAGGCCGAGATCGCCCGGTCGCTCGGCGTTGACGTGCTCTGGTTCATGGCGATCCACAACGTCGCGGCGGCCTTCCTGCTCATGGCCTCGCCGGGCAAGATCGAGATGGCCGTGCAACTATCGCCGGCAGGCGCGGTGGAGCATCGCCGCTGGGTTCAATTGGCGACGCTGAGCGTCGCCCTCGTCGTCGTCACGGCGCTGGCGGTGCTGAATATCCTTCTTGGCTTGGGCTGATCGAAGATCACCGAGCCCCGCCAAAGCGCGAGTCCTCGCCGGTCGATACCGCGCATCGCGATGTGTACCGCCAGCGCCGACACACATGGCGGCCATTCGACGAACCGTTCCGTAAAGAGAACAACGCTTCCGAGAGGGCTTAGAACCCGCGTCGCGAATGGCCATCGCTTCCGCCGGCAGCGATGCTGGAGGAGCCACCCCGCCAGCTCGTGCAAGCGGTAAAGAATGTTTCTCGCCGGGCGTTCTCCAGAAAGAACATTCCCGTTGACGCTTGCAAGATCGGACTTCAAGCTTCGCGTGTCCCTGCCGTTATCCCGGCTCGATCGCTGCAGCATCGTCACGACGCAATGCGCTGGGAGCCCGGGCGACGGCGGTGCCACAAGACTGCCGAAACGAAATGGCGGAGCCTGGCCTCTGCAGGATCGACGATGAGCTGGATCGACGTCACCTATCACCTGCGCGGCTCGCCAGAGGACGCCGAAGCGCGCGCCAGGGCGATCGCTGTCGAGCAGAGCATCGAGATGCCGCCCGAGGCGGTCGACGATCCCTTCGTCCTCGGCGAGATTCTCGGCCGCGTCGTCGCCGTCGAGTCGCTGGGCGGTGGCCTGCACGCAATCCGCATCCTGCTCTCGGCCGCGACGGTCGGCGGTGATGCGGGACAGCTCCTCAACATGCTGTTCGGCAACTCCTCGCTGCATGAAGACCTGACGCTTGCCGAGATTGCCGTGCCGCCGGATCTGCGTGCTGCGCTGGGCGACGGCCCGCAGCTCGGTCTCGATGGCCTGCGCCGGCGTGTCGGTGCGCAAGCGCGCGCCCTGACCTGCTCCGCCTTGAAGCCGCAGGGGCTGTCGCCGGAGGGGCTGGCACGCCTGGCGGAAGCCTTCGCGCTCGGCGGCATCGACTACGTCAAGGACGATCACGGGCTGGCGACGCAGGCCTACAGCCCATTCCCGCAGCGCGTTGCGGCCTGCGCCGCCGCGATGCGCCGCGCGACTGCCTGGACCGGCCATCCGACCCGCTATGTGCCGAGCCTCTCCGGCAGCCTCGACGCCGTGCGCGAACAGCTGCGCATCATCAAGGAGGAGGGGCTCGACACGGCGATGGTCGCGCCGGCGATCCTCGGTCTCGCCAATATCCAACAGCTCAGGCGGGACTACCCTGAGATCGCCTTGCTCGCTCATCCGAGCCTGGCGGGCGCGGCGCGGATCGACCCGGCCTGCCTGACCACGCTCTGGCGGCTTGCCGGCATCGATGCCGTGATCTTCCCCAACCATGGCGGCCGCTTCGGCTATTCCGAAGAGACCTGCCAGCGGATCGCGGACGCCGCGATCGCACCCACGCCTGGGCTCGCGGCGATCGCCCCGGTGCCGGCCGGCGGCATGAGCGTCGCGCGCGTGCCGGAAATGCTCGACTTCTACGGCCGCGACGTCATGCTGCTGATCGGCGGTAACCTGCTCGCCGAGGGCGACAGGCTGAGCGACGCCACGGCTGCGTTCGTCGCCACGGTCCACCAGCACTCGCAAGCGCAAGCCCCGGCAGAAACCCATGCCTGACACCAGCAAGGACGACGCCCCCAACCTGCGCCGGCACGAAGACGGCTTTGCCTGGCAGGGCATCGAACGGCTCGCCTACAAGCAGGAGGGCGATGCGCCCTTCCGCGACGTCTCCCGCCAGATTCTGTTCTCGCGGCCGGACCTTGCCGGCGAGCTGCGCTACTTCGAGGTCGGCCCCGGCGGCCACACCACCTTGGAACGCCACGGCCATGTCCATGCGGTCGTCATTGTCCGTGGCCATGGCCGCTGCCTCGTCGGCTCGCAGGTGAGCGAGATCGGCCCGTTCGACCTGGTCACCATCCCCGGCTGGACTTGGCACCAGTTCCGGGCCGAGCCCAATGAGCCGCTCGGCTTCCTCTGCCTGGTCGACGCCACCCGCGACCGCCCTGCCCTGCCGACAGCGGAGGAACTGGCTGCCTTGCGGGCCTCGCCGGAGGTTGCCGCCTTCCTCGAGGGGTGACTCCACCGGCAGCACACCATCCTCGACGCTTATCTGCTTGCCAGGCGCGACATTCGTTGCAGCGCGCCCTCCAGCCGTGCCTTGCAGCCACTGGAAAATAGATCGATGTAGTAGACTTCTACGCGAGAGGCCGGCAGTGCTGACCAGCAAGGGCAAATACGGCATCAAGGCGATGGTTCACCTCGCCGGGTTGAGGATCGGCGAGACCGCCCAGATCGCCGAGATCGCCCAGCGCAACACCATCCCGAAGAAGTTTCTCGACGCGATCCTGCTGGACCTGCGCAAGGCTGGCCTTCTGCGCAGCAAGAAGGGTCCGGGCGGCGGCTACGCGCTGGCGCAGCCGGCCGGAAGCATCACGCTCGGCGCGGTGATCCGGGCATTGGAAGGGCCGATCGCGCCGATCGACTGCGCCAGCCAGTCGGCATTCAGGCCATGCGAGGACTGTGACGACATCGAGGCCTGTGTCGTCCGTTCCGCGATGCGCGAGGTGCGCGACGCGATGGCGGCCGTGGTCGATGAGACGACCATCGCCGACCTGGCTGCCCGGGCCGCCGCGTACAGGCCCGAAATCGACTTCGCGATCTGAGGGCGATCTCCTCCCTGGCATCGGACCGAAAAGTGGAATCCACTTTCCGGAATAATCCGATGCGATCACCATGTGATAGATCAGCGGGACCGCAGCGGACGCGCGGTGATCCAGGAATCGATCACGCTGCATTCGGACGCTTGCGCCCGAATGCAGCGTGACCTCGAGCCGCCCTGCCGGTCAAACCAGGTCGGCTCGAATTGATCCGGACTTAGCTCCGCGAGGCCACGATGCTCTCGTTCCGCAAACGCTCATAATTGGCTTGGTCGACCGGAACCGCATCGGGATTGCCGAGATCGTTCATCCGGACGCGGTAGGTCTCACGGGCCGACCAGGCGGCAGCCGCCGCGACGACGCAGATGGCGAAGGCGATCGCGCCGACCACCAGAGGGACGTTCTGCGAGCCGGGAGGGGCGACGGTCGCGAACAGGGCCGGCAGCAGCGCTGTGACGGCAGTGCCGAGGTTCTGCGAGATCGCCATCGAGGAAACGCGGGTCCGGGTCGGGAACAGCTCGGGAAAGAAGCTCGGGAAGACCGCGTTGTAGCCCTGGTAGACCACGCCCCACATCAGCAGCGACATCACGATCGCCAGCGGCACGCTGTGGATCGAGATCGCATAGAGATAGCCGAAGGCCAGCAGGCCGGAGCCGAGGGCGCCGACGATGATGGGCGGGCGGCGGCCGAACTTGTCGGAGAGGCTCCCGACATAGGGGATCACCAGGCAGGCGACGATGTTGCCCATCACCGGGATCCAGAGATAGACGTCCTTGTGGAAGCCGATGCCGTAGGCGGCCTGGACCGCATAGGCGGCGCCGAAGATGGTGGCGACGACCGGGATGACGTTCATCAGCGCCATCAGGATGACGCGGATCATGTCCGGCCAGGTGGTCTGGATCGCCTCGATCACCGGCGAGCGCGGCGTCGCGTTCTGGCTGTCTTCCTCCTTGAAGGCCGGGGTCTCGTCGACCTCGCGGCGGATGATCCAGCCGGCGATGATGACGACGAAGCTCAGCAGGAAGGGAATGCGCCAGCCCCAACTGTTGAACGCAGCCTCCGGCATGAAATGGGCCAGCGGCAGGAAGACGGCGGCGGCCAGAATCTGCCCCGCCTGCACGCCTTGCAGCGTGTAGCTAGCATAGTAGCCGCGGCGGCCGAAGGGGGCGTGCTCGAGGATCATCGAGCTTGCTCCCGAGATCTCGCCGGCGACGGCGAAGCCCTGGATCAGACGCATGATGACGAGCAGGATCGGCGCGAGGATGCCGACCTGCTCATAGGTCGGGAGCAGGCCGACCGCGATGGTCGAGAAGCCCATCAGGAACATGCACAGGATCAGCACATTCTTGCGGCCATGCGTGTCGCCCCAGTGACCGAGCACGAAGGCACCGATCGGGCGGGCGACATAGCCGACGCCATAGGTTGCCAGAGAGGCGACGATCGCCACGGTCGGATTGCTGGACGGGAAGAAAATCTGCGGGAAGATCAGCGACGCCGCGGTCGCGTAGATGAAGAAGTCGTAATACTCGAGCGCCGAGCCGATCCAGCCGCTGACGGCCGCCTTCTTGGATTGCTGCCTATGCTGGACATCAGCATGCAAAGCTGCCGTCATGTTCCACTCCCGATATGATTGACTTGTTTCTGTTTTCTGTGGGCCGCGGCATTTGGCGCGACGCGTAGTCAAGGCAGGCATAGGTCGCGACGATCCGGCGCCGCTCCCGTAAGACACGTGAAACTCACGATGCGTTCGAAGTCCGGCCGTTCCCGACGACCTATCTCACTTGCAGGGAAACCCGGGACGAGAAGCAGATGGTCAGCAAGCCCGGCAGCACCGCGGGATCGGCTCTCGTCGACGGCGGCGCAACAGCGTCCGCGCGAGCATCGAGCAGCCCATGGCAGGGATAGGTCTTGTGCAATCTCTCCTCCTGCTCATAACCTACCAAGACGAAATCGCGATGAATAATGCAAACTACGCTGGAATTCATAATCTAGAGATTATGCATCTTTGGGGAAGCGCTCGCTTGAGCAGGCCGCCCGGCGTGCTGTTTCCGCCGCGCCGGTCTCTCGACAAGCGACCCATGCGCCAGGCCTGCGATACTGCGACGCCTGGGTCCGGCAGTCGGCTCCTTGAAACGTTTCAGATGGCCTCCGGGCTACACTTCCTCCGCCAGCCGGGTATCGTTGCCCGGCGAATCCTCGCCGGCCTCTCACCCGGCGAGCTCAGGTCATGCAGGCACCCGCCGTCGCGAAGGGACAGAAGATGAAGACGTCGATTGCCACGGTCTCGCTGTCCGGCAACCTCTCGCAGAAGCTCGAAGCCATCGCGGGCGCCGGCTTCGACGGCATCGAGATCTTCGAGCAGGACTTTCTCGCCTCGGATTTCACGCCCGGCGAGGTCGGCCAGATGGTGCGCGACGCCGGGCTCGAGATCACGCTGTTCCAGCCCTTCCGCGATTTCGAGAGCCTGCCCGAGCCGCATCGCAGCCGGGCCTTCGCCCGCGCCGCCCGCAAATTCGAGCTGATGAACCAGCTCGGCACCGATCTCGTGCTGGTCTGCTCGACCACCCATCCGGCCGCCATCGGCGGCATCGACCGCATGGCCGCGGATTTCCATGAGCTCGGCGAGCTGGCCAAGCAGCATGGCGTGCGCGTCGGCTTCGAGGCGCTGTGCTGGGGCCGCTTCGTCAACGACCATCGCGACGCCTGGGAGGTGGTGCGGCGCGCCGACCATCCCAATGTCGGCCTGATCCTCGACAGCTTCCATACGCTCGCCAGGCGGATTGCCCCGGATTCGATCCGTTCGATCCCCGGCGACCGGATCTTCTTCGTGCAGCTCGCCGATGCTCCGGCGATCGACATGGACCTGCTCTACTGGTCGCGCCATTTCCGCAACATGCCCGGCGAAGGCGATCTCGACGTCACCAGCTTCATGCGCGCCGTGGCCGCGACCGGCTATGCCGGGCCGCTGAGCCTGGAGATCTTCAACGACCAGTTCCGCTCCGGCCTGCCACGGCTGGTGGCGCAGGACGGTCATCGCAGCCTGATCCAGCTGATGGACCGGGTGCGCCGGGTCGAGCCCGTGCTGCCGGTGGACCTGCCCGCCTTCCCGCCGCCCGCGCCCGCTTCGGGCGTCGAGTTCATCGAATTCGCCACCAGCGCCGAGGAGGCGCCGGGCGTCGAGGCGCTGCTGCACTCCTGCGGCTTCGACAAGACCGGCAGCCATGTCTCCAAGCCTGTGAGCCTGTGGCGCCAGGGCGGCGTCAACGTGCTGGTCAACACCGACGCCAGCGGCTTCGCCCACAGCTCCTATCTGGTGCACGGCACGGCGGTCTCGGAGATCGCGCTGATGCTGCCCGATGCGCGCGCCGCCTTCGAACGCGCGAGCGCCCTGCTCGCCCAGCCGCATGCGCAGGCGGCCGGCGAGGGCGAATTGAGTATCCCCGCCATTCGCGGCGTCGGCGGCAGCGTGCTGCGCTTCCTCGACGCGAACTCGGATCTCGGCCGCATCTGGGAGATCGACTTCAGGACCAGCCCGGCCGGCGCCGGCGCCGGGCTGACCAGGGTCGACCATCTCGGCCAGACCATGCCCTATGACGAGATGCTGAGCTGGTCGCTGTTCTACACCAGCATCTTCGACGCCCATAAGTCGCCGGTCGTCGACGTCGTCGATCCCGACGGGCTGGTGCGCTCGCAGGCGGTGCAATCGGGCGGCTTGCGCGTCACGCTGAACGGGGCCGGCGCGCGCGGCACCCTGGCGGGGCGCTTCATCGAGGACAGTTTCGGCTCCTCAGTCCAGCACATCGCCTTCGCCAGCGACGACATCTTCGCCACGGCGGCAGCGATGGCGCAGCGCGGCTTCCCGGTCCTGCAGATCGGCGCGAACTACTACAACGACGTCGAGGCTCGTTTCGGCCTGCAACCGGCGCTGGTCGAACGGATGCGCCTTTCCAACATCCTCTATGACGAGGATGCCGGCGGGCAGTTCTTCCAGTTCTATTCGGCTCCGCGGCCCGACGGCTTCTTCTTCGAGATCGTGCAGCGGCAGGGCAATTATCAGGGCTATGGCGCCCCGAACGCCCCCTTCCGCATCGCCGCTCAGAAGCGCGCGGCGCGGCCGGCGGGGATGCCGAAGCGCTAAAGCAATGCCGGCAAAAGTGCGCAGCGGTTTTGCGTCCGGAACTGCGCACGAATAAAACTCTACCCTTGCCGGTCGGCGTTCTCCTTGGTCAGCCGTTCCAGCAGGTCGAGGCCAGGGACCGCCGGCCCGCCCTGGCGCTTGGTCAGGCCGACCGCACCCGACAGGAAGCGGGCGCCCGTCGATATCTCGCAGAGATCGCCGCGATCCAGATCGTCGGCGACGACGCCCCGCGAGATGAACCAGACCGCATCCGAGCCGAGCAGGATCGCGCGCCCCACCGGCAGGGCGACCGTCTCGAAGGCAGGCTGCAGTCCAGCCAGGTTGAACGTCAGCAGATAATCGTCGACCGCCCGGCGGATGATCGCGGTGGCGGGCGGCAGCAGCACCGGCACGCGCGCCAGCAATTGCGCCACCGGCTCGCCGCGCAGCGGATGGTCACCGCGCGCGACCAGCGTGATCTCCTCCTCGTAGAGATGGGCGAAGACCAGGCCGGCCATCTCGCTAGCCACCGGCATGCGCCCGAGCATCAGGTCGATCGCGCCCTCGCGCAGCAGCCCGACCAGATAGGAATGCGGCCCGGTCTCGATCGCCAGCACGGTCTCGGGTGCGATCTCGCGGAAGCGCAGCGCTACGCGAGGGAACAGGCGCGTCGCTGCCGTCGGCAGCACGCCGACCCGGATCGTGCTGCCCGGCGCGCCCGGATGCAGCGCCGCGGCGCCGGCCTCGAAGGCCTGCAAGCCGATGCTGGCATGGCGGCGGAAGAGAGCGCCCTGCTCGGTCAGCACGAGACGCCGCTTCTCGCGCCGGAACAGCGGCGTCGCCAGCAAGGTCTCCAATTCCGCGAGGGTGCGGCTCAGGGCCGGTTGCGTGATGCCCTGACGACGCGCGACCGCCGACAGGCTACCCTCGACGGCGATATCCAGGAAAGCCCGGATATGACGCAGCTTGACGGCAGGGTGCATAATCATTCGATTATGTATCCTAGCGATCTTTGCATTATTCGGGTCTGTTTCACCCTGATAGGTTATGGCTAGGAGGAGAGATCGTGCAAGCCCTTACCCGCCCCTATGGTGCTCTCCACTATCGCACGGACGGTCCGGCGGACGCTCCGACGGTCATCTTCGCCAACTCTCTCGGCACGGATCTGCGGCTCTGGGATGCGGTCCTGCCGCTTCTGCCCCAGGATCTGCGCTATATCCGCTACGACAAGCAGGGCCACGGCCTCTCGACGCTGGGCAATGGCACCGACATCGCCGACCATGCCGACGACGCGATCGCACTGATCGAGGCGCTCGCCGGCAAGTCCGTCGTCTTCGTCGGCCTCTCGATCGGCGGCCTGATCGGCCAGACCGTGGCGAGCCGGCGCCCCGAGCTCCTGCGGGCTCTCGTCCTCTCGAACACCGCGGCGAAGCTCGGCACCGTCGAGAGCTGGCAGGCCCGCATCGACGCCATCGCCGGCCATGGGCTGGAGCATATCGCCGACGCCGTCATGGAGCGCTGGTTCGCCCCTGTCTTCCGCGCGACGCCGGAGCTCGCGCTCTGGCGCGCCATGCTGACCCGGACGCCGGCCGACGGCTACATCGCCGCCTGCAGGGCGCTGTCCCAGGCCGACCAGACCGCCGCGACCGCAGCGCTGCGCCTGCCCGCTCTGGCGATCGCCGGCGATGCCGACGGCGCCTCCCCGGCCGAGCTGGTCGAGGCGACGGCCGCGCTGATTCCCGGCTCGGCCTTCCACGTCATTCCCGGCGCGGGCCACCTGCCCTGCGTCGAGAAGCCCGCGGCCTATGCCGCGATCCTGTCCCCGTTCCTGAGGGCCCACGCGCATGACTGAGCTTGCCGACAAAGGCATGTCGATCCGCCGCCGCGTCCTGGGCGAGGCCCATGTCGCCCGCGCCGAGGCCAACAAGTCCGAGTTCGACGCCCCGTTCCAGGCGCTGATCACCGACGCCGCCTGGGGCCATGTCTGGGCCCGTGACACCCTGCCGACGCGCGAACGCTCGATGATGACGATCGCGCTCCTGGCCGGGCTCGGCAATTATGAGGAGCTTGCCCTGCACCTGCGCGCCACGCGCAACACCGGAGCCAGCAAGGACGACGTGATGGAGGCCCTTCTCCACGTCGCGATCTATGCCGGCGTCCCGCGCGCCAACCACGCCATCAAGATCGCGAAGGACGTCTTCGCAGCCATGGCTCAGGAAGAGCAGGCTTAAGAAAAGAGAGGAAACGCCATGAAACCAGCGGAGTTCTACCAGCGTGACCGGTCCTGGCAGCCGCCGGCGCTGACACCGGACTACAAGACCTCGGTAGGGCGCAGCCCGCGCCTCGCGATGCTCTCGCTCCAGGGCTCGATGTCGGAGATCACCGGCCCGACCTTCGGCCATAGCGACATCGATCCGATCGACAACGACCTGATCAAGAACTACGCCAAATCAGGCGATCCGATCGGCGAGCGCATCATCGTCCATGGCCGCGTCCTCGACGAGAACGGCCGCGGCGTGCCGAACACGCTGGTCGAGATCTGGCAGGCCAATGCCGGCGGCCGCTACCGTCACAAGAAGGACACCTATCTCGCGCCGATCGACCCGAATTTCGGCGGCTGCGGCCGCACGCTGACCGACGAGAACGGCTACTACTTCTTCCGCACGATCAAGCCCGGCGCCTATCCCTGGCGCAACTGGGTCAACAACTGGCGCCCCGCCCATATCCATGTCTCGGTCTTCGGCACGGCCTTCAGCCAGCGCCTGATCACCCAGATGTATTTCGAGGGCGACCCGCTGATCGCGAAATGCCCGATCGTCGCGACGATCCCCGACCCGCGCGCCATCGACCAGCTGATCGCGCCACTGGATCTCAACGCCGCGGTGCCGCTCGACTGCCTCGCCTACAAATTCGACATCGTGCTGCGCGGCCGCCGCTCGACCCTTTTCGAGAACCACCTGGAGGGCAACTGATCATGGTCCAGGCTCTGCCCTATCTGAAGGAATCCGCCTCCCAGACCGCCGGTCCCTATGTCCATATCGGCTTGGCACCGGGCGCGGCGGGCTTCGACATCTATCGCCAGGAACTCGGCCAGACCATCGCCGGCCCCGGCGTGCCCGGCGAGCGCATCCGCGTCGAGGGCCTCGTCTATGACGGCACCGGCGCACCGGTGAAGGACATCCTGCTCGAAGCCTGGCAGGCCGACGCCAACGGCATCTACCCTCATCCCGAGGATCCGCGGCATGGCGAGGTCGCGCCGGGTTTCCGCGGCTGGGGCCGGATCATCACCGATTTCGACAGCGGCCTCTGGAGCTTCGAGACGATCAAGCCGGGTCCCGTGCCGGGTCGCAACAAGCGTATGATGGCCCCGCATATCAGCCTCTGGCTGGTCTCGCGCGGCATCAATATCGGCCTCAACACGCGAATGTATTTCGACGACGAGGACAACAGCGCCGACCCGGTGCTGGGCCTCATCGAGAAGGAGAACCGCCGCCGGACCCTGATCGCCCAGCGCACCGCCGCCGGCGTCTACCGGTTCGACATCCGCCTCCAGGGCGAAGGCGAAACCGTGTTTCTGGACGTCTGAGTCATGACGCAACCCTGCATCATCTGCGTCGCCATCACCGGCTCGCTGCCGACCAAGGCCAACAACCCGGCGGTGCCGATCACCATCGCCGAGCAGGTCGAGAGCACGCAGGAGGCCTTCGAGGCCGGCGCCAGCATCGCGCACTGCCATGTGCGCGACGACGAGGGCAAGCCGAGCTCGGACCCCGAGCGCTATGGCCGTCTCAAGGAGGGCCTGGAGAAGCACTGCCCGGGCATGATCGTCCAGCTCTCGACCGGCGGCCGCTCGGGCGCCGGCCAGGCCCGCGGCGCCATGCTGTCGCTGCGGCCGGACATGGCCTCGCTCGCCGTCGGCTCGAACAACTTCCCGACCCGGGTCTACGAGAATGCGCCGGACCTGGTCGATTGGCTCGCCGCCGAGATGGTGACCTATGGCGTCAAGCCGGAGATCGAGGCCTTCGACCTCTCGCATATCGTCAAGGCGCACGAGATGTGGCAGCACGGCCAGATCGTCGATCGGCCTTATGTTCAGTTCGTCATGGGCGTGAAGAACGCGATGCCGGTCGATCGCGACGTGTTCGACTACTACATCCGCACCGTGAAGCGCCTGTTCGGCGAGAACGCGCCCTGGTGCGCCGCCGGCATCGGCTCGAACCAGATCGTGCTGAACGAATGGGCGATCGCGGCCGGCGGCCATGCCCGCACCGGCCTCGAAGACAATGTCCGGCTCGACCGTGAGCGGCTCGCGCCCTCGAACGCGGCGTTGGTCCAGCGGGCCACAGAGCTCTGCCGGAAGTACGGCCGCCCCGTCGCGACCTGGCAGCAGGCGCGCGAGATCCTCGGCATTCCGATGAGGAGCACGGGCAGCGCCGGCTGAAGCCGAACCGCCTGCCTCCGGCCCGAACAGGACATGGACGCCATGATCAGCGGAAAGACCAGGCTCATCGGCCATCTCGGCTTCCCGACCGAGAGCTTCAAGGCGCCGCTGATCTACAACCCCTATTTCGAGCGCGACGGCATCGACGCGGTGGTGGTGCCGATGGGCAGCCGCAGCGAGGACTATCCCGACTTCCTCAGGCTGTTCTTCCGCCTCTCCAACGCCCATGGCGCGCTCATAACCATGCCGCACAAGGTCGTGACGACCGGGCTGGTCGACGATCTGATGCCGACGGCCGCCATCGCCGGGGCCTGCAATGCCGTCCGCCGCGAGACCGACGGCCAGCTGACCGGCGAGATGTTCGACGGCGAGGGCTTCGTGCGCGGCGTGCTGCGCAAGGGCCGCCAGGTTGCCGGCACCCGGGCGCTCGTGGTCGGCGCGGGCGGCGTCGGCTCGGCGATCGCCGCCTCGCTCGCCAAAGCCGGCGTCGCCGAACTCGGCCTGTTCGACATGAACGCCGGGGCGGCCGAGGCGCTGGGCGAACGGCTCACCCGCTATTATTCCGCGCTCGCGGTCTCGACCGGCTCGAACGATCCGGCCGGCTTCGACATCGTCGTCAACGCGACGCCTTTGGGGATGAAGCCGGGCGATCCCCTGCCGCTCGACATCGAGCGCCTGCCCTCCTCCGCCTTCGTCGGCGAGGTGGTGATGGCGCAGACCATCACGCCCTTCCTGGCGGCTGCACAGCAGCGCGGCTGCCAGGTCCAGGTCGGCACCGACATGCTGTTCGAGCAGATCCCGGCCTATCTGGAGTTCTTCGGCCTGCCCACGACCACCGCGGACGACCTGCGCGCCGTGGCGCGGCTCGGCTGAAGCAGCGCGTTCTCGCTTGCTCCAGGAGCCGGCTCATTCCGGTCGCGCTCGCTCCCGAAATTGGCGGGGCGTGACGCCGGACATGCGGCGAAAGGCGCGGCTGAAATGCGCCGGATCGGTATAGCCGGACGCAAACGCGACATCGATGATCTTGGCGTCGGTATCGCGCAGCAGCCTGCTTGCGTGCTCATATCTGACGGTGCCGAGGATATCCGAATAGGTGAGGCCGGATTGCGCCAGCCTGCGCTGGAAGCTTCGCGTGCTGACCCCAGCCATCTCCGCGACCTCTCCCAGCGCTGGAATCCGCGCGTCCAGGTAGGACGGCAGCATCAGCTTGAGGGTCTCGACGATATCGTAGCCGAGCAGATCGTCCTCAGGCCCGCACGGCATGGGGCGTGCTCCCTGCGAACGATGGGGCAGGCTGAGATACGCGATCGGCAGGTCGACCCAGGCGGCGCGCTGGCCCGACAGGAAGCGCGTGTTCGGCCAGGATGAGCGCGTCGCCGGCCCCGGCGTGTAGCGTGCCTCGAAGGCGATCGTCTCCGGCATCCAATCGGCACCCGTGAACTGCCGGATGATCAGGATGGCGAAGATGTTCTGGAGCCATTGCGCATGCTCCAGATGCCGGAGCCCGCGTGCCCCGGTGAGCCTGTTGCAGATCCGCGCATGGTCGTCGTGGTGCTCGATCCACATGCTCAGGATCGTATCCTCCCGCGGCGCCCAGTGGCACGCATGTCGCAACGCGACGAGCAGCGTCGGGGAGTGAGCGATCAGGGCTCGTGTCTTGTCGCGCAGATGGGAGAAATGCAGCCGCTGGCCAGCGAGAAAGCTGAAATCGTCGATGCCCTGTGTCCTCTCGGCGGTCTCGACGAAGCGAAGGGCCGGCAGCAGCGGGACGTAGAGATCGATCTTCTCTTCCAGGGATGCCGGCAACCGGCATCGTTCCAGCAGCGAACTCGTCGCTGCCCCGGCCTCGTCGAGAATGCCGAGGAACGGCAGCAGAAACTGGCCACGCGTCAAAGGGATGTTCGCCATCGGGTCTCGCCGCGAGCTCGGGTCGGTGCGCCTTCGCCGGACAGAATCACGCGGGATCGCGGTCGGCAGCGATGCAGGATAGCCGGTCGCGATTGGCGCGAAATGGCAAGACTGGCGACCCGCCCATGCAGGAAATGCCCCGAGCAGAGTTCGTCTGCCAGCGCGCCCGATTCAGTTCGGGAAGCAGCAGCGCCGCTCGGTACGGGCTGGCGGTGGGAAATCCCGAGGAGAAACGGTGCGCCATCTCGTGATCGGACTGACCGCGGCTTCGTTGCAGGCGCCGGCCTGGGCGTCCGACGCCCCGCAACCCGCCTCGCCGCGGGATCCGCTCGTCGCCTCGGCGCCGCGCCTCTCCGTCACGAGCTATCTCTGGGCGACCGCGATCGATGGACGGAGCGCGACATTCCCGCCCCTGCCGGCGGCTGATATCCACTTGCGCTTCCGCGACGTCCTCAAGGAGCTGAACGGCGCGATGATGGCCTCGGCTGAGATGCGGATGGGCCGCTGGAGCGTTCTGGTCGACGGACAGTTCTCGCAGGTGACCTCCGGCGGCAATCTGCCGGGTCCGTTCTTCTCGGCGCTCAAGCTGCGTTCGCAGAGCACGACGGTCCAGGGTTCCGTCTTCTATCGAGCCTATGAGGGCGCCTCGGTATCGTTGGATGTGGGCGCCGGTGTCCGGTTCTGGAACCTGAGCAACAGGCTGGAGATCCTGCCCGGCCTCGCCAATCTGCGCATCGACCATCGCGATTCCGAGGCCTGGGCCGATCCCGTCATCGGCGCCCGGCTCGGTGTCGAGCTAGGCGGGCCGTGGAGCTTGACGGTGGCAGGCGACGTCGGAGGCTTCGGCGCCGGCTCGCAGCTGACCTGGCAGGGGTTGGGCAGCGTCAACTACGCCTGGAGCGAGAAGCTGACGCTGAAGGCCGGCTACCGGGCGCTTCATGTCGATTACCGCCATGGCGGGTTTTCCTATGACGTGACCCAGCACGGCCCGGCCGTTGCGGCGACATATCGGTTCTGACGGAGCGATCCACGAGTGCGGCGATGTCGAAAGGGTGCGGAATGCGTGTGACCGGGATTGCGGTTTGGACCGCTGCCGTTTCGGCGCTTGCCCTGCTCGCGCTGGGCGGGCAGGCCTTCGCCCAATCGGGACAGGCCCAGCCCACTGTCACTGATCCGCATTTCAAGATCGCGCCGGGCTATCTCGCACGATCCGAGCTGCCGGACAGTCTCGTCCTGCTCGGCCCGCCGCCCGCGGCCGGCTCGGCCGCGCTGGCCAGGGACGAAGAGGCGCGCAAGATGACGATACCGCTGCGGAACACCGAACGCTGGACACTCGCCCGTCGCGACGCCGAACTCGCCTTTCCACAGGCGGCCAGCGCCTTCTCCTGCGCGATGGGCGTCGGGATCGACGCGGCGCGGACGCCTCGCCTCTATGCGATGACGCAGAAGATGCTGTCGGATTTCGGCCTGTCGACCTATGGCGTGAAGAACAAGTACAATCGCGTCCGTCCCTTCGTCGTCCACGACGAAGCCACCTGCAGAGCCGACCAGGAGGCCATCCTGCGCGGCGACGGCTCCTATCCCTCCGGCCATACCGCCGCGGGCTGGGGCTGGGCCCTCGTCTTCGCGCAGATCAATCCCGGGCGTTCGAACGAACTGCTCGCGCGCGGCATCGCCTTCGGCCAGAGCCGGGTGATCTGCAACGCCCATTGGCAAAGCGACGTCGATGCCGGCCGCATCATGGGCGCGGCGACCGTGGCGCGGCTGCAGACCAACCCGGCCTTCCTTGCCGATCTCGAAGCGGCAAGGGCGGAGGTCAAGGCGGCGAAGGCGAAGCAGCCGGCGCTGGATTGCACGGCCGAGACAGCGGCCCTGTCGGGGCCGTAGGCCGAGCTAGCCGCGAGGCAGGAGCCTCCTGCCGATCGATCCAGCGCAGGTCGATCCAGGCCGCTTTCAGCCGGCCGTGGCCACGCGCCGCCGGGTCCTTTTCGCGAGCAGGCCGCCGTCGCCGATCGGGATCTCCCCGCCCCCGGCCTTGTCGCCGAGCACATGCGACAGGACGCGGCGGGCATTGGCGGCGCAGTCCATGTCGTCCGGCTTCCCCTCGATCTCGGCCAGCAGCGCGGCGAGCTGCGCCTTGCTCTGCTTGAGACGCCCCTCCAGCGCCTCGATATCCGCCACCTTGCGACGCAGCGCCTCGACCAGCCCGGCATGGTCCCAGCGGTCGAGGCCGGGCGGCAGGAGCTTGCGGATCTCGTCGAGGCTGAAGCCGGCCTGCTGCGCCGTCGTGATCAGCTCCAGCACCAGCACGGCCTGCGGCGGATAGGTGCGGTAGCCATTGGCGCGCCGATCGACCGCCTGCAGCAGGCCCGCCCGCTCGTAAAAGCGGATGCGCGAGCTGGTCAGCCCCGTCCGCTTCGCCAGCTCGCCGATGTTCATCGCTTGCGGTCCCTGAAAAAGGAGCTTGACCTTAAACTTAACTCAAAGGTTACGGTCGGCGCAACTTCTCGAAGGAGACCGTTCGATGTCCCTGTTTTCGCCGCTGACCCTGCCCAATGGCACCATCATCCCCAACCGCATCGCCAAGGCCGCGATGGAGGAGAACATGGCCGATGCCGACCATGCCCCCTCGGCCGAACTCATCAACCTCTACAGCACCTGGGCGCAAGGCGAAGCCGGCCTGATCGTCACCGGCAATGTCATGGTCGACGCCCGCGCCATGACCGGCCCCGGCGGCGTGGTGCTGGAGGATGATCGCCATCTCGACCGCTTCCAGGCCTGGGCGAGCGCCTCCCGTTCGCGCGGCGCGCAGGTCTGGATGCAGATCAACCATCCCGGCCGGCAGATGCCGGCGGCGCTCGGCCAGGAGACGCTGGCGCCCTCCGCGATCGCGCTCGACCTCGGCGCGCAGTCGAAGCGCTTCCCGGTGCCGCGCGCGATGACCGCCGCCGACATCGCCGAGGTCGAGCACCGTTTCGTCGAGACCGCCCGCCTCGCTGAGCGCGCCGGCTTCACCGGCGTCGAGATCCATGCGGCGCATGGCTATCTCGTCAGCCAGTTCCTCTCGCCGCTGTCGAACCGGCGGGACGACCAGTGGGGCGGCAGCCTGGAGAACCGCGCCCGCCTGCTGCTCGACATCGTCAAAGGCGTCCGCGCCGCGGTCGCGCCCGGCTTCGCCGTCGCGGTCAAGCTCAACTCGGCCGATTTCCAGCGCGGCGGCTTCTCGCCTGATGAGGCGCAGGCGGTGGTCGCGATGCTCGATGGCCTCGGCGTCGATCTCGTCGAACTGTCCGGTGGCAGCTACGAGGCGCCGGCCATGATGGGCGCCGCCCGCGACGAGCGGACGCTGGCGCGCGAGGCCTATTTCCTCGCCTTCGCCCGCGACATCGCCAAGACCGCGACTATGCCGCTGATGGTCACCGGCGGCATCAGGCGCCGCGAGGTCGCCCAGGACGTGATCGCGAGCGGCGTCGCCATGGCGGGGATCGCGACAGCGCTCGCCATCGAGCCCGCGCTGCCGCGCCGCTGGCGTGACGGCAAGGCCGACGCACCGACGCTCCGGCCGATCACCTGGACGAACAAGCCGCTCGCCTCCTCCGCTCACATGGCGGCCGCCCGCTACCAGCTGGCACGCCTCAGCCAGCGGCGGCGGACGGCGCCGAACGTCTCGCCGCTCTGGGCCTTGCTGTGCGCGCAGCTCGAAGCCGGACGCCGGGCCCGCCGATATCGCCGCTGGATCGGCGCGCGGAAGCGCGCGGCATGAGCACGGGCCGGCTGCACGAGGCGATCTCAACCTTCTGCCACTGGCTCCTGGCGATGCGGCTGGAAGAGAGCCGGCGCGCGCTTCTCGATCCCCGCCGCGCCGGCGAGGGCATCGCCTCCATTGCCTATTGCGCCGGATTCAACGATCTCTCCGTCTTCAACCGGGCCTTCCGCAACCGCTTCGGCATGACGCCGTCCGACCTGCGCGGCACGAGGCGCAACTGAGCGGAAGGTCACGAGCGATGACTTGGAATAGAGCGCCGGGCCTTCGACGGCCCGCAGGAATCCTGCCGGTCGGTCCCATCAAGGCAGGCCTGCTCGCCTTGATGGTCGCGATCGCCCTCCCGGCGGCTGCTTCCGACTGGCAGCGCTATGGCAATGCCCGCTTCCAATACTGGATCGACATCCCGCCGGGCTTCTCCAAAGTGGAGGAAGCCGACAATGGCGATGGCGGCCTGTCCTCGTCTGCGGATGGCGCTGCCGAATTGCGGGTCTGGGGCAGCTACCCGACCGAAGGCAGCCTTGCGGCCGAGGCCAAGGAGCGCCAGGGTCTGGACCGGCGCGATGGCTGGACCATCAGCTATCAGACCCAGAACAAGAGCGGAGCCGCCTGGTCTGGAACCAAGGGCAACCGCATCGTCTATGCCCGCGCCATCCCGGGCTGCGACCGGGCGGTGGCCTATTTTCGCCTCGAATACGACCGGGAGCGGCAAAAGGCCTTCGACCCGGTGATCTCCCGGCTGGTCAAGTCGTTCCGCAGCGGCGACTGCCGGACCCGCTGAACGCGCCTGCCCTCACCTCCGGGCCAGCTTCGCATCCGCCCAGGCCGCGACGGTTTTCGCCATCGTCGCCAGATGCCCGCTCGGCGAAAAGCCCGACGCCTTGCGCGGCCGCAAGTCGTGATCGCCGTCCTCGAGCCAGAGCATCTCGATTGCCGGCGACAAGGCATAGCCGCCGACCTCCGCGCGCGTGCCGAACTCGTCGCGGGTGCCCTGGACGATCAGCGTCGGCGTCTTGAGATCGGCCAGATGCTGCGTCCGCAGCTGCTCCGGCTTCGCCGGCGGATGGAAGGGGTAGCCGAGGCAGAGCAGGCCGCCGATCCGCCTCCCGGCGAATAGCTCGTCGGCGACCATGCTGGCGACGCGCCCGCCCATCGACTTGCCGCCGATGATCAGCGTTTCCGACGCACCGAGCGCCTCGATCGCGGCGAGGTATTCCGGCTTGAGCGTCTCGGCCCGTGGCGGCGGCTTGCGCCCGGCTTCGCTGCGACGGCTGGCCATGTAGGCGAATTCGAAGCGGGCGACGCGAAACCCGTCTCCGGCCAGGCGTTCCGCTGCAGCCGTCATGGAGGCAGAGTCCATCGGAGCCCCGGCGCCATGGGCCAGGAGAATGGTGTGCCTGGCGTGTTCAGGGCCGTCGAACAGGACGTGCAAATCCGTGTCTCCATCTGTCACGCGCACGAGTTTACGAGGCTCCCGGGCATCCCGAAGCCCCCCGCATCGCTCCATAGGCCGCCAGCGAAAAGCAGACCCTCGGCAATGTCTACGACCTTGGCAGTAGACCACCCTATGATAGCGTAGACTGAGAGCGGAACAAAAAATCCGCCATCGGCTCCGCCGTTGGAAACCTTCGGCGCGGCCGGCCACGCAGGGAGGTGAATGCAATGCGGAAGGCATATATGGCCGCCGTCGCGGCGTGCGCTTTGATTGCGGCCGGAGGCACCGGCCAGGCTCAGGAAAAACTCAAGATCGGCGTCTTGGCGACGCTCTCGGGCGCGCTGACATCTGGCGGCGAGGACGGCGTCCGCGGCGCCCAGATCGCCCTGAAGCAGCGCGGCGGCAAGATCGCCGGGCGCGAGGTCGAGTTCATCATCGCCGCGACCGACGCCAGCCCGGACTCGGCGCTGCGGGCGGCGCGCAAGCTGGTCGAGCAGGACAAGGTCCAGCTCATCCTCGGCCCGCTTTCGGGCTCCGAGGGCATCGCGATGCGCGACTACTCGAAGACGGTGCCGAACGTCACGGTGGTCGATGCGTCGTCGGGCGCGCTCGAAACCACCTATGTCAATCCGTCGCCGAACTATTTCCGCTTCAACAGCAACGGCGCGATGTGGATGGCCGGGCTCGGCGAGTACGTCTTCAAGGACAAGGGCTACAAGAAGCTCGCCGTGATCGGCGAGGACTACTCCTTCCCCTATACCCAGGTCTTCGGCTTCGCCCTCGGCTACTGCAAGGCCGGCGGCCAGATCGTGCAGCGTCAATGGGTGCCGCTCGGAACCAAGGATTTCGGTTCGGTCATCGCCAATATCCCCGATGACGTCGATGCGGTCTTCCTCGGCCTCGGCGGCGGCGACGCCGTCAACTTCCTCAACCAGTACGGCCAGACCGGCGGCAAGGCGAAGTTCGTCGGCGGCTCGATCATGGTCGACCAGACCGTGCTGTCCTCGCGCGGCGCCGCCAAGAAGCTGCTCGTCGGCACGCCTTCCTCGGGCGGTGTCGCCGATGCCTGGGACGATCCGAAATGGAAGGCCTGGGTCAAGGCCTATCAGGACGCCTTCCCGGCGGATAAGCGCTTCGCCAGCCCCTCGCTGTTCGCGACCAATTACTACAATGCCTTCAATGGCATGGCGACGGGCCTGGAGAAGGTCAACGCAGACCTCTCCGATGGCGGCGCGAAGTTCCGGGCGGAACTCGCCAAGGTCGAGCTCGATGCCCCGAACGGGCCGATCAAGCTCGACGACGACAGGCAGGCGATCGCGACGACCTTCATCACCGAAGTCGTCGAGGCGCCGAACGGCGAGCTCACCAACAAGTTCGTCCGCACCGTCCCGAATGTCTCGAAGACGATGGGGCTGTCCGCGGACGCCTTCAAGGCGGTGGGGCTGCCCTCCCGGACCAATCCGGAATGCAAGCCTTAGTCGTTCGTACCGACTGACTCCCCGGACAGGCACGACGAGGATCGTGTCCTGTCCGGCCAGCCGTCCCGCTCCGGTCAACGACGTCGCGCACTTCTTGGGTGCGGCGTCGGGCCAAGGCTCACCTGATGAGGCAGCCTCGGGCCCACCGGACCTTGCCACGCGAGGAGCCATGAGTCGCGCAGTCGCGGTTTGCCACGGTCCGTTCGGACGGGTGTCGATCTACGACCTCGATCGCCCGATGGTGGTGCATGCCCATCGCGAAGCTCACCTGATCTTCTTCCTCGACGGGTCGCGCGGCCTCGTGACCGTCAATGACCACACGGTCCGGGTCGATCCGTTCATGGGCGTCGCGATCAACCCCTGGGAACCGCATAATTTCCAGCCGGAGCAGCCGGGGTCCTTCGGCCTGTTCCTCGTCATCTATCTCAAGCCGGAATGGCTGGCGGCGCAGGCCATGCCGTCGGCCGGTTCGCTGGTCTTCCCGTCATCCGAGCTGGTCCTGACCCGCGAGCTCGCCGCCTGGCGCGATCAGGCGGTCGAGATGTTGCTGTCGCAGCATCGCGATCTCAACCTCGCCCCGGTGCTGATGGCGCTGGCGCAGGCCTCCAGCGAACCGATCGGGCCCGAGCTCGTCTCCTCGCTGTTGCATGACACCTCGGCAGGCGCCCTCGACCGGCGGGTACTGCGTGCCTGCCGACTGCTGGAGCAGCATACCTCGTCCGAAGGCGCGCTCGCCCAGATCGCCCGCGAGGCGGGGCTATCGCGCGCCCATTTCTTCAAGCTCTTCCGGCAACAGGTCGGAGTCACGCCGACCATCTTCGCCAATACCGCCCGGATCGACGCAGCGCTCGAGAGGATCGTGCTGTCGAACGACCCGGTGACCAGCATCAGCCACCGCCTCGGCTTTTCCGGCCAGAGCGTGTTCACGCGCTTCTTCACCGCCCATGTCGGCATGGCGCCGCGCGATTACCGGCGGGTGCTGCGCACCGTTAGCCTCCCGCAAGCGCAGGCGAGCCATGTCTGACTTCATCGCCCGCCGCCCGGTCTGGTCGCTGGTGATCCTGATCGCGATCGCCCTCCTCGCCTTCCTGATCTTCGCGGTCTGGACGCCGTGGATGGAGCTGACCTTCGGCCGCAAGCGCGTCTTCCTGAGCGCGCTCTTCAACGGCATCACGCTCGGCGGGCTCTATTTCCTCGTCGCCAGCGGCTTCACGCTGATCTTCGGCCTGATGCGCAACGTCAACCTGGCGCATGGCTCGCTCTATCTGTTCGGCGGCTATGTCGGCTACAGCATCGGCAACCTGACGGGGTCCTGGTTCGCCGCGCTGATCGGCGCCTTCGTCATCGTCGCGCTTGCCGGCATCCTGATGCAGGTACTGCTCTTTCGCTGGATGGAAGGCCAGGACCTGCGCCAGACGCTGGTCACGATCGGGCTTTCGATCATCGTCGCCGACCTCTTGCTCTGGGGCTATGGCGGCGACACCTTCCAGGTGACGACGCCGGACTGGCTCTCCGGGCCGGTGCAGCTGCCCTTCATCGTCGCGCTGCGCAGCAATGGCGAAGCGGTGATGATGATGTATCCGCTCGTGCGCATCGCCATCCTGGTCGGCGCCATCATTCTCGGCGTCGCGATGTGGCTGGCGCTCAACCGCACCCGCATCGGCATGCTGGTGCGCGCCGGCGTCGACGATCGCGACATGCTCTCGGCCACGGGCGTGCGCGTCCAGCTCGTCTTCATCATGGTCTTCGCCTTCGGCGCGGGGCTCGCAGGACTCGCCGGCGTCGTCGGCGGCACCTTCCAGTCGCTGCAACCGGGCGAGGACACCAAGATCCTCCTGTCTTCGCTGGTCGTCGTCATCGTCGGCGGCATGGGCTCGATCCCCGGCGCGGCGATGGGCGCGCTGATCGTCGGCATCGCCGAGCAGTTCGGCTCGGTCTACATGCCGACCTATGCGGTGATGCTGACCTTCGTCATCATGGTCGTCGTGCTGGCGATCCGGCCGCAGGGCCTGGCCGCGGTGAGGCGCTGACGATGGCGCTGGCCGAACCCCGCCTCGCAATCGCGACACCGCGCCCCCGCGAAGGGCTCGCCGAGATGATCGCGAGGCAGGGCACGTCCTTCTGGATCGTCGCCGCCCTGCTCGTGGTGATGCCGCTGATCGCCAGCCCGTTCTGGCTCGTCCAGATCCTCGCCTATGCGATGATCCTCGGCATGATCGCGCTCAGCCTGATGTTCCTCGCCGGCTATGGCGGCATCGTCAGCCTGGTGCAGATGACGGTCGCGGCCTTCGCCGCCTATCTCGTCGCCATCTTCGGCGACAGCGCCATCACCCAGATCAGCCTGAAATGGCCGTGGTGGACGGCGGTGCCCGTCGCGATCCTGCTCGCCACCGTGTTCGGCACGCTGAGCGGCGCGCTCTCGGTCAGGACCGAGGGCATCTACACGATCATGATCACCCTAGCGATCGGCTCGGCCTTCTACTACCTGACGCTGCAGAACTACACGATCTTCAACGGTTTCAGCGGCTTCAACGGGGTCATGCCGCCGATCTTCCTCGGCATCGACTGGGGCAGCACCGTGCCGTTCTACTACCTCACGCTCGGCTGCGCTGCGATCGCCTATGCCGTCGTCGTCTATGTCTCGCGGGCACCTTTCGGCCTCGCTTTGCAGGGCACGCGCGACAATCCCCGGCGCATGGCGGCGCTCGGCTTCGACGTCGTCGCCCATCGCGTCGCCGCCTATGCCTTCGCCGCGGTGATCGCCGCCTTCGCCGGCGTTCTGCTGGTCTGGTACCAGCGCCAGGTCTCGCCGGGGACAGGCGGCGTCGGGCCGGTGGTCGACATGCTGATCATCGCCGTGGTCGGTGGCCTCAGCCGCCCGATCGGCCCCTTCATCGGCGCGCTGGTCTATGTGCTGCTGCGCACCTTCGCGCTCGATCTGCTCGACTGGGTCGGGCTCGAAGGCAAGCGCTACCAGCTGCTGATCGGCCTCGGCTTCCTCGTCATCGTGCTGTTCTCGCCGGACGGGCTGGTCGGCATCTGGCAGCGGCTGCGCGAGCGCTATCGTCGTGGGCGCGAGGCACAGGACGCGCAGATGCGGGTCGGTGGAGGCTCGCCATGAGCGCCGTGCCGAGCCTGGAGCGGCTGAACACGGCCAGCTCGGGCAACGCGCTCGAACTGCGCGGGGTCTCGCGCCTGTTCGGGGCGCTGGCGGCCCTGTCAGACGTCACCCTGTCGGTTCGCCCTGGCGAGCGGCGTGCCGTGCTCGGCTCGAACGGCGCCGGCAAGACCACGCTGTTCAACTGCGTCACCGGCGATTTCTCGCCGAGCTCCGGCGTGATCCGCTTCTTCGGCGAGGACGTGACGGCTTTCCCGCCGCATGAGCGCATCCGCCGCGGCCTCAGGCGCACCTATCAGATCTCCTCGCTCTTCGCCGGGCTGACGGTGGTCGACAATGTCTACCTCGCCTGCCGGGGCGTCTCGCGGAACCGCTTCTCGCTGCGGCGGCCGCGCCGCGACGACACGCTCCAGCATGCCGCCGAGAGCCTGGTCGACGCCGTCCACCTCACCGCCGTCAAGGATCGGCTGGTCGGCGAGCTGGCCTATGGCCAGCAGCGCCAACTCGAGATCGCGCTCGCTCTGTCGGGCGCGCCGCGCTTCATCCTGTTCGACGAGCCGGCGGCGGGCCTGTCGCCGACCGAGCGGGCCGACCTCGTCCAGATCCTGACCTCGCTGCCGGGCCATATCGGCTACATCATCATCGAGCACGACATGGACGTGGCGCTGCGCGTCGTCGAGAGCGTGACGATGATGCACAATGGCCGCATCTTCAAAGAGGGGCGGCCGGACGAGATCGAGTCCGATCCGGAGGTGCAGGAACTCTATCTCGGGGGCGGTCATGGCTGAGCGCCTGAAAGCCCCGCCCCCCGCCGGCGTTCCGATCCTGCAGATCGCCGGCCTCAACGTCTTCTATGGTCGCTCGCACGCAGTGCAGGGCGTCGATCTCACGCTGCAGCACGGCGTCCTCTCCGTCGTCGGTCGCAACGGCATGGGCAAGACGACCATGTGCAAGGCGATCATGGGGCTGGTGCCGATCGCATCGGGCTCGATCCGCTTCTTCGGCGAGGAGATCGCCGGCCGCTCGCCGGCCGAGGTGGCGCGGCTCGGCATCGGCTATGTGCCGCAGGGCCGCCGGCTCTGGCGCTCGCTGACGGTCGACGAGCATCTGCGGCTGATGCAGCGCGGCAAGCGCGGGCCCTGGACGCCGGAGCGCATCTACGAGGCCTTCCCGCGCCTGGCCGAACGCCGCAACAACGGCGGCGGCCAGCTTTCCGGCGGCGAGCAGCAGATGCTGGCGATCAGCCGGGCGCTGCTGCTCAATCCGCGCCTCCTCATCATGGACGAGCCGACCGAGGGGCTCGCGCCGGTCATCGTCGCCCATGTCGAGGAGATGCTGGTCCGGCTCGCCGAGCAGGGCGACGTCGCTATCCTGGTGATCGAGCAGAATATCGGCGTCGCCACGCAGATGTCCGATCCGGTCGCGATCATGGTCAACGGCCGGATCAACCGGATCATCGCCTCGGCGACGCTCGCCGGCGACCGCGACCTGCAGCAGCGCCTGCTCGGCGTCGGCCGCCATGGCCATGACGAGACCGATGCGGCATCGGAAGCCGCCCCGGCGGCCGGAACCTCCCCGCCTGCCGCTCCGGCCCCGACCGGGCCGATCCGCGTCTATGTCTCGAACCCGGTCATCCCGAACCGCTGGTCGCAAGCCGTGCCGGCGGCGCGGATCGAGGCGCAGGCCCGCACCATCTCGCGCCCGACCTTGGCGACGCGCGACGGCCAGCCGGTCGGTGCGATCCGGCCGCTTGCGGCTGCCGCAAGCAGCGAACCCTATGTCGTCATCGCCGGTACGCTCGACACCAAGGGCGAGGAATTGCGCTTCATTCGCGACCTGATCCGCGCCGAGGGCTTGCGCACCCGTCTCGTCGATCTCTCGACCTCGGGCCGCAGTGCCGGCGGCGACGTCACTCCGCAGGAGGTCGCACTCGCCTCGCCGAAGGGCTCGTCAGGCATCGCTTCCGGCGATCGCGGCACGGCGGTGGCGGCGATGACTGAGGCCTTCAAGGCCTGGCTGCCGCGCCAGCAGGGCCTGCTCGGCATCATCTCGGCCGGCGGCTCGGGCGCGACCGCGATGGTGACGCCGGCGATGCAGGCGCTGCCGGTCGGCCTGCCCAAGCTGATGATCTCGACCATGGCTTCCGGCGATGTTCGCGCCTATGTCGGCGCCACCGACATCGCCATGCTGCACGCCGTCACCGACGTGCAGGGCGTCAACCGTGTCTCGCGCCTCGTGCTCGGCAACGGCGCGCACGCCATCGCCGCGATGGCCAAGGCCCGCCTCGCCGAGCTGAAACCCGAACCCTCCCGCCGCCGCCTGCCCGAGAAGCCGCTGGTCGGGCTCACCATGTTCGGGGTGACCACGCCTTGCGTGCAGCAGGTCTCCAAGCTCCTCGCCGATGAGTGGGAGCCGCTCGTCTTTCACGCCACCGGCACCGGCGGCCAGTCGATGGAGAAGCTGGTCGATTCAGGGCTTGTCGGTGCGGTGATCGACGTCTCGACCACCGAGATCTGCGACCTGCTGATGGGCGGCTTCCTGCCGGCGACAGAGGACCGCTTCGGGGCGATCATCCGAACCCGCATCCCCTATGTCGGCTCGGTCGGCGCCCTCGACATGGTCAACTTCTTCGCGCCCGAGACGGTGCCGGAACGCTATCGCGGCCGGCTGCTCTACCCGCACAACCCGCAGATCACGCTGATGCGGACCACGGCGGAGGAGAATGCCCGCATGGGCCGCTGGATCGGCGAAAAGCTGAACCAGATGGAAGGGCCGGTCCGCTTCCTGATCCCCGAGCTCGGCGTTTCCGCGCTGGATGCGCCCGGCCAGGCCTTCCATGATCCCGCAGCCGACGCCACCCTGTTCCAGGCACTGCAGCAGACGGTGCGTACCGGCCCGAACCGGCAGCTGATCCGGCTGCCGCTCCACATCAACGACCCCGCCTTCGCCACCGCTCTGGTGCAGCAGTTCCGCACGCTGCATGCCGGCCGGCGTCGCGAGCGGGTGGGCGGAGGCAGGCTATGACCTCTTTCGACAAGAAGGCCCTGCTGAAGCGCTTCCGGGCGATGATCGCGAGGGGCGAGCCGATCGTCGGCGGCGGCGCCGGCACCGGCCTCTCGGCAAAATGCGAGGAAGCCGGCGGCATCGACCTGATCGTCATCTACAATTCCGGCCGCTACCGCATGGCCGGCCGCGGCTCTCTCTCCGGACTGATGCCTTATGGCGACGCCAACGCCATCGTCATGGAGATGGCGGCCGAGGTGCTGCCGGTGGTCCGGAAAACGCCGGTGATCGCCGGCGTCTGCGGCACCGACCCGTTCCGGCGCATGGACGTCTTCCTCGACGATATCAGGCGCCTCGGCTTCTCCGGCGTGCAGAACTTCCCGACCGTCGGGCTGATCGACGGCACCTTCCGCGCCAATCTCGAAGAGACCGGCATGGGCTACGGCCTCGAGGTCGAGATGATCGCTCTCGCCAACGCCAAGGGCCTGCTGACCACACCTTACGTCTTCTGCGAGGACGATGCCCGGGCGATGGCAAAGGCCGGCGCCGACATCATCGTCTGCCATCTCGGGCTGACCACCGGCGGCTCGATCGGCGCCGGGACGGCGCTGAAGCTCAAGAACTGCCCGGCGCTGGTCGAGCGCTGGGCCAAGGCCGCGCTGGCCGTGAAGAAGGACGCGATCATCCTCGTCCATGGCGGGCCGGTCGCTGAGCCCGCCGACGCCGACTTCATCATGAAGAACACGACGCACTGCCACGGATTCTACGGTGCGTCCTCGATGGAGCGCCTGCCGGTCGAGGTCGCGATCCGCGACCAGACCCGCGCCTTCAAGCAGATCGGCCGCGAACCGAAGACCGAGAAGCCGGCACGCAAGGCCGGCAAGACGAAATGACCCGGGCACGGGCGGGAGGATGCTGACATGACCGGGCAACTGATCGGATCGCTGATCCTCTGGCTGATCGTGGCGGTGATCGTCATCGCCATCGTCGTCTATCTGGTGAACTGGCTCTATCGCCGCTCCTCGAAGGAGGTCTCCTTCGTCCGCACCGGCCTGTTCGGCGAAAAGGTGGTGATCAATGGCGGTGCTTTCGTGCTGCCGATCATCCACGACGTCACGCCGGTCAACATGAACGTGCTTCAGCTCGCGGTGACGCGGGCGAACAACGATGCGCTGATCACCCGCGACCGCATGCGCGTCGACATCGACGCCGAGTTCTATGTCCGGGTGAAGCCGGAGCGGCAGTCGGTCTCGGTCGCCGCCGCCACGCTCGGCCGGCGCACCCTGCAGCCGGACCAGCTCAACGCCCTGCTCTCCGGCAAGTTCATCTCGGCGCTGCGCACCGTCGCCTCCGAGATGACGATGGAGGAGATGCATGAGAAGCGCGGGACTTACGTCCAGCGCGTCAAGGATGCCGCTGCCGAGGCGCTCGACCAGAACGGCCTCGTGCTGGAATCGGTCGCGCTGACCGATCTCGACCAGACCGACCTGCAATATTTCAACCCGTCCAACCGCTTCGACGCCGCAGGTCTGACCCGGATCATCGAGGAGATCGAGGACAAGCGGAAGCTGCGCAACGACATCGAGCAGGACTCGATGATCCGCATCCGCACCCGCAATCTCGAAGCCGAGCGCCAGGCGCTCGACATCGAGCGCGAGAGCGAGGCGGCACGGCTGGAGCAACAGCGCGAGATCGAGATCAAGCGCGCCATGCAGCGCGCCGAGGTCGCCCGCGAGCGCGCCGTCCGCGACACCGAGGCCGAGCAGGCGCAGATCACCTCGCGCGAGGAGATCGAGAAGTCGCGCATCGCCAATGAGCGCGCCATCAGCGAGGCGCGCATCGCCTCCGAGCGGGACATCCGCCAGCAGGAGATCGCCCGGACGCAGGCGGTCGAGGAAGCCGAGATCGCGGCGCGCGAGCAGGTCGAAAAGGCGCGCATCGCCAATGAGCAGACGATCAATGCCGCCCGCATCGCCTCCGAACGCGAGATTCGGCAGAGGGAAATCGAGCGCACCAGGGTGCTGGAGGCCGCCGAGATCGAGGCGCGCGAGGCGACCGAGAAGGCCCGCATCCTGCAGGAAACCGCGGTGAATGCCGAGCGCATCGCCCGCGAGCAGGAGGTCCGCAACCGCGAGATCGAGCGAACCCGTACGCTCGACCAGGAGGACATTGCGGCGCGCGAGGCGGTCGAGTCGGCGCGCATCGTTCAGGAAGAGCGCGTGCGTGCGCTCCAGATCGCCCGCAACAGAGCCCTGGACGAGGCCGAGATCGCGGCACGCGAGGCAGTCGAGAAGGCCCGCATCGCCCAGGAAGACGTGATCACGGCCGACCGGATCGCGCTCGACCAGCGCAAGCGCCTCCTGGAGATCGGGCGCACCGAGACGGTGGACGCTGCCGAGATCGCCGCCCGCGAAACCGTCGAGAAGGCCAGGATCAGCCAGGAGCGGATCGTCTCGGCCGAGCGCATCCGCCGCGACGAGGAGGTCCGCAATCTCGAGATCGCCCGCAACCAGGCGATCGACACCGCCGAGATCTCGGCGCGCGAGGCGACGGAAGCCGCCCGCATCGCGCAGGAGAAGGTCGTGGCGGCCGAGCGCATCGCCGCCGAGCTCGCGACGAAGGAACTGGAAATCCGGCGCAATGCCGATCTCGACGCCGCCGAACTGAAGCGCCGCGACGCCGTCGAGCGCCAGCGCATCGCCACCGAGCTCGGGCTGGAGAAGGAGCGGATCGACTCCAGCAAGACCCGCGAGATGCTGCAGATCGCCCAGAAGAAGGCGGTCGAGGTCGCCGAGGAGGAGCGCGCCATCGTGCTCGCCAACAAGAAGGTCGAGCGCACCGACGCCGACAAGGCGCTGCGCCAGGCCGAGATCACGGCACGCCAGCAGGTCGAGACCGTCGACATCGCCCGCGAACAGGCGCTGGAAGCGGTCAGGATCGAGCGCCGCCGCGCGCTTGAGCAGCTGGAGATCGCGCGCAACCAGGCGCTGCAGGAGGCGCAGATCGTCTCGAATGAGGAGATCGAGCGGGCGCGCATCTCCTCCGACCGCGGCCTCGACGAAGCCCGCATCGGCCGTCAGCGCGAACTGCGCAAGCTCGAGATCGGGCGCGAACGCGAGGTCGAGACGGCGGCCATGGACAAGGCGATCGCGCTCTATGCCAAGTCGCTGGAGGAATCGGCGGCGCAGGCCAATGCCGAGATCGCCCGTGCCAAGGCTGTCGAGGCCGAGGAGAAGGTCAAGACCGTCCGCGAGAGCGAGAGCGCGCAGCGCCGCAAGACCGTCGAGATCCTGCTCGCCGAGAAGGCCGCCGAGGAGGCCCGCATCGCCGCCGAGGCCGAGAAGGTGCGCCGCGCCGTCGAGGCCGAGGCGCAGAAGCTGCTCTACGAGGCCGAGAATGTGCTCAGCGATGGCGCCCGCTATGGGCTGTTCCGCCGCCGCCTGCTCGACAAGATCGAGGGCATCGTGCGCGAGAGCGTCAAGCCGATGGAGAAGATCGAGGGCATCCGCATCCTGCATGTCGACGGGCTCGCCGGCGGGGCAGGAGCGAGTGGCGCCGGCGGGGCGGCCCGCTCGCCCACCGACGAGGTCATCGAGTCGGCGCTGCGCTACCGCGTGCAGGCGCCGATGATCGACCAGGTGCTGAAAGAGATCGGCATCGAGGGCGGCAATCTCGCCAAGATGGGCGGGCTGATGCGCGAGGCCTCCGACATGCAGCGCGTCGCCAAGGAAGCGCAGCCGGCCAAGCCCAAGGATGGCGGCGATCCCGCCCCCGATGGCGGTGGCGGTGGCCGCTCCGGCTCCGGCAAGAAGTCGTGAGGCGCTGACAGATGGCCCGCGTCTACGTCTCCAGCGTCATCGCCGCCCCGGCCGCCAAGGTCTGGGCCAGGGTGCGCGACTTCAACGGCCTGCCGAACTGGCATCCCCGCATCGCCGAGAGCCGGATCGAGAACGGCGAGCCGGCCGACAAGGTCGGCTGCATCCGCGCCTTCTCGCTGCGCAGCGGCGATCGTCTGCGCGAGCAGCTGCTCGGCCTCTCCGACTACGACATGTTCTGCACCTATTCGATCCTGGATTCGCCCATGCCGCTGACCAACTACGTCGCGACGCTCAGGCTGACGCCGATCACCGATCAGGAGCGCACCTTCATCGAATGGTCGGCCGATTTCGACTGCGCGCCGGACAAGGAGGCCGAGCTCGTCGCCGGCATCGGCACCAATGTCTTCCAGGGCGGCTTCGACGCCCTCAAGCGCGCCTTCGGGGGATAGCCATGCCCCATGTGGTCCGCAGCACGATCATCGATGCGCCGGTGGACCGGCTCTGGTCGGTCCTGCGCGACTTCAACGGGCATGACCGCTGGCACCCGATCGTGGCGCGGAGCGAGATCGAGCGCGCCTATCCGCCGGACCGGGTCGGCTGCATCCGGCGCTTCCTGCTGCGCGACGGCAGCGAATTGCGCGAGCAATTGCTGACCCTCTCGGACCTCGAGATGACCTTTAGCTACTGCCTGCTCGATACGCCGATCCCGCTGTTCAACTACGTCGCCCATGTCCGTCTGCTGCCGGTGACCGACGGCAATCGCAGCTTCTGGCACTGGGAAAGCCGCTTCACCACGCCGCCCGGGCGGGAAGCCGAGCTCGCCCGGCTCGTCGGCGACGAGGTCTACACCAACGGCATCGAGGCGGTGCGCCGCCTGCCCGCGATCGTCGGCGAGGAGGCCTGACATGCTCGACCTGCGAACCTGCGCCAGCCTGTCGGAAGCCGCCGGCATCCTCTCCGGCGATCGCCAGGCGCTGTTGATCGGCGGCGGCACGCTGGTGATGCGCGACGTCAACGAGGGCCGTTTGACCGAGGGCACGCTGGTGCGCGTCACCGATCCGGCCTTGCGCCAGATGAGCACCGGCGGCGCCCGCATCGAGCTCGGCGCCGGCGTGACAATGGCGGCGGTGCTGGCCAATCGCGACCTTGCTTTCCTGCATGCCGCGGCGCGCGCCATCGGTGGGCCGGCGGTCAGGACGATGGCGACGATCGGCGGTAATCTTTTTGCTGGCGCGCCCTATGGCGATTTCACCGTGGCGCTGCTGGCGCTCGATGCGCAGGTCGTGCTGCAGTCCGGCTATGGCTCGGGCCGGGCGGTGCCGCTGGAGGATTTCCTCAGCGCCCGTGAGCGCGGCGGCCAGGGGCTGGTGACGGCAGTCCAGTTCGCCCGCCCGCAGAACCCGGCCGAGTTCCACTTCCGCAAGATCAGCCGGGTGAAGCCGAAGGGCATTTCGGTGCTCTCGATCGCCGCGCATCTGCCGCTGTCCGGCGGCCGGATCACACAGGCGCGCGTCGCCTATGGCGCGATGGCCCCATTGCCGATCCGCGCCCGCGGCGTCGAGCGGGCGCTCGACGGCAAGCCGCTCGACCAGAGCGCGATCCAGGCGGCGAAGCAGGCGGCGCTGGAAGGCTGCCGCCCGGCGACCGATGCGATCGCCAGCGAGTGGTACCGGCGCGAAATCCTCCCCGTTCATCTCGGCCGGCTGCTCGCCGGCGAGCCGCGCTGAGGAGGCGCCGATGGCCAAGCTCCCCATCCAGTTCCGCCTCAACGGCAGCGACCGCGCCACCTTCGTCGATCCCGCGAGCAACCTGCTCGACACGCTGCGGCGCGGGCTCGGCGATTTCGGCCCCAAGTACGGTTGCGGCCAGGGCACTTGCGGCGTCTGCACGGTGCTGGTCGACGGCGAGCCGCAACTCGCCTGCCTGACGCTCGCGGTGTCCTGCGAGGGTCGCCAGATCGAGACCGCCTCCGGCATGGCCGACGGCCCGCACCTGCACCCGCTGCAGGACGCCTTCATGGACCATTTCGCGGCGCAGTGCGGCTTCTGCACGCCGGGCATGCTGACTGCGGCGCGGGCGCTTCTGGCGAAGAACCCGCAGCCGAGCCGCGAGGAGGTCGTCGAGGCGATCAGCGGCAATATCTGCCGCTGCACCGGCTACGAGCCGATCATCGCCGCGATCCTCGCTGCTGCCAGCGGAACCAGCGTGAGGCGGGCCTGATGATGAAGACCTACGTGCCCCGCTCGCAGTCGTCCCGGGCGGAGCGAAGCGCAGACCCGGGACCCATGCCGGAACAGTTCAGGCATGGATCCCGGATCGGCGCCGCTTTGCGGCTTGTCCGGGATGACGATGAGAGGGAAGCGAAGGGAAGCGGGAGATCGTCATGCTAGAACTCCGCAAGGACCTCTTCGCCGACGAGCGCGACGACAATCTCAACGTCGTCGGCAAGGGCGTGCAGCGCCAGGACATGCCGGGCCATGTCACGGCGCGGACCCGCTTCTTCGACGACCACGCCTTCGACGGCATGCTGCATCTCAAGGTGGTGCGCAGCCCGCATCACCATGCCCGTATCCGCGCGATCGATACCTCGGCGGCCGAGCGCGCGCCCGGCGTCAAGCGCGTGCTGCGCGGCGCCGATGTGCCCGTGAACAAGAACACGCTGCTCAGCCTGATCAATTTCGGCAAGGACGACGAGCCCTCGCTGGCGGTGAGCAAGGTCAGCTACAAGGGCGAGCCGGTCGTCGCCATCCTCGCCGACAGCGAGGCGCAGGCGCTCGCCGCCCGCAAGCTGGTGCGCATCGACTACGACCCGCTGCCGGCGGTGTTCGATGTCGAGGAGACGCTGAAGCCCGGCGCGCCGGTGGTCAACGAGACCTATCCCGGCAACTACTTCGAATATCACGAGCGCTTCGACCATCAGAAGCTGCGCTTCGGCGATGTCGAGCGCGGCTTCGCCGGCGCCGACATCGTGATGGAACATCGCTACCAGATGTCGCCGATCGAGCACGCGCCGACCGAGACCAACGGCTCGATCGCGGCGCCCGAGCAGAACGGCCGCTATGTCGTGCACTCCTGCGCCCAGGGGCTGTTCTTTGCGCTCGGCACCACCGCCAAGATCGTCGATGTCGAGTCGAACATGCTGCACTTCATCGGCGGCACGGTCGGCGGCGGCTTCGGCGGCAAGGTCGACTCGCTGACCGAGCCGCTCGCCGTGCTCGGCGCCATGCTGACCGGCAGGCCGGTGCGCTTCGTGCTCGATCGCGAAGAGGAGATGCTCTACGGCTCGCCGCGCGGGGCCGAGCGCATCTACGTCAAGGATGGGCTGATGCGCGACGGGCGGATCGTCGCCCGCCATATCCGCAGTTATTTCGACGCCGGCGCCTATACGCGGCTGTCGAGCTACGCCGCGATCAAGTGCACCGCGCATGTGCCGGGGCCGTACTGGATCCCCAACGTCGCCTCCGACATCTACGTCTCCTACACCAATCGCTGCCCCTCCACCGCGATGCGCGGCTTCGGCGTCACCGCGGTCGATTTCGCGCTCGAGGTCCAGATGGACCGCCTCGCCGAGGCCGCCAGCATGGACCCGATGGAGTTCCGGATTCTCAACGCCTATCGCGACGGGGACATGAAGCCTCACCGGCGCGCCGCCAAGAACACGGCATTGGTCGAATGCGTTCAGGTCGCGGCCGAGAAGGCGAACTGGCCGCTCTCCGAGCAAGCGAAGCGGGCCTCCTCTTTGCTCGGCGGCGGCGCCGGCGACCGCGCGCAGATCCCGGCGACCCAGCTCGACGCCCGCGGCCAGATCGGCCGGCCCGATACGCGCAGCGGGCCGGTGACGCAGGTGCTGCCGGCCGGCACGAGCCGGATCGCACCGAGCAAGCAGCCGGTGATGGAGGGCGCGCGCGACGGCCGCGCCGCGCCGACGCAGGTGCCGCGTTACGAGCCGCAGCGGCCGGCAGCGCCGCCACCTCCGGCTTATCAGCCTGCGCCGCCGCCCTATCAGCCGGGCGGGTCCTATTCGCCGCCGCCGGCTTATCAACCGGCCAGCCCACCCCCTGCCCCGCCTCCGCCCGCCGCTCCGGCGCAGCCGCAGCACGGCGCGGTGCGGTTCTCGTCGGTCTTCGGCACGAGGAGGCGCTGAGATGGCCCGTCACGAAGGCCGCGGCATGGCCTCGGTCAATTATCCGATCGGCATGAACCTGGGCGGCGATCCGAGCCAGGCGCTGATCCATTCCAACCCCGACGGCAAGTTCACCGTCGCGCTCTCGGCCATCGACCTCGGCCAGGGCATGAAGCAGGTCTCGCGCCAGATCGCGGCCGAGACGCTCGGCGTGCCCGTCGAGGACGTCTATGTCGACACCGCCGACAGCGACACCGGCCCGCACGACATGGGCTCCTTCGCCTCGCGCGGCACCCACCGCATGGGCAACGCCATCATCGTCGCGGCGCGAGAGGCTCGCGGCGTGCTGCTCGAAGCCGCAGCCGAGGAGCTCGAGGTCAACGCCGCCGACCTCGTCACCGACGGGCGCGGCAACATCCATGTCCGCGGCGCGCCCTCGCGCAGCATCACGGTCAAGGCGACGGCGCAGGCGGCGCAGTTCAAACAGGGCAAGACCATCGCCGGGCGCGGCATCTTCCTGATCCCGCTCTCGGCCGTCGATGCCGAGACCGGCGAGATGAACCCGAACACCGCCTTCGCCCATGCCTGCCTCGTCGCCGATGTCGCGGTCGACGACGAGACCGGCGAGGTCGAGGTGCTCCGGATGACCAGCGCCTATGAGCTCGGCCGCGTCATCAATCCGCGCATGGTCGAGCAGCAATTGGTCGGCGGCGCCTGGATGGGCATCAGCCACGCGCTCTATGAGACGCCGGAACCCTACTACCCCAATCCCGAGCACGGCCCGCGCGACTTCAACGAATACCTGATGCCCGGGCCGGGCGACATCGCGCCCTATCACGTCACTGTCTTGGAGCGGCCGGCGCCGGATGGGCCGTTCGGCGGCAAGGGGCCGGGCGAGATGTGCGCCAACCCGGTGCTGCCGGCGATCGCCAACGCCGTCTACAACGCCGTCGGCGTCCGGGTCGACGAATTGCCGATCACGCCGGAGAAGATCCTGCGGGCTATCCGGGCCAATGGCGGCGTCAAGCCGGGCCCGCGGCGCGGCGGCCCGGTGAACTGGCGGTGACGCGATGGCGCTGAGGACGACCGTCGCCGGCATCTCCAGCCCCGAGGACCTCGCAGAGGCCCTGCAGGCGGCGATGTATCTCGCCGATGACGGCATCGCGACAGCCGGCTACCTCTCGCTCGCGCTCGGCAAGCCGCTGCTGCTGGAGGGCGCCCCCGGCGTCGGCAAGACCGAGGCCGCCAAGGCGCTCGCCGGCATCCTCGGGCGCCAGCTCATCCGCCTGCAATGCTTCGAGGGCATCGACGCGGCAGCCGCGCTCTACGAATGGAACTATCCGCGCCAGATGCTCGCCATCCGGCAGGCGAAGGACGGCGAGCATCTCGACATCTACCGCGACGACTTCCTGATCGAGCGGCCGATGCTGACGACGCTGCGGCGGCCGGAATCGACGGTGCTGCTGATCGACGAGATTGACCGCTCCGATCATGAATTCGAGGCCTTCCTGCTCGAATTCCTCTCGGATTTCTCGATCTCGATCCCCGAGCGCGGCACGCTGCGCGCGCCCGAGCGGCCGGTGGTGATCCTGACCTCGAACCGGACCCGCGAACTGCACGAGGCGCTCAGACGCCGCTGCGTCTACCACTACATCGCCTATCCGGAGCCCGAACGGGAGGCGCAGATCATCATGCTGCGCTCCTCGGCCGTGGCGGAGAGCACGGCGCGCGCCGTCGTCCACGCGGTCGGGCTGCTGCGGCAGGAGCCGCTCGCCAAGCCGCCTGGTGTCGCCGAGGCGGTCGACTGGGCCGAGGCCGCGACGGCGCTGGCGCAAAGCGGCGCGCCCTGGCCGGAGGCCTTCCGCCGCTCGCTCGGCGCGGCGATCAAGGACGAGGAAGACCTCGCCCACCTGCGCCCGCGCCTGCCGCTGTTCATCCCGGGGCTGGCGGCATGAGGATGTCAACGTCATTGCGAGCGAAGCGAAGCGATCCAGGGGACCATAGAGCTCTGCCACTTCTGGATTGCTTCGTCGCTCCTCTCCTCGCAATGACGGAAAGCGCAAACGCGTCCCCTTCCCTCCGCTTGCGGTGGGGAAGGGTTAGGGATGGGGGGCCGGAAAGCCGAGTTCAGATCTTCTTCCAGTTCAGCGCCAAGCGGCGCTGCCCCCCACCCCGACCCTCCCCGCCGCAAGCGGGGGGAGGGAGTAGGGAACGTCACGCCTTCATAACGACCGGGAGGCATACGGCATGATCGCCCCCCTCCCTGCCGCCGCCCGGCTTTTCGTCGCCTTCCCGGCGCTGCTGCGTCAGCACGGCATTGCGGCCGCGCCCGAGCAGACCACCAGCTTCCTGATGGCGGTCGAATTGCTCGGGCCACGCAGCATCGCTGACATCCGCAAGGCCGCGATCGCAACACTCGCTCCGCATCCCGAGCAGCGCGAGCGCTTCGATGCGCTGTTCGACATGCATTTCCTCGGCGGCGCTCTCGCCGAGCCCAGCGATGATGATTTCGCGCCGGACGAGGACATCTCGGTCCAGGAGGACGCCGGCTCGCGCGAGGTGCTGATCGGCGAAGAGGCCAACGAGACCGGCCAGGCTGCGACCGGCGCGGAAGCTCTCTCGATCCGCCAGCTGAAGACGCTCGACGAGAGCGAGACCCTGCGTCGTTTCGGCCGGGCGCTGCCGGCCGCCCTGCCCCGCCGGCGCGGCTATCGCCATCGAACGGCGCGGCGCGGGCCGATGGTCGATCTCGCCCGCAGCCTGAAAGATGCGATCCGCCATGACGGCGAGGTGATGAGCCTGAAGCGGCTCCGGCGCGTGACGCGGCCCCGGCCGATCCTGCTGCTGATCGACGTCTCCGGCTCGATGAAGCAGCGCAGCGACGCCAATCTTGCTCTGGCGCATACGATCGTCCACGCGACCCGGCAGGTCGAGGTCTTCACATTTGGCACGAGGCTGACCCGCGTGACGCGGGCGCTCAGGCGCAGGCGCCGCGAGCAGGCGCTGGCGGAAGCCTCCGGCCTCGTCGCCGACTGGGATGGCGGCACCCGCATCGGCGACGCGCTGCAGGCCTTCCTCGCCGTGCCCCGCTTCGCTGCTTACGCGCGCGGTGCCGTCGTCGTCGTGCTCTCGGACGGTCTCGAACGCGGCGATCCCTCGGCGCTGGTCACGGCGGTCGCGAGGCTGGCGCAGCGCGCCCATCGCATCGACTGGCTGACGCCGCTCGCCGCCGATCCCGGCTACCGGCCGCAAACCGAAGCGCTCCGGCTGATCGCGCCTCGCCTCGCCAGCCTCTCGGACGGCGGCAGCACGGCGCGGATCTGCCGGCACATCCTGTCACTCGGAGGCTCGCTGGCGGCATGACCGGTCTCGTCGATTCCCATTTCCACATCTGGCGGCAGGCCGATCTGCCCTGGCTGCTCGGGCCGATGCAGCCACGCATCTTCGGCCCCTACGAGCCGATCCGGCGCGACTATCCGATCGCGGAGTACCTCGGCGATTGCCGTCCGGCGGGCGTGACTGAAGCCGTCTACGTCCAGGCCAACTGGGCAACGAACCGTTATCTCGACGAGGTGGCTTACGTTTCGCAGGCCTCGGAGGAATCCGGCTTCCCGATCGCCATCGTCGCCTATGCCGACATGCTCGCCGGCGATGTCCGCCCACAGCTCGACCAACTCGCGCGCAACGCCCGCGTGCGCGGCGTGCGCATGCAGTTGCACTGGCACGAGAGCGCGCTCTACCGCTTCGCCAGCGGGCCCGACCTCGCCCGCGATCCCAAGATCATCGCCAATGTCGGGCGGCTGGCTGAATACGGCTTCAGCTTCGACCTCCAGGTCTTCGCTGGCCAGATGGCGGGCGCGGCCGAGCTCGCCGCCGCCTGCCCGAAGGTGACCTTCGTGCTCCAGCATGCCGGCATGCTGGAGGATCTGTCGCCGGATGGCATCGCTGCCTGGCGCGACGGCATGACGCTGCTCGCGGCGCAGCCCAACATCACCAGCAAGCTCTCGGGCCTCGGCACCTTCCTGCGCCGCAACGATCCCGAGACGATCGCCTTCATCGTCGGCGAGACGCTTCGCTTGTTCGGAGCCGAGCGCTGCCTGTTCGGCTCCAATTTCCCGATCGAGAAGCTCTGGACGAGCTATGCCGAGCTGATCGCCGCGCATCTGGCGGCGGTGCCGCAAGCCGCGCAGGAAGCCGTGTTCAACGACACCGCGAGGCGGGTCTACCGCCTCGGCCAATAATCAAAGGGAGGACGTCCATGGCCCTCGAAATCAAGATCCTCGACTATGGCGATATCGAGCTGGAATCGAGCTTCCTCGTGCTCGGCCGCGATTGCGGCCGCACCCGCCGCGTGCCGACCTATGGCTTCCTGATCCTCGGCGGGCCCTGGCCGGTGGTGGTCGATACCGGGTACCGCAACAACCAGATCATGGAGAGCCTCGGCATGCGCGGCCTCCAGTTCCACGAGAACATGATCGAGAACCAGCTCGCCAAACACGGCGTGCGCATGGGCGACGTGCGCTATGTCATGCACACCCATCTCCATATCGACCATGCCGGCAAGGACGAGCTGTTCCCGATGAACACCACGGTGCTCGTCAACCGGCGCGAGCTCGAATACTCGGTCTCCGGGCTGATGCACCCGCAATATCCTGCGCCCGACATCAAGCACCTGATCGACCGGCTGCACACGCGCGACGCGCTCCGCTTCGAGGACCTCGAACTCTCGGGGATGATCGAGCTCTTCCCCGGCTGCTATCTCGAAGCTGCCGGCGCCCATACCGAAGGCTCGATGAACGTCCATGTCGACACCAATGAAGGGCGCGCCATCATCTGCGGCGACGTGATCTACGATTTCAACGACCAGATCGTCTCGCCCTTCCACGAGCTGCACGCCAACGAGCCGCGCACCACCGGCAATCACGGCGTCTCCAAGCGCGAGGAGAAGGCGGCGATCAAGAAGCTGCTCGCCAACGGCGCCTTCCTGCTGCCGGTGCACGACAAGCCGGCCAAGATCGCCCATGGCCAGGTCATCGGCCGCATGGACATGGCGGTGCCGGGCCCGGTCGTGCAGTCGCTGCCGGCGCGCAACTGGTTCGCGGCCTGACGGGGGTCGCCATGACCACGCATGTCGCAGTCCAGTCCGGCTTCGCCGACCTGATCGACCTCTGGGCGCCGGTCCGCCAGCTCGGCACCGGCTTCGAGTTCTGCGAGGGGCCGATCTGGCATCCGCGCGAGCAGCATCTGCTGTTCTCGGACATGCCGGGCGATGTCCGCCGCCGCTGGGACAAAAACGGCTTCCGCGAGGTCAGGCGGCCGGCGAACAAGTGCAACGGCATGACCTATGATGCCGAGCTTAATCTGATCGTCTGCGAGCACGCGACCTCGTCGCTGGTGCGCGAGCGGCCGGACGGGCGGCACGAGGTTCTTGCCTCGCATGTCGAGGGGATGGAGCTCAACAGCCCCAACGACGTCGTCGTGAAATCGGATGGGGCGATCTACTTCTCCGATCCCTGGTATGGCCGCATGCCGGTCTTCGGCGTCGAGCGGCCGCGCCAGCTCGGTTTCCAGGGCGTCTATCGCATTCCGCCGGAGGGTGGTGCACCGCAGCTGCTGGTCGACCGCTATCTCTTCGACCAGCCGAACGGGCTCTGCTTTTGTCCGACGGAGGACCGGCTCTTCGTCAACGACACCGTCCAGCACAATATCCGCGTCTTCGACGTTCTCCCGGACGGACGGCTCGGCTCCGGCCGCATCTTCGCCTCCGGTATCGTCGGGCCTGAGCCGGGCGTCCCCGACGGCATGAAATGCGATGCGCAGGGCAATATCTGGGTGACCGGCCCCGGCGGTGTCTGGGTCTATTCGATCAAGGGCGAGTTGATCGGCAAGCTGCGCGTGCCGGAGCTCGTCGGCAACCTCACTTGGGGCGGGCCGGACTGGCGCACGCTCTTCCTCACCGCGAGCCATTCGCTCTACGCGGTCGAGACCAAGGTCGGGCCACGCATCGAGCCCTATATGAAGGCGGGCCATGCTAGCGCCGGCCGCTGGAGCCATGACCGCGCAGCGCCAGAGCGGGCAGCAGCAGACGTCACACCCGCCGCCACCATCTCGGCGAGCGGCGTGAAGAAGGCCGCCGCCGGTTACCGGCTCGACCCGTCACGCTGCGCGTTGATCATCCAGGACATGCAGAACGATGTCGTCATGGAGGGCGGCGCCTTCGCCAATTCGGGCTCGCCGGAGCATTGCCGCCAGCAGAACGCGATCGCCAACGGCGCACGCCTGGCGCAGGCGGCGCGAGCGCGCGGCATTCCGGTGATTCATGTCTGGTTCGTCGTCGAAGCCGGCGCGCCCGGCGTCACCATGAACGCCCCACTGTTCGAAGGCCTGGCCGACGCCAAGGCGCTGGTGCGCGGCACCTGGGGCGCAGCGCCTGTCCCCGGCCTGGAGGCGCAAGGCGGCGACCATATCGTCGAGAAGCAGCGCATGAGCGCCTGGGAAGGCACAAGGCTGGAAACCGCTCTCAAGGCGCTCGGCCGCGACATCGTCATCGTCACCGGCGCCTGGACCAACATGTCGATCGAGCACACTGCCCGCACCGGCGCCGACAAGGGCTATTTCATGCTGGTGCCGGAGGACGCCTGCTCGACGATGAACGCCGAATGGCACACGGCCTCGGTCAACTACGCGCTGCAGAACGTTTGCGTCGTGACCGATGTCGATGCCGTCATCGCCGCGACCGAGGCGCGACCGTAGCATCAGCCACCAGACTGGTTTCAGGGTCGGCTGGGCCCACGACAGCTGGAAGAGGAACTCCCCCTCTATACCGCGACGCATGCAGCGTTCGCTGAGGCGCGAGGGACTACGCGGCCTCGTCGGCGAGGAGCGCGCGAAAGGCCTGCGCAGGCCGGCCGACATAGCGTTCCTTGTGCCGCAGCATGACGAAGCGGCGCGCGGGGATGTCGGCCGCCACCTCCGCGAGCAGGCCCGAGCGCAGGGCGTTGGCGACGACGAGCCTCGACATCAGGGCGGCGGCGGAGCCTGCATCGACGGCGCTGCGCACGGCCTCGTTGGCGGGTAGTTCCAGCAGGACGTCGAGATCGGCGATCGAGCGCCCGGCGGCGGCGAGAACCGCTTCGAGGGCCTGCCTTGTGCCTGAGCCGGGCTCGCGCAGAACCCAGGGACTCTCGACGAATTCCGCCGGATCGACGCGCGCCCTTCCCGCCCAGGGATGATCGGGCGCCACGACGATCGCCAGCTCGTCCATCGCGACAGCGTCCTGTGCCAGCAGCGGATCGTCGATCTCTCCTTCGACGAAGCCGATATCGGCAAGCCCGTCATGGATGGAGGCCGCGACCGTCTCGGTATTGCCGATCACCAGCGGCGTCTCGATCCCCGGATGCTTGGTGCGAAACAAAGCGAGCTTGCGCGGCAGCCAGTAATTGCCGACCGTTTGACTCGCCGCCAGGGACAGCCGCCCGCGCTTCAACCCGGCGAGATCCGACAGGACCCGCTCGCCGGTAGCGGCGCGTGCGAGGATCGCGCGAGCCTCAGTCAGGAACAGGCGCCCGGCATCGGTCAGCACGATTCGGCGCCCGACGCGATCGAAAAGCTTCACCGCGTGGCGATGTTCGAGCGCCGCGATTGCCGCACTCGTCGCCGATTGGGTGAGGTTGAGCTCCGCGGCCGCGCGCGTGACATGTTCGCGCTCGGCGACCGCGACGAAGATGCGGAGCTGTTCGAGTGTCATGAGCGTCGATGAACCCTCGGGCGGCGCCCGGCTGCCGGATGCTCGCGCCAGGACAGCCCCGAACGAGCCGCCATCAAGAATGATCGATTTTCTAGATTGAAACAAGAAAAACAACACGTTGGATTGCTTAGGCGAAATGGCTCAGAACCCGCACATCGAATGGCCGGGTACCGTCATGACGCTTGAAAGCCCAGATCGGACGAGTTTGGTTGACCGGGTGGTCTCGGGCGCCAAGCGCATCGGCCCGGGCCTGCTGCTGTGCCTTGCCGTTTCGGTCGCGGCGCTCGGCGCCGAGCATCTCGAAGCCCTGTTCTTCCACCGGGCCTGGCTCGAAGCGCTCGTCCTGGCGATCCTGCTGGGCACCCTGGTCAGGACGCTCTGGAAGCCCGACAACCGCTGGCGTCCGGGCATCTCGTTCTCGGCGAAGACGCTGCTGGAGATCGCCGTCGTGCTGCTTGGCGCCTCCCTGAGCGCCGCCACGGTCGCCGCGACGGGCGCCCCGCTCCTTCTCGGCATCGCCGCCGTGGTCTTCGTCGCGATCGGCCTGAGCTACGGCATCGGCCGCCTGCTCGGGCTTTCGAAGCGGATGGCGATCCTGGTCGCCTGCGGCAATTCCATCTGCGGCAATTCGGCGATCGCCGCCACGGCGCCGGTCATCGGCGCCGATGGCGACGACGTCGCCGCTTCGATCGCCTTCACCGCGGTGCTCGGCGTCGTGGTCGTGCTCGGCTTGCCGCTGCTGATCCCGGTGCTCGGCCTCAGCGTCCATCAGTTCGGCATCCTCTCGGGCCTGACCGTCTATGCCGTCCCCCAGGTCCTCGCCGCCACGGCGCCGGCGGGCGCCGTAGCGGTCCAGATCGGAACCCTGGTCAAGCTGGTGCGCGTGCTGATGCTCGGGCCCGTCATCCTTGTGCTGTCGCTGCTGTCGAGCCGGCTGCGCGAGGAGACCGGCGCGCAGGTCGCGGCAGAGCGTCCCGCGCCGCGTCCGTTCGGGCTGCATCGCCTCGTGCCCTGGTTCATCGTCGGCTTCGTGGTGATGGCGGCATTCCGCTCGGCCGGGCTCATTCCGGCTGTCCTGCTGCCGCCACTCGCCACCGCCGCGAACGTGCTGACGATCGTCTCGATGGCGGCGCTCGGGCTCAGCGTCGACATCCGTTCCGTCGTCCAGGCCGGCCCGCGCGTCACCGCAACGGTCGTCCTCTCGCTGCTCGCGCTCGCGGCGATCTCGCTCGGCCTGATCCGCCTGCTCGGCGTGGCCTGAGGCTAACCCAGCGAAAAAAGCGTGGCGTTGCCAAGGCTATCGCGCAGCCTGGCAAGCAGCGCTCCGTCGCGCAGGATCGCCGCGACGCGGTCGGCGTCCGGGCCGTTCTCGCGATCGTCCTGGAGCATCGGGATGTCCTTGCGGATCGCCTCGTAGAGCGCGCCGGTCGCCTCGGCGAGGCGGGGCCTGCCCCGCAGGTCGACCGCCTGCACCGCGACCAGCGCCTCGATGGCGAAGATCAGCCGGAGCGGCAGGATCTGTTCCTCGAGCTTGCGGATCGTCAGCAGTGTCTGCGGCGCGTGGTCCTCGACCGTCTCGGATACGGGAATCGAATCCGTGCTCGCCGGCGTCGCCCTCAGCCTGACCTCGCCTTGCAAGGCCGAGACCGTCTTCTGCATCGAGTTGTAGCCGTTCGAGGCGCCGCCCAGGGGCGAGAGGTATTTCGGCAGGCCGGAGAGCTGGGCGTTCATCAGCTTGATCGTGCGATAGGCCGAGGCCGTCGCGAGCTGGACGTTGACGATCGCCAGCGTATCGAAGGCTAGCGCGATGTCCGGGGTGTGGAAATTGGCGGTCGACAGGATGAGGTCGTCCTCGGCCATGACCAGCGGATTGTCGGCGGCGGAATTGACCTCCGTCGTGACGCTGGCGACGGCGGTCTCGAAGCTGGCTAGTGCCGGCCCGTAGATCTGCGAGAGCACCCGGAAGCACAGCGCATCCTGGATCGAGCGGGCGGCGCCGGGATCATGCAGGTAGCTGCCGTTCAGTGCCGAGCGGAAGGCGGCCGCGGCCTGCACCTGTCCGCGCGCCGGCCGCGCCTCGGCGAGGCGCGGATCGAAGATGCGCGGGTTGGCGGCGTAGCCCTCGCCCGCCAGGGCCGCGACGACCATCGAGGCCGACAGCACGTCGGAAAGTTCGGCCAGGACGAGCGCCCCATAACCGCAGCTGACCGCGCTGGCGTTCAGGATCGCGAGGCCATCCTTGGGGCCGAGCCGGGCCGGCGTCAGACCGGCAGCGCGCAGCGCTTCGGCCGCCGGCATCCGGCGCCCGTTCAGATAGACCTCGCCGAGCCCGATCAGGGCAGCGCCGAGATGGGCGCACAGGCCAAGATCGCCGGCGCCGATCGAGCCGCGGCCGGGAACGACCGGCGTGATGCCGGCATTGAACATGGCGACGGCAAGGTCGAGCACAGCGGGCGAGATGCCCGATCCGCCCTGGGCCATGCCGACGATGCGGCTGAGCAGCATGGCGCGGCCGGCCCGTTCCGGGAACGGCTCGCCCACGCCGATGCAGCGGCCGCGCACCATCTTGACCTGGAAGGCCTCGATCTCGTCCGGCGGGATCCGGTAGCCGACATTGCCGCCGAGCCCGGTGTTGAGCCCGTAGATCGGCTCGTCGCGATGCATGTAGCGCTCGACGACGGCCCGCGCCGCCGCGACCCGCGCGACGACCGCGGGGTCGAGGGCGACCGGATGCCCCTCATCGACGATGGAGAGGATGGTGCCGAGGCCGACGCTCGTCGCGCCCAGTTGCTTGACGCTCATGCGGGTTCCCTTTCGATCGTCGGCTTGGGTATGGCGCGGACCGCGTTATTCGGCGGCCGCGGAGTGGGAGGTGGCCCCGGCGAAGCCCTGCATCATCCGGGCATACCATTCGACGAAGGTCCAGACACCGTGCTCGGAGGCCTCGGCATAGGGGCCGGGGCGATAGCCGACGGAGCGAACGCCGCGCTGGTTGCGCTCGACCAGCTGCCGGTCCTGGTCGTTGGTCGCGCGCCAGACCTCGACGAGCCGCTCAAGTTCGTAGTCCCTGCCCTCGACCGCCTCGGCATGCACCAGCCATTTGCAGGTGACGATGGTCTCGCCCGCCGATTTCGGCAGCATCTGCACGACGATGGCGTAGTCGGCGTGGATATGGCCGAACATGCTGGGATAATGGGTGAAGCGCAGCGAGCCGATGTCCTGCTCCGGCCAGTCGCCGAGGCGGCGGCACACCGCTGGCTTGCCATCCATGGTGATCGACAGGTTGCCGGGCTTGAACGGCATCCGCCCGACGCGAAAATCGGCGCCGTCCCGGGTGACGCTCGGCAGGCCGCTCGCCTCGCAGCGCCGCCAGAATTCGGCGATGGCGGGATCGCTCCAGGGATCGGCGAAGTCGAAGATCAGGAGCGTGTTCATCAGCTCGGGATGCCCGGCCTGGCAATGGTCGCACTCGCGGGCATTCTCCATCACGAGCTTCCAGTTGCCCTGCTCGTGCAGCGTGACCGTGTGGACGACCTTGCCCTCGGCGAGCCGGTGCGGCGCGGCCGCTGGCCCGAGCGCCGCTGCAAGAGGCGCAATGTCCGGAGCGTCCTCGGCGAGGCAGACATGGATCAGCCCGGCGATCTCGCGGACATGGACCGGCCGCAGGCCGAGCTCGCCCTTGTCGGCCGCGGGATCGAGATTGGGCGCGCGCAGGAGCCGGCCGGTCGGATCGTAGCTCCAGTGATGATACGGGCAGACGAAACTGGTCCTGCGCCCGCAAGGCTGGTCCAGCACGATCGAGCCGCGATGCCGGCAGCTGTTGAAAAAGGCGCGGACCGTCATCTCCCGGTCGCGGCAGACGATGATCGAGGTCTCGCCGATCTCGACGGTGAAGAACGCGCCCGGCTTGCCGATCTCGCAGGCGAGGCCGGCGAAGACCCAGCGGCTTTCGAAGATCGCCTGCATGTCCAGGCGGAAGAAGTCAGGATCGTCATAGAACGGGCGCGGCAGCGAGGTGTGCGGCACCCGCTCAGCCAGGAGATGCGCCATGCGCTCCCGGCTCGCCTGGTCCTGTACCCTTTCGCCAGCTTTCCAGCGCGTCATCGCCTGCAGTCCCCGTTTCGCCATCGAGTTAAGGGCGGCGGAGCAGGCGGGCCAAGGCGCATCATGTGATGTTTGTTGACAAAGCTAGCATTCGAACCTTGTCTGCCTCCTCAGGGGATAATTGTAGACGAAACGGAACGATCGGATGGTTTCATGAACACCGCCGACGCCGCAGCCGGCTTCCGGCAACGCCTGCAGTCCCTGATCGACGGCTCGGGCCTGAACCAGGCCGCCTTCGCCCGCATGGCCGAGATCGACCGCTCGACCCTGTCGCAATTGCTTTCGGCGGACGGGCCGCGCATGCCGCGCGCCGACACGCTGATCGCCCTGGCCAAGGCCTGTCAGGTCTCGGTCGACTGGCTGCTCGGGCTGACGCCGCGCAAGGAGGTCGGGACGCAGATCATCGACTCGATCATGCAGATCCAGACCCATACCCGCTCGCCCATCGACGACCACTTCCTCGGCTGGCTGCGCGAGGTCGAGGGCTATCGCGTCCGGACGGTGCCGGACAGCCTGCCGGACTTCCTGAAGACCGAGGAGGTGCTGCGCTTCGAGTATCAGGGCGCGTCGCTCAACAACGTCGCCAGCTCTTTCGGGGCGCGCCTCGCGCTGATGCGCCGGCCGGAAAGCGAGTTGGAGGTCTGCACCTCCATCCAGGCGCTGACGACGATGGCCAAGGGCGAGGGCAAATGGGAGGGCCTGAACAAGACGGCCCGCCGCCGCCAGCTCGAGCATTTCGGCGAGCTCTATGCCGAGCTCTACCCGAGCCTGCGCATCTATTTCTACACGCTGACCGAGACCTATTCGAACCCCTTCACCGTCTTTGGGCCGAAGCGGGTGACGCTTTTCCTGGGCACGAGCTATCTGGTGCTGAACGGCATCGACTATGTCCGGCTGTTCAGCAAGCGCTTCGACGAGCTGATCAAGCTCGCCGTGGTCCAGCCCCACCAGATCGCGCAGACGCTGGACGACGTGCTGAGCGAGCTCGGCTGACGCAGCGCTTACACCGCCTCCGTCCGCCGCGAGGCCGCCTCGCCCGGCGAGGCCGCTACCCCGAAGGGATGGGCGACCGCATCATGCTCGCGCAGCAGAAAGCGGCGCGCCACGTCGCGATAGCCGTCATAGACCATGCCGCCATTCTCGCGGACGAGCCGCTCGCGATTGGCCCGGTACCAGCGCGGGATCTCGTACCAGGGCATGACCGGGCGTTCGTGATGCACGGCGTGCAGGTTGTTGTAGAGATAGAGCAGGCCGAGGACTGGCGCATTCTCGACGATGGCGGTGCGCTCCAGCACGCCTTCGGCCGCCTTGTGCTCGGCGAAGGAGCGCAGCAGCATCAGCGCCGTCGCCGGATAGACGATCCCCAGCAGGTAGAAGGGCAGGCTCATCTCGCAGACGAGGACGAGCCAGGCCAGCACGAGCAGCAGCATCGGCAGATGCTCGGCCCAGGCCCGCCGCGCCGTCCTGTCGCCGCGCTTCACGGCCCGCGCCTCGTCGGCGAGGAAATGCCCGACAGCCCAGAACGGGCCGATCACGAGGCGGCCCAGCAGCGTCTTCTGCGCCCGCAGCAGGCTGCGGCCGAGGGGGCCGAGCCCATCCCAGTCCGCGGCGGTGAGATAGCGCGATTCCGGATCGTCTAGCGGGTCCGTCAGCCGCTCGTCATGATGATGGCGCAGATGCAGCACGCGATAGCTCTCATAGGGCAGCCAGAGCGACAGCGGCAGGCAAGCGAGAGCGCGGTTGACGCGGCGGGAGCGCGTCGGATGGCCGTGCAGGATCTCGTGCTGCAGCGAGCTGTGCCAGGCCACCAGCCAGGCGCCGGCCGCTGCGACGAGCCAGATGGGCAGGCTGGCGTGGAAATAGGTCGTCGCGAACCAGCCGCCATAGATCGCCGCGGCGAGCAGGATCGTCGGCCACTCGATCCTGCGGCGGCGGGACACGAAGCGCGAAGCGGCAGGCGTGACGTCGAGGCTCATGACGGTCTCCGGCGAAAGGCATGCCGCCTGAATGCCTGCGGCAACCCCGTTTCGCTACGCTACAGTTGCGGCGAATCGTCACCGAAAGCTTCGCAAGAGAGCCTACCGATGACGATTGTAACGACACTCTATTTTTCGCGCGTTTCAGCGAAGGAAAGTTCACGTTGCATCGATCTGCCGGATGGATTTTCTATTGCATATGCAAATCGAGCCGCATGACTTTACGGCCCTTCCAAATTGGGAAAGGATCGGCTCGACGGATCGGGCAACGACCCGCATCTCAACGCAAAAATCAGGGGATCATCATGGCTCGTTCCTTGTCCCGCCGTGCGTTCGTCGGTGCATCAGCAGCGGCGCTCTCTCTTGCCTCGGGTGCGCGCGCCCCGGCCTTCGCCCAGCAAAAGACCAGCATCTCCGTCCGCATCGAGCGCGACATCACCGCGCTCGACCCGGCCTTCCGCGGCGGCCCGCACGACGCCAACGTCATCCGCTGCGTGTTCCAGCGGCTGGCGGCCCTGAAGCTCGATGGCTCCGGTCTCGAGCTCGACGCCGCCTCCGAGCTGAAGCAGGTCAGCCCGACGCTGATCGAATTCACGCTCAAGCCGGGCCAGATGTTCACCGACGGCTTCGGCGAGATGACCGCCGAGGACGTCAAGTTCTCCTATGAGCGCTTCGCGGTCGCGCCCGTCGACGGCAAGGTCTCGCCCTACAAGGCCGACTGGTCGGGGCTGACCGAGGTCGAGGTCACCGGCACCTACACCGGCCGCATCAAGCTCAGCCAGCCGAATGCCGGCCTGATGGCGATCGCCATCGGCGACTGCTCCGGCTGCATCGTCTCGAAGAAGGCGCTGACCGCGCGCGGCGCCGAGCACAACACCAAGCCGGTCGGCTCCGGCGCCTACCAGGTCGTCTCGGTCGAGAAGCAGCGCGGGGCGGTGCTCCGCCGCAATCCCGACTACAAGGGCCCGCAGCCGGCCTTCGACGAGGTCAAGGTCAACTTCATCCAGGATCCCAAGACCGCGGAGCTGGCGCTGCGCTCCGGCGAGCTCGACTTCGCCGTGCTGCCGCCGGCCATCGCCGAGCCGATGCGCGGCGCATCAGGCCTCAGCGTCGAGAGCCAGCCGGGCCTCGCCTTCATCTGGCTCGGCATCAACATGCAGAAGGCGCCGTTCACCGATGTCCGCGTACGGCAGGCGGTGCGGCTCGCGCTCGATGTCGACCAGATGCTGCTCGCCGGCTTCAACGGCAAGGCCCCGCGGCTCAATACGCTGATCATGGCGCCGATCCTGGGGCAGTGGAAAGAGGCCCCCGTCTACAAGCGCAACGTCGCCGAGGCCAAGCGGCTCCTGGCCGAGGCCGGGCAGACGGCGATCAAGACCCGCATCACCGTACTGAACCAGCCGGCCTTCCAGACCATGGCCCTGGTCGCGCAGGCCCTGCTGCGCGAAGTCGGCATCAGCGCCGATGTCGACGTCCGCGAGGGCGGCACCTACTGGGATGCCGGCAAGGGCGATGGAGGCAAGAGCCTCGACATGTTCATGCTGCGCTTCAACGGCAAGCTCGATCCGAGCTTCCTGATGCAATGGTTCACTGCGGACCAGATCGGCATCTGGAACTGGCAGCGCTTCGACAGCCCCGAATACGACAGGCTCGCAAAGGCTGCGATCGTCGAGACCGACCCGGCCAAGCGCGCCGAGATCGTGGTCAAGGCCCAGCAGGAGATGGACAAGTCCGCCGCCTTCATCTGGCTGACCAACGACGTCGCCTATGTCGTGCGGCGCAGCACGGTCAAGCCGGCCTTCCTGCCCGGCGCGCTCGACTGGCAGCTCGATCAGTTCGTCCGCGCCTGAGTGGCCGCACCGAACGGGAGTTGCCCCGGATGAGTGAAACGGCTCACTACGTCGCCAGCCGGCTGGCGACCACGGTCCTGATCGTGCTCGGAGCGATGCTCCTGCTCTTCGCCCTGTCGGCGCTCGTCCCCGGCGATCCGGCGACGGCCCTGCTCGGTCCTGCCGCGACGCCGGAATATGCCAAGCGCTTCATCGCGGAGATGGGGCTGGACCAACCCTGGTATCAGCGCCTCTTCACCTTCCTCGGCAACATCCTGCTCGGCAATCTCGGCACGGACGTGCTGTCGGGGCGGCCGGTGACGCGGGTCATCGCCGATGTGCTGCCCTACACCTTCATCTTGACCTTCACGGCGATCGGCCTTGCCGTCGCCATCGGCGTGCCGCTCGGCTGCTATGCGGCGACGCATCGCGGCTCGGTGCTCGACCATGTCTTCGCCTTCGTCAGCGTCGCCTTCATCGCGATTCCCGCCTTCGTGATCGCGATCTTCCTCCTGCTGATCTTCGCGATCTGGCTGAACTGGCTGCCGGTTCTCGGCGCCGGCGAGGAGAGCAGCTGGCTCGACCAGGCCAAGCGCCTGATCCTGCCCACGATCGCGCTCAGCGTCGGCTGGATCGGCTTCATCGCCCGGCTCGTGCGCAGCTCCATGCTGGAGACCATGGGAGAGAACTTCATCCGGCTCTCGCGTGCCTACGGCCTGCCGAGCCGGCTCGTCACCTACAAATACGCGCTGAAGAACGCCTGCATCCCGACGCTGGCGGTGCTCGGCATGGGCGTCGGACGGCTGCTCGGCGGCGCCGTGCTCATCGAGATCGTCTTCGCCCGCCCCGGCCTCGGCCGGCTGATGTTCGACGCGATCTCGACCCGCAACTTCCCCGTGCTCCAAGGGGCGGTGCTCGTCGTGGTGCTGATCTTCGTGCTGACGAACCTGCTCGTCGACATCAGCTATGCCGCGATCGACCCGCGCATCCGACGGCAGGGCTCGCGATGACCGGCTTCATCGCCATCAGGCGCACCTTCGGCCGCATCGTCTCGACGCTGGGCGGCGCGGTCGGCACCGTCATCATCGTCGTGGTCGTCGGCGCCGCCATCCTCGCGCCGCTGATCGTGACGCATGACCCCGACGCGCTCGACATCCTCAACCGCTTCTCCGGACCGTCCGCCGCCCATTGGCTCGGCACCGACCATCTCGGCCGCGACCTCTACAGCCGCCTGGTCTTCGGCGCGCAGGTGGCGATGCTGGTCGCCCTGATCGCGATCAGCTCCGCCCTGGTGCTGGGGACCCTGCTCGGCATCCTGGCGGCGACGCTCAGCACGCGCTGGGAGCGAGTGATCCTGATCGTCTTCGACATCATCTCCTCCTTCCCGAGCCTCGTGCTGGCGCTTGCGGTGGTGGCTGTGTTCGGCCCGTCCACGGCATTGGTCACGGCGATCGTCGCGGTGACGCTGGTGCCGCATTTCGGCCGTGTCGCCCGCGCCCAGATGCTGACCCTGCGCAACGCGCCCTTCATGGAGGCCGAGCGCCTGCTCGGCACCTCCGCGACGCGCATCGTGCTGTCGCATGTGCTGCCCAACATCGCCGGTCCGCTCGTCGTGCTGGCCAGCATCGACATCCCCGTCGTCATCACCATCGAGGCCGGGCTGTCCTTCATCGGGCTCGGCGTGCGCCCGCCGCTCGCGAGCTGGGGCACCCTGATCTATGACGGCTACGCCTATCTCTCGGACTCGAATATCCCGGTGATCGTCGCCAGCGCCGCGCTCGCCGTCGCGACGCTCGGCTTCACCCTGTTCGGGGAAGCGCTGCGCGACGCCGTCGACCCTCGCCTCGACCGGGGAGGACATTGAGATGGCCGCTCACCCCGATGCGATGGTCGCGATCCGCAATCTCAGGCTCGACGCCAGGACCGAGCAGGGCCCGGCCCACATCCTGCGCGGCATCGACCTGGATTTCGCACGCGGGCGCATCATCGGCGTCGTCGGCGAATCCGGCTCCGGCAAGTCGACGCTGGTCTCCTGCCTGCTGCAGCTGCTGCCCAACAATCTCGACAGGATCGAGGGCGAGATCCTGTTCGAGGGCACCGACCTGCTCAAGCTGCCGCCGGCTGAGATGAACGACTGGCGCGGCCGGAAGATCGCGATGATCTTCCAGGATCCGATGACGGCGCTGAACCCGCTCTTCACCGTCGGCACCCATCTGCGCGACATCCTGCGGCGGCGCTTCCCGCAGCTGTCGCGGCAGGAGATCAGGGAGCGCAGCCTCGCCATGCTGAACAAGGTCGGCATCTCCGATGCGCCGACGCGGCTGGATGCCTATCCGCACCAGCTCTCGGGCGGCATGCGCCAGCGCATCGTCATCGCCATGGCGTTGCTGGTCGAGCCCGACCTCCTGCTGGCGGACGAGCCGACCACGGCGCTCGACGCCACCGTCGAAGCCCAGATCGTCGAGCTGCTCGACCGGCTCCGCCAGGACTTCTCGGGCTCGATCGTCTTCATCTCGCATCATCTCGGCCTGGTGGCCGAGCTCTGCGACGATCTCTGCGTGATGTATGGCGGCGCCATCGTCGAGACCGGCCCGGTCGCCGAGGTGCTCGCCCGGCCGCGCCATCCCTATACGCGTGCACTGCTCGATTGCGAGATCGAGGACGGCCAGGAGGGCCGGCTCGCCACCATTCCCGGCGAAGTCCCGAGCGCGACCTGGACGATGGACGCCTGCATCTTCGCCAGCCGCTGCGTGCATGCGGCCGAGGTCTGCCGGCAGGGCCCGCCGGCGTTGCTCCCGGCCGGCGAGGGCCGCAAGGCCGCCTGCAAGCGATCGTTCGAGGTGCTGCCATGACCGCGGACAGTTCCGCCATCCCGCCTGTGATTGCGCTGGAGGACGTCAGCGTCGTCTTCGGCGGCAAGGTGCGTGCCCTCGACGGCGTTTCCCTGCACTTGCACCGCGGCGAGATCGTCGGGCTGGTCGGCGAATCCGGCTCCGGCAAGAGCACCTTGTGCCGGACGCTGATGGGGCTGGGCGAGCCGACCTCCGGCACCGTGACCGTCGGCGGCGAGCCGCTCGGCGCCCGGCTCGCCCGCGACAGGCTCGGCTTCCGGCGCGAGGTCCAGATGCTGCTGCAGGATGCGGTGGCCTCGCTCTCGCCGCGCATGCGGGTGCGCAAGCTGGTCGAGGAGCCGCTGCACGTCCACCGGCTGCCGCTCGAGGACGGGCGCGCGCGCATCGAGGTCCTGCTGAAGCGGCTCGGCCTGCCGGCCAACGCCATGGAGAAGTTCCCGCACCAGCTCTCGGGCGGCCAGGCGCGCCGCGTCGCCATCCTGCGCGCGCTCGTGCTGCGCTCCCAGGTTATCGTCGCCGACGAGCCGACCGCCGGCCTCGACGTCTCCGTGCAGGGCGAGCTGCTCAATCTGATGCTCGACCTGCACGCCGAATTCACGCTGACCTATCTGATCGTCAGCCACAATCTCAACGTGATCCGGCGGATCACCACCCGCAGCGTCGTGATGTATCTCGGCCAGGTGGTCGAGGAAGCCTCGACGGCCGCCCTGTTCCGCACGCCCGCCCATCCCTATACGGCAGCGCTGCTCTCGACCAATCCCGTGGTCGATCCGGCCAAACGCCGGAAGCGGATCGTGCTGCACGGCGAGATTCCGAGCCCGATCAACCTGCCCAGCGGCTGCCGCTTCCACACGCGCTGCCCACGCGCCGCGGCGCGCTGCGCGCAGGAGGTGCCGCAGTTGCGCAGCGTCGGCGAAGGACAGAGCGTGCGCTGCCATTTCCCGCTGACCGACGACATGGTGGCCGCCTGATGCCGATCCTGTCCCTCGACGAGATCGAGACCCTGGCCCGGCGCAAGCTGGCGGCCTGTGGCGCCGGCGACATCGCCGCCGCCTCGGTGGCGCGCTCCGTGCGCCGGGCCGAGGAGGACGGCCTCGGCAGCGTCGGCCTCGGCTATCTCGGCACCTATCTGTCGCATCTGAGGAGCGGCAAGGTCGACGGCCGGGCCGAGCCCCGTGTCGAGCGCCCGCGCGCCGGCACCGTCCCGGCCGATGCCGGCCACTGCTTCGCCCATCCGGCCTTCGACCGCGCCAGTCCCGTTCTCGTCTCAGCCGCCCGCGAGACTGGCACGGCGACCCTGGCCATCCGCCGCTCCTATTCCATCGGCGTCGTCGGCCACCCCGTCGAGGACATCGCCGCGGAAGGGCTGATCGCCCTCGCCTTCACCAATTCGCCGGCGAACATGGCGCCCTGGGGCGGACGCAAGCCGCTCTTCGGCACCAATCCGCTGGCGTTCGCCGCTCCCCGCGCCGGCAAACCGCCGCTGGTGATCGATCTCGCCACCACCCAGGTCGCCAAGGTCACGCTCACCGCCGCCGCCAGACGAGGCGGGCCGCTGCCGGAAGGCTGGGCCTTCGACGCGGAGGGCCGTCCCACCACCGATCCGGCGGCCGCTCTCGCCGGCTCGATGGCTCCGTTCGGCGGAGCCAAGGGCGCCATGCTCGCGCTCATCGTCGAGATCCTCGCCGCCGGCCTCGCGGGGGCGGCCTTCTCGAAGGACGCCTCGCCCTATGCCCGCGCCGACGGCCCGCCGCCCGGCGTCGGCCAATGCATCATCGCCTTCGACCCCTCGGCCTTCTCACCCGATTTCCCCGAGCGGATCGAAGGCCTTTTCGCTGCGATCGCAGCTCAGGACGGCGCCCGCCTTCCGGGTGACCGCCGGCTGTCGGCTCGCATGACCGCTCGCGCCCACGGCGTCGATGTCGATCCGGAGCTGCTGGCTCAGATCGAGGAGATCAGCGCCGCATGAAGATCGCCGCCATCCGCGCGACCCCGGTGAACATCCCGCTGGAAGCGCCCTATCTCTGGTCCTATGGCTCGCTCGCCGGCTTCTCCAAGACCATCGTCGAGGTCGAGACCTCGGACGGCCTCGTCGGCCTCGGCGAAGGGCCCTCCCCCGCCAATGCCGCCACCATCCTCAATGGCTTCGCGCCGCGCCTGATCGGGCAGGACGCTTTCGACATCGCCGCCTGCGAGCGGCTCTGCCTGCCGTCCTGGCGCGGCGTCTACACCGATGTCGACTTCGCCGGCATCCGGGCGTTCGGCGCGGTCGAGATGGCGCTGTGGGACCTGCGCGGCAAGGCCGCCGGCCGCCCGCTCCACGATCTCTTCGGCGGGCGCGTGCGCGATGCCGTGGCCTTCACCGACTATTTCTCCTTCCGCGAGGAGAAGGATGGCGTCGGCGGCGAAAGCGATCCGCAGCCCGTGCTCGACTACTGCCTGCGCCAGAAGGAGCGCTTCGGCACGACGATGTTCGAGGGCAAGCTCTCGACCGCCGACCCTGCGCCCTCGATCCGCACGCTGGAGCTCCTGCGCGACGGGCTCGGCGAGGATGCCATCCTGCGCATCGATTCCAACAAGGCCTATTCGCTGGCGACGGCGACGCGCATCGCCCGGGCGATCGAGCCGCTCGGGATCCGCGCCTGGGAAGATCCGGTCGCGACTTTCGAGGACATGGCCAAGCTGCGCCGCCACACCGCCATTCCGTTCTCGGTGCACACGCCGGACCTGCGCCGAGCCGTGGCGCTCGGCGTGCCCGACGCCTTCTGTACCGACGTCAACGTCCATGGCGGCATCGGCCGCGCACTGAAGTTCATCGCCGCCTGCGAGCAGATGGGCCTGGATTTCTGGTGCTATTCCGGGGATTCCGGCATTGCGAGCTCGGTCTACCTACATCTGGCGGCGGCTCACGACCATATCCGCGAGCCCTCGCAGTCGCTGTTCCACATGCAGCCCTTCGACGTCATCGAGGAGGGTCCCTTGCGCCCGCGCGGCAATCTCGTGCCGGTGCCGACCAGCCCCGGCATCGGCGTGACGCTGTCGCAGGACAAGCTCGCCTTCTGCCATCGCCACTTCGTCGAGCATGGCCCGTTCGACAAATTCCACGACCCGGACCGGCCGGGCGTGTTCAGGAGACTGCCGCTGTCGTGACGATCTGAAGCAGGCGGACTCCGGGGACCATGGGAGCGCCGACAGCCGCTCCTCCCCGGCTGCACCGCAGGATGACGAGCCGAACCGGCGCAAGGCGCCGCGCCAGCGCGCGGCGAAGCCTGGCTTGCGCCCTTTAAAACCAGACCCGGAGGGAATGATGAAGCCGATCTACATGGACTATCTCAACCGGCTCGACGTCGAGGAGCTCGCCATGACCGATGCCGAGATCCTGGAGGCGATCGAGACCAGCCTGGCGACGCAGGGCCGCGGCGAGAGCGTGATCGAGCCGCGCGTCCATCTGGAGCCGGGTGTCGCCAACGGGCATTTCAACGTGCTGCGCGGCGCGCTGAAGGAGCCGATCGACTCTGCCGGCGTGAAGGTCGTCGGCGACTTCGTCGACAACTACAAGCTCGGCCTGCCCTCGGAACTGGCGAGCCTGCTGCTGTTCGATCCGCGCACCGGCGTTCCCAAGGCCTTCCTCGACGCCAGCGCCATCACCGACATGCGCACTGGGGCGGTCACCGCCATCGGCGCGAAGTATCTCGCACGGAAGGGCTCGAAGATCCTCGGCCATGTCGGGGCGCGCGGCACCGCCTACTGGAATGTGCGGCTGCTGAACCACCTCTTCGACTTCGACGAGATCCGCGTGCATTCGCGCCGCCCCGAGAGCCGCAACGGCTTCGCCGAGCGGCTCGCCCGCGATCTCGGCAAGCCGGTCGTGGCAACCGAGGATTGGCAGTCCTGCGTCGAGGGCGCCGACATCGTCGTCGAGGCCTCGCGCCTCGATGCGCCGACGCCGATGCTGAAGACGGACTGGATCAAGAAGGGCGCCTTCGTCGTCCCCTATGGCACGATGAGCGCGATCGAGCTGTCGCTCACCGACATCATGGACAAGCTCGTCGTCGACGACTGGGGCCAGTGCAAGGGCGGCAAGTTCGGCAGCCTGCGCGCCCATGTCGAAGCCGGCAAGCTCTCGGCGGAGACGCTGCATGCCGAGCTCGGCCAGATCGTCGCCGGTCTGAAGCCCGGCCGGCAGAGCGACGACGAGACCAACCTGTTCTGGCATCGCGGCCTCTCGCTCTCCGACATCGCCCTCGGCCACGCGATGCTGACCAAGGCGCGCCGGCTCGGCATCGGCCAGCGCCTGCGCTACGCCTGAGAGAGACGCCTCCGATGCGCCTCGTCGCCAATGCCCGCATGTATGCCGCCACTGCCGAGGCGGCGGCAGCCTGGAAGGCCTTATTCGAGTGGCTGTCACAGGCGAGCGGCGTCGATCTGGAGCTCATCGACCATGGCTTCCCCCAGCCGATGGCCGAGCTCTGGCAGCGAAGCGACCTCGGCTGCGTTTTCATGTGCGGCAGGCCCTGGCGGCGTGCCGATCCGAGGCCGGTTCCGCTCGCCGCACCGGTGCCGGCAGCGGCTGGATATGGCGGCCAGCCGCGCTACTGGAGCAGTCTCGTCGTCCGTGCCGACGGTCCGATCGGCAGCCTGGAGGACAGTTTCGGCGGCCGGCTCGGCTACACCATCGAGGAGAGCCAGTCCGGCTTCAACGCACTGCGCCGCCATTTGCTGAATTGGCGCACGCCCGCGAGACCGCAGCTCTATCGCGACAGCGTCGGCCCGCTCCACACGCCGCGCGGCGTGGTCAAGGCGCTGCTCGGCGGAAAGATCGATATCGGCCCGCTCGATTCCTATGCTTTCGACCTCATGCTGCAGGACCCGGACGATCCCGCGCACGGCCTGCGCGCCGTCGCCAGCACCGAGCCTGCACCGATTCCGCTCCTGGTTGGATCGCCCCTGCTCGATCCGGGCACGGCGGAGCGTCTGCGGACCGCCCTGCTCGCGAGCGCCGACGAACCAGTGGCCCGCCCGATCCTCGACCGGCTCCTGCTCGAGCGCTTCGCGCCCGTCGATGCGGCACGCTACGACATTCTCGAGCGATGGGACGAGGAGGCGATCGCCGCCGGATATCCAGAGCCCGCCTGATGCCTCACGCGCTGGCGGCACCTCCGCCGCGCCCCGCCGCCTTCAGCCGTTCATCTCCCGCCGGCGACAACGGCGGCGTAATGGCGGCGTAATGGCGGCGCAAGGCCTCGGCGAGTTCGCCCGCCAGCTGCCGCGTTCCGGCATCGAGCCGGGTTTCGGCAGCGGTCTGCCTCGCCGCGGCGCGGATACTCTCGGCTGCCGCCGCGATCGATACGCCGCGCCGATGCAGGATGCGCCCGCCGACCATGGTCATCACGACGTCGCGGCCGGTGGCCCGCGCCAACATGGCTTCGAGCATCGGCATCTGCGGATCGAGATAGGTGCCTTCCGTGGCGGTCAGATCGATCGCGACCAGATCGGCCTTGAAGCCGCCGCGGATGCAACCGGTCTCCGTGAGGAAGGCGGCCTCCGCGCCCCATTCCGTCGCGACGGCGATGGAGGTACGCAGTTGATCGTCGGCGGGAGCCATCGCGTTGCGCCCGAGCAGGCGCCCGAGCCGGAGTTCCGACAGATAGTCCTCGTTGTCGTCGAGCGCACAATTGTCGGTGCCGAGCCCGAAGCGGATTCCGGCCTCCATCAGTGCTGCAACCGGCGGAGCGCCGTTGCCGAGGCGCATATTGGAGCCGGGATTGATCACGATCCCTAGGCCCAGCCGCGCTGCATCGGCGATGTCCCGCGCGGTCGCCTGCACGAAATGGGCGGCGCTTGCACGGGCCTCGAAGACGCCGAGGCGTTCGAGCCGCGCAAGCGTGCCTTCGGGATAGAGGGAGCGCGCGCAGGTGGCCTGAGCCGGCGATTCCAGCAGATGGAAATGCAAACCGAGGCCATGCTCCCGGGCATCGGCCGCCAGCGCCCGCCAGGCCTCGTCGCTGACCCATTGCGGCCCGGCCGGGCCATAGGCGAAGGAGAGCCGTGGATGCCCTGCATACTCCGCACGAAGCCGCGCCATCAGGTCGACCGTCCCGGCCAGCGGCAGGTAGCCGGGCTTGCCCGCGCCGATCAGCGCTCGCACATCCGCCGGGAGAGAGGCGAGAAACGCCGCCTCCTCCGCCGGCGGATAGATCAGGCCGCCGCGATCGGCATAGCCGACGCAGATCGTCGCGCGCAGGCCGGCATCGTCATAGGCGCGGATCGAAGCCCGCAGCTCCGCCTCATAATCCCCGGAGCCATAGGAGTAGTTGGCGTGCAGTGTCGCCGTGACGCCGTTCTCGATCATCTGCTGCGCGGCGAGCCGGGTCAGCGCATAGACATCGGGCACGCCGCGGCCTCGGCGGCGGGCAATCCAGGGCTCCAGGCTGTCATCGGGGAAGCCGAGCTGGATCTGGCTGAGGCCCCGCCCGTGCTGATGCGCATTGACGAGGCCGGGCATCAGGCAGGCATGGCCGAGCGAGACCGTCTCGGCGCCGGGATGAGCGGCGCGGATTTCGGCCGCCGTCCCCCAGGCGGCGATCAGGCCGTCTCGCACCGCCACCGCCCCGCCCGCGATCACGGGCGAGGCGGCGTCGCGCAGGACATGGTCCGCTTCGAGGACGAGCATGCTCAGAACAGCTTCTGCGGCAACCACAGCGCCATTTGCGGCCAGGCCACCAGCAGGCCGGTGAAGGCCAGCATCAGCAGCACGAACGGCAGCGCCCCGTAGATCACGTCCATGATCGAGCCGTGATTGCGCACGCCCTGGACGACGTAGAGGTTCATGCCGATCGGCGGCGTGATCAGCCCGATTTCCATCATCAGCACCAGGAAGATGCCGAACCAGACAGGATCGATGCCGAGATGGACGACGAGTGGGAAGACGACCGGCAGGGTCGCGATCATCATGGACAGGGTCTCCATGAAGCAGCCGAGGATCAGGTAGAAGATCACCAGCACCAGGATGATCTCGAGCTGCGTCGCACCGAACTTGGAGACGAAGCCGGTCAGCGCCTGCGGGATGCCAAGCACGCCGATCACGAAGTTGAGGAAATGCGCACCGACCATGATCAGCAGGATCATCGCCGAGATGCGAACCGTCGCGATCATGCTTTCGTGCAGCAGTGAGAGCGAGAAGCCCTTGCGCGCCATCGCCACGCCGATGGCGCCGATGACACCGACCGCAGCCGATTCCGTCGGCGTCGCCCAGCCCAGATAGATCGAGCCCATCACGATCACGAAGATCACGAAGGGTGGGAAGATGTCGATCAGGCTCCTGATCTTCTCCGCCGTCGACCTGGCCGGCAGGGTCGGCCCGGCGACGCTGGGCTTCAGGATCGCCATCAGCACGATCAGCGCCATGAACAGCGCCGTCAGGAGCAGGCCCGGCACGATGCCCGCCGCGAAGAGCTGGCCGATCGAGGTGTTCGTCATCGACCCGTAGATGATCATGTTGATCGAGGGCGGGATCAGGATGCCGAGCGTCGCGCCAGCGGCGATCGAGCCGGTTGTCATGCGGTCGTCGTACTGGCGCTCGCGCAGCAGCGGCAGCGCGACCGTGCCGATCGTCGCCGCGGTGGCGACCGAGGAGCCTGAGACCGCCGCGAAGACCGCGCTGGCGCCGATATTGGTGTGCAGCAGCCCGCCCGGCAGGCGCCGCAGCCAGTCCGAGAGGCAGCGATAGAGCCCGTCCGCGACACCGGAACGGACCAGGATCTCGCCGAGGAAGACGAAGAGCGGGATGGCGGTCAGGATGAAGTCGTTCTGACCGCTCCACATCTGGTTGCCGAAGCCCATCAGGGTCGGCCAGCCCAGGAAGCCCCAGGCCCCGATGAAGGCGGTCAGGAAGAGCGCGACCGCCACGGGCAGCCCGATCATCATCAGGCCGAGCATCATCACGAAGCCGATGGCGGCGCCGGTCACACCGATCATTGGCCGGTCACCTTCATCTCGAGCGAGGACACCGTTTCTTCTTCGATGATCTCGTCCAGCGTCTTGACGCCGTAGAAGCGGTTGAGGCGGCTGCGCCCCTGCCCGATCAGCCAGCTCGCATGCAGCGCGACCGCGGTCGCGGTGATCGCGAAGAACAGCAGCCCGGCGAACCAGAGCAGCTGAGGCTGCCAGAGCGGCGTCATCAGTGGCGTGCCGGAGAGCGCCTGGAACTCGATGCTCTCGCTCAGCGCGGCATAGGAACGCCAGGCCATGAAACAGGCCATCAGCGCGATGCACCAGGCCGAGACCAGGTTGAGGATCGCCTGCGGTCCGCTGCCGACGCGCTCGATCAGGATCTCGACGCGCGTATGGGCCCGCTCCAGCAGCGCATAGGAGAAGCCGAAGGCCGCGAGGATCGCCAGCACATAGCCGCCGAATTCGTCGCCGCCCTGCAGCGACACGTTCACGAAGCGCCGCAGCAGGATCTCGGCGGTGACGAGCAAGGCGAGCCCGAGAAGAAGATAGCCTGCGATCAGCGCCAGCCATCGGGCGGCGGGCAGCAGGGCGCGTGCGACCGGGTTTTCCGGAGTCATGGACCAATCCCTTGGAAAAAGGGCCGCCCGATGGGGCGGCCCTGTCGATTACTGGATGGTCAGACCCGCTGCCGCGCCCGCCGTCTCGTTCCACTTGGCCGAGCAGCCGGCATCGACGGCATTGCAGGTCTTCTTCCAGATCGGCAGCACGACCTTCTCGGCGACATCCTTGATCGCTTGCCGGTCGGCCGGGCTGATCTCGACCAGCTTCATCGCGAACTTCTTGTGCGACTTGCAATCGGCTTGGCCGGTGCTGCAGGCCGTCGCATCGTCATTGGCGGTGATCGCGAGATCCCAGAGCTGGTCCTCGAGTGCCTTGAACTGGACCATCAGCTTCGCCTGCTGCTCGGGCGAGAACTTCTTCCAGGTGTCGAGATTGATGAAGTGGCCCTGCACCGAGCCGGAGACCGAGAGCGGCAGCAGATGCGTCGTCACCTCCGGCCAGTTGCCGGTATTGCCCGAGGTCGGCGAGGTCACGCCGCAGGAAGCGACGCCGCGCTGCAGGGCCGGATAGACCTCGGAGAACTGCAGCGTGACCGGCGTCGCGCCGAAATGCTCCAGCATCGCCGACATGGACGGCGTGAAGGAGCGGACCTTCAGCCCCTTCAGGTCCTTCAGGCTCTTGATGTCGTGGTTGCAGTAGAAGACCTGCGGGCCGAACGGCCACAGCGCCAGGACCTTGGCGTTGAAGCGCTTCTGCAGGCGCTCGTCGAAGGCCGCGCGGTAGGCGTCGACCACTTTGCGCTGGCCCGCCATGTCGGTGGCGACGCCGATCAGGTCGACGCCCTCGAAGAAGGGGTCGTCGCGCGAGGCCATGCCGATCTGCACGGACATGACGTCGAAGGAGCCGCCGCGCAGCATGCGCAGCGCATCCGGCGCCTTCACGCCGACCACGTCCATCGGGTTGTAGTTCATCGCGATCGGCACGCCCGACTTGGCGCCGAGGGCGTCGAAGAAGGCCCGCTCGATGTCGACCTGCTTGACGTTCTGCGAAAAATTGCCGGCCACCCGCAGCGGCGTCTGCGCCGAAGCCGGCGAGAGACCGATTGCCAGGCCGGCGGCGAGGGCCGCGCTCGCGATGATGCTTCTCATTATGCCTTCCCCTTTTGCATTATGAATACAGTTTACGCAGGTGTTGCCGAAAATCTCCTCATTCCCGGCAAACCTGCCTCCCAGGCAAAATCCTCCTTGAGCCGAGCGAGCTGAGAGGCGTCGCGCAGTTCTGATTTTCGTCGCTTTCGATCAGGTTATCGCGAAAAATCCAGCGCACAACCAAAATAATGCAATCGAGATACGACTTGCCAAGCAAGCCGAACCCGCTGCATAAAAATCGCCCAGCTCGCAGTCGAGAGCTTGAAGCGATCCGGTCGATAGGCAATTTCTGCATGCAATATGACAAAAAGCCGATTCTGGTCGGAATGCTCACCCCCTCCTCGAACACGGTGCTGGAGCCCTACACGGCCGCGCTCGCCGCGCCGCTTTTCCCGCGGGTCAGCGTCCATTTCAGCCGCTTCCGGGTGACCAAGATCGCGCTGGACGAGGCCTCGAACAGCCAATTCACGCTGGAGCCGATCCTGCAGGCGGCGGAGCTGCTCGCCGATGCCCGCCCCGATGTCATCGCCTGGAATGGAACCTCGGCGAGCTGGCTCGGCTTCGACAGTGACGAGAGGCTCTGCGCTGCGATCACCGAGCGGACCGGCGTTCCCGCGACCAGCGCGATCCTCGGGCTCAATCGCCTGCTCGCGACGCTGGGCGTGCGGCGGCTCGGGCTCGTCACGCCCTATACCCCGGACGTGCAGGCCAAGATCATCGCCAACTACGCCGCAGCCGGCATCGAGACCGTCGCCGAGCGGCATAGCGGCCGCTCGGACAATTTCTCCTTTGCCGAGGTGTCCGAAGCCGAGATCGCCAGGATGTGCCGCGAGGTCGCTGCCGCGCGTCCGGACGCCATCGCCATCGTCTGCACCAATATGCGCGGGCCGCTGATCGCGCCGGAGCTGGAACAGGAACTCGGCATCCCGATCCTCGATTCCGTCGCCTTCACGCTCTGGGGCTGCCTCGATGCGACCGGCGTGGATATGCTTCCCTTGCGCAAGTTCGGCCGGATGTTCGCCTGCCGACCCGCTCCTTTGTCCGCGTCCGCGTGAGGCAGGCCGTGCAGGCATTCTCGGCATTTCCGGAGGACGACGAGGTGCCGACCATGGCGCCTCCGACCTTGCACAACCGCCTGATCGTGCGGTTGCGGGCGATCTTCCTCAACGGCGAGCTTCCGGAAGGCAGCCGTATCCCCGAAGTCGCGCTCAGCGAGCGGTTCGGCGTGTCCCGGACTCCGTTGCGCGAGGCGCTCAAGGTCATGGCCGCCGAGGGCTTCGTGATCCTGCGTCCGAATCGGGGCGCGGTTGTCGCGCCGATCGATCCGACCGAGATCGGGCCTCTTGTCGAGTTCAAGGGCGCGCTGGAGCGCCTGATCGGCCTGCTCGTTCCGGCTCGCGCCAGCAATGCGGACATCGCCGAGCTCGAAGGGCTGCACCGGGATCTCGGCGAGGCCCTGATCCGGCAGGACCATGCCGCCTATACCCGCCTCAACTACGCCTTCCACCAGCGCCTGGCCCAGGCGACGCGAAACCCGGTGCTCGTGCAGAACTACGAGGCGGTGCAGCAGAAGATCTGGCGTTACCGCTTCACCATCAACGAGCTCTCCGAGCGGCTGACCGCTTCCTATGCCGAACATGAGGGCATCATGGTCGCCCTGCGCGCCCGGACCCGGCTCGATCTCGCCGAACGCCTGGAAGAGCACAACCGCCTGACCGGCGAGGCGATGGCCCAGGCGCTCGCCACCAGCGGCCGGTTCGGCCCCTCCCAGAAAAAGAGCCGCAGACGGAGCCGGTCGGCATGACCCAGTTCGACACGATCATCAGCGGCGGGCGCATTTCGACCGCGTCGGACACCTTCCATTGCGACATCGGCATCAGGGACGGCCGCATCGTCGCCCTCGGCGAGCAGCTCGGCAGCGCCGCCAATGTCATCGATGCCGCCGGCAAATGGGTGCTGCCCGGCGGGATCGACAGCCATGTCCACGTCTCGCAGCCCTCCGGCGAGGGTATCGTCATGGCCGACGATTTCGAGAGCGCGACCCGCTCGGCGGCGCTCGGCGGCAACACCACCATCCTGCCCTTCTGCACGCAGGAGAGCGGCGTTCCCCTGCGCGAGAGCGTCAAGGCCTATCACGCCAAGGCCGAGGGCGCCTGCTACACGGATGTCGCCTTCCACCTGATCATTTCAGAGCCGACCGAGAGCGTGCTGGGCCAGGAGCTGCCCGCGCTCGTGCGCGACGGCTACACCTCCTTCAAGGTCTTCATGACCTATGAGGGCCTGGCACTGAGCGACTTCCAGATGCTCGAGGTGATGGCGGTGGCGCGCGATACGCGTGCGCTCGTGATGGTCCACGCCGAGAACTACGACGTCATCCGCTATCTGACCGACCAGCTCGAACGCGCCGGCAGCACGGCGCCGCGCTTCCATGCCACCTCGCGCCCGATCATCGCCGAGCGGGAGGCGACCTATCGGGCGATCTCACTGGCCGAATTGTCGGATGTGCCGTTGATGGTGGTGCACGTCTCCAATCGCGAGGCCATGGAGGAGATCAGGCGCGCCCAGCAGAAGGGCCTCAAGATCTTCGCCGAGACCTGCCCGCAATATCTGACGCTGACCGCTGATGATCTCGACGGCCTCAACATGGAGGGCGCCAAATATGTCTGCTCGCCCCCGCCGCGCGACGCCGCCAGCCAGCTGGCCTGCTGGGAAGGCCTGCAGCAGGGCGTGTTCTCGGTCTTCTCGTCGGATCATTGCCCGTTCCGCTATGACGACCCGCAGGGCAAGCTCGTGCCGAAGGGCCGGACCAGCTTCCGCTGGGTGCCCAACGGCATTCCGGGCGTCGGGGCGCGCCTGCCGATCCTGTTCTCGGAAGGGGTGATCAAGGGCCGGATCGACATCAACCGCTTCGTCGCGCTGACCGCGACCAACCATGCCAAGATGTACGGGCTCGCTCCGCGCAAGGGCACGATAGCGGTCGGAGCCGACGCCGACATCGCGATCTGGGACCCACAGATCGAGCAGACGCTGACCCATGCGATGGTGAAGGACGGCTCCGACTACACGCCCTATGAAGGCATGAGGATCACCGGCTGGCCGGTGACGACCCTGGTGCGCGGGCAGATTGTCGCGCGTGACGGCCGGATCGAAACCCGCATGGGCCATGGCACCTATCTCAAGCGCGACATCAGCCAGTACGCCTGAGACGGGCAGCTGCGTCCTGGGCTGAGCGCCTTCGCCGCCGACCTCCCTACCCCCCGGATCTGGGCGCCGTCGCGGCCGAGGTCGATGCGCCGCGCCCATGGGGGTTTGCGCTCGGGCGCCTGTCCGTGCACGAATTGCCTTCCGCGCCAGGCGCGATCGACGACATGTTTTCGGAGTGGCCCGTGAGAAGTCCTTACGAGGTTCTCGGCGTAGCCGCGGCGGCCTCCGCCGCCGAGATCCAGAGCGCCTATCGCAAGCTGGCGAAGAAGCTGCATCCCGACCTCAATCCCGGCGACAAGGCGGCGGAGGAGAAGTTCAAGGAGGTAGCCGGCGCCTACGACCTGCTCAGCGATGCCGACAAGCGCAAGCGCTTCGATGCCGGCGAGATCGATGCCTCCGGCGCCGAGCGGCCGCAGCACCATTACTACCGGGACTTCGCCTCGTCGGATCAAGGCAACCCTTACGCCGACGCGTCCGGCTTCGCCGACTTTATGGACGAGGACGATGCCCTCGCCGAATACCTGCGGCGCAGCCAGAGGGCCCGGGCGAACCGGCGCGGGCAGGATCTACACTACCATCTGGCGGTCGACTTCGCGGATTCGATCGCCGGCGCGACCAAGCGCCTGACCCTGCCGGATGGCGGCACGATCGACGTGACGATCCCGCCCGGCCTCGTCGACGGCCAGACGCTCAGGCTGAAGGGCAAGGGCGCGCCCGGAACGGGCACGGGCGGGCCGGGCGATGCGCTGATCGAGATCGAGGTCAGGCCCGACCGGCGCTTTGTCCGCGAGGGCGACGACATCACGCTCGAATTGCCGGTCTCGCTGACCGAGGCGGTTCTGGGCGGGCAGGTGCGGGTGCCGACGCCGACGGGCGACGTCACCATGTCGGTACCGCAGGGATCGAACACCGGGACGAAGCTGCGCCTGCGCGGCAAGGGCGCGCCGCGGCGCGGCGGCGGCCAGGGCGACCAGTTCGTCGTCCTCAAGGTGGTGCTGCCGAAGTCGCCCGATCCCGAGCTCGAAGCTTTCGTATCGAGCTGGAAGGACAAGGACTACGATCCGCGCCAGGGGAGAGCGTCATGAGAATGACCAAGCAGGAGTTCCTGGCCTCGTCCGGACTGCAGGTGCAGGTACTGGAGTTCTGGCTGGAGCAGCGCTGGCTGATTCCGCAGGAGACGGAAGGCGAGCTGCATTTCCATGACATCGACATCGCGCGCGCCCATCTCATCCGCGGGCTTAAGGACGATATCGGAGCCAATGACGAAGGGATCGACGTGATCCTGCATCTCATGGACCAGGTCCATGGGCTGCGGCGCGCGCTCACCGAGTTGCGTGAGCAGATCGGCGGAGGTCGAAGCTAGATCCCGCTTTTGCACGGCGCCAGGGGGATGTCTCACAGGAGGACGCCATGACGGAACCCTTCCCCGGCCAGGGCCGGATCGAGATCGACATGCTCGTGCTGCGCGCCCTCGTCCGCAAGCTGGTGGAGAAAGGCGCGCTGTCGGCCGACGACGTCAAGGCGCTGCTGTTCGATGCGGCCAAGCAGATGAACGAGGTCGGCAGCGAGCAGACCGACCAGGCGGCCCGGAGCATGGTTGCCCAGGACCTGATGCCGGCCTTCCTGGGCCGGACATGACATGCACATCCGGCGGCGGGAAGCCGGATATGCTGAACGAGAACGAACTGGAACTGACGTGAGCGCCGACGGTTAGGCTCTTGCCCGCAAAGCGGGAGCCGTCTCAGGGCCGTAATGTCCACAACAGACAGGTCTCAACCCAGGAGGAACTCCGCATGAACGCCAAGGTCAGCGAAGGCATGGAAGTCATCGGCGCCGACGGCGTCCATGTCGGGACGGTCGATCGTATCGAGGGCGCACGCATCAAGCTCAAGAGAAGCGACGCCTCCGGCCAGCACAAGGGGCATCATCACTTCATCGAGCTGGGCTTCGTCGCCGGTGTCGAAGGCGACAAGGTGCGGCTCTCCGCCAATGCCGACATCGCCGTGACGCTGGAGGAGGAAGCCTCGGGCAAGCCGGTCGATCTCTAACGATCCCAGCCGCAGCCGCCGCTGGCTGCGGCCGCCGACCTGCTATTCCGGACGTGGTCGAAGGCATCGCCAGTGCTGGCCAGGCCTTCCGTGACATGGATCGAGCCTCGACCGGGGGAACGTCGCCTCGGCTCCCCGGCCTGCGGCGTGGGAGGCGTGCCGCCGACGCTCTTCCAACCGGCGCCGCATCGCGCCATCATTGGCGTGACGGTCCAGGCGGCCGACGGGATTCGAGCGAAGGCTACCAGGCAGGATCGTCAATGGATTCAGGCGTGCCATCGGTCAGCCCGCAGCCGGTCGTGGCGGCGCTGACGCGTTCCGCGATCTTCCTCGTCGCGACGATCAATCCCGGCAGCGCAGCCGAGACGGCCGTGCGCGGCCTGTGCGCCGATCTGTCGTCGCTGCTGCGGGCCGTGGGCTTCCGCGATCTCCAGGGCAATCTCTCCTGCGTGATGGCCATCGGCTCGCAAGCCTGGGACCGCCTCTTCGACGGGCCGCGGCCGAAGGAGCTGCATCCATTCCGGGAAATCCGCGGCGTGCATCACGCCGTCTCGACGCCGGGCGACCTCCTGTTCCACATCCGAGCGAGCAAGCGGATGGACCTGTGCTTCGAGCTGGCGCGGCAGATCATGATCCGGCTGGATGGCGCCGTCACCGTCGTCGACGAGGCCCACGGCTTCAACTATTTCGACGACCGCGACCTGATCGGCTTCGTCGACGGCACCGAGAACCCGGCGGGGCCGGATGCGGTCAAGGCGGCCATCATCGGCGACGAGGACGCGGGCTTCGCCGGAGGCAGCTATGTCATCGTCCAGAAATATCTTCACAACCTCGCAGCCTGGGACAAGGTGCCGGTCGAGGAGCAGGAGAACATCGTCGGCCGCCACAAGCTCTCCGATATCGAGCAGCCGGACGCGATCAAGAAGCCCTATGCCCACAATGTCCTGACCAGCATCACCGAGGATGGCGAGCCCGTCGACATCCTCAGGGACAACATGCCCTTCGGCCAAGTCGGAGCGGCCGAGTTCGGCACCTATTTCATCGGCTATTCCCGCACGCCGCGCCGGATCGAGCGCATGCTGGAGAACATGTTCGTGGGATCGCCGCCGGGCACCTACGACCGGCTGCTCGACTTCAGCCGCGCGGTCACCGGCTCGCTGTTCTTCGTGCCGACTGCGACGTTCCTCGACGCGGTGGTAGCGGAGAAGCCCGTAGCGGAGCCCTGCGCAGCCGCCGCCGCTGCGCCCGAACCGGCGCCGCCGGCTCCCCCATCCCGACCGTCCGGCGACGGCTCGCTCGGCATCGGCTCCCTGAAGAAAGAGGCAGGCCATGAATAATCTGCACCGGGAACTCGCTCCGATCTCCGACGCCGCCTGGGCGCAGATCGAGGACGAGGCGTCGCGTACCCTGAAGCGCTATTTGGCGGCGCGCCGGGTCGTCGATGTCGACGGGCCGAAGGGAGTGGGCTACGCCGCTGTCGGCACCGGCCATACGCGCCCGATCACGGCACCGGCCGATGGCGTCCGCTCCCTGCTGCGCGAGGTGCAGCCCCTGGTCGAACTGCGCGTTCCCTTCACGCTGACGCGGCAGGCGATCGACGATGTCGAGCGCGGCTCAGACGATTCCGACTGGCAGCCGCTGAAGGATGCCGCCAAAACGCTCGCCTTCGCCGAGGACCGCGCGATCTTCGAGGGCTATGCGGCGGCCGGGATCGGTGGCGTCCGGGCCGGCAGCAGCAACGCCGCGGTGCCGCTGCCAGAGAATCTCGACGATTATCCGGAGGCGATCGCCAAGGCGCTGAACGATCTCAGGCTCGCCGGCTGCAACGGCCCCTATGCGCTGGTGCTGGGCGGCGACGCCTATCTGGCGGCGAGCGGCGGCAATGAGGAGGGCTATCCGATCTTCCACCACATCGAGCGCATCGTCGATGGCGGGGTGATCTGGGCACCGGCCATCGAGGGCGGCTTCGTGCTCACCACCCGCGGCGGCGATTTCGAGCTCGACATCGGCCAGGACATCTCGATCGGCTATCTCAGCCACAGCGCGACGACGGTCGAGCTCTATCTGCAGGAAAGCTTCACCTTCCGGATGCTGACCTCCGAGGCAGCCGTCGCGCTGACGCCGCAGGGCAAGTAGCGAAGGCTCGGCGCCGCCCATCTGGAAGGCCTCACCGGCGCCGGCGCGCCAGACAGCGCCGCCTGGCGCGTAAGCGACGGTCGGGAACGGTGCGGCTTGCCCGATTCTGGCCGCAAAACAGCCGCAATCGGCACAATTTTACGGATCGGATTGGGTCGGATTTGAGAGATCATTCCTAGGATGGGACCAGCTTGGATTGGCTGGGGGCCTATCTTGATCCGATATGTCAGCATTTTCTTCCTGTTCGCATTGAGCATCTTCTTCTTCACGGCGGCGCGCGCAGCCCCCGTGGCCGGCGGCGATCCCCATGGCCGGGATCAGGGCCGCGGAGGGCCGAAACCGCAGAGCGTCGTGCAAGCGGCTGCATCACTCCAGGGCGAGGTCATCGACCATCACGCCATGCATGACGGCACGGCGTTCGATCACAACCGCAGCGTCATGCGCGTCTATCCCCATGACGGCGTGATCGCCTATGACGAGCCCAAGCCTGCGGTCCGCGATGTCGTGCGCTCCGGGACCGTCCTGTTCCGTGGCCTGACATTTACCGAGGGCGGCAGGATCGAAGGGACTGCGTTCGCGTTCAAGAAGGGCTGCCCGCCGGCTCCCTATCCCGTGACCGGCGGCTATTCGCGCGACAATGCGACGATCACGCTCCGCGGCGCGGGTCCGATCAGGAAGGGCTGCGACGTCGTCGGCTATTCGGAGAAAAGCCCGCATGCCGTCCTGCGCTTCAAGAGCATGATCAGCGCCGGCGACTACGGCGATATTTGACGCTCATCGGTTGGAAAGGCCGCATGCACGCCCGGCCTGTTCAGGCCGCGCTCCGCTGCTTCCTGCGGGAGACGGCAGCTCGCTCGTCCAAGCTTCGGGCGGCACGAGCAGCTTTCCGCCGCGCACCCGAATCTCTCCGTCGACCAGCACGTCGCGAACGCTGCGAGGGCTGGCCGAATGGACGATGTTGGAGACGGGATCGTGCAAAGGCCGCATCTCCGGCTGGTTCAGATCCAGGACGACGAGGTCGGCGCGTTTGCCGACCTCGACCGAACCGACGAGATGATCGATACCGAGCACGCGCGCACCGTCCAGCGTCGCCAGCCGCAGCATCCGCGCCGTCGGCAGGACAGTCGGATCATCCGCCTGCATCTTTCCGACCAGCCCGGCCAACCGCATCTCCCAGAACATGTCCATGGCGTTGTTCGAGGCCGTCCAGTCGGTGCCAAGTCCGACCGGGACGTCGTCGGCGTACCGGTTCAGCGGCAAGGTTCGCGCCTCGATCTTCAGATTGCTCGCCGGGCAATGGCAGATCGCCGTGCCGTCGCGGCACCAACCCTCTTCTTCGTCGCGATCGAGATAGATGGCATGGGCGGCTACCACGTCAGGCCCGGTCAGTCCCGCACAGCGCAGACAGGATAGAGCGCCGCCATGGCCGCGGCGACGGATCGCGTCGATTTCGGCCTGGCATTGCGCAACATGAAGATAGACGCGCGCACCGGCCCGCCGGGCCCGCTCCCCGCATTCGCGCAGCAGCGCGTCGGAGCAGGTGTCGAGCGCATGTGGCGCGATCCCGGCGACGATGCGCGAGCGCGCGGGATCCGTGCCGTAACGCTCGATCAAGCGTTCGGTCGGCCCCCAATCCGCCGGGCCGGCGAGATCGACCAGCGTCGAGCCGACGCTGGCGCGCAGGCCGCTCGCCTCGATGATCGGAGCGTACGCGTCCATCGCCGCGACGCGATCGGCGATGCAGGTCACGCCGTTGAGCAGGAATTCGGCGCAGGCATCGGCCAGCGAACGTCGATAATCGGCTTCGCCGAAGCGTTCCTGCCCCGGCACGCGGTAGCCGCCTTCCGGCCAGAAGGCGCGCGTCTTGTCGTCGGCAAGGCCGCGAAACAGGCCAAGCGTCGCATGGGTGTGGGTGTTGACGAATCCGGGCATGACGAGCCCGTTCGCGCAGTCGATCACCCTGTCGCCGGGCCGGGCCAGGCTGCCGCCCGGACCAATCGCTGAAATCGTCGTTCCGTCGATCCGCAGGTCGTGATCACGCAACACGCGATCACGGGCATCGACCGTCACGATCACGGCATGGGACAGGACAAGGGCCATGGTGGGCTCACGCGGAGGGCGCGGCAGAGGCGCCTTTCCCGAGACTGCATCACCTGCGGAGGCTGTCAACGCCGCATTGGGCGTTGCCGTTTTGAGGGCACCCCAGGCGATTCTTTGTGCTTCTTGGAGCACACCTGCTGTGATTAGCTCGGTCTTAACCGTGGCGACAACGATCGCGGCATTCAGAGGGACAAGACGATGATCAATCGGCGGAGTGTCTTGCAGGGAATGGCCGGCGCGGGCGCTTTCCTCTCATTCGAGGCGGGCGCGCAGGGCAAGCCGGTCGTCAATCTCCAGCTCGGCTGGATCGCAGGCGGCAACCAGGTCGGCGAGATCTGCGCCAAGCAGCTCGGCTACTATGACGCCGAAGGCATCGAGATGAAGATCCAGCCCGGCGGGCCGAGCATCGACGGCGTCGCCGTCGTCGCTTCCGGCCGCTACGAGTCAGGGCAGGTCTCGTCGAGCCCGTCGCTGATGCTGGCGGCATCGCAGGGGCTGCCGATCCGCTGTTTCGCCACGGGCGCGCAGATTCACCCTTACGCCTTCTTCTCGCTGAAGAAGAACCCGGTCGCCAAGCCGGCCGATTTTGTCGGCAAGAAGGTCGGCATCCAGTCGACTGGCGTCATTCTGCTGCGCGCGCTGCTCGCGAAGAACAACATTGCCGACAAGGATGTCACCATTATCCCCATCGGGGCCGACATGACCCCGCTGCTGACGGGGCAGGTCGACGTCGTCACCGGCTGGCTGACCAATACCACCGCGATGAAGCCGCTCGGCGCCGACCGGGTCGACCTTCGTCTCTGGGACGCCGGCGTGAAACTCTACGCGCTGCCCTATTACGCGACGGTCGATACGCTGCAGAAAAAGGGCGACCTGCTCGCCAAATTCATGCGCGCCACCGCGAAGGGCTGGGCTTACGCCCATGCCAACCGCGACGCGGCGGTCGATCTGCTGCTGAAGGAGATGCCCAATCTCAACAAGGCGGACGAGCGCGTCGCCATCGATGTGATGCTCGACTACGCCTTCACCGGCAACACCAGGACCGAGGGCTGGGGCACGATGGATCCGAAGATCTGGCAGGAGCAGATCGATCTCTATGCCCAGCTCGGGCAGTTCTCCAAGGCGCCGCCGAAGCTCGACGAGGTGATCACGCTCGACGTGCTCAAGGCGACCGCGGCCGCGCGCGCGAAAATCGGCTGAGGCGCCCCGGTCATCCACGGTCCAATGCAGAGGCCAGTTCATGCCCGTGCCAGCATCCGCCGTCGCCTGCCAGAATGTCAGTGTCCGCTTCGTCACCGATCGGCGGACCGTCACCGCCTTGAGCAGCGTCTCCTTCGACGTCGCCTCCGGCGGCTTTTTGAGCCTGCTCGGCCCCTCCGGCTGCGGCAAGTCGACCTTGCTGCGCGTGGTCGCCGACCTGATTGCGGCCAGCAGTGGGCATGTCTCGGTTTTCGGCATGCGTCCGGAGGAAGCACGCCAGGCGCGCAGCTTCGGCTTCGTCTTCCAGGACGCTGCGCTGCTGCCTTGGCGGACGGCGCTGGAGAACGTCGAATTGCCGCTCGAGGTCGGCGGCAAGCGCGCGCTGCCGCCCAATGCGCCGACGCCGCGCGAACTGCTCAAGCTCGTCGGCCTCGAAGGCTGGGAGAACAGTCTGCCGCATGAATTGTCCGGCGGCATGCGCCAGCGTGTCTCCATCGCGCGCGCCTTGTTGGGCGGGCCGAAGCTGCTCCTGATGGACGAGCCTTTCGGCGCGCTCGACGAGATCACCCGCGACCGGTTGAACGAGGAGCTGCGCCGGATCTGGCAGGAGACGGGCACCACGATCCTGTTCGTCACCCATTCGGTCTACGAAGCGCTCTATCTCGGCGAGCAGGTGCTCGTGCTCGCGGCGAACCCCGGCCGCGTCGCCTCCTTGACCACCGTCGATCTGCCACGTGGCCGAGACCTCGCCATTCGCGAGACGCCGCAATTCGTCGCCATGGCCGCCGGTTTGCGCGACACGCTGGGGAGGAGCCATTGACCACGCTCGATCTCGCCGGCGCCGATCCCGGGCTCGCCGCGGCCGAAGAAGCCTATCGCCAATCGCATCGACGCCAGCTCTGGCGCCGCCGCCTTCTGCCGGTCGCCGGCATTGCCGGCGCTATCGCCCTCTGGGCCTTCGTCATCTGGTTCTTCGACGTCAAGCCGTTCATTGCGCCCTCGCCGGTACTGGTGCTGACGACGCTCTGGACCAAGCTCGACATCCTGCTGCTCAACTTGTTGCCGACCGCGATCGAGGCCTTTTCGGGATTCCTGCTCGGCAACATCGCCGCGATCCTGATCGCCACGGTCTTCGTTCACAAGAAGGCGATGGAGGAGGCGTTCTTCCCGGTCGTCGTCCTCGTCAACACGATCCCGGTGGTTGCGAAAGCGCCGATCTTGGTGCTGCTGCTCGGCAATGGCATGGAGCCGAAGATCGCGATCGCTGCGCTGATCTGCTTCTTCCCGACGCTGGTCAACATGGTCCGCGGGCTCGAATCGGTGAACCCGCAGGCGATGGAGCTGATGCGCGTGCTCTCGGCCTCGAAAACCGAGATCTTCTTCAAGCTGCGGCTGCGCAACTCTCTGCCCTATCTGTTCTCGGCCCTGAAGATCGCGGCCTCGACGGCGGTGATCGGCGCCATCGTCGGCGAGTGGATCGGCTCCACCACCGGCATCGGCGCGCTGATCATCCAATCCACCTACAATTTCGACTCGGCCATGCTCTACGCCACGGTGCTCGTCGGCTCGGCCTTCTCGGTGTTGTTCTTCGTCTCGATCGTCGCCGTCGAGCGACTGGTCGTGCGTTGGCAGCCCGCCAACAACCATTGATCGGGAGGCAGGCATGACCCAGCATCAGGCTCACGAGCGCATCGCCGACGATCCGGGCGAAGCCACGATCGTCGCTCGCTCCGACGTGGTCGTCGTCGGCGGTGGGCCCGCCGGCTTCTCGGCCGCCATCGCCGCCCGGCGCGAGGGCGCCTCGGTCACGCTGATCGAGCGCTATCCCTATCTCGGCGGGCTCGCCGCCGGCGGCATGGTGCTGGTGCTCGACGACATGCACAATGGCGACGAGGTCACCACCATCGGCATCTGCAGCGAGATGATCGAGCGGATGGAGGCCGTCGGCGCCTGCGTCTATCCGAAACCGGAGGAGCGCGGCCAGAGCTGGGACCTCTACCGCAAATGGGCGCGCTGGGGCGCCTTCGACTTCCGGGCCCAGACCAAGCCCGCGCCGATCGTGATGGCCGCGGCCTTCGATCCCGACGGCTGGAAGCGCGTCTCCAACGACATGATCGAGGAGGCCGGCGTCGATGTCCGCCTGCATTCCTGGTTCTCGCGCACGGTGATGGAGGGCAACCGGGCCACCGGCGTGATCTGCGAGACCAAGCAGGGTCGCCAGGCGATCATGGGCGAGGTCGTGATCGACGCGACCGGCGATCTCGACGTCGCCGCCGCCGCGGGCGCGCCCTTCGTGCACGGCTCCTACATCCTGACCACGGTTTTCCGGCTCGGCGGCGTCGACACCGATGCAGCCGAACGCTTCGCCCTGGAGGAACCCGAGGCCTACGCCACCATCGATCGCCAGGCCAAGCGGATCATGGGCGGTTCCTGGGATTTCTGGTGGCTGAAGACGCCGCTGCCGGGGATCGTCTGGTGCAATTGCCCGCACATGACCGGGCTGGACGGCCTTTCGGTCGAAGACATCACCAAGGCCGACTTCCTCGGCCGCAAGCGGATCTACGCGCTGGTCGAGTTCGTCCGCGCCAAGATGCCGGGCTTCGCCAATGCCGTCGTCGTCGATGTCGCGCCGCAGCTCGGCGTGCGCCAGACCCGCCTGCTCGAGGGCGACTATGTCGTCACCAAGGAAGACGTGATGGACCGTGTCCATTTCGCCGACACCGTGGCGCGCGGCCGCGACTACTACACGCCGTACCGGGCGATGCTGCCCAAGGGCATCGACGGCCTGATCGTCGCCGGCCGGCACTATTCCGCGACCGAAGCCGCGCAGAAGCAGTCGCGCGAGATTCCGCCCTGCATGGCGATGGGCCAGTCGGCCGGCGTCGCCGCGGCGCTCGCGGTCGCAGGCAGTATCCCGCCTCGCGCGGTCCAGGCGGCCGCAATCTGCGAGCGCGTCCGCGCCCAGGGCGGCGACCCCGGCGACCGCCCGTCCGCCAACGCCACAATCCTGGAGAAAGCCGCATGACCACCCCTGAAAACCTGCCGCTCGCCGGGGTGCGCGTCATCGACTTCACCCAGGTAATGATGGGTCCGGTCGCGACCCAGATGCTGGCCGACTACGGCGCCGACGTCATCAAGATCGAGCGGCCCGGTTCCGGCGATCTCTCGCGGACCGCCTTCCCCAACGACCCCGCCGGCCTGCTCGGCCCGGTCTTCTGCTCGCTGAACCGCAACAAGCGCTCGGTGACGCTCGATCTGCGCCAGCAGGAGGATCGCGATGTCGTGCTCGAACTCGCCCGCACCTCCGACGTCGTCGTCAACAATTTCCGCGCCGGCGTGATGGAGCGCCTCGGCTTCGGCTACGAGGCCCTGGCCAAGCTCAATCCGCGGCTGATCTACGCGGTCGGCACCGGCTACGGCCTGACCGGTCCCTATGCGCACAAGGGCGGGCAGGACGTGCTGGCCCAGGCGATGAGCGGCGTGATGCATCGCCGCTCCAACGACGACCAGCCGCTCGCCGTTCACGCCACCACCTTCGCGGACTATTCGGCCGGCATGCACCTGGTCCAGGGCGTGCTGCTGGCGCTGCTGCAGCGCCAGAAGACCGGGCGCGGTCAGCAGATCTCGGTCTCGCTGCTCGATTCGATGCTGGCGGCGCAGACGCAGGAGGCCGCGGCCCAGCTGATGCGCGGGCGCGAGGTCAACTGGGGCGCCATGCCGCTCTCCGGGGTGTTTCCGACGTCCGACGGCGCGCTCGTCATGGTCGGCGCCTTCAAGGCCGACCCTCTCGGGGACATCTCGACGGCGCTCGGCGTCGACCATCTCGGCCGCGACCCGCGCTTCGCCGATTTCGCCGGGCAGGTCGCCAACAAGACGGCGCTCCAGGATATCTTCCGCGCGCGCTTCGCCACCAACACGACGGCCTATTGGCTCGCCCGGCTGGAGGAGGTCGACCTGCTCTGCGCGCCTGTCCGCTCGCTGGCGGAGGCCCTGGCCGACGAGCAGACCGCGATCAACGAGATGGTGATCGAGTGCGATGGCGAGGTCGAGCGGATCAAGGTGGTCGGGTCGCCGATCCACATGTCGGACGCGCCGGTCGCGATCCGGCGAGCGCCGCCCTCGCTCGGACGCGATACCGACGCGGTGCGCGCCGAGGTCGCCGCAGCCGCCATGCGGGCGGCCGAGTGATGGGCGTCCTGTTCGAAATCCGGGAGCACGTCGCACGCGTCACCATCGACCGGCCAGAGGTGATGAACGCGATCGACCAGGCGACGGAAGCCGAACTGCAGCGGATCTGGACGGCGATCGAGCAGGACCGTGACATCCGCGCGGTGGTGCTGACCGGCGCCGGCGAGCGCGCCTTCTCGACCGGAGCCGACATGAAGTCCGGCAGCGGCATGTCCGGCCTGGAGTACTGGGCGGCGCCGCGCCCCGGCGGCTTCGGCGGCATCGCGCTGCGCGAGACGCTCGACGTGCCGGTCATCGCCCGAGTGAACGGCCACGCGGTCGGCGGCGGTTTCGAGATGGTGCTCGGCTGCGACATTGTCGTGGCGGCGGAGCATGCCAGCTTCGGCCTGCCCGAGGCCCGTGTCGGGCGCCTGCCCCTCGATGGCGGAATGACCCTGCTGCAACGCCAGATTCCGCATCGCGCCGCGATGGGCATGCTGTTCACCGGCCGGCGCATCAAGGCCGAAGAAGCGCTGCGCTTCGGCCTGATCAACGAGGTCGTGCCCTTGGCCGAGCTCGATGCCGCGGTCGAGCGCTGGCTCGCCGACATTCTGGCCTGCGCCCCGCTCTCGCTGCGCGCCACCAAGCAGGTCGTGCGGCGCAGTGCGCATCTGACCGCCGCCGAGGCGCAGAGCCTGCGCCTGCCGGCGCTGGTCGAAGCCTTGAACTCCGCGGATTCGCAGGAGGGCGTGCGCGCCTTCGTCGAGAAGCGCAAGCCGGTCTGGACGGGGCGCTGACGCCATGCCCTACGTCATCACCGACGCCTGCATCGACGTGAAGGATCGCGGCTGTCTCGACGCCTGCCCGGTCGACTGCATCTATGAGGGCGGGCGCACGCTTTACATCCACCCCGACGAATGCATCGATTGCGGCCTGTGCGAAACCGTCTGCCCGGTCGCGGCGATCTATGCCGATGACCGGATTCCGGACGAGCTGACGAGGTGGATCGCGGTGAACAGCGCCTATTTCGGCCCGGAGATCAGCGGCCTCGGTTCGCCGCGTGGCGCCGATGCCAAGACGACACGCCAGGTCGATCATCCCGTCGTCGCGGCCTGGCCCGCCAAGCACGGCTGAATCCGCGATGCATGCGGCTGCCCTCGCCTATTTTCGCGAGACGGCCCGGCGCGGCTCGGTCCGCAAGGCGGCGAGCCAGCTGAACGTCGCCGCCAGCGCCCTGAACCGGCAGATCCTCAAGCTCGAAGCCGAGTTCGGCACGCCGCTGTTCGAGCGGCAGGCGTCGGGCATGAAACTGACCGCAGCCGGCGAATTGTTGCTGCGCCATGTCACGGCGACCTTCCATGATTTCGACCGCGTTCGCATCGCGATCGACGATCTGCGCGAAGCGCGATCGGGGCATGTGACGATTTCGGCAGTGGACTCGCTGCTGATCGACTTCGTGCCCCGTGCCATCGACCGTTTCCGGACGGCCTTCCCCGCCGTCGTCTTCACCGTCTTGGCTGTGGCGCCTCAGGAGGTGCCGGACCAGCTGATCGATGGACGCGCCGATATCGGCTTCACCTTCGTCGGCCAGATCGACAAGGGCACCGAGCTTCTGGCCGAGATCAAGGCGCCGCTCGGCGTGATCATGCCGTTCGACCATCCGCTCGCCGCCAAGGCCAGCATCAGCTTCGACGAAGCCAAGGCCTACCCGTTCCTGGCCCAGGCCGGGCCGCTGCCGCGCTCCGCCGATATCGATCCGGATTTCGCGGCGTTCCGCGCCGGGCTCGTGCCGCGCCTGACCTCAAACTCGATCCAGATGCTGAAGCGCTCGATCCGCCTGGGCATGGGCATCGCCTTCTTCACCCGGCTCGGCTTCCTGGAGGAGCTGGAACTGGGCGAGCTGGTCTGGCGTCCCTTTGCCTCACAGGCGATCAATCGCGGCCGCATCGGCCTGCTCACAGCCTCGGAGCGCACATTGAGCGCGCCGGCCAAACAGTTCGCGCGCCAACTTTGCGACGATATCGCGCGGACGAGCTGGAGCTAGAGGCTCGGCCCAAGGTCAAACGGGGATACCTGCTGAAGCGCGGCGGCTTGGCTACTCCTATCTGACAGGACACGGGCGGTCGCGCTGCGGCAGCGCCACGCGGCGGGCGCGTTCACCGTGGCGCGCGAGCGCATCCCTGATGCGGAGGGCGACTGCAAGCGACCCCAATGCCGGCCAAGGGATCACGCTGCCAAGGCCGCTCGCACGATGTCCTGCGCGAGCAGCCACGATTTCGGCTTCGCGATCTTTCTGCTGGTCGGTGACGTCATGAGCTTGATATGCCACCCAATCTCCTCTGGAGATGGCGGTGGCGAAGCGGCATTCGCGGCCACGGCCCCTGGACCCGGCGGAGCGATCAGGCCTCAAGGTTTCGCCTCGCGCCCCCCAAACTGATGACGGACATTGCGCCAGGTGATCGAACCTCCGGGCCTTCTTGAAGTTGCTCGAATGGCCGATACGCAGTGCCCTCGCCTATCTCCGGCCCCGCCCTCGAGGACGGCGCCGGCGGAGCTGTCGCGGCAAGCCATCCGCCGACGACTTGGTCCGAGCCTCCCCTTCCGCGGCAATATCAGCGACTGCGGCCCGCCTTCCACGGGCCGCAGTCGCTGCCGGTCAGACCACCTTGGTGTGCAGGGTGCCGATGCCCTCGATATGACCTTCCATCACGTCGCCGCGCACGATCGCACCGACGCCGGAAGGGGTGCCCGACATGATCAGGTCGCCCGGCTGCAGCTCGAACAGGCCGGAAAGGTAGGAGATCATCTCCGGCACCTTCCAGATCATGTGGTTGAGGTCGCCCTGCTGGCGGATCTCGCCGTTGACCTTGAGCCAGATCGCCCCGTTCTCAGGGTGCCCGATCGCGCTCGCCGGAACGATCTCGCCCATCGGCGCCGAATGCTCGAAGGCCTTGCCGATCTCCCAGGGCCTTGCCGCCTTCTTGCACTCGTCCTGCAGGTCGCGCCGGGTCATGTCGAGGCCGACTGCATAGCCGTAGACGTGGTCGAGCGCGCTTTCGAGGGGAATGTCCTTGCCGCCCTTGGCGAGCGCGACGATCATCTCGATCTCGTGGTGAACATTGCTGCTGCGCGGCGGATAGGGAAAATCGGCGCCATCGAGGACGATGTTGTCGGGGTTCTTCTGGAAGAAGAAGGGCGCCTCGCGGTTCGGGTCTCCGCCCATCTCGATCGTGTGGGCGGCGTAGTTGCGGCCGACGCAATAGATGCGGTGGACCGGGAAGCGGCTCTGCGTCCCGCGCACCGGGAGCGAAACCGGCGCCGGGGCCTGGACGACGTGGTTCTGAGGCGTGGCGATATTCATCTTGCTGGGTCCTTCGTTGGCAAGAGGATGGGTCAGCGCGAGGCGGCGTAATAGGCGAACCGACGTTCGAGCCCGGCCAGCAACTCGTTGAGGGTGAAGGCGAAGCTGAAAAGCACCAGCAGCAGCGCCCAGAAGTGCTCCATCAGGAAGTGCGACTGATAGATCTCGAACAGCGTGCCGAAGCCGACGACGGAGACGAGCAGTTGTCCGATGATCACGCCCTTCACCGCGCGGATCATGCCGAGCCGGATCCCGGCGAGGATCTCGGGCAGCGCCGCCCAGAGATAGATCCGGCTGAAGGCCTGCCAGGCATTGGCGCCGAAGCTGCGGGCCATCTCGACCAGCGAGGGCGAGATGGCACGGATGCCAGCGCGCGTGTTGAGCACGATGATCCACATCGAGAACAGCACGACGGTGAGGATAATCGTCGTCTCGCCGAGGCCGAACAGCACCATGATCACCGGGACCAGAGCGCTGAGCGGCGCCGAGAGGAAGAGGTTCACCCAGGGCAGGAGAAGCCGGTCGGCGATGACCGAGCGGCCCATCAGGATCCCGAGCGGGACGCCGATGCCGATCGCGATGGCGTTGCCGAAGAGGAAGGCACGGCCGGTGATCAGTAGCGCGTCGAGGAACGAAGCGGTCGGGACGATCTCGAAGACGCGCCAGATGATGCGCGACAGCGGCGGCAAGATGAACCCGGCCTCGGTATGGCCGGCGATCTCCCAGATCACGGCCCAGACGATGAGTGACGTCATCATGGGAAGGCGGACGCCGGAAATGACCATGGCCGCCTCCTAATCCAGATAATGCTTGAGCTGCTGCCAGATGTCCTCGACGACATCGAGATAGGCGCTGTTGCGCCTGATCTTCTCCGGGTCGCCGCCGCGCACGATTTTCGGCTCGATGATCGCCGAGACGCGGCTCGGTCGGCGCGAGAGCAGCGCGATCCGGTCGGAGACGTAGACCGCCTCCTCGATGCTGTGCGTCACGAAGATGAAGGACTTGCCTTCGTTGGCGACGAGCTCGAGCAACTCCTCCTGGAATTTGCGGCGCGTCTGCTCGTCGACGGCCGAGAACGGCTCGTCCATCAGCACGACCTTCGCGTCGACCGCGAGCGCGCGGGCAAGGCCGACGCGCTGGCGCATGCCGCCCGAGAGCTCGTGCGGATATTTGCGCTCGAAGCCTTTGAGGCCGACACGCGCGATCTGGCGTTCGGCGATCGCCTCGCGCTCGCCATGAGCGACCCCGCGCAGTTCGAGCCCGAAGGCGACATTGCGGATGACGCTCGCCCAGGGCATCAGCGCGAAATCCTGGAAGACGAAGGCGCGCTCGGGGCCCGGCCCCTTCACCTCGCGGCCATCGACGAAGACCTGGCCGCCGCTGGCCGGGATCAGGCCCGCGATGATCTTGAGGAGCGTGGTCTTGCCGCAGCCGGACGGGCCCAGCAGGGTCGTCAGCCGCCCCTCCGGAAAGTCCAGCGATATGCCGCTGAGCGCCTCGATGCCGCCCGCATAAGTCTTCGAGACGCTCTTGACCTCGACGATCGGCCGGGTGGCGAGCGCCGGGATCGCTGCCGGATCGGTCATCGCCCGCGGCGTCAGAGCTTCCATATCGAGGGTCATGCGCGGCTCTCCGGTCGGAACAGAGTGACCTCGATCCGTTCGAGCAGCTCGATGAACAGGACCGCGAACACGATGATGGCGAGAATGGCGGCGTACATCTTGGGATAGTCGGCGACCGACTGGTTGTAGGAGATTACGTCGCCGATCCCGGTCGGCGTGATCAGCAGCTCGGCGAGGATCACGCCGATGAAGGCAGCCGCGCAGCCGAGCCGGAGACCCGCGAAGATCATCGGGCTCGCCGCGGGCAGGATGACGAGGCGGATGCCCTGGCTGCGGCTGGCAAGGAAGGACCGGCTCATTTCCAGAAGCGATTTTGGCGTGTTGCGCACTGCGCCCAGCGTGTTCAGCACGATGACCGGCATCGCCATGATGCAGACCGTCATGATCTTGGCGGTGAGGCCGATGCCATAGGCGAAGGTCAGGATCGGGATGAGCGCCGCCAGCGGCGCGGCCTGCGCGATGATGAAGAGTGGCGCGATCAGCCATTCCGATGGCTCGTGCAGGCCCATCAGCACGCCGAGCCCGACACCGAGCAGGACGGACACGGCAAGGCCGATCACGAGCGGGTAGAGCGTGATCAGGAAGGCCTTGGAGAGCGTTCCATCGGCGATGATCGCGCCGAGCCCGCCCATGGTTTCGAGGAAGGTCGGGAAGGCCGGGCTCAACGGAATGCGCCCGGCATATTCCCAGAGCGCAAGCACGGCCGCGAAGGAAAGAAGACGCAGCACGAGCGGGTGGATAAGCACATCGCGCCAGTCGCTGGTCGCAGGCGCAGGGCGGGTCGGGAGAGCGGTCGAAAGGTTGGATATCTGCAAGGGAGGTCACTCCACTCGGGAGGCACAGCAAGGGGCAGGCCGGACCGTCAGCGCCCGGCATGCCGGTTGGCTGGACAGGGCGCGAGCTCGGCCTAGCTGCCCAGCGCCTTGCGTGCCCGTTCGAGCGGCGCGAGATACCAGAAGTCGTCGACCTTCAGCTCGCCCGCCGGCCCCTGCATCTGTCCGGCCTCGGTGTAGAACTCGAAATCGGCCTTCGCGATTTCGGCGCTGCCGCCGGTCGGCGCATAGACGCCCTCCTTGGTCGCCATCGTGTAGAACTTGGTGATGCCCTCCAGCACCTCCTTCGGCTGGTCGGCCATCAGCTTGCGCTTGCTGCGCTCCTGCTCGACTATTCCCGGATTGGCCGCCATTTCCTGCCAGAGCCGCAGGAATTCGGTGACGATGATGTCCACCTGCTTCTCGTTCTTCTTGATCCACTCGATCTGCCCGAACAGGGTCTCGTCGGAGGCGGGCTCGCTGACGCCGGGAAGGACGTGGAAGCGGTCGCCCGCCTTCTCCAGCAGCAGGTTCTTGTTGGCGAAGTCGACGACGGTGGCCTTGATCTGGCCCTTCATCATGCCGATGATCCGGTTCTCGGATCCGGGCACATAGCTGCGCTCGCCGAACTGGATGCCTTCGCGCTTGGCGATGATGTTGCCGATGGCCTCGGTCCCCGTCGCGCGGGCGTGGAAGGTGATCGGCTGGCCGTTCATGTCCTTCCACGACTTGTAGGCCTTGTCGGCGACCGGAAAGAAGACGAGCCGCGTGCCCTGGAAGAGCACGCGCAACGGCGCCTTGCTCTTCTGGACGACGGCATAGGGCGTGCCGATGCCCAGATCCGCCTGTCCATTGATCACGGCCTGGATGGCGAGATCCTCCTTCGAGAAATGCGTCACCTGGTAGTCGACACCCTTCTCCTTGGCGCGATCGAGCGCGATCACCATGGCGAGTGTCTCGGTCGACAGCACGTCTCCCAGTGCGATGCGGACCTTGCTCTGCGCCTGCGCCTCGATGCTCCCGAATATCAGGCCGGCCGCGACGGCAACGGCAACGGCAACGGCAACGGCACCGAACATGGCCGACAGTCTTCCTCCCAAGGGCTTCATGACCTGCCTCCTCCCATGATTTTCATTGGCCTTTTGCGCGATGTGGTCGCAACCAATTTTTATTTGGGCAGTGTCATGTGACGAATTGATCGTGTCAAGGCCGTAATCATTCGAAATAATTCGGCAACAGCGGTCCTCTGGGCGCCATTGCTCCAACCAATCTCATAATGGTTGCAATCACTGGTGATCCGTGGAATCAAGAGGACATACCTGTCGCCGGTCACGTCATGATGGATCAGAAAGTCACCCCTCCGGCCGATACCGCCCATTCGGGGGTGCTGACGCAGCTTTACGGTTTCCTCGCCTCCGCGCGGCTCCCGGATGACGGGCGGCTGCCGCCCGAGCGGGAACTTGCCGAGATGCTCGGCGTCAAGCGTGCCGAATTGCGCAGGGGCCTGGCCGTACTCGAGCGCGAGGGGCAGCTCTGGCGCCATGTCGGCAAGGGTACCTTCGTCGGAGCCCGGCCGCCGCAATTGGTGGACATCTCGGATCTGGCGCAACGCAGCAACCCGATCCAGGTGATGAAGGCGCGCATAGCGCTCGAGCCGGAACTCGCCCGCCTCGCGACGATCAATGCCACGGCGGCAGAAATCGCGACGCTCGCCGAGTTGAACGAGGCTTGCCGCAGCTCGACGACCTGGCGCGAGTACGAGGCTTACGACGCGCGCTTTCACCACCAGATCGCAGAGGCTGCGCACAACCCGATCCTGCTCGCGCTGTTCGACACGCTGAACGCCGTGCGCCGGGCCGTCACCTGGGGGCGACCGCGGCCGAGCCATGGCAGCCCACCGAGCGACCACCATAGTTTCGAAGATCATGACAGGATGGTCGACGCCATCGCCCACCGGGAACCCGCGGGGGCGGCCGACGCGATGCGCCGACATCTTCAGAATGTCGAGGACCGGCTGATCGGCCGCTCGACGTGAGGCCAAGCTTCCGAGAGAGCGATCGGAGTTGCTGCGCGCAGGCCAGCACCGACAGGAGCCTGACCCGGCGCACTCCTCTTTTGACGTCCGCTTTCCGGCGCTCTGAATGATCTGTAAGCCGAAGGCTCGATCGTGGCGGCAGCCGGGTTATCCGTTCAGCGCAGCGTCGGGTCGAGCTTGTCGCGCAGCCAGTCGCCGACGAGGCTGACGGCGAGCGTCGTCAGCACGATCGTGAAGGCGGGCGCCAGCATGATCCAGGGCGCGCGGGTCAGGTATTCGCGGCCATAGCCCACCATGTTGCCGAGGCTCGTCATCGGCGGCTGCACGCCGAGGCCCAGGAAGGAAAGCCCGCTTTCGAGCAGGATGACCTCTGGGAAGGTCAGCGTCATCGAGACGATCAGGGTCGAGGCGATGTTGGGCAGAATGTGCTTGAGATAGACGCGCGCCGGCGCGGCGCCGATCTGGCGCACCGCGCCGGCATAGCCCTGCGCCCCAGCCGATATGGCAAGGCCGCGCGCGATCCGGGCATAGCGCTCCCAGCCATAGAGCCCCATCAGGCCGATGAAGAGCGGCAGCGCGTTGCCGAAGAAGGCGAGCACCGACAGCGCCAGGATCAGGAAGGGCATCGCCGCCTGAAAATCCGCCAGCATCAGCACGACCTGCTCGACGATCCCGCGGAAATGCGCGGCGAGGAACCCCATCAACGTCCCCAGCACGGCCGAGATGATGGTCGCGCCGAACGCCACCAGCAGCGAGATCCGTACCGAGATGATCAGGCGCGAGAGCACGTCGCGGCCGAGCTCGTCCGTGCCGAGCCAGTGCAGCGGATGGAAGGGCAAGGCCAGCCGGTTGCGCAGGTCATAGGCGGTGAACCGGTAGGGCGTCAGCCAGTCCGCGAAGAGCGCGACGATGATGATGAAGGCGATCCAGACCAGCCCGCACCAGACGAGGAACGGAATCCGCTGCTTCGGTTTCGGCTTGGCCGCGTCGATGGCGGGGACGGCGGTCACGGTGACATCGGCCATCTCAATGCGCTCCCGCCTTGGCGCCACTGCGCAGCCGCGGATCGAGCAGGCCGTAGAGCAGGTCGACGATCAGATTGGCGCTGACCATCGTCATGGCGACCAGCAGCAGGATGCACTGCACGACGGCAAGATCCCGGTTGGCCACCGCGACGACGAGCAGCCGCCCGACACCGGGCCAGGAGAACACGCTCTCGACCACGACCGCGCCGGCGATCAGGCTGCCGACCATGAAGCCGACGACGGTAACCGTCGGCACCGCGGCGTTGGGCAGGGCATGGCCGCGCACGACACGAGACCAGGGCACGCCCTTGGCGCTGGCAGTGCGGATATAGGACTGGCCGAGCACCTCGAGCATGGCGCTGCGCGTGAAGCGCGCCAGCACGGCAGCGCCGCCGATGCCGAGCGTCAGCACCGGCAGGATGGCATGGCGCCAGCTCTCCTGCCCGCCGGAGGGCAGCCAGCCGAGCTGGACGGAGAAGACCAAGACCAGGACGAGGCCGAGCACGAAGCTGGGGACCGTGAATCCGGCGACCGCCGTCACCATCACGATGCGGTCCATCAGGCTGTCGCGATGAAGCGCGGCATAGATGCCGGCAGGGATGCCGATCCCGAGCTTGAGGGCGAGCGCCGGCAGCGTCAGCGCCAGCGTCGCGGGGATGCGTTCGAGCACGAGCTGCATAGCCGGACGCCCGTCGCGCATCGACTGGCCGAGCTCGCCCTGGCCGATCGCGGAGAAATAGCGCAGATATTGCAGCCAGATCGGGTCATCGAGGCCCCAGGCCTTGCGGAAGGCGGCGATGGCCTCGGGAGGCGCATCGACGCTCATGATGATCAGCGCCGGATCGCCCGACATCCTCAGCACGACGAAGGCGAAGGTCACGACGAGCGCGACCGTCAGGGCCGCGCGGCACAGCCGGATGAGGAGGAAACGCAGCATCAGCTCGCCGCCTTGAGGAAATTGGCCTGGTCGTGGGCGACATGGCAGGCCGTGAGGCGCCCGTCCGGCAGCGGCAGCAGGCGAGGACTTTCGACCTTGCAGCGCTCGCGAGCCGCATGGCAGCGCGGGTGGAAAGCGCAGCCGGAGGGGCGCGCCGCCGGATTGGGCGGGTCACCCTGCAGCACGATACGAGGGCGGGCGCGACGGCCGGGCACCGGCGAAGCGGAGACCAACGCTTCGGTATAGGGGTGCGCCGGGCTGGCGAGCAGGAGATCGGCATCGCCTTCCTCGACGATGCGCCCGAGATACATCACCGCGACGCGGTGGCTGACCTGGCGGATCACTTTCAGGTCGTGGCTGATGAACAGCAGACCGAGGCCGAGCTCCTGCTGGAGGTCGACCAGCAGGTTGACGACCTGCGCCTGGATCGAGACGTCGAGCGCCGAGACCGGCTCGTCGCAGACCAGCAGGTCCGGCTTGGTCGCGAGCGCCCGGGCGATCACGGCGCGCTGACGCTGGCCACCCGACAGCTCATGCGGATAGCGGTTGCCCTGATCGGCGCGCAGGCCGACGGCCTGCAGCAAGGCTGTCGCCATGGCACCGCGCTCCCCGGCCTCGCCGATGCCGTGAACGTCATAGGGTTCGCGAACCTGTTCGAGGATGGACAGGCGCCGGTCGAGCGCGCCGAGCGGATCCTGGTAGATCATCTGCATGCGGGCGCGCATCTGGCGCCAGGCGAGCGTGCCGGCCGCGGGAATCGGGGCGCCCATAAACAGGACGTCGCCATCATCCGGCGGCTCCAGCCCGAGCGCGAGCCGCCCGGTCGTCGATTTTCCCGAGCCGGATTCGCCGACGAGGCCGAGCGTGCGGCCGCGCTCGACCGTCAACGAAACACCGTCGACGGCGCGGACATCGACCGAGCGGCCAAGCAGGCCCCGGCGCATGGCATAGCGACGTGCGATGCCTCGCACCTGAAGCAGAGGGGCGCTGCTCATGCGTAGACGGGCTCCGGCCGGCGCTGCGGCTGCGCCAGCGGCGGCGTCATGATGCAGGCGGCCTGCCGGTCCGTTGCTTTCAAGGCGAGCGACGGCACGCGAGTATCGCAAGCCTCGACCCGACGCGGACAGCGCGGTGCGAAGGAGCAGCCCGGCGGCAGGTTCCAGGGCTCCGGCACGTTGCCTTCGACCGGGACGAGACGCCGGCGGACCCCTTCGAGCGGCGGCAAGGCGGCGAGCAGGCCTTGCGTATAGGGGTGCAGCGGCTGCTCGAAGAGCGCCTCGGATGCCGCTGTCTCGATGATGCGACCGGCATACATCACGCAGACGCGATCGCAGGTCTCGGAGATCACGCCGAGATCGTGGCTGATCAGCACCAGGGCCATGTTGGTTTCGCGCCTGATCCGGGTCAGCAATTCGAGGATCTGCGCCTGGATCGTCGCATCGAGCGCCGTCGTCGGCTCGTCGGCGACCAGGACGTCGGGCTTCCCGGCCAGCGCCATGGCGATCATCACGCGCTGGTTCTGGCCGCCAGAGAGTTCGTGCGGGAAGGCGTCGAGCCGGCGTACCGCGTCGGGAATGCCGACGAGATCGAAGAGGCGCTTCGCCTCGGCGCGGATCGCTCTGCCGGAGAGCCCGCCATGCAGCGCCAGCGCCTCGCCGACCTGCCGGCCGAGCCTGATCACCGGGTTCAACGCGCTGGCCGGGTCCTGGAAGATCATGGCGATGCGCCCGCCACGCACGCTGTCGAGCGTCGTCGGCACCGCGCCGATCAGTTCGCGCCCGTCCAGTATGACGCTGCCGGTGATCGTCGCCTTTTTCGGCAGGAGGCCGAGGGCCGCGAGCCAGGTCACGGATTTGCCGCAGCCGGACTCGCCGACCAGGCCGACAGCCTCGCCGCGATGGATGGCGAGGTCGATGCCGTGCAGCACCTTCACGCCGTCGAACGAGACCGTGAGGTCGCGAATGGCGACGAGCGGGCTCGTCTCGTGACTGGTGAGATCGGTCATGGCGACCTCCTCGAACATGCAAGAGAAAACGGCGCGACCCGCAAGGTCGCGCCGTCGATGACCGTCGGGGTCAGCTGCGCCCGCCCCAGTTCTCGGCACGGAAGTCCATGGCGAAGGCGGGCGAGGCCTTCCAGGCGAGCGCCTTCGGCTTGGCGGTAAAGGTCGCGTTCTGGTGCAGCACCGTATAGGCGGGGTCCTCGCGCTCGGCGATTTCCAGCATGCGGCGGAAGGCGGCCTTGCGGCGCGCGCGGTCCGTCGAGGTCTCCAGCTCGACGGAGAGCTGGTTCAGCTCGGCATTGGTCCATTCGCCGGCCTGCTGCTGCTGGCCGTTGGGGCCATGCTGGCTGACCATCGACGAAACCGGATCGTTGAACGGCGCCGAGTTCGACCAGTCGCGCACCGCGCGCGTCGGGGTCCGCTCGAGGATCTGCTGCCAGTTCTCCTTGACCTGGATCTCGACGTTGAGCCCGGCCTCCTTCCACATCTCGGCCAGGATCTGCGCGGTGGCGGTCTGGTTGGTGTAGTAGTTGTTCAGCAGGCGGTAGGGGATCGGATCGCCCTTGTAGCCGGACTGCTTGACCAGATCCTTGGCGAGCTTGAGGTCGAAGGCCGGCACCGACCAGTCGGAGACGAACATGTCGCCGTAATAGGGCCATTGCAGGCCCTTCGGCACCACGGTGCGCCCGGCCCAGAGCGAATCGACGATGGCCTGCCGGTCGATCGCATGGGTCATGGCCCGGCGGACGAGCGGGTTCTGCAGCTGGGTATGGTTCTTGTCGAACACCGTCAGGCGATGGTTCAGGATCGTCCCGCCCTGGACCTCGAAGGCCGCGTTCTTCTCGATCTGCGAGATCTGGTCCGGCGGGATGTCGCAGGCGAACTGGTACTGGCCCGAGAGCAGGCCGTTGATGCGCGAGGCGGTCTCCGGCACCTCGACGAAGCGGATCGATTTCAGCGGCGGGCGGCCGCCCCAGTATTCGTCATGGGCCTCGAGCAGCAGCGAGACGTCCGGGCGGTATTCGGCGACACGGTAGGGGCCGGTCGTGACCGGCTTCATCGCCCAGTCGCTATAGGTCTTCGCCTCCTCGAAGGCGCGGCGGTTCATGATCTCGCTGCCATAGCGCGAGATGCGGCCTTCCATGGTGACGTCCGGCGTGCCGTTGACGAAGCGCACCGTGTACTTGTCGATGATCTGGATGCCGAGCAGGGCCGGCCAGGAGCGGCGTGCGACAGCCGGGACCTCGGCCGGCAGCTCCTTGCTGGCGCGGCCGCCGCCGACGACGAAGTCGACGGAGATGGTCTTGCCGGCGGCGGGCTGCGTGTCGCCGAACATCCGCTCCTTGCCGAAGGTGAAGGCGACGTCGTCGGCGGTCAGCTCGTCGCCATTGTGGAACTTCACGCCCTGGCGCAGCTTGAGCTCGACCGTCTTGTCGTCGATGCGCTTCCACTCGGTCGCGAGGCCCGGCACGCTTTCCAGATTGCCGGTCCAGTTGCGTCCGATCAGCCCTTCCCACAGCGAGGAGAAGAAGACGCGCTCGCCGACATTGGACTGCTCCCGCAGCACGTCGAGCAGGTTCGAATTGGCGATCTTCTGCACCGCGATGGTGATCGAGGGGCGGTTGTCGGCCTGCGCGATCGCGAAGCGCGAGGGCAGGATGAGCGCGGAGCCGCCGAGCGCTATTGCGCTGCGACGCGTGAAGGAGCCGACCATGACTGGTCTCCTGTTTCGGTTGCGTTGGGATTGCGCTCCTCCAGCCCGCGCGGGCTGGAGCGGAAATGGGTCAGCGTCCGGTCGGCATGGGTCAGCCGCCAGGACAGCGCCTTCTGGGCGTAGTCGCGCACCAGCGCCGCATAGCTTTCGTCTTCCGCCAGGTTGACGAACTGGTTGGGGTCGCTGCGCAGGTCGAAGAACAGCGGCGGCAAGGCGGCGAAATGGACGTATTTGTAGTTCTCGTCCTGCACGACGCAGAGGCTGGATTCATCCATGCCGAGCCCGAGCACCTTTTCCGGCTCGGAATAGTGCACGTCGCGGAAATCGTATTCGTAGTGCAGCTCGGTCCGCCAATCCGTCGGGCGGATGCCTTGCGTGAACGGCATCACCGAGTGCCCGTCGCAGGCGCGCGGCGCCTCGCCGCCGAGCCAGTCGAGGATCGTCGGCATCACGTCGACGCTTTCGGTGAAGGCTTCCTCGATCGCGCCGCGGCGGCCGGCGGCGCCCTGCGGATCCTTGATGACGAGCGGAATGCGGAAGCTCTCGTCGTGGAAGCCGATCTTGCCGAGCAGGTGATGGTCGCCGAGCTGCTCGCCATGGTCGCTGGTGAAGACGACCAGCGTGTCGTCCCACTGCCCGGTCTCGTCGAGATAGGCGAAGACCTGGCCGAGGCAGTCGTCGATCTCGCTGATCAGCCCGCAATAGGTCGCGCGCATCTGGCGGATCTCGGCTTCGTCCAGCGTCGCGCCCGAACCTTCGGCCCCGTGGAAGAACGAGCCGCGCGAGATCGCGTCGACATAATATTTGATCAGCGGGTGCTGGGCGCCTTCGGCTTCGGGCGAGTCAGCCCGGATCGGCGCCGGCATGTCCTGCGGCCGATACATCGCGTGATAGGGCGCCGGCGCGACGAAGGGAGGGTGCGGCCGGTAGTAGCCGAGATGCAGGAAGAAGGGCCTGCCGGCGCGGCCCTTGAGATAGGTCAGCGCGCGCTCGGTGAAGAAGGAGGAGTCGGAGAGTTCCTTGGGGATGCGGGCCGGGCGCTCGGTCGCTCCAGGCACGGCATCCTCGCCCTCGGGCAGCCAGATGTCCTCGCGATTGGACGGCAGCGCGAAGCCGTTCTGGGCGACCCAGCCGAAATAGCCGTCCATGTTCGGCTCGAAGGCGCCGACCGAACGGAAGCCGTCCATCAGGTCGCCGAGCACGAGGAAGCGCGGGTCCTGTTTCGCGGTCGAGCGCGGATCGGGCGTCGTCGTGGTGTAGCCGATCAGCGCCGGGTCGTAGCCGATGGCGCGCAGCGCCTTGCCGAGGTTGAAATGGCGTTGGTCGAGCGGGACCGTGTTCTGGACCGCGCGATGGTTCATCAGGTAGAGGCCGGTCAGCAGGCTGGCGCGAGCCGGGCCGCACGGCACGCAGGCCGTGACGTGGTTGGCGAAGGTCACCCCCTCGGCGCACAGCCGGTCGAGATTCGGCGTCTTGAGGAAGGGCTCCTGGCCGCGCGCGCGCAGCAGATGCGGGACGAAATCGGCGCGCCATTGGTCGACGACGATCAGAAGGACGTTCTTGCGAGTCATGCTTGGCCTCTCGGAGTGGCGCCCAGCTATCGGCCGCGGATGACGGCTGCATGACCTGCAAGGTGATTGGCGGGCGGAAGCCGTGCCGGCGGAAGTGCCGCCGGTGCGACCGGAGGCGACGACTCTTTGCGTCGAAGGCTCGGCTTAGATCCGACATGCGTTGTCTGCCGAAGCAATTCACCGGCAACGCGCTTGTCTCGGCAATTCCCGATCGGCCAACATCGGACGGCTCGCGGTCATTGACCCGCGAACCAACCGAGGGATGAGGGCAAGGGCAGATGAGCGGACTGTTGATCGCGGGCGGCCGCGTCGTCGATCCGGAAAGCGGCCATGACGACATCGCCGATGTCGCAGTTGCGGACGGACGGATCGTTGCGATCGGCTTCGGCCTCGGCAGCGCCGAGCGCATGATCGACGCGCGGGGATTGGTCGTGGCCCCCGGCTTCATCGACCTTCACGCTCATGGCCAGTCGATCCCGGCCGACCGCATGCAGGCCTTCGACGGTGTCACCACGACGCTGGACCTCGAGGCCGGGGTGCTGCCGGTCGCCTCCTGGTATCGCCGGCAGGCGGAGCAGGGCCGCATCCTGAACTACGGCGCCGCCACGAACTGGGCCTTCGCCCGGATCGGCGCGATGATCGGCATCAACGAGGAATCGTCGCTGGAGGCGTTCGGGCGCGCGATGCGCGATCCACGCTGGATGGACAATATCTCATCGCCGTCCGAGCAGCAGAACATCCTCGAGCGTATCGCGGCCGGACTCGACGAGGGCGGCATCGGCATCGGCATCCTGAACGCTTACGCCCCCGGCGCGGGCGTGCAGGAACTGACGGCGCTGTGCCAGCTCGCCGCCGAGCGCGGCGTGCCGACCTTCACCCATATCGCCTATATGGCGAATACCGATCCGAAGAGTGCGGCGGAAGCCTATATCCGCCTGATCGGCTATGCCGGCGCGACCGGCGCGCATATGCACATCTGCCATTTCAACAGCTCCAGCAAGACCGATGTCGAACGCTGCGCGCGGCTGATCAAGAAGGCGCAGGCGCAGGGCCTGCCGATCACGGTGGAAGCCTATCCCTACGGCACGGGCTCGACGGTGATCGCGGCCGCGTTCTTCAGCGACCCCGAATTCGAGCGCCGCAACGACACGCGCTACGAGCAGATCCAGCTGGTCACCAGCGGGCGCCGGATCCAGGACCGCGAGGACCTGCTCGCCGCCCAGTCCGAAGACCCGTCGCAGCTCGTCCTGTGGCATGTGCTCGACACCGAGAACAACGCCCGCCATCGTGACATGCTCGACCTCTCGGTCCTGTATCCCGGCGGCGCGATCGCCTCGGACGCCATGCCGTGGTCGATGCCGGACGGATCGACCTATACCGGCGACGCCTGGCCGCTGCCGGACGAGGCGACATCGCATCCGCGCTCGTCCGGCACCTTCACGCGCTTCCTGCGGCACTGGGTGCGCGAGCGGCAGGCAGTCAGCCTGCAGGAGGGGATCGCAAAGTGCACCCTGATCCCGGCCGAGATCCTGGCCGCGAGCACGCCCGCCATGCGTGACAAGGGCCGGCTGAAGGTCGGCGCCGACGCCGACGTCGTGGTGTTCGACCTCGACACGCTCACCGACCGGGCGGAGTTCTCGGCGATGAATCGTCCAGCCGAAGGCGTCCGGCACCTCGTCGTCAGCGGCAAGCCGGTCATCGCCGATGGCGTCATGGACGTCGCGGCCCGGCCGGGTCAGCCTGTGCGCCGCCCGCTCAGTGCGGCGGCCTGAAGACCATGCCGGTTCCGATCCTGCTGGTGACGGGCTTTCTCGGAGCCGGCAAGACGACGCTGGTCAATCGCATCCTGCAGCAGGCCGACGGCCGGCGCATCGCCGCCGTCGTCAATGATTTCGGCGCGATCAACATCGATGCGGAGCTGATCGCCGGCGCGGAGGACGGCGTCGTCAGCCTCGCCAATGGCTGCATCTGCTGCTCGCTGGAAGGCGATCTGCTGAAGACGCTCGCCAGCCTCCTGCGGCGAACCCCGCGCCCTGAAGCGATCGTGATCGAGACCAGCGGGGTCGCCGACCCTAACGATGTCGTCCGCAATCTGATGGATCCGGTGATCTGGCGCGAAGCGCCGTTGGAGACGGTGCTGTGCGTCGTCGATGCCTCGGCACCGAAGGCGCAGCTCGAGGACCCGCTGTTCCTGAGCCAGCTGCGGGCGGCCGACCTGCTCGCCGTCAGCAAGGGAGACCTCATCGACAGGTCATCGCTCGACGAGCGCTGCCGGTCCCTGTCGCAGATCAATCGCAGGGCCACGCTCGTCGAGGCCACCGGGGGCGAGGTCCCGCTCGATCTCGTCTTCCCCGAAGTCGAGACACCCCGCGAACGGACGACGCGCCCCAAGAGGCCGAGCATCGACCGCTTCGAAAGCTTCAACTGGACATCTGGCGAGCCGATCTCGCTCGCTGCATTTCAGCAAGCCTTCGGCCGGCTCGCGCCGCGGCTCGTGCGCGCAAAGGGCTTCCTGGCGACGATGGAGAAGCCCGGTTGCCGATATCTCTTCCAGTTCGCGGGCGGAAAAGCCACGCTGGCGCCTCTCGATCGGGAGGGGTCGGCGCGGGAGGGCACGCGGATCGTCTTCATCGCGGAGATCGACAGGATCACTGCAGCGGAGATCGACGAGGCGATGAGCCGCGCCGGCATCGCCTCATGATCTGCATGTCGCCGCTGAGACGGAGCCTCAGCCGATGCCCGCGCGGCCTCGACCGGAGGCATTATCCCAGGCAGGTCGCGCCCGGCTGAACCACGGCCGGCTGGTTCCAGGATGCGCGGTCAGGCTCGACCAGCGGCCAATTTCGATCCGGGTCCGGCCAGGGAATCGCGGAGACCAGCGCCCTTGTGTAGGCGTGCTGCGGCTTCTCGATGACGCGCTCGGGCGCCCCGGCCTCGACCAGGCGGCCGTCATAGAGGACGATCACCTCGTCGCTGACCTGATAGGCGGTGGCGAGGTCGTGGGTAATGTAGACCACCGAGATCGCATGCTCCTGGCGCAGCGCCCGCAGATTGTTCAGGATCGTCATCCGCAGGGAGGCGTCGACCATCGAGACCGGCTCGTCGGCGACGATCAGGCGCGGCTTCAGCGCGAGCGCCCGCGCGATCATCAGGCGCTGGCGCTGTCCGCCCGACAGCTCGTGCGGGAAACGCCCGAGCACTTCGCGCGGATTGAGGCCGACATCGCGGCAGGCGGCTTCCATCGCTTCCCGCGCCTCGGTCCGGCTCCCGGCCGCGCCGAGATGGAGCAGCGGCATCAGCAGGGCATGATCGACACGGTAGAACGGGTTGAACGAGGCATAGGGGTCCTGGAATATCGCCTGCACCTCGCGGCGAAAGCGGGCGCGCTCCGGCACGGAGAGCTGGCTGACATCCTGGCCGCGATAGCGAAACTGCCCTTCGCTCGGGGGTTCCAGGCCGAGCATGATGCGCGCCAGCGTGGTCTTGCCCGACCCGGACTGGCCGACGACGGCGATCACGCGCGGCCGCTCGGCGTCGATGCGCAGGTCGATCGGCGCCAGCGCCTGCTTGCTGTCTCCGCCGAGGAGCCCACCGCCGAAGGTCTTGCTGACGCCCGTGAGCTCGAGGAAGGGCGCGCCTGCGGCGGGGCGCTCGCCCGATGGCCGCGACGGGCGCGAGCCCAGTGTCGGCACGCTCTCGATCAGCTCGGCCGAATAGGCGTGCTGCGGGGCGGCGAAGAGCCGGCGCGTCGGCGCGTCCTCGACGATCCGGCCATCCTTCATCACGATGATCCGGTCGGTGGCCTGGGCCATCAGGCCCATGTCGTGGCCGATGATCACCATGCCGCAGCCGATGCGCTTCTGCGCCATGTGCAGGGTCTGGATGACCTGACGCTGGGAGATCACGTCGAGCGCGCTGGTCGGCTCGTCGGCGATGATGATCTTGGGGTCCAGCATCATCGCGATGGCGATGCAGACCCGCTGCTTCATGCCTCCGGAGAGCTGGTGCGGGAAGAGGTCGGCGACGGAGGCGGCAAGGCCGACGCCGGCCAGCGCGTCGTCGACGCGGGCCTTGGCCTCCCGGGCGGAGAGCCTGATGCCATGGTCGGCGAGGCCGTCCAGCATCTGCTCGCGCACCCGCAGCACCGGGCTCAGCGAATTCATCGCGCCCTGCGGGATGTAGGAGATGGTCTTCAGGCGCGCGGCGCGGATCGCCGGGCCCTTCAGCCCGACGAGATCGAGATCGCCGATCCGGGCGGAACCCGCAACGATCCGCCCCGGCGGCTTCAGCATCCGCATCAGCGCCAGCGCCGTCGTGGTCTTACCCGAGCCGGACTCGCCGACGAGGCCGACGCGCTCGCCGGCGGCGACCGCCAAGGAGACGTCGCGCACGGCATGGACGATCTGCCTCGTCGTGAAGAAATCGACCGAGAGATTGGAGACCTGCAGCAGGGTCATGTCAGGCCCTCCGGCGCAGACGCGGATTGGCGAGCTCGTCCAGGCCGGCATTGACGAGGTAGAGGCCGACGAACAGGACGACGAGGATGGCGAGCGGCGGCACGATCCACCACCACATGCCGCGCAGGAAAGCCGAGAGCTCCATGATCCAGAAGATGGTCATGCCGAGCGTCGGCTCGTTCTGCGGGCCGAGGCCCATGGCCTCGAGGCCGACGCCGGCCAGGATCGCGGCGGAGACGGCGGTGACGAAGCTCGATATCAGGAAGGGCAGCAGGTTCGGCACGATCTCGCCGAAGATGATCCTGAGCGGGCCGAGCCCCGACAGCCGCGCCATCTCGATATAGCCGGCGTTGCGGATGACCAGCATCTGACTGCGCACCTGCCGCGCCGGCCGGCGCCAGGCCAGGGCTGCGATGATCAGGGCCATGCCTAACGAGGTGAGCTCGGTCTGCACCACCGCGGCGATCATCACGAGAAGCAGGATCGCCGGAACCGTCAGCAATACGTCGACGACCCAAGTGATGGCCTTGTCGCGCCGGCCGCCGACATAGCCGGCATAGAGGCCGATGGCGCTGCCGACGGCGACGCCGAGCGCGCCGGCGACGAGGCCGGTGCGGACGGTCAGCCAGGTGCCGAGGATCATCACCGAGAGGATGTCGCGCCCCTGAGGATCGCTGCCCAGCGGCACGTCCGGGCCCGGCGGCTGCGCCGGAGGGGCGGAGAGCGGGCTGGCGGCATTGGTGTCGACGATCAGCCGGCCGAGCCCGGTGAACAGGACGAGCGTGAGCAGCAGCAGGCCGCCGACGATCATCGACGGGTTGCGGCGGAGATAGCCGAGCGTTTCGCCGAGCCAGGCCGGGCCGCGCTGCGCCTGCTGCGATCCGCGGGTTTCAACGCGTGCGGTCGTCATCGTCACCTCCCGACCCGGGCGCGCGGATCGAGCAGCGGATAGAGGAGGTCGACGAGCAGCATCGACAGCGCGACGGTGAGCGTCAGGATGAAGACGATCCCGTAGATCGTCGGGAAGTCGAAGAGCTTGATCGAATCGAGCAGCAGCGAGCCGAGCCCCGGATAGGCGAAGACGATCTCGACCAGCACGGCGCCGGTGACGATCTGGCCGAAATAGAGAGCGAGCGCGGTGACCTGCGGCAGCAGGGCGTTGCGCATGCCGTAGCGATAGAACAGCCGCGAGGGCTTCAGCCCCTTCGCTTCGGCGAAGGTCATGTAGTCCTCGCCCTGGACGGTCACCATCATGCCGCGCATGCCGATCGCCCAGGTTCCGACCGAGGCGATCAGGATCGACAGCGCCGGCAGCGTCGCGTGTTGCAGGACCTCGACGGCGAAGTCCCAGGACCATTCGGGCACGGATGTCAGGCCGTACCCGCCCGAGACCGGGAACCAGCCCAGCCGCGAGGCGAAGATGTAGATCAGCACCAGCCCGAGCAGGTAGAACGGGATCGCCGAGAACACCATGATGATCGGCGAGACCACGCTCAGCAGCTTCGAATTGCGGTACCAGCCGGCGGCGGCCCCCAGCAGCGTGCCGATCAGGAAGGCGAGCAGCGTGGTGGTGATCATCAGGCCGAGCGTCCATGGCAAGGCCTCGCCGATCAGGTCGGACACGCGCGCCGGGTACTTGGTGATCGACTGGCCGAAGTCGAAGCGGGCCATGTCGCCGATATAGCGCAGGTACTGCGTGAGCAGCGGCTGATCGAGCCCGAACCGGGCGCCGAAGGCCTGCGACATCTCCTGGATCTTGGTCGGATCGACGCCGGACGTGCCAGCCAGTTGCGTCAGCTTCTCCGCGATCGGGTTCTTGGGGGCGATGCGCGGGATGAAGAAGTTGAGCGTGGCGGCCGCCCAGACGACGGCGACCACCATGACGATCCGCCGTCCGATCAGGACGAGCATGTCACTGCACCGGCTTCAGGCGCGGCAGCACATAGCCGAAGCTCCCGGAGGTGTACCAGAAACTCGGCTGCATATAGGGGTTGTCCTTGGTCGGCCAGCCCGTCCAGTACGTCTGGTTCATCGGCACGCGATGGTACCATTCGGAGATCGGCACCTCGACGGCCTCGCGCATCCAGATATCCATGGCGGCGACGACGAGGTCCTTGATCCCAGGATTATCGGGAGCGAGCCGGCCGATCTCGTCGACGATCTTGTCGTAATCGGCATTCGACCAGCGGGCGGGGAACAGCGTCGGCCGGCCGACCTCGAACGCGTTCCTGGAATGGTACATCTCGAGCGTCGCATAGGGGTCGGCGATCGAGCCGCGATGGCCGAACAGCGTCAGGTCGAAGCGGCCGTCGCGCAGGACCGCGCGGCTTTCCGGGGTCGAGCGGAAGGAGGCGTCGACGCCGGCGTTCTTGAGCTGCTGGGCGACGATCGGGCCGACCGCGTTGAGCACGGGGATCGCCTCGATCACCACCGTCAATGGCTGGCCGTCCTTCTCCCAGATGCCGGAGGCGTTCTTCTTGTAGCCGGCCTCGCCCATCAAAGCGTCGCCCTTCGCCTTGTCGTAGACGCCGACGCCGTGCTTGGCCGCGACCGGGGCGATGGCGTCGATATAGGGCTTGAGCGCGCCGAAGCCGGGGAAGGGATCGACCTTCGGCTCGGCCGCGCCGGAATAGGCGACATCGACGATCTGCTTGCGGTCGATATAGTGGCCGATCGCGCGGCGCAGGCGGATATCCGCCCATTTGCCGGATTTATGATTGAAGTAGAGCGAGGTCGGCCACCAGTCGCGGGCGCCATAGGGCGCGTCCTTGCCGGTCCAGGTGGTGATCTTCGGGTTCTGCGTCACGACCTGGCGCACCACCTCGGCGACCTGGATGTCGTTGACGATGTCGGCCTGGTTGCTCGAGATCAATTGCACCATGCGGTCGCGGGTGCCGCCGGGAACGGTGATGATGCGCCGCACCTCCGGCATCGGGGCGAGCTTGGCCTTGGCCGCCCACCAGTCGTCGCGCCGGTCGATGAAGACCTGCGCATCCGTGAAGCGGGAGACGGTCCAGGGGCTCGTGGTGACCGGCCAGCCCTTGGCGACGTCGAAGAAGCGGAAGGCGGCCGGGTCCCCGGCATCCTTCCAGATGTGCTCGGGCACCCATTGCAGGCCGATGTCGAAATAATTGATCAGGTATTTGAAGGCGAAGCGCGGATCGGGCTCGCTGAGGTCGATGCGGACAGTGCGATCATCGACTTTCGCCACCGCCTTCACGGAAGCGGCCAGCGCGGCGGCGTTGAGCAGGTCCTTCTTGCCGCGGCCGTTCTCGATCAGCATGTTGAGCGTGAACAGCACGTCGTTGACGCCGAAGGGCTTGCCGTCGCTCCAGGTCACGCCGTCGCGCAGCGTCACGGTCAGCGAGGTGAAATCGGCATTGTACGCGTACCCCGTCGCCAGCCAGGGGATCACCGAATTGTCGGTTACATTGTAGTAGAACAGCGGCTCGAACATGTTGATGATCGAGACGCGATAGTCCTCGTTGTTGATCGAGAACGGGTTGGCCAGCCCGACATTGCGGAAGACCGGCGCCTCCACCTGCGCCGCGACGATGAGCGTGCGGTTGCGCGGCACGTTCTGGGCCGATGCCACGGCCGAGGTCAGGGCGAATGCTGCGCCGATCATGAGGCTTGGGAGCAGCCTGCGGCTAGCCATGGGTCGTCTCCTCTCTGTTGCCTTGCGGGCCCGGTTCTTCAGCCGGCTTGCCGTGCGTTTGCGGTCTCGGTGTTGATCAGGTCGTTCATGTTGCGGGCGATATGGCTGCCGCCGGTGACGTGGATCGTCGTACCCGTGACGAAGGAAGCCGCGTCGGAGGCGAGGAACAGTGCCGCGCCGACGACGTTCTCCGGCTGGCCGGCCCGGCCCATCGGATTGGCATTGCGCGCCAGCCGGTTCCAGACGGCCATGTCGGCGCGTCGGAAGGCGTTGCGATCGGTCTGGATCAGCCCCGGCGCGATGTTGTTGGCGGTGATGCCGTAGGGCGCATTCTCGACCGCGAGGTTGCGGACGAGGTTTTCGAGCGCGCTCTTGGTCATCGAATAGACCGGCATCTCCTGGGACGGCACCTGCTCCTGGACGCTGCCGATCGAAATGATCCGGCCGTAGCCGCTGCGGCGCATCCGCGGGATGACCGCCTGCAGCGTCGCGATATTGGCGGCGATGTTCATCCTGAGCTGCCGGTCGATGTCGTCCATGCTCATCTCGAGGATCGGCCGGTGCACCTGGACCGAGGCGCTCAGCACCAGGATATCGACCTGCCCGAGCCGGTCGAGCGCCGCCTCTGCCGCCGAGCGCGCCACGGCGGGATCGGACATGTCGGCGGGGATCGCGCAGCCTTCCGCTCCGAGCTCGGCGAGAAGCTGCTCGGCCGCCTGCGTCTTGCCCGCGGCCGCATCGGCCTCCGGCGAGAAATTGAAGGCGACCCGCGCACCATTGCGCGCCAGCGCGGTCGCGATCGCCGCCGCGATGCCACGGCTGCCGCCGGTGACATAGGCGCTGCGCCCACTCAGATCGACCTGGATCGCGTTCTGCGCCATGTCAGGCATCCGCTCCCGCACCGGCGACACCGGCGAATGTTGCAATCCCGCTACCAGCTTTGGGCAGGGCCGCGTCGAAGCTGAGCTTCGGGGCAAGGCCGGTTCCAGGCCCGTCCGGTACCGGGCGGTGCCCGTCGATCAGGGTCGGTCGGCCGCCGGCGATCTCGTCGAACAGCGCGGTCTCGCCGACCTGTCCTTCCAGGATGGCGAAGGAGGGCAGTGCCGCCGCGACCTGTACGGAGATCGCGTCCAGCACCGGCCCGGTGGGATTGTGGATGCTCGCCTCCATTCCGGCGGCCACCGCACATTGCAGCATGACCATGCCGTTGCGGATACCGGTGACGCGCAGATCCGGCAGGACCACATCCATGCCGCCGGCAGCGGCGATGTCATGGATATCGGCGACGGTCTCGGCCCGCTCGCCGCCGGCGATGCGCACGCCGATGCCATTGGCAGTGGATCGGACGGAGCGGAAATCCTCGGCGGAGAAGGCACGGTCATCGAGCGCGTCCTCCAGCCAGAACAGGTTGGCGCTTTCGGTCAGGCGCAGCACCTCGATCGCGTCCAGCCGCGACAGGCGCCAATGGCAATCGACCATCAGGCGGCGCTCCCGGCCGATCGCGTCGCGCACCGCGAGGATGCGATCGATCCCCGCTGCGAGCGCGCGCCGGCGCTGCGCCAGATCGCCCTGCCAGTTCAGGCCGTCGAACGGCGCGATCTTGACGCCGTCATAGCCGTGGTTCTCGACGACCCACCGCGCCCGCTCGGCGAAACCGGCCGGCGTGCGGTCCGAGATTCCGCGATTGATGTTGGCATAGGCGGCGAGCCGGTCGCGATAGGGGCCACCGAGATAATGCGCGACCGATAAGCCGGCGCGCCGGGCGAAGAGATCGACCAGCGCCTGCTCCAGCGCATGCGTCACCGCGCGCCGGGCCGACGAGGCCTGCGCCATCGCCAGGGCCTGCAGGGCCCCACCCGGCAAGGGCAAAGGGCGCTGCAGCAGCAGCGCGCGAGCCTTGGCGACCTCGGCGGCGACTGCCTCCTCCGCGCCAAAGAGCGTGGCTTCTCCGAAGCCCTCGGCACCGTCCTGCGTCCGGACATGCAGGAACAGCCAAGTCGTCTTCGCAGAGACGTCGACGACCGCAAGATCGATGCCTGCCAGGACCGGGGAGTTTGACGCCATGGGCATTTCGCCTCTTCAATCTCTCACATTGTGATAGATTGCTGATGTTGATGACCTACGCAAGTTAAATTATGAGAGCTGTATGGCCAAGATCACCGCAGACCTCGCCGACACGCCCGGCGCCCAGGCCCTGACCAAGGGGCTCGACGTCCTGCTGGCCATCGGCGCGGCGGACGGGCCGGTCCGGTTCGGCGACATCGCCGAGGCCGTGAAGATGCCGGCGGCCTCGCTGCATCGCCTGCTGGCGGCGCTCGTCAGCCGCAACCTCATCCGCTACGACCGCCGCCGCCGGCGCTACGAGATCGGCGTGCGCATCCTCGAACTGTCGCGCCGCAGCCTCGACGGCAGCGAGATCATCCGCGCCGCCAAGCCGGAGATGGCGCGACTGTCACGCAGCGCCGGCCTGACCATCCTGCTGATGATCCGGGACGGGGCCGATGTCTTCGTGCTCGATTTCGACGATCCCGATCCGAGCTATGGCCGCCTCGTCCGGCTCTGGCGCCGGAGCCCGGTGATGGAGACCGCGGCGGGCCGGGCCCTCCTGGCCGCGATGCCGCGCGAGAATGCCCTGGAGCTGATCGCCGAGATCGATCCGGCGGCGGCCGGCGATGCCCGCCTGATGTCAGAGCTCGATATGGGCAAGGCCCTCGGCTATGTCGTCTGCCGTCCGGAAGTCGCGAGCGGGCGCGTCACTGTCGCCGCTGCGATCAAGGACAGCGAGCGCATGCCCCTGGCGGCGCTCGTCGTCATGGTCGATACGCCCGCCGCCGGTGTCGAGGAGCTGCACGATCTCGGGCGGATGCTGGTCGAGGCGGCCCGTCGGGCCTCGAGCCAGATCGGCGTCGACCTCTCGGCTCCCTATGTCATGCGCCAGCCGGCTCAGCCTGCCGCCAGCTCCGTGACCGCCTTGCCGACCGGCCGGGATTTCGTCGGCGAGAGCCCGATCTGGGACGACCGGCGCAAGAAGCTGTTCTGGGTCGATGTGCTGGCGCCGGCCTTGCGCTGGTTCGATCCGGCCGATCAGCAATCCGGGCGGATCGCCCTGCCGGCGATCACCGCCGGCCTGGCGCTGGACCGGCAAGGCCAGCTCATCGGCTGCGGACAGGGGGGCTTCAGCCTGATCGATCCCGACAGCGGCCGGGTCTCGGCATTGTTCAACCCGGAGACGGATCGGCCCGACAACCGTTTCAACACGGCCGGTGTCGACCCACGCGGACGCATCTGGGCCGGCACGATGGCGCTCGACCAGACGCCAAGGCGGGGCCGTCTCTATTCGATCGACCACAGCCTGCTGTCGCGCCGGCACCCGGCGCCGGCGGGGGCACCGCGCAATCCGGTGTTCTCGCTCGACGGCTCGTGCATGTATGTCGCCGATGCCGACCTGGCGGGGGTCCAGGTCTACGATTTCGACGTCGAGGCAGGGCTCTGCAGCAATCCGCGCCTGCTGATCGAGGCAGAGGCGGGAGCCGGCCGGCCGAACGGCATGACCATCGATTCGGAAGGGCATCTCTGGATCGCCTGGGTCGGCGGCTGGAGCGTGCGCCGCTATGATCCGGACGGACGCCTTGTCGAAGAGGTCTCGCTGCCGGTGCCGATGCCGACCGGCTGCGCTTTCGGCGGCGCCGGCAGCCATACGCTCTATGTCACCAACACCTATATCCGCATGCCGCCCGGCCTGACTGCCGAGGCTCCGGCCGCGGGGCAATTGCTCTCCATCGAAACCCGCGCGACGGGGAACGCCGTGCTGCGCTGCTGGTAGAGGTCTCCTCATGCTGACGATCGCGACCGACGACATCCTGCCGGTGCACATGGCCGACGCCCTCACCGGCGAGGCGCCGTTCTGGGACGCGGCGCGCGGCACGCTCTGGTGGATCGACATCCAGGGGCAAAGGCTGCTCGGCTTCGAGCCGGGCAGCGGCCGCAGGTCGATGTATCGACTGCCGCTCATGCCAGGCTTCGTGGTGGCCTTCGGCAGCCACGGCCTGGTTCTCGGCCTGGAGGACGGAATCTATGCCTTCGATCCCGCCACAGGCGTCGGTGACAGATTGTTCGCGGTCGAGGAAGACCTGCCCGGCAACCGGCTCAATGACGGCAAGACCGACCCGACCGGCCGGCTGTGGTTCGGCAGCATGGACAAGACCGGCAATGGCGCGCCGGTCGGAGCGCTCTATTCGCTGACCTCGGAGGGTTCGCTGCAGCGGCACCGGAGCGAGATCCGGGTCCCGAACGCGATCGCATTCTCGCCCTGCGGCAAGACATTCTACTTTTCCGACAGCCGCAGCCAGCTGGTCGAGGCCTTCGACTATGACGTCGCTAGCGGCGCCTTCTCCAATGGCCGGCCATTCGTGCGGTTTACGGGGGACGAGCATCCCGACGGCGCTTGCACCGACGCCGATGGCGGCGTCTGGATCGCAGTGGTGAACGGCTCGCGGGTCGAGCGACGGCGGCCGGACGGAACGCTCGATGTCGTGGTCAGGCTGCCGGTCTCGCGCCCGACCATGCCCATGCTGGGCGGGCGCGATGGGCGGACCCTGTTCATCACGTCGCAGCGGCGTTTTCTCGGCACCGAGAAGCTGAAGCACGAGGTTCTGGCGGGGCAGCTTCTGGCGGCGAGACTGCCCGTCAACAGTCACTGACGTCAGGCTGGTGCGCCGCATGAAATCGGCCATCGCCCCGCCGACGAGCGTCTGGAACCCTGCGTCGCGCTCGGCTTCGAATTCGGCGGTGGTCCGGCAGGCCCATCCCAGCCGTGCAAATCCGCACGCAGAAAGCCGCTTGAACAGCCGACGATCGGCACCGCTGTGTGGCAGCTTGTGTGGTTTGGCGCCGGGATCAAGCCTGAGCGCTTGACTTTGATGGCGCTCCCATGGGGAGCCAAAGAGCCAAGTGAAGACAAGTAGTTAGCGGAAAGTGGGACGAATTCTCGTCCCATGAAATCCTTATGCTTTCTATCTCACCTGTCCCACCGCGACCAATGACGCTGCGTGTTAAATCGGGTTGAAGTTCCGGTCGTAAGCTACGTTAACAACGTTATCGCCGAACGAGACAATCAAGCCGAATTTGGCCCGGGCCTGCTCCTTAATTTGGTCCGGGCGCGGAGCCTTGAAGCGCTGGATACCGTAGTCCGCATAAAAATCCTTCCAGAGGATTGTTCCGGAGTCGCCAGGCGCAAGGCGTAACCGCTCATTCAAATCGTCGACAATGAAATCCACTGACTTAGGCATATCGTAAGACCTCTGTTGCGATGACATAAGCCATACGTAAGGATTTTTAGGCCGTCAACCATGCTTATCCGCCCGCAATTCCGCGAGCGGGCTCGCGCCCATTTGGGTATACGTCCATGGAGGACACACTTGAATATCACTGCATTCTGGCCCGCCTCACCAGACGGGCCGACACTCGCGCACTTCGACGTTCAGATTAGCGATGGGCTTCGCCTTTGCGGCATGCGGCTAGTACGGCAGCCGGACGGTCAGTACCGCGTCAGCGCTCCCAAGGTCGGCACTCGACGAGCGGCGACCTTCACCCCCGCCGTTGCCTCAAAAATTACCCGCGCCGCTGTGGCGCACATGAACGGGAACACCCTGAATGACCGAAGCTGCGCCTGAGCTTACGGACGACGACCGTCGCACAGACACGCCTTACCGCCCGGGTCCACTGATTGTCTGCGCCGATGACGCGGATCCTGCCAAGCACCCTTGGCTCGCCGTCTGGCGCAAGACCAACGCCCGTCTGCTCGAGGCGAAGGACGCCGAAGATAAGGCCGCCCGAGCTGCCCGGCGGCAACCTACTCCAGCCAACGACAACCGCCCCGCCGGTACCGGCCGCTTCGACCTGACGTGGTTCGCCGACATCGATACGACGCAGGTCAAGAAGACGTTCGTGAAGGGCGTACTCGGCGATGGTGAGTTCACGATGGCCAGCGGCCTGCCCGGTACTGGCAAGTCAGCCATCATGACCGACATAGCCTGCCACGTCGCGGCGGGCATGGACTGGCACGGCAGGAAGGTCAGGCAGGGCTTCGTTGTCTACATCGCGGCCGAGCGCAAGAAGCTCACAGAGCGCCGGATGGCGGCATTCCGAAAGCGTTACGGCATCGGAAAGATACCGCTGTTAGTGCTCGGCGGCTTCATCGACATGACCAGCGCGAACGTGGACACCAGAGCCCTCGTTGCGGCTATCCGCGAGGCCGAGCGCCAGTGCGGACAAGCCTGCGTTTGGATCATCATCGACACTCTGACGCGTGTCTTCGGGCCAGGGGACCAGAACGCTTCGAAGGACATGGGCCGCTTCGTCGCGAACTGCGACCTGATGCTCAAAGAGACCGGCACACATGTCACCGTGATCCATCACACAGCATGGTCCGGCGAGCGTGGTAAGGGCGCCATCGACCTAGACGGCGCGGTCGACGCCAGCTTCATGGTGAAGAAGAAGGGTGGCGGCTGTTTTGTCCTCGAATGCGATGGCGCCAACGATGCCGAAGACGGCGTTGTCACTACCTTCCGCATGGAGTCGGTAACGGTCGGCGAGGACGAGGAGGGCAACCCGACGACTGCGCCCGTAATCGTGCAGGACGACGCGAAGGAGGCGGCAAAGGCGTTCGGGGCGACACTCAGGGGACACAACGCCGTCGCCATGCACTGCTTACGCAAGATTGGTGCTGCGACCGTCGAAGAATGGCGCACGGCCTTTTATGCCGAGTACCCCACTGACAAGCCTGATATCCTGAAGGTTCGCTTTCAGCGAGTTCGGCGAGCGCTTCTAGATGGCGGCCTGACAACTGAGGAGGCGGGCGTATTTAGCGCCTGCGATGACGGAACATAGCGGAACATGTTCCGTCTTGTTCCGGCGTTCCGGCATTTCTGGGCATCCGGGACAGGCGGAACGGAACGGAACACATCTTTAGATGTGTTCCGTTGTTCCGTCTGTTGTGCCGGTGGAGGTTGCAAGCTTATCCTCTGCTCATCTGAGGTTGCGGGGGACAATATGCCGAAGAGCGACGACGACAAGCCACCGCTTCCGTCCATCCGCGAAGCGCTGTCAGAGTGGCTCGGTGTTCGGCTCCCTGGCCTGCCTCCCATGCCGCAGACGCTGAAGAATTTGGATAAGGCGGTGAGTGCAGTTGTACTATCCGTGGGCCAAAACCTTACAGCTCGGGTCGACGCCAATACGGGCAAGGTGACCGCAGTCGCTGAGGTTTCGCAACGCGCGATTACTCAGAATACAGAAGATAGCCGCAAGGTTGAAAATCGCACCGAAATTGGCCGATTGGCACTGGAAGAAATCGCTACCAACCCCGGCCCTTCAGATGCATTGAGCGAAATTGAGGACGATTGGCTAAATACATTCTCACGAAGCGCAGAAGATAAAACATCTGACGATCTCAGAAGGCTTTATTCAAGAATACTTGCTGGAGAAATTCGACAGCCCGGATCTTTTTCATTAAGAACATTGCAATTTATATCGGCGATATCGAGAAAGGAAGCGGATTCTATTTCAAAATACTTTTCTTTTGCATTTAGTGGAGAAGTTGTTCCTAATTATGAGGAGAGCCAGACACCCGAATTTGAGCACAGGATGTTTATGGAGGAGCTGGGGTTGGCAAGCTCCCCAAGCTCAGCGGGTGGCTTGTACTGGAATGTCGAACTCGAACCAAACAGTTATATCGTCTTCGACGGTCGTGAATTTGGGGTTCGCGTCGTAAATAATGGCGAAGCAAAACTGACATTCGATTTTCCCTGCCAAGCTTTAAGTCAGATTGCCAAGGAGTTATTGTTGATAGCAAATCCTCCGCCGATTGGACCGTCGTTTGCTGAGGAATTCGCGCTAAACCTAATAAAGCATTTTGAATCTGAGCCGCCAAAAGTATTCAAAGAAGGCAAAATCCTAATTCAACTGGTAGAAATTATCCCCGGATCCGACGAGGTCAAACGAGTTAAAGATCTGTATCCACCAAAAAAGCGAAAATAGCGTACCTCCGGGGGGCCCAATCCTCGGAGCCTCTGAATCGCCGGAACGGCGCCGTCCTCGAGCACGAACGCTAACTCAAGAAAAGCTATGAGGACTCACGCGCGCGATCACGCACAGCGCGCGCGAGGCTCAGGCTACTTTTCGACAGGATCCTCTCTCCAGTCGGATGACCAAACGAGCCTCAGCTCCGTCGGCCTGGCTTGCGCGGCGAGTCTTGCCTTTCGTCGTTTCTTGCGTGCCTGTGCCATTATCGAGAGAAACCGTAGGCGATCTCGTTTTTGCTTCATGGTGACCCCACTCAACACATTCTGTTTCAAACTGGGTCGGCACAGGCACAGCGAAGCGGTAACCGCAAGCTGCGGGCCAACCAAAGTTTGTGGGTGTAAGTAACGATTACGCGGAGCGGGAAAGGTCCGGTCACTGCTTTGGCCGACTACCGCCACAACAAGACCGGCAGGACCACGCCCGCGGCTAGCACGACAACGATCCCAACTCGCAAAAGGACACCGACAGTCCCACCACTTACCAACATTGCAGCCTCCCCTGGCGCGCATGAACGCGGCTTGGCAGGGATTGTTCCGGGGGCACCGAAATCGCGGCGCATGACGTCAGGAAACGGACGGACCACGGAGCAACAGCCGGGCGAATCCGTCAGGACCATCAAGTGGTTAGGATGCGCCTTGAAGCTTACCCCTCTGATCCACATCTTCCTACTAGATGTAGCGATTCCTTGACGTTTCGCTCGCTGAGGGACTAAATTTAGTATGAGAGCGCCATAGCCGGCCATCCGACTCGCTCTGCTACTCACCTACCGCCTATATCTGAAATAGCCGCCAGCGCCCGCCTGTGGGCCGGGAAAGTACGTTTGAACTGCCTGGGAGGGCAAACCATGAACATCGCTTCCAATGACAACCTTAGGACGCCCGAACAGCATCGTGCCGCCGTAGCGGCATGGGCCGCCACCGCACCGATTATGGACGGAAAAATCTTCCCGCGCGCTGCGACGTCGAAGGCGCCGCGGCACGCCGCGTTAGCCGACCGGTGCCGCCCCATTTTGCGATGGAAGGCTTTATGGGAAGCGGCAGAGGCGGACGTTGTCCAGTCAAGCTGGATGGCCGGGGCCGGGTTAGTAGATGACGATCGCGATGATGACGGGGAGGATCAGCAGGCAGGGCCCTCCGTCGAGGGCGTCAGCCGGGACTGGCTGCCAAACAAGACCGCCGCGATAAGGCGCCAACTCGACAAACTTCTGACAGGGGTTGAGACGGCGGAGAAGACCGAGAGCCTAGTTCGCCGCATCGATCCTGCTGAGGCAGAAGCGCTCCGTGCCGAAGGCCGCAACATCAAAACCGCGGTCATCGATGGCCAAGAGCGCGCGATTGAGATCGTCGAGACGCGCAGTCGCGTGGTCATCGTCGGTGGCAAGGTTGCCAAATCGACCTTCTCGGGCCGGCTGATCCGTGCAGGCGATATCAAGTTTGCAGACGGCCTACGCGGCGCGGATGCCGAGAATGATAACCTCGACATCGAACTTGACGACGCCGAGGAGGAAGCCGTCGAAGACGATGAGGCTGGCCTCGTTGCGGTGGACCGGTTTCACAACGGATCGCCCGACACGCCGCAGGGTGAGGACGCTGAGGACGATGACGCGGAAGCCCCCGTGCATGCCGACGAGGGGTACAACAATGGCGTCCGCGCCGGTTCCGTGATCGGTCAGTTCAAGCGCTTTAGGAACGGCGGGAAGACGGTCGAGATCGTCGTCCCTATGCACTCCAAGCTGGAGTTCACCGAGCGAAAGTCTGCGCCGCCACCGGCGCGCGAAACTCTGTCACCGGATTCGATCGACGACGCTCGGCATGAACTTGCTTATTTGTGCGACCTGTTGTGTGAGGAGACGGTCACGATCCTTAATAATTACCGGGCTCGGAAGTTCGAAGAAATTGGTCAGTTGCTCGGCGCTGTCGAAAAGACTGCAGAGCGCCGCGGTCGCGATATTTTTCCAATTGTATGCGATGAGTTACGCGTTGCGGTCGAGACATACGCGGCACTTCAAGACGCACATTCAGATATCCGAGAAGCTGCTTAGTCCCTTTTTTGCAGCGTCTTCGCATTATGGGTAGGAGGGAAGCAATTCCCTCTTTTGCCCTCCCGGCAATTGTACTGCGCCCTGGCCGTTCGCCGGGCGCTTTCTTTTTCGCTTTCAATCTCTGGTTTTCATTCAATGACCAATTCCATTCCGCTCGCTGGAGACGTTGTTGACGTATTCGTTGAGCATCTACATTTGCCCAAACCATTCGTTCGCCAGGTCATCAGCGCCCTAAAGGCCTCCGGCCGCATCGATTCTGGTCGCCCGGTTTCCCCGCCGCCAACGCCTCGGACCATCTCTCGCGCCCTCCTTTCTCTTGCCGGCCCCTCCATCAAGGACGCGGTTCGTCACGGCCAGGCGCTCGGCTCAATGCCCCTGCACAGCGGCAACAATCACCTGGATCTCGAAACCGCCCTCACCGACTTGGTGGAGGAAGCCGCAGGCTGGCGCAGTGGAGACACTAACTTTCGCGATGACAAGGTGGTCGTCAGCGACAATGTCGCGTTCCTTGGCAGCGCCGTCTATCGCGCCGCAGGCCCTCAGCGCGGTCTGCAGCGCTTCATTGCCATCGAATGTCGCGCCATCGCGCAGATTGCCCGCGCGCTTCTTCCCACGTCTGGAGCTCAGTTGTGAAGGTAAACTTCAACAAGCCCATTCCGAGTCCTGAAGACATCTCACCGGAGTTGCGAGACCTGCAGCGACGGCACTCCGCTCTTATTGTCGAGCAGCGCTCCATCGAGGACGAGTGCCGGCAGATCGCGCAGGAACAAGCCTCAGCCCGGTTCGCCGACGATCGGAAAACTCAGGTGGATGCCCTTATCCGCGGCTCGGCATATGAACCGCCAGCAGACGTACGCGAACGCTTGTCAGCGTTGGCGAAGCGCCGCGAACTCGTAAAGGACGCGCTGCATGAGCTTTCCTGTCTGATCCGTGCCGAGCGCCTGACGGCCTCCGGCTTGGTCGCGCGGGAGTTCCGGCCTGAGCAGCAGGCGCTTGCTCGAGAATGTTTCGAGCATCTCGCCAAGGCCGTCGCAGCTCACGCGAAACTGGGCGAAATTCGCCATCGGCTTGAAGTGGCGGGCTTCGACTCGGGCGGCCTCCACGACTTTGGCAGCGACCTCTTCGGCACCCCGGGAAAGCGCAATGACCACGCCAGTTACGCCCTGCGCGACGGTGTCCGCCGCGGGTACATCGCCGAGCGTGACGTTCCCGAGGGCTACCTGTGACCAAGGAAACGGCACTAGGGCCACGCGCCGAATACGCCACCCAGATCGACCGCTCGTCCACGGCCGGCAAGACCATGAACAAGCGCGCCGCTCTGGAGCGCGGTTCAGACAAGCGGCGCCCGTCGCCGCCGAGGCGCAATGGACCAGCTAAGAACTAGGCTCACTGAGCGTCGCGTCGACACGAAGACAGGCGAGTTTAGCGGATACGGCGCCGTCTTCGAGAACCTCGATTCCCACGGCGACCGGATTTCCCGCGGCGCATTCGCCAAAACGCTAGCTGCCTGGAAAGGTCGGGGGCGGCTTCCGCATATGCGCCTTATGCACGCGGACAGCGGTAACATCTGGGACGATTTGCCTATCGGCATTTGGACAGAGATGCGCGAGGACGGCCACGGCCTCTTTGTCCGCGGCAAACTCCTGGCGCTAGACACCGACTACGGTCGCAGGCTGTTGTCGCTGATGGATGCAGGCGCTCTGGATGGTCTGTCGATCGGCTACAGCGTCATTCAGAAGACGGCAGGCTCGGGTCCGACTAAGCGCTGGCTCGACGAGCTCAGACTGTTCGAGATCTCCGTCGTGGATGACCCCTCGAACGGCGAGGCGCGGGTTACGCCTTTATCGGCCAGCGATGCGGCCTTTGACCGCTTTAGGGAGGCCGTTGGGGGCCTCAAGCTTGACGCAGGCACTGAAGGCCCCGTCGATAGGCTAAGGGCCGCGTTGCAGCGGCTTGGAGATGAGCAATGATTGGCGAAATTTACCAATGGTCCGCTGGTCGAAATAGCGGCCGAATCCGCCCTGTCGGCGCAGATGAGCATACCGGCATGTACGTTCACGGCTCGGCGTTTGGGAACAAGGCTCCGCCGATCGGTACCCGTGTTTCGTTCAATGAATGGCAGAGCCGGACTGGCGAGACCTACGCCACGAATGTGCGGCCCGCGACGGTGGAGGATGAAGAGGTGGAACGCTGCCTCGGCTAGCCGCGCGGAGGGGTACGGCAAATCCCTGCCGCGACCGGAAACGACGGAACGCGCGGGTACCAACGCCCGCATTTTTCCGATTGAAAAGTTGAGGGTCAGGCGCCGCCGCTAGCTCTCGCCAACTCCCGCCGCCGGTTTGTCCTGCGGCGGCACCTTGGGTTTGTCGGCTTCCCCGGTATCCTTATCGGCGTTAGGGTCGATCGAAATGTCGCTGACAGACTCCTTGTCCGGCGTTCCTTGGATCGATTTCACTTTCTGCGCCTCTTCGGGGCTCAGCTTGTTTCCAGAACCGTCCCGCATGATGACCTCCTGTTCCCCCGAATGAGGAACGGGCCGCCTCAACAACAGTTCCGGCGGGCGCCAAATCGCACCCGCCAGGCATGCGGATGACGCTTACGCCTTCGCCCGACCTCGGGCCGTCGGTGTCTTCCGACGCTGCGTAACCGCTGTTTTCAGGCCACGGCCTTGAGCGGCTGGGGCGCGTAGGCCCAGGGCAGCAGGTCGTCGATCTGGCTCTGAGGATGACCGGCGACGATGCGGGCGATGACGTCGCCGAGATAGGCTT
>Ga0209127_100062_pt1 | contig 123565 bp, 97 predicted proteins | sample LakSupMetagenome_FD_187469 | JGI IMG/M metagenome (GOLD analysis project Ga0209127, IMG submission 187469) | Freshwater microbial communities from Lake Superior, Canada - Sta WM archaea (SPAdes) (version 2) | ecosystem: Environmental > Aquatic > Freshwater > Lake | place: Lake Superior, Canada... | reverse complement strand
CGACGTCGCCGGCGTGTGCCGGCTTGCTGATCGGGGATAGTGCTCACGTGTCCACCAAGAGTTGTTGATGGGGACTAGGCTCCTATGCTCCGAGCAGGCTTTCAAGATGGTTGGACTGGACGCTCACTGTAGTCAGGCGGAACAGCCCTCTGTCCCCCTCAACACACTTCAAAGTTGCGTCCAATTTCGAGACCACTTCAGTTCTACGTAAGGGCATAAGCTGTTAGCTTAGAGTGTAGGAATGATGTAGCTAGTTCCACCTAATGAAGATTGGTAGAGAGTTGCGAGATGCCCGTCGACGCGCCGTTTGACTAAGCTTCCTTTTTTTAATACGTAGCTCTATCACTCAATTCTTCTGACCGAAGATGTTCGCACTACCGGTCGGGTCGAGTCGTCGGTACTCCCGTCTTCAAGTGATGGTGGCGACTCACGATTGTCGGCCATCCGAACATAGGACAATCCCACGGTGAAGCGCGCTCCCTCATTCAATTGATCTAGGCCGCTGAAAGCATCGTAGATGATGAATCCCTCCCGTGGTCTCTGTGCCCCATACAGGCCATCCACCTTTGAGTCGAGGAAGATCTTACGCAGATCCTTGGCCTTTGATTCAGAAAAATCGTTGGGAGCGACCAAGACCTTTGAGAACAGGTCTGGATTGAGTGGATGACATTTGCTTGCCTGTGCCTTGATGAGCACTCGGCGATAGTAGTCACTCCCCAATTGTTGAATATCCAGACATGCGACTGGCTCAGGTGGAGCGGGGTGGATATAGGGTGCGACAATTGGGAAGGACATGCGGCTCTCGTAGATCTCTCCCTCGAATGAGAACCTGAGCATCGTGGTGAAAAGTAGCGTGGTGGACGCCTTCAGATTGGTCAAGGCTGCGGTGACGGTAGTCCGATCAGGTTCACCCGTTGGAGTAATACGAACCACGACTGGGGCATCCGTCGAGCCCTTGAGGATCGACCACAGTGTCGGCGACATTGGGTCTTGGCTAAGATGGGCGGGTAGCCATCCATTTGGGCACTGATAAACAATTGCGCCAGCACATTCGCTGAGAACTTCGAATGTGCACCGTGCTTGATCACCTTGGATCGCGCCCACGGAGCGCACTCGGAACGTCAGGTGTCCGACCGAGAGCATGCCGCCGACAAACCGGTCTGCTTCGATTTGGGCGAATGTGCTTCGAATGGCAGCTGACCAGTGACCGTCAAGCGTAGGGCTCGGTGGGCCAATCTCTACATCGCGTTCGTCTTGCAGTGGAGAGGATTGATCGCGCACGAGAAAGAGGATGCTTGCATTTGAATTTGCAGCGAGTTCATCCGACCTCCATGAGGGGGAGACCTTCGTAAGAGTGAGGTCGACTTCTGGTCCCCTACCGCCTTCGGCTGCGCGGCAGCGAGCGGAAAGGAGCGGAGCGGACTGTCCGGAATACTCAATGCGAGGCCGGACCATTTGAGCGGCAGTGGGGATCGATCTGCGGTCCCAAAAGTCCCATGTCTGCGCCTCGCATCCGACTTCGCTATCGAAGTAGGGTAAGTCGAATCGGTGCTCACGTGTTTCTACAACGGTGTTGTGCACAACACGAATGGGTGGGCCGTTGGTGCCGTTTAGGAATATGCCGCTGTCGACAAATTTGGCTCCATTGATTGCGCTGTCCTCCGCCACTGGGTGCGTGGCGATCCAATCGCTTTCTGGAATGGAATACGACAGTTTCCACTGCCCAGTGCAAGTCACGTGCTCCGCGGCATCGGCGTATTTTTGTGGATCGTTAGGAGTTGGGCCAGGCCGTATCGCGTTGGTGATTTCCGCTTTAGACACCGGCGTTGGCAGCAATTTGCATTGTGGCTCGCTCAGTCTTGGCGCCATCGATGCGCATGCGAGTGTCAACTCACTGATGACCTCAGCGACTTCGGTGTTTGGTCTTGCGAGTTGGGCGCGCACACGGTAGGCGAAGACGTCGCAGCTCGGGCTTGGCAGCATGGGGCCGACCAACGTGTCTATTTTCAGATGGCTAGGATGCTCACCATCAATGAATCCACATCCGATAAGCGCTGCAGCTTCAAAACTTGTCCCCGCAACCAAAGAGATCACCGCGGGGTATTCCTTGGGAACATCCAATCCTCGACTGATGAAATCCTCGATCGCGAGCCCCGCGTTAGTGAGTTGCTTCCATGCTTCATCCTCAATGGATAGAAATGGATCGCCATGGGAATTCGACACGCGCTCTTTTAGACTAGCCAATTTTTGATGCGTCCAAGCATCCGCGGAAATCTCAACAATGGGGGTGAAGTCGCGAATTACTTCGTTCCCTTGTGCCAAGTTCAATCCGGTTACCTCGTTGACTCCAGCATCATTTGAAAAGGAGACGATTTTTATATCTGAAAATGCGAAGTGAAAATCATCCCCAGGACCAACCTCGGCTGTGACCTGCGCAATGCCATTGACGTCTATGAGCGTGACCATGGCTGGCGCGCCACTAGGCGGGACCGAGAAGGCTATGGCCTCAACGCCGGCGCATTCTGGGCCTGAAGCTCTAAAGACAAGCGGGGAACTGGCGAGGCTATCCTTGCCCAGTGCATGCCAAAGAGCCTTGGGCGTCGGCGAGCGTGATGCGTGTCCAACCCGCGGGCGGAACTCAATCATCATTTCAGCAGGCAAAGGGCCAGCACGCTCGACGATGTATCGGTACGGTTTGCCGATGCGGTCAATGCCTGGTGCGGCGATGAATGGGGGCCAACGAAGTCGAATACCAGCGGGAGGCGCAGTCTTAATTGCAGTGTCCCCGAAATTTCTTGCATCTATCCAACTGGACGCTACCACCCGAAATCTAGGTGGGCAATGATCCGTGGCGGGCTGGTCGCAAAGAAGGTGTCTCACCATGATCTATGCTTTCATCCAAGGCTGTCCGTTCGGCTGGTTGAAAGCAACCGAAATCTCGTGAAACTTTTTCGCTGGGTCTGCAATGACGGTTAGCCGCGGCAGAGGATCGTGGTCCAGATAGAAGCGAAAGCGCAAAGCCAGATCGCCTTGAGGAACACGAACGAACGTGGCTTCAGAGACCAAGATAACAGCGCATTGGCAGCCGTCTGGAGACGGAATGAGCTTCGTGGTGAAGCGCCGCTTTGTGTTGTCAAGGGTGGGGGTTGTCGCTGCAATGATTTCGACGCGCCTCCAGTCACAAGGCTCGCAGGTGCGCAGCAACAATGCGACTGGCTCCTGCGCACGATCCATGAGAAGGCACAGATCGGGTGATTCTGGTCGCGCGAACGGGCCTGCGTCCACGGGGGTGGCTGCATTCAGGATGCCGCACCAATCCAAAGCGTGCAGAAATGAAAGGCCGGCAGTCTGGCTTTCGGTGCCGCTCAGTGCTTGGATGAAGCTTGGCAATGCCCAGCCAGCTTCGATCTGAGCAGGCTGCACTGAGTCGAAATCGAATCCGACTGGCAAGGCCGGGGAGGGGCCTGCTTTAATCTCTTGGCTGCCATACGGCCCAATTTCGTACCGCAGACGGCTGGCGGCGGACAGGTGTGCTGCCGGTGAGTTGTACTTGGAGATGCGGAATGACCATCTGTCGATGGTGTCGCCTTCTGAGCCGTCGATTTCGTAGCGCTTTATCGCAATCTCATGCTCGCCACGAAGAGCGGTGGTATTGATTGGAAAGCACATTTCCTCTTCTATCGCTAGCGCCTGACCGGTCTCGACGCGCCATTCGGCGCTGGGTTCGATTCCAACCGGCGTGCCTTGCAGGCACTGGATGACTTTGACGTCGTCGCTTATCGGCTTGCCGTCGATGAAAACCGCGAGCGAGTTGTAGATCTTACTGAGGTAGCCGACACGCAAACGTATCTGAGCGAAATGATCGAGATAGTGGCCAAACCCATAGCCTGCTGGATTGGGGTTCCAGCCTCCAGCGTCAAAGCCGAAGGTGCGCTCATCTCCAAGGGTTGCGTATCGAATGTAGGGGCGAAGCGGCGGCCGGATGACTTCAAACTCTTGTTCAACGCCCCATAGAGCTTCCTTATCTGCTTTGGTGCCCCGAAACTCTGCGGTACTTCTGCCTTCTACTCGCAAACGGTAGTGACCGATCGCGAGGACTTGGTCCTCAATACCTGACCGTTTGATCTCTTCGACACTCCGGTAGCCGATGGCGACCAGAACATTGAGTTGTTCGCTCTGGAGCACGAGCGGAGACATGGCTTCAGCTATCGAGCGCTGCAGGACGATGGACCACTCGGCTCGATTTGTGTCAAATATCCGGACGAGCGTCGCGTGACTTGGCGTCGCGTTCTGCGCGCCGATGTACGGCGGATTGCGAACCGTTCCCAAGATTCGAAGTTCACAGAAATCGACCGCGAGGGGGAGCACTCCGGTGGGTAGATTCTTGGAAAATTCGATCTGGAAGCTACGTAGACTTAATGCGCGTTCGTAGCCTTCCGCCCAAGGAACTGCGAGTAGATGAATGGCGAAGTCTGACGAAACCTCGACGTCTTCAAAGCGGATACGGACCTTGCCCGAAGCCGGTAGCAAGTAAGTCCGACTCGGGCCTGTCCCGAACGCTTGGAGCTTAAACACTTCGCTGCGTTTGCTGCTCCCAGGCTGGGCATAGTCAAAGCGATTCATCCACGCTAACGGGTCATTGCATGGAATGGCTAAACGACTAGATGGCTGAGTTATGTCGCCGGCCGCGTTTAGCAGCCAACAGGCGCGAACTTCACGCATCCTTGTGTATGCGGCCGTGACCGGATCCTTTCGTTCGATCACGAGAGTGCTGAACTGATGGCGCACGTCAACCCCCGCCTCACGTTGCCACGGCGAGACTGGATTGACGACCGAATCCGCCCCGCCAGCGCTGCGCTGAAAGTCAAGCACGAACATGGTGTCCGGCCAAATTGACTTCTCCTTGTTGTCCAGTTTTCCAAGATAGCCGCTTGGGGCGTGCATGATTGCCAGCACGGAGTCTGGTGGAAGCTTCAAAGTGGGGGATGGATCCGCAGGCTTGTGCTCGTCGTAGCTGAAGATTGAGACCGGAAAGTGAAGCGTGGTAAACCAGACATGGAGCGTGAAATCCACGTCCATTTTGAGGATGCGCGGCATCTGCACATGCAGTTCTGTTGTCAGCGACGTACCAAGTCCGATCTTTCGTCCGAATACTTCTAGCCAAAGGTTTCCTGCAATACCGATCCTGGCGGAGAGCGAACGAGGATTCCAGCCGATCTCCCCCTCTAAGTCGAAGGAAAGGCTGTACCCCACGCCAAAGCCTGCGAGCTGCAACTCGGCGTTCATGCGACCCCGCGCTCTCGCCGCGACGCCCTGTGCTGGAATTAGCCTCACACCTCCCGACAGCTCCAGCAGTGAGAACAGGCTTATCCGGCAGCCGTCCATGCTGTAGCCGCCAATGGCGACGTAAGAGCGGCCAATGTCTTTCAGCGAGGCGCTGAACTCAATACTTCCTTGGGCGATGAGGGCTCCACCGATGACGTCGACGGTCTGAGTGCTTTTACAAGAGAAGGATTGCGAGCGAACGTCGATGGCCCCGACGGTTGTTCCACCATCGATCGAGTCGAGAAGCTTGATTTCTCCGCCGAAGATCAGAGTTGGGCCATAGCTGATGTAAGCTAAACCCAGATCCTGGATGCGAATAAACCCGCCAGAACTTCCCATATCGACAATGAGAGCTGAGATGCCATACAGAGAGATGTCCTCCTTAACGGCAACCCACGTTTTCAAGCCCGGCCCCTCCCTGTATCGCAGAGCCCAATCGACATATGCCTTTGCATCGGCCGTCTCGAGCCGCTCCATCGCGTCTCCGCTGCCAGACAGTAACGGAGCGAAGCGCTTCCCGTATATCAGCCCTATCCCTTTTAGCCCTAAACCCGTGGTCGCAAGCGGGATTGCAATGGGAGACTCGGCCTTAACATCGATGAGGATGCCGCCGCGGTCGGAACTTCCAAGGATTCCAAGCAAGGAAAACTTCGGATCTGACCACTTGATTCCAACAAGCACAATTCTCGATTGATTGGCGATGCTTTTATCTTGTGCATAGCCGAGTCTGATTTCGTACCTGTCTTTTTCGCTCAGATCGATCTCAATGGCGAAGCTAACCAATTTCGCCTCTATGATCGGCTTTCCGTCCTCCAAATTGATATTTCTTAAGGTATCGAATTCCGCAGTGGCCAGACCGATTTTCAGACCTGGAATAAGTGGAACATTGAAGGGAGGGACCGTGACTTTCAAGATCACGCGGTTCGCGGCCTCGTCCACTTGACCGACTTCGGCGAATAGGAAAGTCTCCCCTTCCTTCTTGCTTTGGAGTTCTTTCGTGAGCTTCTCTCCGTATGCCTTGGCATTGACGCGAAGGTGGTCGAGGGCTCCTTTGAGCATCAACTCGAAGGCGTCTGTCACGACATCAGGAAAGTTTCCTGGAAGCGCCGGCAAGATGTCAGACATCGCCAAACCCCCTTGTTGTGCAGCTTTTCTCTTTTTCACCGCGCCGGACTCTTCGGCGGTTGAATCGGGCGCCATATATCTGACAGAAGAATGGAAGATCTGCCTGTGCGGTAGATCATGAACTTTTTAGCGTTACGCGGCAAGGCATGCCGCTGCATGCTAGGACTGGTCTTGCTGCCTCGCGAAAGCCCGAAAGACATTGCCAAGCTGCCGCCACCACATTGCGTGATGCATTTGCGGTGAAATTTCTCGCTCCACGAGATCCAGCATTAGGTCTGCAGCTGAAGTGGTTTTCCGCTCACGGTCCGCCAGAGCCACGTATAGCGCAACAGGTCGCCGCGGGAACCTGAAAGTGTTGGTTGATACGCAGTACGAATTTGCACGAGGTGAGGCGCCGTTCGACGGAGCCGCAGCAGACTGGGACGATTTCAGGAATCCCTACAGCATTCTTGGCTGCTTGAGGATACGAGGTCGACGAAAGGCGAACGTTAGAAGCCATAACCGAACGCACAATTGAGAGGCGCAACAAGTAGGCACGTGGGGCAGCCCACTACCTTCGGCTACTCGCCGCGTGCCTTGCGGTCGTAGTCGCGGCTGAAGCAGGCAGAAACCCACTGTGTGATCTGGTCGCGTGTGGCCGCCGAATCAGGCTTCAGCTCGTCCTGAACACGTGTGCGAAGTCGCGCCATCTCAACGCTTGCATCGCGCGCCTCGACAAGCCGCCCTTGCTCGAACACCAGTTCGTGCACGTGCTGGTATTTCCACGCCGGATGGAAGCCCATGTGTACATAGAGCTCGCGGATGAAATTACGACCGATCACGAGACCGCCCGTATAGGCGATCGGCAGGCCAACGTCGCTGAAGTGCCAATCGCCAATGAATGACTTGTCGCTTCGGACTGCTTTGACCCCCTTGAGATCAGGCGGCTGTTGGTGCCGCGTTTTCGGCGCGTCACCAGACTGGTGATTCACCCATAGCTCGCGTAAATGCAGCAGTCCATCCTTCACCTCATAGCCGCACATGTATCCCCGCCAGCATGCGGTACTTGCCATCACGGGCTGGTAGCCTGCGTCGATCGGAGAGAATGGCTCACCGTCGCTGAAGGCAGCGAGCATGTGCTGTTCGCCAAGGTAGTGCAGCGAATCCTGAACTTGGGCGGTCATAGCACGAGATGCTACCTGTCATGCCGACGCGGCTGCCAGGTTTTGACCACCTTACTTATCCCCCCGTCGACCGAACAACGGTCGCAGCAGATCCCAGAAACCATCCTCGAGCACCTGCAATGTTCGATCCGCTATGCCTGGAAATTCGTAGATCACGAGCTCAACTTCCAGGTCCAGCTTTTCGGCCCACGCTGCCAGATGCATGGCATAGGTACCGCTTTCGAGATCTGCTTTCAGATGCCCACCGATGCGAGAGCCCGGAGTCCAGGATCTGCCCACATACAAAGTACAACCATTGAGCGCTTCTGCGTTGAGTGCCGGGAGGTTCTTGACCTTCGCCTTCTGTAACTCTTTCGCGCCCCTCATTGCGTCGAGAATGTCCGCGCGGGCAACGGCGCATTGCTCGGTCGTCCGAAAAAAATAGAGGAAGCCTCGCTTCCTTTTTGTCTTTTCCCCTCGAGGGGGTAGCGGCACTTTCTTCAGCAATTCCGCTACGACCACCTCATCAAGTTCCAAAGTGCGGAATCGGATGATTGTCGGGAGAGGAAGCGTGATAGATCTGGCCGCCTCTATCGCCAGTTTGCTGGTTTCCTCGTACGCATCGATCGCAGCCTCTAGATCTGCCTGTAGCAACATTCCGTCTTCCCTCTTTAGCCTCATACTCACACGCCGCGATATCGGAAAAATCTTCGCCAGACGGTGGTGCTTAGTCGGTCTTGAACTATGGCCTGCTTCTCGTCGACACGCGATTGAAGGCATCGAGCATCATCTCAACCATGTCCACGGCCAACATGGAACCGTCCCTCTCGGCCAACTTGTCCGCCGTCCAACCGATCCGCAACTCGGTTCCCCGCGCTTCCCGAATCAGATTCTCGGCCGGCACAAAACTCAACAAGGCCAGGCGATCGAAAGTTTCACGATCAAGAGTCTGCGACGGAAGATCGAACATCAGCAGTTCGATGCTTTGTGGTGTGCCGGGCGACTCCACCACGGTGCACAAGAAACTGCGGCCAATGCCTTCGAGCGCTTCGTAGCGAAATACCGTCGCCCAGACGGCCGAGGTCACACGGCGAAACGGAGGGCCGTGTTCGACGAAGTGACGGCTCGCAGCGAGGGCACTAAACGGGGACTTCGCCCGGACTTCAGGCAAGCTGTACGCAATCTCCTCGCGCAACCAAAGCAGCGATCGCGGCTCCGGCTGGCCTCCCAGGTACATCCGCCTCGTTGCGGCAACCTCTACGCCGCGCGGGGCGTCGCTCGAATGCGGGCTACCTGCCGGGGCAAGAGGCTGATCATTCGACTGTGATTGCGCAGCCCCTCGCGCCGGGGCCTGCTCTCTGTGCACCTGGAACATCTTCTTCGATGCCAGATCGGGGAAGGGATCGGAGGGCTCAAGTTCCGCATCGAGGATCAGAGGCGACAAATCTTGGTTGGCATGCCCACCGTCCAAGCCGCGACTACCACCGCCAGCGGCGCGCCGAGGTGCCTGCTCACTCGCTGAACCGCGCTGTACCGATGCCCCTGCAGTCGAGCCCGCCGACAGGCCGGAATGAAGCTCGTAGAAAAGCTTCTCGAACGGGAAAGGATGCGAGCAGGAAAAAATCTGCAGGGCCAAGAAAGACCGGTCCGGGCCGCGCTCAAGCCATAGTCCGCGCACATTCAGGTCCGTGAGGCCGTCGATAGGGAAGCCCATCTTGATGTGCCACGGCTTTTTGTTCGCGGCCGCCGCCACCCCGGAATTGACCAGACCTTGGAAGGCTTTTTTGGCGGCTGGGTCGAAGGCAATACGGGCGATTGCAGATGCGGCGTGATAGGGCATCTCCGGGCCCAGCCGAAGATTGGCAACGCGCGTCGACCTGTTGATCTCGGCTGTCTCAAGGTCGTAGAGCGTTCGCGCTGCCAATGCGCCCGAGAACACCCTCGAGAGCAAAATTCCACTGTCGCCAAAGTATCGGCGCGTCAGCTCGGTACACGAAACCAGCAGGCTGGTTCTTGCGTCGACGCGCACTTTGACGACGTGCGAAGTCGTGTGCGCTTTGTGCCCCGCGAAATGCGCAAACGGCATCTCGTGCCGCAGCACGCCGTCCGAGCACACCGACTCTCCCCCGCAAGGCACGATCTCAGTCGTTGTCTGGTCCACTCGCAGCCCAGCAAAAATTTTCTGCAGCTGCCGAGCTTCGCCCACTCGATAGCCTTCGTGCCAGACGTCACCGACACGCAAAAGCCGCAGGTATGCAATTGGCACCAATGCTTCGAGCTGAGGCACCTCATACTGCGCGCCGCCCCATGCTGTGCCGATCTCCCATTTTGAACAGGCCACCTTGATGACCTGGCTCCTTTTACCGCGAGGAAAAACGGTGATCACCTCGCCCAGCCAGTCGATTCGCACCGGGGTGTTACTTACCCGCTCGAATGCGAGGAGGGGCGGTTCTTTGTACGCAGACATGGATGTCGAGATATTTGGACGTAGTTTGCCCCTCTATCATGGCGAACTGCGACGTGCGTGAGCGGCGATCTTCTAGCCGCGCCACTCAATCTTCAGCGGCGCGCCTTGACGAGAGCGAACGCGCCGAGTGAACCGCTCAGAAGCCGCACCCGCTAGATGCCATGTCGACGAATCAAGGTCTCATTTGACAATCCGCGCTCCCGTGCCGCCTCCACAGTACCTGCTTCTTTCTCTCGCAGATCATCAATCGGCGTCACTGGAGGTTGCGCGGCACGGTAGGTCGCAGAGCAGCTATCTGCGTTGCCTCAATATCGCCGGCCGATGGGCAGTTCATGGCACGACGCAGACACCACTTCTTGTATGGCGCTCGGAACAGGCAAGCGAAGCCCGTGCCGCGGCCGAGCGGTCGACCAAGGCCCGTCGACGGCCCGTCGAGGTGATATCGCGCAGCGATTCCGGATGGGAAGAAGGCCGTGAGATTCAGTTGTTCACCCTTGCCTGCGAGCCGGCTCTTCTTGGCTATGCCGCTCCCAGCGAAGCCAAGGCTCGCCGCTTGCGCGTCGAAACGGACAAGCTTGAAGCGTTCTGCTTGGTAGTTCGGCAGGCCTCGGCTGCAACGAACCATGAGGAGTTCGTCGAGATCAGCCGCGCTGCTGGGAAGGCACTCCACGCAAAGTTCGGAGGTGGATCGATCACATCTGCATCTGCCTGGTTGTCGGGACGCAAAGGCCGGGAGGCACTGCAGAGCGTGCTGGCTGGCGAAGTTGAACTGACCGGGCCGCTCGCGATAAAAGAGATCGTCGAAACAGCCGCGCTGGCACAAGAGGCGGAGCGTCTACGGCAGAAAACCGAGAATCCGAGCGCCCGTAAATGAGCGCCCAGCACCTATCGGCCAAGCGGACTAGCCAGCGCTCTGCGCATCAGGCGCATCGATCACTCTCGCGTGAGCGAGGATGAAATCGCCGGTTCCTGAACCCCATGCAGCACCGAGATCGATCGGCTCTTTGAACGCCAGGCGCTCCACGGTGATTCCCGCGGCTTCCTCGACCGTCGTCGGAAAGAACGCACCGCCCGGCTCCATGTGAAGGTAGAAGTCACCAGTGAAGGTTCCGCAATCGCAGTTGTTGGCGAAGTAGCTGTCACCCGCCGTATGGCTGTAGCGCTTCGAATAGTTAGGATTGCGCTGCACGAGCTCGCGCAGGACCTCCGCAGGCATGAAGTCGACGTCAGTCAGAACGAGCATGTCCGCGGTATCAGCCGGATCGCCAATCTGCTCACCATCCTCCTCCAAGGCATGCGCCGCCAAGGCAACGGCCTTGACAGGTTGTCCGCACTTCCAGCATTTGGTCTGCGCACTCAGCAACAGCAGGGGCGGCAGCACACGCAGGGTGGGTTCGCCCTCGTCGGCGTAGTCATCATCGATGTCCATGCCTGGATTCTGCGCGATCAAAACCGGAGCGACAAACCCGACCTCAGCTCGGGCGCCTCCGCCCCTCATCGCGCGACGGACTTGCCGGAAAGAATCCAAGTGGTTTGAATGCGGCCGGCGTGGGCCTGACCCGCCCCATGTCTTCGAACCGCTTTTTCGCGACTTCGGCAAACTCAGTCCGCAGTTCCTGCAGCCTGGTTCTTGCTTCCGGGTTCACAGGCGATAACGCATGTGGTGATCGCGTGGCCACGGCATTGCCCAAGGGCGAATCTCCTGCTCCTCCCGTGCCCAGAACCCCGAAGTGAGCGAGGTGCCGCAGGCTGAAAGCCGCAGGCTCTTCCTGTAGCGTATCGCGCTCAGAGTCGTTCGTATGCGCCGCGACAACCTCATCGAAGACAGATTGCATCCGAAGTTTCGCTTCGCGCGCCTGCAGGCATTCGCACAGATACGAGTCCAGCTCTCGCTGGGTCAGGTCCCGTCCCACCTTTTGGACCAAGACCTCTTTCGACAGTTTCGATGCGCCTTGGCACGCTGCCAGCACCTTCAGCTTGGCGATGCACTCCTCGCGGGTCAGGAGCCGCGCCATGCGGACCGTGTCCCTGCACAAGTTGGCGGATGCCGGCCGCAGGCATCGCAAGCGCAGCGTCCGGCCTTCGCCCAGCGTCACCCAGACACCCCACGTCTCGGGGACCATCTTTTCGACCGCTCGCAAGTGAGCCGGGACCGTCACGATGTTCGAGTATCTGAACAGACTGTCGTATTCCACGACCTGCTGCGGCAGTCGGTCCAGGCGATCGCGGCCGGCCTTGATTTCGAAGCCTGTGAGCTCTTGATTGACGACCGCAACGTCGGCGCGGCAACGCCCGCTAGGCAGCCAAAGTTCTTCAACGACCAGATCATCCCCGCGAACAGCCTTGCTGTTCATCAGCAGCCGCCGCAGCTGCGCGTCGTACTCCATCTCATAGGCATTGAAGGAGAGGCCGCGGATTGCGTGTTCGAGCGATTTCATGCATGCAATATGCAATAATAAATGCATGCTCGTCAACGATGTACTCCGGCAAATTGAGACCGCCATGGCGGTGAACGACCTCAATCAGCTTGCACTTTCTAGAGTGATGGGCATTCCTCAGTCCACACTCAGTCGAGCCCTCTCTCAACCGGTCAAGCTCACCAAGACCCACCGAAAAATATGCAAATATCTTGGAATTTCGATACCCCAAGATGAGAACAGCTCGGGAGCGGAGGCGCTGCGCAAGGCCGTGCTGGACGCATGGGATGGCACCGACCGGCATGCTCAGGCGCTAGCCGGCCTTCTGCGAGCTGCTGCTCACGTCTCGGCCGTCACTTCTGCATCGAGTAAATCGTCGTGACCTATGGTCGGCTCCCGTGACGAAGAGGTCGCAGCCTGTCTGCTCGGCGGTCAGCAAAAGAAGCGCTGCCGCCAGCGCTGCGAACAACTTGTACATCTGACTGCCACGGCCATCACGTCGAATGGGCTCCGCACCTGCATAAGTGCATGGTTCCGCCAAGCCGCTCGCCCCGTTGCTGAACACCCAGCGCCACGGACCCAACCTTGAGCAATGGGCAGGCTTTCTAGATGTAGGCGAGCGATCACAGACGACGGGCGCCTACCAACTACGTTTTGACAAAACCCATATACTGTATAAAAATACATATACACATATTTGCGTGCAGGATTCACACTTATGCGTATAAAGATCACACAATCGCGTGGAAGCCGAACTCCTTACAGACGAACAACGGTTTTCCGAGCTTGTCCGCACCGCGATCCTGAGTGTGGAGCGAGCTCGGCACACGTCCGTTTCGCAGAAACAGGTCGCGGAGGAGATTGGGATCAGCCATCGCGCCCTGCAAGAGTGGTTAGGGGGGCGACGGACTCCCCAAGGGGCCGTAGCGATGCTGCGGCTGATCTGTTTAGTACCCGATCAGGAAGAGCGAATGAAGCTTCTCAGCATGTGGCATGAGAACGCGGCATTGCGCGCCGAATAGATGTCGTTCCAAGGAGCCGCTATGGATATCAAGTTTTATCGAGCGAACGAGAAGCCGTATGGTGCGTTCAGCAACCTGTACCGTCGCCCAATCTTTTTCGAAGATGTTGTGTACCCCACGTCCGAGCACGCTTACCAGGCAGGCAAGCCACGCAAAGATGCGGTGCGCGATTGGCTGATGGCCGCTCCCAGCCCCTCTCTGCTAGCCATGGCCGCACATGGACTCTACGTCTGGGACATCAATCCGGATTGGTCCAAGACCAAGTTCGATCGCATGAAGAAGGTCCTACACGCAAAGTTCACACAACACGAGGACCTGACGGAGCTATTACTGTCCACAGGGGACGCGAGGCTGGTGGAGGCGGCTACGGTTGACAACTCGGTCAATCGACTGTGGGGTGAGGTCAATGGCGTTGGCAAGAACATGCTCGGTACGCTCTTGATGGAAGTTCGCACCGAACTCCAAAAACAAGTACCCGGGCGCAAGAAGCGCGCTACTCGCCAGTCAGGACGAGAGTTGCTGGCAGCATAGGCTCGCCAGCCGCGCTTCCCAGCTGCTCGAGTTCTCCTCGAGGCAGGGCTCCCACTTGGAGGCCGACGCAGCCTGGAGGGCAACGGCATCACTTGTGCCGGACGAGCTGAGCCAGTTGGCAAAGCCCAGAAGATGTTCTGAAGACACGTTGCGCGCGAGTGTGCGCGCCCCTTGATGTCGGCAGTTCAAAGAGGCCAGCGCTTGGCCAAATCGGAACGCCGCCTGGACCTCGGCGTGACCAAGAGGTTGGTGACTCGCCTTGCGGTCCAGGATCCAGTGGATGGCGCCCGCAGTACACCAATCTCCTGATCCACTACTGTCCGCCACAAATGGCGCAGGGATTGCAGGCATCTCGACCCATTGCGTCGAGTCGGGCATGCGGTACGAGAGCCCCTCAGCTCCGAGCGTGCGGACCTCAAGGAAGTCCCCATCTACGTCGAGAGAGTCGATTCTGTCGGATGCGTACTTCACGACACTGCTCAACTCGACACATCGCTTGAAGTAAGAATCGTCACTGGCACGCGAGGGCTCGAACACAACCATCGCGCCGTGTGAGCGAAAGTGCTCCGCCAGCGTCGCATTCAACGCATTCGCGCGATCAAAAAAGAAGACAGCCGGAGAAGGCGAGTGCTCCACCACTTCCTGAGCCAAGACTCCGGAACTATGTCCATGCGGCGAGCCGCGGTGACCGCATATGGGGCATGAAAGGCTGTAGCTGGGGCGCCCCTCACGGATATGTTGGTACACGACAGGTGTACGCACGTCGGACGAGCATCGCAGGAACGATGTCTCTGCCCCCAAAGCGACGAACTCTGTCCGGATGAGCTCTGCTGCGGAATCGCGGCCAAGCTCGGCAACGGGCATGGTGTTCCAGCCGAAGTAGCCAAGGATCGCCAAGACATTGCCAGCGGATCCGCCGAGTGCTTGGTACGAACGCTGTGCATCCACCAACACGTCAAGTGCGAAAAAACCAGCTCCAACAACGGCTGGAGATCTGTCTTGGCTATAGCGAACTGGTGGCATTGGCGTACGGAGCTCCTGCGAGCCAGAGATGCCAGGATACTTCTGGCACTTTGGGCTCGATTGTCTCAGGGATTTCCCCCTCGCAGCTGTACCCTACCGTTTCAACGTACAGCATTGGTAGGTCATGTTCGATGGCCGCGAGCAGCATGCCGATGCTGCCGACGCGCCAACCGCTAGGGGACAGGACGGTCGTCGCCAATTGTTCCGTCCCGCCAAACACGCGCTTTCGAGTGTCGTGCAGCTTGGAAATTGTCCGAAACACATCCAAGGGGTTGGTCTCGTGCGCGTAGATCAAATCCAGGCTCCCTGCCTCCCACTCATTTTGCAAGGCATCGCGGTACTCTGACCTGAGGTTATCGCCACGACGCAAATCGTGGGCAGGGAACGGCAAGATGGGACACACTTCCGAGGGGTGCTGAAGTTCAGGATACATCCGACTCAGCGCACCCGACATATGTTCGGACAGTTGGGGCACCCACAGAGTCATGATGTCATTGGCCTTATCCGAACCCATCGGGCCCTGGAAGCCGTGGATCCAGTCCGCCCGATCGTTCGTCTCGGACCGGATCTTCAATGTGCGTTTCTTTTCGCCGGCAACTACCACGTGCAAGTTCGCGCCTTGTCTCGCAGCGATCTCCATCGCCTGTTTGATGACAGGGAAGCACGTGCCGCGCGACATTCCGGTCGCATCGATGACAACGTCGCTGTACGTACCGCTGAGCCATTGACTGGCTGCATTGACGGCATTTCGCCCCGCAACCGTCGCACCGTCTTCCGCTGCTACTACGGCGACTTCCACAAACTGTGTCCGATGCGCGCCCAGATTGGCCTCTAGGAACGCTCGATGGCGTTGCCCGAGCTCTAGAAGCCTGGGATCGACGGATCGGCGCATTTCCACGATGAAGCGATAGTCCACCCCAGTGCTGCCCTGAAGCAGCATCGGGAAGTAAAGGCTTGAGACCTCCAGTCCGACTGTTCCGATGAACAGAACCCGCTCGGCGGCGCATAAGACGTCCTCGAAGAAATCACTGGCCTCCTTGCACTCGTGAGCGATGCAAAAATCGCGAGAAAACTTGCTCATTCCGAAATTGCCCCCAACAAGTCTGCAAGCTTGCCCTCGCAAAAATTACCTTTGGCCTGTGGTAACCGATGCGCGATAGAGGGAATCCCTCCAAGTTCAAAAAGGCACCAGACCTTCCCCTTGCAGAGATAGTTTTCTTTAAGAGACAGCGCGTTGTACGCAAGTGCGTAATGAAGGACTGGCGCCAGTGCGGGCGCCGTCTCCTGGAAACGCTCCATCTCGGCTTGTGGAATTCCGAATGAGTTCGCCCCTTCACCAAGCGGCGCGTTGGGCTCCAGTGACTTCTCTATGCAACGTTGGCCGATGAACGCCACGAGCTTTCGTGCAGCATCACTGTGCGGAAAATCCCAGCGGCGCATCGTGTCCAACGCACGATCCATCACCGCTTTGTGCTGCTCCTTGGCGTCTAGTGAAGAGTCCTTGTTCTTGATGATCTTGGCTTCGATCTGCTCAACCAGGGAGCCCGCCAAGCCAATGAACTGTTCAATGTTCGAGGTGCTGCAATCGGCGACTCGATCAAAGCCAAAATAAAAGGGACGTTCGAACTGATGAAGCAACTGGATCTCGGCGCCGATCACGACCGATGGCTTGGTACGTAACGACTCCTCTTCTGGCTCAAGATCTTCATCAGCCCCAAATAGGTCATCCTGAGGCGTTTTCTTGAGCTCTCGTGACAACAGAATTCGATAGACGGCCTCAGCTACATCGGGTTTCAGGTGCTCGGGTACCGCGGCTCTGATCGACTGGAGCTTCTTCGCACCGAGCTTCGGAGATCTCTCCATTCGGCGAACTTCTTCTCGCAGGGCCTTAAGGTTTGTCTGATTGATCGTGGGTGCGTCTTCCCGCAAGCAACGATCAAGGTTGTCGAGGCCGCGCCGCGCGAATATCGGCATCTGCGTCAGATACTTTCTCGATACGTCACGTGCAATGGAACGAAACGCCACGCGAGTTCGATCCTTCTGCATCAATTTAATTACACGGTCACGCTGTGGCGTCGTCCCAGGCTTCATCTCCTGTTCAGCCTCGGACAGCGCTTTGCGAAAATCCGAGTGTCCGATCGCGTCCACACGTGTCAGCATCCACCGCGCCAGCTTGATTTCACGATTTCGAAGCCAAAGATCCGTGTCACCAAACTGCGCCGGATGCAGTTCGTGCGCATCATCAATGATGATCATGGGCTGCAGTTCGACTTCCGTTTCTGACACGCCTGGAATTCGAGGTACACGAAAGGCTCGAATTGAGTCGAAAAGGTTGTACCGAATCGGGACAGGAAGCTCAGCGAGCTCTTCCTCCCGGGGCGGTACAAGCGCCGTGATCACCCGAAAAATCTGCTCTTCGACCACGCGGGCATGTTCGCGAAACTTGATCGGGTCGTTCAGGTGCAGAACCTGTGCCTGTGACTCTGCATCTTCTCGGGGAACGATCGTAACCTCCGCGATGCGGACTTCCGCCCGCTCCATTCTGCGCATCCACCCAAGCGCTGCGCGAGCCTGAATGAACGATCTCAACAGCGCATGTTTGATCGTTTCCTGATAGGGCAACTCCCAAATATCCCGGAGGCTGGATCCCGCAGGCAGTCGATAGGCAAGAAATCTAGGAATGTTGTCGACCAGGACCTTCTTTTCATGGAGCACTGCGGCCAGCTGCCGCAAGTTGGGTCCAGCAATGCCGACCAAGCTGCAAAGCGTCACCAACGTATCGAATTCAAAAAGCTTAGCGATAGTCGTCTTACCACTGCCAGGGGTTCCCACCACGATAACGACCCGATCGAACTGCTCGTCCTCATCGAGGAAAAGCTTCAGTGGCTCGGCACTCAATAGTGACAGCAATCCTTGCGGATCTGCGATGTACTCCGTTGCGCGCTTCTTAAACGGATTGTCCATGTTGTACGTGCCGTTGCTTTCTTGGAAAGAGTGGGCGCATGGCGTCCGCATGCTCGCCGCGAGCCCAGATCAAGGCGATGGAATTGTTGGGCGAGTTGTGGTCCAGCACCACAGGCAGGCCGCATTGGCCGTAGCCGTACCAGACATCGACGCCGAGGTGGGAATTCTCTATCGACTTGTCGTAGTGCTTCTTGATAAGAGAGACGAGTTTCTCATCGGCCGCATCATCGACCACCACGTCCCCGCTGAGGACATGCGAGAAGGTCATTAGGAACTGAAAATCGCCGACTTGGTTAGCGTAAGCGGAAACAAGCTCATCTATCTTGGCTTTTGCCTTTTCCGTACCGAGGTAGTGATGTACATGAATCAAGGCGCGCTTAGCGATGAATTCCTCAACGTATGGAAGGCTCGCGTTGCAGAACCTATGCAACTTACCTTTCCATTCGTTATCCTTGTATCGCACCATGGTGGAGCCAGAGGCCGTGAAATCATCAATGAGGCAAATCCGTTTGAACGTGGCCTCGGAACTCGCATAACCGCGGGTATCTAGCAGTTTGCGAAGCTCATCCTTCAGATCCACCCATTTCTTCAACGTGATCTCGCTGCTGGCAACAACCTGCTCATTCGAAATCACCCCCTCGTTCTCACGACGAAAGACATCGATCCGGGCACCGTCGCTCAAGCCTACATACAGGGTTCTGATGCTCGACTCCGCGATCTGACTCTCAGCCTGCGGGTGGAGCCAAGTTTCGTGGACCTTCAATCCAAGTTCATCAGCAATGCACCGGCGCGTCGCGCGCTGGATCACAGGGTATGTCAGTGAGACGAGATGGTGCATTTCCCGTTGACTGATGAATATCAGTCTGGACTTCACGAACTCGTATGCGACGCGTCTTTCCTCGAGGGTAGAAAACTGCCGAAGCCAGTGAATGAAGTGGACGTAGAACCGTTCTCCCGGCGTGTAGCCCTGGTAGTGATCGAACTTGGCCTCGACCATCATCCGAAGCCAGTCGAACTCCGCAGTCGATTCGTTGGTGTCCCACTCCAACAGTTGGGAGAGAAGGTGCAACGCAAGCTGCTTCTTCATTGCGCGCTCGCCTTCACTTGGTCGACAGGGTACGCAAGCTGCAATGCCTCAAAAAACTCTGGGGAGAATCGGGCTTGCGCGTCACTCACGACCAATGAACAAAGGTAGTGTGCTGTCCCGACGACGCCCATTCGATCAGGTGGCAGGAGGTTCCAGCATGTTGCGGGGATACTGGAGCAAGTATCTACGCTGAGCGAGAGGCCCTCTCGAAGTAATTCGTAGTCGTTTCCGCCGGCCTCGCCTGCATCGCCGAGACGCAGAATTTCTGTGATGGGGTCGGCGCCGGCCCGTCGGGACATCTCATCGATCACCAGTCCCTTGTGCGCCACCTCTGTCAGCACGTCGATTGAATGCCCCGACGCGAAGACCCTCCAGGCGGTTACTCCCGTGTCCCTGATCCACTCAACGATGTGTTCCTTCGCACGGTCGCGCACAGTCGGAGGCACGTCGCGCATGCTCATCTGTCCGCATTCGATCTTGAATTCATAACCTCGAGGCATTACTGCCGAGTCCACCAGCCAGCCGGCGAGCTCACGGAGTCGTCTATCGGGCATGTCAAACGTCAAGGGGACTGCATCGAGCTGGAAGATCGTGGAGCCACTATGAATGCCAACAGTGACGAGCGGCCAATACTCCTTCGGAATCTTCTTCAGCTCCTTGATGATGGAATCACCGCGTCCTGTCGCAAAACCGACGCGCACACCTGCACTCAGAAGCCGCGTGAGTTGCGGAACAAGCGCGCTGTCCAGCCCCTCGAATCGACGAATCGTGTCGCAAAAGGTCCCGTCGAAATCGCATACGAGAGCCTTAAAGCGCGCCTTCGCGAGGCGAGCGAGAAAGTCTTGATAGTCCTGCGCATGCGTGACGTGCGCCGAAGGCCCAAGCGCCGACCACTTGCGCTGTGCAGGGGGGAACGTCCCTACGGCGCCCTGTGGCGAACTGGCCAGGGCGGCCGCATCAAGTTGATGCAGGTCGCGTCCGAACTGCGGCACGTCCGGCTGGCCGGGGTCGATTCCAAATTCCACCGACCAGGCTTCTGTCAGCACGAGCGCGGCCAAAACGCTAGCGAGTTCCTGTGCGACTTTTCCCAACTGCGGGAGCACCACGCGAAATACGGGACAGTGCGATGGAATGAGCCCGAGTGTCGCTTCCGCGAGTTTGTCCCCTTGCACGGTGAACGCGATAATTCCGGCGTCCAAGCCAGGGCTGGCGAGCTGCAAATGCCGGCCATGCGCGAACTGCCGGAAGTTCGCGATCTGGCCGAATGCCAAGGCCGCTTCCGTGACTTTGGATTCGAGGTCCAAGGCCCCCATACGACCGGTCATGCCATGCAGGATCAGAACCGATTTGCGCGCCCATGACCTTTCGTCCAGCGAGCCCACCATGGATCGAAACTCGGTCAACCAAGCGACCAGACCAGCATAGTCTTGTGCCGACATACCGGTCTCGTAAGCCTTAATGATCAGCAGAAGGGTGGCGACCAAAGAGTTTGTCGCCAAATAGCCGTCCTTGCCCCATGGCATCGCATATGCAATGTGCGTTGCCGCGCCGGTTTCTGCGCAGAATCTGCCAAGTGGGTTGTCTTGGGTCAGCGTGAACGCGATGGTCGGGATCCGGCGGGCGAGCAGCTCCTTGCTTGCGGCCAGGATGTCCTTGTTCTTGCCCTCAGCCGAAATCAAAAACCCAGCAGCTGCAGTAGTTCGCGATTGAGGTAACCCGAACACGTCGACCGGCGTAAAAGGAAGAGATGGCCGACCGGATAAATCCTGGTGCAATTGCGCTGCAAAGGCCGCAGCGGTAAATGATCCGCCAGAGCCAATTGGCAAAAGACTTCGATCCGAAAACTGCCGAAAAGCACGGCGCAAGAGCGTGACATCTTGCCGCCATGACCATTCCATGCAATGAGGAAGAAAGTCAAGTTCATCCTTATAGGGGCGCCCCATATTTTTTACCCTCCTTCTCTCTAAACATTCTGTCATCAAAAGGCACGAACTGGTATCACCATATTCGTGGATGGACAACGCCTTTAGCAAGGTTCAAGTTCCAAGACCCTCTAGCAACCTGCGCGTACTTGATGCCTCGTGCTAAGCCGATGAAAAACAGAGGGCTAACTGATGCTTTTGCACCCCGTTTCCAGCTCACGCTTGTCCGTGATCTATTGCTTGAAAATTTCTCGATGATGGCTTCGGCCTTGCCCCGGGAGGGCTGGACCGCGCACGCACGGATCTGGCTGCACTGACGAACCATTTGACCTCGGACTCCCAGACAATGCGCATCAGAAATTCGCGCTGGGCGCCGACTCGCACTCGTGCCCCTCAAATGCCCTGCCATCCCGATTTCGGGGACAGCGATACGCCGATGACCGGGGAGGTTGCATGACGAACTGCGTTACGCGAGGAACTCGCAAGAGTTTCTCAAATCGTGGGGTCAGTCCGCTAGGTTGACGGCTAGTAAGCGCGCGGTGAAGTCATCTTGATTGCCTGAGAGTCGGCAGGCATCGTGTCCGTGACACCGAACAGGCGCTTGAACGCGCGCGTGAACGCCTCCTGGGATTCGAAGCCGCAGTCGAACGCAAGGTCGACGAGCTTGAGGTCAGGCTCATCGCAGAGCCGTCGGGCCCCGCGCACGAGTCTGCGGCCGCGCACGTAGGCCATGACGCTGCGGCCCATGCGCGCGGTGAACAGCCGTGAGAAGTGATACGGCGACAGGCCAACCCGCGCCGCAACCTGCTCCAGAGTCAACGACTGGTCGAGCTGCTGCTCTATCCAGGCGACGACGCTCGAGAGCGGGTCGAGGACGGGTGGTGTCGTGCTGTTCATGGCTGCATCATGTCAAAGGCACGGCTTCGCGTCTTGACCGAATTTGCTACGCGAGAGAAACGACGAATCACGGCTCGCCCCCATACCCAAGAGCTGCCGTTCGCCAATGCCTGCAGCCGACAGCCGACAGCCGAAGTCCAGCCTCAGGTCGTGAAGCTAACTTCGTCAAGATGGGACGGTCGTTCGCTTACGACGGCTGGAGCATCTGTGAGGTTTTTCTTCCTGCATCTGGCGTACTGAGGCCTCAGGCAACCGCTTGCGCACTCCGCGCCGTGCGATGGCGACAACAGAACTGGCTATCCGCCTAGACGTCTGGCGAATGTTCGCAACATGGCTTTGAAGGGGTGCTGCAAAGAATAGAGCCAATCGGTGGAGATCTCGTCATGGGCCTTGCTCAAATTGCGATGTTCGGCTTCGGTCCGCTCCTTTTGCCCTAGCAAAATGCCAGCAAAAACCCGCGTCGGAACTTCGGTAATGTTCACGCCCCAAGTTGATTTGGGATCGACCTCTCTGAGTTCCGCAGCCAGCATAGGGCGCGACTTACCGCCACATTGTTCGACGTCCTCGTACTCGAACACAATGCCAAACTGTTCATAGAACCGATTCCTGCGCAGTCTGTTCGGGCCTCGGCCGTCTGACGCCAGCAGCGTGATTGGGTTCACCGCTGCACCTGGCCACTGCTTTGCCCATCGCACCATCCGGTTCATCAGGTAGGTTCCGATATGCTGGCCCTTCAGTTCAGCGCCGAGATCTGCAATCGTGATCGCTCCCGCCATGGCGCCGGCTCCAGTCAAAGATATGCGGCGCAGCAGCGGCACGTAGCTGGCAGTGAACTCGAACTGCCCGACCTCCCGATCCGTACGACCCGCTTGGATGCGTCGAAAGTGCAACCGAAACATCGCCTCCTCCAACTTGTCCGGTTCACCCTTGCAGTGTTTGTAGATCGGCTCCTCTTCCACCAGGAGCCAAGCAATTGGCTGTTGGTCAAGATGAGCGACATGCCGGACTTCGAGGACAACAGAAGGGGAGGTTCGTCTGTCAAAAGCTTGCATGGAAGTGTGGATAGGAGCAGTGCCGCGCGGTGAGGGCGTTCGCCACTCACTCTGGTGGGTGGAAAGCATCACCTCTCGATTCGCCAGGACGAGCCCCTCGAACGGAAGCCACGGCGTGGAGATGGCACATCACTTGATCTCAGTCGATTCTGCCCACAGCTTCTTGAACAATGACTCGAAGGTTCGGTTGAAAACGGCGGTTGAATGCAGGCCTACGGCGGACTCGACCTTGGTTGTCTTGCCAAAATCGGAACTTGAAACCCAAACAGTCTCGGGTGAAACCAATACCGCCTTGGCATTGCAGTTGGGATGAAGCGCGATACAAATGGCAGGGAAACTGGCCTTGAGCGCACGCGCCCCGTTGTGAGCACTGACGTCCGCCACGATGAAAATGTTATGCGGGCGTTTGCCTAGGATCTGAGAGATGTACTGCGGGTCTGGAAGCAGCCCCGTCATGATGTAGATGGGCCCGGTGATGCGTGCAATCTGGGAAAGGCGCGTATTCCATGTACTCGCGCCTATGGACATCTTCGCGTCGTCACAAGAGAAAGCAAAACCACCGGCGTCGTCGCTGAATGCCATGTCGAATCCCCGAAGATTGAAAAGCGCCCCGCGAGAAACTGCCTACTCTCGATGGCAACGAAGTCTATACGCGACACCGCCTACGCCGTCAGGCAAAGCGATGGCAGAACCCGCCGCTCGCGGCGACGTCGCGACGAGGAACACCGGCTGAAGAAATAAGACCGTGTAGGCGCTCGTCCTCGTAGCGCTTCGCTCGGGCCCTAATATCTTGGAAATCCTTGCCGCGGCGCGGCACCGTCTGCGGTTTCGCCGATGCGTTATACGATGCCGCAACTTTTCTTGAGCTTCCCAAACCTGCTTGTTGAGGGCAGGCCGCTATTGCCACAGTCACATCCAGATGAACCACCTCATTGATTCCGATGCTCAAGCACGCATCGCACTCCTGATCGATACCGCGGTTGCAGGGGTGCTCGAGGCAATTGTCAGTCACGGGAACGAAGAAGGGCTGACGGCAGCACTTGGCCATGCGCTGATGCGGCGGACGATCTCAACGCCAGACTTGCGCGTCGATTTCCGATATCGACAACACAACAAGATCACAGAAGAGCCGCACTCTGGCGCGGATGGCGGGTTCATGGTTCGGGTGGAAACTCCAGATCAGACCGTTGAGAAGGTTGCCCTGTTTCAAGCCAAATTGCTTCGGGGCGACGAGGATGTTCGAACTCTTCGAATATCGAAAACTGACGCTTTGCGCTTAGAAAAACAAGCCAGAGACATGCTGCGACACACGGGCGAGGCGGTTGCCATGTTCTATACATGGAAGAACATCTATGTTGTCGACGCGGCGGACTACGGCTCCAAATCACCCGCCGCGGCGAAAACACCTTTGTCACCGGACCATAGGCTGATTACGTTGGGAACCTACCTTGGAAAGTGGATTCCGCGATGCACCAAAGGCGATGTGCGACAGGAAATTAACACGCGCGTCAGACACGAGGATGGGTTCAAGCACGGCTTGAGCGTCAACGTCGTCTCGCAGAGACCTGGTGTAACTTGGAGCCCGGATTCAGACGAGCATGCATGGCGACGCCGCAAATAAAGGTACGGCCCGAGTATGTGAATCTGCCACAGATTTCGCAGTTGTTTCTGCTATCTGGCGGTCTTGGTCGCGATCTCAGCGCTCTACTTGGTACGCGCCGACCCGTCCAGGTGCTTGAAGAACTCGGACGGCTTCATTTCCAGTCCCGTCACGATCCGCATGATGTTCGTGAGAGAGAGATTACGCTCACCCCGCTCAACGCCCCCCATGTAGCTTCGGTCAATACCGATGTGGTCGGCAAATGCCTCCTGCGAATAGCCCCTGGCTTTGCGTTCGGCACGCACCCCGGCACCAAAAACCTCCAGAGGATTCTGTGCGGCCGCTCGCGTCTTCGTAGTCATGCCGCGATATTCGGAGTCCGCGGCCTAAAGCACTACAGCCAATAAGTACACGGACTTTTGGTTCGCGGACTATAAGTATCTTTTTGATATGATTTTGCGATCACTCCCGTGCTAACTCGCGGCAAGACTCATCGCTTCGGACGCGAGACCGTTCTCAAGAGGAATATCCGACCATGACACTCCCGCTGCTAGCGATGCTCGCAGTCGCACTGGTTCTCTTCTACTGGGCCTGGATCGCATCGCCTCGGTCGATTCAGACCGGGCGCGAGCAGTTGCTCCGGGAACAAGGCCAGGGATCGGGTGCGACCTTCTTCCCGGTCGATCCGCGTCGCATGCTGGGCGATTGGGATGAAACCTGCATCCTGTTCGATCCCGACGCCCGCAAGGCCTGCATCGTCGTTCGCGGAAAGAAAGCCCGAACCGTCGATTTCGACTACTTCAACACCTGGCAGCTCAAGTGGACCGAATATCCCAGGAACCCGGTGCTTCGCTTTCAGCACGTGCACTTCCTCTTCGAGACCAGTGACTTCGACCGCCCGACGATCCGCGTCGCCGTGCCCTCCAGGTCCGATGGCGAGGCATGGAACGCCAAGCTCTCGATCCTGATGCCCTGAATGCGCTGCTGAAGCAATGGACCTACCGATGTGAAGCTGCTCATCCTGTCGGACCTGCACCTCGAGTTCGGGACCTTTCTCGTCCCGAAGGTCGACTACGACGCAGTGATCCTTGCTGGGGACATCTTCGTCCCCGGTTCCAAGGCCATGCGCTGGGCCCGGCGGCCGGGAAACTTTGGGGAGATAGCCCCCATCGTGTTCGTGCCCGGCAACCATGAGTACTACGAAGGTGTACAGCAGACCACGCTCAAGGAAATGGCGCTCACCGCGAGTTCGTGCAACGTGCATCTCCTGGCTCCCGGCGAGGTCGTGATCGCCGGCGTCCGCTTTCTGGGCTGCACGCTGTGGACAGATTTCGAACTGCCGATCCAGACCAAGACAGGGTCGCTGGTAGACACCGAACGGTCCATGAAGGCGGCCAAGGTCCGTCTCAACGACTACTCATCGATCCGGTGGGCCGAGGCGCAGGAATCATCCGGCGCACCCGTGGTAGCAGCCAAGTCAAAAAAGCGCCGCCTGGCACCCGAAGACACACTGGCGCTCCACCAGCGTGACCGCGCCTGGCTGGCCCAGAAGCTGGCCGAGCCCTTCGACGGGCCAACGGTGGTTGTGACCCATCACGCCCCGCATCGAAACTCTCTCGCGCGGCACTATCAGTCCGACTGGCTGTCCGCATCTTTTGTGAGCGAGCTCCCAAGCTCCTTCTTCGAAGTGCCGTCACTCTGGGTGCATGGCCACATCCACGAGAGCTTCGACTATCAAGTCGGCAGCTGCCGGGTGGTGTGCAATCCTCGTGGGTACTTGCGGCATGACTGCGGCCTGGAGAACAAGCAATTCAACCCCGAACTCGTGGTCGATCTATGAGTGACATCCAGTCATCTACCCGCACGATCCAGCAAGTGTTGGCTGCCGCCACTGCGGTCTCGGGTGGGGACCTCGAGGCGGCCATTCTCTGGTACAGGAACGAGCCACTGGCGCTTTTTGATTGCAGGACCGCCGAGTCGCTGGTAGCCGAGGGGCGAGCTGCCGATGTGCTCAATCTCCTTGAGTCTTTCCAGGCCGGGTTTGTTGGATGATGAGGTCCTGCGCTTGCCGTCTATCCATGGCAGAAGCGACGCTGACCCATGATGCCGCTGGCCACACGGGCGATTCCAGCGATCTCCTGTTCCTGGATGTCGATGATGTTCTTCATCCTGTCGGCGGGGACTACTCGTTCAGCAGCAGGTTCTTCAGCCATTTGCCGCAGCTGGAAGAGCTTCTTCGAGAGTTCGAGTCTGTCGACGTCGTCATCTCGTCGGATTGGCGACTGGCCGAGAGCATCGAGCAACTACAGCAGTATTTCAGCGCTGACATCCGGCATCGGATCATCGGGGCGACGCCACAAATCGCCCCCCATGTAGTGGTCCACCACCGGCGTCAGTTGGAAATCCAGGCCTGGCTCGATGGGAACGGCCGTAGTGACGCAGAGTGGGTTGCGCTTGACGACTGGACCTCGAGCTTCGAAGCGGGCTTCGCGCGGCTCGTGCTCACGGATCCCGGGCGGGCTTTCGATCAAGACAGCTTCCAGGAGTTGCGCTCGCACTTCCTGCGGTCGCGGCTCGCCGATGAACTGTTTTACCCTGCGCGGTTCATGCCACCGACTGCCGATCGCTTCTAGGCCTTGCGAGAGGCCGCCTCAATGTCGGAGGGCGAATCGGGATCAAGCTCTGGATGCTCCCGGAGCACTGGGGCCATGACGCCTATGTAGACCTTCCCGACGACGAGTCCCAACTCGCGTTTGATTTTCTTCTTCAGAGTTTCGTCCTCGATCAATTCCACCAGCTCTGCAATATTGCCGAGATGGGCATTGATACTCTGAGCACCATCCATCAGCTCCTTGCCAGTATCAGAGTTCATTTTTCCCCCATGTGCTTGATTCAATAGTCGTTGCACCCACTATCACGCATGCAAGCGCGGATGCACAGACGGATTTGCGTAATGCCCGCTCCCTTCCCAAGCTCCCCATCTGCATACTTGTTTGCGCACGAAGTCGCACACTTGTCGTAGACCTTCTGGCAACGAGCGTCCAGTCGTTGACAACTTTGCCCACCCATTGGGCTGGAGTCAGTTAGAGGGAATGGTAGAGCAGGCATCGGCGCAGGCGTCATGGGCCCACTAGCCGCGGGATCAGGGCCCTTCTGCGAATCGCCCGGCATCATCATCAATCCACCAAGAGCGAGGCCCAAGCCGGCCTCCCCCAAACCGATGCTTCCTCCAATGAAAGGAAGTGCCAATGCTGGAAGAAAGAGGCCGTGCGGGTCGCTGTACCGCAGAGGATTCGCGCCTACATACCCAAAGCGATTCCATCCTCCGTTCAGCCCAATCGGGTCCGGCTGGCTGTACCTGCCCGTGCGCGCGTCGTAGCTCCTGAAGTAGTTGTAGAACAGCCCCGACTCCTCATCCGCGTACTGTCCCGGATACCTCAGGGCAAACTTCACCGCGGCGATGTTCGTGGTGCCGGGGTTGGGTGTCGTCTCAAGATTGGCGAAGCGGTTCCGCGCCAGGGTTGGCTTGTCTTCTCCGAATGCGTTGTATCCCCACTGCCAAACCGCCTGTCCGCTTGCATTGGTGAGTTTCCTTGGTGTGTTCAGGTGATCGCCGTGTATCGCGTAGATGCTGCCGTCGACCACGGCCACGATCGGCATCGGCCCGTTGACCGTGGTCAGATAGATGTATTGGGCCTGGCCAGCGCTGCTGGCACCACCACTGCCCGTTTCCGAAAGCAGCCCGCCACCTTCGTCATAAGCAAACGCGAAGCCCAGTTGCTCGGCCTGAACAGTCGATGGTGTCCATTCCTTCGCGAAGAAGGCACTCAGTGCGGCACCCGCGGTCCCCTGCAAGGGATAGACCGGTTCGGTCTTGAACAACCGTTGACCCAAGGCGTTGTGCGCGTAGCGCACGGTAGGACTGCTGTCCGTCGCGCCGGTGGTTGCCGTCTTCAGCCGTCCCTCGGGGTCATAGGCGAAGCTGCGCAGACCATCGTTCGTGAGGTCTCCGTTGGCGTTGTAGCCATAGGTCACGCCGGTCGTGATGGTGCCTACGGTCTGGCTGAAGCCCGTGAGTCGGTTGCTGCCGCTGCCCACCGTGTATGTACGACTGGTGGTTTGACCGCCGATCCCCCGCGTGCTGCTGCTGCGGTTGCCGTTCGCGTCGTAGCCGAAGCCCGCCGTATCACCGGTCGCATTGAATCCGGTGATGCGCCCCACCGCGTCATAGCCCACGGTCCAGGTCACGTTGGCATTTGCGATCGTGCTGTTCGCAGGATTGGTGTCCCCCGGCTTGTAGAGGTTCTGGGTCAGGCTGGTGATCCGGCCTGCGGCGTCGTAGACGTAGCTGCCGAACTCGGTCGCGGTCAGTCGACCGGCGGTGTCGTAGGTCCTGCTTGCAGAGAGCGCCGGCGACACGAAAGCCCAGGTCCACGCCGTCGGCTGGCCGAGCGCATTCCAGGAGATGCCCGTGATCAGCGGCTGACCGTTCCAGCTCAGCCCTGTCAGACGCCCTGTGGCGTCGTAGCTGTGCAGCAGCAGGCTGCCGTTGGGGTAGCTGATGCTGCCAAGGGTGCCGTTCGCGTTGTGGCCATACAGCACTTGCTGCACGCTGCCGTTTGCCAGGGTCTGCTGCTTGACCGCAACCCGGCCAAAGGCATCACGGGTATAGGCGGTGGTACCGCTGCGATCCGTGAACGAACTCAGATAACCCCTGCTCGCGGTCGTCGCGTCGTAGGTCAGCGTGGTCGTGCGGCCGTCCGCAAAGAGCAACTGGGTGGGCCGGCCGAGCGCGTCGCGGGTGATCGTGGTTGCTTGCCCCAGCGCATCGGTGATCAGCTTGGGAAGTCCGAGGCTGTCGTACTGCGCGCTCTCGGCCCCTGTGTCGGCGCTGGCTTCGGCGGTCGAGTTGCCGAGCACATCGCGCGTGTAGCTCGTGGCGACGCCCTTGAAATCGGTGGCGCTGGTGACGGAATCCAGTGCGTTGTAGGCGAGCGCGGCGGTGGCGTTCGCGGCGTTGGTGATGGTCTTGACGCGCCGCAAGCCATCGAGCCCGTACTGGGTGGACTGGCTCAGGCCATTCGTCTCGGAACTCAGCTCGCCGTTGGCGTCGTATCCGAAGCTGTTCGCCTGGTTGGGTCCCTCGGTCCTGGCCGACAGGCGGTTGAGGTTGTTGATGGTTCGTACCGCGTTCCAGGCCACGGCGCCACCGCTGTTCTTGAGTTGCTCGCCCGTGCGGTTGCCCATCGCGTCCAGCGTGTAGGTGCCGCTCTCGCCGCGGTTGTTGCTCCAGCCGGTCAGACGGTGCGCAGCGTCGTACGTGTAGCTCAGCACAAGTCCTGTGGGCAACGTGACGGTGTCCACGGAGCCTGTTGGCTTGTAGGTCAGCGTGGTGGTTTGCTGGCCGGCCAGCCCGGCACCGACCGTCTTGGTGAGCAGCCGATCCCGGTTGTCGTAGCTGTACGTGGTGACAAGACCGTTCGGCGCCGTGGTGCTCGTGACCCGATTCGCGCTGTCATAGCCATAGAGGGTCACGTGTCCCAGCGCATTGGTCACCGTCGTGAGGTTGCCGCGCGTGTCGTAGAGATAGCTGGTCACAGCCCCGTTTGGCTCGGTCTGCGTGTCGGCCAGGCGCTGCGCGTTGTAGGCCCATTGCCAGGTTCGCGTGGTATTGGGCGAAGTGGCTGTGTCGGTCACGGCGCGGCTCAGCAGATTGCCATTCGCGTCGTAGGTGTAGGTGGTGACGCGGCCGGACTCCGTGACCGTCGCGGGAAGCCTGAACGATGGATGCCACTGCGTCGTGACCGTCTGAGCCTCCGGGGTGCCGGATGCACGAACCACAGTGGTCGGCAAGCGTCGAACCGGGTCCCAGGTGGTCGTGGTGATCACGCCCTTGAAATCGGTCTCGGAGGTCACGAAGCCGTTGGCGTCCTGGATACGCGATGCCGCGTCGGCGCCACCGCTGCCAGAGGGCAGGGAACCGCCGGTCACGGCGAGCGTGCCCTTTGTGGTGCCGTAGTTGTAGCTGCGGCTCGTGCCGAGCGGATCGACGACGGTCGCGGAGCTCGCGGAAGGATAGCTCACCTGGTAGCGGTTCACCGTTCCCGCAAGTTGCGTGTCGATGGCGCGGCCTTGGGCGTCATAACTGAAGGTCGCGAAGCGTGCGCCAGTTTCATCCAAGATGCCCGTTAGGGCCTGCAGATACGTGGCGTTCTCGTAGACATACGTGCGAGTCTTGGTGTCGGGGTAAGTGACCACCGACAGCCGTCCCGTGGCGTCATAGGCGTAGGCGATGCTGCGCAGGTCGGGCGTCGAGACGGACGTGAGCAGCCCGCTTGCGTTGTAGTTCAGGGTCAGCGTACGGCCAAACCCATTGGTGATGGTCGCCAACTGCCCGGCAGTGTTGTAGGCGTACGTGGTGACCCATCCGTTGCGCTGCGTGAGGGTCTGCAGCTTGCCGTCGGCGGTGAATGCCAGCGTCGCGTCGTCATCGGCCCGACGGTACGACCAGGTGCCATTGCCCGCCTGCACGAGCGTGTCTGCACTGTTCGTGGTCGACCAGGTCGTGGCGCCTGAGGGTTTGGTGAATGCCCGCAGGGTGCCTTCTGCATTGTTGATTGCGACCGACGTGGGATTGACGGCGGTAGTGAACTTCAGGACCGTCGCATGGTTGTGGGCCCAGGCCTTGCTCAGCGAGCCCGCCGGGCGGGCTGCATCGGCGCCCCACGTGCTGCGATACGTGCGCTGGAACGAAAGCGGCGAAGGTCCGCCGTCGACGAAGTCGATTTCCGACCGGTACTTCTCCGCGGTGGCTGGAAGGATCGGCGCGCCAAAGATCGCACCGTCATCACGGCGGCATGACTGCTCAGGCGCGGCGCACTTGCCGGTGATGGGGTCGACCAGGGACGGGTCGCAAGCCGGCGCCGGTTCCTCGAGCGGGCCGTACACGAGCGTGTCGACCACTTCCACGGGAAGCCAGATGTTGAACTGCCGCTTCTCGATGTTTCCTCGGCAGATCCGCTCGCCCAGGCCCATGTCAGGTCCGGTGTACGCATTGCTGTACCGATGAGGAAGGGGACTGGTGGCCGTGTAGCCGGCCATGCGCCGCTGCAGTTCGCCGATGACGCAGGCATCTTCAGGGGTGGGATAGTGGGTCTGGCTGGTGTCGTAGCGTGAATCGAGCCAGTAGCTCGCGGCATTCGCATGCGTTCCAAAAAGCAGGGCTGAGAAGCCCAGGCTGATCCACAGCCACTTGGCAATGCACGATTTCATCGACCCGCTCCTCGCTATTTTTTTTGAACGAGGCGAAGCGCGGCCGATCCTGCGCCAGAAAGCTGCGCGGATTAGTCATGCATCGCCCTCAAGGCATGCAGGTCGTGCGTTGATGCTGCGCGATGTGTCGCTTGTGCTGCATGGCGGCCATGCAACTGACACTCCCTCCTCGTGCATCCCTGCCCTCCCGGCAGCACCTTCTTCGGACTTGAGGCCATCGAAGGTGGGCGCAAGATACGCGAGCGCTGCCCGATCTACAAATGCAGAACTAAATTCACATCGTGTTTCATCAGGGCTTTGGAATGGTTAAGTTGTCCCGCCTGCTAACTGAATTCTTTTAGCCGCTTCGCTGGCTCTTCCAGTTGCTCCGACGCACAGAAGCGGTCGCTGTCACCTGTCGGCGTATGCAGGATGCCTTGGCCGGACGGATGCCCAGCACTTCCAGGGAGCCGATGGTTGTGTGCTTCTCGATTGCCCGATGTAGTAGCCATCGCTATGATGAGCCCGACGAAAGCGCCTCCTCAAGATTTGCTCAAAACGCCATGTTGAATTTCTCAGCCGCAACCTTCCAACGCGTCGAATGCGATGCGGGTTCGGCTGTGCGCGTGACCATCTGCTCGCGTGTTTCGACCCGGACTTCGACTGGGATAGCAGCGGCCATACCGCCTCTCTCACCCTCGTTTTCCCAGTCTTAAGGAGCTGACAGATTCGGCTCCTTCCAGGAGCCCAGAATGGTCAGCCCGAAGCAGTTTTCCTCTCTCCCGCCATCAGGCGCCAACGCCAAGCTCCTGTTCTTCGGCGACCCTCATGGCGACTTCGAGCCTGTCATCGCGGCGGTCGAACGCTTCCGGCCCGAGGCCATCGTGCTGCTCGGCGACATCCAGGCGCGCAGGCCTTTGCACGTTGAACTGGGGGCGATCCTGGATCTCACCGAAGTCTGGTTCATCCACGGAAACCACGACACCGACTCCAGCCTTGATTACGACAATCTGTGGGGATCGGAGTTGGCGGAGCGCAACCTGCACGGGCGCATCGTCGAGATCGCCGGCTACAAGGTTGCAGGCCTGGGCGGCATCTTTCGCAGCAAGATCTGGGATCCGCGGCAGCCGGTCGTGCATGCACCCTTCATCTCGGCCGGCATGCTGCGCCGGTCCATGCGCCACGAGGAACGGTGGAGAGGCGGCATTGCCCTCCGGCATCGCTCCAGCATCTTCCCGGCTGACTACCTGCAATTGTTCCAGAGCCAGCCAGCCGACATCCTGGTAACGCACGAGGCACCAGTAGCGCATCCGCACGGCTGGCAAGCGATCGACGAGCTCGCCAAGACGCTCGGCGTCCAGTTGGTGGTCCATGGCCACCATCACCAAAGCGTTGACTATCTGGCCGAGGGCCTGATGACCGCCGCGGCACCGTTCCGCGCCTTCGGGGTCGACATGGGCTCCCACCTGGCGTGGCCACCTGGCCACCAGGATGGGACCGAATTGGAAGGTCCCCCACAAGAGTTGCTGGATCTCGCCGCTCAGGTGTTCGGCTCGGCGGCCGAGGCTTGGCTGAACAAGCCGAACAAGCTCCTCGACGGCCAAACGCCTGCAACGCTCGCCGCCGGGGGCGGCTCGGAAAAGGTTCGATCAATGCTCGTTGCCATCCAGTACGGCGGTGTCGTATGAAGGCCGATGAAAATGGATCGGGAGGTCCGGAGTGATCCTGTTCCTCGACTTCGACGGCGTGCTGCATCCAGAGGGAGAAGATCACACCCTCAACGGTGGCGCTGACTTCTGTTTCCTGCCGCGCCTGGAGGCATTGCTGCGCGAGTTCCCGTTCGTGAAGATCGTGATCAGTTCATCCTGGCGTGAGCACCTGCTCAACAAGACGCTGCTGAAGCCGTTCTCCAGCGACATCCGGATCCGCATCGTTGGAGCTATCCCTCCTTCGGGCTTTGGCCTTCAGTCGCCGTACAGCAATCGTGAAGGAGAAATTCTCGCTTGGCTCCGGTTTCACGATGCGGTCGACGAGCCCTGGGTTGCGCTCGATGATGCCTACTGGCAGTTCGACCACTGCAAGGACCATCTGGTGGTGTGCGGCTCGTTCGTCGGCTTCGACGACAAGGTGAGTGCAGAGCTTCGTGCGCGCTTTGAGGGGACATCCCAATGAAAGCGCTGATTCTTTCCGACCTTCATCTCGAATTCGCACCCTTCGAACCGGTGCCGATATCGAGTTCGATGTCGTCATCCTGGCCGGCGATGTAAGCAACGTCCATGAATGCGAATGAACCCGGATATACGGGCACTAAATGCTAATCTGCTCGATGAGTTATGGGTCGTAGGTTCGAGTCCGGCCTTGTTGCACCTATCGCGGATTCCCCGCCGGTTTTGAGGCTCTAGTCGCCGGCGTTCGACTTGTACGGAATGTCGTAGCCAAGCTTGGCTAGCGACTTATATGTCCGGCCATTGATAGGAGGGAGGCGTCCGGACGCACCCGACCCAGGATGTCGCCGAATGTGTGTCTTCCTCGATGTCCCGAATGGCAAGGAGCCACGGGCGCCGCTGTAGATGCCCTGGTCCGTGCATCAAGGTTGTCCTTTCAAAGCACATACTCCAGCGTCTGGAGCACTTCTTTCCGCCGGATGAAAGCCACTGTGGAAGACCTGAGCGCGTGGCGGCGCAGGCGTGCCTCGCCAGAAGCTGGTTGACCGGCCACGGAGCCCAGCGTGCACGACGATATCGGCGCGTGGTTGGCAGCAAGGCGGTCGAACAGCGGCGAGTTCGCTTGGCCCAAGAATATCGACGGAACGCTGACACTGGGCCGGTCGCAGTTCGATGCGCTGGTGGGACTGCCGTGGCAGCTCGTTGATGGGCCGACGTGATCACTACGCTGTAGCGCGTTAATTGCGTTATCGGAGTTCCCCGCATCCAACCACATCATGGTGATGCATCTAGCGCAAATTGCCGCGAGGCATGCGACCGAATATGCGCAGGCTTCGCGACGAACTCTTCATTTGGTCATTGCCAGCTGGCTGCCAATGTAGGTGCCAAGCTACTCTGATAGCTCGGCGGTAAGGTCGTCTGCCCTGCCGCCGGTGGAGCGAACGCAGACATTGCTTGAACCAAGTTCTGTACGCGGCTGTCGAGCAAAGTCCTTCCATCCTGAGTTCGGAACACCTCAACGTCTTCCTGCCGCATCCGTATCGAATCGTTTGTACCGATGATGCTGACCTCGAGGAATTGACCATTCTTCTTGAACCACAACTGCTCAAAAGTCACGCCTGCGCCGAACTGAACGATGTCCGTTTCGCCCTGTAGATCGTCGTCCTGTTCGATGGTGTCATTGCCCGATCCGCGGCCGAAGAGGAAAGTATCACTGCCTGCGCCGCCCTTCAGCCAATCGCTTGCCCCACCGACTGCCCCGTCCAGAACGTCGTCGCCGGCCCCCCCGTCCAAACGGTTGCTCCAACTGTTGCGCACCTTCAAGCTGTCATTGCCGCCACCGCCGAAAAGCTCGATGGTCCATCTGTAGGCCAAACTCTCTGCATTCACGTCTAGAACGTTATTCAGCGCGTTGCCCTGAATGCTTGCGACATCGTCACCACCGCCATTGAAAATCGTGGTCAGATTTTCGACGTTCTCGGGTAAGTTGTAATGTCCCTGGGTCAACGTCATGACCACGTTATCAACCCCTCCATTAACTTGTTCGATGATGATGTCCCCCGGGTTGTCTACTTTGTAGGTGTCATTCCCACCTCCTCCCGTCATCGTGTCAGCGCCCCATCCGCCATCAATGACGTCATTCCCAGCCGCACCGGTGAGTACATCGTCGCCCGCTGTACCCGTGATTGTTTGACCGGGAACCGGCGCGGGCACGAAGATCTGAAGGGCAGTTGTCGCTCGTGCCCCCGCAAGATCGGTAGCGGTGATTTTCAGATTTACAGTTCCGAGATCGCCTGGGCCGGGATTGCCGCTAAGTATCCGCGTCGCCGCATCGAAGCTCAGCCAGCTTGGAAGCGCGCTGCCATCAGCGCGTGTGGCACCAAGTGTCAGTTTGTCGCCTACATCCACATCTGTGAACAAGTCCGCTGGCAGGGTGTAGCTCCATTGCGCGCCCCCCGTCACAATCTGCGTTGCCGGAGGCGTCCCGGCTGAAGGTGCGTCGTTTGTGTTCGCGATGTTGACGGCCAGTGCTGTTGAGGCGTTCCCGCCGGCCGGATCCGTGGCGATCACCTTGAGCACGAGGTTGCCCACGTTTGAGTTAAGCGGTGTGCCTGTGAAGGTTCGGGTGGCCGCATCGAAGTGCAGCCATGATGGCAAGGGCGAGCCATTGACCAGCGTTGCGCTGAAGCCTAGGACAGCGCCGTTCTTGGCGGCAAACGTGTCGGCGGGCAGCACAAAAGTCCACACAGCGTCCTCGGTGGCACTTTGTGCAGCAAGTGGATTTTTCACCGTGGGTGCATTCACGAGCGAGGCGATCTTCACGCGATCCCAGATCGTGCTATCTGCGAAACGGACCTGCTCGATGCCTTGAGGGTTCGCACCGAACCACCGCCTGACCGTGATGCTGTCGCCGGCACCATATCCCAGCACAAGATCCTCTCCCATGCGCGTAACCTTGACGTCCGTCGCCAGAATTCCGGCTCCAAAAGAGACAATATCGCTCTCGCTCGGCGTATTGGCCACTTCTTCGATAGTGTCTACTCCATCGCCTGCGGCAAACACGTAGGTGTCGCTTCCCGCTCCGCCCGCGAGCAGGTCGTTGCCCTTGCCGCCAGTGATTGTGCTGCTGCCACTGTCACCGCTCGTCTGCAAAATGTCGTTGAAGTTGCTGCCGATGAAGTTGCTTACGTCAGTGAGCGTGTTGCCAAGGTTGTCACGCCCGTCAATGATGGTAATTGTCTGACCGTCCTCGAACCTGCTGGAGTAGGTCTGCTTCAAGCTGACGCCCATACCCGACTGCGCATACGACACTGCGTCCTGCCCGCCGCCTCCCATGATCTGATAATCCCGCCCGGTTACGACGAAGGTGTCGTCGCCCGTGTTGCCGTAGAGGCGGCTGCCGCGCTCGCCGCCAATCAGGGTGTCTCCGCTGCGTGAGGCCATAAGGCTCGTGATGTGCACCTGCCCGTCGAAGACCTCCGCGCCCTGGAGGCTACGCACCCCGCTCACGCCCTCGAACGAGGCAAGCCCCATGCCGCTGAGATTGGAGAAGAGGTCCAGCGTTGCAGGACTTACGCCCAGCAAGGTCACAGTCCTGTCGCCATAAGTCAGCACGGTGTTGCCGCTGTTGTCGCTGCGGATGCTCACAAAGCCCGAACTGTTGGACATGAACTGCACCTGGTCGCCCTTGTCCCCGACCTGAAAGCCTGCAACTGTGATGTCGCCCGTCGCGCTCGTGATTGCGATGTTGTCCACACCCGCGCCCAACACGAAGGTTTGGGAGCCGCGGTTGCCCAGCAGCAGGTTGTAGCCATTGCCCACGGTAATGGTCTGGCCGGCCTGACCCACATAGACCTGCGTGTAACCGCTGGACTGAGCAATGGCGCTCAGCATTTGATCTCCGGTCACCTTCAGCGCCGCTAGTGGCTGGAGGATAGCCGAATACGCGCGAAAAGCCTCTGCCGCTAGAGCAGCGTCGGCACGCGTGAGGAACGTGGCGTCGGCGGCCAGATGGCCTGCGAGGTTGAGATTCTGCGGCACGACTAGATTGAGTTTGGCCTGAATGGCCGGCAACCGCGCCGCGAGGCCATCCAGCCGTTCCTTGAGATCGAGGTAACCGACGATGGCTCCGTTCCAAGCGACCGCAGCGTTTGTAGCGGCCGAAGAGGCGTTTGTTCGTGCGCTTGCACTTTGAATGGCATTGGCCACTTGTGCTTTGGTTTGGGCGTCACTTTGGCTGCTTGCGGCAGATGCGATGGCACTGGCCGTCGTCACCTCGCCCGATCTCAGCGCTCCAATCCCACTGAGAACATCGATGATGTCCGTGGGGGCGGTATTGATGATGCGCCAAGTGGCCGGAATAGAGGCCCGGTCACCGCCGGCCGGGCCGATGAAGTATGCGATCTTGTCGTTCAGTCCAGTGATAGGTAAGCCGGCCTGTTGAGCCCAAGCCATCTTGCCGCGTGCCTCAAAAGACGCGTAGTCAAATCCAGTGCCTGTCGGCAGCACGAATTTGGACCGCAGCGCGTCAATTGCAGCCTGCTCTCCCGCAGGAAGCCCCTGTACGGATGCCGCGATGGCTCTGGCTTGGCCCGCCGCCATCGCCGCGTAGCCCTTGCCTGCATATTCAGCAAAGGCCAAGGCAGCTGCGGACGCTGGTCGTATCCCGTCGTTGACCACAGGCAACTCGGTGGTGAGGCCCACGTCGCTGATGGCGTGAAGCTTGCCGTCGGCCGTCGTGTATCCCGCCTTGCTCAGGATCACGTTGCCGTCCACGGCCCGGTTGACCGCTTGTGAGGTCAGGCCAATGGATTTGATGCCCAAGCTTGCAAGCGATCGAAGTTCCCCTGCATCAGTTTTTCCGTCCTGATCGGCATCTATCCAGACCTGTAATTCGTCGAAGTAGAGCTTGCCCGTCGCGGCGTTGACTCGAGACGTTGCCGCCGACAGTGTTGTCGCTCCAGCGTTGGCCAGCGTCGCCAATGCCTTAAACCCATCTTGATTTGCCGAGGGAGGTGTGCCTGAAACCGTGAACTTCTGACCAAACCATTCGGTGGCGCTGTCCACGATGCCGTTGCGATTTTTGTCCAGCACAAGAATCCCATCTTTAGGACCCACCCAGCCCATGGTCTGAGACGTACCCGTCGCATTGGCATCGAATGAAGCGTTGCTGTGATCCATGCCCACCAAATCCAGGCCGTCGTCGTCCAGGTCGAGCACCAGCGGTAAGGAAAACCCTCCGCCAGTCACCCTGACGGTGAAAACTGAGGGCTGGCTTTGCAACGAGTTGATGCGACTCTGAGCGATCTGGGCCAACCCTTGGTTGGCTAGCGCCCCCGCGGTGTTTAGGAGCAACAGCTGGGAAGGTACCTGCCCATTCAGGAATGCTGGAGCCCATCGATCGGAAACATAAGGCATGCCCATCCGATTGGCCAAAGTGTCGAGCGAAGCTCCAGTGTCGTTCGCGCTGGCAACACCCGCTACGTTGCTGCCGCTGGCACCCGCGAGCAATTGGCTCAGACGCCCGGCCGTACTGCCCTGGCTGGCTGCCGCATCGTTCGCATTAGAAGAAGTCTCAAGGTTCGAGATGAACGCGCCCAGATCGTTGCCGGTGTAGGTCTGGCCATCCTGCGTCCAAGATGCAGGAACCCAATCTCCATTGGCATTCTGCGTATAGGTCACCGCAAATCGATCATTCGCAACCTTTATGGTCATCGATCCGTCGTCAGCATATTGAATCTGCGTCGTACTGCGCAGGCCGCTCACGACATCGATATCGATTTGTTGAAGGAGATCGCCATTCGCGCCGAATAACGTAGTGAAACTCGAGCCGTTCAGCTCTTCTATCCGAACTGCGCTGCTGACGGTAAACCCCTCAGCGTCCAGTGTTGTTTCAAAGGTCTCTTGCCCTATGGAGGGCGACGTCGAAGCTGCCCCGCGGCCAAGCACGTCACTTGCACTATTTTTGCAGTACTGGAGATAGGTTTCGCGGGTAGTCGAGGTAGTGTTGGCTTTGTTGTTCTCCCCCAAAGCGTAGATTGCAGCGTTCCGAGCTTCCGCTTGCGTCATCGGCGGATTGCTAAGGGGGTTGCTGGCGTAGTCTTCGAAGGCCTGAACCGTCTTGTAATCAAAACCTTGTTGCGTGTTATCAAAAACGGTCCATTTATCTCGGAGAATTTTCTCTCCTGTCGTCAGGTCTCGCCCTTCGGCAAATGCTTGCAGTTGGATAGTCGCAAGTACCTCACTTCGTGCCTTGACTTCGTTGTACTTGGCAAAGCCTTCTGTCATGTTGCACGCAGCTTCATATTCTTCTTTCTCGTTGAGAAAGTAGGCCGCCTTACGGGCTTGGGCGATTGCTGCCCCGGGCTCCTCAACCTTGAAATGTCCTAGCTCGTGGGTCAGCAATTGAAAGAGGCCTTCAGGTGTACGAATGCGCTCGGCGCCAAGCTGGAGGACTCCTTTTATGACTTCTCCACCAGAAACCCCGGGCGTCACATATGACCCAGAATTTGCTTGCGATGACGCGGTCAGAAGTTTGGCGTCCCCGGTGTTGGCACTGGTGTCATACGCACGGATGTCAGACTTGAGGATCTCCGATTTGTTGATGAAATCCAATTTCGCCTGATCGATGGTGATGCCCTTGAACTTCGAGCTATTCCATTCCGCCAATGTAATTGCCGCTGTAGTCATAATTTTCCTAGGGAGTTGAAAGTGACTGATTCAGCACATCGCTGAAATTCAAAGGTGAACCGAACGCTGCCGTGTCCGTGAAGGAGAGGCCCGTAGACCATGGCAGTGATATCGTTTTCCCGAGGCGGAGGTTGCCCCGCCGGAAACTCGACCGAAGCGGAGATGGGAGCAACAATCCTTGCCGGCGCCTTCTTGTATTTCACGCCGAAGCGGGCCATGACAGTTTCGGGGGTGATGCACACGACCTTCTTGTTCAGCTGGATGTTTAGGTACTTCCTGACCTGGCTTTGTTCACTTAAAAGTTGAACGTCGTAGCTGATGCTGTCCAGCCCCAGGGCGATCATTCGCAACTGCGTTTGCCCGCCCTCATTCGCTTGTGTCGTGTAAATCGATGCGTAGCTGTACCCGGTTTTTTTTTCTGAAGGCTTCGGCGCATCGTTGATCCCGAAGCTAGGAAGAATCGTCTCGGATGCTGCGGAGTTTTTCGTGTTGGCAACCTCCCAGATCAGATCAACTAACTCGGATTTGGTATCCGCTCGGGAGTTGATTGCCACTTCTTGTGTACTACACGATGCCAAAACGGCCACACCCACGATCGCTGCCCAATGGAAACTGCGATTAAGTTTTCTCAATTTCTTCATCTTTCTCTTAGGCTCTCATTAGTAGTTCGTTGGACAGGGCTCATCAGGAATTCGATGATTCGCCGCTTCCCTGTCTTGATCTCCGCCGTGAGATTCATCCCGGGGCTCAACTTGATCGGTTTCCCATCCACATCGATGGTTGTTGATTTCAAGTTCAGCGTCACCGGAAAAATCGCCCCGCGCTTCTCGTCATTCACCGCATCGGCCGTCACCCTCTTGACCGTCGCGTTAATCGTGCCGTATCGCGTGTACGGAAAGGTCTCCAGCTTGATCGTGGCTTCCTGACTGGCGTTGACGAAGCCGATGTCCTTGTTGTCCAACGTCACCTCAGCGGTCACTTGTGCACCGTCGGGCACGATCACCATCAGGGGCTGAGCTTCCGTGACCACACCGCCGTCGGTGTGCGCGGCCAACTGCTGCACTGTGCCCGCCACCGGTGCCTTGAGCGTGGTCAGTCGCTCACGCTGACCGGCCTTGGCCAGATCCTGCGTGCCTTGCTGCCGCTTGAGCTCTGCAGCCGCCTCGCGTGTGCGCAGGCTGTGCTTGGTCTCGGCGATATAAGCGGTCCTTGTGTTCTCGCTCTCGCGCAATGTGGCGTTGGCTTCGGCCAGCCTGGCGCGTTGCGTCGCGAGGTCACGCTCCATTTCGATGCGCTCCCGCGTCCGGTCCTGGTTTGCATGGCTCGACATGAAGCCCTGGTTGGCCAACTGATGGAAGTCGGCTTCTCTCTGTCTGGCAATCGGCACCGTCGTCTCCAGCTTGTTGACCATCTCGCGCACGGTCGCTATCTCGGCCTGGCGGCGGTTGATCTCCGAGGCGGCCTTGGCGAGCTTGGCCGTGATGTCGCTCCACTCGTCGCTCAGTTGGGCCTGTGTCGCGGCGATGTCGACATCCGTCCAGCCTGTGGGAATGCTCTTGCCCAGCTCCGGGGTGCGGGCTGAGGCCGGCGAGTTCAGCGCTTGCAGCAACGCCCGCGTGCGCAGCACTTCGGACTGCATCGACTTCAATTGTTCATCGATGCTGGTTTTGTCGGCATTCGCAGTCGTGGGATCGAGTTCGACCAGCGCTTGGCCGGCCTCGACATGGTCCCCATCCCTCACCAACACCCGCTTGACCACGCTCACCTCCAGCGGCTGGATGATCTTGGTGCGCTCGCTCACGATGATCTTCCCGGGCGCGACGGCAACGATGTCGATCTGTCCGAAGATGGACCAAGTCAATGCAATGAGGAACAGTGCGATCAATGCATAGGCCAGCCGCCGGGGTGCCGGATGCACGGGCGTGTCCTGCAGACTCAGGGCCGCCGGCAGGAAGGCTGCTTCATCGGACAGGCGCCTGGGCCCGGCCAGTTCATGGCGGTGCTTCCAGGCGGCCCTGAAGATCGCGCGGTAGCGTCCGAGCAGCTCGAAGACCGGATGGCGAACGCTGGGTGCATTGGCCGCGGGCGCCGTGGTGGAGACGTCCGTGGTCATACCGCGCCCCCTGTGCCTACGCCTGCACCCGTGCCCGCTGCCGCCCCTTCGGTCGGAAGCCCGCCATCCTGCATCGCCCACAGGTGGGCATAGATGCCCTTGGGCCTGGCCAGAAGGCTCTCGTGCGTGCCGCCTTCGACGATCCGGCCCCTGTCCATCACGATGATGCGGTTGGCATGCCGCACGGCGCTCAGCCGGTGGGCAATGATGAAGACAGTGCGTCCCTTGCAGATGTGCGCCATGTTGCGCTGCACGATGGCTTCGCTCTCGTAGTCCAGCGCACTGGTGGCCTCATCGAAGATCAGGATGCGCGGGTGGGTGAAGAGCGCACGCGCGATGGCGATGCGTTGGCGCTGCCCGCCTGAGAGGCTCGCTCCCTGCTCGCCGACCATGGTGTCGTAGCCTTCGGGCAGTTCGCTGATGAACTCATGCGCACCGGCCAGCTGGGCCGCGTGGATCACGGCGTCGAGCGGCGCCGCCGGATCGACGACGGCGATGTTCTCGCGCACGCTGCGGTTGAAGAGCGTGTTCTCCTGCAGCACCACGCCCACCTGTCTTCTGAGCTGCGCCGCGTCGATCAGGCTGATGTCGATGCCGTCGACCAGAAGGCGCCCCTGCTCGGGGGTGTAGAGGCGCTGCACGAGCTTGGTGAGCGTGCTCTTGCCGGAGCCGGAGCGCCCGACGATGCCGATGACTTCGCCGGGGCGCACGTCGAGGCTGACGCCGTTGAGCACGGGCGCTGCTTCGGGGCGGTAGCGGAAGGTGAGGTTGTCCAGCGTGACGCGGCCCTTGAGGGCGGGCAGTTGCGCAGCGGTGCTCGGCGCCACTTCGGTGCGGGTGTTCAGGATGTCGCCGAGCCGGGCCATGGAGATGCCGGTCTGCTGGAAGTCGGTCCACAGCTGCGCCATGCGCATGATGGGCTGGCTCACACGCTGGGCGAACATGTTGAAGGCGACGAACTGGCCGACGGTGAGGTCGTTGTTCATGACCAGGTGCGCGCCGTACCAGAGGGTGGCGGCATTGACGAGCTTGCCGATGAGGTTGACGCCTTCGTGCGCCCAACTGGCGAGGTTCTGGGTCCGGAAGCTGGCCGAGACGTAGGCGGCGAGTTGGTTGTCCCAGCGCCGCCCGAAGGCGGGCTCGAGCGCGGTGGCCTTGACGGTCTGGATGGCGCTGACGGTCTCCACCAGCATGGATTGGTTCTCGGCACCGCGAGCGAACTTCTCGTCCAGGCGCCGGCGCAGGATGGGCACGACCGCCAGGCTCAGACCGAAGTAGAGCGGCATGCTCACGAGCACGATGAGGGTCAGCGGCACGCTGTAGAAAAGCATGACGGCCACGAAGACGATCGAGAAGACGACGTCCAGGAGCACCGTCAGCGCATTGCCGGTGAGGAAGCTACGGATGTTCTCGAGTTCACGCACGCGGGCGACCGAATCGCCGACGCGCCGTGCCTGGAAATAGGCCAGGGGCAACTGCACGAGGTGGCGGAACAGGCGCGCGCCGAGTTCGACGTCGATGCGGTTGGTGGTGTGGCTGAAGACATAGCTGCGCAGGCCGTTGAGCAGCGACTCGAAGACAACGACAACGACCAGACCGATGACAAGCACATCCAGCGTGGTCACGCCGCGGTGCACGAGCACCTTGTCCATCACGACCTGGAAGAACAGCGGGCTGACCAGCGCGAAGAGCTGGAGGATGAAGGAGATAAAGAGCACCTCGCCCAGGAGCTTGCGGTGCTTGACGAGGCTGGGGATGAACCAGGAGAAGTCGAACTTGGCGAGTTCGCCTGCGAGCGCGGCTCGGCTTGTGATGAGGATGAGTTCGCCGGTCCAGTGGGCGGCGAAGACGTCCAGGGGTTCGATGACGGGGCGGGCGATCTCTGCGGCCGGGTCTTGCAGCAGCACGCGCTGGGCGTCGCACTGGGCAAGGATGACGAAGCGCTCGCTGCCGTCTTCGTTGCGCAGCACCGCCAGGGCGGGCAGCGGTGTCAATGAAAGGCGATCAGGGGTGGTGCGAGACGACTTGGCCTTCAGGCCCAGTTGCTTGGCTGCGCGCAGCAGCGTGGACGTGTCGACGGGCTCGGAAGGCGTCAGGCCCAGTTGGTGCGACAACAGGGATGCGTCGGCTGCGATCTGGTGAAAGCGTGCGATGGTACACAGCGCGGCGAGTGCTGCAGCTTGAGCACCTGGAGGTTTTTCGCCAGCGCTCCTCGAGAGCACGGCGCCCGATATCAATGAAGATTCCATCCCGCCCTCGCTAAATTTCTTGGTTTTCTCGCGAAAAGCGACCGTCGTGGTCACCGTTCTTTTATTGCCCGCCCGCGGCACTCTCGCATCGCACCCCAACTAAGACGTTCGCGGAGTAAGTGAACTGCGGTTTGTCACGGAAATTTCATCAAAAATCTTCAGCGCGTGATGGCGAGCGTCCGCTTGCCGAAGCGGAGATCAGGAAGTGGCCTCAGCCTTCCGGGCTCCCACAGGAGCATCCGGCGCTATGCCGGCTGCTCGCAATCAGCTGCGGCCCGGCAAGAAAAAAACATCTGCCCTAGCTCTTGCCGATGCGGGCAGCTTCAGACTCGAGGACGAGGTGTTCAATTCGTTCGTCCGGCAGTGCGACCAGAAGGTCGATGTGCCGACGGATCGCATATATCGCATGAACGAAAGCATCGGGATCCCTTTGCGCATCTGCGGCGCGTGGATCGGGATGCGACCAATGGGCAGTCGCAGGGCGGCCGGGCCATACGGGGCATGTTTCGCCTGCGGCTTCGTCGCAAAGCGTGACGATCAGGTCCATCGAAGGCGCGGATGCCGAGGCGAATTCGCTCCAGCTTTTGCTGCGCAGCCCCTCTGTGGCAATACCTCCATCCTCAAGGGCCTTCAGGGTACGCGGGTCAGGCTGGCCGCCAGGTGCCGGAGTGCTGCCGGCGGAGTAGGCGTGGAACCGCTCGCCTGCCAGTTGGTTGAGTAGCGCCTCAGCCATGAGGCTTCGGGCGGCATTGCTGTTGCAGATGAACAGCACATTAGTGGTGTGGTTGGAAGTCATGACGAAACGAAGTGACGGATTTCGCCGATTGACCTCCTCCCCCATTACCTGTGCGTGACACCGCGCTATATTGAGGTTGTCCAATGACGAATCGGGGTTGTTTTCGTTTCGCGGCGAAATTCTTTGCGCAGCCTGCCGGCGGAGGCTTGCCTTGCACACCTGGATCAGCATCTCCCAAGTACGAATGCAGGCCCGGTACGAGGCGCACGATGCAGCGACTGGCGTTCAACGAATCCCGCGTGCGCAGAACCCTGCGCTGTTGCGATGCGCCTTTGTTTTCCGACGGGGCAGCACGCCTGGCGCGCGGGCCAGGACAGAGACTTGTTATGAAGACGGCCGCAAACATCGGGAACCTCGGGATTCGAGGTGCAAATTGCATTCCCTACCAGCGTCCCACGACCGTCACTGCATATCCTCGCATTGCACTCTGACGCGCACGTGACTTCACGTGTTTCAGCGGCAACGATGCAAATCAGATTTCCCGGATCATCTGCTTGGACACGGGGAGTAGCCCCCGGACGAACCGATTCAATGCGCAGCTTGCAGTTGATCGGGGTCCAGCAGAAGATACTTCGCAGATCGTTTTGCCTTCCGATTCCCGTCGTCGCTGACGATGACGATTCGGGCGACCCCGTCGATGACGGCCGGGCTCACGCCCTCTGCGCGCTCTAGGCCCTGAAGGCCCGGGACCGTGACACGGCGCGCTGCGCCACCTTGCTGTCCATTCCAGAACCAGAGCGCGAACTGGCTTGGCTCGCGCGAAACCGGTCCGCTGATGACCAAGTACTCGCCGAGAGAGGGGACGTAGGACAGCCCGCGAATTCCGTGGCCGCCCAGGTCCAGTTCATCAAGATCAGCCGCCACCCGGGGCACCTCGTCCGCCTCGAAGAGGCCTTGCGGATTCTCGACACTGGCGATGATCGCGCGGCCGTCGCGCAACGGGCTGCGAAAGCCGATCAGCAATCGTTGCTGGTCTGGGCTGATCTCCAGCGCTTCGATGTTGAGCCCGCCGCCGGTTTTGACATCCCGAATCATGGCTGCCGAGGCCAGTTCAGGATGCGTCGACGTCAGGGCGCGCTTCAATCCGTCGACGACCTTGGCGTCCTCAACCCGATTCCCCTCGACCCGGAACCGAACCAGTCGTTCGCGGGACTTTTTTTCGCGGCCTTCGTCGTCTCGGGAATGCGAAGTGATGGCGTAGACGAAGCCTGCGCGGTCCAAAGCAAGTCCTTCGAGATCATCGAGTTTCCAGAAGTCACTGAAGATCTGAAACAGCCCGGCAGTGAGTTCGGTACTTTGGACACTGCCGTCGGCACCGATCACCACCAAGCTGAAGGGATGGCTCTTTTCGTCTTCGACCACAAGAAAGCGTCCGTCCGGCAACTGCTGGATCGCCGACGGCTCATAGATGCCAGTCAAGGGCTGGAACGCGGGAGGTGTTCTCTGCGCCATGGAAGCCTTGCTTTGGGATTGCCGCGCAGCCTTCAGTTTGCCTTCTTCGGACGCCCAGCCTTCAGCGGCGCCAGCGAATCCAGCGCGCCGCGCAGTTGGGTATCGGTGAGCTGTCGAAGCGCGTGCAACCCGGCGCGCAAAAGCTCGCTCTTCTTGGCAGGGCGTTTGAAACCCAGCGCGCGGTCCTTGAGAACGGCAATCAGGCCGAAGTCCTGCTGGGGCATCGTGAAGCTGTCTCGCACGAGCTTGGCTTTGGTTTTGGTTTTGGCTGCGTCGCGCGCAGGCTCGGAGGACGTGGCCTGGAACGACGTCGCCCGTTCCTTGCGGGGAGCCGCAGGCCGTGTGACCTGAGGCTGCACTGCCAAGGCCTTCACCCCCTTGGTCTTCAGTGGCACCGTCTTCTTTGCCACTGTCTTCTTCGCAGAGGCCTTCTTCGCCGACGTCATCTTCTTGGATGAAACGGTCTTGGCGCCGACCTTGGTCGACGTCGTCTTCTCGGTCACCGCTGCCTTGTTTGCCGAGGATTTCGTGACCACGGGTTTTGCCGGCTTGGCTTTCCGAGGCGAGACCTTCTTGGCGGCCGCCTTCTTGGTCGCGGCTGCTTTGGGCTGGCGCACTGGCGCCTTCTTGGCCGACGGCCTTTTGCGTGCAACCGGCTCCGCAGCTGGAGAATTCGATGGCAGCTGCGTTGCGACAGGAGTTGTGGACGCTGCCGGCGGCTGGACCGCGGAGGCAACCAGGGCCGTGTCTGTTGCGTCGCTGGGCGAGGAAGTCATTTCGTTGTTGGGAAGGCCGGAGTCAGTCATTGAGGAATTCAAAAATAAGGTGTAAATGATTTACACCATTATTTTGAACGCAACGAGAGTCTTCATCAAGAACCTCTGCGCGATCCGGCGACGCGGCGGGCATCAGCACCCGCATCTTTCCTCTTGCCTTTCTCTACGCGCATCTGCACTCTCCACCAGGCGTCCTGCGGCCTATGAACAATCTGGATCCTTCGTCCCCACTCCCGGAACCTGGCCGTATTGCGCGGCGGGCGAATGCCGCCGATCAGACCGGGTGGAGTCGCTGGCTGCCCGGACTGCGCACGCTGCGCGGCTACCAGTTGGCCTGGTTGCGGCACGACATCGTTGCCGGACTGGTGCTGACCACGATGCTGGTGCCTGTCGGCATCGCCTACGCAGTGGCATCGGGCGTACCCGGCATCTATGGCCTCTACGCGACCATCGTTCCGTTGCTCGCGTACGCCGTGTTCGGACCCAGCCGGATTCTGGTGCTGGGCCCGGATTCCTCGTTGGCCGCCGTCATCCTGGCCGTCGTCCTGCCACTGTCTGGCGGTGACCCGCATCGCGCGGTAGCCCTGGCGGGCATGATGGCGATCGTGTCGGGAGCGGTGTGCATCCTTGCCGGCGTCGCGCGCCTGGGCTTCGTCACCGAGCTTCTCTCCAAGCCGATTCGCTACGGCTACATGAACGGCATCGCGCTGACGGTATTGATCAGCCAACTGCCCAAGCTGTTCGGCTTTTCGATCGAGGGCGACGGACCGTTGGGAAATCTGAAGGCCATCGCTGCAGCGCTGATGGATGGAAAAACCCACTGGGCCACGTTGATGGTCGGCGCAGGCACCCTGGCGGTCATCCTGCTGCTCAAGGGCCGCAAGCGCTTGCCGGGCATCCTTATCGCCGTGGTGGGAGCGACCGTCGTCGTTGGCGTGCTGGGTCTTGCGACACGCGCCGGGGTGTCGGTCCTCGGCGCCCTCCCACAAGGCCTGCCTGCGTTCGCCATCCCGTGGATCACGACCGCCGACATCGTCCCCGTCCTGATCGGCGGCGGCGCCGTCGCGCTCGTCTCGTTCGCCGACACCAGCGTGCTCTCTCGTGTCTATGCGGCACGGACTCGCACCCATGTCGACCCGAACCAGGAGATGGTGGCGCTGGGCGCCGCCAACCTGGCGGCTGGATTTTTTCAGGGCTTTGCCGTCAGCAGCAGTTCGTCACGCACCCCCGTGGCCGAGGCCGCGGGCGCCAAGACCCAATTGACCGGCGTCGTCGGCGCGCTGGCCGTTGCCCTGATGCTGGTGGCGGTGCCGGACCTGCTGAAGAATTTGCCCACCAGCGCACTGGCTGCGGTCGTGATCGCATCGGCCGTGGGCCTGATCGAGATCGCCGACCTGCGTCGGATCTATCGCATCCAGCGCTGGGAGTTCTGGTTGTCGATCGCTTGCACCGTCGGCGTGGTCATGCTGGGTGCGATCGAGGGCATCGGCCTGGCCATCGTGATCGCGGTGATCGAATTCCTGTGGGATGCCTGGCGCCCCTATTCCGCGGTTCTGGGGCGCGCCGACGGCGTCAAGGGCTACCACGACATCACGCGCTATCCCGATGCGCGCCTCATCCCGGGCCTGGTCCTGTTTCGCTGGGATGCGCCGCTGTTCTTCGCCAATGCCGAGTTGTTCCACGACCGGGTGGCCGATGCCATGGCCGCGTCGCCCACGCCGGTGCGCTGGCTGGTCGTTGCGGCGGAACCCGTTACCAGCGTGGACGTGACCTCCGCCGACATGCTGGCCGAGTTGATCGAAACCTTGCACGCGGCCGGCGTTCGGTTGTGCTTTGCCGAGATGAAGGACCCCGTCAAGGACAAGCTCAAGCGGTTCGGGCTTTTCGAACGGCTCGGGGAGGAAGCATTCTTTCCGACCATCGGTGCCACCGTCAGCCGATATCTGGAGACCCATCCGGTGGATTGGGTGGACTGGGAGGACAAGGGGCGCTGAGTTCGTACAGAGAGCCACCGAACACGGCTTTCCATGCCAGGTCGCGCCGACCTCGATTTTCTGACGGCGTCAGCCGCTACCCTTGCTGGCCAAAACCTTCAGGGCTGCGAAGCCGGCCTCCAAGGCGAGATCAAACTCCGCGAAATCCTCATCGGACTGCGCCACGCATTCGTCGACGATGCCAGCCTCCTTGCGCTCCAGCAGCGTCCACGAAAACTGTCCCTTGCTGGCCTCCTCGACGATCACACGCAACTGGCTCGGCCGAATCATGATCTCACCCAGCCGAAAGTTTTCGATGCCTTCAGTGTGCCGACTGGATGTCTACCTGGTAGGACACATCCAGAAGCTTTCCTTTGCGCGCGTAGTAGCGGTCGAGGCGCCACTCATTCAAGATCTCCATCGCAAGACCGAAGCTCTTGAGGTCCAGGGCATAGAGATTGGCGAGAGGGAAATCGGCCTCGGACTCCAGGGCGAGAACAAGTCGAGCAAGCGTGCGAGACGCATCACTCGTGGGGTCCGCCGTGATGATCTGACGGGCTTCCTTGATTGCGTTCATAGGGTTCCTCTGACGAAGGACAAGCAGCGCGGCCTGTCACCATGGCGAAATGTAGTTCGAGCCTACTCGCGTCCCCTCCTGCCTGCGTAACCATTCTTCTCCTTCTGGCGAGGAGTCGTTACTTTGTTGTAGTGTGCCGATCAGCTTACCACCGGCCAACCGCCGACGGCTATTGCTCTCGAGCCAAGCGCTCACGCACTACGTTTTGTAGCCTGTGATGCTGCACATCGCGCGGTTGACCGACAGCACAGATGCGAACTCGAATCCGATCATGACCGACAGTCTTCTCAGTATCCGTGTAGCGATGATCGACGCGATAGACCGATTCGTCTGGGTCATCATGGAACTGCGCGCCGAGGAAGAAGCGGTCGAAATCGCTGCATCTCTGCGCGGGTACAGCAAGCCATCCGAAGCACTTCGCGCAGCAGAGATGGTCCTCCGCGGCATGGGCCTCAAGCCGACGCACGATGACCGCCTGTAGTCCGAAGGTCATTGGCAAGTGCCACGAATTCTCTCGCTCAGCGTTGAGGAAGAAGGTGCTGCGCACTGCACCGTGGTGATCACTTCCGGGCCAACTTCGTTTCGAATCTTGAGCGCGTGCCGCGCGCGCTGTGTCTGAGGTTCAGTGGCATGAACCGCTTCTTCTGGCGCTGCGAAAACTCTCTGCCGCGAAATCCAAGTATCACGGTTGAGCAGCGATGAGCGCGTGAGACTGTTGTTGGCGTTTGACGTATGTGCGCGAGGCCCTTGGGAACACACATCGACGCAGCAGCGAGTTCACAGTGTGGGGAACGTAGTTGGCGTTCGGCACGCTTTGGCGGGAAACGTCAACCAGTCATATTCGTCGACACGGGATTTACCTGTCTCTGCAGGCCGCCTTCTTAACCGCGGCTGTTCTTCTCGTTGGCGTATCGCCAATCGGCCCTGATGGCGCTTTCCTGGGTGTTGATTTTCATTTCGAAGCGCTGCAGTTTTTCGTGGGGCGTTGATCCGCATGCAGCACTCAACCTGCCTGATGAACAATGGCCGAGGAGTTCAACGGATCACCGCGCGATGGAAGTGTGGGTCGATCGAGTGCGGAGATCCACACTCTTGTGCACGTGAGAGGAATCGTATCCGCTGTGCACCTGAGATGCGAACCATGGCGGGCAATTCGCAATGTGACTCAAAAGGCTCGACCGACGTGCGTCCGCGTTCCGCATGCACATCTCGAACCTGTGCGGCCATTCCTGCAGCAGCCAGGTGGCCATGTAAACCAGCCGATGACGCTCCGCGACGCCACGTCGCTCGTAGCTCTCACCGCGATTGCCCAGCGCCTCGTAGCCCTGCGGCCAAACCTGGTCGGCCACCGCATCATAGAGTTGTCCGTCCCGCGTCGGCGAGGACAGCACCTTGATCAATTGGCGCAAGGCCAGCAGAAGCTCCGATGCCTTCTCGTACGCCTTGCCATCGAGCGTGGTCCATCCGAAATCGCACATGAACTGCACGTTCCGCACGGCAATGGTCGTCTGCCAGTCCGGCCACTCGAAACGATCCACGGGCGTTGAGCCAAGGTCGTACCCGCAATGGCTGCAGAACGCCATGGACGGTGCAGCGACTGCATCCCGATTGCCTAGTTCACCCCGAAAATACGCATGCGGCTTGGCGCACTTCGGGCACCGGTCGGCCAGCAGTGTGTGGTGGTGCTCGCACTCTGTATAGAACGCTAGTCGCCAGGCACGCCGGATGTACGGGGCGTTGTCCATCCGCAGGCAGATAGGGCAGAACTGCAGTCCGAACTTCAATCGCTGCCGATGCCAGATGCCAAGCGGAAGAAGCCAGGTGGCGTTTCCATTGGGATGATGGTCGACGTCGATCAATTCGGCGAGATCGGCCAAGGTTCCCTGGCGGATCTCGGACTCGGGTCGTGCGGTCAACTGGGAGAGCCGCGTGATGAGCCATGCCGGCGCCATGCGATCCACGTCGCGCGTCCAGATCGGGGCCATGTTGCCGCCGAGCCGGATGCACAACGTGTGGACCTTGATGCGATTGGCCCGAGCCAGCCGGACGATCCACGAGCTCAGCAACTCGTCACGCTGTCGCCTAGGATGGAGCGGAAGGATGTCAGGGCTCAAGCCTCGGGCAAGCATGGGCATCGATCAATCATCGTCGGCGGCGATGGACCCGACCTCCTCGTCTGCGCGAGCGAGGGTGTCCGTCGTGATGCACTCCGACCTGTCTTCGATCGCCAGCTCGGCGGCCATCTGCAGAAGGTCCGAAATGCGGCCAGTCACGCCATCGCTTCGCGCGTGGATGTCCTGTGCGATCACGATGTCGTCGAGGTTGGATGCCCGGCGCAATGGCAGGGTCTGCTCCCACATCGCCAGGGCGTCGATGTAGTCGTCGTCGAGCTGGAAACGCACCAGGCGCCTCTCCCTCAGCCGGCTCTTGAGCTGGGTGCTCCTGTTGACCGCATTGGCCGCCCGTTCGATGCCGGACGCAATGACCGGTCTGCGGGTCTCGCCCATGATGTACTTGATCTGGTTGAGTGCCGCGTCTTGCTCTGTGGGCGTACCGACCATCAGGTCCTGGAACTCCTCGATGATCAGGACCCTCATGCCCACGCTCTTCATCAACGCAATGCAATCCGTGCGTACGGCATCTGGTTTGGCCGTCGCGGCGGGGCGCGAATTGAGAGATCCCATGATCTCCCGATAGAGATCCGCGCGCGCTCGTCCGGCGACAGTGATGTGTCCCACCGGAACAATGGCGGCATCGCCATCGGCGTTGTCTTCGGCCGGATGCGCCTTTTTGAACTCGTCGATCAGGAACGACTTGCCGATCAGGGACTCACCGATGAGCAGCATGCCCTTGGGTCGAATTGCGTTCTCCTGCCGGTACAGCCGGTTCATAGCCTTCAGCGCCGACTCGGTCTGCTGGAAGGGAAGGAAGCGATCGCGCGAAATGAACGCCAGTCGTTCGTCATCGCTGCGATCGGCCACGGCGGCGTAGTCCGCACCGAGGTGAGGGTATTTCAAAGACGGGGCACAGGCGGCAGCTGGGGTGGTCATGGAATGTTCCCTTCGGGACGGACAAATCAGGCAGGCGCTAGACGGCCTGTGGCAACCGGCTTCGAAGCGCGGCTCGACGTTCGGGTGTCAGCGGCTGCGGAGGCTCCTGGGAGCGCGTTTTGGCCGGCTTGGGCGCCGGCCCTGCGCGATGCAACTCGCCGCGGGCTCGCTTTTCGTCTTCTCGGCGCAAGCGCTTTGCCCGCTTGGTCTTCGCTGCCGCATCGTGTAGGCGCTCCTCCGCGCGCTGAGCGCGCTGGCTGCGCTGCTCGTCGTAGATCGCTGCCGGACGGCCGCGGCGCTTGCGCATTGATCGTTGCTCCCACAGCGAGATGGGAGGCAGGGTGCGATCCGCATACGGAACGGCCATGAATTTAAAGTCGGGTCCCTGATCGAGCCACACCTTGGACAAGTTCCTGGGGTTGTAGCGAACATCGAACTTGCGCTGTGAAGAAGTGTGGCGCGCGTCGAGCTTGTTGCTGAGCGATGCCAGGTCGTGGCTGAAGTATTTCTTATCGAACGCGAGCACGAAGCCTTGCTTGATCACCCGTTGGAGCACCGGCATGAGCGAGATCTCCAGTTCCTCAGGGTCTTGTGGAACGTCGGGCCAGCCGCGCGCTGGCATGACGTCTCCGTCAAGAATGCCCGCCTTCCAGCGCTGCAGCGGCGTCCTGCGATTCATCCCCTGGCCGGAGTGCTCGCGAAGGTGATATTCATTGACCACGAAGTCAGCAAACAGCGTTTCAAACTCGTCGATCGTGAGAATGGCCTGGCCTTCAGAGTCGTACTCTGCGCGCTCCTTGGGGTTCGAGAACTTCGTGCCGTCCAGCGTCTTGATCCATTCCATGAAGGTGCTGAAGACGGATTCGACGTGGCCGCCAAATTGGGGCTGACCTACGGGCCGACGGCGGATGCCGAACTTGTAGCGGCGTCGGGCACGCTGGATCATGTGTCCGTTCAACTCAGCCGCGTTGTCGACCAGGATGAGATCGGGCGTTCCCCAGCAAGGCCACTCCCCCTTCACATTCACCTTCCGCAAGTAGTTGTCCTTGGGCAGGAAGGCGTGCGCAAGGGCCAGGCCGTAATTCAACGTCGACGGTGCGTTCAGAGAAATGAAGAATCCGAGGATGACCCTGCTATAGCAATCAACGATCAACGTGAGCCATGCATCACCGATCGGTTTGCGATCCTTGGAGTCGACAAGACAAAGTTGCACTGGCGAGTGATCAACCTGGATCGTGGACAGCGGATAGTCGGCGTTCGGCAGGTGATTGATCTTCAATCGGTATTCGTTCCTCGCCTGCTCGATACGACCCTCGGCCCTTAACTGATCACGACGCGAAGTCTTTCCGATTTCGCGATAGATCAGATGCTCGGACATCGGGGCGAAGCCCTTGGCCTTGAGTTGGCCATCGAGGATCGTCTTGATCTGCGGCACAGTCTTCCTGAGCGGCACGAACCGGTGCTTTGCCAGGACATCCTTGAGCATTTGCATTGCTTCTTCTGGATGACGCTGTTCGCCCGCGTCTTTTCTCACGGCCCTCATCAGTCCTGCGACCGTGTCGTATCTCCGTGCCGCTTCGATGCGCCGGTAGGCCGTCGCCTCGCTGATCCCCAGATCGAACGCCAACTCGAGCGTGCGGAGTCTGCGTACGGTTCGGTCAGGCTCTTTGATAATCTGCTTGCACCTGTGGAAGACCTCGATCTTCTCTTCATGCTTCGACCGAACGCTCGGGCTCATCTCCGCTTCGCGCGGCGTCTCCCTGAGCCGCCGCGTGCGCATGCGCTGCTGCCATTTGCTGATCACAGGCGGCTCGGCAGGGTCGGGGACACCGGCCTGCGATTGGCTTTCATCGTCCGAGAGCAGCGGGCCGACCTCCTGAATCGGCAGAAATTTGCGCCGCCCGCCGCCAATGGGTGTGCACAGCAATTGGCCACCGTCATTGGCATCCACGATGCGCCAGTTCCGCCCCTCCCAAGAGACGCCATGTCCTGGCTGGAGCGACAAGGAGTATTTGCTTGAGGTCACGACGGCAGCCCGATCACGGTGGAGTCCGTCAACAGTTCCGTCAGATCGGCGTCCAGTCGGCGGGTGGCGATCAGCCTGTAGAGAAAGGGCCGATATGCGAGCCGGTCGTCAGCGCTCTTGCCCAGACCCGCAAGGAGATTGCCCATCGACACACGCACGCCGGGTTTAAGCACTGCAAGAATTTGATCCGATCGGACGTCGTCTCGGTGCCGCTCCAGATACGCCATCAGAAACTTGGCATTGGTCAGGTACGGCGAGCGGATGTCCGACTCCCGCTTCACCAGGAAGCGGAAACCTTTTCTCTTGCATTCCTTCGTCGCGGCGTTCCACTTGAGTTCGTTCTCGCGAGGATCTTCACTACGCGGCAGTCGCGCGACCGCGCGAGGGTCGTCTTCGTCGAAGTCGGGCTTGACCTCGATCACCTCCGGCCTCAGGGAAGGTCCCGCACCCATGGCCTTGTATCGGACGAAGAAGTCCGGCGTGTACGTTCGTCGCTTGCCCTTGTCGTCGTACCAAACGATCTCGTCCTCCCAGCGCTCGAAGTGTTCGACACGGTGATCGAACCGCAAGAGCACCAGGAAATCCTCTTCGAGATGGCTCTCGAATTCGACGCCCGACGGAACGATGCCGGTCACTTTGACCGGACTGCCTTGAATTTTTCGGGTGACCATGCGGACAGAATGCATGAACACGCTTCGAACGCGCAAGGTTCAGTGACGTCAAGGAATCCTTAAGTGATCACAACTATCTCGATATTTATCCTAAAGTACTAGTTTAACCAATGTCTTTCAGGTAAGGATCTAAAAGCGGATCAAGTTTCAGCGGAATGCGTAGTGCTAGTAGTCTTTTGCGGACACGCACGCCCTCGACGAGGCGGTTCGCGCGTTGACGTCTATCAGGGAGCAAGCGCTTCAGCGGGAATCGAAGATTGATGTCCACGCGAATCAAACCCACTTCTTGGTAGATGCAAGCACAACGGGAGGAAGATGAACGAAGACGATCAACTAACGGCTGAGGCACTGCTACAGTCCGGATGGAGGGCGGTGAGGCCTGCCGGCGAGGATCAAGGTTACGCGACCATGCAGTTCGCGTTCTTGCAGGCGTCGAAGGCTGCCGAAGCTGCTGGCAGGCTCCTCGAGTCGCGCGCACTCGCACTTTTCGTGGCAGTCACTTCAATGATGCTGCGACCGGAAAGCCCAAACGCACCCTTTGGTCCGAGCATTGAGATCGGCAATCGAAGAAGCGCTGTCCCTGAGGACTTTTCCGCCTCGAAGCTGCAGGCCCTGGCCGAAGCCTCTGGACGAATCGACGACCCCTGGCTGCGAGCCCGCTTTGCAGATATCGCATGGCTTTGCATCAGGCCGCGCGATATAGCCATGGCCCGGCGTGCGATCGACGCGTACGTTGAAATTCCCCTGACACAGGACGACTGGCAATACGGCGCAGTCCATTGCTGGGCTCGGGCCATCGCACTGTGCAGGCAACTGGGCCGCGCGGAGACCGATCGACTCAATCGCATCGAAGCATTGCTCTTGGAGGGCGTGCGCACCGCGGCCCCGGACAGTGGCTTTTACTTGCGCAAGATTGCAGGCCTCCTCAGCGAGGGACGCCTCGCGAGCAAGCATGCTGCGGAAGTTGCCAGCCGCTTGCACTTGTTCGCAGACGAGGGGTTGAGCCGCGGAGACTTTCGTCTGGCTCGCCACTATTTTGAATCGGCGGCTCAATGGCATGACCGTGCCAAGGAAGAGAACCCACAAGCGGATTGTCTCGTTGGAGCGGCAGAAACCTACGTTCGCGAGGCTGAAGCTCGTCTTGCGACAGATCCAAATGCGCACTTGGTAGCGGCAAGTTTCTACGAGGACGCAATTCAGGCCTATCGACGGGTGCCCAAAGCCAAGCGGCTGACCCGCCGTGTGGACGAGCGGTCCGCTGAAATTTATCGCATGTACCGGCTTGCCAGCGAATTAGCGACGGGCCAGATGATCTCGGTCACCAGTAAGAAGATCGATATCTCCGAGCTTGTTCACGCCTCCAGGGCGGCGGTGCAAGGCAAAGCGCTCGGCGATGCCATCGATGCATTCGCAGCCGTTCATTTCGATCCAGGTCGCGAGAAGCATTTCAAGAACGCAGCGGAGTTCTTTAAGGCAAACCCGATCCAGGCCATGATCCAGGAATCGCGCCTGAACAACGAGGGCCGCGTCGTTGGCGTCCGCCCTGGCGTGTCGCTTCAAGACCCAGACGCCTCAGAAAATGACGTCGCGCTGCGGGCACAAGCGATACGCTCGTACGTCGTCGATACAAGATTCGTTGTGCAAAGCCGGATTGCCCCGGCTCTTGAAGTCATCTTGCGCGAGCATCGCTTTTCATTAGCAGATGTCATCGACCTCGCGGCCCAATCACCCATAGTCCCACCTCACCGCGCACAACTCGTTGGGAAGGCGCTGTATTTCGGTTTCGAGCGCGATTTCGAAACCGCACTTCATTTGGCAGCCCCCCAGATCGAGCATTTCGTGCGCTGGCATCTCCAACAGAACAACGTCAAGACCACCAACATTGATCGTGAAGGGATCGAAACCGAACTTGGCTTGAGCACGCTGGTAGGCATGGCCGAAATGAACGACGTCTTTGGCGAAAACCTGACGTTCGAACTTACGGCCTTGTTCTGTGACGCATTCGGCCCGAATCTTCGCAATGAAATCGCTCATGGACTGCTTGACTCTGGCCAAGCGAACAGTGATGAAGCAATCTATGCCTGGTGGCTGCTCTTGAAGCTGGTGTTCAGCGCCTTCGTCACGCAGAAGATCCGGGAATCGGCTTCCGCCGCAATGCCTCCGCAGGCATGAAAAGTCTCCGACCATGCAGCGAAGACCCGCCTCTTGGGCATTCAATCATCGGGAAAATCATCGCTCCCCAAAATAGGGCACAGTAAGCTGTTGCGGGACGGAGAGTATCGAAAGCCGTCAGCGGCATGTGATCGCAGCTCGTCTTCCGCCCACCCTTGGCGAACTAGATCAGCAATGACCGGATCGGTCAGGTTAATCGCATCGTCTTGGGCGATGACGACTGAGAATTTGCGCTCAAAGGTAAGCGCCTTGTCGATGAGCGAGCGCACTGCATCGAGCGGATATCCACCGACGACCTGGGCGGGTATCCGGTCATCGAACGGGTTCAACCGCATGAACCCGCCCGCGAACTCGTAGGCCGCATCCCAGCCGATGTGCAGCTCTCGAGCCGTCTCTTTGATGCTCGGCTCATTCACCTGTTCATGCCACATCAAGCACAGGCCAATACTTTCCTCCGGGCTAAGTAGCCAGGCATCGCCGATCCCGGTGGAAAACAGTACAAAGGGGCCAACCTGGATCTCCGGCCCTGACATCACAACTTTGATCTCGCCGGCCTGTTCGGCACGGACGATGTTGCTGCATTCGGCAAGCAGCGCTGAAGCTCCTTGAGCGGACGCCGTCTGTCGATTGCAGAGGATCACGTGGTGCCAGTGCTCGTAACCGGCGCCGCGCGCAACCCGATTCAGCAAGTCAGTGTGCTTACCACCTCGCTTGCGTTGGATCTTCTTGGCCTCAAGCTTGAGCTGTTCAACGCGTGCGTCGAATGTGGGAATGAATCGCATCTCAGATTCCTTATCTGTATGCGAATCGAAGGTGCTCACTGCCCCGATCCGCGTACAGGGAATCAGGATGGGTGTTCTACGGGAGAACGTCTGTCCCAACTGGGTCTGCCGAAGGTGAGCAGCAGGCGTCAGACATGCGCCTCTACAAACTTTATCCGTGCTACCGCCGAATCGTCAAGTAGCGCACGATCGGCAAGCAGGTGCTGTGGTTCGAACGCTGCACCGGCTTATCCCTTCTTGCACGCGCGGCCCCGCAGCTTCGGATTCGTCTGGGAGAGGGCGAATCTCACCCATCACCCACCATTTCTCTCATCAAGGTATGCGATGTGGGTCAGCAGCCGTCGCGATCGACGCACATTGTCCAAGGTTGGTCGGAGATCAGATCGCCGTACCGTACGCGGTTGGGATTGGCCCCCGTTCGATCCCTGTCAGGTCGATCGACTCTTCCATTCTCGATTCGCTTGGCGCGGATCTGGGATTTGACTTGATCATGCCGCTTGCTTCCGCCGATTGGTCCAATGCGCACCTCATGAACAGGGCTCCGCTTCGCCCGCTCGAGCGCCCGGTAAAGGTGAGCATTTTCTGAGCGTCTAGCATACGAGGCGCCAAGAGACCTATACCTGCCCCCTTCTGGGTCATCCATTCCGAAGTCGTGATCAAGTTGGGGCGCCTTGCCCGCAATCAGTTGAGAAGCGATGTAGGAGGCATCCTGTGCCATCTGCACGAGATCAGCCCCGACGTTCACGACCTGTGGCGACACGCCAGACCATTGACCAAGTGCACCGGCTTGAAAGTTGCCCCAATTCTTCCCTGCAGACCTTTCTACTGAGCCGTCGTCCTGCCTCATGACAGCGCCTACCCTTCGCTTCGGGTCACCTGGCATGAACGGAAGAACATACACAAACGTCGCCAAGGCAACCTTGAGACCATCCGCACCGTGCGCAGCCAAGATCATGCGCATCGAGTTTTCCAAAGTGATGTCTTGATGAACTCGTTGGCTGAGGACGACTGGGGAGGGGGGCCCTTGCATCGAGAAAAGGTCAAACCACGTTAGGGCGGCCGTGTACTGCTGAGTCATCGAGCGTGGGACTCTGCTGAAGTAGCGGGGCACGTCTTGCGCTTCGACTGCTAGCAGCGGGTGGACTGCGTTCCACCTTGCTTCCACTTGCCTGCTTTCAAGGCTGGCGGCGATGTCGGGATTCGCCAGTCCCGAAGACATGGCCTTCGATTGCTCAAGTAGTACTGGGTAGCGCCATAGCCACACGTCCTCGCCAGCGAAAGAAGGCGAGTAAGCGAACCCAAACGCTGCCACAAGCAATGCGCTAATCTCTCGCCGCATAAGGTTGAATCCGTGTCACTTTATAGGTGTTGTCGCCATTCAGCACCCCGCGCTCAAGATAGAGTAGGTGTTGTCCAAACCTATGCAAGACCAAGCCTGTGCTCCGCAGCAAAGCTAGATTGGTCTTGACATCAGGCTCTCTGCGCACCAGTTCATCAATGTTCACCAGCAATGGTCCATCGTCATGTATCAACGCGCGAAATGTCCCCGCGCCCAATCCACTGCGCCGGGCAGAAGTGATGCGCATTCGAAGCGGGCGGTCGCGCAGGACATATTCGTTCAAGCGGCGAAGTACGGCGCCAATTCTGTCGGTGCCACGCTCCAAGAGCTTCCTGCGTGTGGATTGGGCGACGGCCAGTTCCCCATCTGCGATTAGCCGCAATGCCCACTGCGATCCTGGCAACATATCTGATGGGCTTCCTAGTCGATAGGAGATCGTTGCGGGGGAGGTCATCAATGGAACCACTGCTGCGATGGTGTCGCCGACCTCGAAGGACTGACCTTGCACCAACCAGCTTTGGACAATCAGACCAGGCTCGGGCGTAAATCGTGGTGCTGCCCGTTCCAGCATCTCATCCCTACGTGTCGCAAGCACGGAAATCTGGCGCTCAATTTCTCGATGAATGTCGTTCATCGCAGCCTTGTGTTGGCGGTAGAGAATAGCGTGAGCACGCTCCAACTCAACTGCACCCTGGGAATCCGCCACATCCAGCAACCGGAAATCGATTTCGTTCCAGTAAGCCGCGTCGATACGCGTTGCGGCCCTCTTCACTTCCGCAACCATGTCGTCCTGATCGAACATGTCGGGAGGATCAACACTTGGCCTCGGCACTAGTGCATTCGTATCCATGGTCAGCGCGAGGCGAGAAGTAAAAGTGAAACCATCACCGCTACCAGCCGGGCCGACGCCTCCACCAGAAAGACGCATTAGCGGCTTGGCTTCGCGGACGTGAATGTGGCGCCCAAAATAGCCGGCGCGAGGCCGCAGAGTATTGACGAGTGCAAGAACCCACTCCTCGCCTGAAGAGGACGTTCTCGCCTCGTGCTCGGCTGATTCGACCGCCTTTCCAAACGATGCTTTCAGACTCGGATGAAAGGCATTCCACGCGGCGTTAAGTTCCACCTGCTCCGCGTCACGCTGCATCTTCGGCTTGGACTGAAATGACACACGGAATCCGCCGCCTTCAACCTCCACGAAATTTGGGTCTCCGGATCGGAATGCGGCGTCTAGCGCTCTCGCCAACCGTCGAGATCTATGAACGATCTTATTAGCCTCTTCGCATTCTCTTCGAACGCCTTCTATCACCTGTTGCTTGCCGCCGGCGAGCTCCATGTTCGCGAGTTGATGCGGTTCAAGTAGCCCGTGCGTGACCTGCAATTCGACGACCGGGAGGTACGCTTCGCAGACGTCTATTTCATCTTTGAATGACTGTAGTGGAGGAAGCTCAAGTGCAGCCACGTGCGCATACGGCCCACTTAGTGAGGTGATGGGTTTCTTTTTTTCCTCAACGGCGATGATCAGAAGCCGATGCGCCAAAACGCGCCTCATTGCCTTGCGGAGATCGGCGGGCTCGGCGAATTGCCAGATGGTATGTTCACCCAAAAATTTTCGTTCGAGAGTGGTCGCTTCGGTGGCGGACGCCCCGTCCAATTGCTCGAGATCCGAGAAGCTCACACTGGTTTCGTCGACGAACTTGGACAATGTCCTCAGGAATTGGCGTTCGTATTCTGACGTCGAGAATCCTACTTTCCATGGCATGGCCTCCCACCGAAGCCTGTGATCCGCAGGCAAAAGCGAAATCAGCGCGTTGATCTGCACCAGCAAGAGCCGAGCGTCGTTCTGAACTTCTTCATGCTTCAGGTCTGCGACGATGCGTCCCGAAGGACCGGGACCGGACACATCGCCATGTGGGGTTGGCGCGGTAGGTGCATAACCCCGCGCCCTAGCAACCAAATTCACCGGTGGAAGGGGCTCAATAACAATCGTCTGCGGCCAAACGGGTGGAGGCAGCAGAAGTAGGCACAAACTCAGGAGCGAGTGCCAGACACACCAGACATGCCGTGTGACCGAAGGCGTGGCGGGTGGGGGCATAAGCTATCCGTAGTTACATTAGATGCACATGAGGCGGCGCGACTGGTCGGGACTTCCTCGGGATTCCGAGTGAGCGGAAATGAGGATTCTCCTGCCAGCAACTTGCTCCTGCGGTCTAGATGATGCTGCAGGACTCTCTCGCGCACAACTGGCTACCCGTACGCCCATCAGGCTCGTCCCCGCCGTAATCAAACCCCTTCGAGGTGGGCCGACCATCCGCTTGGGCCTCAACGCCATAGGGCGCTTACCTGAGCCACTACTAACACACCCGTTCTCATAAAGAGATTTCAGCACTCGCTTAGCAACGACGTGCCCGACTCTGCAACGAGCGACCTGGCGTCCGAGCCGCTAGCAAGCCTGCTTCGACTCGCACCCTGTACATGAAGAATGCTTCAGCTAACAAACTGCGCGCAACCACTGCCGGAAATCTGAAGGCAGGCGAACGTTGAGTCCCGGCTCTGCTGCAAGAAGAATCGCAACAATGCCCTTTAGGCCTTCTTGCTCGAGCGCAGTCGCCACTGCAGGAAGAATAGCGTTCGGGCTTTTGAAAGCAAAGGGAGAGGTCAATGCTGCCTTCCACCGCCGCTGAGCCCACTCAACGACCTGCGGCTCAATCGTGTACCGAAGACTTGAGCTGTTCAAGACTTGAATAAAGCGAAGCGTAGCTGCAAAGAGTTGCTCGTGAGACAGCGCTCGTCCGCTGACCACATTGCGCACTGCGGACAAAACGTAAGCCGCTATTGTTCTATCTGGTGATTCCGAATTCGACTCGAACATCAGATCCAGCAGTGATGCGATCTCCCCTGGGAGAGCCACGCGTCTCATCTCCGCGCGGAGGTTGCTTAATACATCAATGCGTCCAACAACGGCAGCTCTCACAGCAAAACACAGAACAGCATCTTGCGTGTGGCCAGATAGCCTGCTGTCTTTCTGCTGTTCCTCCGAAGCTCTGGGCAATTCCCCCTCGGTCGGAGCGATGGGGGAACTGGCCCGCATCTCGTCGCCGTGGTAGTACAGTCGCGCGCACGCGTCCAGCCACGACGAGATCAGCATTGCGAAGTCAACCGTGTCCAGTCGGCGAATCGAGGCTTCCACCAAGCTGGTACGAGTCATGAGTTCTAAATTTGGGTAGATACGTCCACCAAGCCGTCTGTCCAAGTTCTCCCGTGCCTTCTGGCTTCCCATATGAAGAGACTCGATCGCTGACATCAGATGCCACGTGGTTACTCTGTTTGCCAGGGGCTGATCTCGAATGGCTTCAGGAGGCTCAGGATTGCTGCACATCCCTGCTTCCATGTGCGGAGGTTTGCCATCAACCTCAATGCCGCCGCGGCCACTGAGAGCCTGCGAATACATCCAGAGAATGCCGTGATGAACTACGCGGTTGCAATAGATGGCTTTCGTCGAGGTGTCTTCTTTTATCTCGTCTAGTTGCTCTAGAACCTCGACGATCTCGGAGAGCGCAAGCGCGTGGTCACCCGTCTTATAAGCACATAGTGCATGGTCGGCTTTCAGGCCAATCAACATCGGCTTTAGCCGCTCGCTTCTGAGTTCAGAAGCCGCTGTTAGCGCCGCACTCAGCCACGTGCCGCACTTGACCCAGTCTCCAATGTTCGACGCACTAATCGCGGTTTCTCGGCAAACGAAAAGGCGCTCCAGCGGATCATGCTTGTCCAGATCGGAGCGGGAATACTCAATGATGGACAGCGCGTCAGCGTAGCGCCCGCTTCTGAAGTGGACCTTTGCCCGCGCCCTCGAGAGCACCACGTCCGCGCCCAGCAATTTTTCTGCTTCCGTCAAGACCTCAAGCGCGCGGTCGGGCTGCTTGCCGTGCTCATCAATCATGATGCAGCGTGCTACATGAAAGTACAGCGCGAGTTCCTTGAATTCCCAGTCCGCCGCCAGCTTTGCCAGTTCTTGAAAAGACTCCTCCGCGTATTCCCAATTGAGGGAGTTGGCCTTCATCTCGGCGAGCCAAGCGGCATCGACCATGATGTGCAGACCACCTGGCGATCTGCTTGGTCCATCGAGGTATCTGGCGCGCGAGGCTTTGCTGACCTTTCCCAGTTCAACAAACAGAGACCGCTGCCTCGACACAGTTTGGACCTCCATCGCCTGGGTCACAAAAAGAAGTCCGGGCAGACTGAAGGGCGTGCCGTCAGCGGAAAGCTTTTGCTTGTGAAGATCGGATTCCAGCGTTAAGAATCGGAAATCGGATTGCGTCAACTCCCATTGGCGTTCTAGTAGTTCCACGGGATTGGGAAAAACCTGCGCGAGACCAGGTGATATCAACACCTTGCTGAGAACCATGTATTCAAACAGTTCCGCCTCTTTGCCTTCTCCGCGCTCCTGCATCTCGCGGCGAAGAGCATTCCACACCGAAAGTCTGCGCGGAGCATCTTCGATTTCTGAAAGTAGGAGAACCTGAGCAAATCTCAAGGTCAACGAGACAGTGGGGATCTTCGGGTAGATAGAACGATGAACGGGCTCCCCGCATAGGCTGGGCATCCAGTCAGCGATCTTCTTGAACTCACGAAAATTTGCGCTTATGACTGCAAGGCCTGCTTTTAGAAGCACGTAGTCCGCTTCGCCCTTCATGGCGTGGACGTACAAGGCCTCAGCATTGCTCACATCCAATGCATCTCCCTGGCCAAGAAACTGGGCAGCACTGCTATGCACTGCTGCCTGCTCGGTCGCACTCAAGACTTCTTCACCAGCCTTGTCAATCAGCGGGGAGACGCGAAGGCGATTCGCGCCCAATTCGTCGATCCATGGGCCAATGAGTTGTTCGAGGTTTTCACCAGCAAGTTCAATAGACGGAGCGACCTCTGCCACCTTTAGAGCCAGTGACCTATCAAACCGACCTATCAGTAGAGTGGTTCTGTAAAGAAAATTGCGCGTGCCCATATCAAACTTCGTGAGAAGAGTTTGGCGAAGGCGGCGTTGCTCAGACCTAAAGTCTGAATGAATGTCCTGCGTGACCGGTTCAGAATCGCGTTCCAATGTTGCCCAACCTAGGCGCTTTGCAATCGAGATGAATGCTCGAACAAGTTGGGGATGTCCACGGCCGCTGTACAAAAATGCGAGGAGCGCGGACTTTTCTGATGTTCCGCCAGCCTGCCGGACAAGATCTCTGACCTCTTCAAAGTCAAGCGGCTCAACCTGGGTCCCCTCCATGGAAGTCTGCCCCAGCCGGTCCCATACCGCTGTTGATGGCTGTCGATAGCTGGTGACGATACATGCAACGTCATGGCGCTTGATCGCGGCAACGATGCGCGCCATCCGGTGACTCACACCTGGATCTTCAAGTTCATTGAGATCGTCAAGGATGATCCCGTCTGCCTCACAGATTGCGATCTGCGCGAAAACCACCTCCAAGCGTCGGTGCACCTCCACAATCGCAACATCCCGGAAGTCAACGATGAGCCAGCGCCCGCCGTACTCCATCGCGGTCAAGCGCGCCGCCAGAGTTTTTCCCAACCCACTTCCGCCGGCAAGGAAGAGCAACCGTTGATGACGCAACCGCGACAGGGCGCTTTCAATCAGATTCCGGCGGGGCGCGATGTTCGCGGGAAGCGGAACCTCTTCTATAGGCTCCAGCAGCGAACCGAACCGAAGATCCGCCGAGGATTGTGTAGATAGCTGCGCGGCCAATTGCAGACGGGCAAGCATCGAAGTCGAGACTGCAGTCTTCGAGTTCGCTTCACAGATCCTGAGCAGGTCGGCGAGCACCAGTCTTCGCTGAGAGCCGGGTTTGACGATTGTCTCGAGCACCTCGGCAACGACAACTTGCGCAAGACCGGCACAGTCCGTCGGGGAGAGCTGCAGCCTCTCTGATGCGAATTCAATGATGGAGGATTCAAGCTGAGCTGCGATGTCTGGCAGGCTGCTTTGCTTGCAGTCCCAATGGACGCGTTTAAGAAGCTCATCCCTCAGTTGAAAGTCGTCGCGCGCTTCGATGAACTCTCTGACTACGCCCGAGATTGGAGCTCTGAGCAAAGCAAGCCTCAGGGGAGCCACGTCGCGGCCCGCGGCAGCCTGGCGCCAATATTCAAGGACGCCAGTGTCACCCACTCTATCTGCACGATCACGTTCTCGGCCCAAACTTGCGGTCGTAAGAAAGCGAAAACTGACTTTGCTATCTGGATTTCGACTGACTAGATCGACATAACTGGCCAAGGCATCAAGAACATCCTGGTTGTTGATGGTCAGCGCACCGGATTCGGCGGTGTCTTTTACTTGGACGCCTTTGAGAGCACCTGCCGCGACTACGGCATAGTCCTCTGCGACTTCGAGGAAGAGCTGCTGCCCAGCCTTCAGACCGATCCAAGCCAACGCGCTGACATGTAGCTGATAGGCATAACCACGAAGCGAGGCGACTGCTTGCCGTCGCGGATCGCCAACCGGTTCGGCATCTAGCCTTGGACCTGCAGAAAAAATACTCATGAATTCCAGATGTACGTCAATCAATGTACATCGGCTGCCCGCATTTTTTGCCTAGTCTTGCTTCACGAGCACGTTCAACGCCGCAGTCGCCTGTTTGGATACGGTTGAGCATTGGTAGAAACCCGTCCAAAGAGTTCGGAGGATTAATGAGCGGGCACGTGGCAGCAGATGCTAGGGCGCTTCGCCCCTCCTGATCGCCGTCACTCGCGTGATGAATTGTGCCGGTGGACATTTAATTGCCGAATGATGCGATGGGCGCGGCCTCACGAGATCGATTCGAATGCGTTTTTCTCAAATACCGCGATCATTTTTCTCAACGAGCACATTGCTGACCAGCGGCTCGCCGCCCCGGCCGGGCGAGATTTCAAGAGCGCATCACGGCGTCCTCTTCCTCGATGAATTTCCCGAGTTCGCGCGCTCCGCACTGGAGGCGCTGCGCGAACCGCTGGAGACCGGCACGATCACGATCGCCCGTGCCGCCCGCCGCGCCGAATTCCCCGCGCGTTTCCAGTTGATCGCCGCAATGAACCCCTGTCCTTGCGGCTACCTCGGCTCGTCGCTGAAGTCATGCCGCTGCACGCCGGACCAGGTCTCGCGCTACCAGGGCAAGCTCAGCGGGCCGCTGCTGGACCGCATCGACCTGCACATCGAAGTGCCCGCCGTGTCGGCGCAGCAACTGCTCGATTCACCCCCGGGCGAGTCGACCGAGAGCATCCGCAGCCGCGTGGTGGCGGCACGCGAACGCGCGATGCGGCGCCAGGGCCACGCCAACCAGAACCTGCAGGGCAGCGCCATCGACAAGTACGCGGCGCTGGACGCCACTGCCCTCAAGTTCATCTACAACGCCGCCGCCAAGCTCGGCTGGTCGGCGCGCAGCACGCACCGTGCGCTGAAGGTGGCGCGCACGATTGCGGACCTGGGTGCGTCGGAGACGGTGCAGGTGGTGCATGTGGCGGAGGCGGTGCAGTACCGAAGGGGGTTGCACGGCGTGGCGTGAAGCGCGCTGCGAGGCGCTCCGGCTACAGCAAGCCGCGCGCCCCCAGGTTGCGCATCAGCGCGCTCAATCCAAAAGTCCACCTCGGCGCCTGATCCGCATGCACAACCCGGTTGAACAGCGCCCCAAGCTCCGGCGCACCGATGCGCACGTAGTCGCCGACAACATGGGTGAACCCTTGCCCCGGCCCATGCCGATCCTGCGTCGGCGCAAACATGGTGCCGAGAAACAGCATGAAGCCATCAGGGTAGTCGTGATGAATGCCAACGGCCTGCGACACGATGTCCAGCGGATCGCGGCTGATCTTCGTGAGCGAGCTCGAGCCCTCGAGCACGAAACCCTCGGGCCCGGTCACTTCGAGCGCCACGGTGATGCGGCGCACATCGGCGATGCCGAAGTGATCGTCGAACAGGCGGATGAACGGACCGATCGCGCACGAGGCGTTGTTGTCCTTCGCCTTGCCCAGCAGCAGCGCGCTGCGGCCCTCGAAGTCGCGCAGGTTGACGTCGTTGCCGAGCGCGGCGCCCAGCGTCTCGCCGCGGCTGTTCACGGCAAGCACGACCTCGGGCTCGGGGTTGTTCCAGACCGAGCCCGAGTGGATGCCCACGTCGGCCCCGGTGCCCACGGCGGCGAGCACCGGGGCCTTGGTGAAGATCTCCACGTCGGGGCCGATGCCCACTTCGAGGTACTGCGACCACACGCCCTGCGCGATCAGCACCTCCTTGACCTTCGCGGCCTCGGGCGAGCCGGGCACGATGTCCGCGAGGTTGTCGCCCAGCACCTTGCCGATGGCCGCGCGCGTGGCCTCGGCCTTCGATGCGTCGCCGCGCGCCTGCTCCTCGATCACGCGTTCGAGCAGGCTCGCCACGAAGGTCACGCCGCTGGCCTTGATGACCTGCAGGTCGCACGGCGCGAGCAGCCAGGGCTTGCCGTTGTCGCGCGCGGTCTCGTCGCTGTTGGCGAGCACGGCATCGAGTGCGGCGATGCGCGGCGCCTTGCCATTCTTGAGCGCATCGCGCACGGCGGCGGATGGCGAGCCCTTGGCTTCGAGCAAATCGCTCATGGTCGGTGCGAGCTTCGACAGGTCATGCAGGCCGCCTTCATGCACGGCCACCAGCACCGGGCCCACATCGGGTTGCCAGATGCGGCCGACCAGGGTGGCGCGGTCGGCGTCGCTGGGGAGGCTGGTCGAGGTCGTGAGGTTCAGGGCCATGGTGCGATGTGTCTCCGTTGATGGTGTTCGGTGCGGCGCGCGAACGACGAGGTCGATGCGCGACGATGCATCGTAGCCTCGGCGATGCGCACGCGGGCGCACCGGGGCACTCCGCTCAGTGCCCTGCGCCGTGCGCCTTGGCGGCGCGTGCGCGCGCCACCTGCGCGGGCAGGTCGCTCCACGCCGGCTCCTGCGGCGCGAAACGCGCGCGCATGTAGCCGGCCAGCTCGGCGATCTGCCGGTCGTCGAGCGCCTCGCGGAAGGCCGGCATGAAGCCGATGTCGCGGTTCGCGGGCTCGCGCACGCCATCGAGGATGGTGCGCAGCAGGTTGTCGGGGTGTGCGCTCGTGAGGCTGCTGTTGAGCGCGAGCGGCGTGTTCACGCCCAGCAGCGTGGGGCCGCTGCCGCCGTGGTGGCAGGCGGCGCAGGCGCTGTCGAACATGCGCTGCGCGGGGCCGAGCAACCGGCCTTGCGTGCGCGCCGCGTTGTCGATGGCCTGCTGCGCGAGGACTTGCGGTTCGGCGGCCGGCGCGGGGTTGAACGAGCCGAGGTAGGTCGCCATCGCGCGCACGTCGGCATCGGACACCTGGCCGAGTTCGCGCACCACCTCGGCCATCGGGCCGCCGGCGATGCCGTGGCGCTGCGTGTGGCCGTTGCGCAGGTACCGGTAGAGCTCGTCGGCATCCCACGGCACGGCCGACTTCGAAAGATGCGTGAGCGCCGGGGCTTCCCAGCCATCGACCATCGCACCCGAGAGGAACGCGCTGCCGCCCTGCTCCGCGCCGAGCGCATTGCGCGGCGTGTGGCAGGCGCCGCAATGGCCGAGGCCGTTGACGAGGTAGGCGCCGCGGTTCCATTCCGCGCTCTGCGTGGCGACGGGCTGCAGCGGCACGGGGTCGTGGAAGAGCGCGTTCCACCCGGCCATCAGCGGCCGCATGCTGAACGGGAACTTGAGCTCGGACTTCGGCGTTTCCGCGCGCACCGCGGGCATCGACATGAAGTACGCATAGAGCGCCTGCAGGTCGTCGTCGCTGGTCTTGGCGAATGCGGTGTACGGGAACGCCGGATACAGATGGTGCCCATCGCGCGAAACGCCTTCGCGCATCGCGCGCTGGAATGCGCTGAACGACCAGCGGCCGAGGCCGGTGTCCGCATCGGGCGTGAGGTTGGTGGTGTAGAGCGTGCCGAAGGGCGTGTCCATCGCGCGGCCGCCGGCGTTGGGCGCGCCGCCGGGTGCGGTGTGGCACACCGCGCAATCGCCGAGCGCGGCGAGCACACGGCCGCGTTCGATGGTGGACTCGCTGTAGACCGGCGCGGTCAGCGAGACGGGCGCGATGGATGAGCGCCAGCCGAGCAGGCCGGCGACGACGCCGATGCCGCCGATGAAGAGCGCGGCGCCAGTGGCCCACATACCTTTGCGCCGGGGCCAAGGCGCATCCGTCTTGCTCCTTCCCCCTTTGGGGGAAGGTTGGGATGGGGGCACGGCGGCATCACCATTCGAGTGCCGCATGCCCCCACCCCCGCCCTCCCCCAGAAGGGGAGGGAGCACCCCCCGATTCAGTTCAGCCAGCACCGTCTCCGGCGTGAACGGCGGCGCCCTGAACCGCACCCCCGTCGCATCGAAGATCGCATTCGCGATCGCCGCCGTCCCCGGCACCGACGACGACTCGCCCGCACCCAGCGACGGCTCGCCCGGCCGCGGCATGTGCATCACCTCGATCACCGGCACGTCGCGGAAGTTGATGATCGGGTAGCTGCCCCATTCGCGGCTCGCCACCACACCGGTCGGCAGCACGCCGGGCAACTGCGCGCCGCCCGATGGCGCACCCTGCTGCGGCGCGAACTTCACCTCTTCCATCAGCGCGCGGCTCGTGGTCTGGATCACGTTGCCATGCACCTGGTGCTCGACACCCGCCGGGTTGACCATCAGCCCCGCGTCGTGCCCCACCACCACGCGGCGCACGTGCACTTCGCCGGTCTTGCGGTTGACCTCCACGTCGGCCACCCACGCGGCCCATGCGGCGCCGAAGCCCGGCCACTTGCTGTGGATGTAGCGCGCGTACGCGAAGCCCTGGCCGAAGAGGATGTCGCCGCCCTCGCCCAGCCCGCCGTCCGCGTTCTCCTGCGGCCCGGTGCGCATGCGCCAGCCGGCCTTCTGCGCGGTGGCCTGCACGAGCTCGACCGCGCGCGGATCGTTCAGGTGGCGCAAGCGGAACTGCACCGGATCGACACCCGCCGCCGTCGCCAGCTCGTCGATGTACGACTCGTGCGCGAACGAGCTCGGCAGCGCCGACACGCCGCGCAGCCACGAGGCGCGCACGATCGGCGCCATGTCGTTGACCTTCACGCGCAGGTTGTCGTAGCTGTACGGCGGGCGCGCGGTGCGGTCGCCCATCTCGTAGGCCTGCGCGACCGGCTCGATGGTGCGCGTGAGCAGCAGCGCGAGCGTGGGCGCGCCGTTCGATGGGTAGGAGGTCTCGAAGTCGTAGGCGGCGATGCGGCCATCGGCCATCAGCCCGCCGTCGACCTCCATCAGCTGCGCGGCGCCCTTGGGCTCCCACGCGTGTTCCTGTTCGCGCGTGAGCTGCACGCGCACCGGCATGCCGACCGCGCGCGCGAGCAATGCCGCATCGGCGGCCACGTCGTCGGCGCCGTTGCGGCCGTAGCAGCCCGCGGCTTCCATGCGGACCACATCGACCTGCACGTCGTCCACGGCCATGAGCTTCGCGAGATCGGCGCGCAGCACGTGCGGATTCTGCGAGCCGGCCCACACACGCAGCTGCATGCCGCTGCCGTCGGCCGGCTGCCAGTCGGCCAGCGCGCACGACGGACCGATAGAGGCGTGCATCTGGTACGGCCAGACGTAGGTGCGCTGCATCGGCTGCGCCGCGGAAGCGATGGCGCCATCGACATCGCCTTCGTCGACCAGCAAGCGCTGCGTCGAAGGGTTGTCGCGCAGGGCCTGCGCAAGATCGCCGAGGTCGGGCATGCCGGGCCACGGCTTCCAGGTAACGCGCAGTTCTCGCAGCGCCTGCTCGGCGTGCTCTTCGCGCTCGGCCACGATGCCGACGAAATCGCGGACCACGACCACGGCGCGGATGCCGGGGATGTGCGCGATCGACGATTCATCGACCGACTTGAGCGTGTTGCCGATGAATTCCCCATGGTCCGCGCCCGCATACGGCGGGCGTACGACGCGGCCGTGCAGCATGCCGGGCACGCGCATGTCGTGCACGAACACGAGCTCGCCCGCGAGCTTGGCGGGAATGTCCACGCGCGCCTGGCGCGTGCCGACGATGCGGTAGTCGGCCGGGTCCTTGGGCTTCGCGGCGGGGTCCAGGCGCAGCACCGTGCGCTGATGCGCCACGAGGTCGGCGTAGTTGACGTGGCGGTCCGGCGTCTCGATGACGCGCACCACGCCGTTGCGCACCTGCAGCGCATCGACCGCAACGCCCAGCCGTTCGGCCGCACGCGCCAACAGCCAGGCGCGCGCCTGCGCGGCGGCAAGGCGCAGCGGCTGCGCGTGGATCTGGATCGACGCGCTTGCGATCGTCGCGCCCTGGTTGGGCACGCGCGCCGTGTCGCCCAGCATCATGCGCACGCAGGGCATGCCGAGGTCCAACTCCTCGGCCACGATCTGCGACAGCGCGGTCTGGATGCCGGTGCCGAGATCGACGTGGCCGTTGAGCGCAGAGACGCTGCCGTCGTCCCACACCGCGAGCAGGATCTCGTCGCCTTCGATGGGGTTGCCGGCGATCACCGCAGGCTGGCCCTTGGCAGGCGCCGGTGCGGCCGGCGTCTCGCGCACCACGAGCAGCACGCCATCGGCAGCGAGAAACTCCGCGCGGGTCTGCGGCAGGTCGGCGCGGCGTGTCATGCGGCCTTGTCTTCGTGCGATGCGCTCATGCGCGCGGCCGCGCGCTGCACGGCGTCGAGGATCTCAATGTGCGTGCCGCAGCGGCACAGGTTGCCCGACAGCTCGCTGCGGATGCGCGCCTCGCTCGCGTGCGGATCGCGCGCAAGCAGCGCCGCGGCCTGCATCACCATGCCGTTGAGGCAATAGCCGCACTGCGCGGCCTGCGCGTCTTCGAAGGCGGCCTGCACCGGATGCCATCTCCCGCGCGAGCCCAGCCCTTCGAGGGTGGTGACGGCCCGACCCGCCACGCCGTGCGCGGGAATCACGCACGACCGCGCGGCCACGCCATCGACATGCACCGTGCATGCGCCGCACTGCCCCAGCCCGCATCCGTACTTCGGCCCGTTGAGCTTGAGATCGTTGCGCAGGAACTGCAGCAGCGACGCTTCGCGAGGCACGCCCGCGAGCGACTGCGCCTGGCCGTTGACCTGCAGGTGCAGCGGCTCAGCGCCGCAACTGGCCGTCACGGGTGTACATCTCCAGGTCCACGAAGGTCGAGCCGTTGTGGTTCTTCGCGCTGTAGTCGATGGGGAAGTCGCCGAAGCGCGTGCTGCCGATGCTCTCGAGGCCCGCGATGAAGCTGTCGCGCGTGAGCGTCTTGCCCGCGCGGCGTAGGCCCTCGACCATCACCCGCGCGACGATGTAGCCCTCCAGCGTGGTGTAGCTGTCGATCTTCTCGCCGAACTCGGCGCGGTCGCGCTGGTAGTCGGCCACGATGGGCACGCGCTGCGCGTTCGGCGGTGGCACGATGCTGGCCGTGACCAGCCCGGCGAGCTTGCCGTCCAGCCGCTTGGCCGAGCCGGCCGCATCGGTGATGCCGACCGACAGCGTGTACAGCGGCGCGCCCACGCCGCCCGCGCGGTAGTCGCGGATGAAGGTCTCGACCATGCGGCCGGCCATGATCATCACGACCGCGCCAGGCTTGGCCGCGGAGATCTCGGTGGCGACCTGTTTCGCGTCTTCCGCGGTGATGGCCAGCGACAGCGTCTTGACCACCTGCACCTTGTACTCGGCCGCGAGCTGCTCGCAGGTGGCGAGGTTCGACTTTCCGAAGGGGCTGTCCTGGAACACCACCGCGATCGACGAGATGCCGATGGTCGAGAGGTGGCTGATGATCTTGCGCAGTTCCAGGTCGTAGCCCGCGCGCACATGAAAGAGGTAGCGGTTGACCTTGTTGCGGAACGACGTGGTGCCCACCAGCGGCGCGAACATCGGCACGCCCGCCTTCTCGGCGAGCGGCATCGCCGCCGCGAGGTTGCCGGTGGCCACGAAGCCGGTGAGCGCGAAGACCTTGTCCTCGTCGATCAGCTTGGCCGTGTTCACCGCCGTCTTCGCAGGGTCGTAGGCATCGTCATACGTGACAAGTTCGATCTTGCGGCCGTTGATGCCGCCCGATTTGTTGACGCGGTCGAAGTAGAGCTTGATGCCCGCGCGGTAGTCGACGCCGAAGTCTTTCGCCGGTCCGCTGAACACGGCCGACTGGCCGATGCGGATGGTGCTGTCGGTCACGCCGTTCTCTGCGCGTGCCGACCGCAGAAACCCGGGGCCCAGCGCCAGGGCTGCGCCGCCCGCCACCATGGCGCGCCTTGAAATCGAAAGCTTCATGCGTCGTTTGTCTCGGAGTTGTTGTTGTCGTTGCGAAAGAAGGAACGCGGTCAGGTGCTCTGGATGTCTGCCGACTGGATGCGCTTCACGCCCTTGGCCGTCATCTGCTTCCACGCGGCGGCGAGCGAGCCGTTGAGGTCGATGCCGCGCGTGGCGTCTTCGATCACATAGGCATCGAAGCCCGCCTTGCGCGCGTCCATCGCGGTCCAGGCCACGCAGAAGTCTGTGGCCAGACCCGTGACGAACACGGTCTTGATGCCGCGCGCCTTGAGGTAGCCGGCCAGGCCCGTGGCCGTCTTGTGGTCGGCTTCCTCGAAGGCCGAGTAGCTGTCCATCTCTTTATGGAAGCCCTTGCGGATGATGAGCTGCGCGGTCGGCACCTTCAGGTCCTTGCCGAGCGCGGCGTCGTCGGTGCCCTGCACGCAGTGGTCGGGCCACAGCACCTGCGTGCCGTAGTTGAGCTTGGTGGTCTCGAACGGCTTCTTGCCCGAGTAGGTGCTCGCGAAGGACGCGTGGCCGGCGGTGTGCCAGTCCTGCGTGACGACGATGTTCTCGAACGCGGGCGCCAGCGCGTTGATGACCGGGATCACCTCGTTGCCGCCCTTCACCGCGAGCGTGCCGCCGTCGAGAAAACAGTTCTGCACATCGACCACGATCAGCGCGGCCTTGCCGCCGGGCTTGATCTTGCCGGCCGCGAAGGCCGAGAGGCCGAAGCTGCCGAGGCCACTCATGAGCCCGAGGGCAGCGGCGGACTTCAATACGGTTCTGCGATGCATGGTGTGGACTCCGGTGGGTTGAATGAAAGCAATGATCAGACGCTGAGGTAAGCGCGGCGCACTTCTTCGTTGGCGGCCAGTTCGGCCATCGTGGCGTGGTAGCGGATCTGGCCCTTCTCGAGCACATAGGCGCGGTCGGACACGAGCTCGGCGAAGTGCATGTTCTGCTCCGAGAGCAGGATGCTCACGCCCTGCGCCTTGAGCTCCAGGATCATGTGGGCCATCTGCTCGACGATGACGGGCGCGACGCCCTCGGAGGGCTCGTCGAGCAGCACGAGGTACGGGTTGCCCATCAGCGTGCGCGCGACGGTGAGCATCTGCTGCTCGCCGCCGCTCATGCGGCCACCGGGGCGGTTGGGCATTTCGCCGAGGTTGGGAAAGAGCTTGAACAGGCGCTCGGGCGTCCACACCGGCGCCTCGGTGCCGTCGGCCCATTGGCGCGCGGGCTGCTTGCCGACTTCCAGGTTCTCCATCACCGTGAGGTCGGTGAACACGCGCCGGTCTTCGGGCACGAAGCCGAGGCCGAGGCGCGCTGCGTGGTGCGGCTCGCTCTTCGAAATGTCGTGGCCGAGGAATCGCACCGCACCGCGGCGCTTGGCGAGCATGCCGATCAGCGCCTTCAGCGTGGTCGACTTGCCCGCACCGTTGCGGCCCATGAGCGCGACGACTTCGCCTCGGCGCACGTCGAGGTCGACGTCGTACAGGATCTGCGCGGCGCCATACCAGGCGCACAGTGACTTGGCCTGGAGAAGAGGTTCGTGCGTGCTCATGCGGTTGTCACTCCAAGCGCTGCGGCTTTCTCTGCGATCTTCTTCTCGAATGTCTTGCCGCTGCCGAAGTACACCTCCTGCACCTTCGGATGGTCGCGGATCTCCAGCGGCTTGCCCTGCGCGATGAGGCGGCCCCGCGCGAGCACGATCATGCGGTCGGCGTAGGCGAACACCACGTCCATGCTGTGCTCGGTGAAGAGCACGGCCATGCCGCGCTGGATCACCAGGTCCTTGGTCAGTGCCATGAGCGAGTTGCGCTCCTTGGGCGCCATGCCGGCGGTGGGCTCGTCCATCAGGAGCAGCTTGGGCGAGTTGGCCATCGCAATGGCGAGCTCGACGCGCTTCACGTCGCCGTAAGCGAGCACGCTGCAGGGCCGGTCGGCCTGCGACTTCATGCCGACCTGGTCGAGCAGCGCCAGCGCTTCGTCGCGCTTGTGGTCGGCCGCGCGGCGCCACATCGAGAACAGCTTGTGGTCGTGCGAGAGCAAGGCCATCTGCACGTTCTCGACCACGGTGAGCGAGGCAAAGGTCTCGGCGATCTGGAAGGTGCGGCCCACGCCCTTGCGCCAGATCTCGCGGGGCTTGCGGCCCACGAGTTCGTGGCCGTCGAGCGTGATCGAGCCCTGGTCGGCCTTCAGCTGGCCGTTGACCATGTTGAAGGTGGTGGACTTGCCCGCGCCGTTGGGGCCGATGAGCGCGAGCAGTTCGCCCGCGGGCAGCTCGAAGCTGATGCCGTCCACGGCCTTCACGCCGCCGAAGGACTTGCCGAGGTTGTCGACCTTGAGGAGGCTCATGCTTTCACCTCCTTGAGCTTGGCGTCTGCTTCTGCTGTTTCATTCTTCGGTGCACGCCAGCGGTCGGCGAGTTGCTTGACGGAGCCGGCGATGCCCTGCGGGAACAGCAGCACGAGGATCAGGATGATGGCGCCGAGCATCGCGCGCCAGTAGTCGGTGTTGCGCGCCACGGTGTCGTGCAGCCAGGTGAAGGTGACGGCACCGACCACCGGGCCCGCGAGCGTCTGGATGCCGCCGAGCAGCACCATCACGAGGCCGTCGACCGACTTGCCGACCGACAGGCTCTCGGGCGAGATGCTGCCCTTGGAGAACGCGTAGAGCGCGCCGGCAAGACCCGCGACCGTACCGGCGATGACGAAGGCCATCCACTGCATGCGCTTCACGTCGATGCCGATGGCGTCGGCGCGCAGCACCGAGTCGCGGCCTGCGCGCAGCGCATAGCCGAAGGGCGAGAACAGCACGCGGCGCAGCCACCACACGCCGGCGCCCACGAGCACCAGCGTGAGCCAGTAGTAGGCCTGCTTGTTCGAGAGCCACTCGGAGGGCCACACGCCGGTCAGCCCGTTGCTGCCGCCGGTGAAGCTGTCCCACTGGTAGGTGATGGCCCAGGTGATCTGTGCGAAGGCCAGCGTGAGCATCGCGAGGTAGACGCCCGAGAGTCGCACCGCGAACCAGCCGTAGACCAGCGCGCCGAGCGCGGCCACGACCGGCGCGACGAGCAATGCGAGTTCCATCGGCAGGTGCAGCGAGCGCACCAGCAGCGCCGCGCCATAAGCACCGAGCCCGAAGTACGCGGCGTGACCGAAGGAGTGCATGCCTGCCGGTCCCATGATGAAGTGCAGGCTGGTGGCGAACAGCGCGGCGATCAGCAGGTCGATCATCAGCACCATCGTGTAGGGCGAGTTCACCGTGAGCAGCGGCAGCACCGCGAGCATCAGTGCGAGCACCGCGGCGGCGACGAGGTAGGCATTGCTCGGCCTGCGCAGCGGCTCTTCCTGCATGCCCACGTAGCGGCTGGGCGCCTGCGGCCGGCCGAACAGGCCCCACGGGCGCCAGACCAGCACGATCGCCATCACGAGGAAGTCGACCATCAGCGTGAGCTTGGAGAAGGACACGTCGACGCCGAAGATCTGCACCACGCCGAGCCAGATGCACACGGCCTTGATCTCGGCGATGAGCAACGCGGCCACGTACGCGCCGGGCAGCGAGCCCATGCCGCCGACCACCACCACCACGAAGGCGGCGCCGATGGTGTTCAGGTCCATCTCCAGCGTGGCGGGTTCGCGCGGCAGCTGCAGCGCACCGCCCAAGCCCGCGAGCAATGCGCCGAGCGCGAACACCGCGGTGAAGAGCCAGGCCTGGTTGACGCCGAGCGCGCTGACCATCTCGCGGTCTTGCGTGGCGGCGCGCACCAGCGTGCCGAAGCGCGTGCGGGTGAGCAGCAACCAGACGAGGCCGAGCACGAGCGGGCCGACGACGATCAGGAACAGGTCGTAGGAAGGAAACTGGCGGCCGAGAATTTCGATCGAGCCCTTGAGGCCCGGCGCACGCGGGCCGAGCAGTTCGTCGGGGCCCCAGAGCCACAGCACCGCGTCCTTGATGACGAGCACCAGCGCGAAGGTGGCCAAGAGCTGGAACAACTCGGGCGCCTTGTAGATGCGGCGCAAGAGCAGCACCTCGATCAGCGCGCCGAGCACGCCGACCGCGAGCGCCGCGATCAGGAGCGCGGGCCAGAAGCCCAGGGTCGAACCCAGCTTCTCGACGAGCGTGTATGCGACATAGATGCCGACCATGAAAAACGATCCATGGGCGAAGTTGACGATGCGCGTCACGCCGAAGATCAACGAGAGACCGGCCGCCACCAAGAAAAGCGAGGACGCGCCGGCCAACCCGTTGAGCAACTGAACAACGAAGCCTGAAAAGCTCATAAGGACCCTGAGGAAACTGGAGACACCACGCCCCGCCGCGCTCGATCAGCGGCGACAGGCGCGTTGCAGGAGCCGCGCAATCAGTCTGCGGGGCGCATCTTCTTCACTTCGTCATCCGACGGCTGGAACTTGGCGCCGTCGAGGTACACGTAGTCGACCATCACGCCCTTGCCGCCGTCGTTCTTGGTCTTGCCGACATAGGCGCCCATGGTGGACTGGTTGTCCTGCGCGCGGTAGTTGATCTTGCCGAAGGGCGTGTCGACCTGCAGGCCCTTGAAGGCCGCGACGAGTTTCTCGGTGTCGGTGCCGCCGGCCTTCTTGATGCCCGCCGCGATCGAGTGGATCGCGCTGTAGCCGACCACCGAGCCGAGGCGCGGGTAGTCCTTGAACTTGGCCTGGTAGGCATCGAGGAAGGCCTTGTGCTCGGGCGTCTTCACGCCGTTCCACGGGTAGCCGGTCACGATCCAGCCGTTGGGCGCCTCGTCCTTCAGCGGGTCGAGGTACTCGGGCTCGCCGGTCAGCACGCTCACCACTTCACGGTCCTTGAAGAGGCCGCGCGTGTTGCCTTCGCGCACGAACTTGGAAAGGTCGGCGCCGAACAGCACGTTGAAGATCGCGTCGGGCTTGGCATCGGCCAGGGCCTGCACCACGCTGCCCGAATCGACCTTGCCCAGCGGGGGGGCCTGCTCGGTGACGAACTCGACGTCGGGTTGCGCAGCCTTCAGCAGCGTCTTGAAGGTGGCGGCCGACGACTGGCCGTATTCGTAGTTGGGGTACACGATCGCCCAGCGCTTCTTCTTGAGCTTGGCGGCCTCGGGCACCAGCATCGCGACCTGCATGTAGGTCGAGGGGCGCAGGCGGTAGGTGTACTTGTTGCCGTTGCTCCAGACGATCTTGTCGGTGAGCGGCTCGGCGGCCAGGTAGAAGAACTTCTTTTGCTTGGCGAAGTCGGTGAGCGCCAGGCCCGTGTTCGAGAGGAACGCGCCGGCCAGCACGTCGATCTTCTCGCGCGAAATCAGCTCTTCGGCCACGCGCACCGCATCGCCGGGGTTGGCGTTGTCGTCGCGGCTGATGAGCTCGATCTTCTTGCCGTTGATGCCGCCCTTGGCGTTGATCTCGTCGACGGCCAGTTCCATGCCCTTCTTGTAGGGCTCCAGGAAGGCGGGCTGCGCCTTGTAGCTGTTGATTTCGCCGATCTTGATCACGCCCTGCGCATGCGCGGGGACGAGGGCTGTGGCCAGCGTGACGACGGAAGCGGCGCAGAAGGCAAGGCGCAATGGATTCATCGGGAAGCTCCTAGGGGTTCGAACAGAAAACACGTGTGCGGTGCGGCGAAGACGGATCAGCGAAGACCGTCTTCTCCCTTGATTTCGCTGGCTTGCAGGCCGCCGATGCGCGGCAGCGGACGGCCGCTGTCGGTGACGGCCACGGCGACGACGATTTCGTTGGCGCGCGGCGCATCGGACACGCGGGCCTCGATGGCGTCGAAGTGGCTGCGCACGAAGGCGGCGTCCTTGTGGCCGAGCGGCACGTCGATGGCGGTGCCGAGCGTCCCTTGTTTCTTGGCCGAAGGCACGAGCGCCGCGCCCTTCTCGACCGCCACGCGCAGCGGCGCGCCGAGCTTGGGGTGCAGGATGGCGGCCGCATGTTCGAGCTCGCCGCGCTCGCCGACGATGGCAGCCTTGCCGTAGCTCTGCGCCTGGCCGGGCTCGATGCCCAGCGCCTTCACGGCCTTCTGGCCGAGCAGCGCGCCGAGTTCTTCGCCGATGGCGATGAGCTCGTCGAGGTTCTCGCTGTAGCGGCCGGCGTAGGGGTTCTCGATCACGGCGATGGCGACGGCGCGGCGCGTGGGCGGCGTGACGTCCTGGCCCATTTCCTTGCGGACTTCATCGACCTGGACGACGAGCTTGCGGATGTTGGCGGTCATGTTCTGTGTGTTCCTTGTCTTGTCTCTGTGTGCGTGGGATCAGCGCAGGCCGTCCCACTTGCTGATGTCTTTCGCGAGCAGGCCGCCGACGCGGGCATGCACGCGGTAGCCGGTGCTCATCGCGAGGATGAAGACGATCTCGTCGGCCGCGGGCGCGCCGGGCACGCGCACCTCGATGGCATCGAACTGGCCGCGCACGTAGCTCGCGTTGATGTTGGTGAGCGGCACGTCGAGCGCGGCGCCGGGCGGGCCGACCTTCTTGGTCGAGGGCACGATCGAGAGCGCATTGCCGGGCTGGCCTTTCTTCTCTTCGGCGATGCCCGCGGTGTAGGCGACGCGGCTGCCCTTCCAGCCAAGCAGTTCGCGCATCGCATAGCCGCCGGGCACATGCCAGAGCGCGCCGTGCTCCAGCTCGCCGTCGGCGCCGACGATGGCGCCCTTGCCGTAGGTGGAAATCTGCTCGAGCGGCACGTCCATCGCGGCGTGCAGCTGGTGCGCCATGTCCACGCCCACGGGGTCGAGCAGCGCCATCATCGGCAGGATGTCAGGCTCGTAGCGGCCCGCGAAAGGATTGGTCAGCACCGCGCCGATGGCACCGCGCACCAACGGGGTGTCGGCACGCGGTCCGAACTCGTGGTGGATGTGCTCGACATGGGTGAAGACGCGACGGATTTCGATCATGAAAAAGAACCTTGCTTTCGTTAAGCAAATACTGAACCAACTGATTTCGGCAGCACGGTCTGCAGCGACTTCGAGCATAAGGGCTCGACAAGTCGGAACTGCCCCTGGCAAACGAGTAGAACGGCCCAGACGAGCCGCCCTTTTTGCAGGACCTTGGCGCAGATCGCGCCCGTATCGAGTGCGCTTTTCACCTGCGATGGTGCGAGCGGCGGCACGTCGACCGTGACCAGGGTGTCGCCCAGGTCGCTGTCGTCCTTGCATTCGCTGGCGGGCTTGCGCTGGATGAGGGGGTCGTCGACATCGACGGCGTTGGCGATCACTGTCGCCGCCGCATCGGCCTGTGCTGCCGTGGCGGCCAGGACCGTCACGCTGTCGGCGATGCCCAGCGAAAAGCTGCGCCCGCGCCAGCCGCTGGTGGCGACGCCGCGCACGGGCTCGTCGGCATGCAGCTCGAACTGGCCGTCGGTGGTGAGGATGCTGCCGGTGTCGCGCCAATCGAAGCGCGCGATGTCGGCGAACACGCCCACGCGCGCCGAGTGGCCGGGTGCGAGGTGCAGCGCGATGTCGCCGCCGTTGTTGATCCAGGCGCGCTCGATGCCGGGGCGGTCGTAGAACGCGATGAGCTCCTGCGCCACCGAGCCCGCCACGGCCGCCATCGGCGTGATGAACATCGGCGAGAACGCGGCGCACGCGTCCCACATGCGCTGCCCGACGACGCCGCGCGGGCGCATCTTTTCAACCACCGGCAAGCGCAGGAGCGGCAGCTCGCGCACCAGCTCGTCGAGCACATGGCCGAAGCGCGCCCACGCCGCGTCGTGCGCGGCCGCGACGGCATACGGATCGCCGTGCGCCTCGGCCACGATGTCGATCGGGCCGTGGTTGAAGTGCCAGCGGCCGCCGTCGAGCGGGCTGCGTTGGGCGGACATTTTTCAGCCCAGCATGGGTGCGTGGCCGAGCGGCCACGGATTGGCGTCGTCCATGACGAGCCATTGGCGTGCGAGCGGTGCGCCGTCTTCCTGCCACGCACCGCGCGCGAGCGCCTGTTCGAGCGAGAAGATGTGTTCCATGTGGCCGCCAAGCGCTTCATAGTCGGCGCGCCGCATGCTGAATTCGATGGGCGCCACGATGGCCGGCGTGGGCACGGTGCCGAAGCTGTTGTCGGGCATGCGCATGACGTCGGCCATCACGGTGATGCCGCCACCGGGCCACACATAGGCAGGCGCGCCGCCGCAGGTGACATTGACCAGCGCGCGCTTGATGGCGCGCGTCAGCAGCACCGGGTTTTCGGTGACGCCGGCACGCAGGCTGCCGCCGGCGCCGCCGAGGAACAGCACGGTGCACAGCGACGGCTCGCAGTTCTCGCCGATGCGATCGACGATGCGCTTCACTTCGGCGGGCATCGGCTGCTCGACGGGCTTGAGTGCCTCGTCGAGCACGTACCACTGCGCGTGCTCGCCGGTGGTCGATGTCATCAGGAGGCGCAGGCCCGGGCGCGCGACGCCCTCTTCCCAGCCTTCGATGATCGCCAGCGGATCGGCGATGTCGGTGCCGCCCCAGCCGTTGCCCGGGTTCGCCACCTGGAAGTAGCGCCCCGGCGTGGACTTGCGCCCCAGCATCTGGATGCCCGAAGGCGCCATGTCGAGGCACCGGCCGGCCTGGTGCTCGGTGAGCACGCCGGTGATGTGGTCGTCGACCACCACCACCTCGTCGGCCACGCCCGCGAACTGGCGCGCGAAGATGCCGACCGCCGCGGAGCCGCAGCCCACGCGCATGCGCTGCTCTTCCACGCCGTTGACGATGGGCGCCTTGCCGGCCTGGATCACGAGCGTGGAGCCGCCGTCGATGGTGCACTCCACCGCCTTCTTGTTGCCCAGGAACTGCATGAGCTCGGCCGTCATGCGGCCTTCCTTCTTGCTGCCGCCGGTGAGGTGGTGCACGCCGCCGAGCGACAGCATCTGCGAGCCGTATTCGGCCGTGGTGACGTGGCCCACGACCTCACCGCGGTAGCGCACATTGGCCTGCTCGGAGCCCAGGAACCGGTCGGTGTCGATCTTCACCTTGAAGCTGCAGTAGCTGAAGATGCCTTCGGTGACGACGGTGACCATGTCCACGCCCTGGGCCTTGGAGGCCACGATGAAGGGGGCGGGCTTGTAGTCGGGATAGGTGGTGGAGGAGCCGACGCCGGTGACGAAGACTTCGTCGGCGTGCAGCAGGTCGCCGTTCCAGTCAGGCGTGCCCGCCTCGATCACTTCGCTCTTGTCGGCGGCCGGGCGGTCGAAGGACACCAGCGTCGGCGCCTCGCTCGCGATCGCACGGCGCAGCAGCACGACGGGATCGACGCGCACCAGCACGCCCTCGCGGTTCGCATAGCGGTCGCAGGCGCCGGTGCGGCCATCGGAAATCTGGCACAGCACCGGACAGGCGTTGCACTCGACCTTGGCGGTGCTCATCTTCTCGTTGCGCGGCGGCGCCTTGCCGAAGGCGCTGGCGCCGGCTTCGGCGACCACCGGCATGTCCATGCCGGGCAATCCGTCTGTCTTGGTGTGTTCGGTCATCGGGGCGATCTCGTGGGCGGTATGTGCATGGGCAATCCGGTCCGGTGGGGTTTGCAACAAACGTGCCGTCTGCCCGCTTGTGCGTCGCCTGCCGTTTGTGTAGCATTCCCTACACTTTCATGTTGCATTCACTACATTGAAGGTCAATGTAGCAAACAGGCCCGATGCTTGCAATGGTGTTTTCTCGCGATGTTCATCGGGGTTTTTCCGACCAACGACAATGGAGGGTTCGGAGCCGGCCGACGTCTCGCGCCCCAAGGGTGTGCATCTCGGCTCAGCCAACCTCCCCTGTTACCAACCAACTCTTGAGTTCCGTATGAGTGCATTCAGCGAAGAACGCGTCCTGAGCGTCCACCACTGGACCGACCGCCTGTTCACCTTCACCACCACGCGCGACCCGGCGCTGCGCTTCTCGAACGGTCATTTCACGATGATCGGCCTGAAGGTCAACAACAAGCCCCTGCTGCGCGCCTACAGCATCGTGAGCCCGAACTACGAGGAGCACCTCGAGTTCCTGAGCATCAAGGTGGAAGACGGCCCGCTCACCTCGAAGCTGCAGCACATCCAGGTGGGCGACACCATCATCGTGGGCCGCAAGCCCACCGGCACGCTGCTGATCGACTACACGCTGCCGGCCAAGCGCCTGTACCTGTTCGGCACGGGCACCGGCCTCGCACCGTTCATGAGCATCATCCGCGACCCCGAGACCTACGAGAAGTTCGAGCAGGTCATCCTGGTGCACGGCGTGCGCCAGGTCGACGAGCTGGCCTATCACGACCTCGTGACCGACCACCTGCCCAAGCACGAGATCCTGGGCGAGATGATCGAGAAGCAGCTGCTCTACTACCCGACCGTCACGCGCGAGGAGTTCCGCAACCAGGGCCGCATCACCGACCTGATCGAGAGCAACAAGCTCACCGACGACCTGGGCCTGCCGCCGCTGAACGTCGAGGAAGACCGCGTCATGCTGTGCGGCAGCCCGGGCCTGCTGGTGGACCTGAAGCACATCCTGGAGAAGCGCGGCTTCAAGGAAGGCAACACCTCGACGCCCGGCGACTTCGTCGTCGAACGCGCCTTCGCGGAAAAGTAAGCCAGGGACGCCGCGCGCACGATGGCCGACAGCCGCACCGCCACGAAGGCAAAGCCCCAGCGCCGCACCGGCGTGCGCGAGGCGGCCGCCCAGGCCACGCGCGACAGCATCCTGAAGTCGGCGACCAAGGTGTTCGCCAGGTACGGCTACGACGGCGGCAGCGTGGAGAAGATCTCCAAGGCCGCCAAGTCGTACGACCGGATGATCTACTACTACTTCGGCAGCAAGGAAGGCCTCTTCATCGCTGTGCTCGAAGGCATCTACCAGCGCATGGACGATGCCGAGGCCGCCATCGCGCTCGACGCCTCGCGCCCCGTGGAAGCACTCACCGAAGTCATCCGCTTCGTGCTCGGCTACTACCGCAAGAACCCCGAGTTCGTGACGCTCCTGAACACCGAGAACCTGCACAAGGGCCGGCACATTTCCAAGTCGCTCAGGGCGCGCGAGTACTCGTCGCGGGCAGTGGCGATCATTGCGGAGATCCTGGCCAGCGGCTCGACGCAGGGCCTGTTCCGCAAGGACCTCGTGGCGCGCGACATCTACCTCCTGATCGCGTCCACCGGCTATTTCTACACCTCCAACCGCCACACGCTCACCGCCTTCCTCGGCGAGCCGCTGGAGTCGGCGGAGGCGGTCACGCACTGGGAAGACTTCGTGATCGAGACCCTGCTGCGCACCGTGCGCGCGGACGACATACAAGACAACACCCCACCCCACGACGAGGACACCACGAAATGGCAGAAATCGCAGCCGGCGCAAAGTCGGGCAAGGTCGTCATAAGGAACATCGGGCTCCTGCTCTCGGGCGACATCGACAAGCCCATCCTGGACGCCGACACCATCGTGGTGAACGACGGCCTGATCGTCGCGGTCGGCAAGGAAAAGGACTGCGACCTCGAAGGCGCGAAGACCGTCATCGATGCGAAGAAAACCTGCGTCGCACCTGGTCTCATCGACAGCCACGTGCACCCCGTGTTCGGCGACTGGACGCCGCGCCAGGGCCAGATCGGCTGGATCGATTCGACGATGAACGGCGGCGTGACCACCATGATCTCGGCGGGCGAAGTGCACCTGCCGGGGCGCCCCAAGGACATCGTCGGCCTCAAGGCATTGGCCATCACCGCGCAGCGCGCCTTCGACAACTTCCGCCCCGGCGGCGTGAAGGTGCTGGCCGGCGCGCCGGTCATCGAGAAGGGCATGGTCGAGAGCGACTTCAAGGAACTCGCCGAAGCCGGCGTGGGCCTGCTCGGCGAAGTGGGCCTGGGCTCGGTGAAGGCCGGCTACGAGGCCAAGGAGATGGTGGCGTGGGCGCGCAAGTACGGCATCCAGAGCACGATCCACACGGGCGGCCCGTCGATCCCGGGCTCGGGCCTGATCGACAAGGACGTGGTGCTCGAGGCCGACGCCGACATCATCGGCCACATCAACGGCGGCCACACCTCGCTGCCCGAGGCGCATGTGTGCGAGCTGTGCGAGAAGAGTTTGCGCGCGATCGAGATCGTGCACAACGGCAACGAGAAGGTCGCCATCGCGGCGGCCAAGGCGGCGCTGGAACTCAAGTGCCCGCACCGCGTGATCCTGGGAACCGACGGGCCCGCGGGCTCGGGCGTGCAGCCGCTGGGCATCCTGCGCATGGTGGCGATGCTGTCGTCCATCGCGAACATCCCCGCCGAGCTGGTGTTCTGCTTCGCCACGGGCAACACGGCGAAGATCCGCAAGCTCAATTGCGGGCTCATCGAAGTGGGCCGCGATGCCGACTTCGTCTTCATGGACCGCGCGCAGCATTCGCCCGCACCGGGCCTGCTCGAAAGCGTGCAGCTGGGCGACATCCCGGGCGTGGGCATGGTGATGATCGACGGCATCGTGCGCTGCGGCCGCAGCCGCAACACGCCGCCTGCAACCGAAATTCCGGTGGTGGTTTCAGGCGCGCACTGAGGCGATCAAGACCCGGGCTTCGACTTGAAGATCAGGTAGCGCGCGGACAGGAAGTTCACCACCAGCCCCGCGCAGCTTCCCAGCGCCACACCCGCCGCCGGCCCCCAGGCGCCCGTGACCCAGTGCAGCACGAGCACATAGGCGCCGTAGTTGACGACGGCACCGCCCAGCATCGTCACGAGATAGGCGAGGTATTCGCGCAGTACGGACGCATTGGCGCTCCGGGCGCTGAAGGTGTAGCGCCGGTTCAGCGCCCAGGTGGCGGTTGCAGCTGCGAGAAAAGACAGCACCCGCGCGCCATACCAGCCCAGCACCGGCGCCAGCAGGTACAGCACCACCACGTCGACCACGAAGCCCGCCGCGCCGACCACGGCGAACGACAGGAACTCCCGCCCCAGCTTCATCGTGTGCTGCAGTTGCGCACGCCGGGAATCGCCAGATAGCGCAGCCGCTTGGCCTCCCTGCGGCCGAGCGTCACGGCGTGCATCACCACGCCGCACACCATCGACAGCATCGCGCCGAGCATTGCGCCGGTGGCCAGCACCGCCGTGGGGAGCCGGGGCACCAGGCCGGAGTGCATGTAGGTGACGAGCAGTGGAATGACCAGCGCGACCGCGCCCGCCGCGAGCAGCGCCGCGATGATCGAGAAGAACTGCAGCGGCCGCTCGCTCACGAAGAGCTTGCAGATGGTCTTGAGGATGCGCCAGCCGTCGCGGTAGGTCGACAGCTTGCTGTGCGAGCCCTCGGGGCGCGTGCTGTAGGCGGTGCTCTCCTCGGCCCAGGGCATGCGCAGCTCCAGCGCATGCACCGTGAGCTCGGTCTCGATCTCGAAGCCGCGCGACAGCGCCGGGAACGACTTCGCATAGCGCCGCGAGAACACCCGGTAGCCCGAGAGCATGTCGGTCAGGCCCCCGCCGAACAGCTGCACCACCGCGCCGGTGAGCATGCGGTTGCCCAGGCGATGGCCGGCGCGGTAGGTGAGCGCGTTCTGCCCGTCGTCCACGCGGTTGCCCACCACCATGTCGAGGTTGCCGTCGACCAGCCGCTGGATCAGGCGCGGCGCGGCGGCGGTCTCGTAGGTGGCATCGCCATCGACCATCACGTAGATGTCGGCCTCCACGTCGGCGAACATGCGCCGCACCACGTTGCCCTTGCCGGGCGCCGCCACGTGCGTGACGATGGCGCCGGCCGCGCGCGCGACCGCGGCGGTGTCGTCGGTCGAGTTGTTGTCGAAGACGTGGATCTCGGCATCGGCGGGCAGGGATGCGCGGAAGCCCTCGATCACCTGGCGGATGGCCAGCGCTTCGTTGAAGCACGGAATGACCGCGGCAATGCGCGGTGCGGCGCTTCGTCGGCTCACGGTGTCGTCGGCGTCGGTCATGGTGCGGTGGGGAGGATACGGTAGGCCCGGCTGCCATCTTGCGCGAACAGCGGGGCGAAGTGGGTGTCGAAGCCGGCGCGGGTCGCGAGCGTCGGCGCCAGGTGGTCCGGCATCACGATGGCGGTGAAGCCCAGCTTGGCGAGCTTGTTCGCCATGTCGCCGGGTGTGAGCAGCAGAAAGTCGGCATAGCGCCACGGGCCGAGCGTGTCGCCCCAGATCGGATTCGGGCCGTAGTAGATCGCCTCGTTCAGCGCGATCTGGTAGACGCGGCCGGTCGGATGCCGGCGCAGGTAGTCCATGACGGCGTAGCCCGGCACATGCTTGCGCAGGAAAGCCTCCCGGGTTTCCGGCGTGGGCGAGATCATCGCGACCTTGCCCGCGGTCTGCCGCACCGACACCGCCGCCAGCACGGCCAGGAGCAGCACCACGACCCAGTCGCCGATGCGGGCCGCGCTGCGCCGGTTGGTGAGCTCGGGCACGCCTCCCGTCGTGGCCGGCTTCATGCCGAACAGGCGGCGCACGCCCTGCGCGATCCAGCCGAACAGCACCTGCCAGCCGATGGCGGCCGTCATCGCGAGCAGCGGAAACGAGGCCGTCAGATACCGCGGATAGCGCGAGGTCACGACCCACACCGCCAGCGAATAGAAGCAGAACCAGCCTGCGGCACGCACTGCAGCGGAGCGCTTCCACAAGGCGCCGAAGGGTGCAAGGAATGCGGACCAGATCAGCGCGTTCGGCATCTCGGCGTGGTCGCGCACGTCGGCCAGTTGCTGCACGTAGTCGGCCGGAATCCACTCGCTGAAGCCGAACACGCGCGCGCCGATGGGATTGAACGGGTCTCCGGTCATGACGGCGTTGCGCGCATACCAGTAGATGCACGGGATCAAAAAGCACACGAGTGCCAGCGCCCAGGCCTTGGGCCGGCGCTCGTGCCACACGACGAAGAGCGCCACGAGCGGCATGAAGACCAGCGCCTGGTACTTGGAGCCTGCGGCCACACCGAGGCAGAAGGCGGCCAGCCCCAGCCAGCGCATGCCGCTGTGCACAGGCTGCGACTCGCGCCACCACCACAGCGACACGCAGGCCGTGAGCGCGAAGAGCGCCACGCCCATATCGATCAGCGCATTCGAATAGTCGCCGAGCCCCAGCCAGATCGCCGCGCCGATGCAGGCGGTGAGCCGGTTGGCGTGGAGCATGCCGAGGCGGTAGATCATCACCACCGACAGGCCGCCCGCCAGCGCGTTCAGGAAGTGCGGCAGCACGTCGTCGCCCACCTGCAGGGCGGCGGCGTAGAGCAGGTTGTAGTTGTACGGAAACCAGGGGTAGCGCAGCCACTCGTGGATGCCGAGCGAGCCCTGCTGCGCGACCTCGCGCGCATAGGGCAGGTGGTACATCAGTTCGTCGAAGGCGGCGGGCGGCGCGAGCGGGGCGACCAGTGCGGGCAGTGCGACCAATGCCAGCGCAACCATCGCGATGCGGTCGAAGTAGGTCCACGGCGCCGCGGTGGCGTTTGCGTTCAGCGTGCGCCGCTCACGCAGCCACGACGGCAACTGCAGCGCGGCCACGACAACGCCCGCTGCAATCACCGCCAGCGTGGCGCCGAGCTTGAACACACCGAAGATCGCCAGCACCTGGAACGCGCAGATGAAAAGGCCGATGCCGAGCGCGACCGCCACGGACGCTTCGAGCCAGCCATCGCGCCGCGGCGGCGGTGCCAGGCGAGCCAGCACGCCGCGCCCCCAACCCCAGCAGCTGACGACGAAAACCACGAGTGCCGCGTAGTGCGCGGCTGCAAACATCAGCTTCTGAATAACAACTCCCGGTGCCGGTCGGCCAGGCCGGCCGGCAGGTTCAAAGGTTGGGCGCGAGGAGCCGCTCGAGATCGGACTCGCTCTCCTTGCGCCGCGCGGCCTGGTCCTGCAACTGGTCGTGCCCGATCTTGCCGACGTTGAAGTACGTCGCATCGGGGTGGCTCAGGTAGAAACCACTGACGCTGGCGGCGGGCATCATAGCGAGGCTTTCCGTCAGGGTCATGCCAATGTCCGCGCACGCCAGAAGGTCGAACATCGGGCCCTTCACGCTGTGGTCCGGGCAGGCCGGGTAGCCGGGCGCGGGGCGGATGCCGCGGTATTTCTCGCCGATCATCTCCTCGTTGCTCAGGCCCTCGTCGGGCGCGTAGCCCCAGAGGTCGGTGCGCGCGCGGTGATGCAGCGATTCGGCAAAGGCCTCGGCCAGCCGGTCGGCCAGGGCCTTGAGCATGATGGCCGAGTAGTCGTCCAGGTCGTCGATGAAGTACTTCTCTTTTTTCTCGACGCCCAGGCCCGCGGTGACCGCGAACACGCCCACATAGTCCTTCAGGCCGCTCTCCTTCGGCGCGACGAAGTCGGCCAGGCAGCGGCTCGGGCGCGTCACGCCGTCGATCACCTGCTTTTCGGTCTGCTGGCGCATGCCGTACCAGGTGAGCGCGACTTCGCTGCGCGTCTCGTCGGTGTAGAGCTCGATGTCGTCGTCGTTCACCGTGTTGGCGGGCCAGAAGCCGACGATGCCGCTCGCGCTGAGCCAGCGGCCCTCGATCAGGCGCTTCAACATGCGCTGGCCGTCGGCGTACACGCGCACGGCCTCGGTGCCGACGACTTCGTCCTTCAGGATGGCGGGGAACGGACCTGCCAGATCCCAGGTCTGGAAGAACGGGCCCCAGTCGATGTACTTGGCAAGCTCGGTGAGGTCGAAGTTCTTGAACACGCGGCGGCCGATGAACTTGGGCACCGGCGGCACGTAGTTCGACCAGTCGATCGGCGTCTTGTTGGCGCGCGCCTTGGCGAGCGGCCACATCGGCACCTGCTTCTTGTTGGCGTGCTGCGTGCGCACCTTCTCGTAGTCGGCGTTGATCTCGTCGATGTACGCGGTGGCCTGGTCGCTCAAGAGCGACTGCGCCACGCTCACGCTGCGCGAGGCATCGGGCACGTAGACCACGGGGCCTTCGTAGTGCGGCGCGATCTTCACGGCCGTGTGCACGCGGCTGGTGGTGGCGCCGCCGATCATCAGCGGAATCTTCTTGATGCGGAAATGGTCGTCGCGCTGCATCTCGCCGGCCACGTACTGCATCTCTTCCAGGCTCGGCGTGATGAGGCCGGAGAGGCCCACGATGTCCGCGCCCTCGACCTTGGCGCGCGCCAGAATTTCGTGGCACGGGACCATCACGCCCATGTTCACCACTTCGAAGTTGTTGCACTGGAGCACGACGGTGACGATGTTCTTGCCGATGTCGTGCACGTCGCCCTTCACCGTGGCGATGATGATCTTGCCCTTGGTGCGCACGTCGCGGCCGGCGGCCTCGTCGCGCAGCTTTTCTTCCTCGATGTAGGGCAAGAGGTGGGCCACGGCGGACTTCATCACGCGCGCCGACTTCACCACCTGCGGCAGGAACATCTTGCCGGCGCCGAACAGGTCGCCCACGATGTTCATGCCATCCATGAGCGGACCTTCGATCACGTGCAGCGGGCGGCCGCCCGTTGCCAGGATCTGCTGGTAGGCCTCTTCGGTGTCTTCCACGATGAAGTCGGTGATGCCATGCACCATCGCGTGCGAGAGGCGCTGGTTGACGTGCACCGGCTGCTCGGGCGTGCCGCGCCATTCGAGGCGCTTGCTCTCGTCCTTGGCGCCGCTCTTGGCAGTCTCGGCGATCTCGACAAGGCGCTCGCCGGCATCGGGGCGGCGGTTGAGCACCACGTCTTCCACGCGCTCGCGCAGCGTGGGCTCCAGGTCGTCGTACACGCCCACCATGCCGGCGTTGACGATGCCCATGTCCATGCCCGCCTTGATCGCGTGGTACAGGAACACGGTGTGGATGGCTTCGCGCATCGGGTCGTTGCCGCGGAAGCTGAAGCTCACGTTCGACACGCCGCCCGATACCTTCGCGCCCGGCAGGTTCTCCTTGATCCAGCGCACCGCGTTGATGAAGTCGACCGCGTAGTTGTCGTGCTCCTCGATGCCTGTTGCGATGGCGAAGATGTTCGGGTCGAAGATGATGTCCTCGGGCGGAAAACCCACCTCGTCCACCAGGATGCGATAGGCGCGCTCGCAGATCTCGACCTTGCGTCCGTAGGTGTCGGCCTGGCCCTTCTCGTCGAAGGCCATGACCACGGCGGCCGCGCCGTAGCGCTTGACCAGCTTGGCCTCGTGCTTGAACTTGTCCACGCCCTCCTTCATGGAGATGGAGTTGACGATGCCCTTGCCCTGGATGCAGCGCAGGCCCGCTTCGATCACGTCCCACTTGGAGCTGTCGACCATCACCGGCACGCGCGCGATGTCGGGCTCGCTCGCGATGAGATTGAGGAACCGGACCATCGCGACCTTGCTGTCGAGCATGGCCTCGTCCATGTTGATGTCGATCACCTGGGCGCCGTTCTCGACCTGCTGGCGCGCAACGGCCAGGGCCTCTTCGAACTGGCCGTTCAGGATCATCCGCGCGAAGGCCTTGGAACCGGTGACGTTGGTGCGTTCGCCGATGTTGACGAACAGCGTGCCCTCGCCGATGGCGACCGGCTCGAGGCCGGACAACTTCATGGGGGGAACGGAAATCTGTGGGGTCTGCGCCATGGGCTCACCTGCGAAAGGAACGGACAGGCGAGCGTCGTTTTGAGATCCCAAGCCTGACGGCCCGCCGGGCGGACCGCTGCAACGCTCCTTGGGAGGGGATGCATTTTAAGGGCGTTCGCCCGCGCCCGCGGGAAAGCCCTAGTCAGGCCCCACAGGCACCCCCCACAGAATGCGGGCGCGCAATTCGTCGAAGAACGAACGTTCGTGTTTTTATTTGAAAACAAAGGAATGAACATATGCCAAGAAAGAGGAATTCGAGGCTGCTGCGCCTCGCCGCCCGCCCGGTCTGCGCCGCACTGCTTCTCGGCCTGGTGGGGACGACAACCCTGAGCCAGGCGGCCATCACCGACACCCCCACGCAGGTCCAGGCCCGGGTGACATCCAGCGAAGCGAAGACCAGGAACCCGATCGTGCTGGTGCACGGTCTCTTCGGCTTCGACAACGTGCTGGGCATCGACTACTTCTATCGCATCCCCGAGAGCCTGGCCGGCGCGGGCGCGAAGGTGTACGTGGCCCAGGTCTCGGGCGCCAACAGTTCCGAGATCCGCGGCGAACAGCTGATCCAGGAGCTCAAGAACCTGCGGGCGCTCTCGGGCAATCCGTCGCTCAAGTTCAACCTCATCGGCCATTCGCAGGGCGCGCCCACCGCGCGCTACGTGGCGGCGGTGGAGCCCGGGCTGGTCGCCTCGGTCACCTCCGTGGGCGGGGCCAACGGCGGATCGAAGGTGGCGGACCTCCTGCGCAAGATTCCCGAGGGCAGCGCCTCCGAGGCGGTGGTCGCGGAGACGCTGCGGCTCGCAATGCTGCTGCTCGGCGCCATCTCGGGCAAGGACCCGAGCCAGCTGCCCGAAGTGCCGCTGAACGCGCTGAATTCGCTCACCACGGTGGGCGGCGCGGCCTTCGACAAGAAGTTTCCGCAGGGCCGTCCGGCCCCGGGTTCCTCGTGCGACGTGAAGAGCGGCCCGGCCGAAGCGAACGGCGTGCGCTACTACTCGTGGTCTGGCGTTCAGCCGCTCACCAACGCGTTCGATGCGAGCGACGTGGCCATGGGCGGGCTGAGCCTCGTCGCCTTCGGGAGCGAGACCAACGACGGCCTGCTGGCCGTGTGCTCCACGCGCCTGGGCACGCACCTGGGCGACTACCGCCAGAACCACCTGGACGAGGTCAACCAGCTCTTCGGCCTGACCTACGCGGGCCTCTGGACGCTGTTCGAGAAGAAGCCGGTGCAGCTCTACCAGGAGCAGGCCGCCCGGCTGAAGAGCGCGGGCCTCTGACGATGCGAGGCGCCCTCTCGTGAAAAAGACGAGGCCGCTGCAGCTCGGTGCGATGGCGGGCGCTGCGGTGCTCGCCATCCTCGGCGGATGGTGGCTGGTGGACGAGCTGCCTCCGGCCGATGCGCCGGAGACGGTGGCGGCAACTTCCGCCGCCACCACCGGCCCGGGCGGCACAACGCCGGCAATGCAGCCGCCCGGCGATGCCCGCCCCGGCCCCGACGCCATGCTGAACCCGTCGCTGATCGTCATCTTCGAGAGCGCGCTCGCCGAGGCGCAGGCCACCGGCAAGGCCGCCTTCATGGCGATGGCGCCCGGCCTGCTAGCCAAGCGCCTGCCGGCCGAGCTGGTCGCGCGCGCGATGGGCCTGCTCGAGCGCTACATCGACATGCAGGAAGCCATGCAGGCCCTGCCCCCGCCTGACGCGGGCGACCCCGCATCGCTGCGCAAGACCATCGAGGCCCGCGCCGAGGTGCGGCGCAGGTACTTCGCACCCGAGGAAATCGAAGGCCTCTTCGGCGACGAGATCCGCCAGGACACCCTCATGGCCGACAAGATGGCGCTCGCCCGCGACGCCAACCTCACGCCCGAGGAGCGCGAGGCCGCCGCCAGGCGCAGCGAGGAAGCCCTGCTCACGCCGGAGCAGCGCGAGCAGCGGCGCGCCTTCACCGCGCAGGTCGATGTGCAGCGCCAGACCGACGCCATGAACGCGCGCGGCGCCAGTGCCCAGGAGCGCTTTGCCGAACGCAGCGCCGCCTACGGCTACGAGGCGGCCCGCCAGCTGGCCGCGCTGGACCAGGAAAACCAGGACTGGAACAGCCGCCTCGACCAGTACGCCAACGCCCCTCCGGACCAGCAGGAGCAGTTGCGCGAGTCGCTGTTCAACGAGCGCGAGCGCCTGCGCCTGGCCGGCGCATTGGCGCTGCGGGGGTCACGGCCTCTTACGCAGCCTGGGCAGAGCCCTGCGCCGAGCGCGGCAGGCCAAACACCCGGTCGAAGCCCCAGTTGAAGACGAAGGTGTAGACCAGGAAGAACAGCACCAGGCCCAGGTCCATCACCAGCGCCTGCCAGAGCGTCACGCCCAAGCCCCAGGCGAACATGGGCACCAGGAATGCGATCAACCCGCCCTCGAAGCCGATGGCGTGGGCGATGCGGCGGCGCACGCTGCGCCCGCGCACGGCCTGGCGCGACTCCCAGCGCTCGAAAAGCGCGTTGAAGATCAGGTTCCAGATCACCGCGACGACCGAGGCGGCCACCGCCAGCACGCCGGAATGGCCGAGCCCGGCGTCCGTCATCAGGGCCAGGCCGGCGCTGGCGCACACGATGGCGATCCCCTCGTAAAGGGAGATGTAGACGACACGACGCTGGAGCCCTTGCATGACTTTTCCTCTTGAACTTGAATGCGATGGGTGGACTTTATTTGCTATTTACTGATATAAAAAGTCATCTTATTTCAATTAAATTGATAGATCGGACGCCATGGCCTTCTCCAGCGACAACGTCGAGGTGTTCCTGGCCGTGATCGACCACGGCTCCTTCTCGGCCGCCGCGCGGGCGCTGCACAAGGTGCCGTCGGCCGTGAGCATGGCCATCGCCGGCCTCGAAGCCGAACTCGACCTGCCCCTGTTCGACCGCAAGGGCCGCGAGCCCCAGCCCACCGCGGCCGCCCGTTCGCTGGAACCGCAGGCGCGGATGCTCGCGGCGCAGTTGAAGCAACTGCAGGTGCAGGCCCTCGCCCTCACCCAGGGACTGGAAAACCGCCTGACGCTCGCCATCGCCCCCGAACTCCTGGCCGCGCCCTGGAGCGGACCGCTGGCCGAGCTGGCGCAGGAATACCCGCTGCTGCAGGTCGAAGTGCTGGCCGCGCCGCAGGCCGACGCGCTCACGCTGCTGCACAGCGGCCGCGCGCAACTGGCGCTGGTGTTCGAGCGCCCGAGCCTGGACGGCCGCGAAGGCTTTCAGGAAGTCGGCAGCGACACCATGGTGGCCGTGATGGCACCCGATCACCCGGCGCTCGTCGCGGCGGCCGGCGAGCGGCTGCGGGAAGAACACCTCACGAACACGCGCCAGATCGTCGTCGCCGGGCGCGATCTGGCCACCAGCGACCCGCGCTTCGTGTTCGCGCGCCACGTCTGGCGCACCGACAACGCGCTGGCGGCACTGAGCCTGATCACCGCGGGCCTGGGCTGGGGCTGGCTGCCGCGCAACTTCGCGCGGCCGCATGTGGCGGCGGGCGCGCTGGTCGAGATTCCGTTCGAGAACCTCAGCAACGGGCTCGACCTGTGGGTCGATGTGGTGTGGTCGAGGGAGCGCCCGCTGGGGCTGGGCGCGCAGCGCTTCGTGGCGCTGATCGCGCGGGATCGACAGGCGGCCCATGCGCCGAAAAACGTGCATCCCTGATGCGTTACGTCGTTGGGTGAACAGCCGGTTCGGGCCGGGCGCACAGGACACCGGGTGCTCCCCCGACGGATCGCTCTCAAGGCGCCGGGGACGGCGGCGGCAACATCAACACCATCTGCGCAACCGCGAACTCGCAATCGCGCGGCCCGCGTTGGCAATAAGCGGCCGTGGGCGCGACGTCGAAGATGGCCGGCTTCAGGCCGGGGCAGGCCACCGCGATCTTGCCGGGCAGGGGCACGCTCACCTTGCAGTCGGGGCGCGCATCAGCAATGCGGCCGGACAGCAGCGTGTCCCACGAAGGCGGCTTGCCGGTGTCGTTGCAACCCGCCGCGAGCGCCGACATCACGAGCGCGAGCCCTGCAAAGCGAAGCCCGGCAGCGCCCACGCGTTGCACTGGCTCAGGCGGCTTCGCTGTAGAAGCCGGCGGTGTTGTTCAGCAGGCGTCCTGGCACGGGCGCCACCGCACGGCCGATCGCCGCGATGTGGTCCGGCGTCGTGCCGCAGCAGCCGCCCACGATGTTCACCAGCCCCTCGGCCGCGAACTCGTGCAGGAGGCGCGAGGTGACGTCGGGCGTCTCGTCGAAGCCGGTGTCGCTCATCGGATTGGGCAGGCCGGCGTTCGGATAGCAGCTGATGAAGGTGTCGCCCGCCACGCGCGCCAGCTCCTGGATGTAGGGGCGCATCAGCGCCGCGCCCAGCGCGCAGTTGAGGCCGATGGCCAGCGGGCGTGCATGCCGCACGCTGTGCCAGAACGCGGTGACGGTCTGGCCGCTCAGGATGCGGCCCGAGGCGTCGGTCACCGTGCCGCTGATGATCAGCGGCAGGCGTTCGCCGCTGTTGTCGAAATACTCGTCCACCGCGAACAGCGCCGCCTTGGCGTTGAGCGTGTCGAAGATCGTCTCGACCAGGATCACGTCGGCGCCGCCTTCGACCAGCGCTTCGGTCTGCTCGTAGTAGGCGGCGCGCAGCGCTTCGAAATCGACATTGCGCGCGCCCGGGTCGTTCACGTCGGGGCTGATGCTCGCGGTCTTGGGCGTCGGGCCGAGGGCGCCGGCCACGAAACGGGGTTTGTCGGGCGTGCTGAACTTGTCGCAGGCCGCGCGCGCCAGCTTGGCGGATTCGAGGTTCATCTCGCGCGCCAGGTGCGCCATCTTGTAGTCCTCCTGCGCGATGGTGGTCGCGCCGAAGGTGTTGGTCTCGATGAGGTCGGCGCCCGCCGCGAGGTAGCCCTCGTGGATGTCGGAGATGACGTCGGGCCGGGTGAGCGAGAGCAGTTCGTTGTTGCCCTTCACGTCGCGCTCGAAGTCCTTGAAGCGCTCGCCGCGGTACTGCTCCTCGGTGAGCTTGAAGCGCTGGATCATCGTGCCCATCGCGCCATCGAGGATGGCGATGCGCTTTTCGAGGATGCCGGCCAATGCCTGGCCACGGGTATAGATGACGGGCTTCATAACCTCCGATTGTAGAAAAGGAGGCTTGCCCTGCCGTCCGTCAGTGCTTTGAGGAGCCCTCGACGAAGGCCAGCACCGCCTCGATCATCCGCCGCACATGCGGCTGCACGCCGGCCGCCACCTCGGGCAGGTAATCGAAGGGCAGCGTCTCCTGCATGTAGCTCGACTGCGTCATCTCCAGCTGCACCGCATGCACGCCGCCGGCCGGGTTGCCGTACTGGCGCGTGATGTGGCCGCCCTTGAAGCGGCCGTTGAGCACGCCGGTGTAGCCCGTGGCCGATTCGGCGATGCCCAGCAGCGTGGCGGCCAGCGCCGGGTCGCAGCTCGTGCCGTTGCCGGTGCCCAGGTTCAGGTCGGGCAGCTTGCCTTCGAAGAAACGCGGCAGCACCGAGCGGATCGAGTGCGCGTCCCACAGGGCGATGGTGCCGTGCGTGGCCTTCAGGCGGTCGAGTTCGGCCTGCAGCTGGCGGTGGTACGGGTACCAGATTGCGTCGCGGCGTTCGGCGACTTCTGCGTCATCGGGCAGATCGTCCTGGGATGCGTAGACCGGCGTGTCGTCGAAGGTGTCGACCGGGCACAGGCCCGTCACGCTCTGGCCCGGATACAGGCTCGCACCGTCCGGCGGACGGTTCAGGTCGATCACATAGCGCGAGTGCGTGGCCACGAGCACCGAGGCGCCGAGTTCGTCGGCGAAGTCATAGAGCTGTTCGAGGTGCCAGTCGGTGTCGGGCACGTGGCGCGCCTCGTCGGTGAGGCGGGCGGCCAGCGCGGGCGGCACATGGGTGCCGACGTGCGGCATCGAGATCAGCAGCGGGCGCGTGCCCTGGCGGAAGCGGAACGCCGGTTCGGCGGTGGTGAAGGCCATGGTGGTTTCAGTCCTGGAGGAGTTGGGTGCGCGCGGCCACGAAGGCGGACGCGGATTCGTTGTGCAGCGCGTGGCGCCCGCCCGAGACGCGCTCGTGGCCGGCTACCCAGACCGCATCGATGGCGGAAGTGCGATGGCTCGCGAAGACATGCGCCGAGAGCATGTCGGGCGCGGGCAAGCCTTGCAGCGCAACGTGCGCCGCATCGAGCACGACAAAGTCGGCCTGCTGCTCCACGGCGAGCCCGCCGACCGCGCGGCCCGAGGCCTGCGCCCCGCCCTGCACCGCTTCGAGCGTGAGCGCGGTGGCGACATGCGGCTGCGCCGCGCTCGCGCCGACGTTGCGCTGGCGTTTGGCAAAGCGCTGGCTGTATTCGAGCATCAGCAGTTCTTCGGCCGCGTTGACGCTGGCGTGGCTGTCGGAGCCCACGCCCCATGCGCCGCCATGGCCGCGCCACTTGGAGAAATCGAAGATGCCGTCGCCGAGGTTCGCCTCGGTCGTCGGACACAGGCCCGCGACCGCGCCGCTCTTGGCGGCGTATTCGTATTCGGCGTCGTTCATGTGCGTCGCGTGCACGAGGCACCAGCGCGCATCGACCGGCGCGTGATCGAGCAGCCATTCGACGGGGCGCAGGCCGCTCCACTCGACGCAGTCGTCCACTTCCTTCGTCTGTTCGGCGATGTGGATGTGGATGGGCGCGGTGCGGTCGATGGCTTCGAGCCCCGCGACCGCATCGCGCAATGCCTCGGGCGGCACGGCGCGCAGCGAATGCGGCGCCATGCCCAGCCGCGCCCCTTGCTCGTCGCACACCGGCTTCAATGCCTCGAGCAGGCGCAGCATCGAGTCGGTCGAGCGGATGAAGCGGCGCTGCCCTTCCGTGGGCGGCACATCGCCGAAGCCACCGGTCTGGTAGAGCACCGGCAGCAGCGTGAAGCCGATGCCGGCCTTCCGCGCGGCACGCAGCAGCGCAAGGCTCAGGGTCGCGTCGTCGGCATAGGGGCGGCCGTCGGTGTCGTGGTGCACATACTGGAACTCGCACACGCTCGTGTAGCCCGCTTCGAGCATCTCGGCGTAGAGCCAGGTCGCGATGGCTTCCATGTGCTGCGGGCCGAGGCGCGCGGCGAAGCGGTACATCAGCGTGCGCCAGCTCCAGAAGCTGTCGTGCTGCTCGGCGCGGTGTTCGGTAAGGCCCGCGAAGGCGCGCTGGAAGGCGTGCGAGTGCAGGTTGGGCATGCCGGGGATCACGGGGCCGGCCGCCACCTGCGCGCCTGCGGACGGTTGCGTGGCGGGCTGAACTTGCGTGAGCTGGCCGGCGTCGTTCCACGACAGCAGGACGTTCTTCGCCCAGCCCGCGGGCAGCAGCGCATCGGCTGCGAAAAGCGTGCGCGTCGTCGTCATGCGGCGGTCTCCACCGCAATGCGGCCTTGGCGCACCGCGGTGCGCAGCGGACGTTGACCGAACCAGTACGCGAGTTCGGCCGCATCGCGCACGTTCCACAGCACGAAGTTCGCGGGCATGCCTTCGGCGATTGCGCCGTGCGTGGCCTGCAGGCCCAGCGCGCGCGCCGCATGCACCGTGACGCCGGCCAGCGCCTCAGGCACCGTCAGGCGAAACAGCGTGCACGCCATGTTCACCATCAGCAGCAGGCTCAGCGTCGGCGAGGTGCCGGGGTTGTGATCGGTGGAGACGGCCATCGGCACGCCCGCTGCGCGCAGCGCCTCGATGGGCGGCAGGTGCGTGTCGCGCAGCGTGTAGTAGGCGCCCGGCAGCAGCACGGCCACGGTGCCCGACTGGCGCATCGCCTCGATGCCGTCGGCCGACAGATGCTCGATGTGGTCGCACGACAGCGCGCCGTAGCGCGCGGCGAGTGCGGCGCCGCCCATGTCCGACAGTTGCTCGGCATGCAGCTTCACCGGCAGGCCCAGCGCCTTGGCAGCCTGGAAGACCTGCTCGGTTTCCTCGAGCGAGAAGGCGATGCGCTCGCAGAACACGTCCACCGCATCGACCAGCCCTTCGGCCGCGAGCGCGGGCAGCATCTCGCGGCACACGAGGTCGATGTAGTCGCCGCTGCGGCCGGTGTACTCCGGCGGCAGTGCATGCGCGCCGAGGAAGGTGGTGCGCACGGTGACGCCATACGCTTCGCCGAGCCGGCGAGCCACGCGCAATTGCTTGCGCTCGTGTTCGAGCGAGAGGCCGTAGCCCGACTTGATCTCGATGGCGCACACGCCATCGGCCAGCAGTTGTTCGAGGCGCGGTGCGGCCTGCGCGAAGAGCGTGTCTTCGTCGGCCTCGCGCGTGGCGCGCACCGACGAGACGATGCCGCCGCCGGCCTTCGCCACTTCTTCGTACGACGCGCCCGCGAGCCGCATCGCGAATTCGTTCGCGCGCTGGCCGCCGTAGACGAGGTGCGTGTGGCAATCGACGAGGCCGGGCGTGACGAGCGCATCGCCGCCGTCGTGCACAGCGAGCCCCGCGAACTCGGCGGGCAATGCGCTGCGCGCGCCGACCCAGCGGATCGCGCCTTGCGCGACCACGATGGCGGCTTCGGTGCCGGCATCGGTCGCGAGGCGCAGGCCGGTCCAGAGGCCGTCGGCCGATGGATATTCGTTCGCAGGTTTCATCGTCTTGTTCTCTTTCTGCAGGTTACGCCGGCACGATGCGCACTGCCACCAGCCGCGCGTCTTCACTCTCGGGCACCGCATGCCAGGCCTGTGCTGCATCGGCCCAGTGCAGGCCCTCGCCTTCGGTGCAGGCCTCGTCGTTCAACCGCCATCCGCCGCGCACGGCCATCAGCACACCATGCGGTGCGGCCTCGATGACCGCCGCGTGGTCCAGCACGCGCACATCGGCGCGCCACTGTCCACGTCGCGTCATCACGTTGAAGTCGTTCGATGCGCCGCCGAGCAGCGTGCAATCGATCGCGTCGTCGCCGCTGAAGGCAAAGGGCTGCTGCGGCACACCGAGCCGGCGGTCGATGCGCCCGTCGTGCGTGAAGAGCCGCACCCCATCGCCTTCGAGCAGCATGATGCTGCGGTCGATCCCCGCGAACACCGAGAACGGCCCGGCCGCCGCGATGGTCGCGATGCTCACGCGCCAGCCGAAGCTGTCGAACCCCGCGCCTTGCGGCCAGCTCGCGATCTCCTGCGTGGTGCCGCCGCCGTTCTTCCAGGGCGTCACTGGCAACGTAGCCCGGGAAAAGCGCTGCACCCGGGTCATTGCTCCTTCCCCTTCTGGGGGAAGGCTGGGATGGGGGCAGCGCCCAACGAGCGCCGTGCTGGGGTCGAGGCCGTCGTGCCCCCACCCCTACCCTCCCCCAGCGGGGGAGGGAGAAAGACATGAAGCACGCTCATCGCATCAACCCGCCTTGCCGCAGCTTCTGCTCGAAGTGCCGCAGCACCAGCGTCATCGTGCCGGTCAGCACGAAGTACACGAGCGCGATGGCCAGGTACACCTCCAGCGAGCGGTACGACACGCTGATGATCTTCTGCCCCTCGTGCATCACGTCGTGGATGGTCAGCAGCGACACCAGCGCCGAGTTCTTGATGAGCGCGATGAACTCGTTGCCCAGCGGCGGAATCATCCGCACCACCGCCTGCGGCAGCACGATCTGGCGCATCGCCACGCCGGGCGTCATGCCGAGCGACTGCGCGGCCATCGTCTGGCCCTTGTCGATCGACTGGATCGCGCCGCGCACGATCTCCGAGACATAGGCGCCCGAGTACACGCCGAGCCCCAGCACGCCGCACAGGAAGGCGGGCAGCAGGATGCCGAAGTGCGGCAGGCCGAAGAACAGGATGAACAGCTGCACCAAGAGCGGCGTGCCGCGAATGGCCGCCACATACGCGGTGCACACGCCGTAGATCCAGCGCCGCTTCGGGTTCAGCCGGCCGATGCCGACGATGAGGCCGAGCACGCAGCCCAGCGCGAGCGCGCAGGCGGTGATCTCCACCGTGACGAGCGCACCGCGCAGCAGGTCGGGCCAGCCCTGCCAGACCGGGGAGAAGTCGAGATCCATCGCGCGCTTACTTGGCGTTGGCGCTGAACCACTTCTTCACGATCTGGTCGTAGGTGCCGTCGGCTTTCAGCTTCTCGATCGCGCCGTTCACCGCCTTGGTGAGCTCGGGCGTGTCCTTGCGGATGGCCATGCCGTATTCCTCGGTGGTGATCTGCTCGGGAAGCACCTTCAGGCCGCCGCGCGTGCGCACGTACTGGTAGGCGGCGGGCTTGCCGGTGACGGCGGCGTCGGCACGGCCGATGTCCACGAGGTTGAACATCTCCTGGTTCTTCTCGACTTCCATCAGCTGCACCTGCGGAAACTTCTCCTTGGTGTACGACACCGACTTGGTGCCCACCTGCACGCTGACCTTCTTGCCGTTGATGTCGGCCGGGGTCTTGATGGCCGTGTTGCCGTCCTTCACCATCACGACGAGGCCGCCCGCGTAGTACGGCACGGTGAAGTCGACGACCTTCTTGCGCTCGTCGGTGATGTAGATGCCCGAGACGGCCATGTCGAAGCGCTTGGAGATCAGGCCCGGCACGAGCCCCTTGAAGTCGATGTCGATCCACTCGATCTTGCGGCCCAGCGTCTTGCCGATGGCCTCGACCAGCTCCACGTCGAAGCCGGTGCGCTTGCCGTTTTCCACGAACTCCATCGGCGGGAAGGTGGCGTCGGTGGCCACGCGCAGCGGCTCGCCTTGCGCCTGGGCGGCGCCGGTGAAGCCGAAGAGCGCCAGGCCGGAGAGTGCGGCGGCAACAAGGGTGCGACGGGTGTTCATGGTGAAGGCTTTCGTGGGTTTGAAAAAGGTAGGAGCGACTGGCTACTGGAGCGCGCGCGAGATGCGTGCCGCCGTGACGACGGTCATGTGGAGCAATGCAGCTTCCATGCCCTCGACGCGCGTGATCGGCGCCATGAGCGTGATCGCGCCGCGCAGCCGCCGGCCCGAGGCCAGCACCGGTGCGCTCGCGCCCCAGACGCCGGCATCGACCTCGCCCTGGGTCACGGCATGGCCGGCCTCGCGGATCGCATCGAGTTCGGCGGCGCGTTCGGCGCGGCGTTCCGGGCTCTCGCCCAGGCCGTCGAGCAAGGCATCGCGCTGGTCGAGCGGCATGTGCGCGAGCAGGCACTTGGCGCTCGCGCCATCGCTGGCCGGCACGCTGCGGCCCCGGTCGAACGAGCAGCGCAGCGAATGTTCGCTGTCGATCATCTCCAGGCACACCACGCGGTCGTTCACCGCGGTGACCAGCGCCACGCTCTCGTGGCTCTGCTGCACCAGCGCGCGCATGTCGGCGCGGGCGGCCATGACGAGGTCGGAGTTGCCGTCGAAGCCGCTTGCGAGTTGCACGCTCACCGGGCCCGGCGAGTAGCGCCCGTCCGACTCCATCACGAAGCCCCAGCGGCGCAGCGTGGCGATCTGGCGGTACAGCGTGCTCTTGACGAGGCCGGTGGCCTGCCCGAGCTCGGCCGCCGTCATCGCCACCTTGCTCTGCGCCAGCACCGACAGCACCTGCAGGGCGCGGTCGTTGTGGACGGGGGCATCGGTCGGGGGCGTCATCTTGCTGGGGCTGTCGCTGGATGTCGGGAAGTGGGGAACCGGCGTGCAGTATCTTGCCCGCCGTTCCCACATCCAAGCCTTGATTCCCATTCGGTGGGAATCGGGCCGTTTTTTCTTCCTACCTTCGTCTTACCTTCGTTCAGCCCACCAGCAGCGGAAAGCGTGCGTCGTCCATCGGCGCGCCGGCCGGCAGCGTCTCGGCCAGGCCGGGGAAATCGGGCGAGGTCTTCCAGCTGCGCGGCGCATGGCGGATGTCGTCGCCCAGGAAGCGCACCGAGAACACGCGGCGCCGGTTCGGCCCCTCGACCCCGGCGGCCGCATGCAGCGTGAGCATGTGGAAGCAGACGAAATCGCCGGGCTCGATGTTCCAGCCTACGATGGGAAAACGCTCGCGCGCGCCCTCGATGTCGGGCAGGTCTTCGAGGCTGCCTTCGGGGAACCACTTGGCGTGGTTGTCCATGAAGGTGCGCGGCATGAGCCACGGCCCCTTGTGCGAGCCGGCCACGAATTCGAGCGTGGCCGCGCGCGACACCGGATCGACCGGAATCCACATGCTCACGTTCTGCGCGCCTTCGATGTTGTAGTAAGGCTGGTCCTGGTGCCAGGGCGTGCGCTGCCGCGTGCCGGGCTCCTTCACGAGCAGGTGGTCGTGGTACAGCCGCACGGTCTGCGAGCCCATGAGACGCTGGGCGAGTTGCGCCAACGGCGCCTCGAAGATGAAGCGGCGGAAGGCGTCGATCTCCTGCCAGTTGCAGAAGTCCTCGAAGAAGCGGCCCGGATCGTCGGGCCGGCTCGCCACCTTGGCGCGCGGGCTGGGCGCCGCGAGGTTGGCCTCGATGCCGTCTCGCAGCAGGGCCAGCTCGTCGGCCGTGAGCAGCTGGCGGATGCAGACCGCGCCGTCGCGCTGGAACTGCGCAACGAGCGCATCGTCCACGCGTTCCTGCACGCGGCGCTGCAGTTCCCGGGCCTCAGGAAGGACCGCGCCTGCCATCACTTCACCATCGGCAGCTTGAGGCCCTGCTTCTTCGCGGTGGCCACGGCGATGTCGTAGCCCGCATCCGCGTGGCGCATCACGCCGGTGGCCGGGTCGTTGAAGAGCACGCGCTCGATGCGCTTGGCGGCCGCATCGGTGCCATCGCACACGATCACCACGCCCGAGTGCTGCGAGTAGCCCATGCCGACGCCGCCGCCGTGGTGCAGGCTGACCCAGGTCGCGCCGCCCGCGGTGTTGAGCAGCGCGTTGAGCAGCGGCCAGTCGCTCACGGCATCGGTGCCGTCCTTCATCGCCTCGGTCTCGCGGTTCGGGCTCGCGACCGAGCCGGTATCGAGGTGGTCGCGGCCGATGACGATGGGCGCCTTGAGTTCGCCGTTCTTCACCATCTCGTTGAAGGCCAGGCCCGCGATGTGGCGCTCACCAAGACCGAGCCAGCAGATGCGCGCCGGCAGGCCCTGGAAGGCGATGCGCTCGCGCGCCATGTCGAGCCAGCGGTGGGTGTGCGTGTTCTCGGGGAACAGCTCCTTGATCTTGGCGTCGGTCTTGTAGATGTCTTCCGGATCGCCCGAGAGCGCCACCCAGCGGAACGGGCCCTTGCCCTCGCAGAACAGCGGGCGGATGTAGGCGGGCACGAAGCCGGGGAAGTCGAAGGCGTTCTTCACGCCCTCGTCGAACGCGACCTGGCGGATGTTGTTGCCGTAGTCGACCGTGGGGATGCCCATGGCCTGGAAGTCGAGCATGGCTTGCACGTGCACGGCGCACGACTTGGCTGCCGCCTTCTTCAGCGCATCGTGCTGCGAAGCGTCCTTCATCGCGGCCTGCCACTGCGGCACGCTCCAGCCCGAGGGCAGATAGCCGTTGATCAGGTCGTGCGCCGAAGTCTGGTCGGTCACGAGGTCGGGCTTGATGCCTCCGGCTTTCGCGCGCTTCACCAGCTCGGGGAGGATGTCCGCCGCGTTGCCGAGCAGCGCGATCGACACGGCTTCCTTCGCGTCGCAGTGCTGCTTGATGAGCTCGAACGCATGGTCGATGTCGCGCGCCTGCTTGTCGACATAGCGCGTGCGCAGGCGAAAGTCGATGCTCGACTGCTGGCACTCGATGTTGAGCGATACAGCGCCGGCCAGCGTGGCCGCGAGCGGCTGCGCGCCGCCCATGCCGCCGAGGCCCGCCGTCAGGATCCACTTGCCCGCGAGGCTGTTGTTGTAGTGCTGGCGGCCGGCTTCGACAAAGGTCTCGAAGGTGCCTTGCACGATGCCCTGGCTGCCGATGTAGATCCAGCTGCCAGCCGTCATCTGGCCGTACATGAAGAGGCCCTGGCGGTCGAGCTCGTTGAAGTGTTCCCAGTTGGCCCACTTCGGCACGAGATTCGAGTTGGCCAGCAGCACGCGCGGAGCGTTCTCGTGCGTCTTGAACACGCCGACCGGCTTGCCCGACTGGATGAGCAGCGTCTCGTCGTCGTTCAGTTCCTTCAGCGACGCGAGGATCTGGTCGTAGCAGGCCCAGTTGCGCGCGGCGCGGCCGATGCCGCCGTACACCACGAGGTCCTGCGGGCGCTCGGCCACCTCGGCGTCGAGGTTGTTCTGCAGCATGCGGTAAGGCGCTTCGGTGAGCCAGCTCTTGCAGTTGAGCGTGCTGCCGCGCGGGGCGCGGATCACGCGCGTGGGGTCATGGCGCGGATCGGTGACGTCGGGATTGTTCAGGGCGAATTTTTCGGGAGCGTTCATGGCGAGGTTCTCCTATCGAGTGATGTTTTACGAGTGACTGGGCAGGATGTTCAGCAGCGCGGCCGGCAGCTCGGCCTTGAGCGCCCACTGGCGCATGGCTTCGATGTCGGGGGCGAGGTAGCGGTCGCATTCGAGAAAAGCGACGCTCTGGCGGATGCGGGCGAATTCCGCTTCGACCAGCGGCGAGCTCTTGAGCTTGCGCTTGAGCTCGATGCCTTGCGCGGCGGCCATGGCTTCGATGCCGACGACCACCGCGGTGTTGTTGACCATGTCGCCCAACCGGCGCGCTGCGAAGGTGGCCATCGAGACATGGTCCTCCTGGTTGGCCGAAGTCGGCAGGCTGTCGACGCTGGCAGGGTGCGCGAGCGACTTGTTCTCGGAGGCGAGTGCAGCGGCCGTGACCTGCGCGATCATGAAGCCGGAGTTGAGGCCGCCATCGCGCACCAGGAATGGCGGCAGGCCCGACAGGCCGGTGTCGAGCAGCAGCGCGATGCGGCGCTCGGCGATCGCACCGACTTCGCTCACGGCGAGCGCAATGATGTCGGCCGCGAAGGCGACCGGCTCGGCGTGGAAGTTGCCACCGGAGATCACTTCGCCCGTGTCGCAGAACACCAGCGGGTTGTCCGATGCGGCGTTGGCTTCGATGACCAGCACGCGCGACGCGTGCGCGAGGTTGTCGAGGCAGGCGCCCATCACCTGCGGGATGCAGCGCACCGAGTACGGGTCCTGCACACGGCCGCAGTCGGCGTGCGAGGGGACGATCTCGCTGCCTTCGAGCAGCGTGCGCACGGCGCCGGCGACTGCCATCTGGCCGGGCTGGCCGCGTGCGGCGTGGATGCGCGCGTCGAAGGGCTTGATCGAGCCCTGGATCGCTTCGAGCGACAACGCGCCCGACATCAGCGCGGCGGCGAACACGTCTTCCGCGCCGAACAGGCCGGCAAGCGCCAGCGCAGTCGACACCTGCGTGCCGTTGAGCAACGCGAGGCCTTCCTTGGGCCCGAGCACAAAGGGTTCGAGGCCGATGCTGCGCATCGCTTCGGCGCCGCTCACGACCTTGCCGTCGGCGAGCGTCGCTTCGCCTTCACCGATCAGCACGCAGGCCATGTGCGCCAACGGCGCGAGGTCGCCCGATGCACCCACCGAGCCCTTGCAAGGAATGCTCGGCGTGACACCCGCGTTGAACAGCGCCAGCAACGCATCGACCAGCGCAGGCCGCACGCCCGAATGCCCACGCGCCAGGCTCACCGCCTTGGTCGCGAGGATCATGCGCACCACCGGCGCAGCCAGCGGCTCGCCCGTGCCCACGCTGTGCGAGAGCACCAGGTTGCGCTGCAGCTCGGCCAGATGGTCGTTGCCGATGCGCGTGCTCGCGAGCTTGCCGAAGCCGGTGTTGATGCCGTAGACGACCTGGTCGTTCTCGACGATGTGGCGCACCGCCGCCTCGGCCTTCGTCATGCCGCCCTGCACCGACGGATCGAGTGCAAGTTGCACGCCGCCGGCCTGGATGCGTCGCAGCATCGCAAGGTCGACCTTGCCGGGCGTGAGGGTCAGGGTGGCATCGGATGAAGCGGTGTGATTGCTTGGCATGTGAACCTGTCTATACAACTAGTTGCGAGAGATAACGATCGGTCTGTGAGACGAAAAAAACTAACCGAAGCTCGGGTTGCCGTCGGCTTTGAAGCGGCTGCCCAGGCTGTAGCGCGACGCGGGATGCAGGCAGCGCACCCAGGTCACGGGCGTGTTGCGCGTCCAGGTGCGGCGCGTGAGCAGGAGGCAGGGGTCGGTCACTTCCATGGCGAGCCGCTCGGCCTGTTCGGCGTTGGGCAGCACGGCATCGACGACGTGTTCGATCTGGTCGAAGGGCACGTTGCGCACCAGGTATTCGCTGGGCGGCATCGCGGTGAAGTCCTGCTCCAGGTAATCGGGCACGACCTGCGGGTTGACGTAGCGCTCTTCCAGCTGCACCGGCGTGTCGTTCTCCAGGTGCAGGCAGGCGCTGTGGAACACCGAGTCGCCCGCGCGCAGGTCGAGCCATGCGGCCACATCGGGCGAGGCGGCGATTCGCTCCACCGCGAGCATCTCGCAGCGGTAGTCGTGGCCGCGCTGGCGGATTTCGCTGGCGATGTTGGCGATCTGCAGCAGCGTCGATTGCGGCTTGTTCTCCGCCACGAAACTGCCCACGCCGGCCACGCGCACGATGCGGCCCTGCTCCACGAGCTCGCGCAGCGCGCGGTTCACCGTCATGCGCGCCATGCCGAACTGCGCGACCAGTTCGTGCTCCGACGGCAGGCGATGACCGGGCGGCCAAGTGCCGTCCTGGATCTTGCGGGAGATGTGATCCTTGACTTGCGCGTAGAGCGCGAGGGTCGGCAGGTCGCGTTTCATCGTGCGTCGTTCAATGCTCGGCCGCGGCCATCGACTCGGCGCGGATTTCTTCGGTCAGGCGCGCCTTGATGTCCATGAACTCCGGCGAGGTCTTGATCGTGTAGCTGCGCGGATGCGGAAAGTCCACCGCGATCTCGGTCTTGATGCGCCCCGGCCGCGCGCTGAACACCGCCACGCGGTTGGCCATGAAGATCGCCTCGTCGATGTCGTGCGTGACGAAGAGCACCGTCTTCTGCGCCGATTCCCAAATGCCCAGCAGCAGCTCCTGCATCAGCACGCGCGTCTGGTTGTCCAGCGCGCCGAAGGGCTCGTCGAGCAAGAGCATCTTGGGGTCGTTGGCGAGCGCGCGCGCAATCGCGGTGCGTTGCTGCATGCCGCCCGAGAGCTGCTTGGGAAAGTGATGCTCGAAGCCGCGCAGGCCCACCTTGGCGATGAAGAACTCGCTGCGCTCCTTCTGGTCGGCCTCGCTCATGCCGCGCTCGCGCAGGCCGAAGCGGATGTTCTGCGCCACGGTGAGCCACGGGAACAGCGTGTAGCTCTGGAACACCACGCCGCGGTCGGCACCCGGGCCTTCGATGCGCTCGCCGTCGAGCATCACCTGGCCGGTGGTCGGGAAGTCGAGCCCCGCCACGATGCGCAGCAGCGTCGACTTGCCGCAGCCCGAAGGGCCGAGGATGGTGACGAAGTCGTTCTCCTTCACCTCGAAGTCGATGGGCAGGAGCGCCTGCGTGCTCTGGCCCTTGGTGCCGGTGAAGACGCGCGAGACGCCTTGGATGGAGAGTTGGTTTCCGAGCGCCGACAGGCCGCCCTTAGGCGCGAGCGCCCCCTCGGGGGGCAGCGAGGACACGGAGTGCCGAGCGTGGGGGTAAGTTTTCACAGTGCGGCCCATGCGAACAGACGGCGGTTGAGCGCCTTGAATGCGAAGTCGGACAGAAGGCCGATGACGCCGATCACGATGATCCCGAAGATGATCTGCCCGGTGTTCAGGAGCGCCTGGCTGTCGGTGATCATGTGGCCGATGCCCGAGGACGAGCCGATCAGCTCCGCGACGATCACGTAGGTCCACGCCCAGCCGAGCACGAGGCGCAGCGTTTCGGCGATGCCGGGTGCGGCACCCGGAATGAGCACGCGCGCCACGATGCCGCGGCTGTTCGCGCCCAGCGTGTAGGCGGCCTCGACCAGGTCGCGCCGCGCGCCGCCCACGGTGACGGCCACCATCAGCACGATCTGGAAGAAGGAGCCGATGAAGATCACCAGCAGCTTCTGCATTTCGCCGAGGCCCGCCCAGAGAATGAGCAGCGGAATGAAGGCCGACGCCGGCAGGTAGCGGCAGAACGAGACGAAGGGCTCGAAGAAGGCCTCGACGGTTTTCCAGGTGCCCATCGCGATGCCCAGCGGCACCGCGAACACTGCGGCCAGCAGGAAGCCGCCGAACACGCGCCACACGGTCATGCCGATGTCGCCGATGAAGCCGTACTCGGTGAAGAGCAGCCAGCCTTCCTTGACCATGGTCGGCGGGCTCGCGAGGAAGGTCGGCGACACGAAGCCGCCGAGCGTGGCGAGCGACCACACCAGCACGAACACGACGAAGAAGCCGAGCCCCAGCAGCACGCGCGCACGGGCGCCGATGGGTTCGAGTGGCGCGAACGCGCGGCGGCGCACGGGTGCCGCTGCGGGTTGGGATGAAGCGGCGCCCGCCGATGCCGCGCGAGGCGGCACCTGCTGCGGCAGCGCCTTACTTGACGTAGCTTGCATCGAAGGTGACTGCGTAGTCTTCAGGCGCCTTGCGGATCACGCCGGCTTCCAGAAGGATCGCCGCGGCTTCCTTCATGAAGGTGGTGAGTTCGCCCGCGAAGAACTTCTGGTTGGCGGCCTTGTCCTGCCAGCGCAGGTACGCCGACGACTTGGCGAACTGCTCGCCGCTCTGCTTGACGGCCGAGCCCATGAGCTCGTTGGCCTTGGCCGGGTCGGCCTTGATCATGTCCAGTGCGTCGAAGTACGACTTGGTGAGCGCGGCGGCGGCCTTGGCATTGGCCTTGAGCCAGGTGGGCGCGCAGCCGACGGTGTCCATCACCATCGGGTAGTCGAGCGTGGTGGCCAGGATCTTGCCGGCCGCCGGATTGGCGCGCACGGTCGAGAGGTACGGCTCGTAGGTCATGGCGGCGTCGTTCTGGCCGGCCACGAACGCTTGCGCGGCGGGCTGCGGCTCGAGCGACACCACCTTCACGTCCTTCAGGCTCATGCCGTTCTTGCTGAGCATCCAGGCCAGGCCGAAGTACGGTGCGGTGCCGGGGGCGCTCACGCCGATGGACTTGCCCTTGAGGTCGGCGAAGGTCTTGACGTCGTTGCGCACCGCGATGCCGTCGGCGCCGTAGGACTTGTCCATCTGGAAGATCTGCACGATCGGCACGCCGTTGGCGTTCCAGGCGACGTGCGTTTCCACGGTGGTGGCAGCGCACTGGATCGCGCCGGAGGCCAGGGCCAGGTGGCGGTCCTTCTGCGGGATCATCTTGAGTTCGACGTCCAGCCCGTTCTTCTTGAAGATGCCGGCCTTCTCGGCCAGCGAGAGCGGCGCGAAGCCGGTCCAGCCGGACATGCCGAGCGAGATCTTGGTGTCCTGGGCGGCGGCCGTTCCGGCCATGCCCGCTGCACATGCACCTGCTGCCAGCAGCGAAGCGACTTTCACAACTACCGTCGTCTTGACCATGGGTACTCCTGGTTCCGTTTTCTAGAAATGGCTCGGCGATGCGCCCCGGGTTCCGGGTTGCGCGCGCCTCGCATTGTTGCCAAGCGCCTCAACTTGTATATACAGGATAACCCGAGAGGGTCATTTCGGTGCATTTCACTAGGAAGATGCACCAGATTGCTGTCTAGACAAATAGAGCGGCGGGACGGGAGCAACCATTGCAAAGCTCATGCCACAGTCATAACTGGGTGGCTGGGGGACAATCGACCGCCCCGCCCTCCATCACCCCCCGACGTCCGCCTCCGCAGCCCGTGTCCTCCCTCGCACCCCACCCCCTCGACGCTCCCGGCAGCAGCACCTCGCCGGCCGAAATCCTCCACGAAGTCTTCGGCTATTCGCAGTTCCGCGGCGCCCAGCAGGACATCGTCGATCACGTGGTGGGCGGCGGCGATGCGCTGGTGCTGATGCCCACCGGCGGCGGCAAGTCGCTGTGCTACCAGATCCCGGCCATCGCCCGGCAGCGCGCGGGGCGCGGCGTGGCGGTGGTGGTGTCGCCGCTGATCGCGCTGATGCACGACCAGGTCGGCGCGTTGCACGAGGCGGGGGTGAATGCGGCGTTCCTCAATTCCACGCTCGACTGGGAACAGACGCAGGACGTGGAGCGCCGCATGCTGCGCGGCGAGATCACGCTGCTCTACGCGGCGCCCGAGCGGGTGAACACGCCGCGCTTCCTGTCGCAGCTCGATTCGCTCAAGGAGCGCGGCAAGCTCTCGCTGTTCGCGATCGACGAGGCGCATTGCGTGAGCCAGTGGGGCCACGACTTCCGTCCCGAATACCGCGCGCTCACCGTGCTGCACGAGCGCTATGCGGGCGTGCCGCGCATCGCGCTGACCGCCACGGCCGATGCGCTCACGCGCGCCGACATCGTCGAGCGGCTGCAGCTGGAAGAGGCGCGCCAGTTCGTCTCCAGCTTCGACCGGCCGAACATCCGCTACACCATCGTCGAGAAAAAAGACGCGACCACGCAGCTCCTGCGCTTCATCGAGCGCGAGCACGAGGGCGATGCGGGCGTGGTCTATTGCCAGTCGCGCAAGCGCGTGGAAGACCTCGCGACGACGCTGCAGGGCGCGGGCATCAACGCCCTGCCGTACCACGCGGGGCTCGACGCCGCGGTGCGCCAGAAGCACCAGGACCGGTTCCTGCGCGAGGAAGGCATCGTGATGGTCGCGACCATCGCCTTCGGCATGGGCATCGACAAGCCCGACGTGCGCTTCGTCGGCCACCTGGACATGCCCAAGAACATCGAGGGCTACTACCAGGAAACCGGTCGCGCCGGCCGCGACGGCGCCCCCGCCGATGCCTGGATGACCTACGGCCTGAACGACGTGGTGAACCAGCGCCGCATGATCGACGAGAGCCCGGCCGGCGAGGAGTTCAAGCAGGTGATGCGCGGCAAGCTCGACGCCCTGCTCTCGCTGGCCGAGGCGAGCGACTGCCGCCGCGTGCGGCTCCTGGGCTACTTCGGCGAGAAGAGCACGCCCTGCGGCAACTGCGACAACTGCCTGAACCCGCCGCAGGTGTGGGACGGCACCGATGCCGCGCGCAAGCTGCTGAGCACCATCTACCGCGTACAGCAGCAGAGCGGCATCAGCTTCGGCGCGGGGCACATCATGGACATCCTGCGCGGCAAGGAGACCGAGAAGGTCAAGCAGTTCGGCCACGAACGCATCAGCACCTTCGGGCTGGGCGCGGAGTTCAGCGAGGTGCAGCTGCGCGGCGTGCTGCGCCAGCTGATCGCCACGGGCGCGCTGGCGGTCGATGCGGAGGCCTTCAACACGCTCAAGCTCACCGAAGGATCGCGTGCGGTACTCAAGGGCGAGGCGAACGTGACGCTGCGCGAATCCATCTCGTCACCGGCGGAGCGCAAGCCCCGCCGCGAGAAGGCCGCCAAGGGCGCGCCCTCGCCGGCCGCCGCCAAGCTCGACGACACCGGCAAGAAGCGCTTCGAGGCGCTCAAGGCCTGGCGCGCCGAGGTGGCCAAGGAACACAACCTGCCAGCCTATGTGATCTTCCACGACGCCACGCTGGCGTCGATCGCCGAGCGCGCACCGGCCACGCTCGAGGACCTGCAGGGCATCAGCGGCATCGGCACCAAGAAGCTCGAGGCTTATGGTGCCGAGGTGCTGCGCGTCTGCTCGGCGTTCTGACCCCCTGCTTCAGTTCGTCGGCGGCAGCGTGATCGGCACGGGCCGCGTCAGCAGGTCGACGAAGAGTTCGAAGAAGCGCGGGTTGTCGAAGCGCTGCACCACCGTCATCTTCTGCAGCGTCGGGCCCGCGGGCTGCGAGGCGTAGCCGATGGAGCGGCCGTTGTCCGCGGCGCCCGGCTTGGCGACCACGTCGACATAGCGTTCCACCGTCTTGGTGGCATAGGTCGGATCGATCAGGTAGGCCAGCGTGAGCGTGTCCCAGATGTTCTGCGTGTAGTCGGGGTTGTTCTCGAAGCCGTTCGTGCCGCTGAAGCCGTAGCCGTTGAGCTTGCGGAACACCTCGGTCACCGCGGTCGGCTTGGCCGGATGGGCGATGCGGTCGTAGATCGGCTTGGTGAGGAACACGGTGTCGGTCACGTCCAGCGGCACGATCACCTGCGGGATCGGCAGGCGCACTACGAACTGCGCGGCGTCGGGATCGAACCACCAGTTGAACTCGGCCGCCTTGGTGGTGTTGCCGGGCACGTCGACGGCGCCGCCCATGTAGATGATCTTCTTGATCAGCGGCACGATGTCGGGGCTCTTCTTCACCGCGAGCGCGATGTTGGTGAGCGGGCCGATGGCCAGGATGGTGATCTCGTACGGATTGGCCCGCACCGTGTCGATGATGAAGTCGACCGCGCTCTTGCGCTGCACCAGCGTGCGGGTGGCAAAGCCGTCGGGCGAAGGCTTCAGGTCGGCGTCGGTCTTGGGCTCGGGGCCGCTCCAGGCGCCCAGGTAGCCGTCGCCGCCTGCACCCGCGGCCATTTCGGCCTCGACGTCGGCGAAGGTGTGGTTGAGCGCGTAGTTCTCGCCCACGTACACGCCGATGCGGTCGCCCACGCCGAGGCGCTCGACCGACATCAGCGCATCGGCCACGCCTTGCTTCAACCACTGGTTGCCCGAGACCACGCTGATGCCCATGACCTGGACCTTGCCCTGCGCCTGCAGCTGCGCGGCCATAACGCCGAGCTGGCCGTCGTCGCTCATGGTGTTGTAGTCGCTGTCGATGATGATCTTCTGCGCGGCCGGCGGGGGACCGCTGAAGCCGGGCGCGAGCCCGAAGCCGCCGTTGCCGTCGCCGCCTCCGCCGCAACCCGCCACCACGGTCACGACCACCAGGGCGAGCACCGTCCCGATCCACTTGCGCATCTTCCGCATCCTGCTTCTCCTAAGTATTTGGTTTTCAGTCGAGGGAACTGAAATACAAACGTTTGCGCAAACCTTTGCGCAAACGTTTGCCAAACTCTAAATGGCGAAGCACGCGCATGGCAAGTGCTGTGGCTAGGGGTTTTCCGCGGGGCCGCGGCGGAGCGGCCCGGGAGTTCGTCAGCCCGCGGTGGGCGGACGCTCGAGCAGGCGGTTCTCGCGCAGCGGCGAGCGATTGAGCAGGGCAGGCTGCGTCTCGTCGGGCGCTGCTTCCTGGGTCTTTTCGAGGCCGATGCCCGGGACCGCCTTGGCCGACGACGCGGCCGGCGCCGGGCAGGAGCCGGTGCTTCGCAGCGCGAGCGCCGCGGCCAGCCGTGCCTCGGCGGGGTCGCCGAGCTGATGGGTGAGGTCGTCGGCCACGGTGCAATTGGGGTTGGGCGCGAAGCCGTCGCCGTAGTCGCCGAAGCCCGCCTGGTTCACGCCCTTGATCTGGATCGCGAAATAGGTGGTGCCGCAGTTGTCCTGCGGATAGAAGCCGTACGGCTTGCCGCAGGTGGTGCCGCCGACGAGGTTGACCGTGACGCCGACGCCGCGCAGGCTGTTGATCACCGATTCGCTGGCCGAGCAGGTGTCGGGGCTGGTGAGCACCGTGACGCGCGAGAGGCCCAGCGTGGGCAGCGGCTGGTTGTTCCGATTGGTGTTGTAGAACGGGGTCAGGCTCTGCGCGACCGTCTGGCGGAACGGGTTCTTGTCGTTGTAGATCAGCAGCTCGAAGGTCTTGCCGGCCGTCGCGCCCGGTCCGGCGATCATGTAGGCCAGCCGGCTCGCGATGTTGAGCGAGCCGCCGCCGTTGTAGCGCATGTCGAGCACCAGGTCCTGGATGCCGCCGTTCTCGTTGAGCTTGTTCACCGCCGCGATGAGCTGCGGCTCGGCCGTCAGGATGTGGTCGTTGAACAGCAGGTAGCCCACGCGATTGCCCGCGTCGCCGATGGTCTTGACGTTCTGCACCGGCGTGCTGGTGACTTCGGCCGAGGTCAGCTGCACCGCCGGCTGCCGCACGCCGCCCACCTCGAAGACGAAGCTGTGCGACTCGTTGAGCGTCTGGGGCGTGATGCCGCGATTGATGACATTGGCGTTCGCGGTGCCGGTGGCATTGACGGCATCGACGCCGTCGATCTCGAGGATCTTCGCGCCGCGCTGGAGGCCGGCGTTCGCGGCCGGCGAGCCGGGTTCGACGAAGGCGATGCGCAGGTTGCGCGGCGGCGTGGTGCGCAGGGCGGCGATCTCCATGCCGTAGCCCGCCGAGACACCGTTCTGCGACAGCTGGCGGTACACCTCGGTGTCGTAGGTGAAGTGGAAGCGGTCCTTGGCGCGGCCCGAGTTCGTGGTGAGCGGCGTCTTGAGCACGTTGAAGAAGGCGACGGGCGTCGCGTAGTCGGCGGCCTTGAGCGTGGCCGGCACCTCGTTGTACCAAAGGTAGGTCTCGTCGATCCAGCTGCGCACCCATTTCTTCTCGTCGCCGAGCGAGCCGGCGGTGTCCGGAAAACGGCTGCCGGTGGCGGGATTGATGCCGGTGCGCGGCGCGGCGCACAGGCCTTCCACGGTCGAGGAGTCAACGATCTCCCCGTCCGTGCTGCCGGGCGGGTTGGTGCCGATGGGTGGCGCGATGCCGGGAAAGCCGCCCCCGCCCCCGCCGCCTCCACCACCGCCACCGCCGCAACCAGCCAGCAGGCCGGCCACTGCGAACGCAGCCACGGCCATCCACGCACCGGGGCGCGGCAACCGCCGCAGGTCTGTATTGCGAAAGCCCATGGATTTCCTCCTCGTGCCCCCGACAGCGGACACGCCCCTTGTTGATCTTTACTGGACGAAGCCCATGCCGCGCGATTCGCGGACCTCGGGCTTGATGCGATGCTCGGCCTCGAGCTGGTCGAGAAACTCCGCCGCCGAGAACTCGACCGCGAGGATATCCGTCTGGCGTTTCACCGCCGCGAAATCCCCCGGGCACAGCTGTGCCAATTGCGCGAGCCGCGTTTTCACTTCGCCGGTCATCAGCGCCGCGTCGCCTGCCAGCGCTTCGGTCACGAACATGCGCTCGCGCTGCACGGCCGTGAGCGGATTGAACTTGATCTTGAAAGTGAAGCGCCGCAGCGCCGCCTGGTCGAGCCGGTCGAGCAGGTTGGTGGTGCAGACGAACACGCCGTTGAAGCGCTCCATGCCCTGCAGCATCTCGTTGACCTCGGTGACCTCGTAGGTGCGCTGCGCGCCGCGCCGGTCCTGCAGGAAGGAGTCGGCCTCGTCGAGCAGCAGCACGGCCTTCTCGGCCTCGGCTTCCTTGAACATGGCAGCCATGTTCTGCTCGGTCTCGCCGACGTACTTGCTCATGAGGTCGCTCGCCTGCTTGATGATCAGCGGCCGGCCCACGGCCCGGGCGATGTGCTCGGCCAGCGCGGTCTTGCCGGTGCCCGGCGCGCCGTAGAAGCACAGCGTGCCGTGGCCGCGCGCCTTGAGCGCCTCGACGATGCGCGGGATCTCGAAGCGGGTCTCGACGTTGAGCATGTCGAGGTCGTAGGTGGTGACGTTGCCGCGCTCGCCGCGGCCGGTGTCGAGCGTGCCCAGCGCGAGGTCGGCGTTGCGCAGTTGCCGCTCGATCAGCCCTTCCATCGAGGCGTCGTCGGTCTTGGCGAGCCCGGCGAAGCGCACCGCGGTGCGGATCTGCGCGGGCGTGAGGCCCTTGCGCTCGGCGAGCTTGGCGGTGAAGGCCTCGGACACCACGACGCCTTCGAGCGTCTTCTTCACGAGCTGTTCGCGCGCGCCCGGCGGCGGCGACTTCAGTTCGAGGTGGTAGGCGAAGCGACGACGGAACGCCGGGTCGATCTGCTCGATGCGGTTGGTGACCCAGAGCGTCGGCACAGGGTTGGCCTCGAGGATCTGGTTGACCCAGGCCTTGCCGCTCACGCTGCCGCTGGTGGGCGCCGGAATCTGCTCGGCCCGCGCCATGAATTGCGCAGCCTCGGTGCTGATCGGCGGGAACACATCCTCGACTTCGTCGAACAGCAGTGCGGCCTGCGCGCTGCCCTTGAGGAACACCTGCGCGATCTGCAGCGAGCGATAGCGGTCGCGGCCGCTCAATGAATTGCCATCGCGATCGGCGTATTCGACTTCGAAGAGCTCCAGGCCCGCGGCCTGCGCGACCACTTTGGCAAGCTCGGTCTTGCCGGTGCCGGGCGGGCCATAGAGCAGCACGTTGACGCCAGGCTCCTTACGCGCGACTGCAGCACGCAGCAGCGTGACAAGCATCTGCGCGTCTTCTTCCACGAAGGAGAAGTCGTGCGGCGTGAGCGCGCTCTTGGCCGAGGGCCGCGTGAACACCGCCATCAGCTCGTTCTGGTCGCGGTACTCGCGCATCAGCACCGGCGGGAGCTTCTCGCTGACCTTCATGAGGTCGGCGAGGTCGGTGATGTTGTGTTCGGAGATCAGGTTCTCGACGAGGCCGATGCGCTCGAGCCGCGAGCCCGCGCGCAATGCTTCACCGACTTCGCTCGCATTCACGCCGGCGATGTCGGCGATGGCGGCATAGGCCTCGGGCGCGTTGTTGACCTTGAACTCGACCAGCAGCGAACGCAGGTCGCGCTGGTAGCGCGCGAGCGTGCCGTAGAGCAGCAGCGCGCGCTCGGCCTTGTTGAGCTGCAAAAGGCCCGCGAGCGCGTCGATGTTCTTCTCGACCAATGTCGATTGCTTGCGCAATGCATGCGTGAGCCAGTCGCGCGTGACGGCGAGCACCGAGAGCAGGTCCTTGGGCTGGTCCTTCGCGTATTCGTCGAGGTAGAAGAAGAGCGTGCCTTCTTCATACGGACCGCGCCACACGCCATGGCGTTCGAGCAGCGTGCGGCCATCGAAATTCTCGACGCCCTTCCACGCTTCATTGCCGGCGCAGCGGCGTCCGAGGAATTCACGCAATCGCTGCAGCACCGCGGCGGGCCACACGAGATGGCGCCCCGTGAGCGAGAGCAGTCCGTTGATATCGCGCCGCACGTTGAAGCGCGGCCCCTGCTTGGCGGCGAGCGTGAGCACGAAGTGCGAGCACATGAGCTCGAGCACCGGCGCTTCCTTGAGGCCAGGCGAAGGCAATGCCTGCCCGCGTACCGCAGCAGCCACTACATCGACACCCGCACGCTTGACCATCAGGAAACCTCCAATGAGGAAATTCGTGGAGAGACCATAACGCAGACTTTTGGCTTCGGGAAGACGCCGAAAGGGTAAAAACCCTGATCTGGCGATTCCAGCCACAATGCGCGCCATGGTCGGAATCGAAGAAATCCAGCGCGCCGCGGTGCGCCTCCAGGGGCAGGTGCTCAATACGCCCTGTGTCGAATCACGCACGCTCTCCGAAATCGTCGGCGCGCAGGTGTTCCTGAAATTCGAGAACCTGCAGTTCACATCCTCGTTCAAGGAACGGGGTGCGTGCAACAAGCTGGTCGATCTTTCGGAAGCCGGCACGCGCGGCGTGATCGCCATGTCGGCCGGCAACCATGCGCAGGGTGTGGCCTATCACGCGCAACGGCTCGGCCTGCGCGCGCTGATCGTGATGCCGCGCTTCACGCCCGGCGTGAAGATCGAGCGCACCCGCGGCTTCGGCGCCGAGGTGGTGCTGCACGGAGACACGCTCGACGCGGCGCGCGCGCATGCGCTGGAACTTGCCGCGCGCGAAGGGCTGACCTTCGTGCATCCCTACGACGACGAAGCCATCATTGCCGGCCAGGGCACGGTGGCACTCGAGATGCTCGACGCTGTGCCTGACCTCGACACGCTGGTCGTGGCGGTCGGCGGCGGCGGGCTGATCGCCGGCATGGCGGTCGCGGCGCGCGATCGCAAGCCGGACATCGAGATCGTCGGCGTGCAGACCACGCGCTTTCCGGGCATGGTCAACGCCATCAAGGGCACGCACCACGTGCAGGGCAAGAGCACGATCGCCGAAGGCATCGCGGTCGGCACACCGGGCGTGCTGACGCGGGAAATCATCGCGAGCAAGGTCGACGACCTGGTGCTGGTCGATGAAGGCGATATCGAGCAGGGCGTGCTGATGCTGCTCGAGATCGAAAAGACCCTTGTGGAAGGTGCGGGTGCCGCAGGTCTTGCGGCGCTGATCCGGCATCCGGAGCGCTTCAAGGGCAAGCGCGTGGGGCTGGTGCTTTCGGGCGGGAACATCGATCCGCTGCTGCTCGCGGCCATCATCGAACGCGGCATGGTCAGGGCCGGGCGGCTCGCGCGGGTGCGGGTGAGTGCGCGCGACGTGCCGGGTTCACTGGCAGAGATCACGGCCACCGTGGCCGAAGCGGGCGCTAACGTCGACGAGGTTCACCACCAGCGCGCGTTCACGATGCTGGCGGCCCAGAACGTCGACATCGAGCTGGTCCTGCAGACCCGCGGACGGGCCCATCTGGCCAGCGTCCTGACGGCCCTGAAGGACGCCGGTTTTGAAGCCGAAGAGCAACACTGACAGGGGCTCGCAACCCCCTAGACCGCTCCACGGTACCCCGCCGGTAAAATGCCGCCAGTTTTGTCATTTGAGTATTCGAGGTACTTCCCGATGTCCAACCCCACTCCCGTCGAGCCCGGCCACGCCGCAGCCGCCGAACATGACGCCGTCGAATCGGTCGTTCACCTGATGCCCATCGTGCTCCCGCTCGCCGGTGGCGTGCTGATGCTTCTCCTGGCATCCATCGCTGTCTACCTGGCCTGACAGCCTGTTGGGCTGTCGTCCGCGGGCGGTGCGGCCCGCGGCGGCGCAATCTCCCTGAGCGAAACGTTTTCTCAAACGGACCTCCGTGCCCATGCAGGCTCGGCGTCCCGTTCGGAAAGACGATTTTTCAACTTAGGAGATTTCCGATGAACGCACCCACGATGAAGGGCCTCACCATTCAGGCGCCCTCATACGTCAAGAACGCGAAACTGATTGCCTGGGTGGCCGACATGGCCGCGCTGTGCAAACCCGAGGCCGTCTACTGGTGCGACGGCAGCAAGGAAGAATACGACCGCCTCTGCCAGCAGCTGGTCGACGCGGGCACCTTCAAGAAGCTCAATCCCGCCAAGCGCCCCAACTCGTTCCTCGCGGTGTCCGACCCGACCGACGTCGCGCGCGTCGAGGACCGCACCTTCATCTGCTCCAACGAGAAGGACAGCGCCGGCCCCACCAACAACTGGATGGCTCCGGCCGAGATGCGTGCGACGCTGCAGCCGCTCTTCGACGGCTGCATGAAGGGCCGCACGATGTACGTGGTGCCGTTCAGCATGGGCCCGCTGGGCTCGCCGATCGCGCACATCGGCATCGAACTCTCCGACAGCCCCTATGTGGCGGTCAACATGCGCATCATGACCCGCATGGGCAAGGCGGTGTACGAGGTGCTGGGCGCCGACGGCGAGTTCGTGCCCTGCGTGCACACCGTGGGCGCGCCGCTCGAAGCCGGGCAGAAGGACGTCTCCTGGCCCTGCAACAAGACCAAGTACATCGTTCACTACCCCGAGACGCGCGAGATCTGGAGCTACGGCTCAGGCTATGGCGGCAACGCGCTGCTGGGCAAGAAGTGCTTTGCGTTGCGCATCGCCTCCAACATGGGTCGCGACGAAGGCTGGCTGGCCGAGCACATGCTCATCCTGGGCGTGACGAATCCCGAGGGCAAGAAGTACCACGTGGCCGCCGCTTTCCCGAGCGCCTGCGGCAAGACGAATTTCTCGATGCTGGTACCGCCGGCCGGCTTCGAAGGCTGGAAGGTCACGACCATCGGCGACGACATCGCCTGGATCAAGCCTGGCAAGGACGGCCGCCTGTACGCGATCAACCCCGAAGCGGGTTACTTCGGCGTGGCGCCCGGCACCAACATGCTGACCAATCCGAACTGCATGGACAGCCTGAACAACGACGTGATCTTCACGAACGTCGCGCTGACCGACGACGGCGACGTCTGGTGGGAAGGCATGGAGCAGGACACCAAGACCCTGCCCGCGCACCTGACCGACTGGCAGGGCAAGGACTGGACGCCGCAGATCGCGAAGGAAACCGGCGCGAAGGCAGCGCACCCGAACTCGCGCTTCACCGTGGCCGCGACCAACAATCCGGCGCTGGACGACGCCTGGGACGATCCGAAGGGCGTGGCGATCGACGCCTTCATCTTCGGCGGCCGCCGCTCGACGACGGTGCCGCTGGTGACCGAGGCGCGCAATTGGGTCGAGGGCGTCTACATGGCCGCAACGATGGGTTCTGAAACCACCGCTGCCGCTGGCGGCCAGCAAGGCGTGGTGCGCCGTGACCCGTTCGCGATGCTGCCGTTCGCCGGCTACAACATGGCCGACTACTTCCAGCATTGGCTCAACGTCGGCAAGACGCTTGAGGCCTCGGGCGCCAAGCTGCCGAAGATCTACACGACCAACTGGTTTCGCAAGGGCGCTGACGGCAAGTTCGTCTGGCCTGGTTATGGCGAGAACATGCGCGTTCTGAAGTGGATGATCGATCGTGTCGAAGGCAAGAAGACCGAAGGCGTCGAGCACATCACCGGTGTGAGCCCGCGGTATGAGGATCTGAATTGGACGGGGCTGGAATTCAGCGCGGAGCAGTTCGCTACCGTGACGAGCATCGACAAGGCGGCCTGGCAGGCGGAACTGAAGCTGCACGCGGAATTGTTCCAGCAGCTGTCGCATCACTTGCCTAAGGAGCTGCCGGAGACCAAGGCAGCTATCGAGCAACGCTTGGCCGCCTGATCTTCAGCGGTTTTTAAATGGCAAAGCCCGGTGGAGTGATCCACCGGGCTTTTTTTATTGGTTGCTCTTCAATTAATCGACGATTTGAGATCAAGATTAAAAGTATTCGTCCAAAGCAAAAAACCCCAGTCATTGCTGACTGGGGTTTTCTGGGCTGTAAGAGCCTGACGATGACCTACTTTCACACGGGAACCCGCACTATCATCGGCGCTGAGTCGTTTCACTGTCCTGTTCGG
>Ga0209127_100061_pt1 | contig 125628 bp, 106 predicted proteins | sample LakSupMetagenome_FD_187469 | JGI IMG/M metagenome (GOLD analysis project Ga0209127, IMG submission 187469) | Freshwater microbial communities from Lake Superior, Canada - Sta WM archaea (SPAdes) (version 2) | ecosystem: Environmental > Aquatic > Freshwater > Lake | place: Lake Superior, Canada... | reverse complement strand
CGTCTCCCCCTCCCCTCTGGCTGCGCCGAGGAGCGCAGCGTTTTGCGGATCAGGGCTCGCAGCTGTTTGAGCGAAGCGAGTTCTGCGAGACCCCGCAAAACGCGAGCACCGCAGGTTGCCCCGTAGCGCAGCGAAGGGGTCGCAGACAGTGGGGTCGCCTTTCTTTTGCCTACTTTTCTTTGGCGAAGCAAAGAAAAGTAGGTCGCCCGCCGGGGCGAGTCCCGGCCTCGGAAAGCAATCTAGGCAGCCAGCCAATGAACGCTAAAGAGCTTCTCAGGATCTGTCCAAACCGCCCCAGGCCGGAAGCCAGCCCGAACAGCCAACGCACGAAGCCCATCCACAGTGAACTTGTGCGAGTACTCGGTGTGAATAGTCTCGCCCTCCTCGAACCCAAACCGCTCCCCATTCAAAGAAACGCTCTGAGCCCGCCGACTCACAAGGTGCATCTCGATCCGCTGCCGAGGCGCGTTATAGAACGCCGCATGCGCAAACCCATCCAGATCGAAATCAGCATCGAGCTCCGCATTCGCACGACGAAGCAAGTTCAGATTGAACGCCGCAGTCACCCCTTGCGCATCGTTGTAAGCCGCATGCAACCGCCCCGGCGCCTTCACCAGATCAACGCCAATCAAGAGCCCCCCGCCCCGCAACATCCGAGCCGCCAGCTGCAGAAAAGCCAACGCCTCATCAGGCTCGAAATTGCCGATCGTCGACCCCGGAAAAAATCCGACGCGCCGACCGGAACCGGCCAAAGGCGCAGGCAGCACCAGCGGCATCGTGTAGTCCGCAGCAATGGGCTGAACCACTAGCGCCGGATAGTCCGCCTTCAACCGCTCCGCAGCCGCCTCGAGGTGCTCCCCCGAGATGTCGATCGGCAGATAGCGCTTGGGCGTCTCGAGCGCATCGAGCAGCAACCGCACCTTGGTCAGCGACCCCGCGCCGAACTCCACGATCTCCGCGTTCGGCCCGATCTGCTCGGCGATCTCGCGCGCACATTCGCCGAGGATGCGCAGCTCGGTGCGCGTCGGGTAGTACTCGGGCAGCTCGCAGATGCGGTCGAACAACTGCGAGCCCGCTGCGTCGTAAAAAAACTTGGGCGAGATGCTGCGCGGCGTACGCGCCAGGCCCGCCTGCATCTCCCGCCCGAATTCGGACAGCGGCACGACGGCGGCCGGCGAACGGGATGTCTTCGAGGCAACGAACGAAGAGAGCGACGAAGAAGAAGTTGGATTGCGCATGATCAAAGGTCTTTCGCGAGCCGCAGCCCCGAGAACTGCCAGCGCGCGGCCGGCGGAAAGAAGTTGCGATAGCTGGGCCGCGAGTGCCCGGCCGGCGTGGCCACGCTGCCACCGCGCAACACCAGTTGCCCCACCATGAACTTGCCGTTGTATTCGGCCGCGATGCCGGGCATCGGGCGAAAGCCGGGATACGGGTCGTACGACGACCGCGTCCACTGCCAGACATGGCCGGCCATCTGGGTGATGCCGGGCGCGTCGAACGCGGCCTCCCATTCGAACTCGGTCGGCAGCCGGGCACCGGCCCATTCGGCATACGCGGCGGCTTCATAAAAACTCAACTGCGACACCGGCGCATCGGCCTCCATCGGCCGCACGCCGTGCAGGCCGAACACATGCCATTCGGCAGCAGTGCCTTGCTGCTGCGTTCCGAGGTTCAGGCGCGGATCGTCGGCGGCGAGCCAGTACGCCGGATGGCGCCAGCCATTCGCCTGCACCGCGGCCCATCCATCGGACAGCCACAGCTCCGCACGCTGATAGCCGCCATCGGCAATGAACTGCGCATAGTCGCCGCAGTTCACCAGCCGGTCGGCAATCGCATACGGCTGAAGCAGGGCCTTGTGGCGCGGCGTCTCGTTGTCGAAAGAGAAATCGGCGCCCGCATGCCCCACCTCGGCGATGCCGCCGTGCTGCGATATCCAGCGCACCGCGGGCGGCACGGCGGCCAGCCGCAACGCGGGCCCGCTCGCCGGCTTGTACGCAGGCAACAGCGGGTTGCACGAGAGCGCATGCAGGATGTCGGTGAGCAGCAGTTCCTGGTGCTGCTGCTCGTGGTTGAGGCCGAGCGTGACGATGGGCTCGATGGCGGCCCAGTCCTGCTCGTCGACGCCCCCTTCGAGCAGCGCGAGCACCGCCTCGTCCACATGCCGCCGGTACGCATGCACCTCGTCCACCGAAGGCCGCGTGAGCAGCCCGCGCTGCGGCCGCGGATGCCGCGGCCCGAGCGCCTCGTAGTAGGAATTGAAGAGGTAATGGAACCGCGTGTCGAAAGGCTGGTAGCCCTGTGCATGCGGCTGCAGCAGCACGGTCTCGAAGAACCACGTCGTGTGCGCGAGATGCCACTTCGTCGGGCTCGCATCGGGCATCGACTGGATGCACTGGTCTTCGGCGGAAAGCGGAGCGGCAAGTGCCAGGCTCGTGGCGCGCACTTCGCGAAACCTGTCGCGCAACGTGCTCGCCGCCTGTGTGATCGGCCGGGAAAGCGTCATGGGGTCTCCAGTCGGGTCAGCCGCAAGTTTTAGCCCATTCGGGTCGGCGCAGTCCGTAGGACAAAACGCCGCAGGGCCGCCGCCAGGAATTCGACGGGCAACCACTGTGGCACAAGATGACGGGGCGTGCAGGACGGCTGCGTATCATCCGTTCGATGCAAACGAACACTCCCCCGGGCAGGCCCAAAGTCGTCATCGTCGGCTGCGGATTCGGCGGACTCGAGGCGGCCCGCAAGCTGCAGCGCGCCGATGTCGATGTCACCGTGATCGACAAGACCAACCACCACCTGTTCCAGCCCCTGCTCTACCAGGTGGCGACCGCCGGGCTCGCTGCGCCCTCCATCGCGGCGCCGGTGCGCGCGCTGTTTCGCAAGCAACCGAATATCACCACGCTCCTGGGCGAAGTCAGCGCCATCGACCCCGCCAGTCGTACGGTGCAGCTGGCCAGCGGCACCAGCGTGCCCTACGACCACCTGATCGTCGCCGCTGGCGCCACGCACAGCTATTTCGGCCACGATGAATGGGCGCCGGTCGCGCCGGGCCTGAAGACGCTGGCCGATGCCTTCGAGATCCGCCGCCGCGTGCTGTTGTCGTTCGAGACCGCCGAGACCACCACCGAACCCGCGCTTCGCCGCGCCCTCCTTACCTTCGTGGTGATCGGCGCCGGCCCGACCGGCGTCGAGATGGCTGGCACGCTCGCCGAGATCGCCAAGCACACGCTCTCGGGCGAGTTCCGCCACATCGACCCGAGCAGCTCGCAGGTGCTGCTCGTGGAAGGCGGCCCGCGCGTGCTGCAGGCCATGCCCGAGTCGCTGAGCCAGAAGGCCCTTGAGCAGTTGGAAAAGCTCGGCGTCGAGGTGCGGCTGAATGCGCGCGTCACCGCGATCGACAGCACCGGGCTCGAAGTGCAGACCGGTGGCAGTGCGGACGGCGCACCGGTCGCGAGCTACCGAATCGATAGCAGCTGCGTGGTCTGGGCCGCGGGCGTCGCGGCCTCGCCGCTGGGCCGCATGCTCGGCACGGCCACCGGCGTCGAATGCGACCGCGCGGGCCGCATCAAGGTCGAGCCCGACCTGAGCCTTACGGGCCACTCCGAAATCAGCGTGGTGGGCGATCTCGCAGCCGCCATGAGCCATGCGCCCGGCAAGCCGCCGAAGCCCGTGCCCGGCGTGTCGCCCGGCGCCAAGCAGATGGGCCGCGCCGCGGCGTCGAACATCCTGCGCCGCATCGCGGGGCAGCCGACGGTGCCGTTCCGCTATGCGGACTACGGCAACCTCGCGACCATCGGCCGCAACTCGGCGGTGGTGGACCTGGGTACGCCCTTCGGCCCGCTGCGTTTCAGCGGCCGGCTCGCGTGGCTGTTCTGGCTGTTCGCGCACGCGTACTTCCTCATCGGCTTTCGCAACCGCATCGTCGTGATGATGGACTGGGCCGGCGCGTACTGGAGCTTCCAGCGCAACGCACGCGTGGTGGCCGACGTGCAGGGCAAGAGCGAATCCTGAAGCAGGAGCCGAGGCCATGTTGTCGCTGATCTGGTGGATCGCCATTCATGCCGTCGAAGCGCTCTTCCTTCTCTGGGTGCTGCGTTGGGGCGGCGCAGAGCGGCTGGAGGGCACCTTCGCCTCGGGCTTTCTCGTCAGCACCTTCGCGCCGCGCTGGAGCGCCGAAGGGCTGCGGATGGCGGCGCTGATCCTGCTGGTGTTCTGCGCGATCACCTTCGTCGTGGGCCTCTTCGCGCCCTCGCTGCGCTGCTGGGTCGGCGGCGCCTGCTGAGCGCCACCGGCCGCTTGCGCATCAGGTCCCGATCACACCGCCGTCGTTCTTCGTGATGACCACGGTGGCCGAGCGCGGACGCCCTGCGCCGTCCGGCCACTTCGACACGGCAAGCGGACGGTCCGGATCGCTCCGCTCATTGGCCGGCTCGCCCGGGTGCTGGATGTTGATGAACAGCGTGCGCAGATCCGGCGTGGCCGTGAGGCCGGTGATCTCGCAGCCGGCCGGGCCGACCAGGAAGCGGCGGATCTCGCCCTTCGTCGGGTCGCAGGCCAGCATCTGGTTGTTCGGCAGGTTGCTGTAGTCGCCCTTGCCGAGCGTGGAGGTCGACACGTCGGTCTCGATCCACAGCACGCCGCGCGCATCGACCATCAGGCCATCGGGGCTGCCGAAGGTGTCGCCCTTGATGTTGCCCTGCGCTTCGTAGCGCGACTGCTTCGGGTCGCCGGCGAGCACGAGGTGGTTCCACGCGAACTTGGTCGCGTCGAGGTCGCCGCTTTCCTTCCAGCGGATGATCTGGCCCATCGTGTTGTTAGAGCGCGGATTGGCCGCGTCCATGAAGGGCTGGCCCGGCGCGCCGCGGTTGCTGTTGTTGGTGAGCGTGCAGTAGACCTCCTTCGTGAGCGGATCGACGGTCGTCCACTCGGGGCGGTCCATCTTCGTGGCGCCCAGCAGGTCGCTCGCCTGGCGCGCCTTGATGAGCACATCGCCCTGGCTCGCGAAGCCCTTGTCGGCCACGAGCCCGTTCTGGCCCTGCACGAGCGGCAGCCATTCGCCGGTGCCGTCCACGTCGAAACGGCCGACGTACAGCGTGCCGTGGTCGAGCAGTTCGCGGTTGGCTGCGGCGCCGCCGGGCTGCACCTTGTCGCGGCTCACGAACTTGTAGATGTATTCGAAGCGCGAGTCCTCGCCCATGTAGACGACGGCGCGGCCGTCGTTGGTGAGCGCGGTGGCGGCGCCTTCGTGCGCGGCGCGGCCCATGGCGGTGCGCTTGCGCGGGGTCGATGCGGGGTCCTGCGGATCGATCTCGACCACCCAGCCGTAGCGGTTCGATTCGTTCGGGTGCCTGGCCACGTCGAAGCGCTCTTCGTGCTCGTGCCAGCGGTACTTGGCGCCGTTGCCCTTCTTGATGCCCCAGCGCTTCTGGTGCGCGTCGGGGGTGTCGGTGCCTTCGAAGTAGTCGGCGAAGTTTTCCTCGCAGGTGAGGTAGGTGCCCCACGGCGTCTGGCCGTTGGAGCAGTTGTTGTAGGTGCCCAGCACCTGCGTGCCGGTCGGGTCGCCCGCGGTGCGCAGCATCGGGTGGCCGGCGGCGGGACCGGTGAGCGTCATCGGCGTGAGCGCGGTGATGCGGCGCGCGAAACGCGAAGGCAGCACCTGCGACCACTTGGCGCCTTCGCGCTGCAGCTCGATGACCGACACGCCGTGCGCGTGCATCGACTTGCGCACCTTCTCGGGCGTCCAGGTCTTCATGCCGTCGGTGTGCAGCAGGCCGTCGTCGACGTACTCATGGTTCAGCACCAGCAGGCCGCGGTTCGATCCGTCGAGCGGAAAGAAGGCCATGCCGTCGTGGTGCATGCCGGCCTGCAGGGCCTGTTCGTCGGCGGTGTTGGAGCCGTCGGCCTTGAAGGCGGGCATGCGGCCCGCGATGCCGGTGGCGTCGCCCCAGCGGTAGATCACCTGTGCGCTGTAGCCCTCGGGCACGACGACGCGGTCGACGGCCGCCATCGGCACGCTCTTGAAGCCGATGGCACGGCCCAGCGTGCTCACCGACGAGCTGCTGCCCGTGGTGGCGCAACCGGCCAGCGTGCCGGCCGCGAGCGGCCCGAAAAGCCCCGCCACCGCCGCCGCGAGACCGCCGCGCACGAACACCCGGCGCCTGGGGTCGGACACATCGTGGATCGTGGGATTCGTGGAGGGATTGGAGTCCTCCATCTGCTCGAAATCTTTGGCCATCGCTCTGATCTCTTGTCTTGTGGGTTAGGAGAACTTTCGATGTTCACGCCCGCACGTGAAGGCCCCATGACAGCCAGCTGAAAGCTCAGAAGAGGTGATCGCTCCAATGCGATTCACGCTGGCTCTTGCGCCAGTCCCACGGCGGCACCGGCTGCGCATCGGCCCACAGCCCCAGGTGCCGCGAGCGGGCGCTGTCCTGCAGCCTGAACAAACCACCGCCGCGCTTCGTGGCGATCTTGTTGTAGTCGTACACCCAGGCCCAGCCGTCGGACACCATGCGGCTGCCGGCGTCCTCGCCGTTGCACGACACGTCGGCCACCGTGCGGCCGTAACGGTCGGTGTCGCGCTCGGTGATGACCGCCTTCTCGGCGTAGCAGAGGCGGCTCAGCGCCTGTCGGCTGCGCTGGCCGTACGGCTGCTTTTTTTCAGGCGCGTCGATCGCGGCGATGCGGACCTTGACCTGTTCGTAGGCACCGATGCGGCCGCAGCGCGCGGTGAGCGTGTCGCCGTCGGTCACGCCGACGATGAGGCAAGTGCGCGACGACGCGGCATGCGCCAGCGGCGGGATGGAAAGGCCGAGAAAAAGAAGCAGGAAGACCGGACGAAAGCGCATGCGGGAAAGGAACGGAATGGAACACGGGGCGCCGATTCTCGGCGCGAAGTGCCCGCCCAGCCCTGCGGATGCATTTGTTTTCGTCTTTGCCGAAGGCGCCGGCGCAGCGCCCCGCCTTTCGCCGCGTGTTCGCGGTCAGAACGCGTAGCTCAGCGTCGCCACCGCGTTGCGCGGCGTGCCGAAGTAGGCCTGCCCGTCGATGTTGCTGTAGTACTTCTTGTCGAAGAGGTTCTCGATGTTCAGCTGCAGCGCGAGCTTGGGCGTGAAGGCGTAGCGCGCCATCAGGCTCACGACCGCGCGCGAGCCCTGCTGGTAGCGCAGGTCGACGTCGCCCACGCTGTATGCGTAGTACGTGCGGTTCTGCCAGTTGACGCCGCCGCCCAGCGTGAGCCGGTGCCATTCGCCGGGCAGCCGGTAGGTGGTGAACAGCGTGGCCTGCGTGGTCGGCATGGTGGTGTTGATGCGGTCGCCGTTGCCTTCGCGGCCCAGCGTGCGCGCGATGCCCGCGCTCAGCTGCCAGCCCGGCGCCAGCTCGCCCGACACCTGCAGCTCGATGCCCTTGCTGGTCACGCCGCGCGCGCCGTAGTAGGCGCCCTCGGTCGAGTTGGGCACGAGCCTGGTGCCGTCGCGCTGCGCCACGTTTTCCTGCTCGGCGCGGAACACGGCGATGGAGGTGTTGAGCTTGCCGTTCAGGTGCTCGCTCTTGAGGCCGATCTCGTAGCTCTTGCCGGTCACCGGGTCGAGGTACGAACCCGTGGCGTCGCGGTAGTTCTGCGGCTGGAAGATGTCGGTGTAGCTCGCGTACACCGAGTAGGTGTCGCCCAGGTCGTACACCAGGCCCGCGTAGGGCGTGAACACCTCGTGCTTGCGGGTGGCCGGGGCGTCGGCGGTCAGGCGCGTGGAGCGCCAGCTGTTCTGCCTGCCCCCCACGATGAGCTTGAGCGAATCGGCCAGCGACAGGCGCGCGGCGCCGTAGTAGCCGGTCTGGCGCGTCTTGGTGATGCCCGAGACCTTCAGCGGGTCCCAGGTCGGCTCGGGGTACGACGAAGCGTTCCAGTCGTAGAAGTTGCCGGTGTCGGGCAACGGGCTGGTGCGCGGATGGTTGGCCTCCACGTAGCGCGACTGGCTGTTGGTGATGCCCACCACGAGCTCGTGCGAGCGGCCCAGCAGCGTGAAGGGGCCGGTGGCCTGCAGGTCGAGGCTGTTCTGGCGGAACTCGTGCTCGAAGTAGCCGGGCAGCGAGCCCAGGCCGCGGCCGGTGAGGCGGTCGAGGTCGCCGTAGAGGTACAGCAGCTTGGCGTTCTGCTGGCTGTCGCGATGCGAGGCGTTGGCCTTGAGCTTCCAGCCGTTGTCGAACTGGTGCGTGAGGTTCGCGAAGGCCGTGGTGGTGGTCGTGTCCCAGTGGGTCCACGGCGTACCGATGGTCTTGGAGCGGTCCCAGCGCGTGGCCGTGCCGTCGCCGAAGGTCAGCGGCAGGCCGCCCCAGGTCGACGACGTGGGCCGGGTGGCCTGCGACTCGATGCCCACGCTCAGCGTGGTGCTCGGCGAGAGGTCGGCATCGACCACGCCGTACAGCACGTGCTTGCGGCCGTGGTACATGTCGATGAAGGAGTCGCGGTCTTCCGTCATGCCGATGATGCGGGCGCGCACGCGGCCGTCCTTGGTGACCGGCGTCTGCAGGTCGACCGTGCCGCGGCGCAGGTTCCACGAGCCCAGCGCGAGCGACGCGTTGCCGGCGAACACCTTGCTGTCGGCGTGCTTGCGCACCAGGTTCACCGAGGCCGACGGGTTGCCCGCGCCGGTGAGCAGCCCGGTCGAGCCGCGCACGACCTCGATGCGGTCGTACAGCACCGGGTCGTTGGTGGAGGCGCCGAAGAAGTCGGTCGTGACCGTGGTCGGCACGCCGTCGTACTGGTAGTTGTCGATGTAGAAGCCGCGCGCGTACAGGTCGGTGCGGTCGCTGTCGGAGCTCACCGAGAACACGCCGGGCACGCTCTGCATGGCCTGGCCGAGCGACAGCAGGTTCTGGTCGTCCATCTGCTGGCGCGTGATCACGGTGACCGACTGCGGCGTCTCGCGCGGCGAGAGCGCGAGCCCCGTGGCCGCCGCCGTGGCGCGCGTGGTGTACGCACCGGTGCCTTCGGTGGTGCCGCTGCGGTCGGCGTCGGCCGTCACGGTGACGGGCGCGAGCGTGTCGGTGCCGACGGCGCCCGCGGCAGGCGCGCCGGCCTCGCGGCGGTTCAGCGTGTAGCTGCCGTCGGTGCGCGCCACCACCTGCAGGCCGCTGCCCGCGAGCAGGCGCTCGATGGCTTCACGCGCGGTGTAGCGGCCCGACACCGCGGGGCTGCTGCGCCCCTGCGTCAGCGCGGGGTCGAACGACAGCGCGATGCCGTTGCCGGCCGCGAAGGTGGCGAGCGTGCGGCCCAGCGGGCCGGCGGGAATGTCGTAGGCGCGGGACGCGGCGGCATCGAGCGACGACGACGCCTGCGCGAAGGCCGGCCCTCCCGCGCCGGCCAGGCCGCCGAGGGCAAGCGCCACCAGGGCGTGGCGAAGGACGGTGTTCAGGCGGCGCTCTGCGAACGGGCGCAAGGCGGACGGGCGGGATGCGGACATGGAGACGGGCCTTTCGGTTGGGCAGCGGTGAGTTCTTCACCCTCCTTGCCAGCCGAAACCAAAAAAAGTCTCACCCCCGGATCGAAATATTTTTCGAAGCGCCCGTCGCTTCTTCTCGTGCGGCCGCACGCGGCACGAGCGTGACCCAGTAGCCGCGCAGGCGCGTCGCCGCGTCCACCGGATAGGTCGACACCAGCATGCGCAGCACGCCGTCGGCGTCGGCCAGCGGAAAGGCGCCCGAGATGCGCAGGTCGGCCACGGCCGCATCGCAATGCAGCACGCCGGGGCGATAGCGCGACAGCTCCGCGGCAAAGTCGGCCAGCCGCATGCCGTCGGCGAGCAGCATGCCCTGCGTCCAGGCCAGCACGGAGGCGTCCGCCGGGCTGAAGTCTTCGATGCCGTCGGCCGTGAAGCGGGCCTGCTGCCCCGCCGGCAGCACGCGCGCGGCGGCGCGGTCGGGCGTGATGCGCACCGCGCCTTCGAGCACGGCGACGCGGGTCGCGCCGCCCGCTTCCTTGCGCACGCCAAAGCGCGTGCCCAGCGCCTCCAGCGTGCCGCCGGCGCTGGCCACGCGGAACGGGCGGTGCGCGGCGGCGGGGTCGGGCGCGGTGGCGATGAAGATCTCGCCTGCATGCAGCACGACGAGACGCTGCGTGCCGTCGAAGTGCACATCGACCGCGCTGGCGGTGTCGAGCGTGAGGCGGCTGCCGTCGGCCAGCCGCAGCTCGCGGCGCTCGCCGGTGCCGGTGCGGTGCCCGGCCATCCAGCCGCGCTCGCCCGCCATCTCGACCGCCTGCCAGCCGAGCCAGCCGGCGGGCACGACCGCGAGCAGCGCGGCCAACCGGCCGAGGGTGGCGCGGCGGTTGTTCCCATTCCCGCGCGCGGGTCGCGCGAGCGAAGGCATCGCCAGCGCGGGCGGCAGGCCGCCGAGCTTGTTCATCAGCAGCTCGGCGCGCGCCCAGGCACGGGCGTGATCGGGATGGCTCTGGCGCCAGCGCTCGCAGGCGCGGCGGTCTTCGTCGGTGACGGCGCTGTCGTGCAGCCGCATCAGCCATTCGGCGGCCTCGTCGAGCACGCGCGGGGCGAGCGCAGATGTTTCGAACTTGAGCGCGCTCATTCCATGACCGCCAGGCAGCCGCGGAAGCCCTGCTGCATGTAGCGCTTGACCGTGACGAGCGACACGCCCAGCTCGCGCGCGATGTCCTCGTACTTCATGCCGTCGAGCTGCGACAGCAGGAAGGCCCGGCGCGCGAGCGGCTTGAGGGCGTCGAGCATGGTGTCGATCTCGTGCAGCGTCTGCAGGATCACCAGCCGCTGCTCGGGCGACGGCGCCTCGGGCTCGGGCATCACGGCCAGCGCCTCGAGGTAGGCGCGCTCCAGTGCCTGGCGCTGGTACCAGTTCACGAGGATGTTCTTGGCCACGCTCGTGAGGTAGGCGCGCGGCTGCGCAATGACCTCCGGGTTGCGCGCCGTCAGCAGCCGCGCGAAGGTGTCCTGCGCCAGGTCGGCCGCGTCACACGAGTTGCCGAGCTTCTTGCGCAGCCACGACTGGAGCCAGCCGTGGTGGTCGCTGTAGAGGGTGTGGACTTGCTGGAAGGCGGCTTCGGCAGCGGACATGGCGGGCGGCACGGCGGAGGAAGCTCCGCTTACAAATAAGAACTATTCTCATTTTAAGCAAAAAGGCCGCACCCGGGCCCTGCCCGCCTCGTCTGCACGCGTTCAAGCCGCCGGCTGCTCGGCTTCCTGCAACAGGCGCCACATCACCTTGCCGCTGCCGCTCTTGGGCAGCGTATCCACGAACTGCACCTTGCGCGGGATCTTGTAGACCGCCATGTTCTCGCGGCACCAGTCGATGATCTGTTGCTCCGTCGTGTCCTTGTGCGTGGCGCGCAGCACCACCACCGCCTTGACCGATTCGCCGCGGTAGTCGTCCTTGGTCGAGATGACGCAGGCCTCCTGGATCGCGGGGTGGCGGAACATCAGCAGCTCGACCTCGGCCGGCCACACCTTGAAGCCGCTCGCGTTGATCATGCGTTTGAGGCGGTCGGTCATGAAGAAGTAGCCGTCCTCGTCCATGCGGCCCATGTCGCCCGAGCGGAAGAAGCGCTTGCCCTCGAACTCGACGAAGGCGGCCTTCGTCGCGTCGGGGCGCTTCCAGTAGCCCTGGAACACCTCGGGGCCGTGGATGATGATCTCGCCCGATTCGCCGATGGGCATTTCCACCAGCGTGTCGGGGTCGACCACGCGCGCGTCGGTGCTCATGAACGGAATGCCCAGGCACTGCTGCTTCGGGTTTTCCGACGGGTTGGTGTGCGAAGGCGCGGCCGTCTCGGTGAGGCCGTAGCCTTCCTGGTACTTCAGGCCGTACTGCTCGAACAGGCGCTGCGCCACCGCCTGCGGCATCGCGGCGCCGCCGCCGCCGATGTGGGTGATGCTCGAGAGGTCGTAGCTCGCGAAGTTGGGGCTGGCCATGAGGTCGATCACCATGGTGGGGATGTTGGTCCAGCTCGTCACCTTCCAGCGCGAGATGAGCCGGCCGGCCACGTCGCGGTCCCAGCGCGGCATGATGACCAGCGTGGCCGCCGCGAGGATCGAGGTGTGCATCATGCTCACCACGCCGGTGATGTGGAACATGGGCACCACGGCCAGCACCACCGCTTCGGATGTCGCATGGCCCCAGAGCTGGCCCGACACGGCGTTGTGCATCAGGCTCGAATGGTGATGAACGCAGCCCTTGGGAAGACCCGTGGTGCCGCTGGTGTAGGGCAGCAGCGCCATGTCGTTGGCGCCCACCACGTGCGGGGGGGCCGGGCGGCCGGCTTCGAGCGCGTCGGTCCACGCCATCACCTGGCCGCCGGCAAGCGCGGGCAACGGGTGGCGAGTGCCGAGCCAGGCGGTCCACGCGGGAGCGGGCGCGTCGTCGCCGGTGACGTCGGCATCGAAGGCGTCGGTGAACTGGGTGACGATGATGTGCGCGAGCTGTTGCTCGGCCGGCAGCGCATCGCTGGCCTTGGCCAGTTCGGCGGCGAGGTCGCCGGTGGTGAGCGCGACCTTGGCGTCGGGGTCGACGATGTAGTGCTTGAGCTCCTCGGCGCGGTTCATCGGGTTGACCGGCACCACCACCGCATTGGCCCGCAGGATCGCGAAGTGCGCCACCACGAGCTGCGGGCAGTTCTGCATGTTCAGGATCACGCGGTCGCCGCGCTGCACGCCCAGCGCATGCAGCGTGCCGGCCAGCCGCTCGACCTGCTCGGCCAGTTCGCGATAGCTCATCACGCGGCCGAAGAACACGAGCGCCGCCTTGTCGGGGTAGCGGGCGGCGGAAACCGAGAGGTTGTGCCAGAGCGAGGTAGCGGGAACGGTGAGCGAATGCGGCAGGCGTTTGGGCCAGAACTTGTAATGCGGGCGTTGTTGCATGGTGGGAACAGGCGGGGAAGAAGGAAAAAGACCGGCGGACGGGAAGACGTGCCAGCCTAAGCCGCCCCGGCCGCGCCTCCCATCGGGGAAGCCCCCGGGGGCGTCACATTGGCGACGCCCTTTTTTCGTACGCGCCGGCATCGGCTATCGTGCAGCCCCCGGGCCGTGGGCCCGCAGACCGGTCCCGCCTCGCATGCTCGAACTCGCAAGAAAAACACGCTGGCGACGCGCCCTGCTCCTGGGCGCCGCGCTGTCCGCCTCGGGCTGCGCCCTCGTCTCCAGGTTCGGCCCCCAGGACAACCCGACGGCATTGCCGCACACCCCGCCGGAGTGGGTGCCGATCGACTGCTGGCTCGGCACCGAGGACGTGGTGCCGCGCCACGCCGGCAAGGCCGGCGGCTCCATGTTCGGAACACTGACGCTGGCCACCGGCATCCTCAAATGGCGCGTGAACTACGCGCGCCTGAGCGGACCGGCCACGCTCGCCGGCTTCTACGGCCCTGCCGCCAAGGGCAGCAATGGCCCGTTGGTGATCGAGCTGCCGCCGCAGAGCCAAGGCGTGCAGCACGGCACGGGCCCCGACGCCGGCTACGAACTCACCGGCACCAGCACGTTGACGCAGGCACAGGTGGCCGACCTCATGGCCGGCCTCTGGTACGTCAGCGTGTCGACCCGCGCCTGGCCGGCGGGCGAAGTGCGGGGACAGCTCAAGCGCAGCACTGCCGGCGTGCACGGCGGCTGACATCGCGTCGCCATGCCCGATGGGGGATGCGCCATGCGGCCTGCGACTACAGACAGGCGCGGCTTTCGGAGCGATACCTGCGGTTCTGTCTCCAAGCAACCCATTCACCCATCCACCACCGAAGGAATCCCCATGGCAGCAGACAAGCACGCAAGCGTTCACTGGGAAGGCGCCGGCAAGACCGGCAAGGGCCAGATCAGCACCGAGACCGGCGCTCTCAAGGACTACCCCTACGGCTTCGCGAGCCGCTTCGAGGACGACAAGCGCGGCACCAACCCCGAGGAGATCGTCGGTGCGGCCCATGCGGCCTGCTTCACGATGGCCTTTGCCTTCGCGCTGGAAGCGGCAGGCCTGGCCGCGACGCGCATCGACACCAAGGCGGCCGTGCGGCTGGCCAAGGACGGCGCCGGCTTCAAGATCGACCGCATCCAGCTCGAACTGGACGCGGCCGTGCCCAACCTCGACGAAGCGAAGTTCCAGGAAATCGCCGCTGCCGCCAAAGCCGGCTGCCCGTTGTCGAAGGCGCTCGCAAGCGTGCCCGAGATCACGCTGAAGGCCACGCTGGCGAGCTGAAAACGCGCACACTGCGCTGCTTATGATCGTCTCCACAAAACGGAGACGGATCATGAACAAGCCCACCCGGACCGCACTGGCGGTCCTTTCTTTCTCATTCGGCGCGCTCGGCACCACGGCGGCCATGGCCGCCTATCCCGACAAGCCGATCAAGATCGTCATCGGCTTCCCGGCCGGCGGCCCGCTCGACCAGCATGCGCGCCTGCTCACCGACAAGCTGCAGGCCGTGCTCGGCCAGCCGCTGATCGTCGACTACAAGCCCGGTGCGGGCGGCTCGGTCGGTGCCGATGCCGTTGCCAAGAGCCCGGCCGACGGCTACACGCTGATGCTGGCCAACACCGGCGTGGCGGTGATCAACGGCGCGCTCTACAGCAAGCTGCCCTACAACACGCAGCGCGACTTCGTGCCGATCGCGCGCACCGCGATGCAGCCGCTGGCCCTGCTGGTCACGCCCAAGCTGCCGGTGCAGAACCTCAAGCAGTTCATCGACTACGCCAAGGCGCGGCCGGGCCAGGTCAACTACGGTTCGGCCGGCAACGGCGGCATCAGCCACCTCGTGCCCGAGATGTTCAAGACCGCGACCGGCATCTTCATGGTGCACATCCCCTACCGCGGCAGCGCGCCGGCCTTCACCGACCTGATGGGCGGGCAGGTGCAGTTCATGGCCGAGTCGATTCCGCAGGCGGCCAACTATCACAAGCAGGGCAAGGTGCGCGCGCTGGCCGTGACCAGCCGCGAGCGCAACCCCGCGCTGCCCGACGTGCCGACCGTCATCGAATCGGGCGTCAAGGGCTTCGAGGTGGTGGGCTTCTACGGTTTCCTCGCGCCGAAGGACACGCCGAAAGACGTGGTCGCCAAATTGAGCGACGCGTTCAGGCAGGTGCTGACCAGCCCCGAGGTGCGCGAGCGCATGGTGAGCCAGGGCGCGGACCCGGCCTACCTGGGCAGCGAGGACTTCGCACGCTTCCTCGCGACGGAAACGCCGCGCTGGGACAAGGCGGTGAAGGCGTCGGGCGCGCGGATGGATTGAGCCCCGGCGGCGCTCAGGGCGACGTGGCCGCGTGCCGCTCGAGCTGCTCGCGGTTCAGGAGTTCGATGCTGCGGTAGCGCACGCGCAGCGTGCCGTCTTCCTCCCACAGCTTCAGCTGCCGGTTCACGCTCTGGCGCGACACGCCGAGCATGAACGACAGGTCTTCCTGCGACACGCCGAGCGTCGTACTGCCGCGCTCGTCGCCCGGCTCGGCGGCACGCGCGTCCAGCGTCAGCAGCCGGTGCGCGAGCCGCACGGGCAGCGGCATCAGGATCACGTCGTCGATCCAGGCGAGCGCCTGCCGCAGCCGCAGGCACACCAGCCGCGTGAAGGCCATGTGCACATCGGGATGGTCGGCGATCAGCCGGTGGAAGTCCGCCGCGGCCACCACGGCCATCTCGGTGACGTCGACCGCGAAGGTGTCGTAGACGCGCTCGCGCCCCACCAGCAGCGACACCTCGCCGAACCAGTGCCCCGGTTCGAGCATCGCGATCACCGCCTCGCGCCCGCCCGGCGCGACCACGCTCACGCGCAGCGATCCGCTCACCACGCCGAACAGCGCATCGGGCGACGAGCCCTTGTGGAACAGCGACTCTCCGCGCGCGAGCGTGCGCCGATGCGCCACCGCGAGCAGGCGCTGCTGCACGTCCTCTGCGAGCCGCATGTCGTTGCCCTGCCGTGGCGCAGGTGTCGACGGTGTCGCCTGGGCATTGGCGGCGCGGGATGAAGGGGGCGTGCGTGGCATCGCGGGTTTGCCCGGGGTGGCGAATGCCAACAACGGACAGTCTTGGTGCATGGGGGTGCCGATAGTACGCAGCGAGCCCGGGTCACCGCAATTGCAGCAGTTGCAGCAACCCGATGTCACCTGTCACATGGAGCACACCCCGATGAACACCCAGACCGAACGATGCGAACTTCAAGCCCGCCGCGAGCGCCTCGTGCTCGACCATTTCGCCGACGAAACCCGGCAGGACTTCGACGCCGTGCTCGGCACCTTCCCCCATCCGCACTACGAGCTGATCCCGAGCGGCGAGGTGCACGACGGCACCGACGACGTGCGCCTGTACTACGCCGAAACGCGCCGCGCCTTCCCCGACCAGCGCCACGAGATCATCCAGCTGCGGCACGCCGACGATTCGGTGATCGTCGAGTTCTGGCTGCTGGGCACGCACCGCGGCCCGCTCAAGGGCATTCCGCCGACGGGCAACGCCTTCCGCTGCCGCATGAACGCCTTCTTCATCTTCGAGGGCGACACGCTGGTCTGCGAGCGCGTGTACTTCGACACGCTGACGATGCTGCGGCAGTTGCTGGTCGGCGTGCCGCCGGAGATGGTCGGCGCGCTGGTGGGCGGGCTGCTCGGCCAGCCGGCCGCAACGCCCAAGGTTGAGGCCGCCGTCGCATGACCACCGCGCGGCCGCTCGAAGGCCGCCACGCCGTCATCACGGGCGGCGCGCGCGGCATCGGCCTGGCCATTGCGCGGCGCTGCATGGCGGGCGGCGCGAGCGTGGCGCTGTGGGATGTGGAAGCAGAGGCGCTGGCCGAAGCGGCGCGGCAGCTTGCACCGCTGGGCACCGCGACGACGGCACTCGTCGATGTGCGCGACGAAGACCAGGTCGCACGCGCGGCCTCGGAGGCGCAGGAAGGCTTCGGCGGCATCGACATCCTCGTCAACAACGCGGGCGTGCTCGGCCCGACCGTCACCGCGTGGGAGCACACGCCCGCGCAATGGCGCAACGTGCTCGACATCAACCTCACGGGCGCATGGCTGTGCTGCCGCGCCATCGTGCCGCTGATGCTGGCAAGGCAGCGCGGGCGCATCGTCAACATCGCCTCGGTGGCGGGCAAGGAAGGCAACGGCTTCAACGCGGCGTACTCGGCCTCCAAGGCGGGGCTGATTGCGCTGACCAAATCGCTGGGCAAGGAGCTCGCGTTGTCGGGCGTGCTGGTGAACTGCATCACGCCGTCGGCGGCCGACACGGCGGTGTTCGCGGGCGTGCCGGCGGAACACCGCGAGCAGCTGCGCACTGCGCTGCTCGCGCGGGTGCCGATGGGGCGCTTCGTCGAGGTCGATGAAGTGGCCGCGATGGCCGCATGGCTGGCTTCGGACGACTGCTCGTTCAGCACGGGCGCGGTGTTCGACATCTCGGGTGGGCGCTCCATGTACTGAACCTTTCAGGGCGCGTGCGCCGGCCGATCGGCGACCGCTCGGCGAATCGAAAAACAAGTCCTCATTTCCAGGAGACGACCATGATCCGAGACCCCGCCCCCACCGGCTTCGCGCAACTGGCGCACTTCGACGGCGCTCGCAGCGCCGCCATGCCGCAAGACCGCCTGCGCGCCATCCGCCATGGCGCCGAAGCACTGCACGAGCAACTGCTCGACGCGCCGCCGGTGCGCTTTGCGCGCAGCTTCAACCTGCTGCGCATTCCGTACCCCGCGTGGTTCGCCTTCACCGGCGTCTATTCGCAGCAGTTGCTCAAGCCGCACATGGTCCACCTGCTGGCGCGCACCGTGCTGATCCAGTACGACGACTTCGAAGGGCGCCTGCGCACGCTGCTCTTCACGCCGGCCGACTTCGAGGCAGGCAACGAAACGCCCTACTTCAAGCGACTGAGCGAGCAGACGCCGAAGTTCCTGCACAAGACCATTGCGCCGGTCTACCAGACCGTGCCGCAGGCGCTGGCGAGCTGCGGCGTGGCGCCCGAACAGATCGACTACATCACCTACGACCACCTGCACACGCAGGACGTGCGCCGCTGGCTCGGCAGCGCGGATGCACCTGGCCTGCTGCCGAACGCGAAGCTGCTCGTGCACCGGCAGGAACTCGCGAACATGCAGGGGCTGCTGCCGGTGCAGGCCGAGTGGTACTGCCCGCATGGCCTCGACGGCGTGCCGGCCGAACGCATCGTTCCGTTCGACGGCAGCATCCAGCTTGGCCGCGGCCTCGCGCTGGTGCACACGCCGGGCCACACCGAAGGCAACCACTCGCTGGCCTATCGCACCGCCGACGGATTGCGCGTGAGCAGCGAGAACGGTGTCGCGGCCGACAGCTGGGCGCCGCTGCAGTCGCGCCACAACGGCATCCGCCGCTATGCGCAGGCCACGGGTGCGGAGGTGATCCTCAACGGCAACACGCAGGAAAGCAGCAACGACCAGTACCTGTCGATGGTGCTGGAGAAGACGCTCGCGGGCACCTCGTCGTCGCACGGGTTCAGCAATGTCGTGCCGTCCAGCGAATGTTCGCCGCACTGGCTTTTTCCGGGGGCGCCGACCAGTCACCTCTGGGGCGAGACGAGCTTCGGCGCGCTGGCCCGCCCCTGAAAAAGAAGGAGACACACCGATGAACACAGCCACCCTCGCCGCCGCCGATGCGCACACGCCCGCCTCGGCCGATGTACGCGACGACGCCGCGCTCTTCCGCAAGATCACCTGGCGGCTGATGCCGCTGCTGTGCGCCTGCTACGTGCTGAACTACCTGGACCGCACCAACGTCGGCTACGCGCAGCTGCAGATGAAGGACCAGCTGGGCTTCAGCGACGCGGTGTTCGGCCTCGGGGCCGGCATCTTCTTCATCGGCTATGCGGTGTTCGAGATTCCGAGCAACCTGATGCTCGCGAAGATCGGCGTGCGCGCGACGCTGCTGCGCATCATGGGCCTGTGGGGCCTGGCCTCGGCGGCGATGATGTTCGCGACGACGCCGACGCAGTTCTACGTGCTGCGCTTCCTGATCGGCTTGTTCGAAGCGGGCTTCGCGCCCGGCGTGCTGTTCTACCTGACGCTCTGGTTTCCGTCGCACCGCCGCGCACAGGCGACCGCCCTCTTCTTCATGGCCTTCGGTGCGGCGCCGATCGTCGCGGGGCCCATCGCCGGGCTCACGATGACCTACCTCGACGGCGTGCTCGCGCTGCGCGGCTGGCAGTGGCTGTTTCTGCTCGAAGGACTGCCGAGCGTGCTGCTGGGCGTCATCGCGTTTCGCTGGCTCTCGAACAGCCCGTCGCAGGCGCCATGGCTCACAGCCGCGGAAAAGCAGCGCGTGGCGCGCCTGCTGGCCGAAGACCAAGCCGCCCACGGTGCCACCGAGCGCCACACCTTCGGCGCGGCGATGCGCGACGCCCGGGTGTGGCTGATCGGCTTCATGTCGTTCCTGATCATCCTGGGCATCTATGCGCTGTCGTTCTGGCAGCCGACCATCCTGAAGTCGATGGGGCTCAGCGTGCTGCAGATCGGCTTCTATTCGGTCATCCCGGCGGTCGCGGGCATCGCGGCCAACATCGTGGTCGGGCGGCATTCCGACCGGCGAAAGGAACGGCGCTGGCACTTCGCCATCGGTGCGCTCGTGGGTGCGGCGGGCCTCGCGCTGACCACGCTCTTCATGCAGAGCCCCCTGGCGGCCGTGCTGTGCCTGGCGCTGGCGTCGATGGGCATCTCGAGCGCGTTCACCGTGCTGTGGGCGATTCCGGGCAACTTCATGTCCAGGAGCGCCGCGGCCGCGGGCATCGCGCTCATCAGCACCATCGGCGGCAGCGCGGGGCTGGTGGCGCCGATGATGGTCGGTGCGCTCAAGACGCTGACCGGTGGCTTCACCGCCAGCCTCTATGTGCTGAGCGGGGCGCTGGTGATGTCGGCATTGCTCATGCTGCTGGCCCTGCCCGCGAGCGCCCTGGCCAAGAAGTAGTCCACCCCCGCCGCACCACCGGCTCACGGCACCGATCCATTTCGGTGCACACGTCTTGCATACCAGTTGGCACAAAAGCTGCTGGTATGCAGGCGAATGTCTACATCCGCATCCGAAATCAGTGCACGCATCGTCGAAGCGGTGATGGCGCAGAAGCTCGCGCCGGGTTCGCGCCTGGGCGAGCAGCAGCTGGCCATGCTCTTCGACTGCAGCCGCACCATCGTGCGCGAAGCCCTCACCCGGCTGGCGGCGCGCGGCATCGTCACCGTGAGCGCGCGGCGCGGCTGGTTCGTGATCGAGCCTTCGCAGGAAGAAGCGCGCGAAGCCTTCGAGGCGCGCCGCGTGATCGAACTGGGGCTCATCCGCAGCGCGGCCACCACCGGCAAGCTCGACAAGGCCGCCCTGCGCCAATTGAAGGCGCACCTGCAGCGTGAAAAGGGCGCACTGAAAGAGAGCGACGTCGGCAACCGCAGCTTCCTGCTCGGCGACTTCCATGTGTGCCTGGCCGAGTGCCTGGGCAACACGCTGCTGGCCGACACGCTGCGCGACTTCACCGCGCGCACCACGCTGATCGCCATGCTCTACCAGAGCACGCACGACGCGGTGCAGTCCTGCGAAGACCATGTGCAGATCGTCGCGGCGCTCGAGCGCGGCGACCACGCAGCGGCCGAGGCGCTGATGGCCGAACACATCGGCACGGTGCAGTCGGCGCTGCGCGTGCAGGCGCCGACCGATCCGCTCGCGCAGCTGCGCGATGCGCTGGCGCCGCTGCAGAACACGGCTTCGACGAAACCCAAGCGCCGCAAGCCCGCGCCTTCCCCCGACGACCCCGATTCATCGACTTACCTAGGAGCCCTGCTATGACTTTCTCTGCATCGAAACGCCACCTCGCCCTCGCATTCGCTTCCGTCGCCCTGCTGGCCTCGGCCGGCGGCGCCCATGCGCAGAACGCGCTGGACAACGTGCTCAAGGCCAAGACCATCAAGATCGCCGTGCCGACCGACTACCCGCCCTACGGCTCGGTCGACAAGAACATGAAGCCGCAGGGCCTCGACGTCGAAATGGCAGAACTCATCGCCGCCAAGCTCGGCGTGAAGGTCGAGCTGGTGCCCGTCACCAGCGCCAACCGCATCCCGTACCTGCAGACGCGCAAGGCCGACCTCGTGATCTCCACGCTCGGCAAGAACCCCGAGCGCGAGAAGGTGATCGACTTTTCCTCGGCCTACGCGCCCTTCTTCCAGGCCGTGTACGCCGCCAAGAGCATGAAGCTCACCAACTTCTCCGAGATGGCCGGCAAGACCGTCGCCGTGACGCGCGGCGCGATGGAAGACCAGGAGCTGAACAAGGTGGCGCCGCCGAACGTCGACTACCGCCGCTTCGAGGACAACAACGCGACCATCGCGGCCTTCGTGGCCGGCCAGACGCAAACCCTTGCGACGAGCGCGGCGGTCGCCGGCGACATGCTCGCCAAGAATCCGAAGGTGAGCGCCGAGTTCAAGCTGCTGCTGAAAGACAGCCCCTGCTTCGTCGGCATCGCCAAGGGCGAAACCGCATTGAAGGCCAAGGTCAACGAAATCATCGCCGCCGCCCGTAAGGACGGCACGCTGGACGCCATGTCGAAGAAGTGGCTCGGCAAGGCCGCCGGCGATCTTCCGGTCTGATCGAATCGCGCGGCCATGAACATCGAGTTTGACTTTGGCGCGGTGCTCGCCGAATGGCCGCTGCTGCTGCGCGGCGTGGCGTGGACCATCGGCCTCACCGCCATCGGCACCGTGCTCGGCATGATCGTGGGCACGTTCTGCGCGTGGGCGCGTGCCGGCGGGCCCGTGTGGCTGCGCGCCATCGTGGGCACCTATGTGGAGCTGATCCGCAACACGCCCTTCATCGTGCAGCTGTTCTTCATCTTCTTCGGGTTGCCGGCGGCGGGTGTGAAGCTGTCGCCCGAGGTGGCGTCGGTGATTGCGATGGTGATGAACCTCGGCGCGTATTCGACCGAGATCATTCGCGCGGGCATCGAGGCCACGCCCAAGGGGCAGATCGAAGCGGCGGTGAGCTTGGCGCTCAGCAAGGCGCAGGTGTTCCTGCGCGTGGTGCTGCCGCCCGCGCTCAAGAAGGTGTGGCCGGCGATGGTGAGCCAGATCATCATCGTGATGCTGGGCTCCGCGGTGTGCGGCCAGATCTCGACCGAGGAGCTGAGCTACGCGGCCAACCTGATCCAGAGCCGCAACTTCCGCGCCTTCGAGGCGTTCATCATCGCCACGCTGATCTACCTCGCACTGTCGGTGGCGCTGCGGCGTCTGCTCAATTGGGCGGGGCCCAGGTTCTTCTTCGGCCGCTGAACGCAGGAACCCGACGTCATGAGTGATTTTTCTCTTTGGGACATCCTGCGCAATCTGCTGATGGCGCTGCGCTGGACCGTGGTGCTCTCGCTGATCGCCTTCATCGGCGGCGGCATCGTGGGCGGGCTGCTGCTGTTCCTTCGGCTGCGCGGCGGCAGAATTGCCGGCAAGGCCGTCGGCCTCTACGTGCAGCTCTTCCAGGGCACGCCGCTGCTGATGCAGCTGTTTCTCGCCTACTTCGGCATTGCACTGTTCGGCATCGACGTGTCGGCGTGGACCGCCGCGAGCGTTGCGCTCACGCTCTACACCAGCGCCTTTCTCACCGAGATCTGGCGCGGCTGCGTGGCCTCGATTCCGAAGGGCCAGTGGGAAGCATCCGGCAGCCTGGCCTTGAGCTTCGGCGAACAGATGCGCCATGTGATCCTGCCGCAGGCCGTGAAGATCGCGATCGCGCCGACGGTCGGCTTCCTGGTGCAGGTGATCAAGGGCACGGCGCTCGCCTCGGTGATCGGCTTTGTCGAGCTCACCAAGGCCGGCAGCATGATTTCGAACGCCACCTTCCAGCCCTTCGTGGTGTTCAGCTGCGTGGCCCTGCTTTACTTCGTGCTGTGCTTCCCCGTGAGCCTGTACGCCAAGAACCTCGAGAGGAAGACCCATGGCCGCCGTGCTTGACCAAGCCAAACCCGAACCCGGGACCTTCGCCGCGCCCATCGTGCGCATCACGGCGCTACGCAAGTCCTACGGCACCAACGAGGTGTTGAAGGGCATCGACCTGGACGTGAAGCGCGGCGAGGTGATCGCCATCATCGGCAAGAGCGGCTCGGGCAAGAGCACGCTCCTGCGCTGCATCAACGGGCTCGAAGTGTTCCAGGAAGGCTCGCTCACCGTCGACAGCAAGCCGCTGCTGCACGAAAGCGCGATGGCCATGCGCGAGCTGCGCCAGCGCGTGGGCATGATCTTCCAGAGCTTCAACCTGTTCCCGCATCTCACGGTCGGCAAGAACGTGATGCTCGCACCCACGCTGGTGAAGAAGCGCGCATCGCTGGAAGCCGCCTCGCAGGCGCGCAAGCTGCTCGAACGCGTGGGTCTCGCCGAGAAGTTCGATGCGATGCCCGACCAGCTCTCGGGCGGCCAGCAGCAGCGCGTGGCAATTGCCCGTGCGCTCGCGATGGAGCCGGCCGTGCTGCTGTGCGACGAAATCACCTCGGCGCTCGACCCCGAGCTGGTGGGCGAGGTGCTGCGCGTGGTGGAGTCGCTGGCCGACGAAGGCATGACGCTCCTGATGGTGACGCACGAGATGAGCTTCGCGCGCAAGGTGAGCGACCGGGTGATCTTCATGCATCAGGGGCGCGTGCATGAGATGGGGCCACCGGCGGAGCTGTTCGGGAATCCGCAGACGGCGGAGTTGAAGCAGTTTCTTTCTTCGCTGCACGACTGAGGGTTTCGTCCTCGACTGTCCTCGGCTATCCTCGACCCATGGCCTCCCTGCGGAACGCATCGATTATTCGCACCATCGAAGAGATGGTGGGTTAGCGCGCGATCCAGACGAGTTTCACGCCATGCAACCCGCCCCACGAGGCGGGTTTCTTTTTGCCTCCTGGGGTTTTGTTCCAAGTCACAGGAGAAAAGCAATGACCCCCATGCTCCACATGGTCTGCGGCAAGATCGGTGCCGGCAAATCGACGCTCACCCGGCGCCTGGCAGAGGCACCGGCCACGGTGCTCATCAGCGAGGATGCGTGGCTTGCCGCGCTGTACCCCGGAGAGATCGTCGCGCTGCCCGACTACGTGCGGGCTTCGACCCGGCTCAAGCAGGTCATGGCGGAGCATGTCATCGCGCTCCTCAATGCCGGCGTGTCCGTGGTGCTCGACTTTCCCGCCAACACGGTGAGCAGCCGGGCCTGGGCGCGCGGCATCTTCGAGAAGGCGGGCGTGGCGCACCGGCTCCATTTCCTGGATGTGCCGGACGCAATCTGCAAGGCACGGCTTCGCGCACGCAATGCAAGCGGCGAACATCCCTTTGAAACGACGGATGCCGAGTTCGACCTGATCACGCGCCACTTCGTCGCGCCCGCGGAGGCGGAAGGCTTTCACGTGGTCCGCGCCTCGCAGGCCTGACTAAGATCGCCCGCGATGCACATCGAACAAGCCCTCCCCACCGAAGCGGCTACCGTTGCCGCCGTCCTGAACGAAGCCGCCCAATGGCTCGCCACCGGAGGCCGGCCGCTGTGGTCGGCTGCCGACACCGCCATCGAACGCATCCAGCGCGACACCGATGCCGGGCGCTATTTCATCGCGCACGAGAACGGCGACGTGGCCGGCGTGGTGCGGATCGACATGGAAGACCCCTTCTTCTGGCCCGAGATCGAAATCGGAAGCTCCGCATTCGTGCACAAGCTGGCCGTTCGCAGGTCGTGGGGCGGCAAGGGCGTATCGACCACCTTGCTGGCCTTCGCGCGAGAACGCACCCGCAGCCTGGGCCGCCCGTACCTGCGCCTCGATTGCGTGGCGGACCGGCAGGCGTTGCGCACGCTCTACGAGGGCTTCGGCTTCGTGCTGCACAGCGTCATCCAGAAGGGAAACGGGTCCTTTGCCCGTTACGAATTGCGCATCGACGGCTGACTGTCCGACAGGAATGGGCGCCACCCCGGCGCTGGCGGGAACGCATCCGCCTGTGGCAAGCTCGGAACCCCTATGAACCTCCGCCCTCCGTCCCTCACCTCCCGTCGCCGGATGCTGCAGGCCCTGCTCGGTACGGCCGCCCTGCAAGCTCCGTTCGCAGCGCTGGCCGGTTTCAACTTCTTCACCAGCGAATACACCGCGAGCCGCGACGAGCTGCAGACGATGATCGCCAAGCGCTTTCCGGTGGCCGAGCGCTATGCCGAGATCTTCATGGTCGGGCTGCGCGATCCGCAACTGGGCCTGGATGCCGGCACCAACCGCGCGGCCCTCACCGCCACGCTGACCATCGCGAGCCCGCTGCTGGCGGCCTCGCCGGTGCAGGGCGTGGTGTCGATGAGCAGCGCGCTGCGCTACGACGCGGCCACGCGCACGCTGCGGCTCGATCACCCGAAGGCCGAGCGGCTCGAACTGCAGGGCGTAGAGGGCCGCGATGCCGAGCGGCTGCAGAAGGTCGGCTCGATCGTCGCGCAGGAACTGCTGCAGGGCCAGGTGCTGCGCAGCTTCACCGCCGACGAACTCACCATGGGCCGCAAGACCTACGAGATCGGTGACATCACCGTGCAAGAAAACGGCATCAAGGTACAGCTCAAATGAAATTTCCCCTGCTCGTCGCGACATTGCTGATCGCGGGTTGTGCCGCCATAGCCCCCACCGCCAAACAGCACTTCGACCTGCAGGCCCACCGCGGCGGCCGCGGCCTCGCGCCCGAGAACACGCTGGCTGCGTTCTCCAATGCGATTGACCTGGGCGTGAACACGCTGGAGCTGGACATCGGCCTGACCGCCGACAACGTGGTCGTGATCTCGCACGACACCGCGCTCAACCCCGACCACACCCGCGATGCCAGCGGCAACTGGCTCCCGGCGAAGAGCGGCGCGGCCCTGCGCTCGCTCACGCTGGCGCAGTTGCAGACCTACGATGTCGGCCGCCTCAACCCCGGCAGCAACTACGGCAAGCAGTTCGCGCTGCAGCAGCCGCGCGACGGTGAACGCATTCCGACGCTCGCTGCGCTGTTCGCGCTGGTGCAGGCGCGCGGCGCGGCTGCGGCCACGGTGCACTTCAACATCGAAACCAAGATCGATCCGACGAAGCCCGACGAAACCGCCGCGCCCGAACCCATGGTGCGCGCGCTGCTTGCCGAGATCGACAAGGCGAAGATGGCCGACCGCGTGACCATCCAGAGCTTCGACTGGCGCACGCTCGCGCTCGTCGGCCAGCTCGCGCCGCAGTTGCCGCGCGCCTACCTCAGCACGCCGCGCACCCTGAAAGACAGCCGCTGGACCGCAGGCCTCGATGCGGCCAGCTTCGCCTCGGTGCCGCAGTTGGTCCAGGCCGCCGCGGGCAAGAGCGCGGGGCCGGTGATCTGGTCGCCGGCCTACGCCGACCTCACACCGGCCGTCATCAAGGAAGCGCAGAAGCTGGGCATGAAGGTGTTGCCCTGGACCGTGAACCAGCGCGCCGACATGCAACGGCTGATGGATTGGGGTGCGGACGGCATCATCACGGACTATCCCGATGTGCTGCGCGACCTGATGCGCGAGCGCGGGCTGTCGACGCCTCCCTCCGGAAAGGTTGCGGGATGAGCGCGACACAGCAACTCGACGCCATCGCCGCGCACATTGCGGCGCTGAACGGCGCTGGTGGCGTATCCGTCACCACGCTGTCGAACGATGCCCGCACCAGCACCGAGCTGCTCGGCGCCCTGCCGCCGCGCTACAGCGAGGTCTTGCTGAACCTGCTCGACCGCCTCGAATCGAGCGCGCTCTTCAGCGAAGAGAGCTGCTCCTTCAGCCAGAAGGACCTGCTCGACAACCTGCAGGTGTGGATCGACAAGGCCCGCGGCCAGCTGGTGTCTTAGGGCACCGGTTTATCATCGTCACCCATGCGCACCTTGCTGCTCGCCCTCATGATCGCCCTGCTGCCCATCCGCGGCTGGCTGGGCGACGCGATGGCGGTGGAGATGGTGCGGCACTCGCTGCTGGCCGCCTCGCTCGTGGCGGAAGAAGCCTCCCCGGCCTCTGTTGCGGCGGATGCGCATTGCCATGAAGCCATGGAAGCAGCCGACAGCGGCATGGACACCATGGCGCACGATGACGAAGGCAGCAGCACCAACCACGGCACCGACCACCAGGGCTGCGGCACCTGCACCGTTTGCCAGGTCTGCCACACGGTGGCCCTCGGCGGCACGCCCCTCATCGACATCGCGCACGGCGCCCCCCAGGCGCCACCGGCGGCCCATGCGGCCCGCTTCGCGAGCGCAGAGCCCGTTCCGGGCCTGAAGCCGCCCATTTCCTGATCTCCCTGCCCGTAGTCCGTCCGCAGTGAGCCTTTTCCGGCTCTCGGCGTTGGTCGTATTGCTCATGGAGATCGAGCGTGAACCCTTTTGTCCGCCGGCAGCTTGCCGGCCCCCCTCGCTATCGAAGAAGTAGCGGCGTGCTGTTCAAGCGTGCCGCCTTACTCGGCAGCACTCTGGTGCTGGCCGGCTGCGCCAGTCTTTCCCCCGACGGCGGCACTGCCGACGTGCAGGCACTGGTCGGCAACAACCCGTTGATGGCGGGCAGCACCGCCCAGCGCGTGCCCGACGAGGCCTCGCAGAAGAGCGTCGATGCCTTGCTCGCCAAGCCGCTCGATGCCGAGTCGGCCGTGCGCATCGCGCTCGTCAACAGCCCGCGCGTGCAGGACGCCTTTGCCACGCTGCAGATCAGCGACGCCGACCGCGTGCAGGCCGCAAGCCTGCCGAACCCGGTGCTTTCGTTCAGCCGCCTCGCGCGAGGCCGCGAGCGCGAATTCGAGCGGATGCTGAGCTTCAACGTGATCGGGCTCGTCACGCTGCCGTGGCAGGCCCGCTGGGCCGGCCAGCGACACGAGGCGGCCAAGCTGCAGGCCGCGCAGAGCGTGCTGCTGCTGGCCGCCGACACGCGCCGCGCGTGGGTGCGCGCGGTGTCGGCGCAGCAGAGCGTGGCGTACCTGCGCGATGCGAAGGACGCCGCCGAGGCCGGCGCGGAGCTTGCACACCGCATGGCGCAGGTCGGCAACTGGAGCGCGTTGCAGCGCACGCGCGAACAGCTCCTGCTGGCCGATGCCGCGGCGCAGCTCGCGCGCGCCGAGCAGACCGCCGTTGCCACGCGCGAGCAGCTCACGCGGCTGCTCGGCCTGGGTGGCGAGCGCATCGGCTACACGCTGCCCGATCGCCTGCCTCCCTTGCCGAAGTCCGCGCCCGACCTGGGCGACGTGCAGGCGCTGGCGCTGCGCGACCGGCTCGACGTGCGTTCGGCGCAGGCGCAGAACACGGCGGTGGCCGATTCGCTCGGCCTCACACGCGCCACCAGCGTCATCAACGCCATGGAGATCGGTGCCGTGCGCAACACCACGTTCGAGAACGACGCCGACCGTTCGCGCTCGACGAAACGCGGCTTCGAGCTCGACCTGCCGCTGCCGCTGTTCGACTGGGGCCAGGCCCGCACGGGCCGCGCCGAGGCGCAGTACATGCAGTCGGCTGCACGCGTGCGCGACGTGGGCGTGCTGGCCGCGAGCGAGGCGCGCGAAGCCTGGCAAGGCTGGAACACGTCGTACGCATTGGCGCGCCGCTACCGCGATGAAGTACTGCCGCTGCGCAAGAAGGTCAACGAGGAAATGGTGCTGCGCTACAACGGCATGCTCGCGAGCGTGTGGGAACTGCTAGGCGAAACCCGCGCGAGCATGCTCGTGGTGAACGCGGGCATCGAAGCGCAGCGCGATTTCTGGCTCGCCGACACCGACCTGCAATTCGCGCTCACGGGCAGTTCGCCCGGCGGCATGACGGCGCTGCAGACGGCCACGGCCGGCGATGCGCCTGCGGCCGGAGGACACTGACATGAATCGCCGCAATTTCTTCGCAGGCGCTGCCACCGCCGTCGCCGCGACCACGGTCAGCCGCGTCTCGATGGCCGCGTTGCCCGAGCCGGTGATGCAAAGCTCCACCGCCACCGCGCCACCGCTCGCCCCGCCGAACGGCCGCCCCTACAACCCCGTCGTCACCCTCAACGGCTGGACGCTCCCCTGGCGCATGAACGCCGGCGTCAAGGAATTCCATCTCGTCGCCGAACCCGTCGTGCGCGAGATGGCGCCCGGCTTCAAGGTCAACATGTGGGGCTACAACGGCCAGTCGCCGGGCCCGACGATCGAGGTGGTCGAGGGCGACCGCGTGCGCATCTACGTGACCAACAAGCTGCCCGAGCACACGACGGTGCACTGGCACGGCCAGCGCCTGCCCAACGGGATGGACGGCGTGGGCGGCATCACCCAGCCGCACATTCCGCCGGGCAAGACCTTCGTCTACGAGTTCACCGCGCGGCGCCCCGGCACCTTCATGTACCACCCGCATGCCGACGAGATGGTGCAGATGGCCATGGGGATGATGGGCTTCTGGGTCACGCATCCGAAGGAAAGCCATCCGCTCATCGAGCCGGTGCAGCGCGACTTCTGCTTCCTGCTCGGCAGCTTCGACGTGGAGCCGGGGAGCGCGACGCCCAAGGTCAACACCATGACCGATTTCAACATCTGGAGCTTCAACAGCCGTGTGTTCCCGGGCATCGACACGCTCAATGTGCGCCAGGGCGACCGGGTGCGCATCCGCGTGGGCAACCTCACGATGACCAACCACCCGATCCATATCCACGGCCACGAGTTCGAGGTGACCGGCACCGATGGCGGCCCCGTGCCGCGCACCGCGCGCTGGCCCGAGGTGTCGGTGGACGTGGCGGTGGGGCAGATGCGGCAAATGGAATTCATCGCCGACGAGGAAGGCGACTGGTCGCTGCACTGCCACAAGGCGCACCACACCATGGGACCGATGGGCCACGAGGTGCCGACCATGATCGGCGTGGACCAGAAGGGCGTGGCCGAGAAGATCAGGAAGCTCGTGCCCGACTACATGGTGATGGGCGACAAGGGCATGGCCGACATGGGCGAGATGGAGATGCCCATTCCCGACAACACGATGCCCATGATGACCGGCGCCGGGCCCTTCGGCTCGGCCGAGATGGGTGGCATGTTCACGCTCCTGAAGGTGCGGCGCGACCAGAAGCCGGGGGACTACAAGGACCCGGGCTGGTTCAAGCACCCGGCCGGCACGGTGGCGCGCGAAGTGCCCGGCGCCTCCGTGCCGCCGGCCACGCGCAACGCGCCATCGACGGGCAACAGCAGCAACACCGACGCCACCGTGCGCAGGCCTTCGGGCGCGCACAACCACTGACCTCGTTCACTTTCATTCTTGGAGTTCACCTCATGAACAAGACCCTCAAGTCCATCCCCCTCTGCATCGCGCTCGCCGCCGTCGCAACCGCATCGCAGGCCCATGAAAACCACACGCCGAAACCGAAGGGCGCCGCCACGCTTGCACCCGAGCAGAAGCCCTGGGGCGTCGAGGGCAGGGCCGGCGATGTGCGCCGCACCATCGACATCGCGATGGCCGACGACATGACCTTCACGCCTTCGGTCATCGAGGTGCGCGAGGGCGACACCATCCGCCTGCGCCTGAAGAACAAGGGCAAGGAGCTGCACGAGCTCGTGCTCGGCACCGAGTCGGAGATCGCGAACCACGCGGCCATGATGAAGAAATTCCCGGACATGGAACACGACGATCCATGGATGGTGCATGTGCCCGCCGGCAAGACCGGCGAGATGGTCTGGACCTTCAACCGCGCCGGCGACTTCGACTTCGCGTGCCTCGTGAAAGACCACTTCGAACTCGGCATGGCCGGCCGCATCCGCGTGCTGGCGGCCGCGCCCAAAAAGTCCTGAAAGAACGAAATCAAGGAGATCACCATGCAACGACGAACCCTCTTGAAGCGCGCCGCCCCGCTGCTGGCGCTCGCATCCACCCTGCCGCTCACCGCATTGGCGGCTGCGCCGATGGTCGAGATCTGGAAGGACCCGAACTGCGGCTGCTGCCAGGACTGGGTGAAGCACCTCAACAAGAACGGCTTTGCGACGAAGGTGCACGACGAAGGCAACACGGCCGCACGCACCCGCCTCGGCGTGCCAGCCAAGCTGGGCTCGTGCCACACCGGGCTGATCGGCGGCTATGCCATCGAGGGCCATGTGCCCGCGCGCGAAGTGCAGCGCTTGCTGAAGGAAAAGCCCAAGGCCGTCGGCCTCGCCGTGCCGGGCATGCCGGTCGGCTCGCCTGGTATGGACGGCCCGGCCTACGGCGACCAGCGCGATCCGTACGACGTGTTGCTCGTGCTGGCCGACGGCAGCACGCGCGTGTATCAAAGCTATCGCTGAAGAAACACCATGACCATGACGAAACTCCTTACCGCCATCTCCGCCGCCCTTCTCGCCGCGGCGGCCTTCGCGCAAGCTGCGCTGCCCGCCGTCGAAGGCGAGGTTCGCAAGATCGACACCGATGCGAAGAAGATCACCCTCAAGCACGGCGATATCCCGAACCTCGAGATGACCGGCATGACGATGGTCTTTCGCGTAAAGGACCCCGAGCTGCTCGGCAAGGTGAAACCCGGCGACAAGGTGCGCTTCACGGCGGACAAGGTCGACGGCGCGCTCACGGTGCTGTCGATCGAGCCAGAACCCACTAGCTGAAGCGACCCGGATCGAACGGCGCCAGCGACGTCTCGGGTTCAACGCCCGCAAGCAGTTGCGCCGCGAGACGCCCGGTACGCGCCGAGCCGCACAGGCCCACATGCCCATGGCCGAACGCGAGCACGACATCGGCGCTCGCCGCTGAAGGCCCGATGCAGGGCAACCCGTCGGGCATGCTGGGGCGGCGGCCGAGCCAGTGCTTGAAGGTCTTGGCGCCGCCCATTTCCGCAAGCGCGGGAAACATCGATTGCAGATGGCGATGCAGGATCTCGGCGCGGCGCCAGTCGGGCTCCGCGTCGAGTCCGCCGATCTCGACCTGGCCCGCTGCGCGCAGGCCCCCGTCCATCCAGTGCGCGATGAGCTTGCCGTCGGCCACCATCACCGGCGTGCGCGGGCCGACGGTCGCGCTTTCGATCACCACGTGGTAGCCGCGCTCGGTGTCCAACGGCACCGGGGAACCCGCGGCCGCGGCCAGCGGGCCGGAATACGCGCCGGCGCAGATGGCGGCGGCATCGCAGGCGATGTCGCCGTAGTTCGTGCGCACCGCGCGCAACCGGCCGCCCTCGATGCGAAAGCCTGTGGCGCGCCCGAAGATCCGTTCGGCCCCGGTCGCCACCGCATGCTGCGCCAGCGCGGCCACGTAGGCGCCCGGGTTGCGGCAGTGGCCGGCCTCGGGCACGAAGATGCCGAGCGTGTAGCGCGCATCGAGATCGGGTTCGCGGCGGCCCAGCTCGTCGGCCGACCACTCTTCCCATCGAACGCCCACGCGTCCCCGCACGCGCCAGCCTAGCGCGTCGTCTTCGAACTCGGCGCGCGAACGGTAGGCATGCAGCAGCCCGCGCTGCTCGATGAGCTGCGGGACGCCCGCCTCGGCGGCGAGCCGCGCATGCAGCGCTGGCGCGTCCGCCAGCAGGGTGCGCAATGCATCGGCGGTGCGCTGCACGCGCGCCTCGGTCCAGCCCGAAGCCAGGTAGCGCAGCAGCCACGGCAGCGCGCGCGGCAGGTAGCGCCAGCGCACCGCGAGCGGCCCGAGCGGATCGGCCAGCCAGCCCGGCACCTTGCGCCAGGCGCCGGGAAGTGCGGGCGGCACCACGGAGTGCGACGAAAGCCAGCCCGCATTGCCGTAGCTCGTCGCCTGCGGGCCTCCGGGCGTCTCGGGCTCCAGGAGGGTCACGCGCAGGCCCGCGCGCAGCGCCTCGATGGCCGTGGCGCAACCCACCGCACCTGCGCCGATCACCACCACATGGCGCCGCGCATCGCCCTCGGGGGCGAAACTACTTCTTGCAACTGTCATGGCGCCTATCGTAGAGGCACGGTCCCATAATCGGCCGCCATGTCAGCCACGACTTCCACTTCCTCCCCCACACACTCCGCCGGTGCCATCACCGACGTCGCCGGCATCGAAGTCGGCCATTTCTCCGACACCCGCCGTCCCACGGGCTGCACCGTCGTCATGGCGCGCGAAGGCGCCGTGGCCGGTGTCGACGTGCGCGGCGCCGCACCCGGCACGCGCGAGACCGACCTGCTCTCGCCCGGCAACCTGGTGCAGCAGGTGCACGCGGTGATGCTCGCGGGCGGCAGCGCCTGGGGCCTCTCGGCGGCCGAGGGCGCGATGCGCTGGCTCGAGGAGCGCAACATCGGCATGGACGTGCGCTTCGGCACCCTGCCCATCGTGCCCGCCGCGGTGCTGTTCGACCTGCCGATGGGCGATGCGCGCATCCGCCCCGATGCCGCGGCCGGCTATGCAGCCTGCGATGCCGCATCGAACGCCGCACCCGCCGAAGGCAACGTGGGCGCCGGCAGCGGCGCGCTGGTGGGCAAGCTCTTCGGCGTGCACCGCGCGATGAAGGGCGGCATCGGCACCGCATCGGTCACCGTCGGCGGCGTGACCGTCGGCGCGCTCATCGCGGTCAATTCGCTGGGCGACGTGATCGACCACAACACCGCGCAGCCCGTGGCCGGTGCGCGCACCGAGGACGGCACCGCCTTGCTCGACACCCGCCGCGCCCTGCTGCGCGGCGACCTGCCCAAGCCGCTGCTCGCGGGCACCAACACCACGCTGGGCGTGGTCGCGACCGACGCGGTGCTGACCAAGGTGCAGGCCAACCGCCTGGCCAACGTGGCGCACGACGGCCTCGCGCGCGCCATCAACCCGGTGCACACGATGAGCGACGGCGACACGCTGTTCGCGCTGGCTACCGGCCGCGTGCCCCTCGAAGGCAACGCCCCGGGCATGACAGTCCTCGGCACCATGGCCGCGGAGGCGGTGGCCATTGCCACGCTGCGCGCCGTGCGCGCGGCGCAATCGGTGACGGTGGGCGACCTGCACATTCCCTCGGCCAGCGACCTCGCCGCGCCTCGCGCCTGACGCACACAACAAAGAAAGGACCACCATGGCGTTCCCCCGAACCCTGAAGCTGATCCTGCTGTCGATCCGCGACCTGATCGCCTCGGCCGGGCCCATCATCTTTCTCGTGATCGGCCTGCTGGTCGCTGCCTACTGGTACCTGCAGCCGCAGCCGCCCAAGCATGTGACGCTGGCCACCGGGCCCACGGGCAGCGCCTATGCGGAGTTCGGCAAGCGCTATGCGGCGTCGCTCAAGACCAGCGGCATCACGGTCGAGCTCAAGCCCACCTCGGGCTCCTCGGAGAACCTGGAGCTGCTGCGCAAGGGCGGTGCCGACGTGGGCTTCGTGCGCGGCGGGAGCGCCGACCCGGTGGCCGATGAAGAGGCGGGGCTCAGTTCGCTCGGCAGCCTGTTCTTCGAGCCGATCTGGCTTTTCTATCGCGCCGACAGCGCGCTCAAGGTCGACAAGAAGACCGGCACGCTGACCTCGCTCACGCAACTGCGCGGCCTGCGCGTGAACGTCGACATGCCCGGCAGCGGGCTGCCCGAGATCATGGAGCGGCTCTTCAAGGCCAACCGCCTGGGGCCCGACGACGTGCTGCTGTCGAACCTCGAGCAGGCCGCCGCCGCCGAGGCGTTGCAGGCCGGACTGCTCGATGCGATCGTGCTGTCTTCCGCGCCGCAGTCGCCGCAGGTGCAGCGGCTGCTGCGCGCGGGCGACATCAAGCTCATGGACTTCGGCCAGGCCGATGCGTACTCGCGGCGCTTTCCGTTCCTCTCGGCGGTGACGCTGCCGCGCGGCGTGGTCGACCTGTCGAAAGACCTGCCGCCCTCGGACGTGTCGCTGCTCGCGGCCACCACCTCGCTGCTGTCGCGCGAAGAAACCCACCCGGCCCTGCGCCAGCTGTTCGCGCAATCGGCGCAGACGGTGCACAGCGGTGCGGGCTGGTTCAACCGGGCACGCGATTTTCCGAACACCCGCACCAGCGAACTGCCGGTGAGCCCCGAGGGCGAGCGCGCGATCAACGGCACGCCGCCGTTCTGGCAGCGCTACCTGCCCTTCTGGGCCAGCAACCTCGTCGAGCGCATGTGGCTGGTGCTGGGTGGCCTGCTGGTGCTGATGCTGCCGCTGAGTCGCGTGATTCCGCCGCTCTACCAGTTCCGCGTGCGGCGGCGCGTGTTCCGCTGGTATGCGCGGCTGCGCGACATCGAGGGCAAGGTCGATGCCAGGACGGGCGAACGCGACACGCTGCTCAAGGAGCTCGACGACCTCGATCGCGTGGTCAACAAGGTGGCCGTGCCGCTGTCGTATGCGGACGAGCTCTATGCGCTGCGCAACAACATCTACGCGGTGCGCAAGCGCGTGCTGGCCGGATCGGCGAAGGGCGAAGCGGCTGCTGCGCAAGCGCCTGTGACGCCAAAGCCTGCGGAATCCGCCTGACGGCTTGGTCTTGCAAACGCTGATCGATTTCGCCGAGCCGCGCGGCGATGGAGCGACGCGGCTGCGCGTGGCTTTCGGCGCGCCGTCGCGCGTGCTCGTTGCGCGCACCGCCGAAGAAGTGAAGCCGTTGCTCGAGGCCGTCGAGGCGCTGTCGCGCGAGGGGCGCTGGTGCGTGGGCTATCTGCGCTACGAAGCGGCCGCGGCTTTCGACCCGGCCTTTGCGGTGCATGCGGGCGACGGGCCGTTGGCGTGGTTCGGCGTGCATGACGCGGCTGTGCCGTGGCCCGATGGAGCGACCAGTCCTGCGCCCGCCGTCGATTGGCAAGCCGGCCTGTCGCGCGCCGGCTTCGACCGGAACATGCAGGCCATCCATCGCGCAATCGCGAATGGCGAGCTGTACCAACTCAACTACACCGCGCCGTTGCAGGCCGAATTCCAGGGCAATGCACGCGACTGGTTCATGGCCTTGCGAGAAGCGCAGCCCAACGGCTATGCCGCCTTCATCGACACCGGCGACGAGCAGGTGCTGTCGGTATCGCCCGAACTGTTCTTCGACTGGCAAGGCGACCGGATACTCGCGCGCCCCATGAAGGGCACCGCCCCGCGCGGCGCGACGCCCGCCGATGACGAGGCGATGGCGCAGCGGCTGCGCACCGTGCCCAAGGAGCGCGCCGAGAACGTGATGATCGTGGACCTGATCCGCAACGATCTCTCGCGCGTCGCGCAACCCTTCTCGGTGCGCGTGCCGCGGCTCTTTCACACAGAGGCGCTGCCCACCGTGTGGCAGATGACCTCCGACGTCGAGGCGACCGTGCGCGATGGCGTCTCGCTGGTCGATGTGTTCTCCGCGTTGTTCCCATGCGGCTCGATCACGGGCGCCCCCAAGGTCAGCGCGATGCGCATGATCCGCGACCTGGAGCCCGAGGCGCGCGGCGTGTACTGCGGCGCTGTCGGTGTGGTGCGGCCCGGCGGGCATGCGACCTTCAACGTGCCGATCCGCACCGTGACGCTTCGCGGCACCCAGGCGCGGTGCGGCATCGGCAGCGGCATCACCGCCGATGCGCAGGCCGATGCGGAGTGGGATGAGTGGCGGCACAAGCGGGCCTTTCTGGGGCAAGGCCGTGCGGCTGTATCGTCTGCGCCCATGACGTCTTTCGAACTGCTCGAAACCCTTGCGCTGGTCGATGGCGTGCTGCGCGATGCGCCCTCGCACCTGGCGCGGATGCAGAAGGCGGCTGCGCACTTCGGCTATCTGTGGAACGAGGCGGCCGTGGTGGCGTGCCTCCATCGGCAGACCGACGAGCATCCAGCGGGTACGTGGCGTGTTCGCCTCCTGCTCGATGCGCAAGGGCTGCCCCGAGCAGAAGCCTTCGCGATGGACGCCCCGCCGTCACGCGTCCAACTGCAATTGGCCTCCCGCGCATTCGACGAGGCCGACAGCGAGTTCTCCCGCTTCAAGACCACCCGCCGCGCGCACTACGAGGCCTTCGCGCCCACCGCACCCGGCGTGTTCGACACGCTGCTGTGGAACCGCCACGGCGAGATCACCGAATGCACGCGCGGCAACATCGCCCTGCTGCTGGACGGTCGCTGGGTCACGCCGCCGCTGCGCTGCGGGCTGCTGGACGGCATCGGCCGCGCCACGCGCCTGCACAGCGGCCAGCTTGCCGAAGCCGTCGTGCGGGTGGACGATCTGCCCCGCGTGCAGGCCTTCGCCTTCGTCAACAGCCTGCGCGGGTGGCTGGATGCCGATCTTTGCGGCCCTGAAAAATAGTTCGACAAGGCGCTTGACTTAGAGCGCGCTCCAACTTCGAGAATCAACGCCATGGAAACCAGCCTGACCATCGCGCAAGTCGCACAGCGCACCGGCCTCACGGCCCACACGCTGCGCTACTACGAGCGCATCGGCCTGATCGCCGCGGTGTCTCGCGCACCGGGCGGCCAGCGCCGCTATGCGAGTGCCGACATGGACTGGCTGGCTTTCCTGTTGCGCCTGCGCGAGACCGGCATGCCCATCCAGGGCATGCAGGCCTTCGCCGGGCTTCGAAGCCAGGGGGACGCCAGCGTCGGCGAACGGCGCGAGATGCTCGAAGCGCATCTCGCCGAGGTTCAGGCCCGGGTGGAGGCGCTGCAGCAATCGATGCAGGCGCTTTCGACCAAGATCGCGCACTACCGTGCGATCGAGGCCAAGGCCAAGCCGAAGACAAGGCGTCCTTCGTTGTCGGGCACTGCCCCGGAAAGAAAGACGAGCGATGACGAACACACAAGCCAACCAGACCCGCAACAGCAACGACAACCTGCGCTACGAGCGCGGGCTGGCCAAGCTTCAGGAAATCGACGGTGAAGGCGGCGTCAAGGTCGTCGAAAGCCTGGCGGACATCGCACCCGACTTCGCACGCCTGTTGATCGAGTTTCCGTTCGGCGACGTCTACTCGCGCCCCGGCCTGGACCTGCGCTCCCGCGAAATCGCGGTGGTGGCCGCGCTCACGGCCATGGGCAATGCGGCGCCGCAGCTGAAGGTGCACATCCAGGGCGCGCTGAATGTCGGCGTGACACGCACCGAGGTCATCGAAATCATCATGCAGATGGCCGTATACGCAGGCTTCCCGGCGGCGCTCAATGGCATCAGCGCTGCGCGCGAGGTGTTTGCGGCGGACGATGAAAAAAGCGCGCGGGCCCTTGCGGAACCGCGCGCTCTTGCCGAAACGGCCTGATGCTTACTTGAGGGCCTTGTAGCGCATGCGCTTGGGCTTGGCGCCTTCTTCGCCAAGGCGCTTCTTCTTGTCGGCTTCGTACTCCTGGTAGTTGCCGTCGAAGAAGGTCCATTGGCTGTCGCCTTCGGCCGCGAGGATGTGGGTGGCGATACGGTCGAGGAACCAGCGGTCATGGCTGATCACCATGACCGTGCCGGCGAATTCGAGCAGCGCATCTTCGAGCGCACGCAGGGTTTCGACGTCCAGGTCGTTCGAGGGTTCGTCCAGCAGCAGCACGTTGCCGCCCGCGATCAGCGTCTTGGCCAGGTGCAGGCGGCCGCGTTCACCGCCCGAGAGCGTGCCGACCTTCTTCTGCTGGTCCGCGCCGTTGAAGTTGAAGCGGCCCGCATACGCGCGGCTGGCCATCTGGAACTTGCCGACGTTGATGATGTCCAGGCCGTTCGAGATGTCTTCCCACACGGTCTTGTTGTTGGCGAGCTCGTCGCGGTGCTGGTCGACGAAGGCCATCTTGACCGTCGAGCCGATGACGACTTCGCCGGTGTCCGGCTGCTCCTTGCCCGCGAGCAGCTTGAAGAGCGTCGATTTGCCGGCGCCGTTCGGGCCGATGATGCCGACGATCGCGCCCGGCGGCACGGTGAAGCTCAGATTGTCGATCAGCATGCGGTCGCCGAAGGACTTGCTCACGCCGTGGAACTCGAACACCTGCTGGCCCAGCCGCTCCGCCACAGGAATGAAGATTTCCTGCGTTTCGTTGCGCTTCTGGTATTCCATGTCGCTCAACTCTTCGAAGCGGGCAAGGCGGGATTTGCTCTTTGCCTGGCGTGCCTTCGGGTTCTGGCGCGACCACTCCAGTTCCTTCTTCAGCGCCTTGGCGTGGGCTTCTTCGCTCTTCTGCTCCTGCGCCAGGCGTTCGCCCTTCTGCTCGAGCCAGGTGCTGTAGTTGCCCTTCCAGGGAATGCCGCGACCGCGGTCCATTTCCAGGATCCACTCGGCCGCGTTGTCCAGGAAGTAGCGATCGTGGGTGATGGCCACCACGGTGCCCGTGAAGCGCTGCAGGAACACTTCGAGCCACTCCACCGATTCGGCGTCCAAGTGGTTGGTCGGCTCGTCGAGCAGCAGCATGTCGGGCTTGGACAGCAGGAGGCGGCACAGCGCCACGCGGCGCTTCTCGCCGCCTGACAGCAGGCCGATCTTGGCGTCCCATGGGGGAAGGCGCAGCGCATCGGCGGCGATTTCCAGTTGATGTTCGGAATCGGTGCCGGCAGTGGCGATGATGGCTTCGAGCTGGGCCTGCTCGGCCGCCAGCGCGTCGAAGTCGGCATCTTCGGCACCGTAGGCGATGTACACCTCTTCGAGGCGCGCCTTGGCCGCGAACACCGCGCCCATGGACTCCTCGACCGATTCGCGCACCGTGTGCTCGGTGTTGAGCTTGGGTTCCTGCTCCAGATAGCCGATCGTCATTCCCGGCATGGGCAGCGCCTCGCCCTCGAATTCCTTGTCCACACCCGCCATGATCTTGAGCAGCGTGGACTTGCCCGAGCCGTTCAGGCCGAGCACGCCGATCTTGGCGCCGGGGAAGAAAGAGAGCGAAATGTCCTTCAAGAGCTGCCGCTTGGGCGGCACGGTCTTGCTGACACGGTTCATCGAATAGACGTATTGAGCCATCTGTGGATACTTACCTTGGGTAGCGGAAATTGGGGGAAAAGCGCGGGCGCCAGAACAACGCATTCGGGCGCGGCAAACCACCGATTATCGACTCATGCGACAATAGCCACCGTTGCCGGGTCCAGTTGCCCGCAACACCGGCTCTCTGCCGGGGACGAAGAAGACCTTTCTCACAACAGGTTTTCCGGCTCCCACCCCTGACCTTCATCTGCCTTGACTGGCTCGGCGTCAACACGAAGACGCCAAGCGGGCCGATGCCACTGCGCCGTGTATGGCGCTTATTGTTTCCAATGAATTTTGATGAACTGAAGCTGGCTCCCGCCATCTTGAAGGCTGTGCACGAGCACGGTTACGACACCCCCACCCCCATCCAGGCGCAAGCCATCCCCGCCGTTCTCGAAGGCCACGACCTGCTCGGCGGCGCCCAGACCGGCACCGGCAAGACGGCCGCCTTCACGCTGCCCATGCTGCACAAGCTCACCATGAGCCGCAGCGCCACCAACAAGTTCGGCGGTGTCGGCATCCGCGCCCTCGTACTGACTCCCACCCGCGAACTCGCGGCCCAGGTCGAAGAGTCCGTCCGTACGTACGGCAAGTACCTGCAGCTCGACTCGACCGTGATCTTCGGCGGCGTCGGCATGAACCCGCAGATCAGCAAGCTCAAGAAGGGTGTCGACATCCTCGTGGCCACCCCCGGCCGCCTGCTCGACCTGCAACAGCAAGGCATGCTCGACCTGAGCCAGGTCCAGATGCTGATCCTGGACGAAGCCGACCGCATGCTGGACATGGGCTTCATCCACGACGTGAAGAAGATCCTGGCGCTGGTGCCCAAGGAAAAGCAGAGCCTGCTGTTCTCGGCCACCTTCAGCGACGAGATCCGCGACCTGGCCGCCACGCTGCTCAAGAACCCGCAGAGCATCCAGGTCACGCCGCGCAACACCACGGTGCAGCGCATCACCCAGGTCATCCACCCCGTGGGCCGCGGCAAGAAGAAGGCGCTGCTCGCGCACATCATCAACGAGAACAAGTGGAGCCAGGTGCTCGTGTTCACGCGCACCAAGTTCGGCGCCAACAGCGTGGCCGAGTTCCTCACCAAGAACGGCATCGAGGCGATGGCGCTGCACGGCAACAAGAGCCAGAGCGCCCGCACGCAGGCGCTGGCCGGCTTCAAGAGCGGCGACATCCGCGCGCTGGTGGCCACCGACATCGCGGCCCGCGGCATCGACATCGACGAGCTGCCGCACGTCGTGAACTACGAGATCCCGAACGTCAGCGAAGACTACGTGCACCGCATCGGCCGCACCGGCCGCGCCGGTTCGAGCGGCGAGGCCGTGAGCTTCGTGTGCCTGGACGAAGAAGGCTTCATGCAGGAAATCGAACGCTTCACCAAGCAGACGATTCCGGTGCAGATCGTCGAGGGCTACGGCCCGGAAGACGGCGAACGCGCCGAGCCGATCGCCATGGGTCGCCAGACGATCTGGGGCGGCGCCGGCCGTCCGCCGAGCCGTGACGTGATGCAGGCGGCCGCCAAGGCTGCACGCACCGAGATGCTGTCGCGCATCCGCGAGAACAAGGCCGGCCAGGGTGGCGGTGAACGCGCTGGTGGTGGTGGTGGCGGCGGCGGTCAACGCCGTGGCGGCCAGGGTGGTGGCGGCGGTGGTGGTCAAGGTCGCAACGCCAATGGCGGCGGTCAAGGCCAAGGCCCGCGCGGCCAGGGTGCACGTCCGGCGCAAGGCCGTGGCCCGCAAGGTCCGGCGCGCGCGCCGCACCATGCACCTCAGCATCAACCACAGAACCATCTGCCGCACGACGAGCGCCAACCGCGCCATCACGGCAACAGCCACAGCCCGACGCAAGCCAACCAGGTCGCGCACCTGCGTGCCGAAGCGGTCGCCGGCGGCGGTGACGGCCAACCGGATCCGTTGCGCACGAGCGTCGACCACATGGGCGGCGGTCGCGGTCGCGGCCGCCCGGGCGGCGGTGGTGGCGGCTACGGCGGCAATCGCTCGGGCGGCGGTGGCCGTTCGGGTGGTGGCGGCGGCTACGGCGGTGGCGGTGGCAACCGTTCCGGCGGTGGCGGCGGCGGCCGTTCGTTCGGGCGCTGAACGCCGCGGGCAGGAACACCTGCCCGGAACCGGCAAATGAGCAAGGGCACTTCGGTGCCCTTTTCTTTTTGAGGATGGCGCGGGCGGACGAGACACAATCGTCAAGCCATGCAATACATCCCACCCAACTACGCCACCCTCTTCGTAGCCACCTGCAACCTCCTCAATCTCGCGAACCCCAACCGCGTGTACTACGAGAACCAGGACGCCTACAACGAGCGCGAGTACGAGCGGAAGATCGACTGGATCGGCGAGCGCTTCCATGCGCTCAATGCCGACGTGCTCGCGGTGCAGGAGGTATGGGACGAAGCGGCGCTCAAGGCTGCCATCGCGCGCAGCGGCTTGCGCTACGACTTCGTGTCGGTGCCGGGCGCCGAGAACACGCCGCCGCCCGGCAGCCCGCCGGGCACGCAGCCCAGGCCGGGCGCGCAGGGCACGCCGCGCGTGGGCATCGCCACGCGGCTGCAGGTGGACAACGTCCAGTCCTTCACCGACTTCCCGCCGGGCTTCGGCGTGGACGTGCCGGGCCTCGGCCCGCACACGCGCTTCGAGCGCCCGCCCCTCCTGGCCACGCTGCGCATGAAGCACGGCCAGCAGGTGCACGTGCTGACGGTGCACCTCAAGTCCAAGCGCCCCAAGTTCCTGCAGGACGCGCAAGGCAACCACCTGGAGGACCGCGACGACCGGAAGGTCGGCGTGATGGCGTCGCTGCGTTCGCTCCTGATGCGTGGCGCCGAGGCCGCGGCCCTGCGCTGCATCGTCATCGACCTGCTGCAGGGCACGAACACGCCGCTGGTGGTGATGGGCGACTTCAACGACAACCCGCACAGCGTGACCACGCAGCTCGTGGCCGCCACCTCCGAGGTGGCCTACGACAAGGCCGCGCGCGACGTGGCGCTGTTCAATGCCTACGAGATGCAGGGCGAATCGGCGCTGAAGAAGGACGTGGCCTATTCGCACATCCACCAGGGCTTTCCGGACGTGCTCGACCAGATCCTGGTGAGCGAGGAATTCATTGCGAGCAGCCGCCACAGCCTGGGCGACGTGCGGCGCGTCGACTACTTCAACGACCACCTGCACGAAGGGCGCGACCGCTCGCGTTCGGACCACGGCTTCGTGCGCGCGCTGCTGCGGCTGCGCACGGCCTGAGCCCCATGCACCGGCCGCTCAGCCAGCCCTGAGCTTCGGAGGCGGCCGACTGAGCTTCGGCAGGCGCCGGCGCGAGGCAAGGACGTCCTCGATGTCCTGCCGCGCGCCGTCGATCAGGCGGATGACCGCGCGCTCGGCGTCGTCGGGATTGCGCGCGATCACCGCGTCGAGCACCGCGCGGTGCAGCGGCAGCGAGCGCGCGGGGCCGTCGGGCTTGGCGGCCGAAATCTCGAAGCTGGTGCGCAGCAGCGCATTGAGCGCCTTGCTCATCTGCGCCAGCATGCGGTTGCGTGCGGCGCCCAAGAGGCCGTTGTGAAAGCGCAGGTCGAAGGTGACGTAGTCGCCGCCGTGCTCGACGGCTTCCTTCATGCCCGCGAAGGCGCTTTCTATTTCCTCGATGTCCTTCGCATCGGCCCGTTCGGCGGCAAGCCGCACGGCCGCAGGCTCCACCACGCGCCGCAGGTCCTGCAGGTCGCGCAGGAACCCGGGTGTGAGGCCGGCGCGCGACTGCCAGGTGATGACGTCGGGATCGAACCAGTTCCAGCTGTCCTGCGGCAACACGCGCGTGCCGACCTTGGGGCCGGTGACGACCAGGCCCTTGGCCGCGAGCGACTTGATCGCCTCGCGCACCACGGTGCGGCTCACGCCGAGCTCCTCACCCAGAAGCGGCTCCGGCGGTATCGACGCCCCGACCGCATAACGGCCGGCAACGATGGCTTCGCCGAGCAGTTCGAGCGTGCGCCCGTGGATGTTCTTGATCATGCGTGCGATGCGAAATTTGATATCCCTGCGGCCGAAAACATCAAGGCTCCGGCTCGCTCATCAGGCCTATCATATGATGATTGAAACGCCATCCGGCAGGGCAAACCCTCGAGGTTCTGCACCCCAACCGGCAATCAAGAGAGACAAGCGATGAACACTCCCCCCAAGAAAAAAGCCAGCGAACTGCGTAGCCAGCAATGGTTCGGCCGCCATGACCGCGACGGCTTCATCTACCGAAGCTGGATGAAAGGCAAAGGCGTGCCGCACGACCAGTTCGATGGCCGCCCGGTCATCGGCATCTGCAACACCTTCAGCGAACTCACGCCCTGCAATTCGCATTTCCGCACGCTCGCCGAGCAGGTGAAGATCGGCGTGTACGAAGCGGGCGGCTTCCCGCTCGAGTTCCCGGTGATGTCGCTCGGCGAGACGCTGCTGCGCCCCACCGCCATGCTGTACCGCAACCTCGCGAGCATGGATGTGGAGGAAAGCATTCGCGGCAACCCGCTCGACGGCGTGGTGCTGCTCATGGGCTGCGACAAGACCACGCCCGCCTTGATGATGGGCGCGGCCAGCGTCGACCTGCCGACCATCGGCGTCTCGGGCGGCCCGATGCTTTCGGGCAAGTGGCGCGGGCAGGAGCTGGGCTCGGGCACCGGCGTGTGGCAGATGAGCGAGCAGGTGCGCGCCGGCACGCTCAAGCTGCAGGACTTCTTCGAGGCCGAGAGCTGCATGCATCGCAGCCACGGCCACTGCATGACGATGGGCACGGCGAGCACCATGGCCTGCATGGTCGAGTCGCTGGGCATCGGGTTGCCGGGCAATGCGGCCTACCCTGCCGTCGACGGGCGGCGCAACGTGCTCGCGCGGCAAGCCGGCCGGCGCATCGTGGACATGGTGCATGAGGACATGAACATGTCGAAGATCCTCACGCGCGAGGCGATCGAGAACGCGATCAAGGTGAATGCGGCCGTGGGCGGCTCGACCAACCTCGTGATCCACCTGTTGGCCATTGCGGGCCGCATCGGCGTGGACCTCACGCTCGACGACTTCGACCGCCTCGCCTCGGAGCTCCCCTGCCTCGTGAACCTGCAGCCCTCGGGCCAGTTCCTGATGGAAGACTTCTGCTACGCGGGCGGCCTGCCGGTGGTCATCAAGGAAATCGCCCAGCACCTGCACAAGGACATCCTCACCGTCACCGGCCAGAGCCTGTGGGACAACGTGAAGGACGCCGAGAACTACGGGCCCCAGGTCATCCGCCCGCTGGCCGATCCCTTCAAGGACAAGGCCGGCATCTGCGTGCTGCGCGGCAACCTCGCACCCAACGGCGCGATCATCAAGCCGAGCGCAGCCACGCCCGAACTGCTGGTGCACAAGGGCCGCGCGGTGGTGTTCGAGAGCGCTGACGACCTGCACAAGCGCATCGACGACGAGGACCTGGACATCGACGAGCACTGCATCATGGTGCTCAAGAACTGCGGCCCCAAGGGCTACCCCGGCATGGCCGAGGCCGGCAACATGCCGCTGCCGCCGAAGGTGCTGCGCCGCGGCATCACCGACATGGTCCGCATCAGCGATGCGCGCATGAGCGGCACGGCCTACGGCACGGTGGTGCTGCACACGGCGCCCGAGGCGGCTGCGGGCGGTCCGCTCGCGCTGGTGCAGGACGGCGACATCGTCGAGCTCGATGTGCCGAACCGCAAGCTGCATCTGCATGTGAGCGACGAAGAACTGGCGAAGCGCCGCGAGAAATGGGTCGCACCGAAGACGCCGCTCGACTCGGGCTACTGGAAGCTCTACGTCGACACGGTGCTGCAGGCCGACCAGGGCGCGGATCTCGCTTTCCTGCGCGGACGAAGGGGGGCTTTCGTGCCGCGCGACAATCACTGAGATGACAAGACTGGTAGCAATCGACTGGGGCACAAGTTCGCTGCGCGGCGCCCTGCTGGACGCCGACGGCAAGGTGCTCGAAGAACGCAGCGACGCGCGCGGCATCCTCAAGGTCCCGGAAGGCGGATTCCCCGCCGTCTTCGAAGCGCTGTTCGGCGACTGGATGCGCCTCGAAGGCGCGCAGTGCCTCATCTCCGGCATGGCCGGCAGCAAGCAAGGCTGGGTCGAGGCGCCGTACTGCGCCTGCCCCGCGGGCCGCGTCGAGGTGGGCCGCAAGATCATCCGCATCGACGCCATTCCCGGTGCGCGCATCGCCATCGTGCCGGGCCTCAGTGACGAGCACGACGGCGTGCCCGACGTGATGCGCGGCGAAGAGGTGCAGATCTTCGGCGCCATGGCGCTGACCGGCGCGAGCGACGGCCTCTTCGTGCTGCCTGGCACGCACAACAAGTGGGCCACTGTCAGCAAGGGCCGCGTCGCGGGCTTCCGCACCTGCATGACGGGCGAGTTCTACGCGCTCTTGAGCCAGCACTCGATCCTCGCGCGCACGCTCGATGCCGCCGCGCCGCTCGATGAAGCGGCGTTTCTTCAGGGCGTGACCCAATCCGAGAACGGCCACGGCCTGCTGCACAACGCCTTCGGCGCGCGCACGCTTGCGCTGTTCGATCGCATGCCGAAGGAGGAGCTGTCGAGCTACCTCTCGGGTCTTCTCATCGGCGAAGAGCTGCGCACCCAGTCGCTGCAGGCCGTCGGCGAAGTCGTGCTGATCGGCTCGCCCGTGCTCACCGAGCGCTACACCCTGGCCCTGCGCGCCGCCGGCGTTGCCACGCGCACGCTCGGCGCCGAGGCCACCTGGGCCGGACTGCATGCGCTGTCCGGCTTTCTCGCAGCAGACAGCAACCGGATCCAGCCATGACCACGCCCCTCGAAAAATTCAACGCCGCGGTGCGCGACCTGCCGCTCGTGGCCATCCTTCGCGGCCTCACGCCCGCCGAGGCTGCGGATGTCGGCGATGCCATCGTCGAACCCGGCTTCAGGCTGCTCGAAGTGCCGCTCAATTCGCCGCAGCCTTTGGACAGCATCGCGCTCATGCGCAAGCGTTTTCCGCAAGCGCTGGTGGGCGCGGGCACGGTGCTCGATGCGCAGCAGGTGCGCGACGTGCATGCGGCCGGCGGCGAGCTGATCGTCTCGCCCAACTTCAACGCCGCGGTCATCGCCGAGGCCGTGAAGCTCGGCATGGTGTGCCTGCCGGGCGTGATGACGCCGACCGAGGCCTTCGGCGCGCTCGCGGCCGGCGCCACCGGGCTCAAGCTATTCCCTGCCGAGCTGGCCTCGCCCGCGGTGGTGAAGGCGTTGCTCGCGGTGCTCCCGGCCGGCACGCCGGTGATGCCCGTGGGGGGCATCACGCCCTTGAACATGAGTGAATGGCGTGCGGCGGGCGCTGCCGGCTTCGGCATCGGCTCCGCGCTCTACAAGCCGGGCAAGCAGGCCGCGGCCGTGCGCGACGATGCGAAGAAATTCATCGCGGCCTGGACGGGCACCGCGCACGCCTGATCCGGCGACGGCTCACAAGAAAAAAGAAGGAAACACGATGTCCGCAGATTCAGCCTACGCCAGCCCCGCCGTCCGCAAGCTGCGCGAAGACCTCGCGCTGGCGCTGCGCGCCGCCGCCCACCACGGGTTGTCGGAAGGCGTCTGCAACCACTTCAGCGTGATGCTGCCGGGCGCGCAGGACCGCTACCTCATCAATCCGCGCGGCCTGCACTGGAGCGAGATCGGTCCCGACGACATCGTGCTGATCGACGTGCACGGCGAAGTGCTTGCCGGCCGCCACCGCGTGGAGCCCACCGCCCTCTTCATCCACGGCGCGGTGCACCGGCTCACCGGCCACGCGGTCGTGCTGCACTGCCACATGCCCTACGCCACCGCGCTCACGCTCACGGTCGACCGCGCACTCGATCCGACCGCAAGCCAGAACGCGATGCGCTACATGAACCGCATCGCGATCGATGCGGTCTACAACGGCCTTGCCCTCGACGACGCCGAGGGCGAGCGCATCGCCCGCGCGATGGCCGGCAAGGACGTGGCCTTTCTCGCGAACCACGGCGTGATCGTGGCGGGCGCCACCATCGCGCATGCCTACGACGACCTGTACTACCTCGAACGGGCGTGCCTGCACCAGGTGATCGCGCAGTCGACGGGGCGGCCGCTCGCGCCCGTCGATGCGAAGCTGGCCGCGCATGTGGCGGCACAGATCCAGGGCGAACGCGAGCAATCGGACCTGTTCTTCGAAGCGCTGCGCCGCATGCTGCCCGCCCCGCGCGCCTGAGCGCGCGGACATGCACACGGCCTCTCGGCCTACAACCAACGGCACACCCGCGACAACGCCCGACGGGCGCACCGGGCATTAGCATCGTGGCATGCCCACCCGACGTCACACGTCTACGGGCTGCTTACAGCTCTTCATCCGATTTCGCCTCAGCCTTACACAAGGTTCACACAAGGCAACGACGATGAGGCTTCCAACCACTCCACTGGAGTTGCCATGAAAAAGCTCACTTTCGCATTCGCCGCCGCCGCCCTCGTGTCGCTGGCTGCACTCAGCGCACCGGCGCAAGCCCAGACCGGCGGCCGCTTCATCCAGGCCCAGGTGTACGTGGTGCCCGCACCGCCGCCCCCGCGCCGCTACTACGCACCGCCGCCGCCGCGCCACTACCACCCGGGCTACTACCGCGATGGCCGTCGCTACGACCACGGCCGCCGCTGGGACGATCGCCGCCACTACGGTGGCCGCCGGGACAACGACGGAGACGGCGTGCCCAACCGCTACGACCGCCGGCCCAACAATCCGTACCGCAACTGATCGACCAGAACGAAAAAAACCCGGGCCAGGTGCCCGGGTTTTTCTTTGGGAGCGCCGTTCAGGTCGCGGCAGGTTTGGGCGCTGCCGCATAAGCCGGCGTCTCGCTCGACAGGCTCTGCTTGACCTGGCGCGTGACCTCGTCGGCCAGCACCTCGGGCTTGCCGGCCTCCACGCCCGCGAACGCCTGGCGCGCCACGTCGTCGGGCGATGCCTTGGCGCCCGGCACGTGCGCGGCCATGTCGGTGTCCATGAAGGCCACGTGCAGGCTGGTCACCTGCGTGCCCTGCCCGGCCAGTTCGTTCCGCAGGCCGTTGCTCAGCGACCATGTGGCTGCTTTCGTGGCGCTGTAGGTCGCCACGCCCGGAAAGGTGATCCAGCTCAGCACCGACAGCACGTTGATGACCGCGCCGCCGCCGTTGGCCGCGAGCACCGGCGCGAAGGCCTTCGTCAGCGCCCAGGGGCCGAAGAAGTTGGTCTCGAACTCGGCCCGCGCCGCATCGACCGCGTTCTCGCCCAGCAGGTTCGAACCGCGCGAGATGCCGGCGTTGTTGACGAGCAGGGTGACATCGCCGCATGCGGCCACCGCCGCGGCGATCTGCGCGGGTTGCGTGACGTCGAGCGGCACCGGCGTCACGCCGAGCAGCGTGATGCTCTTCGGGTCGCGCGCGGCACCGTAGACCTTGCTCGCACCCGCCGCCAGCGCGGCCTTCGCAAAGGCCAGCCCGAGGCCTCGGTTGGCGCCGGTGATGAAGACAACGGAGTCCTTGATTTGCATGGGGAGCCTTTCGCTACGTGGAGAAAACTGTTTCAGGCCTGCGCCACCCGGCGCAACAATCCGGTCGGCGTGCGCGGCCAGCCCACGCGGCCGAACCAGGCACCACCCGCGATCGCCGACGCGATCACGATGCCGTACACCACCAGCGCCACGCCCTGCGCCGCGAACACGCCGGTGAGCCCGCCGCCCCAGCGCAGCGCGAGCCAGCCGCCCGTACCCGCCACCGCGAGCCGCGCGATGTTGCCGAGCACCGGCCACAGCAGGCGGCCCGCGCCCTGCGAAGCGAAGTACAGAACGAGCCCCACGCCGAAGAAGCCGTAGAGCGGTCCCACCACGCGCAGGTAGTGCGCGCCGGTCTCGAGCATCGCGGGGTCGTTGCCGAACAGCAGCAGCCACGGACGCGGGAACAGCGCGGCCGCGAGGCCGATGGTTTCGGTGAGCGCGAAAGCCAGCGCCGCGCCGGCCCAGGTGGCGCGCAGCGCACGTTCGCGCTGCCCCGCGCCCATGCAGGTGCCGACCATCGCGACCAGCGGCGCGCCGAGGCCGAACACCAGCGGCACCAGCAGGTACTCGAGCCGCGACGCCGTGCCGTAGCCGGCCAGCGCGCCCGAGCCGAAGTGGCCGGTGAGCGCGGTCGCGATGCCGATCGACAGGTTGGTCGCCACCGTCGACACCGCACCCACGAGCCCGATGCGCAGGATGTCGCGGAACATCGGCCACTGCAGCTTCAGCGCCGACAGCGTCGGCTTGAGCAGGCTGCGCGGCGAGCGCAGATAGATGATCAGCGCGATGGAGCCCAGCAGGTAGTACAGCAGCAGCGCCATCGCGCCGCCGGCGATGCCCATGCCCGGAATCGGCCCCCAGCCGAAGATGAGAAGCGGCGACGCCGGAATGAGGAACACCACGCCCACCACCGTCACGTTGGCGGGCACCGCCATGTTGCCGGTGCCGCGGATGATGGCCGAGAGCGAGTTGAAGAGCCACACCAGCACCGCGCCCGCGAACACCCAGTTCGAGTACGTCAGTGCGGCATCGAGCGAGGCGCCCGTGCCGCCCATGATTCCGTAGAGCCAGCGTCCGCCGGCCAGGAGCGCCAGCGAAAAGAACAGGCCGAAGCCGAGCGCGATGACCACCGCATGCCACACCAGCGCATCGGCGTTGTCGCGGCGGCGTGCGCCGAGCGCGCGGGCGATCGACGAGGCGATGCCGCCACCCATCGCGCCGCTGGAGGTCATCTGCATCAGCATCACGATCGGGAACACGAGCGCCATGCCGGCGAGCGCGTCGGTGCCGAGCTTGCCGACGAAGTAGGTCTCGATGAGCCCGACGGAGGCCTGCGCCACCATCACGAGCACGTTGGGGGCTGCCAGGCGCAGCAGCGTGGGCACGATCGGCGCCTCGAGCAGGCGGCGCGTGCGCGGATCGAGTTCGCCTTTGGCGGGGGTGGTCATGGCGGGGCTTTCAGGTGATCGGGGTGATCGATCAGGCGCGCGCCGCTGCGGCTGCGGGCGTAGTTGGCGCGCCGGCCTTGGCTGCCGGACGGCGGATCATCATCACGATCACCGCTGCGACGAGGCAGGCGGCACCGGCTGCGTACAGCGCCGGCGTGTAGGTCAGGAGCAGCGTGCGCGCAAAGCCCGCGCCGTAGGCGGCTGTGGCGGCGCCCAGCTGGTGCGCGGCAAAGATCCAGCCGAACACGAGGCCCACCTTCGCGGGACCGAAGGTCGCGCCCGCGAGCTTGACGGTCGGCGGCACGGTGGCGATCCAGTCGAGGCCGTAGAACATCGCGAAGAGGCCGAGGCCATAGATCGTGAATTCCGAATGCGGCAGCCAGAAGAGCGACAGGCCGCGCAGGCCGTAGTACCAGAAGAGCAGCTTGCGGTTGTCGTAGCGGTCCGAGAGCCAGCCCGAGAGGATGGTGCCCACGAAGTCGAAGGCGCCCATCATCGCGAGCACCGAGGCGGCGGGCACGGCGCCCAGGCCGTTGTCGCCGCACAGCGAGATGAAGTGGGTCTGCACCAGGCCGTTGGTGCTCAGGCCGCAGATGAAGAAGGTGGCCGCCAGGATCAGGAAGGTGCGGTTGGTCGCAACTTCCTTGAGCACGCGGAACGGCGTGGCGAAGTTCATCATCGCCACGGGCGCGGCCGGCGCCGCCGGCTGTGTGCCGGGCTTCTCGCCGTAGGGCAGCAGGCCGACATCCGACGGCCGGTTGCGCACGAGGCACAGCGCGAGCACCGCGATCAGCACGCTGCCGATCACGATCGGCACGATCGCCGAGCGCCAGCCCCAGTGCTCGATCATCCAGGCCGCGAACGGCAGGAAGGCCAGTTGCCCGGTCGCCGAACTCGCCGTGAGCATGCCGATGACCAGCCCGCGACGCGCGACGAACCAGCGATTGGCCACCACCGCGCCGAGCACCAGCGCGGTCATGCCGGTGCCCAGGCCCAACATCAGGCTCCAGAGCACGAAGAGCTGCCACAGCTGCGAGGCCATGGTGACCAGCGCCATGCCCAGGCCGACCAGCGCGAGGCCGGTGCAGATCACCGCGCGCAGGCCGTAGCGTTCCATCAGCACCGCGGCGAACGGGCCCATGAGGCCGAACAGCGCGAAGCGCAGCGCGAGCGCCGACGAGATCTGCTCGGTGCTCCAGCCGAACTCCTTGCCCAGCGGCTGCAGCATCGCGCCCGGCAGGCCCAGCGCGGCCGACATGGTCAGCATGGTCAGGAAGGTGATGGCGGCGACGATCCATCCGTAGTGGATGCCGCGGCGCTGCAGCCATGCGGAAACTTGGGTGGCGAACATGGGGCCTCTGCTGTTGGAATGGGATGTGGAGGAGGAGAAGAGAAAGCAATGCCGTGCGCGGCTGCTCGCGCCTGGCGAAAGTGGTGTTGCGGGCGGTCCGATCAGTCGCTGCAGTCGGCCGCATCCTCGGCCCCGAGCAGCTCGAGAGACTCGTCGATCAACAGGTGCAGCGCCAGCACGCGCTCCACGCCCAGGAGCGCGTTGAGTTTCTGCTGCGCGGTCTTCCAGTGATGCTGGGCTTCCCGCCACTTGGCCTCGCCCTCGGGCGTGAGCGCCACGAGGAGGCTGCGCGCATCGGCGCCGGCGCTTTGCGCAATCCAGCCCGCGGCGATCAGCGGCTGCAGGTTGCGGCTCAACGTGGAAGCGGTCATCTTGAGCTCGCCCGCCAGATCGACCGGGCGGGAGGAGCCCAGCCGCTTGAGGTGCGAGAGCAGCGAGTACTGGGTGGTCTTCAGGCCGCTCTTGGACACCTCGGTGTCGTAGTGCGTCGACAGGCGACGCATGAGCTGTCGTACTTTGAAACTGGTGCAGCCGCGCGGCTTGGTCTGGATGTCCATGGGCAATGATTGTAGGTGCAACTGTTGCATATACAATTCACCACCTCATTCAAAGCCCCCAGGAGCAGTACAGGCATGACGCAACCCACCAGCCAACTCGACGCATGGATCGCCGAGGAACGCGCGATCACCGACCGCCTCGAGGGTGGCCCCGGCCCCGGCCTCGCCCGCCCCGAGCAGATCGCCGGCAAGACCGGCCTCGAAGTGATGCAGGCGATGCTGAACGGCGAGATTCCCTACGCAGCCATCGCCAAGACGCTGGACTTCACGATCGTGTCAGTGAGCAAGGGCGTCGCCGTGTTCCAGGGCACGCCGCTCGCGCAGCACCTGAACCCGCTGGGCACCATCCATGGCGGCTGGGTCGCCACGATGCTCGATTCGGCCCTGGGCTGCTCGGTCCACACGATGATGCCGCCCGGCCGCGCCTACACGACCGCCGAACTGAGCGTGAACTACGTGAAGGGCCTCACGCCGAAGGTGCAGCGGGTGCGCGCCGAAGGCAAGGTGATCCACTGCGGGCGGCAGCTTGCGACGGCCGAGGCGCGGCTCGTCGGGGCCGATGGGACGTTGTATGCGCATGCGACGACGACGTGTTTGGTGTTCGAGGTGCCGGCGGCGCGGTGAAGATTTACGCGCTCAACGCGAGTTGGGGCGCAATCCGCGCAGCAGCCATTCAGTTGGAAGAGCGCGCGGCTTGAATCCAAAGACTGCGATTACCTCAACTCCTATTTCAAACTCTTTCAAGCATTTCTCTATCCACCTGCAATACGATCCGGCCAAGGGAACCATGTCCCACTGCTAAATTTCCGCAGTATTCAAGCAACGCCCAAAACGACATCAACCTCGGCTGCGTGGTATCTCTTAGGATCAGGGTGAGCGAGGGAGTTTCTTTTGATGCATCGTGTACCTGGGCGGGGATACATACTCGATTTCCACTCCTTTGGGGTACGCACGCTTGTTCACTGGACTATGCCGGTTATGGGAGCAGGCTTCGCCTTACCTATGGGGCTGGCCGCCCGCGGCTCTTCACACGGCCTCGCGCCTTCCATTTTCTTCGCGTGTCTTGTCGCCTTTGTCATCCTCGTCATCTTTCACGAATTGGGCCATGTCGTGGCTGCTCTCATCGGATCCCTCGAGGTAAGAGCGATTGTTCTCTTCCATGGCGGGGGGCTATGCGTCACAACCCAAGCCGATTCGCCCCAGACTGAGTTCTGGCTCAGTGCAGCCGGGTTGATCGTCCAGCTTCTGGTTTTTATAGGCACTCTTGCTTGGCTTGCGCTCTTCGGGGCACCGACCTCAACAGTTGGACGCGGCTTTGTGGTCACCTTTATATTGGGGAACGCAGTACTGTTCGTAGCGAATGCCATTCCATCACACGGAAATGACGGAGCCCGAATGGTCCATGCGTTGCACGCAATGCGGACCTCGATTTGATCTGAGCCGAATAAAGGCATAGAAGCTAAAGCGCCTATCCGCTCACCAGACTAACTGCAAGGTGTTCGCAGGCGCGGCCTGGGAGCTCTCTAAAAAAACGGAAAGCAAGATCGAGATCATCAACGGCATCAAGCGCGAGCTGACCAACCTGTACCGCTGCGTGAAGCATCACCTGGGCGAGTTGGTGACGCAGTTCCACTGGATGCTGGTGGTACGTGATGTGTTCGACGCCTTTTGGAAACAGAACGCGTGGAACGTGGGTCTTGCAGTCTGTCTCCTCATTCTTGCTGCCAAAAGCTCCGACAACTGCCAAAGCTTGCAGTAAAGCTTCCTGTAACTTCGCTGCCAATGGCTTCGGTAATTACTGCCAAAGCCGATGCAAATCACTGCCAAAGGTCGCGGCGCGCTTCACTTCATAAGTAGGCCTTCGCCTTGTAAGTCCAAAAGGCTCTCCCTCCTCCCGCCTGTTGATAATTGTTCTCATCGGCGCCGCCGCAAGCCGGCCGCTGGTATCTCCCCAAGAACACGTTACCGACCTGGAGGATCTGCCATGACCCAACGCTTCGGCGCTTCGACCCGCGCCGCGCACGCACTGATCGGCGCCACCACCGCCTGGCTCGCCATCACCGCTCTGCCCGCGCACGCCGCCGAAGAGCTCACGCTCTACACGACGCGTGAGCCCGCGTTGATCCAACCGCTGATCTCCGCCTTCAGCGCGCAGAGCAACATCAAGGTCAACACCGTGTTCGTGAAGGACGGATTGCTCGAGCGGGTCAAGGCCGAGGGCGCGCGCTCGCCGGCCGACGTGTTGATGACGGTGGACATCGGCAATCTGATGGACCTCGTCGACGGCGGCGTGACGCAGCCCGTGAAATCACCCGCGCTCGAGTCGGCCATTCCGGCCAACCTGCGCGGCGCCGACGGCCAGTGGTTCGCGCTCTCGCTGCGCGCCCGTGTGCTCTACGCCGACAAGACGCAGCCGCTCACCAGCTTCCGTTATGAAGACCTCGCCAACCCGAAGTACAAGGGCAAGGTCTGCATCCGCGCGGGCCAGCATCCCTACAACACGGCCCTCGTCGCGGCGCTGATCGCGCACGACGGCGAAGCCAAGGCCGAGCAGTGGCTGCGCGGCGTGAAGGCCAACCTCGCGCGCAAGGCCACGGGCGGCGACCGCGACGTGGCGCGCGACATCCTCGGCGGCATCTGCGACATCGGCATCGCCAACTCGTACTACGTCGGCCAGATGAAGAGCGCCAAGGAAGGCACCGACGCGCGCAAGTGGGGCGATGCGATCAAGGTGATCCGTCCGACCTTCGCCAATGCCAAGAGCGGCGGCACGCACGTCAACATCAGCGGCGCCTCGGTGGCGAAGAACGCACCGCAGCGTGCCAACGCGGTCAAGCTGCTCGAGTTCCTGGTGTCCGAGCCGGCGCAGGCGCTCTACGCGCAGACCAACTACGAGTACCCGGTGCGCAAGGGCGTGGCGCTCGATCCGATCATCGGCCAGACCATCGGCGAGCTGAAGGTCGATCCGCTGCCGCTCACCGAGATCGCCAAGTACCGCAAGCAGGCCAGCGCGCTGGTCGACAAGGTCGGCTTCGACCAGTGACGGTATCGATCGGGCCCGCCTTGCCGGTGCCTGAAGCATGCGAATGACACGGCGCCAGCCACCAGCCCTGCAAGCCGCAGGACCGGTCTGGCGCCTTGCCTCGTTCGCGATCGCCATCGGCGTGCTCGCGCCGGTGCTCACGCTCCTGTGGCTCGCATTCGGTTCCGGCATCGGGCACTGGGGGCCGCTGTTCGCGCACGTGTTGCCGCAGGCGGCGCTCAACACGGCCCTCCTGCTGACCGGTGTCGGCACGCTGGTGCTGGTGATCGGCACCGGCTGTGCGTGGCTCGTCACTGCGCATGACTTTCCGGGACGCGGCGTGCTGCACTGGGCCTTGCTGCTGCCGCTCGCCATGCCGACCTACATCGTCGCCTTCGCGTACCTCGACCTGCTGCATCCCATCGGCCCGGTGCAGGGCGCGATCCGCTGGGTGCTGGGCTTCGACAGCCCGCGCCAGTTCCGCCTGCCCGATTTGCGCTCGATGCCGGGCGCGATCTTCGTGCTCGGCTTCGTGCTCTACCCGTATGTCTACATGACGGCGCGCGCGATGTTCATGACGCAGCCGGCGCATCTGCTGGAAGCCGCGCGCACGCTGGGCGAGAGCCGGCGCGGCGCGTTCTTTCGGGTGGCGCTGCCGCTCGCGCGTCCTGCGCTTGCGGTCGGGCTGAGCCTCGCGCTGCTCGAAACGCTCAACGACATCGGCGCCTCGGAATTCCTCGGCGTCAACACGCTGACAGTGGCGGTCTACACGACGTGGATCACGCGCTCCGACCTGGCGGGCGCGGCGCAGATCGCCTGCGCGATGCTGTTCGTGGTGGTGGCGCTGGTCTGGCTCGAACGCAATGGGCGACGGCACCAGCGCTTCGGTTCGGCGCAGCGCATGCGCGCGGTGCAGCCGCGACGCCTGCATGGCGGTGCCGGCTGGGCCGCGACCGCGGTCACCGCGTTGCCGGTGCTGATCGGTTTCGTCGCACCTGCGCTGTATCTCGTCTGGGAAAGTGCCAAGCGGCTGCGCCAGGGCGGAGGCGTTTCGCACGGGTTGATCGCGAGTCTCGGCAACACGCTCGCGCTGGCCGCGGGGGTCACCGTGATGGCGGTGGCGGCGGGCCTGGTCGTCGCATGGGCGGCGCGCAGCCAGGGCTCCGGCATCAACCGCGCGCGCTGGCAGGCACGCGCCGCCACGCTGGGCTATGCGGTGCCGGGCACGGTGCTCGCCATCGGCCTGCTCACGCCGGCGCTGGCCTTCGACGCCGCGCTCGCTACCGCCTTCGGCTGGCAGGGCCTGCCGCTGATGGGCGCGGGCATCGTGCTGGTCGTGGCCTGCGCGATCCGTTTCCTCGCGATGCCCGTGGGCGGCATCGAGGCCGGCCTTGCGCGCATTCCGCCCGCTATCGAGCAAGCCTCGCGCCTGCTCGGCGAAACCACCGCGGGCACGCTGCGCCGCGTGCACCTGCCGCTGCTGCAGCCCGCCATTGCCGCCGGCGCGCTGCTGGTCTTCGTCGATGCGATGAAAGAGCTGCCCGCCACGCTGCTGCTGCGCCCCGCCAACTTCGACACCCTGGCCACCTGGCTCTACGCCGAGGCCGCGCGCGGCACCTATGAAGAAGGCGCGATCGCGGCGCTGGCCATCGTGCTGGCCGGCCTGCTGCCGGTGGTGCTGCTGGCGCGCAACCAACTGGGCACGACACCGGTCGCACCCGTTCCGGAAAACACATGAGCTCCGCGCTGCACCTCGAATCGATCCAGCTCGCGTACGACACGCCGCGCGGGCTGCACACCGTCGTCGACGATTTCTCGCTGTCGCTGGCGGCCGGCGACATCGCCTGCCTGTTCGGCCCCTCGGGCTGCGGCAAGACCACGGTGCTGCGCGCCATCGCGGGCTTCGAGCCACTGCGTGCGGGCACGATCCGGCTCGATGAGGTCGTGCTCTCCTCTGCCCGCTCGCACCTGCCGCCCGAACAACGGCGCGTGGGGATGATGTTCCAGGAGTACGCGCTGTTCCCGCATCTCTCGGCCGCGAAGAACGTCGCCTTCGGGCTGCGCCGCCTCGGCCGCGCGGCGCAGCAGGCGCGTGTGGCCGAAATGCTGGCGCTGGTGGGCCTGGCCGAGGCCGGCGAGCGCTATCCGCACGAACTCTCGGGCGGTCAGCAGCAACGCATCGCGCTGGCCCGCGCGCTCGCGCCCTCACCCGCGCTGCTGCTGCTCGACGAGCCCTTCTCCAATCTCGACGGCGGCACGCGCGAACGCCTGACCGCCGAGGTGCGCGGCATCCTGAAGCAGGCCGGCCAGACCGCCATCCTGGTCACGCACAACGAGGCCGAGGCGCATGCGATGGCCGACCGCATCGGCGTGATGCACAACGGCCGCATCACCCACTGGCTCGACACCACGGCCTAGCACAAGGCGCCGAATCGGCGAATGGGCTTTCCGGGAAAAGGTTGTTCGGGATCGCAAGAATCGCGGCGATCCCAGTACACAACCGAAGACGGAGAGCCCCATGCCCCAACCCCTCACCCTCGTCAGCCACCTGCTGTGCCCCTACGTGCAGCGCGCCGCCATCGCGCTCGGTGAAAAAGGCGTGCCCTTCGAGCGCGTCGTGATCGACCTGGCGAACAAGCCCCAGTGGTTTCTCGACATCTCGCCGCTCGGCAAGGTGCCGCTTCTGAAGGTGCAGCGCCCCGATGGCACCGAGGCCGTGCTGTTCGAGAGCAACGTGATCTGCGAGTACCTCGAAGAGACCCAACCCGGCGCGCGCCTGCACCCCGAAGACCCGCTCACCCGCGCCGAGCACCGCGCATGGATGGAATTCGGCTCGGCCATCCTCGCCGACCTCTGGGGTTACGAGACCACGCAGGACGCGGCCGTGTTCGAGCAGAAGCGGCTCGCGCTGGTCGCGAAGTTCGAGCGCGTCGAAGCCGCGCTCGGCACCGGCCCCTATTTCGCGGGCAAGAGCTTCAGCCTCGTCGATGCGGTCTTCGCGCCGGTGTTCCGTTACTTCGAGGTGTTCGACACGCTCATCGATTCGCGCATCTTCGCTGCGCTGCCCAAGGTCGATGCCTGGCGCAAGGCGCTGGCCGCCCGGCCGAGCGTGCGCAACGCGGTGGTGCCCGAGTATCCGCAGCACCTGATGGAATTCCTCAAGCGCCACGAGGCCCACCTGCTGACGGCGGCGGCTTGATCGCCGCGGCGGGAAGCCGACAATAGCGGCTTCCCCCTTCCCCACAACTACACGGCACCACGAGATGCGATTCCTTCACACCATGCTGCGCGTTGGCAACCTCCAGCGCTCCATCGATTTCTACACCAAGGTGCTCGGCATGAACCTGCTGCGCACGTCCGAGAACCCCGAGTACAAGTACAGCCTCGCCTTCCTCGGCTTCGACAAGGGCAACCCGGACCAGGCCGAGATCGAGCTCACCTACAACTGGGGCACCGAGAGCTACGACCTGGGCTCCGCCTACGGCCACATCGCGCTCGGCGTGCCCGATGCGTACGCAGCCTGCGAGAAGATCAAGGCCGCGGGCGGCAACGTGACGCGCGAGGCGGGTCCGGTCAAGGGCGGCACGACGGTGATCGCCTTCGTGACCGATCCCGATGGCTACAAGATCGAGTTGATCCAGCGGGCCGAATCCGCCGAAGGCGCAGGCCTTCGCTGAGCGTTCGGCACAACGCCATGGCTGCCGCGAAGAAACCTGCAAAGAAAGCGGCGACACGCCACGTCGCGCTGCTGCGCGGCGTGAACGTCAACGGCATCACGATCAAGAGCGCCGAGCTGAGGGAGCTCTTTGTCGAGCTCGGCTTCGATGCGGTGCGCACGGTGCTCGCGAGCGGCAACGTGCTCTTCGACACCGACGAGAGCGATGCCGACGCGTTGCGCAAGCGCATCGAGCACGCGCTGCGCAAGCGCTTCGACTACGACGCGTGGATCGTGCTGCTCACACAAAAGAGCGTCGCCGACATGGCGGCGGCCTACCCCTTCGAACGCATCGACGAAGAGCGTCACCCCTACCTCGTGTTCGGCTCCGACCCCGCGATGCTCGACGAGGTGATGGAAAAAGCCGGCACCGTCGACCCGAAGCTCGAGCGGCTGAAGCAAGGCAAGGGCGTGCTGTACTGGCAATGCCCGCGCGGCGAGAGCACCGACACGCCGGTGGCCAAGCTGCTGGCCAAGACGCGCTACAAGTCGAGCACGACAGCGCGCAACCTGCGCACGGTCGAGAAGCTCCTGACGGATTGATCAGCAGCCGAGCAGGTCGGCCAGTTCGTCGATGTCGCGCGCATGCAGGCTGTTCTCGGCCTGCGGCGAAACGTCCTTCGGCTGCGCGCGGCCGAATTCGTGGGGGCGCTCGATGTAGGCGGTCTTGAGGCCGCAGACACGTGCGGCCGCCAGATCGTCGTGGTGTGCGGCGGCGAGCATCACCTGCCCCGGCGTCGCATCGAACACGCCGGCCACGCCCAGGTACGTGCGCGGGTCGGGCTTGTAGGCCTTGAACACCTCGGCCGACAGCACGCAGTCCCAGGGCAGGCCCGCGCGCTTGGCCATCTCGGTCAGCAAACCGATGTTGCCGTTGGAGAGCGTGCAGATGGTGAACTTCTTCTTGAGCCGCGTGAGCCCGGTCACCGAGTCCGGCCATGCCGGCAGCCGGTGCCATGCACGGCTCAGGTCGCGCTTGGCGGCGGTGTCCAGGCGGTCGGTCAGGTCGAAGTCGCGCAGCACCTGCTCGAGCATGCTCAGGTGCAGCTCGTCGAGCAGCGTGAAGCCGCCCTCGCCCGCTGCAATGCGCTCCATCACCGCCTTCATCGCGGGCTGGTAGCCGGCGCGCCATGCAAGTGCGAAGGTCGCGCCTTCCACGCCCGGCAGCACGCGCTCGACTTCGGCCGCGATGCCGCTGTGCCAGTCGACCACCGTACCGAACACATCGAACGCGATGACCTTCAGGTCGCTCGCATCAAACCCGGTGCGCATGTCAGTTTTCCCCCACGCCATGGTGTGACCCGTGAGGCATGAAACTGCCGCGCTCCAGTCGGGAGACACCGCGGAACCGGCTCTGCCGGGCCGCTGGTGTCGCCCCCTGAAAGGGGGTTGGCGAAGCGACACGAAGTGCGCGAAGACTGGGGGTCAGTTTCATCCTAGCGCGACAGCTGGCTCGCGGCGCGTGCCAGCTGTTCGATGCGTGCCCAGTCGCCGTCGCGGATCGCATCCGTCGGCACGATCCACGAGCCGCCCACGCAGGCCACGTTCGAGAGCGCGAGGAACTCGGCCGCGTTGCCCGCATGGATGCCGCCCGTGGGACAGAAGGTGACGTCGCCGAACGGCCCTTGCCAGGCCTTGAGCATCGGCAGGCCGCCCGCTTGCAGCGCGGGGAAGAACTTGAGCTCGGTGTAGCCGTCTTCCTGCGCCGTCATGATTTCGCTGCCGGTGGCCACGCCGGGCAGAAGCGGCAGGCCGAGGTCATGGCAGGCCTTGCCGACCGAACGCGTGTAGCCCGGGCTCACGCCGAACTTGGCGCCAGCCAATGCCGAGGCCTGCGCATCGGCCGCGCTGCGGATGGTGCCCGCGCCGGCCACGGCCTCGGGCACTTCCTTGGCGATGGCCTCGATGCATTGCAGCGCCTGCGGCGTGCGCAGCGTGACCTCGAGCATGCGGATGCCGCCGGCCACCAGCGCGCGCGCCAGCGGAACGGCGTCTTTCACGTCGTTGAGCACGATGACCGGAATGACCGGTGCGTCACGCATCACGTCGAGCGCGGTGAGTTTGTCGTTCATAGCCATGAGCAGGCTCCTTCTTCAGCGGTGAGTGCATTGCGGCGCATGCCGGCGAACAGTTCGCGGCCGAGGCCGTGTCCGTCGGCGATGCGCTGCGCTTCGGGCAGCGTCGCGATTTCGCGCGCGGCCCATTCGTCTTCGGGCAGCAGCACGGCGAGCGTACCCGCTACCGCGTCCAGCCGAATCACATCGCCGTCGCGCACCTTGGCCAGCGGTCCGCCCGCGGCCGCTTCGGGCGACACGTGGATGGCCGCCGGGATCTTGCCCGACGCGCCGCTCATGCGTCCGTCGGTGACCAGTGCCACGCGGAAGCCCTTGCCCTGCAGCACCGACAACGGCGGCGTGAGCTTGTGCAGCTCGGGCATGCCGTTGGCCTGCGGGCCCTGCCAGCGCACCACGCAGACCACGTCGCGCTCCAGTTCGCCGGCGGTGAAGGCTTTCTGCAGTGCGGCCTGCGAATCGAACACGCGCGCGGGTGCTTCGATCACATGGCGGTCGTCGGGCACGGAGGACACCTTGATCACGCTGCGGCCCAGGTTGCCGCTGAGCAGCTTCAGGCCGCCGGTGGCGCTGAACGGCTCGGCCACGGTACGTGCGACCGCGTCGTTCTTCGACGGGGCTGCGGGCGTCCAGTTCAAGCGCTGCTCGCCGCCTTCGACCAAGGTCGGAATGTTGGCAAATTCGCGGATGCCGCCGGCGCGCACCGTGAGCACGTCGCCATGCATCAAGCCCGCATCGACCAACTCGCCGATCACGAAGCCGGGGCCGCCCGCGGCCTGGAACTCGTTCACGTCGGCGCTGCCATTGGGATACACGCGGGTCAGCAGCGGAATGATGTCGGAAAGCTTCGAGAAGTCGTCCCAGTCGATCACGATGCCTGCCGCACGGGCTACGGCGACCCAGTGGATCAGGTGGTTGGTGGAGCCGCCCGTGGCCAGCAGCGCAGCCATGGCGTTGACGATGCAGCGCTCGTCGACCATCTCGCCGATGGGCGGGCAGCTGAACGCCGCATCACCCGCCTTGCCCAGCACCGTGCGCACCGCCTCGCGCGTGAGCGTCTCGCGCATCGCATCGCCGGGCTGGATGAAGGCCGTGCCGGGCACATGCAGGCCCATGGCTTCGAGCAGCATCTGGTTGCTGTTGGCGGTGCCGTAGAAGGTGCAGGTGCCCACCGTGTGATAGGCGGCCATCTCTGCATCGAGCAGGCCCTGCCGGCCCACGAGGCCCTGTGCCGCCTGCTCGCGCACCTTCGACTTGGCGTTGTTCGACAGGCCCGAGGGCATCGGGCCCGCGGGCACGAACACGGTCGGCAGGTGGCCGAAGTGCAGCGCGCCGATCAAAAGGCCCGGCACGATCTTGTCGCACACGCCGAGCATCAGCGCGCCGTCGAACATGTCGTGCGTGAGCGCGATGGCGGTGCCCATGGCGATGACGTCGCGGCTGAACAGGCTCAGCTCCATGCCGGGGGTGCCCTGCGTCACGCCATCGCACATCGCGGGCACGCCGCCCGCCACCTGCGCGGTGGCACCGAGGCGCCGCGCCTCCTGCTTGATGATGTCCGGGTAGCCCTGGTACGGCGCGTGGGCCGAGAGCATGTCGTTGTAGGCGGTGACGATGCCGATGTTGGGCGCGCGCTCGGTCACCACCCTGAACTTGTCGTTGGCCGGGATGCCGGCGACGGCATGCGCCACGTTGGCGCAGCCCATGCGGTCGGAGCCTCGGTCGCGGTCGCGGATCTCGGCCAGCCTCGCGAGGTAGGCGCTGCGCGAGCCACGGCTGCGCTCGCGGATGCGATCGGTGACGTCGCGGACGGTGGGATGTGTGCTGCTCATGGGGGTATTGGCTCTTGCTGCGTGTCGCCGGAGCGACTGGAGGCCTGGATGCCCATCGTACCAAGCCATGCGCGAACGGCCGATGAAATCCGGGCGCCAAACGATACGAATTTACTCAGGCATGGCCCATGGTGGCCTCGGGCATCGCACCAATGAAAAAGCCCGGTGTTACCGGGCCTTTCTTGCGGGGGTTGCGGGGTTCAGTCCACCAGCCTGGCCTCGACGCGGCGCGCTTCGGCGTTGTTGCCCGAACCCGCCGTCACCTCGGGCTTGTGCAGGTCGATCTTGCCGGCCGGAACGCCCAGGCCCACGAGCACGTCGCGCACCATCTCGGCCCGCTTCTTCGCGAGCGATTCGTTGAGGGCGGCATCGCCCGTGGTGTCGTGAAAGCCCGAGACCACCACCTTGCGGCCGCTCTCCACGCCCTTGATGACCGCGGCCAGCGCCTCGGCGGCGCCCGGTGCGAGGTCGGCGCTGCCGGTCGCGAAATAGAAATTCACCACGCCGTTGACCACGCGGATGCTCGCGCCGTCGGGGATCGTGACCGTGACCGTCTCGGTCACTTCGGCCAGCTTGGGCGCCTCGCCGGGAGGGGGCGACGAAATCACCACGGCCGGTGGCTTGCCCTGTGCCGCGACCGCGGCGCCGGTGGCGCTGTGGCCCTTGTGCCAGATCACGATGCCCACCACGAAGAAGATCACCAGCGCGATCAGCGCCATGAGAAAGCCGAGGATGAAATTCTGCTGGCTGTCGTCGTCGCTCATGGGTGCGCGTGCTCCGTAATTGAGGGGTCGGTAAATAATGGTGCGGTGAACCATGACTCCGAAATTGTAGGCGGCGCTCCTGACAGGCCCGTGTCGGACCCCGCGCCGAATCCGGGCCCGCCGGGCCTGGACCCCATGCCCAAGCCCTTGCGCGATCCGCAGCCCATGCTCGAGCGCGCGATTGCCGACTGGGGCGGGCACGAGGACCTCTGGCTCTTCGGCTACGGCTCGCTGATCTGGCGGCCGGAGTTCGGCTTCATCGAGCGCCGCCCGGCCTGGGTGCACGGCTGGCACCGGGCGCTCAAGATGTGGAGCCGCGTGAACCGCGGCAGCATCCAGACGCCGGGCCTCGTGTTCGGCCTGCTCTCGGGCGGCAGTTGCCGCGGCATGGTGTTCCGGGTGCCCAAGGCCGAGGGGCTCGAAACGCTGCGCCGGCTCTGGCTGCGCGAGATGCCCACCGGCGTGTACGACCCCAAGTGGCTGCGCTGCGGCACGGCCGAGGGCCCCGTCAACGCGCTGGCCTTCACGCTGTCGCGGCGCAGCCCCAATTTCACGGGCGATCTCAGCGACGAGCGCTACCGCCACATCTTCGCCCACGCGGTCGGCCGGTACGGCAGCTCGCTCGACTATGCGCAGCAGACCCTGCTGGAGCTGCAGCGGCATTCGATCCACGATGCGGCGCTGGCCCGGCTGGTGGCGCTGGCCGAGGCCAAACAGGCATCCGAGGCATCCGCGGCAGCCGCCGATTGCGATGCGCCCCCGGCTCCGGTATATGTTCCGGGGTCTTCCGACAATTCGTCTTCCCAACCTTCTCCATCCCGACCGTCCAAGGAAAAACCATGAACCATCGTCGTCTCTTCGCCACCGGCGCCGCCCTCCTGGCCACCGCCGTGCTCGCTGCCTGCGGCAGCATGGGCGGCAAGCCGAGCACGGCCGTCGAGCTGGTGCCGACCGCCGCGATCACGCCCAACCCGACCCGCGGCACGGTCAAGCTCACCGCCCTGGACCACGGCGTACGCGTCTCGGGCGAAGTGCGCGGCCTCGTGCCGGGCAGCGAGCACGGCTTCCACATCCATGAAAAGGGCGACTGCGGCGACAACGGCAACGCCTCGGGCGGTCACTTCAACCCGGCCGGCGGCACGCATGGCAAGTTCGCCGCGCCGGGCAGCCATGCCGGCGAACTGCCGAGCCTGGTGGCCGATGCCGGCGGCGTGGCCCGCTTCAGCGTGGACGACCACTCGATCTCGCTGACCGACGGCGCCGCCAACAACGTGGTCGGCCGCGCGCTGGTGGTTCACCGCGACCGCGACGACTTCACGACGCAGCCGGCCGGCAACTCGGGCCCGCGCATCGCCTGCGCGGTGATTCCGAAGGGCTGATCCGCCTAGGGCCCCGCGCGCTCGAGCCACAGCGCCTCGGCGCGCGCCAGGGCCTCGGGCGTGTCGATGTCGGTCACGATGCCGGCATCGTCCACCACGAGATTCGCTACCGAATCGATAGCACGCATCGCGCGAAGAACCGGCGCCGCGCCGAGGTTCCCTTCCAATGCTGCGAGCTGCGCGCGGCATCCGGCGGCAAAGGCGACCGGGTGGCCCCGCGCGCCCATGAACTGCGGCTGCACGGCGTTCACCCGGCCGTTGAGCGCGCCGGCCACGGCCCGCAGCGTCTCGGGCCGCACCAGCGGCAGGTCGCCCGGAAGGATCAGCCAGCCCATGGCATCGGGGGTAGCGCGCACCGCGGCGGCAATCGAGTCGCCCATGCCCGGATGGCCCACGTCTTCCAAGTGCCATGGCAGGCCGCTCGCGCGCACGGCATCGAGCGTGCGTTCCAGCACCGGCTTGCCGACGAGCAGGGCCTTGAGCTTGGAGCCGGTGCCGCCGGCCGCGATGAAACGCTCGCCCCGGCCGGAGGCCAGCACGATCACCACGGGGGAATTCGCCTTCGTCATCATGGGCCGAGTATGTGCGCAACAATCCCGGCATGACTTCCCCTCTCTCCAACGAAGCGCTCGCCGCGCTGCGCAAGAGCTACGAACGCGCCGAACTCGGCGAGGCCCACAGCGCGGACGATCCGCTGAAGCAATTCGAACGCTGGCTCACCGAGGCCATCGACGCCCAGGTGCCCGAGCCCAATGCGATGACGCTGTGCACCGTGGGCAGCGACCTCCGGCCCTCAAGCCGCATCGTGCTGATCAAGGGCTACGACGCGCGCGGCCTCGTCTGGTACACCAACTACGAAAGCCGCAAGGGCCGCGAGCTGTCGGGCAATCCGTATGCGTCGCTGCAGTTCCACTGGGTCGAGCTCGAGCGCGTGGTGCGCATCGAAGGCCGTGTCGAGAAGGCCGGCGCCGACGAGAGCGACGCCTACTTCGCGAGCCGCCCGCTCGATTCGCGCATCGGCGCCTGGGCCAGTCCGCAGAGCGAAGTGATCAGCGGACGCGACGTGCTGGTGAAGAACGCGGCCGTGGCTGCCGCCAAGCACCTGCTCTCGCCGCCGCGTCCGCCGCACTGGGGCGGCTACCGGCTGGTGCCGGACCGCTGGGAGTTCTGGCAGGGCCGCAAGAGCCGGCTGCATGACCGGCTGCGCTACCGGCTCGAAGGCGCGGACTGGGTGCGCGAGCGGCTCGCGCCCTGATCTTCTTCGTCAGGCGTCGCAGCCTACGACCTTGAATTCGACGCGACGGTCCAGCGCATCGCTCGCATCGTCGGCACCCGTGCCGACGATGTTCTCCCGAAACCCCATGCCCGACTCGCGCAGCTTCTTCGCGAGCGGTGGCGCCTCGGTCACCAGCCGCGACTTGACGCTCACCGCGCGCTGCAGCGACAGCCGCTCGTTGACCGATTCCGAGCCCGTGCGGCTCGTGTGCCCCGTCACCACCACGCACGAATCGATCTGCGCCGCCTGGCGCGCGATCTGCCGCAGCCACATCGGGTAGGCCGCACTGATCTTCGGGTCGGCGAGGAAGTCGGTCGAGCCCGGCTTGAACAGGAACTTGACGCTCAGGTTGTTGGTTTCCAGGCCCAGGCGCGCGATGGTGCCGAAGGTTTTTTCGGCATCGGCCGTGCGCCCGAGTTGCGACTGCGTGAGATACAGGCCGCTGTAGATGCGCAACTGCTGTCCGTCGGGCCGTTTCGCCGCCGCCTCGTAGCGGCCGAGCGCCTCGCTCATGCGGCCGGCTTCGTAGGCCGCGGTGGCTTCCTGCAGCACGGTCGAGGTCGGCAGGCGCTCGAGATACAGCGCATCGGCCGCCTGCCCCGGCTGGGTTTCGGCGGTGCGGATGTAGCCCTCCACGCCGCGGTCCTTGCCGTTCACCGGGCTGTCGCGAAAGAACGCGGTGGGCCGCGTGTCGAGCGTCGCGTCGCTGATGCGCGCGACCGACTGCGCGATCACCACGCCGCTCTTGATCTCGGTCAGTGCGAGGTTCAGGCGGTAGCGCCCACCGGCGGTGGCGTCCTTGTCGCGCATCAGCGTGCCGTTGAGCACGTACTGGGCGTTGCCGATCTCGGCGGTGTTGAACGGGGACACGGTGAACTGCTTGAACTGCGCCTGCATGCGCTGCACGATGCGCTGCTCGGCCACGCGCGTCACCTCGGTCTGCTGGCCGCTCGCGCCTTCGAGCAGCGGGTCGATCACGATGCGCCGCTGCGAGAGCGACTCCACCTTCGCAAGAAAGGCCGGCAGCTTCTGCGTCTGCACGATCAGGTCGTCCACCGCCTGATTGACGGCCTGGTCGAAGGGCATGGCATTGCCCGGCACGGGGCGGTTCGCGCAGGCGGCGGCGAGGGCGGCGGCGCACAGCGTCAGCGCGCGCAGTGCGGTGCGGACCCTTTGCATGTTGGTGTTCATCATCAGCACTGGCTCCTCAATGTCTTCATGTCCTCGTCCGACAACGGCTCGCCGACGGCGGCGCGCATGTTGATGTCGGTGCAGCGTTTCGAGGGCGCGGGTCTTTTCGCAACGGGCTCTCTCTGCGCTTCGTATGGATGCGGCACAGGCGCGGCCGACGCCGTGGCCTGCGGCCTGGGCTTCGCGTTCGGCCTGGCCGCGGTTGCGGGCCGCGCTTCGGCCTCCGCCGGCTTCTCGGGCGCCTCGCGCGGCACGTTGACCGAGAGGCACGGCGTCCTGCACGGCCTGCCATCGGCCGCCGCCTGCGCGGGTGCGCCGAAGAGCGCGATCACCGTCGCGACCACCGCCATAGCAACAAGGGGCGAAGAGCACGCCGGGTAAATCATCAGCCGGCAAATGTAGGGCGACGGGCGCCGCGCGCCATCCCACCAAACGGCCACCTCTGCCAAACGGCATAGGGGCTGGCGGGCGGCCGATAAAGCGAAAGGCCGCGAGCCGGCTGCGAGGGGAAAACCGAAGGACTCAGCCTCTCAGGGAAGCCACTGCACCCAGACCATCACGAGCGTCAGGGTGCCCAGCGCCAGCACCGTCGACACGGCGACGCTGGCGGTGACGAGGTCTTCGGCCGTGCGATAGCGCTGCGAGAACAGGAACACGTTGGCGCCGATGGGCAGCGCCGCAGCCACCACCATCACGGTGAGCGGAATACCGCGCACGCCGAGCAGCCAGCCGATGCCGGCCACCAGCAGCGGATGCAGCAGGTTCTTCACCAGCGCCTGCACCAGCGCGCCGCGCCAGTGCCGCCCGATGGGCGTGAGCGCAAGCGTGATGCCCACCATGACGAGCGCCACCGGGCCGAAGGCCTGGCCCAGCAGCTGGATCGGCTTGTCGATCACCTCGGGCATCACGAGGCCGGTCTGCGCGAACAGCAGGCCCGCGATGATCGGCAGCGGCACCGGATGGATGATGGCGTTGCGCAGCGCGCGCAGCACGGTGCGCGCCATCGAGCGTTTCTCTTCGCCGCTGACCACCGCATGTTCACGTGCGACGGCCAGTTCGAGCACGAGCGTGGCGCTGGTCATGAGCACCAGCGAGTGCAGCGAGATGAGCGTCAGCAGCACCACCATGCCCGCCTCGCCATAGGCCAGGCCGACGAGCGCGATGCCGATCATCACGGTGTTGCTGTAGGTGTTGGCCAGCGCGATCACCGCGGCCGTGCGGTTGAACCCGCGCAGCGCGAGCGTGCCCGCGAACAGCAGGCCCGAGGCGATGAAGTACGCGGCAACCGGCTTGAGGCTGAGTTCCTGCACATGCACTGTGCTCATGGCGCGGAACAGCAACGCGGGCGCGAGCAGCAGGAAGATGAGGTTCGACAGGTCCTTCACCGCATTGCCGCCGATCCATCGGCGCCTGCCGGCCAGGTAGCCCGCGGCGATAAGGATGACGACGGGGAGCAGCGAGGAGATGACGAAGGAGTTCACCCATCGAGGATAAGCTGCCTTGCTCCTTCCCCCTCTGGGGGAAGGCTGGGATGGGGGCAAGCGGCGCCTGCAGAAGCCATGGCCTCGCCACAGGCCGCTTGCCCCCACCCCTGCCCTCCCCCAGAGGGGGAGGGAGCCATGCAGCATCAGAACGTCACGCGCAACCCGACCTTCAGCGAACGCCCCGGCAGCGGCGCGTTCGGATACACCGTCGTCGTCAGGATCGACGTCGGGCTGTAGGCCAGCTTATTGGTGATGTTGTCGACGCGCGCATACCAGGTGAGGTTGGCGCGCTGCACCTTCATGCGGTAGGAGATCGCGGCGTTCCACAGCGTGTACGCATCGGTCTCGCGCGCCCCGACGCTGGGCACATGGCGCTGTGCCGCGTTGTAGTCGAAGCCCAGGCGCGCGCTCCACGGACCGTTGCCGTAGACCAGCGTCGCGCCCGTGCGGAACGGCGCGATGCGCGGCAGCGGCTCGCCGGTGTCCAGGTTCTTCGCGCGCACCACGTCGGCGCGCCATTCGAGGTCGAGCGTCGAGGCGTCGGGCATCGGCGCGAAGCCATCGTTGCCCAGCAGGCGCAGGTTGCCGTTGGCCTCGATGCCGGTGAAGCGCGCGCGCACGCCGCTGTAGACGTACTCGGCCAGCGTGTCGGTTGCCGCCGGGTCGGTCACCACCTGGCCTTCTTCGTCGAGCGTGCGGCCCGAGGCGGTGAGGCCGATGTAGTTGCTGAAGCGCGTGACGTAGGCATTCACGCGGGCCGTGTTGGGGCCCGATTTCCATTGCGCGCCCAGGTCCAGGCCGGTCGACTTTTCCTTTTTCAGGTTCGGGTCGCCCACTTCCCACGCGGCCGTGGCCACGTGCGGGCCGTTGGCGAGCAGCTCGTAGTCCTTCGGCGCGCGCTCGGTGTACGCGAGGTTCGAGGTCAGCTGCCATTGCGGCGTGAGGTTGACCAGCGCGCCGAACGCCGCGCTGTGCGGATTGAAGGTGCGCTCGCCGATGGCAAAGCGGGTGATCGACGGATCGTCCGGATAGCCCAGCGAACGGATGCGGACCTTCTCGGTGCGCGCGCCGAAGCTCAGCTTGCCCCACGAGGCGCCGTACTCTTCATAGAGGAAGAGCGCGTTCGAGCGCGTGCGGCTGTGCGGTGCGAAGGCCTCCTCGCCATCGGCGGCGAAGCGGTTGGTCTCGCTGCTGAAGCCGACCAGGCCTTCGAAGTTGCCGATCTTCTGGTGGCGCGCCTCGATGCGCAGGTCGTTGCTCATGTTCGAGAAGGTGGTGCCGGCCTCAGGGCCCTCGAACTCGGTGTGGCGGTAGTTGGTGTGGCTCACCTTCGCGTGGATGCTGCTGATGATGCCGCCCGGGCGCCATTCGCCTTCGAGCGCATAACGGTCGGACTTCATGCGGATGGTCACGTCGTCCTCGGCCACGGTGCCGTAGTTGCTGCGGTAGGTGCTGGCCGAGGCGCCGATCCAGCCCTGGTCGAAGAACAGCGTGCCGCCGACCGCGCCGCCGTTCGCCTCGTTGGCCGAGTTGCAGATCTTGCGCGCGCGCCACGGCGAACCGGGCTTCTCGCAGTTCAGGTCGATGGGCACCGAGACGTCCTTCGAGTCGCGGTTGAAGGCATCGACGTGCAGCGCGAAGCGGTCGTTGCCGCCTTCGAGCACCACGCCGCCGTTCTTTTCCTTGTTGCCGGTGGAAAAGCCCAGGTCGGCGCGGCCGCCGAAGCCGTTGATGGGTTCGGTCGGGATGCGGTTGTCGATCACGTTGACCACGCCGCCCACCGCGCTGCCGCCGTACTGCAGCGCCGAGGGGCCGCGCAGCACTTCGATGCGGTCGGTGACCAGCGCGTCGACCGGCACCGCGTGGTCGTAGCTCAGCGCCGAGGCGTCGGGCGCGCCGCCGCCGTTCTGCAGGATGCGGATGCGGTCGCCGTCCTGCCCGCGGATGATCGGGCGGCTCGCGTTGGGGCCGAAGTAGCTGCTGCTCACGCCGGGCAGGTTGTTGAGCGTTTCGCCGAGCGTCGAGTCGGAACGCAGCAGGAGTTTTTCGCCCGAGAGCGTGACGGTCGGCGCGATCAGGTCGTTGGCGCCGAGCGGATTGCCGGTGACGGTGATCGCGGGCAGGCTGGCGTCATTGGCCGGTTGAGCCTGGGCCTGGACGGCTTCCTGGGCATGGGACGCGGCGGCGAAGGCGAGCGAGAGAACGGCGACGCCGATGGCGTTGCGACGGAAATTGGGAATCATGGTGAACACTCGTTGAATCAATGGACGGCACGCCGTCACCCGCACAAGGCAGGCGCAGCGACCGGAACACGGGGGGATTCAGCGAGTGGAAGGCGGGCCGCGCGCGTCGAAGAGCGCAACCCAGCGGGCGATGGCCTCGCCCTGCAGATAGGCAAAAGTGGCCGAGGGCAGCAGCACCGGCAGCACCACCAGCGGCACGCCGGGGACGCTCGATCCGTGCGAGAGCTGGTCATACAGCCGGCACTCGGCGTCGGTGTGATCGCCGAAGAGGCTGACCACGCCGTGGCCCGCGTGGACGTGGGCGCCCTTGTCGGCCTGTGCCGCCTGGACCGTGGCCGCCGCAGCCGGCAGGCCGGGCACGTGCAGCGAACGGTGCATCACGCCCAGCGTGCCCGCGAACCACAGCGCGATCGCCAGCACGACGAGGATCGCGCGGGTCGAGAAGTGCGGGGATTGACGGGTGGCGAGCTGCACGGGAATGGAGGGCGGGTCGATCAGGTCTTGATCAGGCCTTGACGCGGGAGGCGAAGGTCTTCTGGAACTTCTCGACCTTGGGGCCGACGACGAACGCGCAGTAACCCTGGTTCGGGTTGTTCAGGAAATAGTCCTGGTGGTAGGCCTCGGCCGTCGAGTAGTTGGCGAGCGGCGCCACCTCGGTCACGACGGGCGCGCTGTAGGTCTTGCTGGCTTCGATCTCGCGGATGACGTCTTCGGCCACCTGCTTTTGCGCGTCGTTCGTGTAGTAGATGCCGCTGCGGTACTGGGTGCCGACGTCGTTCCCCTGGCGATTGAGGGTTGTCGGGTCATGCACGACGAAGAAGATCTCCAGGATCTCGCGCAGGCTGATCTGGGCGGGGTCGAATTCGAGCTTCACGACCTCGGCATGGCCGGTGCGGCCGGTGCAGACCTGCTCGTAGGTCGGGTTGACGACCTGGCCGTTGCAATAACCCGACTCCACGTCCACCACGCCTTGCACGCGGTCGAAGACCGCCTCGGTGCACCAGAAGCAGCCCCCGCCAATCACGATGGTTTCGGTGGGCGACGGTGAGGAAGACATGGGCACTGCTCCGGCAGGTTGGGAATCGGCGAACCCGATATTGTCGCGGCTTGACGTGACGGATGCCGGTCACTACATTACTAACCCGCGAGTCATTAACCCACATGTCCACCCCACGCTCCCTTGTCGACAAGTTCTGCCCGGTCCGCTCCAAGCGCGAGCGCCGGAAGGAAGCGCGCCCCGGCGAACTGCTGGCGGCCGCGCTCGACCTGTTCGTCGAAAAGGGCTTTGCCGCCACCCGATCGGAAGAAGTGGCGGCGCGCGCCGGGGTCTCCAAGGGCACCCTCTTTCTGTATTTTCCGAGCAAGGAAGAGCTCTTCAAGGCCGTGATCATGGAGAACCTCGGCGGCCGCTTCACCGAGTGGAACGCCGAGTTCGAGGCTTTCGAGGGCACCACCGCCGAGATGCTGCGCTACTGCATGAACGTGTGGTGGGAGCGCGTGGGCCTGACCAAGGCCTCGGGCCTGACCAAACTCATGATGAGCGAAGGCGGCAATTTTCCCGAGCTGGCGGAGTTTTACCGCGAGCAGGTGGTGCGCCCCGGCCACGACCTGCTGCGGCGCATCCTTCAGCGCGGCATCGACCGCGGCGAATTCGCGCCGGTCGACATCGACCATGCGATCTATTCGGTGATCGCCCCCATGGTCTTTCTCATGCTCTGGAAGCACTCGGCCATGGTCTGTGTCGACGGAGAAAGCGCCCTGGACCCCGAGAAATTCCTCGCCACCCAGGCCGAAACCGTGCTCTACGGGCTCAGCGTGCGTCCGGGAGACAAGGCATGAAGAAGTCGTTTGTATGGCCGAGCGGGCCGATGGCGTCATCCGGGCCACCTAAAATTGAAGGTTTGTCCTGAGCCCACAAGGAAAGCCACGCCATGAACCCCACCCCCACCCTCGAGCGCTTGCGCTTCAACATGATCGAACAGCAGATCCGCCCCTGGGATGTGCTGGACCTGGACATCCTCGACCTGCTGGCCACCATCCACCGGGAAGACTACGTGCCGGAAGCCCACCGCACGCTCTCCTTCTTCGACATGGAACTGCCGTTGCTCGACGGCTCCGTGCCCGGCGAATTCATGCTGTCGCCCAAGGTCGAGGCCCGCACGCTGCACGACCTGAAAGTGCAGAAACACGAGTCCGTGCTCGAAATCGGCACCGGTTCGGGCTTCATGGCCGCCCTGCTCGGCGCCCGCGCCGCCCAGGTGCTGTCGCTCGAAATCAACCCCGTGCTGGCCGCCAGCGCCGCCGAGACGCTGCGCCGGAACGGCGTGAGCAACGTCGAAGTGCGCCATGCCGACGGCGCCGTGCCCCTGGCCAGCGGCCCGAGCTTCGACGTGATCGTGCTCAGCGGCTCGGTCGCCCGCATTCCGCAGAACCTGCTGGGTTCGCTCAAGGTCGGCGGCCGCCTCGCGGCCATCGTGGGCGAAGAGCCGATGATGCGCGCCCACTTCGTCACCCGCTCGAGCGAAAGCAAGTGGGACACGGTCCAACCCTGGGACACCGTGGCGCCGCGCCTCCTGAACTTCCCCGAGCCCTCGCGCTTCTCGTTCTGAGCGGGCCGCACGAATGATCGATCAAGTCCGCCCCGCCGACCTCGCCGCCTGGTTCGCACAGGACGCCGACGCCGCTCCCGTGCTGCTCGACGTGCGCGAACCGTGGGAATTGCAGACGGCGAGCGTCGCGCCCGCAGGCTTCACGCTGGTGGCGATCCCGATGAACGAGATTCCGGGCCGCCTCGCCGAACTCGGCGAAGGCCAGCGCATTGCATGCCTCTGCCACCACGGCGCGCGCAGCCAGCGCGTGGCCGCCTTCCTGAACCAGAACGGCTTTGACCAGCTCGCCAACGTGGCGGGCGGCATCGACGCCTGGTCAACGCACGACCCTTCGGTCCCGCGCTACTGAGAGACTGAGAGGCAATCCGACATGACCGAGCAGCCCCCGCAAATGCCCCCACTCTGCGTTGCAAATGCTCGCCATAGCCCGAGCTATGGCTGTGCTTTGCGCCTTGATTGGCGGCATTTGCGGGGGCTGCTCGGTCACGCCGAATTGCCTCTCAGCCTCTGATTCTTTCCCTCAAGGACGTTCAATGCCTCCACGGCCCCGGCTTCTGCCACTTTCCGCAGCACTCGCCAGCGTTATCGCAACCTTGCTTGCACTGCCGGCCCAGGGCCAGACACTGAACGAACTCTATGACTCCGCCCGCGGCTACGACGCCACGTACCAGGGCGCGCGGGCGCAGTACGACGCGAACGTCGCGCGCGCCGCGCAGGCCAAGGCCGGCATCCTGCCGGCGGTCGGGCTCACTGCCGGCGTGAACCGCAGCAACCTGGACATCGACACCCTCACCGGCACCAGCCGAGGCGCCAGCGCCTCGCGCGACTTCAACACGCAGAACGTCGGCATCAACGCCACGCAGCCGCTCTACCGCCCCGCCAACTGGGCCACCTACGAGCAGGGCAAGCGCCAGACGGAGATCGCGCTGGCGGTGCTCACCACCGCCGAGCAGGACCTGATCGTGCGCGTGAGCCAGGCGTACTTCGACGTGCTCGCGAGCCAGGACAGCCTGGCGCTGGTACGCGCGCAAAAGGTCGCCGTGGCCGAGCAGCTGGCCTCGGCCAAGCGCAACTTCGAAGTCGGCACCTCCACCATCACCGACTCGCGCGAAGCCCAGGCCCGCTACGACCTGGTGATCGCGCAGGAGATCGCCGCCGAGAACGACCTGCAGGTCAAGAAGATCGTGCTCGACCAGCTCGTCGGCCGGCCCGGCAGCGTGCCGGTGCCGCTGGCTGTGCCAGTCGTGCTGCCGACCGCTCAACCGGCGGACATCAACGCATGGGTCGCGCAGGCCGACGAGGTGCATCCCGCAATCCAGCAGGCGCGCCTGGGCCTCGACGTGGCCGGGCTCGAAGTGCAGAAGGCGCAGGCCGGCCACAAGCCAACGCTCGACGCCAACCTGGGCTACAACGTCACGCGCAACCCGACGGGCACCAGCACCAGCACCGTGGGCACGCGCGTCAACGCCGCCACGGTCGGCGTCACCTTCAACCTGCCGCTCTTCGCGGGCTTCGCGACCGAGAACCGCATCAAGGAAACGCTGGCGCTCGAAGAGCAGTCGCGCAGCGTGCTCGACGGCACCCGGCGCAGCGTGGCCCAGGCCACGCGCGCGGCCTACCTCGGCCTCGTGTCGGGCGCAGGCCAGGTCAAGGCGCTGGAAGCGGCCGAGGCCTCGAGCCAGAGCGCGCTCGACGCCAACAAGCTCGGCTACCAGGTGGGCGTGCGCATCAACATCGACGTGCTCAACTCGCAGAGCCAGCTGTTCCAGACCAAGCGCGACCTCGCGCAGGCGCGCTACAACGTGCTGCTGGGCAACCTGAAGCTGCGCCAGGCCAACGGCACGCTGACGACGGCGGACATGGACGCGATCAACGCGACGCTGGCAAGCAACGGCAGCACGCCGGCGGTGCCCTCGCCCACGCCTGCGGACCGTTCTGTCGCGCCTTCGACGACGGTGACGCCGCCCAGCATTCCGGTGGTGCCGCCGGTGCCGGTGCAGCCCTTCAATCCGACGCCGCCGACGATGCCAACCGCGCCGGTGCCGCCGGTGATCGTGAATCCGCCGGTGCGCTGAGCCCGGCGGTCAGTCCAGCGTCGGCTCCGCCCTGGCCTCTTCCAGCGGCACGCCTTCGACCACCACAGGCTCCGCCGCCTGCGCAATGGCCAGCACGGCAGCCGCCGTGCGCTCTGCGGCCCCGCGGTTCGACGACGAGAACGCCAGTGCAGCTTGCGCCATCGCCGCACGCCGCTCGGGGTTCTCGACCAGCTTCAGCGCCGCCGTCACCGCCTGCTCCATGCCTTCGACGCGCAGCGACGCACCGGCCGCCAGCGACAGCTGTGCCGCCTCCGCGAAATTGAAGGTCGACGGGCCCATCACCACCGGGCAGCCGCATGCGGCCGGCTCGATGAGGTTCTGCCCGCCCAGCGGCTCGAAGCTGCCGCCCAGCAGCGCCACGTCGGCCAGGCCGTAGTACAGCGCCATCTCGCCGAGCGAATCGCCCAGCCAGATCTCCGCATCCGTCGGCTGGCCCGCGGCGCTGCGGCGCGCGACCGCGAAGCCTTGCGACTCGATGAGCGCCGCCACTTCGTCGAAACGCTGCGGGTGGCGCGGCACGATCATCCATTGCACGTCGTGCACGCGCTTGGCGATCGAGCGGATCGCGCCCTGCTCGGGCGGCACGGGCGACGTTGCGCCGAAGCGCTTGAGCACGTCGAGCAGCAGCCGCTCCTCGCCGTCGCGCGAACTCGCGAGCACGATCATCGGCTTGGGCAAGCGTTCGCGCAGCGAGGTCGCCGCGGTGAGCTGCCGCGCATCGGGCGTCGCATCGAACTTGAGGTTGCCGTAGATGCCGGCCACCTTGGCGCCGAGCGACACCAGCCGGTGCGCATCGGCCTCGGTCTGCGCCCACACGGCCGCGAGGGCCGAATACGCGGGCCGCGCGAGCCAGCCCAGGCGCTCGGCCGCGGCCAGCGATTTCTCGTTGAGCCGCGCATTGGCCAGCACCAGCGGAATGCGGCGCTCGGCGCAGGCCGCGGCCATCTCGGGCCAGACCTCGGTTTCCATCAGCACGCCGATGCGCGGCTTGAAGCGGTCGAGGAAGCGCGCCACGGCGCCCGGGGTGTCCCAGGGCTGCCAGACCTGCGTGTCACCGGGCTCGAGCAGCTTGGCGCCCTCCTCGCGGCCGGTGGCGGTGCCGTGCGTCAGCAGGATCGGAATGCCCGGGAACTGCCGCCGCAGCTCGGCGATGAGGATCGCGGCCGCGCGCGTCTCGCCGAGCGACACCGCGTGCACCCAGCACTGGGCCTCGCCGGTGATGGATTCGTCGTAGTGGCCGAAGCGCTCCTCGACGGCCACGGCATAGCCCGGCTCGGCCTCCGCGCGGCGCCGCAGCTTGCGGCGCACCAGAGGTTGCACGACGGTGGTGAAGGCGCCGTACAGGCGCAGCAGCAGTGAACGCACGGGTGGTGTCAGTGGGAAGCTTCGGCCAGCTTGGCGTCGGGTTTGACGGTCCGCAGCAGCGCGAGCATTTCGGTTTCGATGCGATGGAGCGCTGCATCGGTCTGGCCTTCGAAGCGCAGTACCAGCACGGGGGTGGTGTTCGAAGCGCGGATGAGCCCGAAGCCATCGGGCCAGTCCACGCGCAATCCATCGATGGTCGAGACCTTGGCGGGCGCCGCGAAGCTCGCGCTTTCGACCAGCGTGTCGACCACCGCATGCGGCTCGCCTTCGGCGCAGGCCATGTTGAGTTCGGGCGTCGAGAAGCTGGTGGGCAGCGCGTTGAGCACGTCGCTCGCGTCCGGGCTCCTGCTCAGGATTTCGAGCAGGCGGCAGCCGGCATAGGTGCCGTCGTCGAAGCCGAACCAGCGCTCCTTGAAGAAGATGTGGCCGCTCATCTCGCCGCCGAGCGGCGAATCGATTTCCTTCATCTTCGCCTTGATGAGCGAGTGGCCGGTCTTGTAGATCAGCGGCTTGCCGCCCGCCGCCTCGATGGCGGGCGCGAGGCGCTGCGAGCACTTCACGTCGTAGACGATGGTGCCGCCCGGCACGCGCGAGAGCACATCCTCTGCAAAGAGCTGCATCTGGCGGTCGGGAAAGACGTTCTGGCCGTCCTTGGTGACGATGCCCAGGCGGTCGCCGTCGCCGTCGAAGGCCAGGCCCAGTTCGGCCTCGCCCTTCGCCAGCTCGGCCATCAGGTCCCTGAGGTTCTCGGGCTTGCTCGGATCGGGATGGTGGTTGGGGAAATCGCCATCGACCTCGCTGAAGAGCTCGACCACCTCGCAGCCGATGGCACGGAAGATGGCGGGGGCCGTGGCGCCCGCGATGCCGTTGCCCGAATCGACCACGATCTTCATCGGTCGCGCGAGCTTGATGTCGCCCGCGATGCGCTTCACGTAGGCCTCGGTCACATCGACCTTGCGCACGCTGCCGCCGGGGGCGAGCTTCGCGCTGCCGTCTTCCATCGTCTTGCGCAGGCCCTGGATCTCGTCGCCGTGGATCGCGCGGCCGGCCAGCACCATCTTGAAGCCGTTGTAGTCCTTGGGGTTGTGGCTGCCGGTGACCTGGATGCCGCTCGTGCACAGCGTGTGAGCCGCGAAATAGAGCATCGGCGTGGTCACCGCGCCCACGTCGATCACCTCGACGCCCGCGGCCACCAGGCCCTTGATCAGCGCCTCTGCCAATGCGGGCCCCGACAGGCGCCCATCGCGACCCACGGCCACCGCCTTCTCGCCAGCGGCGCGCGCGGCGCTGCCGAACGCGCGTCCAAGCGCTTCCGCCACCTCGGCATCGAGGGTGACGGGCACGACACCGCGGATGTCATAGGCCTTGAAGATCGACGCGCTGAGCTGCATGAATGGCGTTTCTCGTGGTTTTTTGGAACGGGGCATTGTAGGCAACGCCCCGTATGCCCACATGTCCGAAAACGGCCAGTCGAAACGGGATGAAACCGTATCATTTGCTCATGCCTACCCCCCACGCCCCCTCTGAAGCGCTCGAGAGCGACGCCTGTTACCTGGCGATGAAGACGCACGATGCGCGCTTCGACGGATCGTTCTTCACCGCGGTGACCTCCACCGGCATCTATTGCCGGCCGGTCTGCCGCGTCAAGCTGCCGCGGCGCGAGAACTGCCGGTTCTTCGTGCATGCGGCGCAGGCCGAGGCCGAGGGCTTTCGCCCGTGCCTGCGCTGCCGGCCCGAGCTGGCGCCGCGCGCGGCCAGCTGGTCGACCGAGGATTCCTCGCGCATCCTCGCGCTGCAGGCCGCACGGCTGATCGACGAGCCCGATGCATGGACTCACGGCGATGACAACGGCCCCGGCGCGGCGCAGATCGCTGCGCGCCTGGGCGTGAGCGACCGGCACCTGCGGCGCATCTTCGAGGCGCAGTTCGGCGTCTCCCCCCTTCAATACCTGCAGACGCGCCGCCTCCTGGCCGCCAAGCAGCTGATCGCCGACACGCGCCTGCCGATGACGCAGGTGGCGCTGGCCAGCGGCTTTGCAAGCGTGCGCCGCTTCAATGCCGCCTTCGTCGAGCACTACGGCCTCAACCCGAGTGCGCTGCGGCGCGCGGGCGGCACCCAGGGCGGCGAAGGCAAGGCGATCGAGGTGCGCCTGGGCTTTCGTCCGCCCTACGACGTGAACGCGATGCTCGGCTTCTTCGCGCGCCGCGCGCTGCGCGGCGTCGAGGTGGCCACGACGGCCGACGGCAAGGCACCCGCCAAGGGCAGCACGCCGACCTATGTGCGTCTTGCCCGCACATTGCGCGTGCAGCAAGGCGGGCAGGCCCACGCCGGATGGCTGGAGCTGCGCTTCGACATCGAACGCGAGCAGATGCTGCTGTCGGTCAGCGATTCGCTGGCGGCGGTGCTGCCGATCGTGATCAGCCGGGCGCGCGCCATGCTCGATCTCGATGCCGAACCGATGGCGATCAATGCGGCGCTGCATGCGGCCTTTCCGCACGGCGACGGATTGCGGGTGCCGGGCACGGTCGACGGGTTCGAGCTCGCGGTGCGCGCGGTGCTGGGCCAGCAGATCACAGTGGCCGCGGCGCGCACGCTGGGCTCGCGGCTGGTCGAGGCGTTCGGAGAACCCATCGCCACGCCCATCGACGGCCTGGACAAGCTGTTTCCCACGCCCGCGGCCATTGCCGCAGCCAGCGGCGATGCGCTCGGGCAACTGGGCATCGTGCGACAGCGGCAGGCCGCGTTGCAGGCCATCGCGCGCGAAGTGGCGGCCGGCAAGCTGGCACTGCATGCGGGCGCCGACGTGCCCTCGACCATCGCCGCGCTGCAGGAGCTCCCCGGCATCGGCGCCTGGACCGCGCAGTACATCGCGATGCGCGCGCTGCGCTGGCCCGATGCGTTCCCCGCAGGCGACATCGCGCTGCAGAAGGCACTGGGCGTGACCACCGCACGCGCGGCCGGCGAGGCATCGCAGGCGTGGCGCCCCTGGCGCAGCTATGCGGTGCTGCGGGCCTGGCATGCGCCCTCTCCCTCTTCTCCCACAGTCGCCCCGGACGCGGCGGCGGATTCTTCCAACATCACCACGGCAGGCGTCGCAGCCTGAAATGTCATGAAGTTCAAGAGCAAGACCATCTACACCTCGCACATCGACACGCCGCTCGGCGGCATCACGATGGCGGCCACCGACCAGGGCCTGGCCGGCGTCTGGTTCGACCAGCAGCGCCACTGGCCCGACACCACGGGCTGGATCGCGAAAGACGACCACCCCGCGCTCATCGAGGCCGGCACGCAGCTGCGCGATTACTTCGCGGGCAAGCGCAACGATTTCGATATGCCGCTGGACCTGTCGCACGGCACCGCGTTCCAGCAGAGCGTGTGGCAGGCGCTGCTCGCGATTCCCGCGGGCAAGACGATGACCTACGGCGCACTCAGCGCGCATGTGGGCAACCCGGCCGCGGTGCGCGCGGTGGGCGCGGCCGTGGGGCGCAACCCGATCAGCGTGATCGTGCCTTGCCATCGCGTGCTGGGCTCCGATGGTTCGTTGACCGGTTACGCTGGCGGGCTTCATCGCAAGACCGCGCTCCTGGAGTTAGAGGGCGCCAGATAAATTCGAGACACGCATGAGCACAACAACACAGAACAACATCGCCACCAGCACCGCCAAGCCCTGGCTCATCGATCTCGTATTGCTCGGGGCCTTGTGGGGAGCATCTTTCCTTTTCATGCGCATCGGCGCGGCCGAGTTCGGCGCGCTGCCGACAGCCGCGGTGCGGGTGGCCATCGCCGCGCTGTTCCTGCTGCCGATCGCGCTGCTGCGCGGGCAGGGGCCGGCCATTGCCACGCACTGGAAGGCCACCTTCGGGGTCGGCGTCTTCAATTCGGGGATGCCGTTCGCGCTTTTCTGCTTTGCGCTCCTGACCATCAATTCCGGCCTCGCCGCCGTCATCAATGCGACCGTGCCGATGTTCGGCGCGCTGGTGGCCTGGGCGTGGTTTCGCGAACGGCCGAACGGTTCGCGCATCGCCGGGCTGGTCATCGGCTTTGCCGGCGTGGCGATGCTCGCGAGCCGCAGCGCGGGACTGCACGCGGGCGCCAGCAGCAACGCCGCGCTGTGGGCGGTGATCGCCTGTCTCGGCGCTTGCCTGTGCTATGGCATCTCGGCCAGTGCCACGCGGCGCTACCTGGGCGGCGTGCCGCCGCTGGCCACCGCGACGGGCAGCCAGCTGGGCGCCACGCTCTTTCTCGCGCTGCCGGCCATCTGGCTCTGGCCCGCGCAGATGCCGAGCCTGCGCGCCTGGCTTGCGCTGCTGGCGCTGGGCATCGCCTGCACGGGCGTGGCATACATCCTGTTCTTCCGGCTGATCGAACGCGCTGGCCCGGCACGCGCGCTGACCGTGACCTTCCTGGTGCCGGTGTTCGCGCTCTTCTACGGCGCTGTGTTCCTTGGCGAGAACATCACGCAGTGGATGCTGATCTCTGCCGTGGTGATCGTGTGCGGCGTGGCGCTCTCCACAGGCATCGTCCGCCTCGGCCCCAAGCCCAAGACAGCCTGACGCCGGCGCTCAAATAGCGCCGGCCACCACGTTCACAGAGAGCGCCAGGACCAGCATGTTGAACGCAAAGGCCAGCACGCTGTGGACCAGCGTGATGCGCCGCATCTCGCGCGAGGTGGCCTGCACATCGGACACCTGCGAGGTCATGCCGATCACGTACGAGTAGTAGAGAAAGTCGAAGTAGTCCGGGGCATCGTCCTTGCCCGGAAAGTCGAGGCCGCCATCGGGCGTGCCGCCCTTCTGGTCGATGTAGTAGCGGTGCGCGTAGTGAAAGGCGTAGATCGTGTGCATCATCAGCCACGAGCCCACCAGCGCCACCACGCCGAGCACGACGTGCCCCGCACGCTCCCAGCCCGTCAGTTGCTTGACCTGCTGCAGCAGCATCGCGATGGCGACCACGCTCACGGCCACCACCACCAGCATCGACACCAGGATCATCACGTTGGGCTGGTCCAGCGACTGCGCCCGCTCCCGCGTGCGCCGCGCATCGAAGGTCTCGATCAGCCACCAGGTCAGCAGCTGGTACACCAGCACCCCCGCGCACCAGCCCGCCAACCCGCGCGCCATGCCGCCGAACGGCCAGGGCGCCAGCGCCACGGCGGCACCGACCACCGTGCCATAGAGAAGACGTTGCGGGCCCGTGGTCGTGGAGAGGTGTTTGCGCATGCGGCACTGTAGCCTCGCCCCGCGCCATCGAGAAATTCCTACAAGAAGAACCGCATTCGCCGCATTCGACGCGCCGCGTCGCCTCACTAAGGTGAGGCTGGTTCAAGGGAGTCCGGCCCGAGGCATCACGCGCAGCCAAAGACCGCTGCGCCACGCGATCTGCCCGAGGCCTTCATTTTTTCTTCTCAAGGATTCTCATGCTGTCGCTTCGCTCCCGTCCGTTCGACTGGACGTTCAGATTCGGCGCCCTCGGCGCGCTCGTGGGTTCGGGTTTTCTCTTCGCCACCGCACCCGCGATGGCCGATCCTTCGCCGGCGCTGGACCGGTTCAGTCTCTCGGTGGGCGGCTTCAGCGCCGATCCCAAGCTCAACGCCTCGGTGGCCACGCCCTACGGGACGCTGCAGACGGGCGACATCAAGCCCGGCCGCGTGACGATGCCCCGCATCAGCGCCGACCTGCTGATCGGCGACAGCCAGGGCATCTCCTTCGACTACTACCAGTACAAGCGCGACTACGGCGGCCAGTTCGGCAACAGCACCTCGCTCGGCCCGTTCGGCACGCTGAGCACCCTCGGCAACGCGAACCTCAGCACCAAGCTCGACTTCGCCAAGCTCTCGTACAAGTGGTGGCTCGGCTCGGGCAACACCGTGTTCGGCCTGGGTGCCGGCGCGGCCTACTACCGCGCGACGTTGGGCATCACCGCGCTCGCCGGGGTGAACGGCCAGGTCGGCACGCTGAACGAGAGTTCGAGCGACAACGCGATCGCGCCGCTGCTCGAGATCGGCGTGCGCCATGCCATCACGCCCGACCTGCGGCTGTTCGCCGACGCCTCGGGCGTGTGGAAGAGCAGCGGCCGCTTCCACGGCAACATCTACAACGCCTCGGCCGGCGTCGAGTGGTTCCCGGTGAAGAACGTGGGCCTCGTGGTCTCCTATGGCGTGACCAACATCGACCTCACGCGCGACGGCAGCACCGCCGACTCGCGGCTCAAGGTGCGGTTGCAGGGGCCTTCGGCGTTCCTGAAGGCGCGCTTCTGACGGCGCGCCGCGGCATCGTCAGCGCGGCGGAGCCGGCAGCAGCATCGCGCGCACTTCCTTCTTGAGCACCTTGCCCACCTTGGAGCGCGGCAGGTTGGGCCACACCTCGACCTGCTTGGGCGCCTTCACGCTGCCGATGCGCGCCTTGACGAAGGCCTTGATGTCCTCCGCATCCACCTGCCGGCCGGCATGCAGCTGCAGCACCGCCACCACGCGCTCGCCCCACTTCTCGTCGGGCAGGCCGACGACGGCGCTGTCCTGCACGTCGGGGTGCTGCATCAGCACCTGCTCCACCTCGGCGGAATAGACGTTGAAGCCGCCCGAGATGATCATGTCCTTGGCGCGGTCGACGATGTAGAGAAAGCCGTCGGCGTCGAGGTAGCCGATGTCGCCCGTGTGGTGCCAGCCGTGGCGCGAGGCTTCCTCGGTGGCCTTCGGGTCCTTGTAGTAGCCGAGCATCACGAGCGAGCCGCGCACCACGATCTCGCCGCTCTCGCCTGCCGGCAGCAATGCGCCGTCGCCGTTCATCACGCCGACCTGCACCAGCGGGCCGGGCCGGCCTGCCGAAGAGAGGCGCTGCCGTGCCACCGAGCCGTCGGCGTTGAAGTGCTCCTTCGGCGACATCATCGAAATCATCATCGGCGCCTCGGTCTGGCCGAAGAGCTGCGCCATGACGGGGCCGATCTTCTCCAGCGCCTCTTCGAGCCGCGCGGCCGACATGGGCGCGGCGCCATACCAGAAGCACTGCAGCGAATCGCGCTTCGTCGCGGCGAGCTGCGGATGCTGCAGCAGCATGTAGATCAGCGTCGGTGGCAGGAAGGTGTGGGTGATGCGGTGGCGCTCGATCAGCGCGAGGAACTCGGCCAGATCGGGCTTGGGCATGATGACCACCTGCCCGCCGAGCGCCATCACCGGCAGGCACAGCACACCGGCGGCATGCGTGAGCGGCGCGAGCGCAAGGTACGCGGGCCGGCCCTCGAACGGGTAGCCCATCAGCGTGAGCGCCGACATGGTCTCGAGGTTGCGGCCCGAGAGCATCACGCCCTTGGGCTGGCCGGTGGTGCCGCCGGTGCCGGCGATCATCGCCACGTCGTCGATCACGGGCACGTCGATCGGTGCGTCGTCCGTGCCGGCAAGCCATTGGTCGAGTGATGGCGCATACGGCATCGCTCGGTCGAGGCACACCAGCGTCTTCACCTTGGGCAAGTCGGCGCGCATCTGCTCGACCAACGGCGCGTAGTTGCTGTGGAAGACGAGGCAACTGCAGTCGAAGGCGTCGAGCACGAAGCGGTTCTCCGCCGCCTCGTTGCGCGGGTTGATCGGGCACCACACGGCCGCGGCACGCGACACGCCGAACACGCAGGCGAAGGCGACCGGGTCGTTGCTCGACAGCACCGCCACCTTGCTGCCGGGCGCAACGCCGCTGCGCTGCAGCGCGCGGGCCACGCGGTGGCTCAGGCGCTGCACGTCGCCGTACGAAAGCCGCGTGTCGCCCATGCAGAGGCAGGGTGCGTCGGCGCCCAACTGGGCGCCCTTGTCCAGGTAGTCGACGAGGCGCATGGGCGTCAGCCCATCCGGGTGAGCACGGGTTCCTGCACCAGCCCGAAGCTGCGCAGCGCGCCCAGCAGCTCGTGGTGCCCGAAGGCCTGGCAGCCCGAGGCGAAGCCGGCGCGCCGCGGCGCCTGCTGCAGCAGCGAGGCGGCCGCATAGGCCTGCAGCAGGCCGGTCTGCTTGTAGTTGCAGTTGCCGAAGATCACGCAGTGCACGCGGCCCAGCGGTCCGGACGCATGCACCGAATCGACGGACTTGTTGATGCGCGGGTTCTCGCGCGGGGGCATGGTGTTCATCACGCCCGCCGCCGTCTGGGCCAGGGCGGCGTAGCGGTCTTCCTCGTTCATGCCCTCGGTGGCCTTGAGCGCGGCGGCCACGATCTGCGGCACGCCCAGCATCAGCGGCTTGTTGAAGACGCCGCCGAGCACCTTCACGTTGGCCACGCGCGGATCGCGCTTGAACCACACCGGGTGCGAGGTGCCGCCCCAGGGCAGCGCGAGCGCCGCCTCGTGCTGCCCGGGAATCGACAGGTGGTAGAGGCCCGCGTCGGGCTGCCACTCCACGTATTCGTTCTGCTCCAGGTAGTAGGCCTTCGACGTGGCCGCATTGACCAGGATGGTCTGGGTCGATGCGATGGTCGGGCTGCCGCCCCAGAACACGGCGATGTCGAGCGTGTCGAGGCCGGGCGTCTCCAGGCACAGGTGCGCGGCGATCTCGCCGGTGGTGTACATCTGCGCAAGGCCGGGCGAGAGCAGCAGGCCCGCTGCGGCGAACTTGGCGCCGAATTTCTGTTCGAGCGTGATGAGCCAGTCCTGCTCGCCCGTGGTGTCGGTGTAGTGGCAGCCGGCCGCCAGGCAGGCCTCGACGACCTCGGGGCCGAATTTCGCGAAGGGCCCCACCGTGTTGAGCACCACCGAGGCGCCGGTGAAGAGTTCGGTGAGCGCCGCCACCGAATGCGCCACCTCCACCACCTCGTAGCGCGCGGTCTCGATGCCGGGCACGTTGGAATTCATTGCCGCGTCCAGTTTTTCCTTGCTGCGGCCCGCGGCGATGAAAGGGATGTTCATCTCCCTCAGGTATTCGCACACGAGACGGCCGGTGTAGCCGGAGGCGCCGTAGACGACGACGGGTTTCTTCTTGCTGCTGCTCATTTTTGTGTCTCCTTCTTGATTGCTCACATGCCCATGCCGCCATCCACCGCGAGGCCTGCGCCGGTGATGAACCGGGCAGCGTCGGAGCAGAGGAAGACCACCACGTCGGCCATGTCGCCGACTTCGCCCAGGCGCCCGAGCGGCGTCTGCCCGATCACGTCGCCGACAGCCGCCTCGACGCTCGGCGCAAGACCTGCGGCCACGATGTCGCTCGCGAGCTTCATGCCCATGTCGGTGGGCACGAGGCCCGGGTAGATGCAGTTCACGCGCACGCCGTAGCCCAGCTTGCCGGACTCCATCGCCGCCACGCGCGTGGCGCGGTCGACGGCGGACTTGGTGGCGGAGTAGCCGGCGATCGCCGGGAACGCGATGGTGGCCGCGACCGATGCGATGTTGACCACCGCACCGCCGCCGCCCGCGCTGCCGCCGGGACGCATCGCGCGGAACGCGTGCTTCATGCCGAGCAGCGTGCCGGCCACGTTCACGTCGAGCATGCGGCGCAGGTCGTCGCCATCGACGTCGATCACCAGCGAGGTGATCTCGATGCCGGCGTTGTTCACAAGGATGTCGAAGCCGCCGAGCTCCTTCACCGTGGTCTCCGCGGCGGCGGCCCAGTCGCCGTCTTTCGTGACGTCGAGCGGAACGAAGCCCACCTTGGCGCCCGAGGCGGAAAGCCGTTGCGCCGTTCCGCGCCCCACGTCGGCGAGCACGTCGCCGATCATCACCGAGGCACCTGCCTGCACGAGTGCTTCGGCAATGCTCGCGCCGATGCCGCGCGCGCCACCCGTCACCAGGGCCTTGCGCCCTTTCAAGTCGAACTTGGCCATCACTTGTCTCCTGTGTATCTGTTGTTGAGATGGAGGAGGCATCCTAGAAATTGACTTTACGGGTGTCAAGTTTTTCTTTGACGTTTGTCAAGATTTCATAAAATGACGCCCGCGGCACGGATATGGGACTTCTCCCGCATGCGTGCTATGGTTTGCAATCCTCAGGAAACACAGCGGCCGGCAGCCATGCGGCCGGGCTCGAAATGACGTCACATGAACGGGTAAAGAAACACGCGGGCCGCGTGCCCAAGGCACGGGTGGACAAGTTCGCGGAGCGCCGCGCCGAGCTCGGCGAAGCCGCCCTCACCACCCTGGCCACGCTCGGCTATGCCCGCACCAGCCTGCGCGAGATCGCGCAGAACTCCGAGTTCTCGCACGGCGTGCTGCACTACTACTTCAGCGACAAGGTCGACCTGATCATCTGCAGCGTCAAGCAGTACAAGGCCCGCTGCGTCACGCGCTACGACCATGCGGTGGACACCGCCCCCACCTACGACGAACTGATGGACGGCTTCCTGCAGAGCCTGGGCGACACGCTGCGCGACGAAGGCGAAGTGCACCGGCTCTGGTACGACCTGCGCTCGCAGGCGCTGTTCGAGAAGGCTTTCCACGACGACGTGGTGCAGATCGACAAGAGCCTGGAAGACATGATCTGGCGCATCATGAGCCGCTTCGCCGAGCTCTCGGGCGAACAGCCCGGCCTGCCGCCTTCGGCCACCTATGCGCTCTTCGACGGGCTCTTTCAGCAGGCGCTGCTCAAGCACCTGTCGGGTGATGCGAAGGCCATCGAAGAGATGCGGGCCGCTGTCCGGCAATCGATCACGCGACTGTTCGCTGCACCCGCACCCAAAGCCGCCGTCGCGCGCAAGCGCAAGGCCTGAGCCCCGCAGACGGCTCGGAGCCCGGCTACGCCTTTTTCGGCTTGCCGGGCGGCGCTGCCAGCCGCGTGCCTTCCCACTGCCCGCTGGTGCACAGGTCGCGGATCACGTCGGCGATCAGCGTGCAGATCGCTCGCTTCGCATTGGTCGTCGGCAGATGCACCGACACGCACAACCCGAGGGTGCGGAACATCGCGGGCGAATCGATGCGGTGCGCCCTCAACCGGTCTTCGCGCACTTCGCGCTGCGCGAGGCCGAGCGGCATGATGGTCGCGCCGAGCCCCGCTTCCACCGCGGCCTTCAGCGTGTAGACCGAATTGATCTCCGCCGCCACGCGCGCGGGCGGCTGACCCGCGGCTTCGAGCACCGCATCCACCAGCCAGCGGGTGCAGTGGCCATGCGCATTGGCGGGCCACACGAGCGGACGCGCCGTGGCCTGCGCGATGCTCACATCGCCTGGCGGCAATGCGCGCAGATCCTGCGGCGATTCGAGAAAGACGAAATCCTCTTCCACCAGCGGCGTGAAGGCGATGTCTTCCGCAGGCATGGTGGGCGAGAAGATCGCCACGTCGACGCGCCCGCGCAGCAACTGGTCGGCCATGTTGCCGGTGAGTTCTTCGTTGAGATGGAACACCACGTCCGGGTAGCGCCGTGCGGCCGCGCGCATCAGCGGCAACGCGATCATCGGCGACACGCTCTGCGCATCTCCGAACGAGATGGCTGGAGGCGTTGCCCGCACGCATCAGAAATGCGGACCTTGGTACTAACCCGTGAGGCCGCAACCCTTTCGGCTGTCTATGATGGAATTCAACATGTTGTAACAATCTCGAGCCACTTTGAAAGAAAGCTCCCGATGGAATCACACACCCTCCCTTCGTCGCTTCGCATGGCCGCACGCGGGCTGGCGGCGTTGCTGCTCACAACCGGAGCCTCGGCCCATGCGCTCGTGATCGGCATCACCGAAGGCGTGAGCTACCAGGTCACCGAGGCACAGATCGCGCCGCGCTTCGAACCGATTGCCGAAGCCCTGAGCAAGTCGCTCAAGCAGCCGGTGACGGTCAAGGTGCTGATCTCGTACAACGTGGCGCGCGAGGCGCTGAAGAAGAAAGAGGTGGACCTGGTGTTCATCCACCCGGCCCACGTCGCACTCGAGGCGGTGAAGTCGGGCAACTACAAGGCACTGGCCTTCACCGCGGGCTACACCGACTACAAGGTCTCGTTCCTGTGCAAGCAGGCGCAGCCCATCTCCGACTGGAAGGCCGTCGCGGGCAAGAGCCTGGTGCTGCCCGAGGTGGACTCGATCACCTCGGTGATCACGCGCGCGATGCTGCGCGAGCACGGCGTCGCAGAGTCCGCGGTCAAGGTGACCAACACGCGCTTCCAGGAGGCCGTGCCGTTCTACGTGACCAACGGCTTTGCCGCGTATGGCGCGACCGCGTCGGCCGGCGTGATCAAGACCTGGACCGACGGCGGCGGCAAGGTCTGCGCGGAATCGCGCGGCGTGCCGATCAAGCAGTGGCTCGTGTCCACCAAGACCGACGCCGCCACCGTGGCCACCGTGCGCGAGACGCTGCTCGGCCTCAACCAGAGCGATGCCGGCAAGCGCGCGCTCGCGGCCTCGAACTACACGGGATTCGTCGCGCCCACGAACGACTCGGAAGCGGACCTGATGCGCTGGTTGGGCATCTGAAACCCGGTATCTGAAAAAGCGCAAGCGGGGGCAGAATCCCCCGCTTGCGCTTTTTCAGGAACACCCATGACCGATCTCTCGAGCTTCCCCATCACGACCAAGTGGGCCGCACAGCACCCTGACCGCCTGCAGCTGTATTCGCTGCCCACGCCCAACGGCGTGAAGGTGTCGATCATGCTGGAGGAAACCGGCCTCGCCTACGAGCCGCACCTGGTGAGCTTCGAGACGCAGGACCAGATGTCGCCGGAGTTCCTGACGCTCAACCCGAACAACAAGATCCCGGCGATCCTCGATCCCGACGGCCCCGGCGGCAAGCCGCTCGCGCTGTTCGAGTCGGGCGCGATCCTCATCTACCTGGCCGAGAAGACCGGCAAGTTCATGCCGAAGGATGCCGCCGGCCGCTACCAAACCATCCAGTGGGTGATGTTCCAGATGGGCGGCATCGGGCCGATGTTCGGGCAGTTGGGTTTCTTCAACAAGTTCGCGGGCAAAGAGTACGAAGACAAGCGTCCGCGCGACCGCTACGTGGCCGAATCGAAGCGCCTGCTCGGCGTGCTCGACAAGCACCTGGCGAACCGCGCGTGGATCATGGGCGACGAGTACACGATTGCGGACATCGCCTCGTTCCCGTGGATCCGCAACCTCATCGGCTTCTACGAAGCGGGCGACTTGGTGGGCTTCAGCGACTTCAAGAACGTGGCGCGCGTGCTCGAAGCGTTCGTGGCGCGGCCTGCGGTCGTGAAGGGGCTCAATATTCCCAAGCGGGGCTGACGGCCTGACGACCGGCTCTCAGTCAGTGCTCAGGGCCGCAACGTCTTTCGCACCAGCGACGGATCGCGCGCGATGTCTTCCTCGCGGAACGGGAAGCGCAACCAGTCCTTCTTCGCATAGCGCACCACCGGTGCGGCACCCGGCCCGTTCGCTACCGCGGTTTCCTTCTCGCCGTGTGCAAGCAGCGTGCGGGCATGCACGCCGCGCCGATCGAAGTACACGACCTGCAGGTAGGTGTTGCCGTGGGAGCGATCGCCCATGGTGTAGTCGCCCTCGTTGGCACACGACACGGTGAAATAGCCCTCGGCATCGCAGCCTCCGAAGAGCGAAACCCGGCGGCCTTCGCTGCGGGCGAAGCGCAGCGTGCCCAACGGTGCGTCCAGCGCCCGGCCCTTCTGCCGCATGTCGTCGACCGCGCCGGCGAGTGCACGCGCCACGCGCGGGTCTGCGGCATTGATGGCGCCTGGCGTCCGTAGCGGCGCCTGTGCCGAGAACGCCTTCGCATAAAGCTCCCCGGCCGGAATCTGCTGCAGACGGGTCCAGAAGGCATCCCACAGCAGCGCCCCGCGATCCTCTGCACCCGCGCGGTTCGACCAGTTGCGAAGTACCTGGCAGGCCTGCTGCACATCGGGTACCGGCGCGCCCTGGCCGGATGCTGCGCACGCCGCATCAAGCAAGGGTTGCTTGAACTGATCCGCGGTATACGAGCGGGCCTCCTGCGTCTTCTGCATCACGCGGTCCGCCAGTTGCCTGGACGAGGTTGCGCCCGCGCCCGCAAGCTCGCGCGCGATGCGATGCCCTTCCCTCCCGCGCATGCTCAGCGCCTGCCCTTCGCCGCCGAGGATCGACGCGAAACCCGTCAACGGCTGCGCCGGGTTGGTCAGCCAGTAGCTGTCGTTCATGTTGGCCACGTAGTCCTCGCGCAGCATGCCGGGCATGCGGTCGGCAGGCATGCGGCCGGGTTGCACCGAAGCCCGACTGGCTTGCCATTCGCAAACCGATCGGCTGCCGTCGAGCATGGGCGTGTTCGGATCGATCGCGGCGAAGGCCTTCGACAACGGCGTCGCGCAGGCTGCGCGCAGGTCGTCGGGCACCGCGGGCACTGCACCGATATCGGCGTACCAGACGCGGCCGTCGCCTCGTCCGATGGCGGCGGTGTTGACCCACGGCATCGCGGCCTCCTGCTTCTGGATCTGGATGAATTCGTCGAGCGAACGCGCCTGGTCCCAGCGGAAGAAGTTCGGGAAGATGCGTGCGTTGGTCGCATTGACATCACGCATGGCGAGCGCCTTGCGGGCACTCCAGCCGAACGCCGGATTGCGCGCCCCCAAGTCGACCACCGGCCCGAAGCGCGTGCGGTAGAGCGTGCGGTGAACCGCCTCGAATGTTCCGTCGGGCCGGCGGACCTCCACAGTCACCGGCTGGGCCTTCATGCGCTCGGACACACCGTCGACCAGATAGCGGGTGGGATCGGCCGGGTCCAGCTTCAGATCGAACAGCCCGAAGCGCCGTGCCGCGGACACCGTGTGGCTCCAGGCGACGTCGTTGTTGAAGCCGATCATGATCACCGGAATGCCGAGGAAGGACACGCCCGCCACGTCCATCTTCCCCGGCAGCGTCAGGTGGGCCTGGTAGAAGCGGTCCGGCCCGCCCCAATACCAGTGCGGGTTGCCGAACAGGACACTGCCGCCGCGCTCGCCCGTGGCGGCCTGGCCGAAGGCCAGCACGTTGCTGCCGATGCCGCGCGCGTCGCCCACGGGAATCTCGAGCCTGGACGACAGCGAGAGCTGGTCCGCCGGCGCAGGCGGCGCGGCCGCGGCGGGCTTCGCGTTCACGATCTCGGAGACGAAATGCGTGTATCCGCCTGCCAGCGCGGCGGCGATCATGCGCCGGTAGACATCGGCCGGCTCGATGGTCCGCACCCACGGTGCATTGCTGCAGGCGTGACGTGTCCCCTTGCCGCCCTTCTGGAGCGATCGCACATGCCGGTTGTAGCCTTCCGCGTAGCCTGCAATGAGTTCGTCGAGATCGGCCGGCTGCTCGCGCCTGAGCGCCTCGACCGCATCGGGGCCGGCGAAGGCCTTGAAGAAGAAATCGAGATCGAGGTTGACGGGCGTGCCGAAGGTCGAGCGCGTGGCGGGTTTCTTGTCCGCGCCGAAATACAGCGAACGCTGCCCGCTGTAGGTGACGAAGGCGTCGGCCAGGGTGCACAGCGCGTCTTCGGCCTGTACCTGGCCGTAGCCGATGCCCAGGCCCCGCCAGGTGGTGGCGCGAATGTGGGGAACTCCGTCGGCGGTGCGGCGGATCTCGATCGATGCCGTCGCGGTCGGGGCTTCACGCCGGGCCCATGCCGGGGCGGTGCCGATGAATGTGCCGGCAAGGGCGATGGCCGCGATACAGCCACTCCACGCGCGGCCACCAGGTCTGGGGGTTGTTTTCATGCATCCTTGAACTGTGCGCAGCGGGTGCGCAACCGGCTATTGCAGATCGGAACCGCGGCGCCGCGCTTCTTCCAGCGCGGGCTTGACCAGGCCGGCGCCTGCGAGCGCCCACAACGTGAGCGCCTCGTCGAACGCGCGCATGTGCCGAGGGTCCTCGCCCAGCCAGTGGACGAGTCGCTCTGCATGAACATGCGAGGGCACATCGTGAAACTGGCAAAAAAGCGCCCAGGCCGTGTCGACGGCAGTCGCTGCGGAAACAGAAGTTCTGGTGGCCATCGTCGACTGCGTTGAATCTGTGCCGGGGTTGGCTTCGTCTTTGGTATTGACGCAGAGCCCTCGCATATGTTCATTTCGGAGTCTTCCGAAGAAGCAGGCACTCACGTGACAGACGATTCGAGCGAAGCCGCGCAGGGTCTTCAGCGCTCGCCCTGCGCGAGCGCGCTGGCCTCGTCGCGCCATCCGCCGCCCAGCGCCCGGTACAACGCAACACGCGCCTGCAGCCGGCCCTGGCGAAGCTGGACGTCGAGATCCTGCGCGCCGTACAGCACGCGCTGCGCATCGAGCAGGACGAGCAGCGTCTCGGCCCCGGCCCGATATCGCAGCTCGGAGAGTTCCGCCGCGCGGCGCGCCTGCAGCAGTTCCTCGACCTGCGCCGATGCCTGCGCATCGGAGCCTGCCAGCGCATCGAGCGCTGTTTGCGCATCCGCGAAGGCGCCGATGATGGCCGCGCGGTAGGCGCCGAGCAATTCCTCGCGCCTCGCTACGGCAAGGTCGCGTTCGCCCGCCAGCCGCCCACCGTCGAAGATCGGCGCCGCCAGGCCGGCAGCGAGGCTGTAGATCGGGTTGTCGAACAACCCGCCGGGTGCCTGCCCTTGCAGGCCAACGGATGCCGTCAGCGTGACGCGCGGCAACATCGCGGCACGTGCTGCGCGCACGTTCGCATCGGCAGCCGCCAGCCGCGCTTCGGCTTGCGCGAGATCGGGACGGCGCACCAGCAGTTGCGACGGCAGTCCCGCCGAGATGGGAGGAATCTGGAGTGCCTCGAGCCGCGTCTGCGCCACAGTCGATGTCGATGTCGATGTGGGTTTCGGCGCGGGCAGGCCGAGCAAAAGAGCCTGCGCGGTCTCGGCATGGCGCGCCTGCTGCTGCAGGCGCGCGAGTTCGCGCTCCCGCGCCGCCGCCAGGCCACGCTGCTGGGCAAGGTCCAGCGGCGTGGCCGCACCGGCGCGGCCGCGCGACTCCACCAGCCGCAGGACCCGCTGCGCGTTCTCGAGACTGTTGCGCGCGATCGCCACCCGCTCGCGCAGGCCCACCATCTGCAGCCAGGACGACGCAACTTCGGCCGTCACGCTGAGCTGCACCGCGTCGCGCTCGAACACGCTGGCGCGCAGGCCTTGCTGCGCCTCGCGATGCAGCGCGCCCTGGCGCCCCCACAGGTCGAGTTCGTAGCGCGCCGCGAAGCCGACCGCGTGCGCGTTGCCGTCGACCGCCGCCTGCCCGCCCATGCGGCCCTGGCGGCTTGCATCGATCTGGCCGGTCAGTTCGGGCAGCCGCTGCGCACCCGCGATGCGCGCCTGCGCTCTCGCGCCGTCCACACGGGCCAGCGCCATCGCCAGGTCCTGGTTGCGTGCCTGCGCCTGTGCGATCAGCGTGTCGAGTTCGGTGCTGCCGAGGTGGCTCCACCAGCGGGCATCGACGGCCGAGGCGTTCGGGCCGGGCTGCGTGCCTTGCCAGGATGCGGGCAGCTCTACCGCGTGCGGCGGCGGATCGGCGGGCGCGGCACAACCCGCGAGCCACAACGCGCCCACCCACGTCACGGGCGAGAGGCGCTGCAGCCAACGCATTTGAATTTTCTGCATGGAGCTCTCTGTTGCGGCTATTGCGAGGCCAGCGCCACGACGGGGTCGAGCCGGGCCGCGTTTCTCGCGGGCATGAAGCCGAAGATCAGGCCGGTCAGCACGGCGCAGCCGAAGGCGCCGAGGCTGGCAAGGAGGGAGAAGACCACCGGCACGCCAGCCAGCATCAGCATCGCGACAATCGCGAGCCCCACGATCACGCCCACGGTGCCGCCGACCGAAGTCACGAGCACGGCCTCGGTCATGAACTGCCGCAGGATGTCGGTCTGACGCGCGCCGGTCGCCATGCGGATGCCGACTTCGCGGGTGCGTTCGCGCACCGTCATCAGCATCACGTTCATCACGCCGATGCCGCCCACGACCAGCGAGATCGTGGCGATCAGGCCCAGCATCATCGTCATCGCATGCGCGGTCTCGGACTGCACGCGGATCGCCTCGACGCGATTCCAGACGTGCACATCGCGCACCTTTCGCTGCAGCGCCAGGCGGTCCTCGATGGTGTTCGCCGTGGCCGTGGCTTGCTGCATGTCGCGTATCTGCACGGCGATCCAGGTCGGATTGCGGTGGCCGAAGATGCGCGCCGCGGCCGCGGAAAAAGGAACGATGACGCGGTCGTCCTGGTCCTCGCCGTCGTTTGTTCCCTTGGCGGCCAGCACGCCGATCACCTGGAACGGCACCTTCTCGATCAGGATGTCCTGGCCGATCGGATTGGTGCCATCTGCGAACAGGGTCTTGCGAACGGTCTGCCCGATGACGGTCACCTTGGCCGCGCGCTCCTCGTCCGCCGTGTCGAACATCGCGCCCTCGACGACGGGCCAGGCCAGCACATGGGAGAACCCGACCGTCGTGCCGCCGCCTTCCGAACTGTGGTCGACGTTGCCGCGGCGCACCACCACGCGGTCCTCGATGTAGGGCGTGGCCGCCTCCACGTTCGCCACGCCGCGCACGGTCTCCACGTCGTCGAGCGTCAGCGGGGCGCTGGGCACGCGCGCACTGCTTTCGCGGGCGGAGATGAACATGGTGCGGACACCGAAGGTCTCGAACTGCGCCAGCACCTGCTGCTGCGAGCCGCCGCCGACCGCCAGCATGGCGATGACCGATGCGACGCCGATGACGATGCCCAGCAGCGTCAGCCCGGTGCGGAAGCGATTGCTCCACATCACGCGCCAGGCGGCGCGGGCCGCTTCATGCAGGTCGGCGGATATCGAAGCCTGCCCAGGGCCCGGCCCGCGCCGGGCCTCGTGTGCGAGGACCGCGCCGGTGGCCGGGCGCGCATCGCCGGAGTCGGCCACGATCTCGCCATCGCGGATCTCCACGATGCGGTGCGCCTGCGCGGCGACCTGCCGGTCGTGCGTGATCAGGATCACCGTATGGCCCGCATCGGCGAGTTCGTGCAGCAGCTTCATGACCTCGGCACCGCTCTGGCTGTCGAGCGCGCCGGTGGGCTCGTCGGCCAGGATGATCCGCCCGCCGTTCATCAGCGCGCGCGCGATCGCCACGCGCTGCTGCTGGCCGCCCGAGAGCTGGTGCGGCCGGTGGTCGAGCCGCGCGCCCATGGCCAACCGCTCGAGCAGTGCGGTGGCGCGCGCGCGGCGCTCGGCCTCGGGCATGCCGGCATAGAGCGCGGGAATCTCGACGTTCTCTCGCGCCGACTCGGTCTGCACGAGGTGATAGCCCTGGAACACGAACCCGAACGCCTCGCGGCGCAATCGCGCGAGCGCGTCGGCATCGAACCCCGACACGTCCTTGCCCTCGAACAGATAGCGTCCGCTGCTCGGCCGGTCGAGGCAGCCAAGGATGTTCATGAGCGTGGACTTGCCCGAGCCCGAGGCCCCCACGATGGCAACGAACTCGCCGGCACGGATCTTCAGCGAGATGCCGCGCAGCACCTGCGTGGGCGATGGATCGTCGGCCGTCTGCTGCGGCTGCCCGTAGGACTTGCGGATGTCCTGCAGTTCGACCAGCGGCGGCCCCTCGCTCGCCGCCGGGCCCGGCGTTGTCGCGCTCATGGCTTCGCGGTCTTGCCGTCGGCCAGGCCGGTCACGATGCGGTCGCCCACCTGGATACCGTCCAGCGCCTGCGCAACGACGCGGTTGCGCACGCCGACACGCAGTGGCCGCGTCTCGACGCTGCCGTCGGTGCGCAACACCCGCACCGTGAAGCGATCCGCATCGGCACCGGGCACCGGCACCAGTGCGGCCGCCGGCACGACCACCGTTTCGGCGGCGGACGACTCCACGAAGGTGACCTGGGCCGTCATCTGCGGCATGAGTTCGCCATCGGCGTTGTCGATGTCGAACAGCGCGGTGTAGACCACGACCTTGCTGGGCGCGGCGGGCGCCGCCGCGGTGCTGCTGTCGCTGGCGCCGGTCTTGACGCCCGGCGGGGGTGGCGCGGGCAGCACCTGGCGCACCTTGCCGTGCCAGCGGCGCCGGCTGTTGCCGAGCGTGGTGAAGTAGACCGGCATGCCGGCCTTGACGCGCCCCACATCGGCCTCGGACACCTCGGACCACACGGTCATCGATGACAGGTCGGCGATGCGCAGCACGTCGGGTGTCTGGTAGGTGGCGTTGAGCGTCTGCCCTTCGCGCGCGGCCACGGAGACCACCGTGCCGGCCATCGGCGCATAGATGCGCGTGTAGCCCAGGCGCGCCTCGTCGGCCTTGAGGGTGGCCTGCGTCTGCGCGATCTGGGCCTCGAGGTTGTCGATGCGCGCGGCGGCCGAGGCGAGCGCGGCCTCTGCGTTCTGCACGTCTTCCTCGCGGGTGGCGCCGTCGGCGGCCATCTGGCGCTGGCGCGCATGCTGCTGGCTCGCCAGGCGATGCTGCGCGCGCTGGTCGGCGAGCTGGGCACGAAGTCCGGCCAGCGAGGCGCGTCCGGCGTCGACCGTGGCGCGCTGCACGCTGGGATCGATCTCGACCAGCAACTGCCCTTTCTCGATGGTGTCGCCCGGCTGGACACCGAGCCGCAGGATCTGCCCCGAGACCTGGGCGCCGACGTCCACATAGCGCCGTGGCTGCAACGTGCCGAACGCCGTGACGCTCGATTCGATGGACGCACGCCACGCCGCGGTCGACTCGACCTCGCCCGAGGGACGGCGCGCCCAGAGATAACCGGTCGCGACCGAAATCAGGAGAAAAACGAGAAGGAGGTAGGCGATTCTGCGCATGTCGATGGGCCAGGGGATTGCCGGCGCCGCGCCGTGTGGCACAGGCACCGCCGGCCGGGCCGTTGGTCAGTGTCTATATCTGGACGGCCTGGGACTCGCTGCGCACCGCATGGCGCATGCGGGGTGTGGCGGCAAGCAGCGCATTGCCGATCTCGCCGGTGCGCACCGAAGTCACCGACAGCAAGGTATCGCTGATGCCGTGGCTGTCCTCGCAGGCACCTTGCAGGAAGATGCCCGGATGGAAATCCGGCGTGGTCTTCAGGCGGTAGTAGCGATCGACCGAGAAATCGCCGAGGTAGGCCTCCAGCGGTTGCAGCAGGTCCCTGTGCTGCTCGCGCGCATAGCCGGTGGCCAGCACGACGGCGTCGTAGCGCACCGTGCTCTCGAGCCCGTCGTCCTGGTCGCGCAGCGTCAGGTGGATGCCGTCCGCCGCGGCACGCACTGCACTCACATCGTGCTGGCGCAGCATGCGCAGTCGATTGCCGCGCGCCACCTTCTGGTTGTAGAAGACCTTGAAGATCTGCTGGATCAGGTCGAGATCGGCCACGGCGTAGTTGGTCTGGGACACCTCGTCGAGCAGCGCGGCGCGCTCGTCGCTCGGGCGGCTGAACACGTAGTCGGTGAAGTCCACATTGAAGACTTCATTGACGAAAGGGCTGTCGTCGGCCGGCCGGATCGAGCGGGCACGCATGACCAGGTCGACCTGCGGCGCATTCGGCCGCGCCTGCAGGTCCATGAAGATTTCGGCCGCACTCTGGCCGGCACCGATGATCGCGACGCGCTGGGCCTGATCGTGGCGCGCGATGTCCTTGAGGTAGCTGTTGGAGTGAAAGACGCGCCCGTCGCCGCGCAGGGCGCGAAAGCCTTCGGGGATGTTGGGCGTGCCGCCGATGCTCACCACGAGGTTGCGCGCGATCCGCTCCTGCACGCGGCCGTCTTCACGGCGCGAACGCACCCGCAGCAGCGAGACTTCGCCGCCCTGCTTCTCGGGCAGCACCTCGAACACCTCTTCGCCGTAGGCGCACGATGCCTCGAACTGGCGCGCAGCCCAGCCCAGGTAGTCGTTGAACTCGTGGCGGCTGGGGAAGAAGCTCTTGAGGTTGATGAAGTCGGGCAGCCTGCCGTTTTCGTGCAGGTAGTTGATGAAGGTGAAGCGGCTGGTCGGGTTGCGCAGCGTCGCCAGGTCCTTCAGGAACGAGATCTGCATGTGCGCATGGTCCAGCAGCATGTGGGGATGCCAGGCAAAGCTGTTCTGCCGCTCGAGGAACAGGGCATCCAGCGGTTTGCCACCATGGCGCTTTTCCTCGAGTGCAATGGCCAGCGCGATGTTGGACGGGCCGAATCCGACGCCGATCAGGTCATGGATGTGTTGCATGAATCTTCAACTCCTGTGGTGATGGGCGAGCGCCTTGGATGGCCGGGGAAACGCGGCTCCCGCTCACGCGGCGAGGCTTTCCAGGTGTGCGCGGCTGCGGTCTTCAGCCACCTGCCCCGCGCGCATCGTGATGACGCGGTCGGCCAGGTGAAAGTAGCGGTCGTCGTGCGAGATCACGACCAGCAGATGCCCCTTGGCACGCAGCTCGGGCAGGAGCTCGGTGTAGAAAAGATGGCGGAAGGTCGGGTCCTGGTCGGCGGCCCATTCGTCGAACACCAGCACCGGCCGGCCCTCGAGGTAGGCATGCACCAGCGCGAGACGCTTGCGCTGGCCGGTCGACAGGTCCACGGTGCTGAAGGAGCCGTCTTTCACGCTCACCTTGTGGGCAATCTCGAGGCGCTGCAGATATGGCAGCGCGGCCTGCGGGAGCGCGCTCTCGCCCGACTCGCCCTTCTCGCGCGCCACCAGGTCCTCGAACAGGTAGAAGTCGGAGAACACCGTCGTGAAGAGCTGCCGGTAGTCGTCGCGCGTTTCGGGCGTGACGACGACACCGTCGCGCAGCACGTCGCCTTGCTGCGGCGCATAGAGGCCCAGCAGCAGCTTGATCAGCGTGGTCTTGCCGGAGCCGTTGTCGCCCACCACGAAGACCATCTCGCCGCGCTGGAACTCCAGGTCGATCGGCCCCAGCACGAAAGACTCGCCTCCTTCGGCCGCCTCGAAGGCGTAGCGCACGCCGCGCATGCCGATGCCGTCGGCCAGCGTCACGGGCTCCGATGCGCGGTCCAGGTGCAGATGCGGCTCGGGCGTTGCGAAGCGCGCCGACAGATCGGCAATGCGCTGGAACGCGACCTTGGCGCGACCCACGCTGGGCAGCGTGCCCGCGATCTGGTCCATGGGTCCCTTGAGGAACAGCAGCACCAGCACGAAGCCGCTGAGCACCACGGGATCGGTGGTGCGGAACGAGGCCCAGCCCAGGATCAGCGCGATCAGCAGGAAGAAGAGCGCCGAACTGAACGCAGTGGCCATCACGAAGGTGTTGATCGCACGACTGTTGACCACGCGGATCCGGTCCACGATGTGCTCGACCTGGCCGCTGAACATGCGCGTGCGGCGATCGCGGTGCATGCGCAGCTCCTTGGCGCCTTCGCTGATCGCACGGTAGGCCTTGTGCAGCCGGTCTTCCTGTTCGCGCGCCTTCCAGAAGCCGGCCTCGCCGCGGGTCTGGGTCACGGTCTGGATCGTGGCACCGATCACCAGCGCCACGAAGAGAAGGCAGAACAACGGCAGCGAAAGCCAGGCCAGGTAGCCAAGGCAACCCAGCGCGACGGCCACCGAGATCAGCGTGGACGAGGCCACGAACGCGGCGTCGCTGATCATGTCCACGTCCTGCGACAGCACCGGCATCAGGCGGTGGGTGCGGTAGCGCTCCAGCGCGTCGATGGGCGCCGAGAGGATCTTCTGGGCCAGGCTCTTGCGCACCTGGGCCACCAGGCGCTGGCCGACGAAGTTGGTAGAGACGTCGGAGACCATGCGCCCGAACAGCGCGACGGCGCACAGCGCGATGAAAGTCAACAGCAGGCCACCGGCCATGCCCCCTTGCTGGTTCAGGACCTCGTTGATCGTGCGCAGGAGCGCCACCGTGGCGCCGCCTGCGCAGACGCCGGTGATCGCAGACAGCACGATCCAGGGCGCGAACGGCTTCAGCAGGCGCGCGATTTCTGCGGCATTGCCACTGTTGGATGTCATTCAGAACTCTTTCCGCCTTCACGAGGCGACGTCAACCGGCCGCACATGCGCGGCCGAACCAAGATGGCTGGAAGACGCCCGGTCCAGGCATTCCTCCCGGTCGGCACAGCGCCGCCTCCCTCATAGACGGATCGGGCCCGCCAATGTTCACGCGGACTGCTGCATCGCGGCTGCCGCGCCGGAATGAACATGCGGCGGGCCCGCGCGTCCTGTCTGTGTGCAGGCCGCATTTCTTCTTTTTTTCCACCGTTCCACCGTCTCCCGACAGGCAGGCGCGTGATCCCGCTGCTCGAGCCCATCTTTCGCGGCGAGCTGGCACCGCTTGGCGAGCGGCTCGCATGCGCGGACGCGGTCCCCGCGGATGCCGTGCGCGTCGCGGACCTCGTGGCGTCGCGCGCGCGACTGCTCGAGGTGCTGCAACTGCAGGCCCGCTTCAGGCACAGCACAGGCGACGACCTGCGAGCGGTGGCCTCGGCCTGGATCCTCGACTACCTGGAAGCACTGCTGCCACCCGTGGTGGCCGCTGCCAGCGTGCTGCACCACGTGTTCCCGGTGACGGCGGACCAGACCTGGCTGCGGTTGAATGCCAGCGGCGGCCCCGTGAGTTTTCATATCAGGCAACTGGGCGCCGCCTGTCCCGGCATGCCGACGGCCGAGCGCTACGCACCGCTGCTGCAGCAGCACCTGGCGCCGCTGTTCTCGGCACTTTCCAGCCTGACCCGGCTCCCGCCGAAGATCCTCTGGGGCAATGCGGCGCGGCACCTGGAACCCATCCTCGGCCAGGCGCTGGCGCTCACGGGCGGCTCCGAACCCATCGCGCAGGACATCGCGTACCTGCTGCAAAGCCCTGCCTGGCCGCACGCCGCCGAAGGCGAGGCCGAAGCGGGGGAGCGCACCAACCCCCTCTTCGGACGCCAGCGCGAGATCCGCCTGGTTCACGAGGGGCGCAACACATCATTCCGGCTGCACCGGCAGTGCTGCCTCTACTACCTGCTTCCCCACGAGACCCACTGCAATGCCTGCCCGCTCTCGCCGGCCTACCGCAAGGGTGGAGAAGAGGAAGAAGAGGACGCGGGCGCGCTCGAAGGTCCGCTGGCCTGAGGGGCACGAAGGCCATCCGGCATCGGGCCGCATCGCCTGCCCGGTGAACAGATGGCGGGCCATTTCGTCTCGTTCTTTAGGCCCGCGGAGGGAGGCCAGTTCGCGTGCGCCCGCCGCTTTCAACCCATCGAGAACCATACACATCCATGTCCAAGGCAAAACTCGTCTACATCCTGTCGTTGAGAAACGCAGCCGCCGACAAGGCCGGCCAGCACGTCGCTTACAAGGGCGAGCAGCGCTACATGAAATCGCCGCTCGAGTACCTGGCAGAGGCGCTCGACAACACGCCGCTGGGTGACGCCTACTCGCTCGAAGGCATCGTCTACGACGACGATGCACAGTCCCCGCGCGACCAGGCCGCCCTGGCGGACTATGGCTTCTCCTGGCATCCCGAGCGGAAATGGATCTTTCCCGCCGACCTGCGGGCACAGGGCAGGCTGCTGCGCGACATGCTGCATCCGGTGCCCTCGGCCTACCGGCGGCTGCCCTTGAACTCGGCCGAACGCGTGCCGGGAAAAAGCGCCTTCGAGCGCGCGCTGCTCGACAAGCTGCTGACGCTCCGCGCCGACCTGGTGCTGCTCGATGGGCTCCTGGTCATCCTCGACGAATTGGTGCGGCCCGGCGCGCACTTCCACCGCAGCATGGTCAACATCCATCCCGGCATCACGCGCATCGAATCGCCGTACGAGCGCCGCGGCGCCTACGCGACGCTGGACGCACTGCATGGCGCCCAGGGCCTGAAGGTGGCGAACTGGACCACGATGGAGAAAGTCTCCGTGCCGACGGTCTCGAAGACAGGTGCGTCGCTGCACTACGTCGACAACGGCATCGACTCGGGCGAAGTCATCTTCGATGCGCTCGAAACCGACATCGCCCCCGACGACACGATCCTCGAATTGCGTTGGAACAACTTCAACCGAAGCCTCTTCCCGGCTATGCACCAAGGCTTGGCGCTGCTGGCGCCGCACGTTCGGCGGGGCCGGCTCTACTGAGGCGGGTCGCAGGCAAACGTTGCGACAGCACAACGAGTCTGTGAAATAGGCCCGATCAGATACGAACAATTCTCATTAAAATCCGCCCGGTTTAAATCTTAAGAAGTCCTTTCCATGCGCTCTCCTCCCCTGCCTCGTCAGCGTCTGCTGAGTTCCTCGCTCGCAGCGGCCTTCGGCGCCGCCGTGACCCTCTGGAGCCCCGCGGCTTCGGCTCAGGCGCAGGCGCCCGCACAAGCGACCCCGCCCGCAGCGGCAACGCCCACGGCGAGCAGTGCGCTTCCCGAAGTACGGGTCACGGCCGAGGGGGAAAGTCCGATGGGTCCGGTGACCGGCTTCGCCGCCAAGCGCAGCCTGAGCGGCACCAAGACCGACACGCCGATCATCGAGATCCCGCAGTCGATCTCGGTCATCGGCCGGGACGAAATGGATGCGCGCGGCGTGCAGAACGTCATGGACGCGGTGCGCTACACCCCCGGCGTGGTCACGAACATCAACGGCCCCGACAGCCGCGGCTGGGACGACATCTCGATCCGCGGCTTTCCCGCGCTGCTCAGCATCTACCAGAACGGCCTGGCGCAGAAGCCGTTCAACGTCACCAACTACCTGAGCGATCCCTATGTGTTCGAGCGGGTCGAAGTGCTGCGCGGCCCGTCGTCGATGATCTTCGGCCAGGGCGATGCGGGCGGCATCACCAACCGCGTCACCAAGCTGGCATCGGGCGAACGCAACCGCGAGATCGAGCTGCAGGTCGGAAACCACCAGCGCAAGCAGCTGGCCTTCGACATCGGCGACCGCTTCAGCGACAACTCCGACTTCAGCTATCGCATCGTCGGCGTGGGCCTCGACAGCAACGACGAGGAAAGCTACCCCAACGGCCACAAGCTCAACCGCACGCGAACCGTGCTGGCGCCTTCGCTGCTCTGGCAACCCAGCGCGAGGACCTCGCTCACGCTGTATGGCGAGTACCTCAAGAACCATTCGGCCGAGGACAACTATTTCGTTCCCGACTCGCAGCGCCGTCCCACCCTGGTGAAGCCGGGCGACTACAGCTTCAGCGGCCTCGGGCAGCAGCAGAGCAGCATCGGCTACCGCTTCCAGCACGAATTCGCCGACGGCTGGACGGTGCGCCAGAACTATCGTTACTCGCAAATTCGGATGTACCGCCGCGTGGTCTGGGTCGATGGCGTCGAGGAAGACGGCCAGACGCTCGACCGGAGCGCCCGCACCTGGAACGATCCGATGTCGCAATCGGCCATGGACACCAGCGTCGAGGGCAAGTTCAGGACCGGCTCGGTGCAGCACACCATGCTGTGGGGCATCGACTTCAGCCAGCAGAAGGGCTCCACGAACCAGCACCGGGACCCCGCGCCCAGCCTGGACCTCTACTTTCCGGTCTACGGCCAGTACATTCCCTATCCCACCACGCCGCTGAATATCTACCGGCAGGACACGCGGCAGATCGGCTACTACCTGCAGGACCAGATCAAGTTCGACGACCGCTGGGTGCTCACGCTCGGTGGCCGCAAGGACCAGGTCCGCCAGATCACCAACGACCCGCTGAACGGCACGTACACGGACAAGCGCGACAACAAGTTCAGCGGCCGCGCAGGCCTCACCTACCTGTTCGACAACGGCGTCGCACCCTACATCAGCTACGCCGAATCGTTCCTGCCCACCGCCGGTCTCGATGCCAACAACAATCCTTTCAAGCCCACCAGCGGCAAGCAGGTGGAAGTGGGTGTCAAGTACCAGCCCGCGGGCAGCAGGCTGCTGCTGACCGCCGCGGTGTTCGACCTGCGCAAGTCCAACGTGGTCTCCTACGATCCGGAAACCGGCGAGGGCCGGCAGATCGGCAAGGTGCGCTCGCGCGGCATCGAACTGGAGGCCAAGGGCGAACTGCTGCCGGGCCTGAACGTCTCGGGCTCCTACACCCGGATGAATCCCAAGGTCACGAGCAGCACCGATCCGGAAGAAGTGGGCAAGGGCCTCGTCGCGATGCCCAAGGAGATCGCATCGGTCTGGCTGGACTACACGCTGGGCAACGGCCTGGGCTTCGGCGGCGGCGTGCGTCATGTGAGCCGCAGCCCCGGCGACGAGCACAACAGCTTCTTCTCGCAGAGCTACAGCGCGGTGGATGCCTCCATCCGCTATGAACGGGGTCCGTGGCGCTACGCGCTCAACGTGTCGAACCTCGGCGACAAGAAGTACATCGCGAGCTGCTATATCGATACCTGCTACAACGGCCCCCGCCGCTCGGTCACGCTGACGGCCCGCTACAAATTCTGATTCGGTCGGCGCATGCCGACACGAAGCCGGCCGCCGCGCCGGTGCCGCCCACCAAGGGCCGCGATCCGACTTTTCGAATCGCGGCCCTTTTTCTTTCCCTATCGCCTCACGCCATTTCCAGCCGCGCGGCGGCCAGCGTCTCGCCGCGATCGACGGCCGCCGATTCTTCGGTGGCCGCAAGCGCCGAACGCACGCCGGCGAACAGCGCCGCATGGCGGACGATGCCCTGGTGATTCGTGTCAATGTCCGCGCTGGCCTTCGGCGCCGTGCCCAGGTCCTGCAGCAGCAACGCCCGCTCCTCGGCCGTCCTGCGCCGGCTCCACCAGAGATGCGGCGCAACCCCCGACAGCTTCGGCAGCGGCGGCATCGCCGCTGTGGCTGCGTTGAAACGCCGCGCCGCCGCGACCCGCCCGGCGACATCGATCGCGCCCATGTCCATGCCAAGCGCTGCGATCATCTCGCTCACGGCGCCATGGATCACCTCTTCGGATTCGTTGCGGATCGATTCGAAGCGATCGAGGATCGCCTCAACCTGCGCCGCATCGGCCGTCTCGGTCGCGACCCCGGCCACGAACTGCCTCAGGTCGTCGTACCAGCTTCCTGGATCGAACTCGTCGTCCATCACGAAGCTGTCGACCAGGCCGACGAAGGAAACCTCGATGCCCTCCTGCTCGAGCAGGCTGGCCGTGTGCATGGCCATCACCGAGCCCAGCGACCAACCGAGCACGGCCACCGGGCCGGACGGCCGGACCGCGCGGATCAGGTCCACGAAATACGCCGACATCTGCGCGACGGAATCGAGTCGCGTCGTGTCGGTGTAGCTCAGGCCGTAGACCGCGCGCTGGCCTTCGAGATGCCGGGCCAGCGGCTGGTAGTCGAGCGCGTTTCTCAGGCCCGGCGCGATGCAGAACAGCGGCACGGCACCGGCAGGCGCGGCGCCCGTGTTCAACAACAGCAATGGCTGCGGCAGCGCGTCGGCCGGCAGGCCGGCGGTCAGCTTCGAGATGGTCTGTTTCTGCAGCAGGTCCTGCAACGAGAACTTCAGCCGCGGGTCCTGCGTGCGCTGCATCCTTGCGAGCAGCTTGAGCGCCAGCAGAGAATCGCCGCCGAGTTCGAAGAAGTTGTCGTTGCGTCCCACGCGCGCCACGCCCAGCACCTCGGCCCAGATCGCGGCGAGCTTCTGCTCCACCTGGCCCTCGGGCGCCTCGTGCGCCGCCTCGTTCGCATACTCGGGCTGCGGCAACGCCTTGCGGTCCACCTTCCCGTTCGGGTTCAGCGGCAGCGCCTGCAGCACCACCAGCGCCCCGGGCACCATGTAGTCCGGCAGCGCCTGGCCCAATCTCTCCCTCAGCTGGACCGTCTCGATCGCCTGCCCCTGCTGCAGCGACACGTACCCCACCAGCCTCGCACCGGTGGGGCCTTCGTTGGCCACCACCACCGCTTCGCGTACCTCAACTTGTGCGAGCAACTGCGCCTCGATTTCCCCCAGCTCGATGCGGAAGCCCCGCACCTTCACCTGGTGGTCGATGCGGCCCAGGTACTCCAGTTGGCCATCGGCGTTCCATCGCACCAGGTCGCCCGTGCGGTACAGCCGGCCTCCCCGCTCGTCGAACGGATCGGCCACGAAGCGCTCGGCCGTCAGCCCCGCGCGATCGAGATAGCCGCGCGCCAGGCCTGCGCCGCCGAGATACAACTCGCCCACGGCGCCCAGGGGCACGGGCTCCATGCCGGCTCCCAGGACGTGCGCCGTGCGATCGCCCACCACCCGCCCGATGGGCGCATAAGGCCACGTCCCCTGTTCCTGTGCGCCCGCGCTCCAGGCACAGGGCGTGACGACGCATTCGGTGGGCCCGTAGGCGTTGTGCAGACGCTCGGGCGAGAAGGCCTCGCAAGCGGCACGGAAGTCGGCCTGGCTCCAGGCCTCGCCGCCGGCGATGCACAGGCGCACGGCCAGCGGCTCGGCTTCGGTCTCGAGTGCGGCCTGCGCGATGTGCCGCAGATAGGCCGGCGCGAAATACAGCACGTTCACGGCATGGGCACGCGCCAGCGCGAGCAGTTCCTGCGGCGACTGCCGACCGGCGCCGGCGACCACCACCGCCGCACCCACGGTCCACGGCGCGAGCCATTGCTCGGCCGAAGCGTCGAAGCTGATGGAAGCGAACTGCAGCAGCCGGTCGCCCGGACCGAAGCCGTAGCGGCGCACGATGCTGCGCATGTGCATCGACAGCGGGCCGTGCGCAACGGCCACGCCCTTGGCGCGCCCGGTAGAGCCCGAGGTGTAGATGACGTAGGCCAGGTGGTCGCGATGCAGCGCCACCTCGGGGTTGGCCGCGGGACCCGTGCCGGCATCGCTGCAGATGTCGTCGACCGCCAGCTGCACCAGGCCCGGCACCTGCGCCAGCCGCTCGCCGAGGCCGGCGCCGGCGAGCGTCAGCACCAATTGCACGCCGCTGTCGGCCACCATGTAGGCCAGCCGCTCGGCCGGGTACTCGGGGTCGAGCGCCACGTAGGCACCGCCGGCCTTCAGGATCGCCAGCAGCCCGATGAACATCTCGGCGCTGCGCGCCATCGCGATGCCGATCTTGGCCTCGGGTTTCACGCCCATGGCGATCAACCGGTGCGCCAGGCGGTTGGCGCGCTCGTTCACTTCGCGGTAGCTCAGGTGCGTACCCTGCGACACCAGCGCCAGCGCGTCCGGGCTCGACAGCGCCTGGCGCTCCACCAGGCGGTGCACTGCGTGCGTGTCGATGCGCGGTGCGTGCGCTTCGTCGGGCATATCGCGCGCGCCCCAGACCGACAGCTGCGCGCGCTCCGTTGCGTCCAGCAGCGCCACGTCTCCGACCGTCTGCTGCGGGCTGTGCGCAAGACCGTCGAGCAACACAAGGTAATGCGCCAGCATGCGCTGCATGGCCGCGGGCTCGAACAGTTCCTTGGCATAGCTCAGGGTGGCATGGATGCCGCCGCGCTCGTCTTCCAGCAGGTCCAGCGTCAGTTCGAACTGCGCGCCGCGCTCGCCCAGCGCGTAGTCCTGCAGCGCCAGTCCAGGAAGACCCGAGTCCGCCTTGGCCTGGAACTTCTGGTGATTCACCATGACCTGGAACAACGGCGTCTGGCTCATGTCCCGTTCGGGCTGCAACGCGTCCACGAGCTGCTCGAACGGCAGGTCCTGGTGTAGTTGCGCGCCCAGCGCGGCTTCCTTGGCCTGGAGGAACACATCGCCGAGCGTCATCCGCGGCGCAATGCGCCCTGGCAGCACCAGCGTGTTCACGAAGAAGCCGACGATGCCCTCGGTGCCGATCCAGTGGCGGTTGGCCACGGGCATGCCCACGCGGATGTCCTCCTGCCCCGTGTGGCGATGCAGCAGCACGTTGAAGCCGGCCAGCAAGGCCATGAAGAGCGTCGCGCCATTCGCCTTCACCAGGCGCTGCAGCCCCTGGACCAGCGCGGGCGGCAGCTCGGTGCCGCAGTGCGCCACGCGGTAGTTCGCGTTCGGCAGCCTCGGGCGGTCGGTGGGCAGCCGCAGCACCGGCTGGGCATCGCCCAGCTCGCGGCGCCAGTAGGCCAGTTGCCGGTCGCGTTCGCCGTTCGCGAGCCAGTCGCGCTGCCAGGCCGCATAGTCTGCATACTGAATGGACAGCGGCGCCAGCGCCGCCGGCTCGCCGCGCAGGCCGGCCCGGTAGCGCTTCACGAATTCATCGACGATGACCTGCATCGACCAGCCGTCCGACACGATGTGGTGCATCACCACCACCAGCACGTGTTCCGTCGGCGCGAGTCGCATCAGCGCCACGCGCAACAGTGGCCCGGTGCCCAGGTCGAACGGTGTCTGGTACAGAGCGTGCGCATGCGCCTCGGCCTGCGCTTCGCGCGCGCCGGCGTCCAGACCGCCGAGGTCGATCAATGGCACCTCGAGCGGCCACGCGGCGTGGATGACCTGGTCGGCCAGCCCGTCGTCCCGGGCGCGGAACACCGTGCGCAGCGATTCGTGGCGATCCACCAGGCCCTGGAAGCTGCTTCTCAGCACATCGACCGCCAACTCGCCGCTCAGCCTGAAGCCGCTGGCGATGTGATGCGCCGTGCCCGAAGGCGCGAGCTGCCACAGAAACCACTGGCGCGCCTGCGCATGCGACAGCGCAAGCCCATCGTTCCTGTGCGCGGCACCGACCGAAGGGATCGCACGCTGCACGCCGCCACGGTCGCCCTCGCCGGCCCGCACCGTGGCGAGCGCCAGTTCGGCGATGGTCTGGCGCTCCAGGATCTGCCGGGGCGTGACCTTCCAGCCCGCGTTGCGCAGGCGGGCCACGATCTGCAGGCTCAGGATCGAATCGCCGCCGAGTTCGAAGAAGTTGTCATTGCGTCCCACACGCGCCACGCCCAGCACCTCGGCCCAGATCGCAGCGAGCTTCTGCTCCACCTGGCCCTCGGGCGCCTCGTGCGACGCCTCGTTCGCATACTCCGCCTGCGGCAACGCCTTGCGGTCCACCTTCCCGTTCGGGTTCAGCGGCAACGCCTGCAGCACCACCAGCGCCCCGGGCACCATGTAGTCCGGCAGCGCCTGGCCCAATCTCTCCCTCAGCTGGGCCGTCTCGATCGCCTGCCCCTGCTGCAGCGACACGTACCCCACCAGCCTCGCACCGGTGGGGCCTTCGTTGGCCACCACCACGGCCTCGCGCACTTCAACTTGTGCGAGCAACTGCGCCTCGATCTCCCCCAGCTCGATGCGGAAGCCCCGCACCTTCACCTGGTGGTCGATGCGGCCCAGGTACTCCAGTTGGCCATCGGCGTTCCATCGCACCAGGTCGCCCGTGCGGTACAGCCGGCCTCCCCGCTCGTCGAACGGATCGGCCACGAAGCGCTCGGCCGTCAGCCCCGCGCGCCCGAGGTAGCCACGTGCCAGCAGATCCCCGCCGATGCACAGCTCGCCCGCCACGCCCCGCGGCACCAGGCTCAGGTCTGCTCCCACCACGCGCAGCGCGCGTCCGGCCAGCGGCTCGCCGATCGGCATGCGCGGCGGCACCACAGCGCCTTCGCGCAGGTACGGCGCGCAGTCCAGCACCGATGCGGTGACGGTGGCTTCGGTCGGGCCGTAGGTGTTCAGAAGCTTCACATGCGCAAGCCCTGCTTCGCGCCATGCCTTCAGGCCCTCCGGCGGCATCGCCTCGCCGCCCGCGTGTACCTGTCGCAAGGCCCCGTAGTCGCGCACATTGCCATTGCCACTGTTACGCGCGGCATCCTGCGCGAAGTCCTGCGCCAGCAGGTGCCAGTACGCAGTGGTCAGGTCCGCCACGCTGATGTGCCTGTCGATGAGCTCGCGGTAGAAGGTCTCGCTGTCCCACAGCGCCGGCCCGCGCAGCACGATGGCTGCGCCCGCCACCAGCGGTGGGAACACCTGCTCGATGAAGCCGTCGAAGTTCAGCGTCGAGAACTGCAGCATCCGGTCGGTCGCGGTCAGCCCGAAGAAGCGCACCGACTCCTGCGCATGCTGCACCAGCGCCTGGTGCGCGATGCCCACGCCCTTGGGCCGTCCGGTGGAGCCGGAGGTGTAGATCAGGTAGGCCAGGTTGTGCGGGTGCACCGGCACCTGCGGGTCGTGCGTGGGTTCGTTGTCCAGCGACAGTGTGTCCAGTGCGAGCTGCGTGATCGTCTCGCCCGTCGGCATGCGTGCAGCCACATGCGACTGCGTCAGCAGCAAGCCCAGCCCGCTGTCGGCCATCATGTAGGCCAGCCGTTCGGCCGGATATTCGGGGTCCAGCGGCACGTAGGTCCCGCCGGCCTTCAGGATGCCCAGGATGCCCACCACCATCTCGATGGAGCGCTCCACCGCGATGCCCACGCGGTGCTCCGCACGCACGCCCAGGCCGATCAGCCGATGTGCCAGGCGGTTGGCCCGCGCGTTGAGTTCGCCGTAGCTGAGCACCTGCTCGCCGAACACCAGCGCATCCGCTTCGGGCCGCACGCGCGCCTGCCGCTCCATCAGCGCGTGCACCGGCTCGTCATGCGGGTAGCTCTTCTCGTTCACGCCCCACGCCGACAGCTGTGTGCGCTCCGCGGCGCTCGACAGGTCGATGCTCGCAAAGCTGCGGTCCGGATCGGCCGTGAGCATCTCCAGCAGGCGCACATAGCAGTCCGCCAACCGCTCCGCGGTGGCCTTGCTGAACAGGTCGGTGTTGTATTCGAGCTGCGCGAAGGCGCTGCGGGCATCGATGTGGAAATCGAGGGACAGGTCGAACTTCGCGCCAGTGTGCTCGGACGGAATCAGTTCCGCACGCGTGCTGTCGAATGCGACCTCGACCACGCCATCCGCCATCTGCACCCCGAACATCACCTGGAACAAGGGGCTGCGCGCCGCGTCGCGGTGCACCTTGCGGCTGGCCAGCAGCACCTCGAACGGCAGATCCGCATGCTGCAGCGCATGCATCGCATCCGCCCGCACCTGCCGGCAGATCTGGCGCAGGCTCAGCTGCGGCGCGAGCCGCGCGCGGAACACCTGCGTCGTGATGAAGAAACCCAGCAGGTCGCGCACCTCGTCGCGATGGCGTCCGGCATTGGGCGTGCCCACGGCGAAGTCGCTCTGCCCGCTGTACCACCCCAGCAGCATCTGCCAGGTCGCGAGCAGGATGACGAAGGGCGTGCACTTCTCGGCGCGGCAAAACTTCTGCAGCGCCATGCCCAGCTCGGGGTCCAGCGCGAAGCCATGCAGGGCGCCGTTGAAGGTCTGGCGCGGCGGCCGCTCGGCATCGGTGGGAAGTTCCAGCGGCGGCACATCGGGGCCGAGGTGCGCGTTCCAGTGTTCGAGCTGTCGCGCGAGATCGTTGCCGAGGACGCGTTCGCGCTGCCACAGCGCGTAGTCGGCGTATTGCACCGCCAGCGGCGGCAGGTGCACCGCGCCGCCGCTACGCACGGCCTGCTCGTAGGCCTTGGTGAGGTCGCCCGCGAGGATCGGATTCGACCAGGCGTCCGAGACGATGTGATGCATGCACACCGCCAGCACATGGTCGTCGTCGCCGAGCGTGACCAGCCGCGCGACCAGCGCCGGCGCGGTGCCGAGATCGAACACATGCAGGGTCGTGCGGCGCACGATCTCTTCGAGGCTCGCATTGCGCTCCGCCTCGGGCCGCTGCGACAGGTCGATGCGCTCCAGTGCAAAGACGACATCCGCCTGCACGGCCTGCAACGCGATGCCGTCGCGCTCGAAGAAACGCGTGCGCAGGATGGCGTGGCGCTCGACCACCGCCTGGAAGGCCCGCTCCAACGCATTCGCATCGACCGCGCCGCGCAGCCGGAACATGCGCGGCAGGTTGTAGGCCGTCAGCCCGGGTTCCAGGCTCTGCAGGAACCACAGCTGTTCCTGTGCATAGGACAGCGGCACCTCATCGCCGTCCGACACCTGCGGGCGGATCTCGTCTTCGTCGTCCCATGCGGTGTCCGCCTGCGTTGGCGCTGTCCTGTCGATGCTGCTCATCAGTTTCTTGCCTTGCCCAAGTCAAGCCGATCCTCGGCCGTTGTCCAACCATTTCGCCGCCGGAGGAACGCATCCGCCGGCGGATTTCCTCATGCCGCCGCGGCCGCTGCCTCGGGCCGGCCCGCAGGCTGCTGCGCCTGCGACGCCAGTTGCTCCAGCGCATCCACGTCCTCGCTCTGCGCGCGCAATGCCGCGGCCAGCGCGGCGGGGCTGGCGTGGTCGAACACCACGCCCGGCGCCACGTCGATGCGCAGCAGCTTGCGGATGCGCGCCACCAGCTTGATCACCAGCAGCGAGTGGCCGCCGAGCTCGAAGAAGTCTTCCTCGACGCCGATGCTCTCGCGCTGCAGCAGCCGGCCCATGCAGTCGGCCAGCACGGCCTCGAGCGCATCGCGCGCGGCCGTCGCCTGTCGCGGTCGCGCGCTGTCGAGCGCGGCCAGCGGCAGCAGCGCGAGGCGATCGATCTTTCCGTTCGGCAATCTCGGAAACTCCGCCAGCACGGTGCAGTGCGCCGGCACCATGTGGACCGGCAGCAACGCGGCCAGGCGCGCAATCACGGCAGCGGCCTGCGCCGCTTCATCGCTTCCAACCACGAAGGCCTGCAGCTGCACGCCGCCATCGTTCCCGGGCGCGGCCAGCACCGCGGCCTGGCGCACGCCGGGCAGCGCCTGCAGCGTCGCCTCGACCTCGGCCGGCTCGACGCGGAAGCCGCGGATCTTGACCTGGTGGTCGGCGCGTCCGGCCAGGCGGATGCCGCCCTCGGGCAGCACGTGGGCCAGGTCGCCGGTGCGATAGAGGCGCTCGCCCGGCTGGAACGGGTCCGGCACGAAGACATCGCCGGGCTCGCGGTTCAGGTAGCCGCGGCACAGCTGCGCGCCGCCGACATACACCGCGCCCAGCCCGCCGCTGGGCACCAGGCCGAGCGCGTCATCGAGCACGTGGACCCGATTGTTCGCAAGCACCTGCGACAGCGGCAGGACCGGCGACGCGGCATCGTTCGCGCCGACCCGGTGCACCATCACGCCCACCGTGGTCTCGGTCGGGCCGTAGTGGTTGTAGACCGTGCATTCCGGCGCCAGCCGCTGCAGCCGCTCGACGAGCGCGCGTGGCGTGGCCTCGCCGCCCAGCACCAGGGTGGCGGGCAGCCGGGGCGCTTCGTCCTCCAGCAGCGCTTCGAGGTGCGAGGGCACCATCTTGAGCGCGTCGATCTCGCGCTTGCGCATGAAGTCGGCGAAGGCCCGCGCGTCGCGCGTGTCGTCCGGCCCGGCCACCACGAGGCATGCACCGTTGAAGAAGGCGCCGAACAATGCCGTGTTGCCGAGGTCCGCGACCACAGAGCTGGTCAGCGCCCAGCGGCGGCAGCGGCCCAGGTCCATTGCATCGGACGCCGCGGCCACGTAGTTGAGCAGTTGCCCCTGCTCGATCACCACGCCCTTGGGCCGGCCGGTCGAACCCGAGGTGTAGAGCACGTAGGCCAGGTCGCGCGGCGACGCAGCGTGCGATGGCGTGTCCGGTGACAAGGCTTCGATCTGCTCATCGTCCGGCGCGGCGTCCACGACGAGCGCGGGGGCCGCATCGGCCAGCACCGCATCGCGGCGCGCGGCGGGCCACTCGGGGTCCATCGGCAGGTAGCCGGCGCCGATGCGCCAGCTGGCCAGCATCGCGATCAGCAGTTCGGGCGATCTCGGGAGGTTCAGCGCCACCAGCGAACCCGCGCTCACACCCTGGCCGGCGAACCAGTGCGCCATCCGGTTGATGCGCGCATGCAGCGCACGGTAGCTCAGGCGCAGCTCGCCGGCTTCGAGTGCCGGCGCATCGGGCGTCGTCCCGGCCCAATGGTCGATCCGCGCCGACAGCGACGGCGTTGCCACGTCGGTGGCCGCACCGCGAAACGCCAGCAGCAGCGCGCGTTCCCGGTCTCCCACCAGCGGCAAGGCCGAGACCGGGACATCGGGTTGCGCCAGCGCGGCGTCGAGCAGCGCGTGGAACTGCCACAGCAGGCGCTGCGCCGCGGCCGCCGAATAGCGCGATGCATCGCCATGGAGCGAGAGGCCGATGCCATCGCTTGCGCGATCGGCCTGCAGTGCCAGCTCGAAACATGGCATGGGACCGGACACAGCTTCCACCTGCCAGACTGCGCGCGCGGCATGCGACGCAGGTAGCGCATTGAACGCAAAGCCGACGCCAAGGTGCGCGGACGTCGGCGGCGCGTCGATCGGCCAGTATTCCTGCGCCTCGATGTGCGAAGCGAGGGTCGCGCCGAGCTGCGACAGCCAGTGCGAAAACCCTTGCGACGGCGCGACCTGCACCACGACGGGAAGAATCTTCTCGAACACGCCGACCGATCCCTGCATGACCTCGTAGTCGTGCCGGCAATCGTGCTGCCAGCCGCCGGCGAAGACGCCGCCTTCGGTCAGTTCGGTCAACCGTGCCATCAGCAGCCACCATGCCGCCTGAAGAACGACCTGCGGCGTGGTTTCTGCCCTGGCGGCTGCATCGTCGACGCGCGCCAGCAGCGCGGCATCGATGCTGTCGGTGGCGAGCAGGCGACCTTGTCCACCCTTCGCCGTCGCGGCGCCTTCGTGCCTGACACGCAGTTGCGGTGCCGCCAGTGCGGCCACCTCGCGGACATGCCCGTCCCAGTAGGCGCGCCCCTGCGGAGCCTCGTCGCCGTCTTCGAGGTCGAGCCGCCACTCCACGAACTGGGCGTACTGGAAAATGTCGTTTTCATCGGGCAAGGCCTCGCCCAGATAGTGGGCAACGCCTTGCTCGAACAGGTTCTGCAGGCTCCCCTTGTCCGCGGCAAAGGGGCTGGCCGCCAGCACCAGCGTGTGCTGCGCGTCGCCCTGCCGGACCAGCCCGACCCGAAACACCTGCCCGCGTGCAATCTCCAGCGGCTCCTGCGCGAAGGCGGTGAGCCAACCGGTCAATGCCGCATCGCGATCGGCGCGGCCGCCGAGGTCGGCGCTGCGCCAGTCGAGCGCCGGCATCTCATCCAGCGGTTGCTGCCGCAGCCCGCGAAAGCCCGCGGCCTGCACGACCGCCGAGCGCAGCGCGCCGTGCGACCGAGACACCGCGTCGATCGCGTCGCGCAAGCGCGATGCGTCGAGCGGGCCGTCGATGCGCGCGCGCAGCGTCAATGCCGCACCGGCTGCCTGCGACATGGCGCCGGCGGCCCGTTGCTCGGGGCTCAGCGCCAGCGTGGTTGGCGTGGGTTCAAGAATCACAGACATGGTCCGACCTCAGGATTCGACGGTAAGCAGGGAGTCGTCGCGGGCATCGGCCTGCGAAGGCGAAGGCGAAGGCGCGGACAGCGCGGCGCGGTCGCACATCGCGCCCATCGCCACCACGATCTTGCGTGGCCCCTCGTACGGATCGCGCGCATGCGCGGCCAGCATGTTGTCGAGCATCACCACGTCGCCGCGGCGCCAGTCGAAGCGCACCGCGCATTCCTCGTAAGCGCGGCCGATGATGGCCATGGTCTCGTCGGCGATCGGCGAGCCGTCCCCGAAGAAGACCTGGCGCGGCATGCGCTCGGCGCCGACCACGCCGAGCAGGTCCTCGCGCGCATCCGCTTCAAGGCAGCCCGTGTGGTGCAGCTGCACCTGGTTGAAGAACACGCGATCGCCCGTGACCGGGTGCGTGATCACGGCCGGGCAGCGCGTGCGGGTCTGCAGTGTGTCTTCGTCCAACCAGCGCCAGGTGATGCCGGCCGCGGCCAGCCGGGCCTCGATCTCGGAACGGCTTTCGGTCTTGAAGAACTCCTGCCAGCTCACATCGAAGTGCGGCACGAAGGTGCGCACATAGAGCAGTTCCTTGCGCTCGAATTCGGCCACCAGTTCGGCGGGCAGGCGGCGCAGCATCTCGCGGCAATCGACGATCGGCGTGGCGCCGCCCACGGGCGACGGCAGTTCGCAGAAGAACCACTGCTTGCGCGGCCAGCGGTCCATGTGCGAACTCTCGTTGTGATACAGGATCATCTGGCGCTCGGGGTACGGCGTGGAGCGGTAGGTCTTCTTGCCGCCCTCCTTCTTCGGCAGGTCGCCGTAGCTGCCGTACAGCTCGGGCTCGATCATCTCGGCGAAGGCCTCGAAGTCCTGCGGCGTCTCCAGGCCGAAGTTGCGCAGCAGGATGCCGCCGTGCTGGCGCAGCTTGGCCTCGATGAACTCGCGCTGGTCCCGTGCCCAGGCCACGGGATCGAGGTCGCTGCCCGTGGCCTCGATGACGAGCGGGAACTCGCGCGCCGGCGACAGGAAGGACATGCGGATCGGCGAGCGCGGCGCGGACGCGGCAACGCCGCGCTCCTTGCCCACGACCTTCTTGAGCTTCTGCAGTTTGCCCAGTGCGGGCGTCAGGGAAGACATGGTCTTGGTTTCCAAAGAGGACGAAGAGGAGGAAATGAAAAAACTCTCCAGCGCGTCGGTCGGCGATGTGGCTACCTGCTGCAGAAGATCGCGCCATGCGGCGGACGCCCGTTCGATCGTCTCGCGCCGGTACAGGCTGGTGGCGTAGACCCAATTGACCGTGAGCCCGGCCTCGCCCTCGGTGGCAAACACGGCCAGGTCGAACTTCGAAGTGATGTCCGGCGGCGCTACGCCCTCCAGGGTCACGCCCGGAATCTCGAAGCGGCTCGTCGGCATGTTCTGCATCACGAACAGCACCTGCACCAACGGACTGTGCTGCTGGCTGCGCGGCATGCCGGCCAGTTCGACGATCTGCTCGAACGACAGGTCCTGGTGCTCGAAGGCCGACAGCGTGCTTTCCTTGACCCGGGCGAGCCACTGCGCGAAGCCCGTGCCGGGCGCCAGGCGCGAGCGCAGCGGCACCACGCCGACAAAAAAGCCGATGAGCGGTTCGAGATCGGGGTGGTTGCGGCCGGCGACGTCGGCGCCGACCACCATGTCGTCGCGGCCCGACTGCCGATGCAGCACCAGCAGGAACACGGCCAGCAGCATCGTGTAGAGCGAGGTGCCGTGCTGCCGCGCCAGCGCACTGAGCGCATCCGACAGCGCCTTCGGGATCGCGAGGCTGACGCTGTCGCCTGCCGTCGAGGCGACCTTCGGCCGCGCCAGGTCTGGCACGAGGGTGGACACCGCCGGCACGCCGTCGAGGTAGCCGCGCCAGAACGCGGCCTGCTCGTCGAACGTCGCTTCGAGCTTGCGGTGCTGCCAGTCGGCGTAGTCCGCGTACTGGATCGCGAGCGGCGGCAGCTGCGCCGCACGGCCTTCGCGCAGCGCGGTATAGAACGCGATGAAGTCGCGCACGAACACGGCCTCCGACCAGCCATCGAAGGCGATGTGGTGCACGCACAGCAGCAGCATGTGCTCCTGCGGCGCGAGTTGCAGCATGGAGGCGGCGAACACCGGTCCGTTCGCCAGGTCGAAGACGGTGCGCGCATGTGCGTCGAGCGCTTCCTGCACCGCCACGGCCTTGCGGTCGCCCGGCAGCGCGGAAAGATCGTGCAGCGCGACGACGAGGCCGCCGTGCGGCGCGATGCGCGCGACTGGATCGCCGTCCTCGTTCTCGGGGAAGCTGGTGCGCAAGGCCTCGTGCCTCTGCATGATCGCGTCGAGCGTGAGGCGCACCGCATCGATGTCCAGGACACCAGTCAGCCGCAGAGCGGCCGTCACGTTGTAGGCCGCTCGGCTCTGCACATCGGAGGCGGCGAACAGCCGGTCCACCAGCCACAGGCGCTGCTGCGACGGCGAGAGGCGCATGTTCTCGGTACGCGCGACTGGTTGCAACACGGGCACCTGCTTGCCGGACTGCTGTGCAGCCTGCAACGTCTCGCGCACGTGGGCGGCGAGCGCGCGCAGCACCGGATGCTCGAAGAGCCTGCGCAGCGGCAGCGAGACGTCGTAGGCGACGCGCACGCGCGAAGCGACCTGCGCGGCGAGCAGCGAATGGCCGCCGATCTCGAAGAAGTCGTCATGGCGGCCCACGCGCGGCAGGCCCAGCACCTCGCCCCAGATCGTGGCGAGTTTTTCTTCGACCTCGCCCTCGGGTGCCTCGTAGGCCTGCACCTGGGCAAGCTCGGGCTCGGGCAGAGCCTTGCGGTCGACCTTGCCATTCGGGTTCAGCGGCAATGCGTCCAGCACCACCAGCGTCCCGGGCACCATGTAGTCCGGCAGGACCTGGCCCAGCCGGTCCTTCAGCGCGGCCACCTCGATGGCCCGCTCCGGCTGCGGCGACACATAGCCCACCAGCCGCGCACCCGCGGGACCTTCGATGGCCACCACCACGGCTTCGCGCACTTCGGGCTGCGCGAGCAGCTGCGTTTCGATTTCGCCCAGCTCGATGCGGAAGCCCCGCACCTTCACCTGGTGGTCGGTGCGGCCCAGGTATTCGAGCTGGCCGTCGCCGCGCCAACGCACCATGTCGCCGGTGCGGTAGAGCCGCCCGCCCTGGCCGTCATCGAACGGGTTGGCGACGAAGCGCTCGGCCGTCAGCTCCGCGCGCGCGAGATAGCCGCGCGCCAGGCCGACGCCGCCCAGGTACAGCTCGCCCGCCACGCCGGGTGGTGTGGGGTTGAGTGCGCCGTCGAGCACATGCAGTTGCGTGGCCGCGATGGCGCTGCCGAACCTCGGCTCGCGCTCCACCCGATCGGCCGTCACCCAGACGGTCGCCTCGGTCGGTCCGTACATGTTCCAGAGTTCGATGCCGAGCGCGCGCAGGCTCAGCGCCAGGTCCGGGTGCATCGCTTCGCCACCGCACAGGGCCTTGAACCTGGCGGGCAGGCCGTGCGCGCGGAAGTCGGCTTCCAGCAGGCGCCAGCCGGCGGGCGTCGACTGCAGCACGGTCACGCCCTGCTCGCGGATCAGGCGGCCCAGGGCTTCCCCGTCGCGCACGACACCCCTTGGCGCCAGCACGATGCGCGCACCGCACACCAGCGGCAGGTAGAGCTCGAGCGAGGCCATGTCGAAGGACAGCGAACTCACCGCGACCAGCACGTCGTCCGCCGTCATGCCGGGCCGCTCGCGCATGCTCGCCATCAGGTGGCTCCATGCGCCGTGGCGCACCATCACCCCCTTGGGCTTGCCGGTGGAGCCCGAGGTGTAGATCACGTAGGCGAGGTTCTCGCCATGCAGTTCGACCTGCGGATCGGTGTCGGGGCCGAACTGCGCCATCGCGCCGGGGTCGTCCAGCAGCAGCACCGTCGGCTTGTGCGTACCGGAAGCCAGGCGCTCCACCAGCGCCGTCTGGTGGCGCTGCGCGAGCAGCAGCCCGATGCCGCTGGCCTCCACCATGAAGGCCAGCCGCTCCACCGGATATTCGGGGTCCAGCGGCACATAGGCGCCACCGGCCTTCAGGATGCCCAGCAGGCCCACCATCATCTCGATGGAGCGCTCCACGGCGATGCCGACCTTGGTCTCGGGCTTCACGCCCAGGGCGATCAGGCGGTGCGCCAGCCGATTGGCGCGCGCATTGAGTTCGCCGTAGCTCAGCGTCTGGTCGCCGAAGACGAGCGCCACGGCATCGGGGCGCAGCGCGGCCTGCCGGGCGATCAACTGCGGCACGGGCGTCTCGTTCGGGTAGCGCTGCGGGTTCGTGCCCCAGACGGCGAGTTGCGCGCGTTCGGCCGGGCCCAGCAGCTCGATGTCGCCCACCGCCTGTTCGGGATGATCTGCCAGCGCCTGCAGCACCGCCAGGTAATGTCCGGCCATGCGCTCGACGGTCGCGGCATCGAACAACTCGGCCGCATAGCGCAGGCCCACGTGCACGCGGCCTTCGGTGTCCTCGACGGTCTCGAGCGCCAGCTCGAGCTGAGCGGCCTCGCCGCCGAGGGCGTATTCCTCCAGCGCGAGCCCGGGCAACCCCTCGAGCACGCCGGTGGCGCTGCGCTGGTGGTTGAACATGACCTGGAACAGCGGGTTGGTGCCCAGGATGCGCTCGGGCTGCAGCGCCTCGACCAGTTGCTCGAACGGCAGGTCCTGGTGCATCTGCGCGCCCAGCGCCGCTTCGCGGGTCTGCGCCAGCAGTTGCGAGAGGCTGGCGCGGTCGTCCATCGCCACGCGCAGCACCTGGATGTTGGCGAAGAAGCCGATGACCCCTTCGGTTTCGGGCCGGTGGCGGTTGGCGGTCGGCACGCCGACGCGCAGGTCCTGCTGCCCGGTGTAGCGATGCAGCAGCGCCTGGTAGCCTGCGAGCAGTGCCATGAACAGCGTCGCGCCTTCGGCATGGGCGCGCTTGTGCAGCGCCTTTGCCAGGCTGTCCGGCAGCACGAGGCCATGGTGCTTCGCAGCGTAGCGGCCGTCCGTGCGCCGCGGGCGGTCGGACGGCACCTGCAGCACCGGCTGGCCGCGGCCCACATGTGCGGTCCAGTAGGCGAGCTGGCGTTCGCGCTCGCCTGCCTCCAGCCAGTTGCGCTGCCATGCGGCGTAGTCGGCGTACTGGATCGGCAGCGGCTGCAGCGCCGCCGCCCCCGCTCCCTGCACGCACGCGCGGTACTGCGCCACGAATTCGTCCATCACGATGCGCAGCGACCAGCCGTCCGACACGATGTGGTGCATCACCAGCACCAGCACATGCGTTTCGGGCGCCAGCCGGATCAGCCCCACGCGCAAGAGCGGCCCCCGCGCCAGGTCGAAGGGCGTGTTCGCGATGCGGCGCGCCGCATCGCTCGCCGCGGCCTGCGCCTTCCCGCGGTCGGCGGCGGCGTCCGCCGCGAGGTCGATCTGCACGAAGTCGAGCTCGCCGTCGTTGCGGATCAACTGCTCGACCTTCGCGTCGGCATCGGCCTGGAACACGGTGCGCAGCGATTCGTGCCGCGCCACCAGCGCCTCGAAGCTGGCGCGCACGGCCGCCACGTCGAGGGCGCCCGTGAGCGTGAGCGCACCGCTGATGTGATAGGCCGTGCTCTGCGGGTCCAACTGCCAGAGGAACCATTGCCGCGCCTGCACATAGGACAGCGTGCGGCGCCGCTCGGCTTGCGCCTTGACGATCGGCAGCCGCGCGAAATCGATCTTCTGCTGCGCCAGCAGGCCCAGGAAGGCTTTCTGCTTGTCGGCCGAGAGGCGGGCAAAGCGCTCCGCGATCTCCTGTTTCTTCGTGTCCATCAATCCTCCAGTGCTTCCAGCAGGCTGGCCATCTGGTCCAGCTGCGCCACTTCTTCTTCGCCCGCGTCGCCCGCGCGGGCCTCGCGCACGACCTCGGCGATGGCGGCCAGCGACGGCTGTTCGAAATAGGTGCGCAACGGCAGCTTCACGGCGAATTCGACCTGCGTCTTGGTCTGCACCTGCAGCACGGCCAGAGAATCGCCGCCGAGTTCGAAGAAGTTGTCATTGCGCCCCACACGCGCCACGCCCAGCACCTCGGCCCAGATCGCGGCGAGCTTCTGCTCCACCTGGCCCTCGGGCGCCTCGTGCGCCGCCTCGTTCGCATACTCCGCCTGCGGCAACGCCTTGCGGTCCACCTTCCCGTTCGGGTTCAGCGGCAGCGCCTGCAGCACCACCAGCGCCCCGGGCACCATGTAGTCCGGCAGCGCCTGGCCCAATCGTTCTCTCAGCTGGGCCGTCTCGATCGCCTGCCCCTGCTGCAGCGACACATAGCCCACCAGCCTCGCACCGGTGGGGCCTTCGTTGGCTACCACCACGGCCTCGCGCACTTCAACTTGTGCGAGCAACTGCGCCTCGATCTCCCCCAGCTCGATGCGGAAGCCCCGCACCTTCACCTGGTGGTCGATGCGGCCCAGGTACTCGAGCTGGCCATCGGCGTTCCATCGCACCAGGTCGCCCGTGCGGTACAGCCGGCCTCCCCGCTCGTCGAACGGATCGGCCACGAAGCGCTCGGCCGTCAGCCCCGCGCGCCCGAGGTAGCCACGTGCCAGCAGATCCCCGCCGATGCACAGCTCGCCCGCCACGCCCCGCGGCACCAGGCTCAGGTCTGCTCCCACCACGCGCAGCGCGCGTCCGGCCAGCGGCTCGCCGATCGGCATGCGCGGCGGCACCACAGCGCCTTCGCGCAGGTACGGCGCGCAGTCCAGCACCGATGCGGTGACGGTGGCTTCGGTCGGGCCGTAGGTGTTCAGAAGCTTCACATGCGCAAGCCCTGCTTCGCGCCATGCCTTCAGGCCCTCCGGCGGCATCGCCTCGCCGCCCGCGTGTACCTGTCGCAAGGCCCCGTAGTCGCGCACATTGCCATTGCCACTGTTACGCGCGGCATCCTGCGCGAAGTCCTGCGCCAGCAGGTGCCAGTACGCAGTGGTCAGGTCCGCCACGCTGATGTGCCTGTCGATGAGCTCGCGGTAGAAGGTCTCGCTGTCCCACAGCGCCGGCCCGCGCAGCACGATGGCTGCGCCCGCCACCAGCGGTGGGAACACCTGCTCGATGAAGCCGTCGAAGTTCAGCGTCGAGAACTGCAGCATCCGGTCGGTCGCGGTCAGCCCGAAGAAGCGCACCGACTCCTGCGCATGCTGCACCAGCGCCTGGTGCGCGATGCCCACGCCCTTGGGCCGTCCGGTGGAGCCGGAGGTGTAGATCAGGTAGGCCAGGTTGTGCGGGTGCACCGGCACCTGCGGGTCGTGCGTGGGTTCGTTGTCCAGCGACAGTGTGTCCAGTGCGAGCTGCGTGATCGTCTCGCCCGTCGGCATGCGTGCAGCCACATGCGACTGCGTCAGCAGCAAGCCCAGCCCGCTGTCGGCCATCATGTAGGCCAGCCGTTCGGCCGGATATTCGGGGTCCAGCGGCACGTAGGTCCCGCCGGCCTTCAGGATGCCCAGGATGCCCACCACCATCTCGATGGAGCGCTCCACCGCGATGCCCACGCGGTGCTCCGCACGCACGCCCAGGCCGATCAGCCGGTGCGCCAGGCGGTTCGCCCGCGCGTTGAGTTCGCCGTAGCTGAGCACCTGCTCGCCGAACACCAGCGCATCCGCTTCGGGCCGCACGCGCGCCTGCCGCTCCATCAGCGCGTGCACCGGCTCGTCATGCGGGTAGCTCTGCGCGTTCACGCCCCACGCCGACAGTGCGCGCCTTTCCGCATCGGGCAGCAGCTCGATCTCGCAGAGCCGGCGATCGGGCTGCGTGGCCAGGGCATTCACGACCGCCTCGGTGGCGATGTACATCAGGCGGCACACGCGTTCGGGGCCGATCGCCTCGTCGACCTGGGCCGACAGCTCGAAGCCTTCGCCCATGTCGTCCACCGACAGGTCAAAGGGGTAGTTGGTGCGCTCCTGGCGGCCGAGGATCTCCATGCCCTCCCAGGCCAGACCCTGCGCCGCATCGTCCGCGGGCAGGCTGTAGCGGTAGTTCAGCAGCGCGGTGAACAGTGGCGTTCTTTCGGGCAGGCCGCTGCAGCGTTGCGCCAGCGAGAGGCTGGCGTGCTCGTGGTGCATCAGCCCGCTCAGGCTCAGGTGCATCTGGCGCAGGCCTTGCGCCACACTGAGCGATCCCAGCTTCGCGCGCAGCGGCAAGGTGTTGATGAACATTCCCAGCGCCTGCTCGGCATGGGCACCGCCATGCATCCGACCCAGCAGCACGGTGCCGAACACCACATCGTCCTTGCCGGTGGTGCGCCCGACCACCAGCGCCCAGGCCAGATGGAACAGCGTCGCCGCGCTCACGCCATGGCGCTGCGCCTGGCGCCGGACCTGCGATGCCAGCGCGGGTTCGAGCGGGAGGCGGGACTCCCGCGCCTTGGTGCCGTCGCCCTGCACGTCCAGCAGGTTGAAGGGCGCCGTCGGCTCCTGCACGTCGCCCAGCATCTTGCCAAAGAAAGCCTCGTGCTCGGCGCGGCCCATGCCGAGCTTCGCCTGTCCCACGAAGCGCCGGAACGGCACCGCCTCGGGCAGCGCACGGTGCAGGCCGCGCTGGATCAGCGCGATCTCCTTGACGATCAGCTCCAGCGTGGTGTGGTCCACGCCCAGGTGATGTTGAGGCAGCTGCAGCAGCCAGCGCGCATGGGGCGCATCCTCGATCGCCACCGCGCGCAGCATCGGCGCCTTGCGCACGTCGATGCGGTAGTGGGCCGGACTCACGAAGGCATCGAGCCTGGCCATGGCATCCTGCCCCCGCGGCCCCTCGTTCGTCTCCAGCCATTGCAGCGTGAGTTCGGCCTTGCGATACACCACCTGCACCGGCTCGTCGAGTTCTTCCCACAGCACGGCCGTGCGCAGGATGTCGTGGCGCGCGATCACCTCGTTGAAGCTCGCGATGAAGCGCTCCAGTCGCTCGCGGCTGTCGAAGGCCACGCAGTTCAGCGTGATGTAGGCATCGCCATCGGCCTGCAGCAAGTGATGGAACAGCATGCCTTCCTGCATCGGCACCAGCGGGTAGATGTCCTGGATGTTGGCCGCGCCACCAGGCACCGCCGCTTCGATGCGGGCGATCTGCCGTGCGTCGAGGTCCACCAGCGTCAGCATCTCGGGCTGGATCGCCTGGCAATCCGCCGGAATGCCGTTGGGCGGTACCACCACTTCGCGACGCACAGGCTCCACCGCCAGCGCCTCTGCGAAGGCACCGAGCTGAGGGTTC